>WBZN01000032.1_pt1 | contig 233625 bp, 216 predicted proteins | sample 5204281 | NCBI WGS metagenome assembly WBZN01 (sample SAMN12344347, study PRJNA552823) | activated sludge metagenome | biome: Activated sludge suspended growth; feature: Nitrification reactor; material: Wastewater; isolation source: activated sludge from nitrification reactor of wastewater...
GCCTCGCCTTCTTTCAGTACTGCAACGATCTGACTTTCTGTAAATCTATTTCTCTTCATGGAAATCTCCGTGATCTGGAGGTTCCGAAATTCTACTGATCTTTGTCTACTTACAGGGGGAGTTTACGGTCGCGCCTCAACCAGGTTTTTCTTTACGAGTACCACCAAATAGTTCCATCTAAATTACACCACTCCATAAAGGATTTCGTGAGATTCTTACTCTAGATGATAAACAATCACCATTTCTCGTATTTTGCGATAATACAGTGCGGCACTATTGGGTTGAATTCCCAAGATATCGGCTACTGATCGCGCAGTAACTTCCAACACAGAAATTCTATCAAAACCTTGCTTGCATTTTCTTTAAAAAATCTACAATAACTTATCTTCAGTAGATTAGTTTATTTTAAACTAATCTACTACTGCTCCAAGTAATTATAGGAACCCAATTCAAAACGCCCCCAGTCTCCAGGACTGTCGTGACATGTCTTATTTTATTTTAATTTGAGCAAAGAAGAAAAATAAGATATGCTTGGGTCAAGCGGTGGCTATTTACAACTAAAATAGGGAGTTGTAAATTGCATGACATCGTAAATACTTCATTATAAGTTTCTAGTTTTTTGTTAAAAACTTATACATTGAGATATCCGAATACTTAGGCTTATACAAAATGCATAGTAATAAGTAATTAATAAAGAAAGCTATTCCCATCCAAATGTCATCATTCAAGCTTACATTCATGTTGAAGTGCTTAACATGAATAAAAAATGCAAGCGTCACGATTGACAAAGAAATAAGCGAATAAAGCAAATATTTAGTTTCAGACATAATTCACCTCATAAGATTTTAAAAACAACGTTTACAAATAAACACTATTGGTTGATTCTGATCAGCATTACTGAACAATCAACCTTTTTAACCAACTCTTCTGCGACTGAACCCAAAAAGAAACGATCGAGACCTTTTTTGTTTGAAGTTCCAGCCACCAGTAAATCTGCTTCCCAATCAATAGCCGACGATGCTATAGCCATAGTGATGCCATTTAGCCCGTAAGTGCTATCTGCCGTAATGAGTTGTGTCTCAATTGTTAAATCAGTGATGCTTGCTTTTGCTTTTTCTAATAACTGAACACCATGATCTTTTTTTGATTCATCATCCTCACTAATACAATGAGCAAGACAGAGTGATGCGTTAAAAACCTTTGCTATCTTTGTAGCTACCGATAATGCTTGTTTAGAAAACTCACTATCATCAATAGCGATATAAACTTTTTTGTACATGATTATTTAATAATCTCTCGTATCAGGTTTAGTAATAAAAACTTTTTTATGAAGCTTTACTACTAAACCTTTCTAAATTATTTAGTTATTGCAAATTTGAATTGTCGCTTTTTAAACTGCGGAAATAACGCTTGATGACCTCTTTCCCAGGTATTTGATCATGATTTGTGTAAACCAAATAATGAATTAAACCGTGTATGATCATGGCTACCAAAAGGCCTTCGAAAATACCCACTTTGAATACTAATCCAGCAGTCATCACGGCTAAAATCAAGGCGTAGCTCCCGTAATGAGTAACATGAATTAATCCCGCGATCATCTTGTAGCCAGTGAAAAGCATAATTGCCGCTAACGCAAATTTAGGTAAATAATCAAGATATTGAACGTTAAAAGTGAAAAATGTAACGACACATCCGATGATTAAAACTGAGAATTTGGTCATTGCGCCGGCTAATTTATTCGTCGTGCTTTTTGCCAATCCATCAAGGTTAGTCATTCCATGGAAAAAACTTGATCCAAGATTTGCAATCCAAATTGCGAGTAAACTGTTATTACTATTTGTTTTTCGTTTTAGCGGATCAATTTTCTCGATTGCCGCATTACTCATCACTTGTTCGATAACATCAACAATCGCAAGCATTGCGCAAAATAAAACCATGTACACCATCATCATCAAAGTGACATTTTCTGAAGGGAGCGGTAATTTCAAATGAAGATCGATATCTTCCACCGAAATCATTGGCACGTTAACAAATTGCGCCAAAATCGCACCACCAATAATCAGTGCAAAGTAAGGTATTGCTGGTTGCTTATCTTTGAATTTTGAAAAAAGAAATAAAAACAGCGCAACGCCTGTTGCAGAGATTCCCACCATTTGAATTCTTGCCTCGTTCCAGAAATTCTCTGTCACCATCTCAGCAGGAATTTCGTAAGTGAATTCTGAAAACTTAAGAAATATCTTCAGACCAACACCTGCCAGCAAGCCTTCCACTAGATAGACAGGAACGGCTACAAGTAGATATTTTTGCCAATTAAACTTCCAAATAACAGCTTGCATAATTGCGGTTAAAAACACACAAAACGCCATATTCTCCCAACCGAATGAAGCCACACCCAGCGCCAATACTGGAGCCAATCCAGCCGCGATACCCGGTGATCCAATATAATTTCCGGGTTTAAACCATGCATTGATCCACCCAATAAAAGAAGCAAAAGCAACGGTTGCCAATCCTACTTTAATAGGGTAATCAGACATGATAGCGATTCCGATCGTAAGCGGAATCGCCATTGCACCTGTTATTAAACCTGCCGCAGTATCACGAAAAAAATACTGTGCTTGAAATGCTGCATTCCCAACTTCTTTTCCAGAAGCTTTTCCTGCTTCTGAATTACTCGCTGAGGAATCCTTATCAATATGAGTTGCCATAAAAGTAATTTCCTTTGTGAATATACAATTCATTGATTATAAAAACAATTAATGAATTTATAGAGTCAATGAAAAAATTTCAAAATACCTTGTTTCAATAAAAACGTTTTCTTAATAGCCAACGTCATATTAATCCTGCATCCAATTAGATGTATATTGGATAAAGTATTATTGTTTATAGGGGTAATTACTAATTTGGATAAACGTAAGGACTAAGGTTTCTAGGTTTTTTACTTACTCATATCTAAGTTTTTTACTTAGATACTTTTAAGTTATTTTATTAGAGGAAATTAGAAAAAAATTAACCTCCACCCAAGCTAAAAGCATTGGGTTTACAGTTAATTAGTTGTTAGATAAGATTTTTTATTATATTTTTATATTTAAATTAAATTAGATTAAAAGTAATTCTTTAAAAAATTAGAGCCTATTTTCCCTCGGTAGGAATTTTTAATTTTGTCGTAAATTGGAAAACATGATTTAAACAAAACTTAACCAAATAAGTTAAGTACAAAATTAATAAAACATCCGACAATTTCCAATCGATATCCCACTGATAAGAAACAGAAAAGAATTCAGAAAATAGAAAAATAAAAAAAATAAACGGAGGTATAAAATGAACGTAATAGTGCTTCACAAACTTCTCCTTAAATTGGCTATTAAGAAAAATTTTCATTATTCACAAAAAAATAACATTTACTTCACAGAAAAATAACATTTTCTTCACAAAAAAACCACATCTTTTTAAGATTTTTTAGTAAAAAATATGCCAAGTGTATTGTAATCAATAAATTTATTTCTTTCCATACTCGATAAAAAATATATTGTGCCGTGACAAAATTCCACGCATAAAAAGAGAAGAGTAATTTCTTCAATTACGCGCGTAAGACCTCTGAGTAGACTGAAACTTGTTATCGACGTTTTTAGTTTTAACAATGAGAGTCAAGCTCTATTACATTTGCTGTGTTTTGATAACATCCACTAAAGAACTAGTAATTAGGCGCGCTTATACTTCCTACGTCTACACAGCTCAAAGTACTTATCTTGGAGAATAATAACAAATGTGATTATCTTGATTATCGAGAATTAGAACTGAATATGCGGATATATTCGAGAAAGCAACTGAAAATGATAAACTGAAGAAACTGCTGGAATCGCTAAAAATCAGCGAAAGATAATCAATGAATTTTATGCAAAAGAAATTATAAACGGTCGAAATTCTCGACTACCAATGATCTAGATGACTGAAGTATCACGCCTCACATTCCAGTCATTCATTCACAATCACTTTCGGTGATCTGTATTTATTTTTGATCACTAAACCATTTAGTCGCGTAACGTATCAAATCTGCCGTATCACGTAATTTAAGTTTAGTACGTATATTAAATCGATGTGTTTCAATGGTTTTTACACTGCGCGAAAGGTGTTTGGAAATTTCTTGTACGTTATAACCGAGTCCAATTAAGTGAAAAACCTCCATTTCACTGGGAGTTAAAGTGTTAACGGCAGCTTCTTGCTCATAGCCTTTCTTCGCAATTCGTTTCAATACCTGCTCTTGCATATCCTTACTTAAAAAGATATTGCCTTTTAAAACTTCGCGTATTGCAGTGATTAAAACATTTCTCGGTTCTTGTTTCATGACATAGCCACGCGCGCCTGAACGCAACGCCCTTTCCGCATAAACTGATTCATCATGCATGGAAACGAACAAGACAGGTAAAAAAGGGAATTGATGTAGGATACTCTTTACAATTTCGAGTCCCGACACAGTTTTGAGAGTTACATCTAATAATAAAACATCTACGCTATTTTTTTTAATAACATCAAGGGCCTCTGGACCATCCCCAGCATCACAGCAAACTTCTAAGTCTGGCTCCATGTTGATTAACATAGCCATTCCATGTCGGATCATTTCATGATCGTCAACGATCATTACTTTATATTTGTTGATCATGTTCTTTAATTGGAATAATGAAATGAACTTCAACCCCGCTCTCATTTCTGCGGAGTATTTTTAGTTCTCCGTCTAACTGTTTTGCTCGATAGTGCATAATTTTTATTCCCATGCCTGTTAATAGATTCTGTTCTAGAAAAGATTCACTAAAGCCACTACCATTATCACAAACAGCTAGATGCACCACTTGTCGGTTAGGTTCGGAGTTATCAGCATTCAATGCTATTGACACATGTTTTGCTTTACCGTGAAATATGGCATTGTTAACTGCCTCTTGTGCGACTCTATATATATTTAACGCAACCACACTATCTATATCTTCTTCGCCGATGTTACTCGTAAACTCGCAATCAATGTGATAAGTCGTATTCATTCTTGTTGCGAGTGTCTGAAGAGCGGATATTAAACCATTCGTTTCTAACTCAAAGGGAAGCAAAACTTTTGAGAGTTGTTTAATATTGACTACTAAATTTTGCGTTTGCAAAGCCACTGATGCAGCTAATCCAGAAAATTTAGAAGTTATATTGGAATCCACTTCATTTATTTTAACCTCCAATACACTTGCTTGATATGCAATAGCGGCAATTTGTTGCCCAATATTATCGTGCAATTCCTGACCGATTTTATGTACTTGCTCTTCAGCTACGGATACCAGAGCTTCTTCTAATTGCCTTAATTCAAGCCATCCTTCCAAATTGCTGGTCACAACATCAATGAGCTTTTGTTCTTCAACAAATGATCCTGGAATATCCTGCGCATGATAAACGCGAAGATATCCTTGCTCTTGATTATTGACAAAAATATCTGATTGGATAAAAAAATTGAATATAGATCTGCGATCAATAGCTCTTACAGGTTTGATAACCTCCAATAAATTTTCGGATTGTTTTAACTCGAGCAAACTATTTTTATGATTAGGCGATATATAACGTTTATCATTAACACATATTTCAATCACGCTGGTTTCAGGATACTGAATCGCCGGAAGCAAATTCTTTATGATGGTTTGACACACTCCATCAATCGACATTCCAAGCTCAACCCCTCGCCGAATATCATATAGACACGTAATTTCTTTTAATCGTTTACGCAACTCTTTCTCTTTATCCGCCAGCTCTATAGAATATTCTTCGGCCTTTACCTTAGAATATCTGGCTTCTTTTTCAGAACTGATTAGCTTTCTGATAAACCAATTCAATAATAATATTTCTGCGAAAATGAGTGCCGCCAAATAAATGATAACGTCTTTTAGTTTTACGTTAATCGGCATAAACAATTCTTCTTGATCCAATTTCAGCGTCATTACAATTCCTAATAATGGTAATGATGTGTAAGCTTCAATAACCTCGGTATTCCGGTAATCTAGTGCTGAAGTAACACCGCTCTTTCCTTCTAAAGCAAGCTCTTTCGGAGAATACTCACTTTTGTTTGCTTTCGGATTAAGATAAGCGAACCTCACCGAACCTGGATTACTAATCAAACAAGCAATTGCTTTCTGATTATCTACCAAACTTGAACAAATTAAATATTCAACGGTTTTACCAATAGATTGGATATCGACAAAACTACGCGTTAAATTAGGCAAACTTGTCTCAGTGGTAATTTTTCCAATGAAATTTCCTTTATTGAAAACATTAACGGTAGTTCTTAAAACAAATAAATTGTCCCAAATTAATTTTATAGTTCCTTCTTTATTTAAATTGATAGAAGGATTTTCATTGGAACGAAAAGAACCAACCTGTGATAAAACATTATCATTGTTGTCATGAGCAATCACCGCAGAAAAACCAACCTGAGTCAAGGAATTTATGTTCCTAGATAGATTCTTGCTAGCGTTTTCATCATTTAAATTGTCATTCAATTCTTGCATGAATTGAACGATAAACGGCCTTAGCGCAAGGGCTTGGGTGTCTTCTATACCTTTTGCTATTCTGGTATCAAATAATAATGCCTTTCCCTGTAGCGCTACAGTAAGACCAGTTCCCAAAACACTTTCTATCTGTTGGCGCATAGTGTTGTAGACAGTTAACCCGGTAATTAAGGTTAACGCCAAAAGTAATAGCCCGCCAACAATACTAATTTTTCTATCATCTTTCGTTAAGAACAAATTTAGCTCCTTCATATCTTTTATATTATTCTTATTGGTTGGGAGGAGTATTGTTGGATCGTCTCGTTACTTCAGCAGAAACTTTAGAAAGCATCTATACAATAAAGAACATATTTTAAAAGCTGCAATCTTCGTTACGTAGAAACGTTAAAAATGGTCAACCATTCTTTACATTCTCAAAAGTGGTGGACATCGCAATAACAGTATATCTGCTACTTTTTACATTGAATTAATTTCAAAAGATGCCTTTGGGTTACTGCTTTACAGTATTAAATCCATATCACTAAAATCTCGGAGACTTTCTTGGTATTTTGCATCAAAATATCCCCCCGACTCCGAGTCTTGGTAAGTTCAAATGAGTTAACAAAATATGTTAGTCGATATTTTTCTAGATATCAAGCACGAAATATTCTTTTTATTTAAAGCCTTGCTGATTTCTAATCAACGACTTCTCATACTATCTCATTCTCATTTAAAAATTCGTAAATCACAATGAAGTGCTGCATCAACTGGAAAATCCGAACGAAAATTGACCGTTATGCAGTCAATAAAAGGATGAATTAATCTGAACTAATCAACTTAATGAGTTCCGCCTTGACTACGTTCAACGTCCACCGCCGTTACTAAACTGGCACGATTTCCCCATGTGTTACGAATGTACGATACGATAAGCGCCACTTCTTCGTTGCGCAAAATTTGCTGGAATGGTGGCATTCCATAAGGCCTAGGATTGCCTTGCGTAGTGGGCGGGTAACCACCATGCAATACCGTCCGAATGGTATTTAGCGGTGATTTCATAGTCACGCTGCGATTTCCTGCCAATGCAGGATAAATACCTGGCGCACCTTTGCCATCCGTTCCATGACAAGTTTGACAATGTTTTTCGTACAATTGACCACCGAAATCCAAATATCGCCGCAAACTGCCTGTCATCACCGAAAAATTAACACCAGATGAAATTTTACTATCATTATCTGACAACGATTTGAGATAAATCGCCATGGCGTGCGCATCTTTTTCTGATAAATACTGCAAACTCTGTCTCACGACAGCCCCCATCGGACCTAAAGTCATGGAACGTTCTGTCACTCCAGTTTTCAGTAATGCGACAATTTCATCGCTTGACCAATCACTCAAACCGGCCTCTAATCGAGATGATAGAGAAGGCGCATACCAATTCATGCCGCCAATCTCCCCGCCAGTCAACGTATCATCTTGACTCGCACCCAGCACATTACGCGTGGTATGACAGGCATTACAATGGCCAAGCCCTTGTGCAAGATAAGCGCCGCGATTCCAAGTTTCACTCTTGGAGAAATCTGGTTCATATACTCCTTCTTTAAAAAACAAGGTACGCCACAGAGCTAACAATATTTGAGAGTTATACGGAAAGGCAATATCGCTTGCTGGATTGGATTGTGAAATGGGTGGTAAAGACTGTAGATAAGCAAAAATCGCATTGGCGTCTTGCCGCGTCACCTTAGTATATTCGGTATAAGGAAAAACGGGATAGAGCAATCTTCCGTCGCGTGACTTACCGTGATGCAATGTCTGCCAAAAATCTTCTTCGCTCCATAAGCCAATCCCGGTGTTCTTATCGGGCGTAATATTGGATGTCACGAAAACACCAAATGAAGTCGCTAAACGGCGCCCGCCTGCGAAAGGTTGCCCTCCTTTAGCCGTGTGACACCCCATGCAATTACCAATGCGAGCGAGATAAGCACCCAGCTCCACTTGTTGAGTGTTAGTAGATCGCCTGGATGCCTCAGCTACCATGTCGGTCGTGGCAAAAGCTAGCGATCCCCAAAAAACAGCAATAATTAGATAACTACAAGTACAGAATGTAACAAAACGTTTCATTTCATTTCTTCACTCAGCAAAATTTGATGACCGCAACGCTTCCTTAATTCAGGCGAAAGCTCGCTCAATGGCCTGGATTTTCCCTCAACAGGTTGACGAGCTAACAATTTAGCAATTGCATTGACATCGTCATCACTTAACTGCTTAGCAACCTCATACATACATTCAGGTGTTCTGCTTCTCATAAGACTGCCGCCGCGCCAGCCATTTAATTGTGCTGTAATATAAGCGCGAGACAATCCTAACAAACCCGGAATAGCGGGTTCTATGCCCATCAAATTATCACCATGACAAGCGCTGCATGATGGGATATTTTTTTCTGGAATCCCTGAATAAATCAAACGCTCTGCCAATGCGATTTCTTCAGCTTGCATAGAAAATTGTTCAGGCTTTGGATAAGGCAACTGCAATAATGAAAAGTATTGAGCGAATTCCTGCAGGTATTCGTCTGACATGTTTTCTAACAAAATCGCCATCGGAGGATAAATACGCCGTCCATCTCTAAAATGACGCAATTGATTAAAAAGATAACCCTGGGATTTACCTGCTAACCGCGGATAATAAGCATCCCGTTCAATTTTGTCTTCACCGGTATGACAAATGGTACAAGCTCGAACGCGCTCAGCCATTGTGTCAGGAACTATAACAGCAGTTGTACCGCCATTCACATTTGCCACGCAAGCAATAAAACAAAGAAAAAATACAAATACGCGAAACATTTTGGAGCTCCTTTAAGGCCAATATTATATTGAACTTAGAGAAGATCAGTTGAAATAGTGACATTTTCCTTTAGATTTAAAATCCTCAGGGTTGTTTACAATTATTTATTGATTCGTAATAACACCAAAATAGCGCCGCTTCCACCATCCGATGGTTTAGCTTGATAGAACGCCATCACGCTTGGATGCTGTGCTAGCCAATGACCGACTTGTTTTTTCAGAATAGATTCACGGTTGGGTGAGCTTAAGCCTTTGCCATGGATAACGCGAACACACCGAAGTTGCCGTTCGATACATTCCATTAAGAATGTGGCTAACTGCTGTCGTGCAATATCTCGCGTGAATCCGTGTAAATCCAAATTATCTTGAATTGGCCAATACCCACGGCGTAAGCGGCGCAGGGTTTGTTGTGATACTCCTGGTCGCGCAAAAGACCAGTCGTCTCCCGACTCAATTGAGACCGAAGGAGAATCAGAAAAAATATCGTCTCCATCATGTTCAATATTCGGTTTTCGCTTTCGTGGAACCGCCACGACGCGACGATTATTAAATTCCTTACGATTGGGAGTTGATAACGGAATCACATCCTGCATGGCTTTACGAAACAATGTATTATCACAAACGCTATCTTCAGATTTTTTTGTCTCATCGTGAAAATCATTCATGATCTTTTCGTAACTTGTTGCTATCTAGAATTACGGTTTTAAATTATCCAGGTATTTTTCGGCATCTAGCGCAGCCATACAACCAGTTGCCGCACTGGTTACAGCTTGGCGGTAGATATGATCTTGCACATCTCCAGCGGCAAATATCCCAGGGATACTCGTTGCAGTTGCATTACCTTGGTGTCCCCCGTGCGTAATGATGTAGCCTTTTTCCATATCTAATTGGCCTACAAAAATATCGGTGTTGGGTTTATGACCGATAGCAATAAATACGCCTTGTAGGTGGATCGTTTCTAACGAGTTGCTTTGAGTGTTTCTGATGCGAACACCGGTGACACCTGATGAATCACCCAACACTTCATCCAGTACATGGTTAAGAGCTAATTTAATGTTGCCGTTGCTGACTTTATCCATTAATTGGTCAATCAGAATTTTTTCTGCGCGAAATTGTTCTCGGCGGTGAATGACTGTTACGGAACGAGCGATATTAGCGAGATAAAGCGCTTCCTGCACGGCGGTATTACCACCACCGACCACAGCGACATCTTGATTTTTATAGAAAAAACCATCACACGTCGCACAGCCAGAAACCCCACGCCCCATAAACGCTTCTTCCGATGGTAGTCCGAGATACTGTGCGGACGCACCAGTTGCGATGATTAATGCGTCACAGGTATAAGTGCCTTGATCGCCTATCAGCGTAATAGGTTTTTCCGTAAGTTTAGCGGTATGGATGTGATCAAAAATGATTTGTGTATTGAAGCGTTCCGCGTGTTTCAAGAAACGCTCCATCAAATCAGGTCCTTGTACTCCCATAGCGTCTGCAGGCCAATTATCGACTTCGGTGGTGGTGGTCAATTGACCGCCTTGCGCCATGCCGGTAATGAGTACGGGATTCAAGTTAGCGCGTGCAGCATACACTGCAGCGGTATATCCGGCTGGTCCAGAACCGAGAATTAAAAGTTTATTATGTTTGGTGGTCATGATATTTTTATTTGTTATAATTTTTGTGATGAAACTGAAACAATATTGTACTGGTAAAAGAAAATATTATGCTGATCGTTTTACATTTAGAAGATTACGGGGTTGTTGGCAATAGAAAAATATAACTTTATCGTTAAAAAAGTGTTTCATAAGACATAGAACGACTCAAAGTTTAATGAAGCATCACAGGTAAGTTTGGTAAATTTCTAACTTGCAATTTCCTGAATTCTTGCCGAGAAGATGAGCGCATGCCTGAAACCCATTTATTTTCTTCTCGCTACAATTACGCCGTCTCGCGTAGGATTAATAAACGCATCAAATTCTGCATCATTAAAAATCATCTGATTGTGTTGCATAATGGCTTTGGTCGATTCGCTCATGCTGTCGGTGGTATTAAGGTCATTCTGTAAAGCGACTCGCCCACTCCACAACACATTATCAGCGATATACAACCCGCCAGGGCGTATTCGGTTTTTTGCCATTTGCCAAATCTCTGGATAACCTTCTTTGTCTGCATCGTTATAGCAAATATCAAACAGACCTTCGGTTTTTGTAAAAGCATCTTGTGCTTTTTCTACCTTGAAATCAATTCGCTGCCATAAATCAACGGTAGTCAGGTATTTCTCTGCTGCGGCGCGATTCGCCGGATTCATATCGCTGCAAATCACTTTCCCCTCCGCGCCGACTGCTTTAGCAAACCAATAAGCTGAATAACCATAACCGCTACCAAATTCAAACACACGTTTGGCTTGAATCATTTTTGCTTGTATTTCTAAAAAAATCCCGACCAGTCGATTAACAATCGGAAAGTTATGTTGCTGCGCATATGCTTCCATTTCAAGCAGCACGGAATGATCGGTCGATGACACAAGCGCGCGCATATAACGATCTATCTCTGGAGACACTACGGGTAATGTTAAATCAACTCGACTTTTTTCCTGTTTCATATGACATTCCTTCAACTACTTTCTACACCAATGCCTTGTTTTCTGGCAATCACTACGCATTCTTCACCCGACTGCTTATCGGCTATATACATCATACGCGCAAACAATTGAAACCAAAATCCTCGAATAATATCCCGATAAGTAACGAATCGAGGCGGGTTTTCAAATCCATTTGTCAGTTCAAAGCTATTTTGACCGATGGCGAAAGCGCCTATCGGTGTTGTCCAGGATTGAATGCGCTTAAATCCTGCTGTTTGTACAATTTGCCTTAAATTATTGGGAGTAAAAAGATGCAAATGCCTCGGGGGTTCCAGTCCACGCCAGCGAGCAGCAAATTTTCGATGACCGCAACTATGAGCATTGGGTGTCAGCAGTATCAGAACCCCATCGGGTTTGAGCAAGCGATCACAAGTCGACAATAAAGCAAGCGGATCATGCACGTGTTCGATCACATGGCTCATCAAAATAACATCGTACGGTTCGGAAACACTCATGTTCTCGAGTGGTCCTAAGTGCATCGCAATACCCAAATTTTGGGTAACCCACTCGCTCGCGACAGGATCAATTTCTTGTCCTGTAACTTTCCACCCCAATTTACGCAAGCGGCTTAATCGTTTGCCATTTCCACAACCAACTTCCAACAGCTTACCAAGCTTGTTATCGTCAAGATACATGCGTTTATATCGCTTTCGCTCTTGAAACAGCCCCAGTATGCTGATTTTATGAAGCACGGCACGCAAAAACTTCAACCAGCCAGTTAAATGCGGATCTTCAGCGGTGTGGGTATAGTAAGTTTGATAAACTTTGCCAATATCATTAACAACAGGTCTAGGATCGAGCCAAATATGACCGCAGTTTATCGAGGTACACTTTCTGAAACTCCATTTACCTGGCGCTCCAAATAAACGATCTATGCAATTTTGATAGATGATAACGCCACTTTCATTGCACAAATAGCACGTTGCATTTGTTTCCGTAGCGATAGAAGAAGTATTTTGTGTCATCTCACGTTAGCGATAAATGAGAAAACACCGCTATTGCTGTCGCCACCGCATAGCAATCGCAGTAATCATCAGCACAAGTAACGGCGTTCGGCTAAAAATCAAAAAAGTATCCGTTAATCCAGCCAACAACATGTAACTGATCAAACCAATCCCCAGAATTGCAAATTCGCTTTTTTGAAAGGCAAAGTACCAATTCCAGAAGAGAAATGTTAATGCCGATATTCCTAACAAACCTAGATGTATACCGATTTCTATCCAATCATTATGAAAATGCGAAGTTTTCTGGAATTTTGGTAGATCTTTATAGAGACCCTCTCGATAACTTTGAATGGTACTCTCGAAATATTCTTTTGCGGACCCTGTGCCGTGCCCAAGCCACGGTCGTTCGGCAATACCGTGTAATCCCACATCCCACATGGCAATCCGATACCCCAGACTGGAATCATAACGACCCTGCTGTAATAACTCAAAATCGCTTTTAATTTGCATCCAACGCTCCTGAAACACAGCGCTATGCAAGGCAAGAATGACTGTCACCGCTGATAACAAAAGCACGATAGTGGTCAGTCTTCTGCGTTGCGCTTTGTAATAGCAGAAGAACATCATCATGACAGATGCTAATGCCGCAAAAAGAAAAATCCTGCTATTCTGATGAAATTGTACTAATAAAACGCAGAGCGCCAAAACCCACAACAGGATCTGCATCAACGCTGTTCGATTCGCACAAGAAATACCCACTATCGTTACGAAACCTACACCCAGCATCGCTGAAAAGCTTAAATACGACATTGCCAACAGCGGGACGCCTTGCGCATCCAGAGCGATCCATTGATAGCTTCCCAAAATCACTACGCCAATATAACCAACGAGTAATCCTGACAACGCCCAACGTAATCGCTGCTGATTCAATAGCGAATAATAAGGAACGAAAATTAGTAACACGAAATACTTCAACCACTTCATGCGATCATCGCCAAACTGCTCGCTCCACGATAACCCTGCAAGCAATAACAAACATAATACAAATAGCGCCTGGACAAAAGGTTCTCGGATCGTTTCGCGAAAACGAAGCAAACCGCCATCAACGATCCAAGCGACGATCAATAATGGAAAAGTAATCAGATTAACTTCACTCTGCCAAAATCCTAAACTAAAGAGCAATAACAGCAACCGAATCGAGGTTTCCTGCCATTTAGGATTAATGTGCATAAAATTTCTTAAAAAGAATTTTTAAATGAATCGAGAGTGTTGCAAAGACTTAATACGGTAGCAAAATTTTATCGAGATAGCCAATCAGAAATGGTATTCAACCACGCCAATTTTTGACTTCCAAATGGTTTAATCGCGCCCATCCAATCAGTAATATTCGCCAAATTAAAGATACTCCGGGTAGTATCCAAAAAGCTGAAATGCGCTTATCCAAACGCGATCGCCCTTTCAATATCAAGCGAATAACCTCGGTCAGCTTTAAAGCAATGGCATGCATTTGCAAGCACGATAATTGCGCCGGCGGTGACGAAGTTACCCAATAAACGCTCCCACCCTGCTGCATCACTTTATCCAAGTTATCTTTCAACTCGGATGACAGATTATCCAAAGTATGTCGTGCAGAAATCATCAGAATATTGCGCTGTGCATCGGGATAACGGGAAAAATAAAGTGCTCGATTGCGCGCTACCAATGCGCGATATTCTTTTCCGCGGCCAAATGAAGCGCCGCCTTCGTGATGAAGATAGCAATCAGGATGAACACCTAGACGCCAGCCTTGTGCAGTTAAACGTCGTCCCAAATCAGTATCTTCGTAATAACCTCGACCAAACTGCTGATCAAATCCACCTAAGGCTGAAAACAATTTGCGGCGAACTAGAAAACCATAACCTTGAAATCGATAGGTGGTAATATATCCACCGGTTTGACGTTGATATCGACTCGCTTCATGACGAAAAAAAGCATCATGAATTGGACTGATAATTGCAAGTTTGTCATCTTCCTGTAATGCCTGGCATAACTTAGGCAAAAAATTTTCTCTGATTTCAGTATCAGAATTAAGAACCAATACCAGATCAGCTTCACAACGAGCAACGGCGTCGTTGACAGATCGACCATAGCCTTGATTTTTTTCGGCGTGATGCACATGAATTTTTGCATCGCCCCATTCATCCAACATAGTGCGCGTTTCGACATGGGATGCATCGTCTTGAATGTAAATCTGTTGAATCGATTCCTTGAGATGCGTTAAAACCGAATCAATGCAACGTTTCGTTAAAACGGGTGAATTATAAACAGGAATGACAACATCGACTGAAAACGTAACGGACTGGCGTATCACAACTCGATCAGAGTCTTTCAAAAATCAAATAAGCTTCGCCCCAATTTCTGCTGGGTCTCAGTTTTACTTCGAGTCCAGCTTGTTGCATTAATGCGATGGCTTCATTGCGTTCAGCTTCAGTGCCTAATTCAATGATCACCGATTTTAATGCAGGGTTCTTTAAAACACCTGGAGCGCCTTTCAAAATTGCCAGCTCTAAACCGTCGACATCGATTTTCATATAATTAGGATAAGGAAAACCCCACTGACCACATAGGTCATCTAACGTCACTCCAAACATGCCTTGTGTGTGAGTTGCCGATATTTTCATATTTTCCAGATCTTCAGCGCCAAATTGCGATCTGTTGCCGCCCGGAATAAATTTGGGAATATACAGTTTTGAAAATTCAGTTTTCCCGGATACGGCGACACAATAGGAAGAGATTTCTTCGCTCAAGTTATTGAGGTATATATTTTTGTTGAGTGCGTAATAGTTGTTACTTTGAGGTTCGAAAGCATAAATTCGGACTTTGTGTCCATATTTCTTGGCGGGATACAAAGAATACTGACCTATGTTTGCACCGATATCGAAATAACAGCTATCGGATTCGAAACTATCTAACCAGTCCAGCGTATCAGGTTCTTTGATCGAATAAGTTTTTGCACGGTTCAAGGTACGCAAATGATCCACCGAAATCAAAATAGATTGATCTCTGACTTGAACATTGACATAACCGCCTTTTAGTTTATAAGCACTTACTACTAATTCATTGATGATATTTTTAATGGACACTATATTCTTCTATATTGAGCGTATCGCGATACCATACGCTTCATGAGACAATCTGCCTAGCATGTAACAGATTCATTGTGATAATTCTTCAAGCAACGTAACAAAACGTGCGAGTACATTGCCATCTGGAACATCCAACATTTCTCGCAAGAAGCGCTGACGGTTTTCTTCGACATAAAAAGAATCAAATCCATTTTTCAAGAAACCATCGATTCTTTCATAAACATCGTCGCGGCATTTCAATTCAGTTTCAGGCATGTAATAGGCTACAGTTGAGCGCGCGGCTATTAAGTAATCGGCCGCCAGTACTGGTTTTTTTACTCTTACCGCTTCAAAAACGACTGAAGTTGCCAAATCAATAATCACATCTGACCAGTTCATCAAGTGTACCGAATGAATATTATCATCCGCAATCCGCACATTGGGTAACTTCCGAATCGAACTATCCGTGGTTAACGATTGCTTCCAACCACTACGGGTATGCGGTTTGATAATCAACTCAACATCCGGAAACTCTGCAATCATGTGAACCACTTCACCGACTTCCTCCCAAAAGGTCGTAAAGTTTGCTTTCCGCAGAAACATGACGATCTTAAGCCGACTATTTGATCGCACCAATGGTGTTGGCGGCATTAATCCAGACAGAATCCCCAACCACTCTTCACAGTATCTTGGTGAACCCAACACAGCAATTTTTTCTTCTGGTAAAAAAGGGCGAAAACGGATGGCACACAACTCATTAGGTACCACCAATTTATCAAAAATTTCCGCCGTGGAAAATAACGTATCAGGCATGACACGTCTCTCGCCGCGACGAATTAATTGACTGGCATGAGGACTATCACCATGCGGTAATGAAACAACTTTCAATCCTCGTTTTTTTGCCAAAGCCACAACAACTTCAACCCATTCAACACAAATGACAGAGTTTCTTTCTACCCAATCAAAAGCGACAACCCCTTCACTACTCCCAGCAAAGCAACGTTCCAACAAGAAATCTGCTGTACGCCTCCAAAGCGGTTCGCGTTTTTTTTCATCATACCGTTCGGCAAGCGCGGCCACTAAATTACCAATAATGTTGATCCGACGTACATTCCTTGTTAGCAACAACATTTGCAAGCGCCATTTCAGATAGTCCAGCCACGAAAATAACTCTTGCATGTGCGCGACACGCACACCTTTCAATTGGCTCAAATATTGCACACGAAAATCACGGCGAAACTTCGCCGAGCCGATTAATACCACATCACATTGATGACCGGATTGAATCCATTTATAAATCACCGGCGTAACGTGATCAATATCGTTATAGTGTCGAAGAAAGAAAAGCGCTTTCATGATGAAATCGGGGTGGTTATCAATTTATTTAAAATACGATGCCCTATAGGTTTTTGGTTGCGAATTCTGCATGGTTGCAGCAATCTTTTTGCAAGAATCAAAGCGCGCTATTCTACTCTTGAGGAGAGCTAATTGTCAGCAAACATTGATCAAATTCCTTTGCTTTAAATTTATGTTGTAAAAAGAATAATTTTCCTGATGAAAGAACTATTTTTCGCATACCATCAAAGAGGAAACTTCAAGAAGTTCTAAAAATTTGTTAGTCATTGCCAATTAATAACAAATTTTTTCTGCGATCAAATTCAAAATAGATTGCTTAGAAAAAACGAACCACTCCTCAGATTCCGCGTGACGCGCTCCATTGGGCGTGGTTGAGGCATTTTTGTCAGGATAAAATAGCAAGGTGATTGTTCGTGCCTTGAAATCGGTACAATTAAATTCATAGTGTGTCTTCAATGAATGAAATTGACCGGGTTGTTGCACTGTATAGCTAGTTAATACCCATACTTTTCGCCGATTCTCATTTTTGTCGACCGTACTCCAGTCGACATAATGTTTTACGCCTTGCTTATTCGTCTGTTCGAGAACAGTCCAGTCCGCTTTCACCTGAAAAGCAATTATCGATAAAAGGATTAGCAATAGTATTTTGTTTTTCATGATTAATTCTGGTTGAAAAATTATCTTAGCGGTTATTGTTATTTTACGGGATCTAGGAAAACGTTCATGGAGATGTTTTTACAAGCAAGATGCTGTATTTATGTTGAATGTTGTAAAAGTGTATTATTTCACCATAAATAAGTTTTCACTGTTGAAACTTTGGTCTATTCTTAGCGCTGGTTTGGTGCCAAGTTTTTCTTCTCCATTAATGTGAAATTACATATCGACGACGTATTATCGTATTTCGAGCGCGTTTTATTGTATCTGGAATCGCTCGTTCTTTAACAGTCGTCAGTATTTGGGGAAATTTCAGTTTAGAAACCTTCTAGCTGATACTAATCACTAACAGCGTTATATATCTTCAATCTGGGGTTAATTATGGAAGAATTAAATCAAGCTTGGGTTACGTTGAAGCTTGGCGGCGTTATTATCATACCGCTGGTAGCGCTCGCTATAATTGCGGTGGCAATCATGCTTGAAAAAGCTTTTATTTATTGGCGTTATGCGCGATTGTCCAATGATTTGTTGAATCTAGTCGAAACCTATGGGTTTAAATGGAATGATTTGGAAAAGATTCTTTCAGGATTGGATCAACGCCATTATTACAAACGCTTTTTTGAAGTAGTGATTTCTAACCGGCACAAACCTGCTTGGTGGACGGAATCACGCGCTGCCGATGAAGCGCAAATCATTGAAGAATCGCTTGGCCGTCGGCTTTGGGCACTGGAAACGATCGTTACCGCAGCTCCCTTATTAGGATTAGTTGGAACTGTGGTCGGTATGATGCGGGCTTTCCAAGTAATTGGTAGCGAAGGAGTGGTTAATCCCACCGCCGTAACCGGAGGGGTTGCCGAAGCATTAATCGCAACCGTTGTAGGATTAGCTATCGCATTGGTGGCTTTATTTGGTTTCAATTACTTTTCTCGTTTGCAGTCGTTGACGATGGATGAAATGGAACGTTTGGGGACGCGATTAATCGATAATATTCGCCTCGATCAGCAGAGAAATTCTCATGAAACTTCGTAAATCCCGCACTGTTTCAAAAGGTAAGATCGAAATCATTCCGATGATTGACGTCATGTTTTTTTTGCTGGCTACTTTTATGCTGGCATCGTTATCCATGCAAAACTTAGATTCGCTTCAAGTTAATTTACCTGAAGGTGAAGCTGAAAAACTGAGTGCTGAAAAGCCGGTTACGCTGACGTTAACTAAAGACAGTAAAATTTTTATCAATCAAAAAACCGTTACCCTGGATTCCTTAGCTGAGACGCTAAAGCCTTTGCTTGCCGATTCGAAACAAAAATTGATTGTTTCTGCCGATAACGAGGCACCGCAAGGCATTGTGGTTCAAGCGATGCTTCGTGCGCGGCATGCCGGCGTGCAACATTTTCTTATCGCTGTAAAGCACAAATAGCTCGATTAAAGTATGGCGAGCTCCAGATCTCAAGAGATTCGTCTGTGGTGGCCATTACCACTTGCCACTCTTTTGTGGCTATTGGTTCTTTGGCTCGCGGGATTATTGATGTCTTTGCCAGAAGTTGAGATCGAAACGCCTCCGCCGATTGCAGCCAGTTTTATCGATTTGAATGAAACGGAAGACGCCAACAATTCATTGCCCGCTTCGGCACCAAGCGCTCCGTCCACACCGCAACCGACCGAAGTAGAGCCGCAACCCGTCCAGAAAATGCCGGCGCCATCTGCACAAAGTCTTCCTGCACGTACTCAACCGAAACCCAAAGCCATTCAGAAACCAGTCAAACCTGTTACACCTATCGCGCCTAAAACAACAAAAGAAAAGACCGCGAATAAAAAACCTTTAAAAACTTCACCCGAAAAAGCCATTGAATCTGTTGATTTATCTGATTTTATCAACCAGAATCGGGCGAAACGTGGAGAAAAAGGGATTTTTGATCATCTCAATGATTTGCCCCCCAATAATGCTATCCCGCTCTCTTCTTCGAGCGAATCACGTATGGCGAATGTCAGGCGAAATTTGCAAACGCCGGGTACCAGCGGTATTTTTCAAATTCTTCGCATTGGACCGCGTACGGCTGAATTTTCTTTTCGCGCATGGACAACCGGACAAAGCAATCCGCGTTTGCAGTACATTCAAGTTGATGCGGGTCAAGGAGGCGATGTTGAACGGGCGATTGTTCGACGCATGATTCAGTTGATTCGAGAATACTACAAAGAAGATTTTAATTGGGAATCGCATCGTTTGAATCGAGTCGTTGTTCTATCCGCGCGCGAAAAAGATAACAAAGGACTCGAAGATTTTTTGCTGCGCGAGTTTTTTGTCAATCCTCGATAAGAAATTTCATTTCACCCACAATTGTTGATAGTTTTTTTCAACAACCTATCACTGAAGAACTTTCTATTGTTTCGTTTTTGAGATCTTTTTATTAGCGTGCAGCACGAGCACGTATACATCAAATTCTTAAATATTTATATTGATAAACTTAATGATAATTATTATCATTAACGTTCTAGTATTTTGGAATTTTTAAAGGAGATAAGGAATGCGTTCTTTCAAGCGACTCATAACACGGCTAAAAATCGTGATCATGATGAGTTTTGTTGCACTTTTTGTTGGCATTGGCAGTAACACTGTTTTTGCAGCGACAGTTTCGGATATTCAAGCTGCCGTGACGGCTTTTCAAACGATAGGAACCTTACGGCAGGAATCTCCGATTAATGGAGATGCAATCGCAACGGCTTATAGTGGAGCGTTACAAAATCTTGTCAAAGAAGTTGATCAAGAAAACGGTCTCGAGTTAGATAGAAATACTCAAGAAGCCATTGAAGATATTAAAAGCAATAATAATCAGGTGTTAGCAAGTCAGGTTATTGACAAAACCTTGCAACGTGCTTTTTATCAATCGATATGGAATCGTATCACAACGATTCGAGACGAGTTCAGCACATCTGGTACGGATGTTTTGACACAAATGCTTGCTGAGGCTGAGGCAGCATTCACGGCGATTGAAAAAACGGTCGCACGCGAAAATCAAATATTGACCGCTAACAAAAAAGCACTTCAAACAAGCACAAATCCTGGACTCGATGTGAGTATCAAGCAGTCATTTGCGAAAGTTAAAACAGCTCTGACCAAAAGTAATCCAGACGAAGATTTTGCAACCATTCAAGTGGAACGCTATGGCATTCGCATGTCGTTGGCACGTGCGTATTATATTGGTGTGCTGCGTGAAGTTTCCGGCGTCATCAAGAATCGCGATGCTGATGTTGAAGAAGCCCATGTAGCATTGAAAGAAGGCGAAATTTTTTATCGCATCATCGAATCATTGATAGCACGTGATAATCCGGCAGGCAGCGCGTTTTTGAAATCCCGTCTAACCGGTCAATTGAAAGATATTGATGCCGATGCCTTCGTTAGTGAACTAAGCAAAGGATTGATTGGTAGAGTTAAAGCTGAGATGCTCGGTCAAGAAAGTAGCGTCGGCAAAGACCGTCCGAATGCAATGGCTGAAGCAGCGGGAGCATTGTATTTCGCCAAAATTATACAGCCGGATATCGAATTTCGCTTAGGAGCTACGGTAAGTGCCAATCTTGAAACTGAGCTCAATAACTTGCTTGCCGCGAGCAGTGAAAATGACGTAAGTAAATCGAAACTTAATCGAGATGCTGTTACTGCCATCTTAGACAATTACGCAGCGGCCTTAAAAGTTGCCAAATACGAAACCGCTACTACCACGGCTGTGGTGGATGAAGCGGTCAAGAGTTTTCAGGCTATTGGCGAATTACGACGCCAGGCTGTAATTGATGGCAATGCGATTGAGGCACAGTATCAAGGAGAACTGCAAGATCTGGCCAAGATCGTGGATCAATTATATGGATTGTCAATTGATAACGATGTTGTATCAGCGATTAATTCCATTAAAAACCAAATCGATGTTCCAATAGCTGCGCAAATAATTGATAAGTCGTTACAACGCGTTTTTGCGATAGCTGTATACGATCGTACAACTTTGGTCACCAATCAATTCGATCACTTATCTTCTGACCAGTTGACGTTAGAGTGGGATAGAGCTTACTCGGCTTTTCAAGCGATCAGCGGCACTGCTGGCCAGCTCAACAAAGTGCTTACAAGCGACAAAAAGACCCTGCAAGATGGTAGAGACCCTGATCTGGATTATCAAATCTTGCTCGCATTTGAACAAGGTAAACATGCGTTTAATAAATCTGCAGAAGAGGATCATTTCAAGGTAAAAATAGCACATGAAGCGATTGTAGCCGGATTGATCAGAACTTATCTCATTGGTGTTTTGCGTGAGGTCGAAGGTGTCATTGGCGATCGTAACGCAGATGTAGACGGCGCCAGAGAAGCGCAAGTTGAAGGTGATTATTTTTACCGCATCATAGAAGGATTTATTGCGCAAGATAATCCGTCTGGAAGCGCTCGAATTAAAGCGCAACTAACAGGTGACTTAGCCAATGTCTCTGCGGATGCGATTGTGAGTGATATTAGCAAAGGCATGATTGGCCAAATCAATCGCAATATCAATCAAATTGCTACCTTATTTGCATCAGATAAAAATCAAGCTTTGGTAGCACTTGAAGCGATTGGTTTGTATGCGAATGTTTTTCTACCGGATTTAGAATTAAGGTTGGATGCATTGCGTAGAGTCAAAGTTGAAAATGCAATTCGTGATTTAAAGAACGCAATCCAAACAGAAAATACAGAACGTGCGCTTGCTGCTAAAGCAGTCATCAATGATGTGTTCTCACAATACCAAGCGGTGTTGATTTAATGTTTTTTGGCTATGTGCCTTGTTGAGTTTTCCTGCAGCAAGGTACATGGTTGATAAAAAATTTCGTTACGCATTCTTAAATAAAAAAAATTGTTAGTACGAGGAAAAAATTGAGATCTTGGAAAGCTATTGCTTTTTGGGCAGCTATCTTGGCCACTATGGCATTTTGGAATACGCCAATTTTTGCAGCCGAACGAGTTTATTGGATCGCTGCAGATGAAAAATACTGGGACTATGCTCCTTCGTTTCCCATTAATCCAATGACGAACATGGAGTTTACTGCTGAACAGCGTGTTTTTGTCGAACAAGGCATTGGGCGACGTTATTTAAAAGCGATATATCGTGAATACAATACAGGCTTTTCAGGACTGAAGCAGCGTAGTTCTGATGAAGCGCATATGGGAATCTTAGGACCAGCCATTCGTGCTGCGGTCGGTGACAAAATCACAGTACATTTTAAAAATAATACCCGCTTCCCAACTAGTATTCATCCGCATGGATTGAAATACACTAAAGCACATGAGGGTGTACCTCATACTGATGGCGTTGTCGCGCCAGGCAGTCAATATACATATCAGTGGGAAGTTCCTGACCGAGCTGGTCCGGGGCTCAATGATCCTTCTTCGATTGTATGGATTTATCACAGCCATATTCATGAGCCTGCTGATACCAATGCTGGTTTGATAGGTCCTATTGTTATTACCAGAAAAGGGTTTGAAACAGCAAACGCAAAACCTAATGATGTTGATCGCGAGTTTTTTTCATTATTTTCAGTATTCGATGAAAACATCAGCCTATATTTAGAAGCCAATATGATTTCTTGCCGTGGTAACTGCAATCCATCGGATGAAGGTTTTGTGGAAAGTAATCTGATGCACACTATAAACGGCTATGTCTACGATAATAATATTGGCTACACCATGCGCAAAAATGAAAAGGTGCGTTGGTATATCATGGGATTAGGGACCGAAGTTGATCTTCATACACCACATTGGCATGGCGCAACATTATTGCATAATGGGAATCGCATAGATGTTACAGAGATCTTGCCTGCTGCTACTAAAACTCTCGATATGCACCCGGATGTATCAGGTTCTTGGATGTATCACTGCCATGTCAATGATCATCTCAACGCTGGCATGATGACTTCTTTCAAAGTCGAGTAACGCTTTTATTGTTCTAATTAAACCGAAGTGTATATAGAGATTTTGCAAAAAAGTTTTTTTTAAACGGCATGTAATTTTGGGGGGTTTGAGTACTTTATACGTAACGTCAATTTCGCAACAAACACAGGGGTATTATATGTGTGAGCAGCCCGCTGGGTTATAAAACTACTTCTGAAAAAATGGGTTATTATTTACGCATTTCCAGTTTCAATTACACAGTTAAATTGAAAAACTATGTATCAACTAAGAAATAATTGCGCGCCGCTTTCCGAAGCGGAGAGTTTCTATTCGGAAGGAGTAAAAATGCTTAAAAAGCTTTTTTTGATAATTGGATTGTTTGCGTTCCAATCGTTATACGCGGATCAACAAAACTTGGTAGATCATAAAAAGTGGCAGCCCGGTCACAAGAGCCTATCAACAGAGAACGATACGTTGGGATTTATTCCGATTATGGTGTGGTATCCGACTGATCAACCGGCCAAAACAGAGCAGTTTGGTGTTTTTAGAATGAAAGTTGCCGCCAATGCACCGTTGAGCAATGGAAAGTTTCCATTAGCGATTATTTCGCATGGCTCAGGAGGTTCCATTCTGGGGCATAGAAGCACTGCGTTATATTTAGCTGAGCGGGGTTACATTGTTGCGACCTTAATGCATCCGCACAATAATTACCAAGACAATCGTGACGAAGCAACTACCAATAATTGGATCAATCGACCTAAGCATATTTCAGCAGTGTTGGATACCATCTTGGCAAACAAAGAATTTGCGCCCCATGTGGATACCGAAAAAATAGCAGTCATTGGCTATTCTGCCGGGGGTTATACTGCACTGACATTGCTAGGGGGGATTCCAAACACAGCACACAGTCGCACGCATTGCATCGAAAATGCTAAAAAAGATCCAGGTTTTTGTAATCTTGGCAAAGGTAAGGAATCAAGAAATAAAGATATGATTCTCACTGATTTGCGTGATGAGCGATTTAAAGTAGGCGTTCTACTAGCGCCGGTAGGAGTTTTGTTTTCTGATAAAGACAGTCTATCCAAAGTAGTTGCCCCAGTATTGTTGTACCGAGCTCAAAATGATCGAGAACTAGCTTACCCGTTTCATGTGGAAGTGATCTCAAAATCACTCACCAAAAGCAGTAGCTGGTTGAAGGAACTAGAGCTGCAAGATGCTGAACACTTCGCATTTATTACATCTTTTCCAGATTTCCTAAAAAAAGAAGTCGGTCCCCCTGCTCACGATCCCGCAGGTTTTAACCGAGACTTGGCACATACCAAATTTAATGCAGAGATTGCTGTTTTTCTGGACAAAGCCTTGAAGCACAGACAACTGTAAGTTTCTAATGATTAACAAAAAAACTGGTGACGAGAATTTGAAAAATGATTTCAATCTGTGATGAAAACAATTTTGGTAGACTGAAATAATTATCTCATTTTTTCGATTAACCGTTCATACGGAGTTTTTCCTCCCAAGCCACCATGCGGCAAACCGCGCCTATATAAACCTCTAAGCTTCAGATGTAATTCCTCCTAGCCAATTAGCGCATCAATCTTCATCAGAACATTTTCTCGCTTCAATCGCTCTGCCAATTCCAGCGTTCCAAAACTCACCTGAATCTTTTGCGCCAACTGTCTTTTAACTACCTCTATTTTAGTTGGTTATTGTAATGGCTGTAATGGCAGGGGTGGCAGGGGTGGTTGTGCTGGATTAATCAACTACCTGATATCAATTGTGATTTGCGCTTTTAATGGCTCCCCGACCAGGGCTCGAACCTGGGACCTGCGGATTAACAGTCCGTCGCTCTACCGACTGAGCTATCAGGGAATATTTTAAGAGACGAATATTAACGTTTAGATAGTATTTGGTCAACACTACCCGTAATATTCATAAAGAATACAATGTAAAATGCCTCTATTATTAGCTTACGATGCTTGGTAGGTTAAGAATGGCTTTTGCATTACTTTCTGAGAAAACCTTTTCTTGAGCTTGCTGCCAAGGCAACCAAACGTAGTTAAGGTGCTCGCGAGCGGCAATTTTTATCGGCATGGTTTCAGGCAAACACAAGCCGAACGCATGTTCGGTATTGATTGTAACTCCAGGAGGATAACGCCAGCGCCATTCTTCATAGATTTCATATTGATTTGATGTTTGCCAATCACACAAATCATATTCCAGCGCATTCAAGCCCGTTTCTTCTAAAACTTCACGTATAGCTGTCTGCTGTAAGGTTTCACCGGTATCTTGACTGCCGGTTACCGATTGCCAATAACCGGGATGGTCTGCTCGTTCTAACAATAAAACCTGTAAATCTTTGGTATAAATAACAACTAAAACTGAAACAGGAATTTTGTACATGATCGTACAAAATCTTTAACCGCCAGCTTCTGGTTTAATTTCCGTTTGACGCAACCGAATATTCAATTCGCGTAATTGCTTTTCATCTACCGTGCTTGGTGCTTGCGTGAGTAAGCACTGCGCACGCTGCGTTTTAGGAAAAGCGATGACGTCACGAATCGATTCTGATCCAGTCATCATGGTCAAAATGCGATCTAGCCCGAATGCAATGCCGCCATGAGGGGGTGCGCCATATTGCAGCGCTTCGAGTAGAAAACCAAATTTTTCTTGTGCTTCTTGTTCAGCAATATTCAATGCTCGGAATACCTTGGATTGAACATCTTGACGATGTATCCGCACCGAACCTCCACCAATTTCAGAACCATTCAACACCATGTCGTAAGCCTTCGAAAGCGTCCGGCCAGGATCATTTTCAAGAAAATCTTCATGACCGTCCATTGGTGAAGTAAATGGATGATGTAATGCTTGCCAGCGATTTTCTTCTTCGTCACGTTCAAACATCGGAAAATCAACGACCCATAAAGGTTTCCAGTTTTTCTCGGCATGGCCATGTTGATGGCCAATCTTGATACGTAGTGCACCTAGCGATTCATTGACGATCTTAGCTTTATCCGCGCCAAAAAATATCAAATCACCTTCTTGCGCTTGAGTTCGCGTGAGAATGGCTTGAATTGTATCTTCAGGTAAAAATTTAAGAATCGGCGATTGCAATCCTTCTATCCCGTTAGCAAGGCTATTGACCTTGATATACGCCAATCCTTTCGCGCCATAAATGGCAACAAAGCTGGTGTAATCATCAATTTCTTTGCGCGATAATTCACCGCCTTTCGGGATGCGTAATGCCGCGACACGTCCGCCAGGTTTTTCAGCCGCTTCTCGAAACACTTTGAACGAAACCTCTTTCATCAAATCCGTCAGTTCGGTAAATTCTAATGGAACTCGCAAGTCGGGCTTATCCGAACCGTATTTAAACATTGCATCGGCATAGGTCATGCGCGGGAAAGGATTGGGCAAATCGACATTGATAACTTTTTTGAATAAGCCACGAATCATTTCTTCCATCAACGTCATAATTTGGTCTGCTGACAAAAATGATGTTTCGATATCGATTTGTGTAAATTCAGGTTGCCGATCGGCACGTAAATCTTCATCACGAAAACAGCGCGTAATTTGATAATAGCGATCGAATCCTGAAATCATTAGCAATTGTTTAAACAGTTGAGGCGATTGCGGTAGCGCAAAAAAATGCCCCGCATTCACGCGAGAAGGCACTAAATAATCACGTGCGCCTTCTGGCGTCGATTTTGTCAGCATGGGGGTTTCAATGTCGAGAAAACCTTGCTGATCGAGAAATACACGTACCGCCATCGCAACTTGATGACGCAAACGCAAGTTCGATTGCATAACAGGGCGGCGTAAATCCAAATATCGATGTTCTAGTCGTACAATTTCACTGATATTGTCATCGTCCATCAAGAATGGCGGCGTCATAGAGGTATTGAGCACCTCAATTTCTGCCACTAAGATTTCTATCTCACCACTAAATAAAGCCGAATTAACCGTGCCTTCCGGGCGTCTTCTAACTTTACCTGAAATTTTCAACACATATTCGTTGCGTATCTTCTCGGCAGTTTGAAAAGTCGCGACATTATCAGGATCGCAAACAATCTGCACCAAACCTTCGCGATCACGAAGATCAATAAAAATCACTCCGCCATGATCTCGGCGCCGGTGTACCCAGCCAAAGAGTGTAACGGTTTTATCAAGATAGCTTGCATTAATGGCGCCGCAATAATTGGTACGCATATTTTTTGATGATTTGAAATTAAAAAATTTTGATCTTTACTTAACGAGCGACTTCAACCGATTGTATTGGTGATCACATAATAAACTAATCAGTCGATGCTGTAGTGGATGTCGAACCACGGTCTTTTTTATTATTGGATTCCGAAGCTGCTGACGAAGTTGACGATGATTCCGCCTCTTTTGTCTGCGTCGTATCGGTCTTCGTTTCTTTGTTACCCGATTGAGTATTGGGCGATTTCGTTTTATTATTTTTGAAATCCGTTACGTACCACCCACTTCCTTTCAATTGAAATCCCGCCGCAGAAATGCGCTTAATGTAATTGCTGCTGCCGCAAACAGGACACACGGCTATCGGTGCATCACTGATCTTCTGTAAATGCTCTTTCTCCGCGCCACAAGAATTGCAAAGATATTCGTATATAGGCATTAAGCACCACCCATCAATGATATTGAAAAACCAGAGATTATAACTTAGTAACCAGCAATTTATGAATATAACAATCATAAGCGTGGTTGAAAATCATAAATTGCAAAAAACCTCAGGGTTGATTACAGAAAGGTTGATTGAAATAAGTAGTGAATATTTCATAGGGAGTAGCATTATTCAAACCTTTATGGGGTTTGACGATATTGTAGAAATTAATACAACGCAATAGCTGAATACACCGATCGGCGCCGTCTTTAAAAGAAATTTGATGGCGCTACATTTCTATTAGCGGGCGGATAACGTGCTCAGCTTTACCTTTAGTTTGCGGGCGACTGATGCGGGTAAATTTCTAACCGATACCGTGTTGCCTGCATGTAGTGACGAAAGCGTGATTGCTGGTTCCTTTAAATTCGGTACCGTTGTCGGAATATGCGCAGTCGATCTGATAAGAGCATTGGGCGATGACCGTGCCTATGAGAAAGTAAGCAGCGCTGTGCTGGGTTTTATCGGGGAAAATATCGGCATACAAATCTTCGGAGAAATCATCGATAGCCACGAACAAATATTCGCGAGGTCGTTGACAAATTGTCCTTTAAGCAAGTGAAGCCGTTTGGTATCGAAGTGAACGAGTTCGCCCGGATAAGACTTGAGGTGCGCTGGTTTCCAAAGGCACGATGGTGGACGCCACACTCATTCATGCGCCAAGTTCGATCAAAAATCGGGAACAGGCACGTGATCCTGAGATGCACAAGATGAAGAATGCCGTCCAGGTAAACATGCTAATGGGCTTGGCTAGCCTGCTACGCGGGTGACTCTGGCTACTTGAGGAGAAATCTGCTCAAAATGTCCCAACGGCAGACAATGAAGCACAAGCAGGGGACAGTCTGGCGGCAAAACGCTGCCAAAAAATGAATTGCAGGGGATCTTTGTTCAAAAAACCGGCAGAATTACGTGGAAATCTGGAAGCCGCTAATTGTTCAGCGTTTCCTTAGATTATCTCAGCATTTCTTTTTTCGTAACTAACTCATACTGGCAAAACATAACAAAACCATATAATTGACTTATTCTATAATTGCCTTGAAGCAAGCTAACATTCTTAGAGAAACTTGAGTTTAAAAATGCCCCCCCTTTTTTGTATAAAGACGACAGATACAATGATTAATTGCATTAATTTTTCTTCGCTTGTTTGAATTATTTTTAAAATATTAAATGGAAATAACTCAATATTTTCTGAATGACAAAGTAAAGAAATACTTGTGGCCATGCTTGATAGGGTTACTGGGTGTTTTTTTATATGTGGTAACTCCTTTCTTTGCATTCGAAGAAAAATTTGGCTTGAATTGGCTGTTTCAAATGCGCGGTTTAATTCCTGCGCCTAATAATGTTGCGATTGTCGCGATTGATAAACCTTCTGTGGAAAAGCTGGACATACCCATTTCGTCTAAGGAGTGGCCCAGAAATGTGTCAAAGTGGCCTCGAAGTTTGCATGCACAATTAATTCAGCGTCTTTCGAAGGAAGGTGCAAGTCTTATCGTTTTCGACCTTGTTTTTGATACCGCAAGCCAGCAATTTGAAAATGACGAAAAATTTGCTGCGGCCATGCAGGAATTCGGCAATGTAATATTAATTCAGCGACTTGATCGAAATCAATGTGAGAATTCTTTGGATACTCTTCAGCAAACAGATTTCTCTATCGTTGAAGAATGCACCGGTATGCTTCTCAATCAGTTTACTGCCACCGCAAAAGCAGCAGTTCCATTTCCGTTAGCTCGAGCAGAACAAATTAAGAATTATTGGTTATTTAAAGAAAGCTTTGGCGATGGCCCAACAGCGCCTGTAGTTTTATTACAAGCGCTAGCATTACCGCTTTTCAATGAATTTTCTAAAATAATGTTAGCGGTCGATCCAACCACTACAGCAAAACTGCCTACAAACGTAAATACAATGGATTTGCATGATTTAGCGTTAGATTTGCGTAATATTTTTCTTACCGACAAACAACTGGCTCCAAAAATGCAGCATCAATTGTCTCAGAATTTATCTTTAGATTTAGAACAGAAACAATTGATTGCAGCATTATTGAATATTTATTCTGGGGAGAAAAAACGATATTTTAATTTTTATGGCCCGCCTAGAAGCATTCAAACTATTCCTTACTATCAAGCGTTGATTGACAATACAGAATCAAACCCTTTCAGGGACAAAATTGTTTTTGTGGGCTTTTCGGCAGCAACACAGAGTGAACAGGATATTGGCAGAGACGATTACCACACCGTATTCTCAAACGACAGTGGCCTTAACATCAGTGGCGTGGAGCTCATTGCGACAGCCCTTGCCAATTTATATGAAAACAAACCTATTCGTACATTCCCTTATTCGGCAAACTGGACTATTTTGTTTGTCTTTGGTTTTCTAATTACCACTGTCTTTTCTCTCCCGCAAACTCGATTATCCTTGAAGAATATAGCAGGATTAAGTTTCGCGGTACTTCTGGCTTATTTAGTGAGCGCTTATTATTTTTTTTCCAAGCTAGCCGTCTGGTTGCCTATCTTCATTCCGATATTGCAAACTATTTCTGCTTTTATTGTGGCACAAACACTAAAACATCATGAGGTCACTTTACAAGCTAAACAGTTGGAGGATCAAGTAACCAATTTAAGAAAATTTTTTGGTTCGACTTTTCCCAACGACTCTTTAGAAAAAATTATTGGAAGTGAACAAAATGAGCAGGGTATTTATGGTTGTTGCTTGAATACAGATATTCAAGGTTTTTGTGCATTAGCCGAGCCTATGGAGCCGAGAATTTTAGGGCAATTATTGGAAAAATATCGTGATGTTCTTAAAAAACCCATTCGTGAGCACGATGGATACATCATGGATATGATTGCCGATTCAATGCTGGCTGTGTGGATCTCCAATGCTGATGATTCATTAGCGCGAAAAAAAGCATGTCAAGCATCTCTTGAGATAGCAATGGCTGTGGAACAGTTTAATCAACATCGTTCAGAAGGAATGCCTCCGTTTCCGACCAGGTTAGGACTACATTTTGGTGAAATGTCTTTGAAAAGAGAACAAGGCTGCTATCGAGTGACTGGAGACGTAGTGAATGCAACCAATCGCATTCAAAATATGAATAAAAATTTTAAAACGCGCATCTTGTTATCTACCGAAATGAATGTTGGCTTAGAAGATTTTCTTTTTCGACCTTTAGGCACGTGTCAATTACGAGGAAAAGTGAAGCCGGTAAATTTATTCGAATTGATTAATCACAAAAATTCGGCGACTGAAGATCAAGTATGGTTATGTGAGATTTTTAATGAAGCCTTTACACATTATCAATCCCATAATTGGAGCAATGCGCAAAAGTATTTTTTAGAAATCCTAAAGGCTTTTCCAGATGATGGTCCTGCCTATTATTTTGTCAAAATCTGTCAAGACCAATCATGACATTACATTTCCGCACCTACTATGATCATGACTTCACTCGCTTGTAAATGCAACAACTTGGCAATATCTTCGTAATCATCCGGCAGTGCTGCATCATCCCATCCGTTGGCCGAGTGCCTAGCTAAATTGACTGCCAAGATCACATTGCGTACTCTTTGCTGCGTTTTATTTTTGTCATCCGTCAAGGCTATCAGCAATTCCGGTAATCGCCACTTTATTGCGAGCTCTACTTGTAATTGATTCAGCGTAAACCCTAAAACATTTTGTTGTGCAACAACACTGCGCAACGTTTTATCGTTCGTCTGAGAGGTTTTTATTTGCAGCATTTCTTTGGGTGAAAAGCACCACATCAGCATCTCAGCAATATCATGCAGTAACGTAGCGGTACGGATTTCTTCATAATGCAGATCGTGCAAACGAACAGCCCAATCAAACGCATAACCAGCAGCCATGTTGGCTCGATGTGCCGTTTTGAGCAAGTGAACCAGCGCAGCCATATTGCCACTTTGGCTTAAAATCTCTTCCACTAATGGTTCTGCGGCTACTTTCTCTAATGTCGTTTCTAATCCAATCATTAAAGCAATTTGCTCAATTTCTATCACATCATGTTTTTGTGCAAGTTGTTTGTGTGATTGCAAATAGCGCAACAGTTTTACTGTCATTAACGGATCGTTTTTAACGATTTGAGCGAAGCTACGCGCATTCATATGCTGCGCATCGTGCTGTAATTTCGAAATATTTCGTGCAGTTTGCTTCAGCACAGGAATTTCGGCGGCGGTAAGAAAATCAACCCATTCCGACAATTTTCTTGGTTTATCTAGTGGCATGCTGAACTCCTGATATTGAATACGTTAACAATTCCTACGACATTCCTTAATCAATATTGAGTAAACAATGGGTTATGACGATTAATTAGACAATTTTCCATTCAACATTTCTAAAACCGCACCAATACGAGTGTATCGAATTTGTGTGATACCACCGTTATTGACCTTGATTAGATACAGATTTTTGGGAGGGATATTGAGGCTAATTGCGATGATCGTACGAATGACGCCGGCATGTGTCACGATAAGAATGCGTTCATTGCGATAACGCTCAACGATTTCGCTAAAAGCGAGACTTACTCGCTGAATAAAATCATCTAGAGGTTCTGAGTCTTTAGGACGCTGATTTACTGGGTCGCTAATAAAGGCGCTATATTCTGCCGCACGATCAATTTTTATGGCGTCATGATCCAGTCCTTCCCATGCACCAAAGCCAACCTCTTTGAAGCGCGATTCCACCATTACCTCAATTCCATAACGTTCTCCCAACGCATCAGCAAATGCTTTACAGCGTTGCAGTGGTGAGGTAACAATGCGGTCCCACTCATTGAACGACCCAACGGCATTCCACATTTGTAACCATCCGTTTTCAGAGAGAGGATCATCAATCGCATGACCACGATAACGATTCCCACCCGTCGGCTCTCCATGACGAATCAAATCTATCATGGTTTTTGGCATATCAATTCCAATAAGCGATTAAAGAATCAGGCTAGTCTTGGGATACTAGAAAATTATCCAATTTAACGGCTGAATCAACCGTCTTACTGGATACTACTCGAGCGATCTTCACGTATTCAGCATACTCTAACGCATCTTCCTCATGAATCTGCGCCTTCATCACAAAATTTGCATGATGACTTGCTTCTTTTTTCATTCCCTCGTCATATAACAAGTCTGCATAAAAAGCACGAGTAATTATATCTTGAGGAAATAACTCGTGAGCGCGTTTGAGATGCGTTAACGCTTTCTTGTTGCTACCGAAGCTAATAGGAAAATCCGGCAAAAGGTGATAGATACGGCCTAATGCTCGGTGTGCGCCAGCATTTTCATAAGACTCATCCAACGCGATCACCTTTAGCAGTAATTCTTCCATGGGGCGAATCAAACGCAAAGCGCTTAACATGCCTGTATCCTCTGCTAATTTCCCCATTGCAGCCGCCTTCCAAAAAAGGCCACGAACATCATTACTATCAAGCTCAAGCGCTCGATCGGCAATAGCAATAGCGTTTTGAAATAACTCGATGCGCCGCTTTTTATTTACTTCAAGTTGAGCTCGCATGTATTCTAATCGTGATAGCTCGGCGATTGCTGCCGATTCACTGGAGTTTTTCGTCAACTCTCGCAGCCATTGAATCGTTTCGAGTAGTAAAGGGGTATCAACCGCATAACGCCATGCAGCCAATTCAATTTTTTGCTTGTTTTCAGGCGTCAATACGCTATTTGAAAAGGATATATTTTGAGCTGACGCCGGCAAAGTTAATAGCAAAAAAATAATTACCGAAACATAGCAATATGTTCTTAATTTAGCTTTCATAACCTCAATAGAAAATGTGCGAATCAGTAAATTGTTGTCTATTCTATGATTAATTTGAATAGCTATTCTACGATAATTAACTATTATGTCGAGATGTTTTCTTGGGCAGAGGATGGATTAATGAATTTTTGCAGAATATTTCTTAGCTGATCTTGATCAAAAGGCTTACTGAGATGCTCGTACATTCCGACGTTAATACAACGTTGTTTTACTTCATCAAAAGCATGTGCCGTTAAGGCAACAATAGGCGTTTGCCGAATATTATTCTGCATCTCCCATGCACGGATTCGTTTGGTTGCTTCGAATCCATCCATCACCGGCATATTGCAATCCATTAATATCAAATCAAAGGATTGTGACAAAAATTCCTCCACGGCTTCCGCCCCATTACAGGCCAATGTGACTTCACAATCCAATCGTTTCAGTATTGCTTGACTAATCAATTGATTGACTTCATTGTCTTCTACCAGCAGCACACGAGCAGAATAGTAGTTTTTGATTGGTAAAACAGCTGCAGTTTTTGACTGTGTCGAGTCGACAGAAATTTCTTCTTGATTCACCTTAGACTGAAGCGGTATGCATGCGCAAAACTGAGAACCTTTACCTAATTGACTGGTTACAGAGATTGTGCCGTTCATCAATGAGAGTAAATTGCGTGTAATTAAAAGACCTAGCCCAGTTCCGCGAATATGTTCGGAAGATTCACCTACTTGAGTAAACTCCTGAAACAGTTTGGCCTGATTTTCAGGTGAAATTCCGATTCCACTGTCAATAACAGTCAGTTTTAACTCAGCGCGATCCATTTGTTGATCAGTTGGCTGGCATTCCACAATCAATCGGACTTCACCATGGTTGGTAAACTTAAAAGCATTGCCAAGTAAGTTAAATAAAATTTGCTTGATCCGATCAGGATCGCCGATCAATTTATTGATGCTTGATCCATCCGTATCGACAATGAACTTCAATGCCTTTTCTTTCGCCTTGGGGAGAAAAAGCCACTCTACTTCTTTGATCAGGGTTTGCAGATGAAACGAACGATTGACAATGGTAAGTTTATTGGCTTCTATTCTAGCGAAATCAAGAATGTCATCAATAATATTTAGCAATGTCTCTCCAGAATTTCGAATGACATTGACATAGTTTTTTTGCTCTGTTGTTAAAGACGTTGTCGATAAAATTTCAGTCATGCCCAAAACGCCGTTCATGGGTGTTCGAATTTCATGACTCATAGTAGCAAGAAAGGCAGATTTTGCTTTATTAGCATGTTCCGCTTGAATACGAGCCTTCTCCAAATCACCCGCTTGCTGTTCTAACAATAATGTTTGATGCTTTGCTGACCAATAGCTGTCGTGTTGATGTTTACCATTAAGAATAAAAAAAACAAAATAAGAACAACCAATCGATATTAAAGCCCAAAAATTCTCCGCAGGAATGATTAAAGCCAAACTAAACAAGGTCGGTAAATAAATTAATGTTCCAAAAACAATCATCGTCCGGATACGCGGTGCAATCACCGCAATACCTCCAGCGGTAAATCCGATTGTCGCTACAATTGTTAGTAAACTTGAAGTATCGCTTACTTGATTTGCTAATTTCATTACTAAAGAAGAAAAAAATGCCCAACTGATTGCAGTTAAGACGTAAATTATTGAAATAGCTTTTGCAATCAAGGAGTGATCAAGTTTTTGTGAGACGAAACCACGATCAAAAATAAACAATCGTGCTAGCGTTAACGCACAAAAAAATAGCACCATAAAAATAATCCCAGGGTGCGTATGCAATGAAGGCGATATGGCCACCACTATGGTGGCGCACAGAACATAAAAGAAACCACCGAAGCGCATACCTTGGGCAATATCCTTGTTGACATTCTCACGAATTCTATCGAGACTTGCCATTTCGGGATCCGACCACATATCGCTAATATCTTTCCTAAGGTTCTTGCGTTAAACGGATGTATAGCATATCACCACACTATTTTGACTTTATACTACTAATACCCTAAAAAATCTAAGTAAAATAGAATGAGTTTACCCCCTTTTAAATGAAGATAAATACTATGAAAATTTTGTTACCCCTAATTGAAGCAGCTCATCCATGATTAAATGGATTTTTGGCATTGCTGTATTGGCTCTGATAATCGTATCTCCGCGTTTCAGGAAATTCGCCCTGATATTCTTATTGATAGCCTCTATCATCGGTGTTGCACTATGGCAATATCAAGAATATGAGAGAAACAAGTCAAAAAATAGCATCCATCCTTCAGAGTTAGTGCTACAAAACATGGAATTTAAGCCTTTAGATACCGACTATGAGTTTGAAATGTCAGGCCGGATTATTAATAATTCTGAAAAATATACTTTGAAAAGTATCGTATTGACTATTACCACTCAAGAGTGCGGCGATTCTAGTCAAGCTGACTGCTTGATTGTTTCCGAACAGCAAGAAAGTCTCTATCTCACAATACCTCCGCATCAAGCGCGGTATTTTAAGAAAGCTATTTACTTATATTCTAATCAAAATATCAAAAAGAACCTTGTTTGGGGGCATTCGATTCGCTATGCAGTTTCCGAATGAATACATGATGATTCAATCGTCACAATGCAATGATAATTAAAAATGGAAAAAACTGACCATCATTCTGACCATTGCTGCCATTCGCATCCTATTGGCACAACACAATCCGATCAGGACAATCTGAAGGATCCTGTTTGTTCCATGACGGTTACACCGCAATCCAAACATCAAGCCAGTCACGATGGACAAACTTATTATTTCTGTAGCGCAGGCTGCCAAAAAAAGTTTCAAATGGCGCCAGACAAATACTTGTATCGCCACACGTATAGTAATCACGTCGATACGCTCGGGAGCGCAGAATTAAGTGGCGCTGAAGAATACACCTGTCCGATGCATCCGGAAGTTTTACAAAATCATCCCGGAACTTGTCCAAAATGCGGCATGGCATTAGAACATGTTATGCCAACTTTGGAAGAAGATAATAGCGAATTAGAAGATTTTCAGCGCCGTTTTTGGTGGGGACTGCCATTCACATTGGTCGTTTTTGTGCTAGCGATGTTTGGTCACCAACTCGGTCGGTTCGATATGCAAACGCAAAGCTGGATCGAGCTCGTGTTGTCCTTGCCCGTTGTGTTATGGGCAGGCTGGCCATTTTTTGTGCGGGCATGGCAATCCATTATTCATCGCAGCCCGAATATGTGGACATTAATTGGTTTAGGCACTGGTGCGGCATTTATTTACAGCATTGTCGCAACGATAGCACCACAAGTTTTTCCATCGTCGTTTGTATCAATGGGACGGGTAGCGGTGTATTTCGAAGCGGCAGTCGTGATCATTTCTTTGACGCTTCTGGGACAATTATTGGAACTTAAAGCGCGCTCGCAAACATCGGCAGCGATAAAATCGTTATTAGGCTTATCTCCCAAAGTAGCAAGAAGAATCAATTCGGATGGTAGCGAAGAAGACATTCCATTAAATCATGTTCATGTTGGCGATTTGTTACGTGTAAGGCCTGGCGAAAAGATCCCGGTCGATGGCGTTGTGACTGAAGGAAATAGTTCGGTTGATGAATCAATGCTGACGGGTGAACCGATGCCAGTGAGCAAAAATGTGGGCGACAAACTGATCGGTGCCACATTAAATACGAACGGTGCGCTAGTGATGCGTTCAGAACGCGTCGGCTCAGAAACGATGTTGTCGCAAATTGTGCTGATGGTTTCCCAGGCACAACGATCAAAAGCACCGATGCAACGCATGGCTGATGTGATTGCCGGAAAGTTCGTTCTTCTTGTCGTTACTGTGGCCATTATCACTTTTTTTGTTTGGGGAATATATGGTCCTGAACCTAGTTGGGTATTCGGACTCATCAATGCTGTCGCGGTATTGATTATCGCATGTCCGTGTGCGCTGGGCTTAGCAACGCCGATGTCGATTATGGTCGCGACCGGTCGTGGCGCGACACAAGGCGTTTTGTTCAAAGATGCTGGCGCAATCGAAAAAATGCGCGATGTAAACACATTGATTGTCGATAAAACCGGTACCCTAACGGAAGGACGCCCTGTTTTTGAAAAAACGGTTGCAGCGGAAGGCTTTGATGCGCAAGAGGTGCTACGTTTGGCCGCCAGCCTCGATCAAGGCAGTGAACATCCGTTAGCGCATGCGATCGTTAACGCCGCACGTAATCAACAATTGATTTTGGATAAACCGGAAGAATTCGAATCTGCGACGGGAATTGGCGTGCGTGGCAAAGTGACCGGAAAACGGTTAGTTTTAGGAAATACAGCCATCCTGCAGCAAGATGGAATCAATGTCAGCTCACTAACGGATACTGCCGAACAACTTCGCGCTGAAGGTGCTAGTGTTATGTTCTTGGCAGTTGATGGAAATTTAGCCGGATTGCTGGCCGTATCTGATCCAATCAAAGAAAGCACCGCCGATGCGTTAACTTCACTCAAACAATCCGGATTACAGATCATCATGGCGACTGGCGATGGAGTAACCACGGCCAAAGCGGTAGCAAAGCGTCTTGGTATTGAAGAAGTGCATGGCGAAGTAAAACCGGAAGACAAACTGAAGCTAGTTGATCAATTACAAAAACAAGGACGCATTGTCGCGATGGCTGGTGACGGTATCAACGACGCACCAGCACTCGCCAAAGCCGATATCGGCATTGCCATGGGAACAGGTACTGACGTTGCGATGAATAGCGCACAAATCACGTTGGTTAAAGGGGATTTGCGTGGTATTTCTATCGCGCGCGAATTGTCAATTGCAACCGTTCGCAACATGAAACAGAACTTATGGTTCGCATTATTTTACAACGGCCTAGGTGTACCTATCGCCGCGGGGTTACTATACCCTGTAACCGGATGGCTGCTTTCTCCTATGATTGCCGCGCTGGCAATGAGTTTCAGTTCTGTTTCGGTGATAGGGAATGCACTGCGTTTGAAAATTAAATAATGTTTTTACAAAATTACATTGAAATAAGCAATTTGTGTAATTTTGTAAAGGTTTCTTGCTTTTTCTCTTCAGAGAAAGATATGATATAACATATCTTAATGGGTCTTTTAATTTCTATCGATCCAATTCTTTGCTTCTCAGAGCAAGGGCCGATGAAAGTTCGCGATTTGAAGAGCACATTTGATACCTCGTTGCTCGAGAGGCGCTATTTTATGAAATACATCCTCAACAAAAACAATACATTACCAATTAGAAAAAAGTTTTTTTCAAAAGTCTTGATTAGTTTTTCATGAGAAATACTTTTGGCATGAGAATCCTTTCATTACTGGGATATTCAATTTTATCAACGACTATCCTGGCAATAACCTTTGTTGAAGCGTCCGAGAATATTCCTAAAAATTCAGATTTAAATTCCTCTAATACCGAACTCAATCAGAGGGCGCCCACTCAGCTTAATCCAATTATTATCATTGGTGATACGCCGTCTTTACCATTAACTGATACCAAATCGTCTGTGTTAAAAGGAAGAGAGTTGCGTCTGCAACAAAGCGATACATTAGGGCAAACGCTTGAAAGAGAATTAGGCGTCAGCAATGCTTCTTTCGGGCCGGGAGCAGGCATGCCCGTAATTCGCGGCTTGACTGGATCAAGAATACGCACTTTACAAAACGGCATCGGCAGTCACGATGCAGCCAGTCTAAGTCCAGATCACGCGGTTGCAATTGATCCCTTGTTTGCCGAACAAATCAAAATCCTTCGTGGTCCAGAAACGATTCGTTATGGGGGAAATGCAATTGGCGGGGTTGTAGATGTAATCGATAATCGCATACCAGATCAAGCGCCTAAAAATCAAATCAGTGGCTCTGCGGAAAGTCGCTACGACACGAACGGTAATGGCACCAATTCAGCCATCAAATTGAATTTAGGAAAAAATTCTCTAGCACTTAGTCTGGGTGGTTTATTCCGTCAACGCGATGATATTCGCATTCCAGGAAAGGCCATCGACGAAAACTTTGCACAACAGCACTATAATTTAAACGGATTTGATAACGTAACCGGAAAGATCCCTAATACCGACTCGCAAGCGACTAGCGGTTTTGCGGGTATATCGTGGCTCGGAGCGCATGCAATGGCAGGTATGTCAATCAGCCATAGCAGTAATAATTATGGCATACCGAAAGGCAATCATGGATCGGACTCTAATCATTTAGGCGGAGCAAATTTGATTCTCCCGCTACGTGCTGGATTAGAGGATATTTTTGGCCAGCAAGCGCTTTCACCCAATATCCGTTTGAATATGCAACAAACCCGTTATGATTTTAAAACAGAATGGTATGAGCCAGTACGGGGTATTGAGCGTGTTAGTTTTCGTTATGGTTTAGTTGATTATCAACATCGTGAAATCGAAGGCGGACTTCCCTTTACAAAATTCAAAAATGACGTTGGGGAAGGACGTTTCGAAATCGATCACAAATTACTTCCACAATTTACCGGTACATTAGGTGCACAATGGATCAGCCGCAATTTCTCCGCGCTGGGTGTGGAAACATTTGTACCTCAAACCAAACAGCAATCATTAGGGTTATATACCACGCATAAATATACTTGGAATAATTGGGCGTTAAGCGCAGGCTTGCGAGAAGAATTATCCAGTGTTGATCCTAAAACGAATCAACAGAAATTGAGCGGTAACGCATTACCACCCGTGACATTACCCGATACGATACATTATCAAGCCATCTCAGCATCTACCGCAGTACAATGGAATCCTTATAAAGATTTTTCCGTATTGCTATCGCTCAACCGCGGTAAGCGCTCACCCGATATTCAAGAATTATTAGCGCTAGGCCCTCATTTGGCAACCCGCAGCTTCGATATTGGCAATGTTCAATTGAAAAACGAAACAGTCAATATGGTCGATCTCAGTTTTACTTGGCAAACCGCAAATTTTAGCTCACGCATCAACGGATACTATAATCATACGGATAGTTTTATCTACCAGCGTAATACTGGCTTGGTTTATGAAATCGATAACGAAACAATGCATCAGCAATGTACCAGCACATCCGAGTGCGTAACCGTTTTTACTTATGATCAACGTGATGCGGTTTTTGTAGGATATGAATCCGAAGTTAAAATGAATCTATACCAAACATCACATGGCGACATTTGGATGACCGCTTTTTCCGACTACGTGCGCGGCAGATTCTCTCAAGGAGATCGCGCTGACGTGCCGCGTATGCCGCCTTTACGTTACGGATTTGAGTTGGGATTTGGTAATAACTTATGGAATACTGGAATACGGTATACCCGAGGAGAAGCGCAAAATCATCCCGGCGATCAAGAACTCAGCACAAAAGGCTTTCATCAACTCACCGCCAATTTGGATTATCAGTTGAAAATGGGACGCTGGGGGAATTTGTGGTTATTTGCTAAAGGCTCGAATTTGTTAAACAGTGAAATTCGCAATTCTGTTTCTTTTTTGCGAAGTTTCGCCCCGGAACCTGGAAGAAGCTTTATCTTTGGCATGCGTGCTACTTTTTAACGACTTACCTATAATCAACAGATATCATTCAAAAGTCATTTTCAGATTGATTTGAAAAATAACTGAAAGGAAAAATTTGTGGCATTTTACAAAAATCTTCTGGAATGAAACAACTAATCGTTGCAAACAAACTGCGCTGCAGAAATTGACATGCCAAATAAACATTTCTGGGTATTAATTTGCGGTCCACTACTAGCTGCAGCCGTCGCCACCAGCATGAACATTTCCGGCTGGCATGCTGATGCTTGCTGGACAGCCGCTATTGTCATTTTATGCGTCGTTTGGTGGATTTTTGAACCGATACCAATCCCTGCCACTTCGCTTATTCCCATCGCTTTCTTCCCGCTTACTGGCGTTTTATCCAAGGAAGAAGTTGCCAAAGCATTTGGCAATGATTTGATTTTACTGATGCTGGGTGGTTTTATGATTTCGGTTGCCATGGCGCAATCTGGCACGCATCGGCGTCTTGCATTGGGGTTAATCAATTTAATCGGAGGTCATAGCAGCAAGCGAATTGTGTTCGGCTTTATGTGTGCCTGCGCGATAATCAGCATGTGGATTTCCAATACCGCAACGACGCTGATGATGTTACCTCTGGCATTGGCGATTATCGATCAAAGCCCAGATAAAAAAATTGCATTGCCGCTTTTACTTTCCATTGCCTATGGCAGCAGCATTGGTGGCATAGGTACCCCCATTGGCACGGCACCCAATTTAATTTTTATGCAGGAATACCAGAATTTCACAGGACTATCGGTGAGTTTTTCCCAGTGGATGACGTGGGGAATTCCGGTGGTATTTCTGATGGTGCCTCTTGCTGGTTTTTGGTTAACACGAAATTTGCGTTATGTCGGCAAGCTGGAAATGCCGCAAGTAGGTTCTTGGCGCCCTGAAGAACGGCGTGTTTTGATGGTTTTTGGCATAACTGTGCTTGCCTGGATAACACGGCTTGAACCATTTGGCGGTTGGACTACCTGGTTAGGTTTGAAAAATGCAACCGATGCAACCATTGCATTGGTTAGCGTTATCATAATGTTTTTGATTCCCAATGGTCGTGGAGGAAAACTCCTCCATTGGGAATCAGCGGTCAAAATTCCTTGGGGAATTTTATTACTTTTCGCGGCGGGGATTACAATTGCTCAAGCATTTGTCGAATCCGGTTTGTCCAAATTTATCGCAGAGCAGTTGGCCGTTCTTTCTAACCTGCATCCACTGATTATCATTGTAACGATTGCGCTGGCAGTAACATTTTTGACCGAAACAACCAGCAATGCAGCCACCACCATTTTGTTGATGCCAATTCTTGCCCCTGCTGCTTTGGCCGCTGGATTTGATCCTGCTTTACTGATGGTACCTGCTGCAATGAGCGCCAGTTGCGCCTTCATGTTACCTGTTGCCACGCCACCCAATGCGATTGTTTTTGGTACTGACAAAATTCCAATTGCGCACATGGTACGTGAAGGACTCATGCTCAACTTTATCGGGGTATTGGTGATTACCGCGGTTTGTTACTTTCTAGTGCCGTAGCCTCTCCACAAGTATTCGCTGTTAATGTCTACAAATAACTTGAACGATGACAATTACCAGCCATGCCCGCCCAAAGTTTAGCGACGCGACGAAAGTAGCTCGGTTCGTGCGCTCGTAAGCCACGAAGCTGTGAGGGCATGAACGAATTTAGGCGTGAAGCTTTGAAATGTTCTGAACGAGGTCATGCAATGCAGCTTTGAGTACTTGAAGACAAATCTTTGCGGTGTGTTCACGCGGTGAAAATCCAGAAGCTAGTTGCTCAAACGGATGAATATAATTGCGAAAGTCTCTCAGTGCATGACTGAATTTGCAAGTATCTTCCCCGATTAGTCGGAGCTCCCGTGACACTTCAATGAAGTTTTTGAGTGTCCATGCCTTAAATGGGCGAATCTTGCCAGTAGATTGGTCTTTAGGTGCAGCGCAAGCGCAATTGAAGTTGCGAGGGAAGCACTTAGCGATACCAAACAACACGCCCTCAAGGGTGCTGCCTGCAAGAAGAATGACCGCAAGCGGTGAATCCGACGAGTAGCATTTTTCTATCTCTTTTATTCTTTGCTCAAGAACAGTGAGTAAGTCTGACTCGAGTTCGAGTCCGTCAAATCGAACATCCGAGAAATCTCGGTTAAGGAAGCTGTCTTCTCGTTCTTCGATTAAATGTGGCTCGTGGATTTCAACTTTATCTAGTTTCCGGAAATGAATTTCCTCATCTTTCCTTTCTATGCGCCACTTATCAAAGGTCAAGTATTGATTGAAATCATCAATTAGCTGATCAAGCTCTGCCATGCGACCAATAAAATTGATGGGCGCAAAGATTCTCCGAATACATTCGTCGATCTTAGGTGTTCCGTTTATCTGGGAAAGCCGCTCATCTGTGAACATCCAGCGTGACGGAAAACCTTTGCCATAAGTGTCACTGAACCCCAAGCCGTTAAAGAATTGGATGATTTTTGGTCCAGAGCGGTACTCAGTTTTTTGGTTTATCATTTCCCGAAGGGATTCAAGAGTCTTTTGAGATAGAACCATTGATCGATAGACCCTCTATGCATCTAATCAAAATCTAAAATTAGACGCCGAATGACACATCACGTCAAACGTAACAGATAATCTTACAACAGCCATTCTATCCCCTTATTTTTATGGATTGTTACTATTTTAAGTTTCGCCGCAAGATTTCACCGAAAAGTATTAAATCAATATCTAAAAATTCCATACTCGAAAGCATACCACTCAACCACTGTTTCATACCAATGGTCGATGAATTTGTGGATTAATGCTTTTTATACTCCAGCAAACCTGTTGAAAAACCTTTAAAATGCACCCCCTTTCTTGCAACAATCATCCGTAGGTATAACACTTTGATTACAACCGCTAATATCACCATGCAATTCGGCGCCAAGCCGCTGTTTGAAAATGTTTCCGTTAAATTCGGTGGGGGAAACCGCTATGGTTTGATTGGCGCGAACGGTTGCGGCAAGTCGACATTCATGAAAATTCTAGGCGGAGATCTTGAACCTACCGCCGGTAATGTTGCGGTGGATAGCGGCGAGCGGGTAGGGAAGTTGCGGCAGGATCAATTTGCCTTTGAAGAGTGTTTTGTGATTGATACGGTTATGATGGGACACGCGGAATTATGGCGCATCAAGCAACAACGCGATGCCATTTATGCCAATCCCGATGCTAGCGAAGATGATTATATGCACGCTGCTGAATTGGAGTCTCAATTTGCCGAACTGGATGGTTATTCGGCGGAAGCACGCGCCGGAGAATTGCTGCTCGGTGTCGGCATTTCGTTAGATCAGCATCAGGGATTGATGAGCGCAATTGCACCGGGTTTCAAACTGCGCGTATTACTCGCGCAGGCATTGTTTTCCAATCCGGATATTTTGTTATTGGACGAACCGACGAATAATCTTGATATCAATACCATTCGCTGGCTAGAGGATGTCATCAATGCCAGTAAAAACACCATTATCATCATCTCGCATGATCGGCATTTTCTGAACAGCGTGTGCACGCATATGGCCGATTTGGATTACGGCGAGCTGCGCATTTATCCCGGCAATTACGACGAATACATGACTGCTTCGACGCAGGTGCGCGAGCGCATGTTGGCCGATAACGCCAAGAAGAAAGCACAGATCGCTGATTTACAATCGTTTGTCAGCCGTTTTTCCGCCAATGCGTCGAAAGCCAGGCAGGCCACTAGCCGTGCACGGCAGATCGAGAAAATTAAGTTGGAAGATATCAAACCGTCGAGTCGGCAATATCCGTTTATCCGTTTTGAGTTCGACGATAGAGATAAATTACATCGACTGGCGGTTTCCACTCAGGCAATCAGCAAGGGTTTCTCTGGTATGGACAAACCGTTGTTCGAGAATTTGAACCTGAATATCGAAGCGGGCGAAAAAGTCGCCATCATTGGACCAAACGGGATCGGCAAAACCACGTTGCTGCGTTGCTTGAGAGGCGATTTAACACCAGATCGCGGTGACATTAAATGGGCCGAGAAAGCGTGCCCTGGCTATTTCCCGCAAGATCACGCGGCCGATTTCTCAGAAGAATTGTCATTGACCGAATGGATGGACCAGTGGCGGCAAGGCAGCGACGACGATCAAACAATCCGCGGCACTTTGGGACGATTACTGTTTTCCGGCGATGATGTCAAAAAATCGACACAAGTGATTTCCGGTGGAGAGCGAGGCCGAATGTTGTTTGGCAAGCTCATCCTTCAGAGATCGAATGTTTTGCTGATGGACGAACCGACTAATCACCTAGACATGGAATCTATCGAATCGCTAAACAGCGCGCTAGAGAAGTACGCCGGCACATTGATCTTCATCTCGCACGACCGAGAATTCGTTTCCTCGCTAGCTACTCGCATTCTCGAAATGACACCCGAAGGTATTAATGATTTCAAAGGCAATTACGAGGATTATCTGCGATCTCAAGGCATTGGGTAAAGCGAAATTACGAACAGCCAACGTCAGCCGATTTTACAAGCTGCAATAATGTAATACGTTACTTTGAAGCTGCGCAGGTAAATTCGTGGTATTAACGATGTAAAAACTAAACAGAAAATGAAGATCCGCAACCACAAGTACTGGATGCGCCAGGATTCTTAATGACAAATTGTGCTCCTTTCAAATTCTCCTGATAATCAATCTCGGCACCAATCAAGTATTGAAAGCTCATCGAATCGACTAATAATTTGACGCCATCTTTTTCCATCACCATGTCATCTTCATTAATTGATTCGTCGAAAGTAAAACCATACTGAAAACCTGAACACCCACCCCCGTTGACAAAAACCCTAAGATTAAGATTCTGATTGCCTTCTTCTGCGATTAATTCTTTTACTTTGGCGGCAGCATTATCGGTAAATTGCAGAGCTGTTTCCTGTTCAGTATTCATAGTATGTCTAAGTCCTAAAATGGGTATTGCGAACAACTTTAATGTTCTGATTCACTACTAAAAGTGCATTTATTTGTTTTCTGGCCCCGAAGAAATCAGCGGAACGGAATTTTCTGATAGTTGTGTATCATTATTTTCCAAATGAACCATTTTTCCTTCTACTAAAGCACCCAGGTGAATTTCTATTGTGCCGTAATGAACGTCACCAAAAACCTGGGACTTTTCCTGCAGTTCGAGATAACTTTGTGCGTATATCGGACCAGAAACCTTACCGTTGACAATGACGTGAGTGACTTTAATTGCGCCATCAATACGCCCTTCGCTACTCAGTACCAACGTGCTTGATTCATTATCGGGTGCGATAACATCGCCTGTTACATGGCCATCCACTCTTAACCCTCCGCGAAAGTGAATGTCTCCTTTTACGTTTGTATTAGCGCCAATTAATGTATCGATATGATTATGTGGTTTATTCTTTTTATTACCAAACATAGTTGCCTCATTATAAGATTGGTTGCGCAGTTTGCGTCAACAAAGCCTTGCTATCATTATTTTCATAAATTTGAACTTGTATATTTTTTACCGAAATGCCTTCAGGTATTTTAAAGCTGTCTTCCAGCCGATAAAGAAATCTGAAATCAATTGGAAAATCTACCGTTGAATCCCGAGTTACTATCGGTACAGTTTTTGTTTCTGCGTTCTGAGACAAAGTGACGTGCAATCTGACCCTGCCTTTAAAATCACTTGGTCTTTTTCCCCCCTGAGTCAAAGTTAGGGCGTAGCGATACTTACCTGGTGTTTCTGTTTCTTTTAATTGAAATTGATAAATTGAAATACCGTTTTTTGAATTCCCGGACATAAGATGTTGAAAGAATATCATTTTTTCTTTCAACTGATCATTTTCATAAGTCAGTGTTTTGATTTGCTTTAATAGATTCTCATTAGCCGTGTTGTGAATTTGCACTTGATGAATCAATTCGCCCATTTCGGTGCAAAGCTGTTGTCGTTTTGTTTGCCGGCAAACAGCAGGATCATATGACAGATTATGATCAAGCTTTTCTTCAGTAAAATCGTCCGCCAAACTATTCCGCGATTGCTTTCCCGCCTCAAACATTCCCCAAGCAAGTGAAAAAAGCACCAAACAAGAAATCAAGATCACTACAATACGATATTTCCAAGACGGATAAGATCGTACGACAACCCGTGACGAGAAAAGAGGCGTATTCTTAGGAAAAATTCGCTTCATTTAAGCTTAGGCCAGTTATTTGCATTGCAATAAGTCAGTAAAATCAAGGTAGCAATGCAATCTGATCGATACCCATTGTTTCAGTCAATCCAAACAGGATATTCATATTCTGTATCGCTTGTCCCGCTGCACCTTTTACCAAATTATCCGTTACCGAAAGAATGACCGCGGTGTCGCTATTTTGTGGTTGATACACGGCAATACGACACAAATTTGAGCCACGTACAGAACGCGTTTCCGGGTGTTTCCCTGCTGGAAGCACATCGACAAAAGCTTCTTTCTCATAACGTTTTTCGTATAACTCTTGTAAATTAATTTTTTTAGTTAACCGCGCATAGAGTGTTGCATGAATACCTCTGATCATGGGCACGAGATGAGGTACAAAAGTAAGTCCTACGGTTTTTTTGGCAACAATCGAAAGGCCTTGTCTGATTTCGGGTAAGTGACGATGTCCTGCCACGCCATAGGCTTTGAAATTATCCGATGCTTCCGCGAGTAGCGTATGTACTTCTGCCTTGCGGCCCGCGCCCGATACACCCGATTTAACATCTGCAATAAGATAATTGATATCAACTGCTTCAGATTCTATAAGCGGTAAGAAACCCAACTGAACAGCGGTCGGATAACAACCGGGATTAGCAATTAAACGCGCTTTTTTGACTTGTTTGCGATTAATTTCCGGTAATCCATATACCGCCTCGGACAATAAATGAGGGCACGCATGTTTCATGCCATACCATTTTTCCCATTCCGCCACATCCTTGATCCGAAAATCTGCGGCCAAGTCTATTACTTTGACATCTTCTTGCAGTAGTGATTCTACTTGTTGCATGGCAATGCCATTCGGGGTGGCAAAAAATACCACGTCGCATTTATTCAGTTTTGCATCAGCAGGATCACTAAACTTCAAATCAATTCGCCCGCGAAGATTGGTAAACATATCCGAAACATCCATTCCCGCTTCACTACGTGAGGTAATCGCCTTGATCTTTACTTTGGGATGCTGTGCCAATAAACGCAACAGCTCCACACCTGTATATCCTGTCCCACCCACAATGCCGACTTTAATCATCACAGCTCCTGAAATTTGTTGGCTATATATTAACTAGCAAATAAAAAAGCCGCCAGTATAAAAAGGCGGCTTTTTTATGACTAATAGTAAAATTATCGTTTGGAGAACTGTTTGCGACGACGCGCCTTACGTAACCCAACTTTCTTTCTCTCCACTTCACGAGCATCGCGAGTTACTAGACCTGCTTTGCTGAGCATGGGTTTTAAAGTTTCATCATAATTAATCAATGCACGAGTAATGCCATGGCGAACGGCACCTGCTTGACCCGATTCTCCGCCTCCACGAATATTGACTGTAATGTCAAAAGTATTCAAATGATTCGTTAATTCGAGCGGTTGTTTAACGATCATGCGACCAGTTTCGCGTGAGAAGAAAACATCCAGAGGTTTGTCGTTGATAACGATTTGACCTTTTCCAGCTTTGATAAAAACACGTGCAACCGCGCTTTTACGTCGACCTGTTCCGTAATTATATTGTTGAGTAGCCATAAATTTTAAGCTCTGACCTCAAGTGATTTGGGTTGTTGTGCAGAATGAGGATGTTCATCACCTGCATAAATTTTAAGTTTTTTTATCATTGCGAACCCCAACGGACCTTTAGGCAACATCCCCTTAACTGCTTTTTGAAGAGGGCGCGTAGGAAATTTTGCGTGCATTTTTCTAAAAGTTGTCGCATAAATTCCGCCTGGATAACCGGTGTGGCGATAATAAATTTTATCGTCCATTTTATTGCCGGTAACACGCAACTTATCGGCATTGATCACAACGATATAATCACCAGTATCAACATGAGGTGTGTAAATTGGTTTATGTTTGCCACGCAATCGATGCGCAATAACTGAGGCAAGGCGACCTAATACTTTATCAGTCGCATCAATAACATACCAATCATGATTTACTTCGTGGGGCTTAGCTGAAAATGTTTTCACAAAAACCTGTCCTGCATATTCAAAAAGAGCCGGGAATTCTAAGTCACAAGAATTTAAAAGTCAAGTTTGAGTCAATCTTTCAATCATGCAAGGATACTCTAAATGAGTATACATAAACGCACTCGGTAACTTTATTAGATCACCAGTAAATCTGGCGACTTTATCAAACCACGATTGTGGAAGGTAGCGCGCTTGACCGAACGCTTCAGGATAGACCGATCAACAATTTATGACATACTGAAACGCGCCAGACCTCAGAAAATTACCCCGCGTTGCAGTACGTTCCAGCGTCTGGTCAAGTTCGAGCAAATGATTCAGAAACGCCGCAACCGCGAAGCTAAACGTTATAACGAATCTTATCCCGGTGAGTAGGTTCATTTTGATACCAGACGGTTCCCCTTCTTGCAAGATTGCTTGTCAATGAACTTCGCGACATGCTTTCGTCACAGCTTGCGGGCAACACGGCATCGTGTCAGAAGTTTACTCGAAGCAATCCGTCCGCAAACTAACGGTAAAGAGGAACACGTTATCCGCAAGCCTAATGGACATAGTGTGTACACAGTACAGATTTCTTTTAAAAACAGTGTCAATCGGCATATTCAGCTATTCTGTTTCATTAACTTCTACAATGCTGTCAAATCTCATAAAGGTTTGAATAATGCCATTCCTTAAGAAATACCTCTTTGCTTATTTTAGTCAATCTCTCTGTAAACAGCCCTGAGAATTCTGACAATTAATCGGTCATCAAAGCGTTGATTGATTTTTTATTGGTCTTTTTCTCAATAAATTTCGTCAGAGTTCCAAGTGTTGCAAAAGTTGCGGCGCTAATCTCATCATCTTGAATTGAAATCGCAAATTCCTTTTCTAACGCTAAAATAATAGAAACTATTGATACTGAATCCAATTCAGGAATATTTCCTAGCAAATAGGTATCCTTTGTCATTTCAGGATATCGATCGTTCAATGCCAACGTGTGATTTATAATTTTTTTTATTTTTACATCAAGCATCATTTGACTAACTCGAGAAAAATGGTATGAAATACATTCATTAATCATATGATCGATTTCACTATGAATCAAAAAAATATTTTTACCGATCTTCCGCCTCTTGAACAAGGTGAATTTTTTGAAACGCTGTTGAAAAACAAAACTATTACGATAGAACGAATTATTTCAATCGGTAAAGTATCTGAAGAAACCAATTGGTATGATCAAGAAAACAATGAGTGGGTAATTATTTTGAAAGGTCAAGCAAAGTTATCCTTTGAACATCAACCAACTATATGTCTTAACGAGGGAGATTATATTAACATTCCCGCTCGCTTAAAACATAAGGTAAGCTGGATAGACCCCACCGTGCAAACTATCTGGCTTGCTATTCATTACTAAAGAAGTTTGCAATAGTGGATTTTTATTCTTAGTGAAACAATAAAACTCAGCGAGACATTTGTGAGCCATATTTTTGGCGGAATTTTTCAACTCGACCAGCAGTATCCACAATTTTCTGCTTACCTGTATAAAAAGGATGGCATTGTGAACACACCTCAATATGCAAAGGCTTGTTTAAAGTTGAGCGTGTTTTAAACTCACTACCGCAACTGCAAGTCACTGTTATTTCGTTATAATCTGGATGGATATTTTCTTTCATACATTTAACCTATCGCTTCGCTTTATAACAAAAGCAAATATTAAAAAAGCGCCATTATCCTTTAATGTCTTCAAGGGCGCAACTAGGAAAATAAATAACCCCGCCGCAAGCAGCGGGAAATATAACGCGAAGAGATTAAACACACTATTCGCGATCAATGACTACAGTTCCATCAATCAGTTTAACCCGATCGCCTTGTTGAAGATGAGATGCATCAGGTAATCCGATGATAACTTGTCGACCATCGTTCAACGTAATGCCAACCTGATGCGGATAATTTGGATTTTGCGGTACTTGAATATTAGTTCCAGGACGAATGATTTCACGAGCAACGGTCCCTGCTACGACACCGTTAATAATTGCATTAAGCTGATTGCCTTGCGTGGATTGATGAATAAAATCAACTGCACCGCAATTCATGCAACCTGAGGGCGATGATGTTGGGCGGCGAATCACGCCTGCTTCAGTACTTTTGATACTGACCGCATTAGGTGGCGCAGGAATGGCTGTACCAATACGATGAATTTTTCTAGTGGGTTTATTAGCTTCAGGTAAATTTTTTGGCAATGCTCTTGTGACAGATTGGTCAGATTGATTGATGTTGGTAGAATTTTGAGAAGACTCAGGCGTTTGTGCAAGAACAAAGGACATTTCAAATTGAACCATTAGAAATAAAAGTGCAGCAATACGACACAACACATCTTTTTCCTGCGGAATATCGCATATAGACTCATTCTTGAACATTTGTTGTACCCTTGAGACTATCCTCAAAAAAATTCTTGCTCAGCCAGAGCCTTAGATCGCGAGTGAATATGCTGGTTTCGTGTTTCTCACGCCACGACTATCTTTACAAAATGCCACAAACTTCTTATTTCAGTGTAATTCTCGGCTTATTGTAAGAAAACCAAGGTTTTCTTAACTATTCTCTCGCAAATGAAGCAAGAAAAATCATTCTAAATTGTTTATTTCCGGTTGTAATGACGCGATAATCCTATATTTGCGTGCTTGATCAACGTGACAACACTGTTTAACTGTGATATTGCAAGACGCGGAACTGCCGGTTAATATGATATATCTGCGCTAATAAAACGTCCCATGCTCCTGAGGCTGTCAGTCCCGCTCTAACTCGTATTAACACAGAATGATCCGGCGCATCGCCGTCTTCCAACAACAAACCAAGAAATCACACACTACATGCAGAATCAAGTTTGCCATGTCTTCTATCGATTCATCGCTGGGACCACCGTTCCAAATCCCGACCAATAGCACCTTAAACAACGGCAACCCCAAATACGCCGGACGCCCCGCAGCATCGCAAACCGGTGCTTAATGTGAACCGCGATTGCTTTCTCTATCGAGTTCCAGTCGAACAATTGATCAATTTGCTTCAAAAAATTCCCTTTCCGGGTGCGGCGAGTTACATCAAATTCGGAAAAACTCATGTTGATCACTTCAATGCTATTGTTTTGAGACGCTATTATAGTAGTTGATTGGACGACCAAAATTGCAACCATGCAAAGATTTCTCGACGGATGCTTTTCCAGAAACGATAAATTAAAATCCCCCCCGCACTACAAAATTTTGTAGTGCGGGGGGGATTTTAAAGAGTTAACTATATAATAATAGTCTTCTAAGCAATGACATCTAATTTTGTGTTAAACCCTGGTTCTACACCTACTAGATTTACTGACCAATCCGCTCCACCAATGACATTGGCAACCAATATATGAGTTCCAGGATTCCAGATCAATTGCGTAGGGGCGAAACTTTGATTGCCAGCGACATTGACATTAGCGTCAATACCAGAAATATCGATTTTGTCGCCTTCGTAGTGACTGAAATTTTTAATAATATCTCGAGATACATTGTTAGGGCTATCGTTGATCGACAAATATTTGAAAGTATCTGCCCCTGTTGCGCCATGGAGCACATCCTTTCCGAGCCCTCCGGTTATGAGGTCATTGCCATCTCCTCCATAAACTATGTCGTTACCCCCCATGGCATTTAGGCTGTCATTTCCATAACCGCCATACATTAAGTTGTTACCATTGTTGCCAACAACTGCATCATTACCATCTCCCATGACAACATTTTCAAAATTGATGTATTTTTGCCCGGAATTGTTGGTAAGGCCCGTTCTCATATCGAAAATATAGTCTCCCCCCAACCAAGAATGGTCGATGGTATCAATACCTTTTCCACCATCCACCGTTTCAGGCCTTCCCCAGCCTATGGAAGAGAACATCCTGTCATCGCCATCTCCTCCGAGATAGGTACCACCATCTCCATCAGAATAAATGTGGTCGTTACCGCTCCCACCATCTATGTGATCTGTGCCATCTCCACCTCCTAACATATCATTTCCGAGACCACCGTAAATGAAGTCATTTCCACCCCCACCATAAATATAATCGTCACCTGCTTGACCATAAATTAAATCGGAAAAATCCGTGGGATATCCACTGACTCCGAGTGAAATGCTCCATGGTGCAATAATGTCATCGTTAACTGTTCCAGAAATAGTTGCCATTTTCTTTCTTCTCCTTAAAAAGGGTTGTTTAAAACGCTTTAGAGCTTCAATATCCACTTAAATAATTTTGAATACTCATTAGCACCTCTCACAATAGAGTAAAAAGATTAAATTTTTATTACCATATTCATATAGTTAGTGGAGAAATATGTTTAATTTTTATTCACTTTTAATATGGAGATGTGCAAGTTCAGAGTATATCAGGGGGTAAGAATAGGTTTTTGAAAAAAGTCACGAAGTGTTGAATTAATTGTGCGGCGAACTCGCTTGTGTTGAGGATATTTTTATAAAATGAAACTTTTGCAAAAGCCTCTCAATAAACTTCATTTGAAGATTTTTCACATCACCACAGCGAAATTCTGGTGATAGTATAGAGTTTGCTATGCGGATAAAAAAAGCACATTCATCTCTGAATGTGCTTTTTCCTTAAAAAATGCTAATAATGATTACAGCAGCGGTATGATCAATAACGCTACGATATTAATGATTTTAATCAATGGATTAATCGCTGGGCCAGCCGTATCTTTGTACGGATCACCAACCGTATCACCGGTTACTGATGCTTTGTGAGCGTCACTACCTTTTCCACCGAAATGACCATCTTCAATGTATTTTTTCGCATTGTCCCAAGCACCGCCACCGGTAGTCATGGAAATTGCAACAAATAGACCTGTCACGATTGATCCCATCAATACGCCACCCAAGGCTTGAGGGCCTAAAATGATACCTACTAGCAGCGGAATCAATACCGGAAGCAGTGAAGGGGTCATCATTTCTTTAATGGCAGCTTTGGTTAGCATATCAACGGCTTTGGAATAATCCGGTTTTGCAGTGCCTTCCATAATACCTGGAATTTCTTTGAACTGGCGTCGTACTTCAATTACTACCGATCCAGCCGCGCGACCAACCGCTTCCATCGACATTGCGCCAAACAAATAAGGAATCATCCCGCCGATAAACAAACCGATAATCACCATGTGATTGGAAAGATCAAAAGTCAACGCATGTCCGGCGTGTTCCAAGGCATGTGTGTAGTCAGCAAACAATACCAGCGCAGCTAGACCTGCTGAACCGATTGCATAACCTTTGGTTACGGCTTTGGTGGTATTGCCAACTGCGTCTAAAGGATCAGTGATGGCACGAACGGAATCAGGCATTTCTGACATTTCAGCGATACCCCCGGCGTTATCGGTGATCGGACCGTATGCGTCCAATGCAACGATAATACCGGTCATTGACAACATCGCTGTTGCAGCAATTGCAATGCCATATAACCCAGCTAATGCATAGGCCAGAATAATGCTCAAACAAACAGCTAGTACAGGAGCCGCTGTCGCGCGCATAGAAACACCAAGACCTGCAATAATATTCGTTGCATGTCCAGTAGTTGATGCTTCAGCGATGTGCTGTACCGGATGATATTCGGTTGAGGTGTAGTATTCAGTAATCACTACCATTAAGCCGGTTAGAACCAGGCCAATAGTGGCTGCCAGAAACACTCGCAAAACCAGCATCGCGCCAGAAATTTCTGAACCGTCAACAGTTAATGACATACCGCTCATAAACCAAATCGTAATCGGTAAATACGCTACCAATGCAATGCCGCCTGCAACTGCAAGACCGCGGTACAAAGCATTCATGATGGTACCGCCTTCACGCATTTTGACGTAATAACAACCAACGATTGATGCGATGATTGATACGGCACCGAGCATGAGCGGATACACCACCGCACTCGCAGCGTCAGTGGTAAACAACAAGGCACCTAGAATCATGGTAGCGATGATAGTAACCGCATACGTTTCGAACAAGTCAGCCGCCATCCCTGCGCAATCGCCAACGTTATCGCCAACGTTATCGGCAATAACTGCTGGGTTACGAGGATCATCTTCCGGGATGCCTGCTTCAACTTTACCAACCAGATCGGCACCAACGTCAGCGCCCTTGGTAAAAATACCACCGCCCAAACGAGCGAAGATTGAAATCAGCGAACCGCCAAATGCGAAACCGACTAAAGGTTTAATCACATCACTGACAGGCAAAGTGGAATTTGCATCATCAAAAAGAAACGCTGTATATCCCGCTACACCGAGCAGACCCAATCCTACGACCAACATACCGGTCACAGCGCCGCCACGGAAAGCAATTGCTAGCGCTTCGTTCAATCCAACACTCGCTGCTTGCGCAGTACGCACATTCGATTGAACCGATACGTTCATACCTAGAAAACCGGCCGCGCCAGAAAGAAAGGCGCCGAGTGCGAAGCCAATTGCAGTATCCCAGCCTAATGCGAGCCACAAAGCGACAAATAAAACAGCACCCACGATTCCGATCGTAGTGTATTGGCGTTTCAGGTATGCTGACGCACCTTGCTGAATGGCTGCTGCAATTTCTTGCATACGCTGATTACCAGTCGATTGTATGTAAATACCCCGGATCCATATCCCACTGAATACCAGGGCCAAAATCGCACATAATATTGCGATAGTTAAACCGATAGACATAAAAAACTCCAATTAAAGTCAGACCAGATAAAATAATATGCGAAATTTTGGCCTAAAAAACCTCGCATTATTAGACACTTGTTTAAATTCCAGAAGGCGAAAGCATATTTTATATGTTCTTGCGCTCAACGTGAATTAAATTTAGCGAATTCAGATTCACAAATTAGGTTTTGTGTTTCCTAAGCTGTATTCCTACAAAATAATTGTGTCTGATAGCAAATTAAAGTTTAAATTCTGCTAACTTTTTGGCAACCGCAACACTTTTCATTCGCACATAATTGGGTAAACCGTCTTTGTAAGGAGGATAATCTTCACCTTCAATCAGTGGCAATAAATAGTCACGACACGCTTGCGTGATGCCAAAACCGTCTTCACTAATATAGTTTGCTGGCATCATTTTTTCTACGTTGGCTACTTCGGAGAGTTTTGCCATGCCGACCGACCATTTGTAGGGTTTGTTAGATTCGCGAACAATGGTTGGCATGACGGAATTGTGTCCGGCCAGCGCATATTCAACCGCTGCTTTACCCATGGCATAGGCTTGTTCCACGTCGGTCTTAGAAGCAATATGTCTTGCGGCGCGTTGCAGATAATCGGCTACCCCCCAGTGATATTTCAATGACAAACCATCTTTAATGATATTGGCGACCACCGGTGCTACACCACCCAATTGCGCATGACCAAAAGCATCACGTAAACCTTGGTCAGACAGGAAATTGCCATCTTCGCCTTTCACACCTTCTGATACGACGACTGAGCAATACCCGTATTGTTTGACGTATTGATCAACTTTCGCAAGGAATTTCGCTTTATTAAAGGTGATTTCTGGGAAAAGAATAACAATTGGAATTTCACAATCTGGACTTGAAGCCAAACCACCCGCAGCCGCAATCCAACCGGCATGACGACCCATTACTTCGAGCACAAAAACCTTGGTTGAAGTTTTCGCCATACTGGCCACATCAAAGCTCGCTTCACGCGTTGATACCGCAATATATTTTGCAACAGAACCAAATCCCGGACAGCAGTCGGTGATAGGCAGATCATTATCGACTGTTTTTGGAACATGAATCGCTTGAATCGGATATCCTAGTGTATCAGCGAGTTGTGATACTTTTAGACAAGTGTCAGCCGAATCGCCGCCACCATTGTAAAAGAAATAGCCGATATTATGCGCTTTAAAAACTTCAATCAGGCGTTCATATTCGCGTCGGTTTTGTTCCAAACTTTTCAGTTTGTAACGACACGAGCCAAATCCACCCGATGGCGTGTATCTGAGACCGGCAATAGAAGATGCCGACTCAGCGTTAGTATCGATTAGATCTTCCGTCAATGCGCCAATGATGCCGTTGCGACCGGCATAAACATTAGCGATTTTATCGGAATGCATGCGTGCTGTTTCTAAAACGCCAGCAGCAGAAGCATTAATGACAGCCGTTACACCACCGGACTGCGCATAAAAAGCATTTTTACTTGCCATTTCGTCTCCCTAGTTGATTAAATTAAGAAAAAATTACTACGAATTTGCTAAATTGGGTGTTGACTGAAAATCAGAAATATCCAGCTTTAAGTTCAATTATTAACTGATGTTTACGGTTTTTGTGAGATTAAAGCTGGAATTATAATCTATTGTAATGCCGAGAGAATTTGATCTCTAATTTTTTCAACTGATCCTGTTCCTATTATTTTGATATAGCGAGGCGCATTCTTTTCGCCGGAAGATGCCCATTGAGAATAATAACTGACCAAAGGCTCCGTTTGCTGATGATAAACATCTAATCTTTTTTTGACAGTTTCTTCTTTATCATCGTCACGTTGAATCAATGGCTCCCCAGTAAGATCATCTTGATCTGCAACTTTTGGGGGATTGAATTCGATATGATACGTGCGACCAGAAGCGGTATGCACTCTGCGTCCGGACATGCGTCTAATGATTTCGGCATCAGCAACATCAATTTCCACAACATAATCGATCGGTACATTTGCTGCTTTCATCGCATCGGCTTGCGGAATGGTGCGAGGAAAACCGTCGAACAGAAAACCTTTGGCACAATCAGGTTGCGCAATGCGTTCTTTGACCAAATTGATAATGATGTCATCCGAAACAAGGCCGCCTGAATCCATGATTTTTTTCGCCATAATGCCCAATTCGGTGCCTTCCTTGACAGCATTACGCAGCATATCGCCGGTAGAAATTTGTGGAATACCAAAATGTTCCTTAATATAATTGGCTTGCGTTCCCTTACCAGCGCCAGGGCCGCCTAATAAAATGATTCGAATGGCTTGTCTCCTTTTATTTTTGATTGAAATGATCGGATATACCGGCAATTTTTTATTTTATTTTTTGCCCGGTAAATGCAACAACATCATGCAATTATATCGCACGCAAATCAGATACTCGAGTTTTTTGCCACGTTATTTTAGTTAATTTGAATGGAACATAGGACAATTCAAACTGATAGACCATTGGTTATGCGATAATTTGAACGACTTTTTATAGGAAAAATCATGGACGAAAACAGAAGCAAAGCACTAGATGCCGCCTTATCACAAATTGAAAAGCAGTTTGGCAAAGGCTCCATCATGCGGTTGGGTGCAAATGACGTTGCCTATGATATACAAGTCGTCTCTACCGGGTCGTTAGGGCTTGATATTGCGTTGGGTGTAGGCGGTTTGCCGCGTGGCCGGATTATCGAAATTTATGGCCCTGAATCATCCGGTAAAACGACACTGACTTTGCAAGTGATTGCTGAAATGCAGAAACTTGGGGGCACTGCGGCGTTCATTGATGCGGAACATGCTTTGGATCCACAATATGCGCAGAAAATAGGCATTAACGTTAAGGAACTGTTGATATCCCAGCCCGATAATGGCGAGCAAGCGTTAGAAATCGCTGACATGCTAGTACGCTCAGGGTCCGTCGATATCATCGTGGTGGATTCGGTCGCGGCATTGACACCGCGTGCCGAAATTGAGGGTGACATGGGCGATCCACAAATGGGGTTGCAAGCACGGTTGATGTCGCAAGCGTTACGTAAATTGACCGCGAATATCAAACGCAGCAACACTATGGTCATTTTTATCAATCAAATTCGTATGAAAATCGGCGTGATGTTCGGGAATCCAGAAACCACCACGGGGGGTAATGCATTAAAATTCTATGCATCGGTACGATTGGATATTCGCCGTACAGGTTCAATCAAAAAGGGTGAAGAAGTGATCGGTAACGAAACACGCGTCAAAGTTGTTAAAAACAAAGTTGCACCGCCATTCAAACAAGCTGACTTTGATATCTTGTACGGCGAAGGCATTTCTCGCGAGAGCGAAGTGATTGAATTGGGTGTTTTGCACAAAATTATCGATAAATCGGGCGCCTGGTATGCGTATAAAGGCGAAAAAATTGGTCAAGGCAAAGATAATGTGCGCGATTATTTAAAAGAGCACAAAGAAATCGCACAAGAAATCGAGCAAAAAATTCGTGCGATAGTCGGAATTGCTGAAGCGACCACACCCGTTAAAGAAAAAACTAAAGATGAATAATGAGTGCTGTTGAGAGCAAAAAAAACCTGGAAACACGCGCAATGCGTTATTTGGTGCGGCGAGAATATTCTCGGCAAGAATTGGCACAAAAGCTCTCAACAAATGCTAACGCAAGCGATAGCCAAGAACTTGAAACTGTTCTGGATGCGTTAGAACAGAAAGGATTTTTGTCCGCGCAGCGTGTGGTGGAACAGACAGCCCACTTGCGCAGAGCACGCTATGGAAGCCAACGTATCATCCATGAATTGAAAACCAAAGGAATCGATGCTCATTTGATTGATGAGATCGTGCCAACTTTGCAAGCAACAGAAAACGAGACCGCCAGCACAGTTTGGCAAAAGAAATTTGGCAGATTGCCGGCTACTCGCGAAGAATATGCCAAGCAAATGCGTTTTATGGTGAGCCGTGGATTTTCGGTGGAAACGGTACGAAAGATTTTAACCCCAGCAGATGATGTATGAATTGTTATTCGATAACCTCTATAAATTTCTATGAAAAGTAGCGAAATAAGGCAAAAATTTCTCGATTTCTTTGCTTCTCACGGCCACACCGTTGTTGCATCCAGTCCGCTTGTTCCGAACAATGATCCGACCTTACTTTTTACCAACGCCGGAATGGTGCAGTTTAAAGATGTGTTTCTTGGTCAAGACCGGCGTGCGTATGTACGTGCAGCAAGTTCGCAACGCTGTGTGCGTGCAGGCGGCAAACACAATGATCTAGAAAATGTTGGTTACACCGCCCGGCATCATACATTTTTTGAAATGCTGGGTAATTTCAGTTTCGGCGATTATTTTAAGCGCGACGCGATTCATTATGCTTGGGATTTTTTGACGCAGTCGTTAAATATTCCGCGGCAAAAATTATGGGTGACGGTTTACGCTGAGGACGATGAAGCCGCCAATATTTGGATAAACGAAATTGGCATAGAAAAGGATCGGTTAGTTCGCATCGGGAGCTCTGACAATTTTTGGCAAATGGGTGATACAGGGCCTTGTGGACCGTGTTCTGAGATTTTTTACGATCATGGCCCTGATGTAGCGGGAGGGCCGCCTGGGTCCGCCAATGCCGATGGCGATCGCTATATCGAAATCTGGAATTTAGTATTCATGCAATACAACCGTGATAGCGAGGGTACTTTACATCCGCTGCCCAAACCGTCCGTGGATACCGGCATGGGCTTGGAGCGAATCTCTGCGGTGATGCAAAACGTTCACAGCAACTATGATATCGATTTGTTTCAACATCTTATTCAAGCGGCCGCGCGTGTAACCGATACTCAAAATCTTGCGGACAATTCACTTAAAGTGATTGCAGATCATATTCGCGCTTGTGCGTTTTTAATTACCGATGGGGTTATTCCTGGTAGCGAAGGACGCGGCTATGTCTTGCGAAGAATCATTCGTCGCGCCATCCGTCATGGTTATCGGTTAGGCCAAAAACAACCTTTTTTATATCAATTAGTCGAGGCTCTTAGTCAAGTGATGGGGCAAGCATATCCAGAGCTTGTTGCCGCGAAGTCTCGAGTTGCTGAAGTGCTGCGGCAAGAAGAAGAGCGTTTTGCTGAAACAATCGAACATGGCATGCAAATCCTGGAAACCGCGCTCAACCAGAAAATTAAGTGTCTGGATGGTGAAACGGCATTCAAGCTTTATGATACTTTTGGTTTTCCACTAGATTTAACTGCCGATATTGCCCGAGAGCGGGGTATTGCGGTCGATCATGCTGCTTTCGAGCAAGCCATGACACGACAACGTGAACAAGCACGCGCGGCGAATAAATTCACGATGCAAGAGAGCATTCGTTACAACGGTGACCCAACAACCTTTTGCGGTTATGAAGCGCTACAACAACAAGCCAAAGTATTGGCATTATATAAGCAAGGCAGTCTAGTTGATCAAATTGAGGCTGGCGATGAGGCCATTATTGTATTGAATCAAACCCCGTTTTATGCTGAATCCGGTGGTCAAGTTGGCGATAGTGGTGAATTTACCAGCGCTGATAGCCTTTTTACGGTTAACGATACGCAAAAAATACAAGCCGGGGTATTTGGGCATCATGGTCAATTACAGCGTGGACGGTTAAGTACCGGAGTAACAGTGTCGGCTAAAGTTAATCCGGCGAATCGAACCAATACGGCTAACAACCATTCGGCGACTCACTTGTTGCATGCGGCATTGCGCAAAGTGCTCGGCACGCATGTTACGCAGAAAGGTTCGCTGGTCGATCCTAATCGGCTGCGTTTCGACTTCTCGCACAACGTACCGATGAGCGCCGACGAAATCCGCGAAACCGAGCGTCTGGTTAACGAACAAATCCGCAATAACTGGGTGGTCGAAGCGGCTTCGATGAAATACGACGACGCCATCAAACGCGGCGCGATGGCGTTGTTTGGTGAAAAATACACGGACGTAGTGCGCGTTATCGGTATGGGCGAATTCTCGACCGAATTATGTGGCGGGACGCATGTGCCGCAAGTCGGTCAAATCGGACTATTTAAAATCGTCGCTGAAGCCGGTGTCGCAGCAGGAATTCGCCGCATTGAAGCCGTAACAGGTAAAGGTGCTGTCGATTATATACAGCAACGTGAAGCGCAACTGTTAGAAATAGCACAAACATTAAAAACTAACCCTCAAGAAGTTACGCAAAAAATCGCTCAGATTATTGATAACGTGCGACAAACTGAAAAAGAGTTGATGCGCTTGAAAACTCAATTAGCCAATACACAAGGTAGCGATTTATTGACGCAGATTCAGGAAATTGAGGGCACTCAGGTGCTTGCAGCAAAGCTGGAAAATGCGGACAGCAAAATCTTGCGTGATACGCTCGATCATCTGAAAGATAAACTTAAATCTTGCGTCGTTGTACTAGGAACGACGACAACTGATAATAAAGTCGCTTTGATCGCTGGCGTGACTAATGATTTAACACACAAAATCAAAGCCGGGGAGCTGGTCAACTTCGTCGCGCAACAAGTTGGTGGCAAAGGCGGCGGCCGGCCGGATATGGCACAAGCGGGTGGAACGCAACCGGAACACTTGTCTGCGGCACTTGGAAGTGTGAAAGGGTGGGTTGAAACGAAAGTTATGCAGTAATCAAAACATACTTGACTCATTCGCAATGAGCCTAGAAAACGGCCTGACAACTGGAGGAAAATCGCCCAGCAGAGCTTACCGCTGAAGCGATCATTCTTCAACCGAGATTCCTGAGCCTATTCACCGAAGCAGAAATTGCAACTGCAAGCGAGCGTCTCGGCGAATACGGTAAAGCAATAGCCGCTCACATTTCCACAAGACAAAGACTTATTCCCTGATGAACTCGAACCAGGGAAGAAATACGTTGAAGGCGCAAAGAAACAAGTGCGCGTGAATGCCTATGAACGCGAGACACCAAGGCAAGAAAAGCGTACCTAGCTCATCATGGGTGCAATTGTTCAGTGTGCAATTTCAACTTTCAGGCACGATACGGCGAAATCGGAAAGGATTGCATTCACGTTCATCACCTCAAGCCTCTCACACTTACAGACGGCGAATATGAACTTGATCTCGTTACCGATCTCTGCCCTCTGTCTGCCCCAATTGCCACGCAATGCTCCATCGCGGAGAAAATGCACTTAGTATTGAAGAACTCCGGGCACGACTCTCATCTCAACCGGGGGTTAACTCGTAAGACGGAAACCCGTTAGGGTATTCCACCAGGTGCCTTACCTTCCATCGCCGATTTTGATAAAGTCGCCAGATTTCCTTGCTATCTAATCAAGTTAGGCGAGTGTTTTATGTATGTTCATGTAGTGTATTCTCCTGAATACTGTAAACAACGCTGGAAATTCTTGCAGTTTATGCTCATCTAGGACATTGGTTGCCAAGACTATTGATATGATCGTGGTTTTGTATTTGGGTAAATAATGTCCAAGTAAGGTATATTTGCTTTTTTGCCAGTGTGAAGTTAGATTCATGAGCGCCTACTTTGGGTCGAAAGTATCGATTTCTGAGGGGCCTATTATTAGGTGGCATCGTACTAATGAATAATCGTAGATAGGGTTTTGGATTTTTGCATTATCTGTGCGACACAGAATCGGAATCATTGCAGTATCTATGGCATTTTTTAGCAAAGCAGTTGATTTAATAATTGCAATAAACTTTATAAATCCTTGTGTCCATTTGCATTTTCTATGGCACTCGACATCACAAGATATCGCTAGCGGTACTTTTAAACTGAATTGGGAGGAATTTTTTAATGAATGAGCTGATTAATAAAGCGTTAAACTTTATTTCTGCTGATCTTTTAATGGGACGGAGTTGGTTGGATGTTTTATTGATTCTCACTCCTTCTGTGATTTTGCTGGTAACTTTTTTTATCCTTTGTTTTTGGATAAAAAATAGAAATTGGCGCAACTTTGCTTTATTTATGTGCGTGGCGGTTGCACTGGTTTATTTGCCTTTTGAGCTTTTGCGGCAATCAAAGTTGATGGATCGAGCTAATACCAATGTCGCGGAAGTACAAAACAAACTGCAAGGGTTGTTGAATTCTGCGAATTTGAATCATGCAAGCGGCCTTGTTACGAAAGAGTCTTCCGCAAATGTATTAGATGATTTAGTACGCGGTATCGATGCGAATAAAAAAAGAGATTTGATTTTAGTTTCTTGGTTACTGTCTGAAAATGAGAAAAATTCACAGAATCAAATCGATACAAAACAACAACAATTGCAACAGTCACTGGCTGGTGAAATTAAAAAACGCATGAGCGAGGCTAAAACGCAGATTATTGAATCGCAACCACCCGTAGAAAAAATTTCTGAATCGCTTGAAAAACGATTGGACAATGAAATCAATCAATTGATATCTGAAAAAACGCAAAATCTTAAGCAAGAAATTGATCATTCATTGAATCACTTTAAGACCAATATCAATGCTTTTGTTCAAACTGAATTGGGTGATTATCAACAGAAACTTGCTTCCGTAACAGAAAAAAATGTTGAGGAATTAAGGAATTATTCGAGTAAAGCAAGTGAATCTTTTGCAGAACAAATCAATGCGATTAATAAAGAATCGTTACAAAAAATTGAGGCGACACAGCAAAGTATTGAAGGGATTAGTGCGAGAATCGATGATACCGGCGTGAAAAAAATTGCTAAGCAAGTAAAACAGCTCAATGCTTCACTAGAAGCGTCACAAAAGAAAAATGATATTTGGTTTGATTACAATGAGTGTATGCGGACCGCGGGCATCCTTGATTTTGCTGGCAAAGAAAATGAGTGTAAAAATAAGCTGAAAAAAGAGATAAGTAGCTTGAAGTGATTGATTATAAGTAAAAACTAGAAAACCTATTCGGGCTCGGGCTACAAAAGATTTAAGATTAATTCGATTGTAGCCCGGGTTTTAAGAAAAAAGAGATAAAATCTATTTCTTAACGAATTCAACAAGCTTTTGATAGGTAAACATGTAATCTTGAGCTTTTAATGGTGTATGGCATTGTACGCAATTTAGATCGTTGCTTTTTGCCGTGCCGTCTGGATTAAAAACAGCAAAACCCCAATTTTCAGTGCGATCTTCTTTGCTAAACGAAGCATCCCAGTTATTTCTGTTTTCCATAACGCCCACAGCGGCTAGGGAATCAATTTCAAACAGTCCATCCTTGCCAACGACGGGCTTTCCATCAGCATTTTTTTTGGTGTTGTAGATTTCCATGACAACTATCGAGCCAGACGTGCTTTTGCTGTCTTTAGCAAAGCTGTTTACGGCTGTTTCGTTGGCATAAAGCTTAGCGACCTGAGTTTGATTGGCGCGATTCATCGTGGCGTACTGTTTAAAGTTTTTTTCGTAATCTTGTGGAAATTTCACATGATCAGGGTTACCGCCTGCTTGAACATAGAGCGGAATTGCAATTAGTCCGAGTGTTATTGATTTAATAATATTTTTCATATTTTCTTCCTTTTTGAAGGTGTTCATGGAAAAGCAATTGAATGATTATGATAACGCATTCGAGTCATTTTATTGACCGAATGATTGGTGGATTTCTATAAAACCGATTAATCGATTATTGAGCAAGATCTGAAACTAACCGGACAGACAAGTATATAACAAGCAATGAAACCATTAAATGAAGAATAAAATTTACTGGGTTTTGTTTGAACATATCAATAAAAGTTTTGTGTTCTCCTGCTTGTTTCAATCTGTTCATTTCATTTTTTACCCGCATGGAGCGTTCACTTTGATAGGTATCTAATAAAGCCTTTGCCTTGTCGAATTGTTCCTCTTCTTTTAACCAGATGGCGGGCATTGAAATACCCCAGTTTCCTGGTGGTGTTTCGTAAAAGTCGATATCATGTTCAGTTAAGAGCTCGCGAACGTCTTCAATTTCATCTTCGGGAACGCCATTTAATCGGAATAATATTTTTGACATAGAAATTTTTTTGATGCTATTTTCGTGGAGAGAAGGACTATTTATCTGTTTCATCTAATCGCTACAGTATAGGCAAGATTACGTTGTGAAAGAAGTAGCAATATCAATTATCGGAATCTATTATCCATTTAAAGTGAATGAAAAAAACAATCTTAATAACAGGATGTTCTAGTGGGATCGGCTACTGTGTGGCAAAAGGATTGCAGGCACGGGGTTATCATGTTTTTGCCACAGCGCGAAAGCAAGCGGATGTAGAGATGTTGGAAAAGGAGGGTTTGGAAAGCTTTCACTTAGATTTAACCGATTCCAATTCCATCCATTTTGCTTTTGAAGAAACGCTGCGCCGGACCAACGGCGAGCTTTATGCGTTATTCAATAACGGTGCGTTTGGATTACCCGGAGCAGTCGAGGATCTTAGCCGCGATGCACTGCGAGAACAATTCGAAACCAATGTTTTCGGCTGGCAAGAATTGACTAATTTAGCAATACCAGTGATGCGCCATCAAGGTTATGGACGAATTATTCAAAACAGCTCGGTATTAGGTTTGGTTTCATTGCCTTTTAGAGGTGCGTATAACGCTTCCAAGTATGCGATCGAGGGTTTGAGCGACACCATGCGGCTTGAACTGCGAGGCACAAATATTTATGTCAGTTTGATCGAACCGGGCCCCATTACCAGTCGGTTTCGCACGAATTCCATGAATGCACTGTTAAAATACATCAATATTGAAAACAGCGTTCATCGGGAAAAATATCAAGGCGTGTTGAATCGATTGAACAAACCAGGGCCGGCAGCCGTACCGTTTACACTGCCTCCGGAAGCTGTGCTCGATCGTGTGATTCATGCGTTAGAAAGCAAAAAACCGCAGCCACATTACTATGTCACTTTCCCAACCTATCTGTTTGGTACCTTAAAAAGAATATTACCAACCCGTGCGTTAGATTACATTTTAGCGAAATCGGGCAGCAATAATTAGATTCGTTAAATCAGGAATGTAACAAAGGCAAGTTGTATTAATGAGTTGAACTGACTTTTTATCAAGGAGTTGCGGGCTGCTCTGAAATAGCTTTGGCACAGGATTCAAGGATTTCCCATCCTATTGCTCCAGTATAGCGATCACCGTCTAGCGTAGCCATGACTGAAGCGTAGTCATTTTTTTCAAGTAAAATTGAAAAGGTATATGCCATTTGTTTTTTTTCGGCTGCGCTTTCTTCCGAAGAAAGCATTTCGGAATTAAGGTCTCCCGTGGTTTTTACTGCATCCGGATTAGAGGGCGCATAAGCCGGATAGACGTTCGATAGATAACGTGTATCTAAAGCCAGCACTTCTGAGGCTTCTTTATCCGAAAACTGTTTATGTTTAAATTGCAAATCATTGAGTGCGCGTTTGCCATCCGACTGCAATTTAGTGACCACGCATTTCGCGAGCGCTGCATGCTCTCCCGAAAATTGTTGGTTAAAAGATTGCGGTGTTTGTTCTACTTCGCGGTCGGTTTTGAGTGTTTCAGAAATATTGCTGCACGCGATTAAAGAAAATGAAAGCGTTAAGATTAATAGCGTACGTAATGTCATGATTGATCGGCCTAAAAATTATCCACCAAAATAAACATAGGGTTTCATCGGTTCATTCGATTCTTTAAACCGTTTTTGTTCTTCTTTGTTGAGTTTTTTATCCCACCACATGCTGCGCGCAGCTTTACGTTTTTCGTTTAATTCTGGTTTTTTTTCCAGTAATTCACGAATGAATTTAGTGTGATCAGATTCGTAATTGTAGTCCATTATATTATTTCCTCTTCGATGGATACTAAAGCGTTGAACTTTAGCATAGCCCTGTAGAAAAATACAATTCTCCCTGTACTTTCAAGCAACCGACAAATCCTTAAAATCAATTTATTGCGTTTTTCGGACAGGGATTCGCCAAATGTAAAAACTTAAAATACTGCCAAGCACCACGAGCATTATCTTTTGCCATGATTCTGGCACGATAATAATGGAACTACCAAATGACAGGGTAATCAGGAAATATACCCATCGTTTGACGCGTTCAGGAATACTGCGGTAAGTAAGCCATTCATGAATGATCGGGCCTGTGACTTTGTTTTCCATCAACTTACGGTGAAATCGTTCTGATCCGCGGGCAAAGCAAGCAGCTGACAACAGTATAAATGGCGTAGTAGGCAGTATAGGAAGCGCTATTCCCAGAATTCCCAGGAGTAAGGCCAAAAAACCACCAATCAAATAAAGCGTTCTTACCAAAGGGGAGTTATGCAATTGTAGCAAATCGGAGATTTGTTCCTCGGTTAGTGCGTTTTCGGGTTTTTCAGAAGATGTCGGCATACTCGATTTAGACCCAGTCTGGTTTTGAAAAATAATGCAATTTAGTTGCGTAAAAATGTATTATTTTGAGAAGATTAACTTCAAAATGACAATTATTTACAATCTATTGTAACGGGTATGCTGCCAAATAATGACGAATGGCACATTACAGTTATAATATTTCAATGTAGTAAGTTAAATATTATCAATTTCTAGGGTAAAAAATAAAAGGAAATCATGAAAACATTCAATGTTAGAAATTTATTTAATTTGATCTTTATATTTTTTGTAATTGCGATAACACCGCAAATAGTACTTGCAAATACCGGTGAACTACAAAAAACCGATGTAAAGGTAGGCAATGGCGAAGAAGCAGAGATAGGCAAAACAGTTAATGTGCATTATACCGGCTGGTTATATGACGAAAATGCCCCCGATAAAAAAGGTAAGAAATTTGATAGCTCGTATGATCGTAAAGAGCCTTTTTCTTTCATGCTAGGTGCAGGCCGCGTCATTAAAGGGTGGGATAAAGGTGTGCAAGGGATGAAAGTAGGGGGACAACGTACACTTATCATTCCGCCTTCAATGGCTTATGGAGCTAAAGGTGCAGGTGGTGTCATACCACCGGATGCGACTTTGATTTTTGATGTCGAGCTGATTGGTTTCAAACAAGGCGGCGGGTATCATTAATATCCATTTTCGATAAATATCACGCTTTCTCTATCAAGTCTTGTGAAATTATTATGACAGCCAGTGAACAGAATCAACAGACTGAGGAAACTCAATCAGTAGATCAACGGAGTTTTTTTCAACGGAACAAACGCTGGTTAATTAGTCTAGGCGTATTTACCACGATTATTGTGGTCTTGGTTGCCATGAGTTATCTATGGCTGCCAGGCTATGCAAAATCACAACTGGAAATACGCCTTTCAGAATTATTACAGCGATCGGTCAAAGTTGGTGCGATTGAATTCAAGTTGCACAACTTAGAATTGATCGTGCATGATTTCAGCATTGATGAGAAAGCAAGTGACGCTAAAGACAATAATCAATTGTTTTCTTTAGGTAAGTTGTATGTCGATGTCAGCATTGAATCGATCAAGCATCGTGCTCCAGTGATTACCAGCCTTGTGCTGACAGATCCCAAAGTTAGGTTGGGCCGGGATGTGAATAATCGGCTGAGCATTGCGGATTTAATTGAAAAATTCAGTCAACCATCTGAATCTGATGATACCGAGAAAGGCCCGCCTTTAAAATTCTCGGTGAGTCACATCAAGATGGAAAATGGTTATTTTGAGTTCGATGACCAATTTAAATTATCCAATCATAAAATCAGTGAAATTAATCTGGGAATACCGGTCATTGCTAACTTTGAAAGTACCGTGACCAATTGGATCGAACCCCACTTTAATGCAAAAATTAACGATTCACCTTTTTCTCTGACAGGCAAACTGCGACCGTTTACTGAAAAACAAGAAGCAACGTTAGCAATAAAACTGGATGAACTTGATTTAGCCCAGTTAGATAACTACGTAACACTACCCAATGGTATCAGCTTTAATTCTGGATTTTTAGATACCGATTTGTTAGTAACCTTTACGCATACGCCCGAAAAAACTCCCGATGTCATTTTGTCCGGAGAGGCGAATTTAACTCGTTTTGCAATGAAAAACGCTACGGTTGAGGAGCCGTATCGAGCGCAATTCAAACAAATGAAAATTGATTTGGCCAGTGTCGATTTGATGATGCAAAAACCCTCAAAGCTTACGTTAAAAATCGACGATATCGCGTTAACGCCAGTCGATGATAAGACGCCAGCCTTGTCATTAGAAAACTTGACGATCGATCAGATTGGTATCGATATGAATAAGCATGAAGTCGAACTGGATGACATTACCCTGGATCGCCTGCGTACCACATTGCGTCGTGATACCACGGGCAATATCGATTTAATGCGTCTGTTTCAACCGACTGGTAGCGTAGCTAGGAATAAAGAAGCTGAATCAAAGCCTGTAGCGAAAGCATCTCCGTCAAAAGCTGCGCGGGCAAAAACGCAACCCAAAGCGGTTGCTAAGACTAAAGCGACCCAAATGAAACTTGCGCGGGTGCCGTTACCGGGCCGTAAACCAGACCCCAATAATCCCGTTCAAGTACAAATTGCAGACAGCGACGATGCTAAGGATTCGCCAAAAGAAGTTCAAAACGATACTGAAAAAGCTGCACGTGCGGATAAAGTTGATGTGCCGCCGAAAGAAGATAAAAAAGCGGTTGCTAACGATGCGCCTTGGACAGTCCAAATAAAAAGTATCAAACTCGAACAATCAGCGTTGCGGTATGAAGATCTGAATTTGACGAAAACGCCGCCAATGGTGGTTGATCAACTTGACATTAAGGTGAGTGACATTGATTTAGAAGGCATCAAACCGTTAAAATTATCGGTTAAAGCGCGGATCAATGAGCGCGGCAAATTTAAGGTTGATGGCAATTTGGCGTGGGCACCTCTCGATACTAATTTGATGCTTGATCTTGATTCGGTTAATTTGGTTCCGCTTCAGGGGTTGGCCGGTAACAAGTTGAATGCGTTAATCACCGGTGGTGACGTTTCCTTCCTGGGTAACGTCAAGGCGCAGCAAAATCCAGTGTTGCAATTCCATGTCAATGGCGATGCAAAACTTTATAACCTGCATGTTTTCGACGAAAAAAATGCAATCGATTTGCTAAATTGGAAAAAACTGGATATTACTGCTTTGAAAGTAGTTAATAACCCAATGCGTATTGATATGAATACCGTAACATTCAGCGATTTTTACGCACGTGCGGTTTTGTTGCCAACAGGAAAATTGAATCTGGTTGAAATTGTTAATGTTGATAAAAACATTGAGGTCGATGTCGATTCTGCGGACAACAAAAATGCTGTGGAAGTCAAAGTTACCACGACTGAGAAAAATCCTAAAAACCCACAAGTAAACCCGGAAAAAGAAACCGTGATTCAAATTGCCAAAGTATTGTTACAACGTGGCAATGTTAATTTTCATGATCGTTTCATTAAGCCGAATTACCGTGCAAACTTAACGGGCTTAAATGGGCAGATAGGGCCACTGTTTCCTGGAAAATTTGGTGTTATTGATGTACGAGGCGCGGTTGATAAAACAGCTCCGCTGGAAATTAAAGGAAAAATCGAACCGTTTAGTGAGGAATTTTTTCTCGATCTGACGGCTAAAGTGAAGGAAATCGACTTGCCTCCTTTTAGTCCCTATTCTGGAAAATATGTCGGTTATGCCATTCAAAAAGGTAAGCTCTCTGCGGATGTGACTTATCATGTCGAGAAAGGTAACCTTACGGCGGATAATAAAATTTTTATCGATCAGTTTACTTTGGGAGAAAAGATTCCTAGTGAAGATGCTGTATCGTTACCGCTCGACTTGGCTATTTCTTTGTTGAAAAATCGCAAAGGTGAAATCAACTTGCATTTACCGCTCGAGGGTACGATCAATGATCCCCAATTTAATTTGGGCGGACTCATTTTTGACGCCTTTGTAAATTTGATGACCAAGGCGATTACGGCGCCGTTTACGTTAATTGCTTCAATGTTTGAGGGCGGTGAAGAGCTTTCTACCATTGCCTTCACACCGGGCTTTGCTGATATTAATGAAGAAGCCGCCAAGCGGTTGCAATCATTATCCGAAATCATGGCCGATAAATCAGAGCTTAAGCTTGAAATCACCGGTTTTTCTGATGCGGAACAAGATCATGATGGGCTCAAATTAGCGCTGTTACAAGATAAAGTGAAAGCGCAAAAACTGGCGGTTCAAACTGAAAAGGGCGTCACCAGCGGGGCATTGGGCGACATAAAATTAACGCCAGAGGAATATAGCAAATACCTCGCAGTAGCTTATAAAAAAGAGAAATTCGAAAAACCTAAAAACGTTGTCGGTTTAACAAAGAGCCTTCCCGATGCAGAGATGGAACATTTGATGCTGCAGCACATTCAGATAACTGAAAATGAATTGGCCACATTGGCGGAACAGCGAGCAATATCCGCACACAACTGGTTAATTGAAAATGGCGGCGTTCAAGATGAGCGTATTTTCATCGTCTCAGCTTCACAAAATGACAAAGTCGAAGAGAAAAAAGGTGGACGAGTCGAGTTTATGTTGAAGTAAAAATGCCCGTCTGCTTAATAGTGCAGGAAATGCAATATTTTTACTATCCGTCCTAATGATAGCCAAACGGTTATTCCTATAAATCAAGCTATCTTCGGCGAGCGTTTATTAAACGACCATGAAAATCCCTGATATCTAATAGATAAACTTTGCAAATTTTGAATCTTGCGTTTGTAAATCTGTTTTTCATATTATCATTGGAAATCCATTGAAAAGGAGCATCATCATGCCCGAAGAAAATCCAGTCGTTGTTCCTACGATTGACACAGTGAAAATGACTAATTTTGTGAAACCTGTACTTGGTTTAATAAGTATTGTGTTGATTTTGGGGTATGGGATTTTGAGCGGATGTACACCAACTGTCAAAGTCGATCCTCCTTCTGAACCTATCACTATTAATTTGAACATCAAACTCGATGCGGATATTCGTGTGAAGCTGGAAGAAGATGCAAAAAAAGATATCGCTACAAATCCTGGTATTTTCTAACAATTCATTACTTATGCAATGGAGTCTTCATGATAAAACCTATGAATGAAAAGTACACTATGACTTCGCGAATGAAGGTTTTTATAATTATGTTTGTTATCTTTGTATTATTCACAACAGTTGCATTGGCGGCTTCGTTGGAAGAATTGCGTGCATCTGGTGCCATTGGCGAAAGTTCTACTGGTTATGTCGTGGCACGTGATTCCAGTGCACGGTCACAAGCCGATACAATCAATGCGCAGCGCAGAGAAATTTATCAGCAAAAAGCGGCTGCACAAGGCGTAAGTGTTGATCAAGTCGGTAAAGTTTATGCGCAAGAACTGTTCAAGACACTGCCAGGAGGAACCTGGATTCAAGTCAATGGACAATGGACAAAGAAATAATTGAATTGGTTAGTGCTCTATCCAATCAGTGATTGAATGCTACGCCGTTTAACCAAAGGATGAATTGACAATTTATACGTCTGAACATAACGTTCTATATGAACTGTCCCAGCAAGTCGGTAAAGCGCTTTCTCAGCAAGGAATGATGTTAGTAACTGCAGAATCCTGCACCGGCGGTTGGTTAGGTCAGGTTATTACTTCTGTTCCGGGAAGTTCCGCATGGTACGACCGAGGCTTTATTACGTACAGTAATCTGTCTAAACAAGAGACGTTGGGCGTTCAATCATCTACTTTAGAACGATTTGGCGCCGTATCGTCACAAACCGCGCAAGAAATGGTATCGGGTGCTCTTAATAGAAGCCACGCGCACATTGGCGTTTCGATAACAGGCATTGCTGGCCCAGGAGGTGGAACAATCGAAAAACCTGTAGGCATGGTGTGTTTTGCATGGGCTATTAAAGATGGTCTGCTGCAAAAAGAAATAAAAAATTTCAGTGGGGATAGGGATCTGATTCGTTTTAAGGCTGTAGAAACGGCGCTCAATGGATTATTGGTGTTGATGGGCGGTTTTTGTATGAATGCTTAGTTAAGTTTTGGCGAATAACTTAACGCAATCAACAATCGTATTATCGTTCCCATCAAAAAATAGTCATATTTCGTTGCTATCAATGACATTACCTCGCTTGTTATCTTAGTCGTAGATGGTATCAAGATTATCAGCACTAACGAGAAAATCGTTGTCGTTTTCCCCGTAAAACTCGTCTCCAGAATTCCATCTGGACCAATCGGTCGCATTGATGATGACATCATCGCCATTTACGTCAGAGATAGCGTCGCTGCTGACATCATTATCAAGCTCATTATCTCCACCATCTCTCCGGATAAAGTCATTTCCATCCAATCCATACATTGCGTCAGATCTACTGCCGTCATGTAACCAAAAATTATCATCATTCTTACCATAGATATAACTCATTTTTATCTCCAAAATATTCAGGTGACTTCGGAAATTTCCGAATTAATACAAGAATATGTTCCTGGGAAAAATAAGTCTGTGAAAAAAATCACACAAAGTTTGATGACAACTTCAAGCCTGATCAGCTATATTTTAGGATTAAAAAAGAAGTCGGCAAATATTTTTCGTTGTACGCACTCATCAATTGTGATTATCTTCCTGATTATGCGATAACAATCGATCGCAATAAGCAATCGATAGCGCAGAAAGTAAAAAGGCAATGTGTATACCGGTTTGTGCCATCAATGTTTTTTCATCATAAGCACTGGCATTGATGAACGTCTTCAATAAATGGATCGATGAAATGCCGATAATTGCGGTGGCTAATTTTACTTTTAGAACCGATGCATTCACATGCGATAACCATTCTGGTTGATCGGGATGACCCTCCAAGTTCATGCGCGATACGAATGTTTCATAACCGCCGATGATAACCATAATCAGTAGATTGGAAATCATCACCACATCGATTAATCCGAGCACCACAAGCATGATAGCGGTTTCGCCTAATTTATGCGGTTTGTGCGTACTGTTTTCTACCGCGACGGAATCCATAATGTGTTGCAGAGCTTGTTGATTACCTAACACTGCACCGATTAAATCGACTAACTCGACCCAAAAGTGATAAACGTAAACGCATTGTGCAAGCACTAATCCTAAATATAAAGGTAATTGCAGCCAACGCGTGAGAAAAAGAAAGCGTGCCATGATTGAAATTTTTTTTGCGGTGATTTGTGCTGAATTATTTTCCATAGACCTAGGCGATAAAAAACGAGATTGATATGAATTTCAAAAACTACGAATCGTATTTGATTAAATCATGAGAACCTACCAACTTCGATTGATAAGTTGGTAGGTTTTGGGAAAGAGATTAAATTTTTGCCAGTACTTCTGCGATCGTTTGACCCATTAACGAAGGTGTTGGACAGATGGTAACGCCCAGTTCTTTTAATATCGCGACTTTTTCCGCAGCGCTCTCACCAGCGGACGAAATGATCGCACCAGCATGTCCCATGCGACGGCCTTCAGGGGCTGTTAATCCGGCAATATAAGCAACCAGCGGTTTAGTCATATTTTCTTTGGCAAAGCGGCCCGCTTCTACTTCCTGCGGACCGCCGATTTCACCAATCATTAATGCAACTTTGGTTTCCGGATCTTGTTCCAGGCGTTCAAGAATATCGCGATGCGAACTGCCAGGAATGGGGTCGCCGCCAATGCCTACCGAAGTTGAAATACCAATGCCGAGTAACCGCATTTGGTCGGCAGCTTCATAACCTAGCGTGCCGGAGCGCCCTACCACACCGACGTTACCGCGCATGTAAATATGTCCTGGCATAATCCCTAGCATGGCGCGTCCTGGACTAATGGTGCCCGCGCAATTGGGACCGGTCAGTAACATGCGATTATTGGCCGGGAAACCGCGCAGATAACTTTTTACTCGCATCATATCTTGTGTCGGTATGCCATCAGTGATGGAGACGCAGTACTTGATACCGGCATCAGCGGCTTCCATGATCGAATCTGCGGCAAATGCCGGTGGAACAAATACAATACTGGCTTCTGCGCCAACTTGCTGCACCGCTTCTTCTACCGTATTGAACACCGGTAAACCTAGATGCGTTTGTCCGCCTTTGCCTGGAGTTACGCCACCTACCACGTTGGAACCATAGTCAATCATTTCCTGCGCGTGAAAAGATCCAATTCTTCCAGTAAAACCTTGAACAATAATTTTTGTTTTTTCGTTAATTAATATGGCCACGTTATACTCCCGTCTTTTCTTTCTGTGCTACCGCTTCATTGCGAGCGCGTACAACTTTTTCGGCGGCATCGGCTAAAGTATCTGCAGTGATAATGGGCAAACCGCTTTCCGCAATGATGCGTCGACCTTCTTCTACATTCGTGCCGGATAAGCGAACAACCAATGGCAGTTTCATATCGATATTTTTTACTGCCTGCACAACACCTTCGGCAATCCAGTCACAGCGGTTTATTCCCGCAAAAATGTTGACCAACATGGCTTTGACATTGGCATCCGCCAATACCAAACGAAAAGCTTTCTCGGTGCGTTCTGCTGAAGCGCCACCGCCTACATCAAGAAAATTAGCGGGCTCGCCACCAGCTAACTTAATCATATCCATGGTAGCCATCGCTAAACCCGCGCCATTGATCATGCATCCGATGTCACCATCCAGTCCGACATAACTTAAACCCGCTTCAGCGGCTGCAACTTCGCGGTTATCGACTTGACTGTTATCGCGTAATTCGGCAATTTTGTGACGACGGAACAATGCATTTTCATCAAAGGCCATTTTTGCATCAAGCGCGACAATCTCGTTATTGTGAGTAACGACTAATGGGTTGATTTCTAGTGTGTTAGCATCCAAATCCCGCAGCGCGCGGTAACAACCTTTAATCGTTTTTACGGCTTGGTTGAGCTGCAACGCATCGATTCCTAATGCGAAAGCCATTTTTCTTGCTTGAAAATCTTGCAATCCAACCGCTGGTTCGATGTAGACTTTAATGATGGCTTCTGGATTGGTTTCTGCTAATTTCTCGATTTCCATGCCGCCTTGCGCTGAACCGATCATAATCACGCGTTCGCTGATACGATCGATCAAAAATGACAGATAAATTTCCTTAGCGATCTGTGTGCCGGCTTCAATATACAAGCGTGAGCAAATTTTTCCAGCAGGCCCTGTCTGATGGGTAACTAACTTTTTGCCCAACAATTCTTCAGCCGCTTTTTCAACTTCCGCGTGCGATTTGCAAATCTTAATGCCGCCCGCTTTGCCTCTTGCTCCGGAATGAATTTGCGCTTTGACCACCCATACGTCACCATCGATTTCGCGAGCGCGTTGTACCGCTTCTTCAACGCTGTAAGCTAAACCGCCTTCCGCTATCTTGATGTTATATTCAGCCAAAATTTCTTTGGCTTGATATTCATGAATATTCAATTACTTCCCTCGTTTTTTAAAAAAGTCAAAAAACTAAGGCCGTTTGTCGCGGCCTCGATATATTAACGTTTCGCAGCAATAGCTTCTGCAATTTTAACCACATTGTTGGCCATGCGTTCTGAAGCAGCATCGATCAAGCGTCCGTCTAATGCGGCGGCACCTTTGCCCTGAGCCGCGGCTTCTTTGAGCGCTGCTAATATGCGTTTGGCTTTTTCGATTTCACGCTCAGGCGGCGTGAAAACTTCTGTGGCAAGTTCTATCTGTGTAGGATGAATCGCCCATTTACCTTCGCAACCCAGTGCAGCCGCACGTTTAGCGGCAGCAATGTAACCCTCAGGATCTTTGATATCGCCAAAAGGACCGTCGATAGGCCGTAGACCATAAGCGCGGCAAGCTACGATCATACGGCTAATGGCAAAATGCCACTGATCACCCGGATAATCCGGATTCAGCCCGCCAATATTGGTGGTTCTGGCACGATTACTCGCAGCGTAATCGGCAACGCCAAAATGTAACGCTTCTAATCGCCCGGATGCGCCTTGACGCGCGATATCTTCAACGTTTGCCATTCCTAACGCGGTTTCGATAAGCGCTTCCAGCCCAACGCGGTTTTTCAAACCTTGCTGCTTTTCAAGCTGCGTCACCATCGCTTCTACCATGTAGATGTCGGAATAAACACCTGCTTTGGGAATCAGCAAGGTATCAATCTTACTACCCGCTTGCTCCATCAAATCAACGACATCTCGCGTCATGTATTGCGTATCTAAACCATTGATACGCACCGAAACGGTAACGCCATGTCCTTTCCAATCCAAATCATTCAGCGCTTGAATAATGTTTTTGCGAGCTTGGATTTTATCGTCGGGTGCGACGGCATCTTCCAAATCCAAAAAAACAAAATCAACGCCGCTATTTAGCGCTTTCTCGAACATTCCTGGGCTGGAACCGGGTACAGCCAATTCACAGCGTTGAACGCGTTGCACAGTTGTTTCATAAAGCGTATGACTCATTATTTCTCCGCAATTAAATAATCAATGATGTGAAACATATCAAGAATAAGCAATGAATTCATAGCGATTCACTTTACAACGGTTACATCCATAACAACATGCAAGAAACAAACAAGGTATTCTCGATATATTATTTGCGTGTAAGACGGGTAATATTGATGCGATGAATGATTTGATTAATGTATGTCAAGGCTTATTCTAGTTCTAAATTCGGCTAATCCCTTAAATTATATCGATTTCAAGTAATTTTATCCACTCACAGAAAGTTTTGCCCAGGCATCGGCAGCAGCGATGAGTTTTCTGTAACGTGCTAGCCATTCCAACGGAATCGCAGTATCGGTTTTGCATTGCATCGCGGATTGAGACGCCATAATAGCTCCCAGCATTATGCTGCGTCCGCAGCTATCACCACCCACACGAATATTTTCTTGTACCACTGAGCGAAAATCATGGGCATGTTGAAGAATGTGCGCAATCAACGGCATCCCTTCCAAAACATGACAACTGGAACCAAACTGTTTTGCTGCATCGATACAGCTTAGTTTCGGAGTCTGTAGTGCTTGTTCGATGCGTGTGGTCAATTTTTCTCCAGCGTGCGCTAACGAATCAGTTAACGCTTGGTGGAGGGATTTCCCTTGCAACACATTCCACAGTACGCTTCCGGCATATTTTGCTGCGGAGAGAGCATCAGCATTGTTATTCGTGATGCGCACGACGCGTTCGATTTGCATCATCAGTGCTTCGATCGTACCGCTATGCATGGTAACCACAACGGGTAATGTCGACAACGCGGCGAATTGATCGTCATCCGCGCCAGATTGCTCTGGAAAGTCTTCCATTTTCAGTGGCAGCAGTACTTGTAACGTCTGACGCATAGGAAAATCGACATAACCCTGATAGCCGCCGCCGGGGCCAAAAAAGGCGCAATATTCGCTTTGATACGATAGGCGATCAAATCGACCATGCCGTGCATAATGCCGCAACATGAATAAACATAACTCGCCGTAACCCGAGGAATCACCGGAAGTTTTGTTGCCATGCGCGAAATAACCACTAACATCTCGGTAATTTTGCTGATCGGGCGATAAAAAAACTAAACCTGCAATCTTTTCAACGTGTGCAATGCGTTCCGTATCATAGAGCCAATGTAACCCTAGTGCCGCAGCATCAGCGGTTAGTGCTCCTATTATTGCCGCTAAGCGAGGTTCCATTAATAAATTCGAGCTCATGTCTTTTGTGATCATTTAATCTCAATTTCGTCTGCAATACGGCGCGCCTCTTCGATCAGCATCACTGGAATTCCATCTTTGATGGCGAATGCTAGGCGATCTGGTTTACAAATCAGTTCCTTGTCATCTTTTTTATAAATCAATGGGCCTTTGCATGACGGGCATACCAGAATATCGAGTAATCTTGCATCCATAACGTACCTTGTTTTAACGGTTACTGAAAATTATTTTATTATTCTAAAACTTGTTGAGAATGTCATCCAGTTGGTCCAGATTACTGTATTGAATGACGATACTGCCGTGACCATTTTTGTTTGCTTTGATAGTGACTTGCGTACCTAATCGTTGCGAAATTTCTTCTTGTAATCTTAATAAATCACGATCTTGCTTTTTGGCTATCTTGGGAATTGGTTTGTTGATTTTGTTAACAATTTTTTCGGTTTCCCGCACCGATAATTGTTTTAATACAATCGCATTGGCAATTTTGATTTGCTCAGCAGCAGGCAAGGAAAGTAGCGCGCGGCCGTGCCCCATTTCAATTTTTCCAGCCATCATCAAATCTTGTACCGGCGCCGACAAATTAAGTAAGCGCAATAAATTCGAAATGGTGCTGCGCGAATTGCCAAGCGCTTCTCCGGCAGATTCATGGGTCATGCCAAATTCATTGATTAATCGTTGGATCCCCAAGGCTTCTTCCAATGGATTCAGGTTTTCTCGTTGAATATTTTCAATGAGTGACATCGCCAATGCGGATTCATCAGCCACTTTTCTAATTAATGCCGGTACTTGCTTCAATCCAGCAAGTTGTGCCGCACGCCAGCGCCGTTCTCCCGCAATGATTTCATATTGATCGACATTAATCGGACGCACTAGAATGGGCTGCATGACTCCTTGCGCTTTGATCGATTCAGCGAGTTCCGAAAGCGCGGTTGGATCCATATTGGTACGCGGTTGATATTTGCCCGGCTGCAGTTGTGAAATAGTTAGGTTTTGCAATGATTCCTCAACGGTACCATCGGTACCATCTCCGGCTAGCAACGCATCCAGACCACGCCCTAATCCTTTTTGTTTTAACATGTTATTACTTCCTTGACTTCATGCGGATGGCTTTTTTATTCAGCTGCCAAGAATTTCTTTGGCGAGATCCAAATAGGCTTGAGCGCCTTTGGATTGGCCATCGTGATACAAGACTGGAGCGCCAAATCCTGGTGCTTCCGCTAACCGCACATTACGAGGAATTACCGTGCGATAGACTTTGTTACCGAAATGTTTTTGCAATTGTTCGGAAACTTGCTGCGCGAGTATGTTTCTCGGATCGAACATCGTGCGCAATAGTCCTTCTATGCGTAGCACAGGATTAAAATTACTGCGCACCCGTTTGATGGTATTGACCAGATCGCTTAATCCTTCCAACGCATAATATTCACATTGCATCGGGATCATCACTGCTTGTGCGGTACATAATGCGTTCAGGGTCAACATATTCAGCGCCGGCGGACAATCAATTAAAATGAAGTCGTATTCATTTTCGATCGATTCAAGAGCCGATTTTAAACGCAACTCGCGTTCTGGTAAGTCGATCATTTCGATTTCTGCACCGGCTAAATCGCGATTGGCGGGAATCAAATCATATTTTCCTTGCGGGCTGGTCACGCGAGCTTGTTGAATAGCCGTTTCTCCCAACAAAACATGATAAATCGTCAGTTCAATGCCTTGTTTGTTGATGCCGCTTCCCATCGTGGCATTGCCTTGTGGATCTAAATCAATCAATAACACACGTTGCCCAGATGCAGCAAGACTGGCGGCCAAATTCACCGTGGTGGTGGTTTTGCCAACCCCCCCTTTTTGGTTGGTCACAGCAAGAATTTTCGTCATAATGGTTGCCCCTGCAATTACATTAGCATTGTATTAATGAACCAAGTGTTGCTTGAACTGCGAATCGTCTTTTTCCGCTAATTTTTCGATGACAATCAACCGGCGAGTTGCTTCTAAACCCGGCACTTGTAATAAAATATTCTGCTTGATGACATAAGGTTTCTGTACCTGGTCGAGCTCTTCTGTTGAGCAATGTGCTTTCATTGCAATCCATTGACAGTCTAAACTAGAAGCGCCTTTTGGTGCCAAATGTTGCGTTATTGAAATGAAATCACCCAAACTAGCAAATGCGCGCGAGATAATGCTATTGATTTGATGCTGTGGCTGAAAATGTTCAACTCGCGTTGCGACAACCTTTGCGTTTGTTAGCATGAGTTCAATTTTTACTTGTTGTAGAAACGATGCTTTTTTTTGATTCGCTTCAATCAAGCTGATGTTCCAGTCTGGTTTTGCTAATGCGATTACCATGCCAGGAAAGCCCGCGCCACTTCCGACATCCACTACTTGAGTGCCTTTTATATACGATAATACCGACAAGCTGTCCATAACATGGTGTTGAAAAATTTCCTGCGAATTTTTGGCGGCCGTTAGATTGTAAGTGCGATTCCACTTTTCAATCAAGGATACGTAGCGCGCGATTAATTCTGCAAGATGATTGCTTGGGATTATTAAATTATCGTTTAATGCATGCAGCCCATCATTGATTTCACTTTGTGTAATCATGCGCTGCGTTGTGTGTTTTGAGTTGAAAACCCACGTTTTAAATGAACCAATAATAGTGAAATGGCTGCTGGCGTAATGCCAGAAATCCTCGATGCTTGCCCGATAGTTTCTGGTTTATGTTGATTGAGTTTTTGCTGTACTTCGTTCGATAAGCCTTTAACAACCGTGTAATCGATATCTGTTGGCAGAAGCGTATTTTCATATTGCGCTTGTCGAGACACTTCCTCATGTTGCCGCTGAATATATCCATGATATTTTGCCTGTATTTCAACTTGTTCGGCTACTTGCGAGTCGTCCACCGCATTCCCCGCACCTGGTAGCGTCATCAATGAATCATAAGTTACATTTGGACGGCGTAGCAAATCAATCAAAGTATATTCGCGCTCAATGATTTTTCCTAAAACTCGCATAGCATCTGCTTCCGGCAACGTAGTAGGAAACAGTCTGGTTGCATGCAATCGTTGTTGTTCGCGTTCGATCGCCTGTTGTTTTTCAGTAAATGCTTGCCAGCGAGCATCATCCACTAAACCCAATTGCCGACCAGTTTCTGTCAGCCGTAGATCTGCATTATCTTCGCGCAGTTGTAATCGATATTCTGCGCGACTAGTAAACATGCGATAGGGTTCGGTAACCCCAGAAGTGACCAAATCATCAATGAGGACACCAATGTAGGCTTCATGGCGTTGTGGAATCCAAGCATCTTGTTCGCGAATTTTTTGCACCGCATTGATGCCCGCTAAAAGTCCTTGCGCAGCGGCTTCTTCATAGCCTGTCGTGCCATTGATTTGCCCCGCAAAAAACAAGTTCTGGATAGTCTTCGTTTCAAGAGATCGTTTTAAATTTCGCGGGTCGAAATAATCGTACTCAATCGCATAACCTGGTCGAGTAATGTGCGCATTTTCCAGTCCTTTAATCGAATGCACCAATTTGACTTGAACGTCGAAGGACAAACTAGTCGAAATCCCATTAGGATAGATTTCATGTGTGCCAAGACCTTCCGGCTCGAGAAAAATTTGATGTGAATGCCGTTCAGAAAAACGTACCACTTTATCTTCGATCGAAGGACAATAGCGTGGACCAATGCCTTCAATTTTTCCTGTATATAAAGGCGAGTCGACCAATCCACCTCGGATAATGTCATGCGTTTCATCGTTCGTACTCGTAATCCAACAAGAAATCTGCTTGGGATGAGAAATCGCGTTTCCCATAAACGAGAATATGGGCGTTGGAAAATCACCCGGCTGCTCTTGCAATCTGGAATAATCCATGCTGCGGCCATCGATGCGCGGCGGAGTGCCCGTTTTTAAGCGCCCCGCAGGAAATTCCATGTCGCGTAATCGCTGTGCTAAAGTTAAACTGGGCGGATCACCCGCTCGTCCTGCTTTGAAATTAGTCCTACCGATATGCGCCAATCCAGCGAGGAACGTTCCGACGGTAAGAATGACTGCGCGAGCGCGAATCGAAATGTTGAGTTGCGTGATTACCCCGACGACTTGATCGCGTTCGATGATCAAGTCATCAACCGATTGTTGCATCACGACCAAATGAGGTTGATTTTCAATGCGCTTTCGAATGGCTTGCTTATATAGTATTCGATCGGTTTGCGCGCGCGTTGCTCTGACGGCCGGACCTTTGCTGGCGTTGAGAACGCGAAATTGAATGCCGGATTCATCGGTTGCAATTCCCATGATTCCACCAAGCGCGTCTATTTCTTTGACTAAATGGCTTTTTCCGATGCCGCCTATAGAGGGATTGCACGACATTTGCCCGATGGTTTCAATGTTATGTGTCAGCAGCAATGTGTCGCAACCCATACGTGCTGCGGCCAGCGCAGCCTCGGTCCCGGCATGGCCGCCGCCTACCACAATAACATCGAAAGTTGATTGGAAACTCATAGTTGCATTACGATAAAATTCGTCAGTTGGTCATATTACATTAAGTGGGAACAGTTTTATTGCGATGTTTCACGTGAAACATTTTTGATGTTGTTTTTAATAACAAGCTAGACTGTCAAAAAAATAAAATAATGGAACACATCAAGCTAATTAATCAGAACATTAATTCGTTTTTAGTAATTTTAGGCCACCGTTGCTTGTTATAATGATAAACGCTTACTGAAATGATTTTTCAGTAGCGATAATTCATTCTGTTTATTTTCATCGATACGGGCAGCGTAGTATAAATCGATTTTGTTTGTATTATAAACAAATACAGTTTTGCACTTATCGCTTTATGAGTTCACAATCGTTTTTGGAAGGAATTATTGGCACTGTGTAAATTGTGTTCGATTTTTTTATTTTTTAAAAATACATAATAATATGTTCTTTTAATAATACCGAGAGTCGATACATTTAAAGCTTATACTTTCTAAGAATTATCATTGGGGGTTTTTCAATAATCAACCAAGTTTGTGCGAATAAAACACCCTTTGGCGTTGTTGCTTACTGGTTATTTTGATGACAAATCTTTGAATACGTAGAATACCAAGTTTTATTACTAACATTTGTTGTGTTTTTGAAGATTAATCATGTCAGCCTCATCGCTCAAATTTTCTGATCTACGCGTTACAGTCCAACCGGAATCTCTAGGATTCCAAAATACATCTGAGCTGATTGCGGATTCACAATCCCGACAGTGGCTCGGGCAAAAAAATGCAGAATCTGCTGCACGATATGGCTTGAACATGCAACAGCCGGACTATCATTTATTTGTGTTAGGTAAGCCCGGATCGGGGCGGCGTTCTTTGTTGCAAGATTTAATGATTGAACTGGCTGCCAGCAGACCTGTGCCACAAGATTTATGTGTTTTGCATAGCATGGATGCTGCTATTAAACCAGTTATTCTGTATCTTCCAGCAGGAGCGGGGCGTCAGCTACAGCATGCTTATTTAGACATGAGGAAGTGGTTGTTAGCAAACGTTGCGGACTCTCTTAATGAGACTGCTGCGGGAATCAATCAAGATTGGATTCAAAAAACCATTGATACGGCTTTTGTCCAAGCACAATCTAATTTACAGTTACAACAGGAAGTGTGGCGGCATGTAAAAGCATACTTCAAACAGATGCAATCCGAAGTTGAATCTTGTTTGTCGGTTTTTCTTCGTAGCGACAATAAAAGCGATCATTGGAAAGCTGAGTTGCAGTACGTGTTATCGATTGATCGCGTAAATTTGCTGATAGACAATGCTGAGTTGGTAGGGGCGCCAGTAATAATCGAAGAAAACCCGACGGTTTCATCGCTATTTGGTTATTTATATCACCCGTTAAAAAATGGGAAACCACATGCTGATTTTTCTTGTATCGTCGCAGGAAGTTTATTAAGGGCAAATGGTGGTTTTATCCTTTTGCATATAGACGATTTACTCAGTAATGAGGTGTTGTGGATCAAGTTTCGACAATTCTTGCGTAACTTGAGCGTTCATGTGGAGTTGGTGTCTTGTGTTCCGAATACCAGTGCGTCTGTATTTTTGCAATCGCAAGCATTTCAAACAAATGTCAAAATTGTTTTGATCGGCTCCGCTGAGGATTATTACGAATTGCAAGAAGATGATCCAGAGTTGATGCGGCATTTTCGCGTTAAAGTGGATTTTTGCAAAAGCTTTTTAGCCAGTGAGCAAACATACAAAGGATTTTCTGTTTTTATCGCCAGGCTATGTACGGAAGCACAATTACCCCATTTTTCTGCAGCCGCGGTGGCGTATTTATTGGAAGAATCGCACCGCTCGGTTGAGCATCAAAAATATCAAAGTGCTATTTTTGCGGATACTAAAGCGTTAGTATTGGAAAGTGGATCGCAGTGTGTTGTCCGACAAGGTGAAGTGGTTGAAGTGATAGATATTGAAGCTGCGTTGCATGCCCGAGATTTGCGCAATAATAGTCCTGAATTGCTGTTGCGTCAGTCGATTCTAGATGGAGAAATTCTCATTGCATTGTCTGGCTCGCAAGTTGGAAGACTCAATGCTTTGACGCAAATTGAATGGGGCGATTGTCAGTTTGGTACACCTGCGTGTATTACTGCACGTACGTTTCCGGGCGAAGATGGTTTATTAAATGTCGTTCGTGAAGTCGATATGTCCGGTCCGATTCATGACAAAGGCGTGCTGATTTTGCAAAATTATTTATCGGCGCTGTTTTCGCATATTGCGCCGTTGGCACTCAATGCATCGATTGTTTTTGAGCAAGAATATGCGGGCATCGAAGGAGATTCGGCGTCTTGCGCAGAATTCTATGCCTTATTGTCTTCGTTATCGAATGTACCGCTTAAGCAGGGTATTGCTATCACGGGAGCAATGAATCAATTTGGCGAAGTGTTACCGGTGGGTGCGATCAATGACAAAATTGAAGGATATTTCAAATTATGTGTCAAAGCAGGTTTGACCGGCGAACAAGGGGTGTTGATTCCACAAGCCAACCGTCAGCATTTGGTTTTACATCGGGATGTTGTTTCAGCAGTTAAAGCAAACAGATTTGCGATTTATACGATGGAGCATGTCATGCAAGGATTGGAATTGTTATCTGAGTTACCTTCCGGTATGAGTGAATCGGGACATCACTCGGGTTACTCGCCGGATACAGTACTGGGGCATGTGCAAAAAGCATTGATAGGATTCCGTCGCGCATGTCAAATGACTCAACATCAGCATAAAGTAGAACATCGACGTTTCCCGTCGCGAGCGGATAAATAACAATGCTGCAACAACGTTATCAAGAAATTCGCAAAGTGACCCTGATCGGTTCTGTCGTGGATTTTTTGCTCGGCATTGCCAAAATTTCAATTGGCTGGCTTTCACATTCTCAGGCTCTAATAGCCGATGGCATACACTCATTATCGGATTTAGTGACCGATTTTATGGTGTTGTATGCAGCCAAGCATTCTCATAAAGAAGCCGATAATGAACATCCATATGGTCATGGGCGTATTGAGACCATCACCACGGCTACGCTAGGCATAGTCCTTGTCGGTGTGGCATTTGGAATCGGTTATCACGCGATCCAAAGAATGGATGATAACGATATTGTAATCGATCTCAGCACTTTGGCGCTTTCTGTTGCAGGGGTGTCGGTAATAACTAAGGAATGGATTTATCGTTATACGATGAAAGCGGCACAGCGTCTACGTTCAGACATGCTGATGGCGAATGCGTGGCATAGTCGCTCAGATGCTTTTTCATCGATCGTGGTATTAGTGGGAATTCTGGGAGTAATGCTTGGCCATGCTTATCTTGATGCCATCGCTGCGGTGATCGTTGCTGCTATGATTGCGAAAATTGGTATTGATTTGCTTCGCTCTAGCGCTCAAGAGTTGATCGATTCTGCATTGGAACCGGAAAAAGTTGCGCTGATCCGGCAGCACATCGTAGCAGTGAATGGTGTTCAGTCTATTCATATGTTGCGTACTCGGAAAAGCGCCAGCAATATTTTGATTGATGTACATATTCAAGTCGATTCTCGTTTAAGTGTGTCTGAAGGGCATCGCATCGGGGATGTCGTTCGTCACCGCTTATTCAAACAAATAGAAGATGTGACCGACATCACTGTACATATCGATCCTGAAAATGATGAAATGGTCGATTTGTGTATCGATTTGCCGTTACGCGATCAAGTTATTCAGGCGTTAAAACAACAATGGAGCGATCTTCCGTCTTCGGCAATTGAAAATGTCACCTTGCACTATCTTTCAGGTGGCATCGATGTGGAATTAGATTTGCCGATTGAAATTTTGTCTAATATTTCTGATGCAAAAGATCAAGTTGAGAAACTTAAGCAAGCCGTTTCTGATCTGACTTATATTCGGGAAATACAGATTCGTTTTAAGCCATGAAATCAACTTTCGCTAGTGATCAAAGTTTCGGTTTGAATAACTTACGGCTTTATGGAATACTCTAAAGTCATTTATAGACGCAATTAAGCCTTTTTGTAATGAACCAGACAATAAATTTTGCTAAAACACGCTTTCTGATGACATCAATTTTATTATTCGGTTTTCTATTGCCGACAACAGGCATGAGTCAGAAACCCCTTATAAAACCGCATGAGGTGCCCGATCAATGTAATGCAAATACGTCGCAAATTAGAGTCACAGTAAATGGCGTCGGATCGGGAGGGGTATTAAATGTAGGGTTATATAACAATGACCCGGATAACTTTTTATTTAAAAAAGGACGTAAACGCACGGTGCGTATTCCCGCGACCGATGAGCAGCATATTGTGTGCATGAATTTGGATCAACCGGGTACCTATGCGGTTGCGGTTTATCACGACAAGAACGCCGATCGTAAATTAAAACTGCGCTGGAACATGATGCCAAATGAGCCGTTCGGATTATCGAATAATCCTGAAAATCAAACCGCTTTTCCAAAATTTAGTGATTCCGCATTTACTACTGGAAAGCTGGGTGCGGATATTGTCGTCAATCTTCGCCAACCATGATGATCATTTCATCTATCCTTCATTAGGAAAATATGTTTGTTACTTTCTCGACCGATGCATACACCGATATCATGATGTTTAAAGAAGATGCGTTGGCATTACTGAAAATGATGGGACACAGCGAAACCGTTCCAGGCGCTATCTTAGCACCCGATGTTCCAGCGGCATTGGAAAAATTAAAAGCAGCATCTCAAAAAGAAACCGCTTCATCACAAAATAATTCCTCAGACGAAGATTCGGATAACGATAAGCAACCTATTAGCGCTAATCATCGTGCTTGGCCTTTGATTAATCTGCTGACAGCCGCTGCGCAAAAGCAACGAGATGTTATGTGGAAATAAATCTACTCGATTGATTTTTAAATAAAACCTTCTTGATGCGTGAATTGCATATTGCAAAACTTTTGCAAAATTACACCAATTTCTTATTTTGGTGTAATTCTGGAATGCGCTGATGAGCGATTAGTGTTGAGACAGGCTTTCTCGTTGATGTGGTTCGGTCAGATTTAACACCGGTCCCAAAGGTATAATTTGATTGGGATTGATTTTAGGATGACTGCGGTAATAATGCGTTTTGATGTGATCAAAATTTACTGTTTCAGCAATCCCTGGCCATTGGTATAGCTCGCGCGTATAAGCCCACAGATTTTTATAATCCACTAAGCGGCGTAGATTGCATTTAAAGTGTCCATGATAGACTGTATCGAAGCGAATTAAGGTGGTAAATAACCGCCAATCGGCTTCAGTGATTCGATCTCCAAGCAGATAGCGGTTATTACTCAGGCGCTGTTCAAGTTCGTCGAGCATAGCAAACAGCTCAACCACGGCTTCTTCATAAGCTTCTTGCGAAGTTGCAAAACCAGCACGATAAACGCCGTTGTTAACCGTATGAAAAATGCGTTCATTCAACGCATCTATTTCAGGTAACAATTCTTTCGGTGCAAAATCCTCTGACTGTACTGCCAAATCATTAAAAGCGCTATTAAACATGCGAATAATTTCCGCTGATTCATTATTCACAATGGTGTGGTTATGCTTATCCCACAACACAGGAACGCTTACTCGTCCACTGTAATTCGATGCTGCGCGTGTATAAAGCTGGTATAAAAATTGTGTTTGATAAAGGGGATCTGCGATAACTCCCGTCGCAGGCTCAAAAGTCCAACCTTCAGCACCCATGATTGGATTTACGATTGATAAGCCAATAACATCTTGTAGTCCTTTAAGGTTACGCATGATGATTGTTCGTTCGGCTGGCCCAAGGACAAGCAAGCGAAACATATAAGTGGTAGCGATTGACTTCCGCATTAAATCCACCTTGTCCGCTAGGTCCTGGTTCACCATTAGGTGTAATCCAATTGCGAAATTTCGACGCATCCCGCACAAAAAGACCTTTGTTTGATTCAGTGTCATACCACTGATCAACCCATTTGCCTTCTATTAACAATCCCATTTTTTTATATATCAGTTTGCTGTTCGGTTATTTATTTTGTGTAATAGAATTAGACTGATAGATTAGTTAGACATCTAAACGATGTAGCGATAATCCGGTTTGCTTGGCGTTCCAGACGAAACGGTTAAGACTTCATATCCATCCTCAGTAACCAAAATGGTGTGTTCCCATTGCGCTGATAGGCTTCCATCTTTGGTCGTGATGGTCCAGCCATCCGGCATGTGTCGGATACCTGCTTTACCTGCATTAATCATCGGTTCTATCGTAAAAATCATGCCAGGCTTTAATTCCATGCCCGTATTAGGCTTGCCATAGTGAAGTACCTGTGGATCTTCATGGAATTTTGCACCAATGCCGTGACCACAGAATTCCCTGACGACGCTATATCCAACCCCTTCAGCTAACTTTTGTATGGCATAACCAATATCGCCAAGCTTTTTCCCCGGTTGAACTTGCTCGATACCTCGCCACATGGCTTCATACGTCACTTCACATAAACGTTTTGCTTGGATCGACGGTTCTCCCACATAGTACATGCGGCTGCTATCACCATGATAACCCTGATAAATCACTGTAACGTCGATATTCACAATGTCGCCGTTTTTTAATTTTTTTTCTCCTGGAACACCATGGCAAATTTGATTATTGATCGAAGTACAAATCGATTTAGGGTAAGGAGAATGTCCCGGTGGCGCATAATTTAACGGTGCAGGGATGGTTTTTTGCACGTCGACCATATATCGATAGCACAACCTATCCAATTCTTCTGTGGTTACACCTATCGTTACAAACGGTGCGATGTAATCCAATAATTCTGCGGCCAGTCGCCCGGCAATTCGCATCGTCTCAATTTCTTCAGGGGTTTTGATTAAAACAGGCATTATTTTTATTTGAATTGCAGAATAACTTGAACAAACACGATAGATTCGGAATTGATTATTTCGACTTGAGCTTACTTGTCGCTGTTACATTGGATCGAAATGATTTGAGTGCCTTCAAGCTGTTCTGCTGTCTTTTGTAGTTGTTCTTTGATGGTAAAATTAGATTGATCAATAACGATTTTCTTTAGTTCAACTTCATACTCTTCAATTACGGCATTAGAAATTCCTTTTTTCTCGATCTCTTCCAGTTGCTTGATAGCTTGTTGCTTATCATCGTAAATACCCAGAGAAATTGCATTCTTCCAACGTTCCTCGGTTTTTTTTACGCGAAAACTGGCAATACCAAAATTACGCAACTTATTAATCATACGATTGGTTGCTTCTTTATTCGGCAATGCTGGGATAACCAACCAGTATTTTAATGCATTGCCTACGTTTTCCCATTCATACGAAAGTTCAGGATACGTTTCCTTCATTACGTTATCCGCATATTGTATCTGTTCTTCGTAAAAGTTACCCCATTCTAAGCAGTCATTATTGACGGGTAATAAAATAATTTTCTCAGCATTGAGCATTGCGGGAGCGGCATTCGGCTTTTTTTCAGAAAAAAATGGCATCGCAATAAAAACTATTATATTGAGCAAAAATAGAATAACAAAAACTGTTTTCATTGAAAAATAAAGTATTGAATCATAAAAACCGGATTAATTTTGTTGTTAAGGTCTTTCTGCCTTGTTAAAATACAGCGTTTTTCCAATGCTTGCCAACTTTTATGAGCTCTTGAAACGGAATGAATATGATGAACATAACGAAAGTAATAGCGGTAATTGCAATACTGACAATGATAACGCCGCTTTTTGCAGAAGATGCAGACACTACTGAAAATAATGACGCTAAAAATACCGAAAACGCTGCTGCGTCCAGCAACAATGCAACTGAAACCCCGCAACCTGCTGCAGCAGCACCGGCACCAACAGCACCAGCGACTGCGCAAGAAATTGCTTCGGGCGTGTGCGCGGGTTGCCATAATCCCGATGGAAATAGCGTTATTCCCGCAAATCCTATCTTAGCGGGACAACACGCTGAATACCTCGCCAAGCAACTGATAGACTTTAAAGCAACTGAAAGTCAACCAGCAAAACGTAACAGTGCAGTCATGTCAGCCATGGTTGCTGCTCTTTCGCAAGAGGACATGAAAAAATTAAGCGAATATTACGCACAACAAAAAATGACGCCTAGCCAAGTGGAATCGGATGCAAAACTGCTTGAAGCCGGAAAGGTTCTGTATCACGGCGGTAATGTTGAAAATGGCGTTCCTGCTTGCGCTAGTTGCCACGGACCCAATGGCTCAGGAATTCCGCCTCGCTATCCAGCATTAAATGGACAACACGCAGAATATGTTCATACTCAACTGAGCCTATTTAATACAGGTGACCGCGCAAATGATAATAGCGTCATGCAAAAAGTACTAGCTCGTATGAGCGGTATAGAAAAACGTGCCGTATCAGCTTATATTGCGACGATGCGTTAAGCAATAAATTGAATCGATAGTTTTAAAAATTAAAAAGGCAGCTAAGATTTTTAGCTGCCTTTTTTGTTTTCAGTGACTAATGATCAATTCCAGTGACTGAAAATCTGATCTGCCGCATCAAACGTTTTATTTAATTCCGTGGCGCCATGCATCGATGAAACGAATCCCGCCTCAAAAGCGGATGGCGCAAAATAAACGCCTTCTTGTATCATCGCGTGAAAGAAACGATTGAATGCGGCTTTATCGCATTGCATCACTTCTGCAAAACTGGTTGGAATGGTTTTTGAGAAATAGATACCAAACATGCCTCCAACGGATTGCGCACAGAAGTCGATGTGATATTTTTTTGCGCTAGCGGTTAATCCTTCGACCAATTGCTGAGTTGTAGCACTTAAGTTTTGATAAAAATTGGGGGCTTGAATCAATTTAAGCGTCGCTAATCCGGCAGCAACCGCAACTGGATTTCCAGAAAGCGTTCCAGCTTGATAAACAGGGCCCAACGGTGCCAAACACTGCATGATGTCGCGTCGACCACCGAAAGCAGCCATCGGCATTCCACCCCCAATCACTTTGCCGAGCGCCGTCAGATCGGGTGTGATTTTATAGAAACCTTGTGCACAGGTTAATCCCACACGAAATCCGGTCATCACTTCATCAAAAATTAAAACACTGCCATTTTGAGTACAAAGCGCGCGCAATTTCTGCAAAAACTCGGTTTTAGGTGCAATTAAATTCATATTGCCTGCAACTGGTTCGACAATCACGGCAGCAATTTCTTTGCCCCACTGATTGAATGCTTGTTCGACACCCGCGATATCGTTGTAATCCAAGACAATAGTATGGTTGGCCGTTTCTGCTGGAACTCCGGCGGAACTAGGGTTGCCAAAAGTCAATGCACCTGATCCGGCTTTAACCAGCAGAGAATCATCATGACCGTGATAGCATCCTTCAAATTTGATGATTTTGCTGCGACCTGTAAAACCTCGCGCCAACCGGATAACGCTCATACCCGCTTCGGTTCCAGAGCTTACTAGACGAACTTGTTCAATAGAAGGCAACAATTGACAAATTAACTGCGCGATTTCAAGTTCCGCTTCGGTGGGTGCGCCAAATGTTAAACCATTCTGTGCGGCTACTTGCACCGCTTTAACGACATCCGGATGAGCATGCCCCAAAATGAGCGGCCCCCAGGATCCAACATAATCCACATAAGGTTTTCCATCGGCATCCCAAAAATAAGCCCCTTCTCCCCGTTGAAAGAAAACCGGCTCACCACCGACTGATTTAAATGCACGAACTGGAGAATTGACACCCCCAGGGATATAACGCTGTGATAATTCGAATAATTGTTGATTGCGTAAAGTCATTTTGCTACTCATAAAAAATTAAAAAATAATGGTTCTATTGATTTGTATCTATCGATTTAAAACTCACACAGATTCACGCAGCATTTCCAAAAAGCTGTTGAAATTGTCGTGCTCTATCTTGAATATCAGGTGCGTTAAACAAATCGTCACTGACGGCAACTGCAGCGCACCCGGCTTGGATAATTTCCATCGCATTGCCCAAACGAATACCGCCGATCCCGACGATGGGAATAGTAACGTGTTTTTTAGTTTGCTTAACTAAACTGATACTTGCTGTTACTGCATCGGGTTTGGTTACAGAGGGGAAAAAAGCGCCAAAAGCCAAATAATCTGCTCCCATGTCCTGCGCCTGTAACGCCAATTCGACACTGTTATAGCATGATATGCCCAAGATTTTATCGTATCTTGCCAGTTCCTCATTGACATCATCGTGTGTGAGATCCTCTTGCCCCAAGTGTACGCCGTCGGCATCGATTTCAATCGCCAAATCTAAATGATCGTTCATGATCATGGGAACATGGTATTGTCTGCACAACGCTAATAAAGCTTGCGCTTGTTCGCGGAGTAACTTGTTGTTTGCCGATTTATTGCGATATTGCAGTAAGGTTACACCGCCCTGCAAGGCTTTTTTCACTTTGTCCAGCAATTCATCGGTTTGCGAAAAATCTGGCGTAATCGCATACAAACCTTTAATCGGCATTGTTTTCAATCGTCGGTGTCGCACTTTCATCGTCACGATCAGAATCTTCCTGTTCATTGGCCCAGAAAAAACGATCTGGAATATGTTGCCCCATGCCCGGACGAAACCCGGCGCGCAAAGTCTGCCAGGTATATTGCTGCGCTTCTTTAACGCTGTCGTCAATGGATAACCCATTTGCGATCATCGCTGCAATCGCCGAAGTGAGTGTGCAACCCGAGCCATGATAACTAGCCGGCAGTCTTTCCCATTCGTTATTTTTAATTTGCCCTGTAGCTGAATACAAAGCGTTTTTCACAGTAACCGAGTTTTCATGGGTGCCCGTTATCAACACATGTTCGCATCCCATATCGAGCAGTCGTTGCGCACAGATAGTTAAATCTAACCCATTTTCTGAATGATCCGAGTCGTCATATGCTAACTGTCGTGCTTCCAAACTATTGGGCGTCAATAGCGTCACTTGGGGCAATAACAATGTGCGCATGGCATCTATCATACGGTCATCCACCAAGGGATCGCCTCGCCCGGATGCCAGAATAGGATCCATTATCAACGGTATCTCGGGATAATCAGCAACAATCTCTGCGATCGCCGCAATGATTTCAACGCTACCCAGTAATCCTAGTTTAAATGCATGCACGGGCATGTCTTCCAACACTGCTCTTGCTTGTGCCGTTATCCATTCCGCATCGAAGGACATCACATCTTCTACGCCTACGGTATCTTGAACGGTGATCGCAGTAATGACAGACAATGGATGACAGCCAATGCTCGCAATGGTCAGTAAGTCGGCTTGGATGCCCGCCCCCCCGGTCGGATCGCTGGCGGCAAAAGAAAGTACAATTGGGGGTGGCTGTAACATGAGTTAATACCGTAAAATAGCGCCTATTTTAACTGAAAAGGAAATGACTATCTATCATGTCTACTGCTGAAAACCCTGGCTACAACCGTTATATGTGCTTAATTTGTGGCTATATTTATGACGAAGCGCTTGGTTCTCCTGATGAAGGAATTGCTCCCGGTACACGCTGGGAAGATGTACCAATCAATTGGACCTGCCCTGAATGTGGCGCGCGTAAAGAAGATTTTGAGATGGTAAAAGTATAAATGCGTATTCTGCATACCATGTTGCGCGTGGGAAACTTGGAAAAATCTTTGAATTTTTATACCCAAGTTCTCGGCATGCGTTTATTGCGCCAGAAGGAGTATCCAGAAGGAAAGTTCACCTTGGCTTTTGTCGGTTATCAAGATGAAGCAGATGGTGCGGTACTGGAATTGACGTATAACTGGGAAACATCATCGTATGATTTGGGCAATGCTTTTGGACACATCGCCGTTGAAGTCAATAATGCGTATGAAGCCTGTGAGAATGTTAAAAAACTAGGTGGCAAAGTAACACGAGAAGCAGGCCCGATGAAACATGGTGCAACGATTATTGCTTTCGTTGAAGACCCGGACGGATATAAGATTGAATTTATCCAGAAGAAAGCCGCATAATTTTCTAATTGTATCAATGGTTGCGGTGCTACTTTGTCACTGTCTTAACCATGCAGCAAGAAAATACTCGGGATTTTATGAAGATTGGGGGGTGGCGTAATACGCCATTGCCGAATTGTTTTGGTGGTAATCGTTTCATTGGAAGCGGTGATATGACTAGCAATACATAGCTGTGTCGTTTCGGCACAAGTTTTCGCTAATTGCTCCAGTAATTTTTGATTACGATACGGTGTTTCAATAAAAATTTGTGTTTGGTCTTGCTGGATCGATAGTTTTTCCAGCGACAGAATTTTTTCAATTCGTGCGTTACTTTCAATGGGCAAATAACCATGAAAAGCAAAGCATTGCCCATTCAAGCCCGATGCCATCAATGCCATTGAAATCGATGATGGCCCAACAAACGGTATCACCCTAATATTATGCTGATGCGCGAGACGTATTAATCCAGCACCTGGATCAGCTATCGCCGGGCAACCCGCTTCCGACAATAATCCGACATCATGACCTTCAAGCAAAGGTTCGAGCAAATTTTGCAAATCTTTTTCGTGGGTATGCTCATTCAATTCTTGCAGTTGCAAAGACTGCAATGCGTACTGGGAATTAATTTTTTTTAGAAATTGTCGCGCCGTTTTTGGGTGCTCTACAACAAAATGCTGAATTGCTCCAACGCGTTGTTGCACTAGCTGCGGCATAACCCATGCAATGTCCGTCGGACTGATGGGAGTAGGAATCAGATAAAGCTTGCCTGTCATTACCTGGTTAATCGCTAATGCAAAACCCTGGGCGCGCTAAGTATAAATTCGGGAATATCCACATCGAATTGAACGCCGTCCTCGGTGGTCATTTGATAACTGCCTTTCATCGAACCCACAGGCGTAGAAATAACTGTTCCACTGGTGTATTCGAAGCTGTCTCCTGGTTTCAACAGCGGTTGCTCGCCCACTACGCCCAAACCGCGAACTTCTTGCGTGGTTCCGTCGCCGTTCATGATAACCCATGCGCGACTGATCAACTGCGCAGTCACATTGCCAATATTTGCAATGGTAATGGTATAGGCAAATACGTAGCGATCCGCTTCTTCATCCGATTGATCAGGTAGATACGTCGTTCGTATGTTAATGCCTATTTCATATTTTTTTTCTTCATTCATTTGGTTTAAGTGTGAATTCAATAGTGCTAATAGCTTATTTTAAATAGTTAAGAGGCATTCGCTCAATAAAGCATGATAAATCTTCATCACTTTAATAATTAGTCCATGATTTGAGGTTAAAATAGCGAATTTATTTCAGAGAGGTTTTTTTCATGTTTCGTATCGCACCTAGCATCCTATCCGCTAATTTTGCAAAACTCGGTGAAGAAATCACAGCCGTGATTGATTCAGGCGCAGATATCGTTCACTTTGACGTAATGGACAATCATTATGTTCCCAATCTAACCATTGGGCCCTTAGTTTGCGAAGCTATTCGCCCAGTCACTCAAGCGATGATCGACGTTCATCTCATGGTCGAACCAGTAGATCGTATTATTCCAGATTTTGCAAAGGCAGGGGCCAATATCATTTCTTTCCATCCGGAAGCATCCAATCATATTGATCGCACGATCGGTCTCATTAAAGAGCAAGGATGTAAAGCTGGTTTAGTTTTTAACCCCGCTACGCCACTCTACTATTTAGATCACGTATTAGATAAATTGGATTTAATTCTGATCATGTCGGTTAACCCAGGTTTTGGCGGACAAAAATTTATTCCTGAAGCATTAAATAAGCTGCGCGCGGTTAGAAAACGTATCGACGCTTGTGGTAAAGACATTATGCTCGAAATCGATGGCGGCGTTAAAGTCGATAATATTGCGGAAATCGCACGCGCGGGAGCCGATACATTTGTAGCAGGTTCAGCCATTTACCAAGCGGGTAAAGATTCCGATCCGCATCGTTATGACAGCATTCTGGCTGCATTCCGTGCAGAGTTATCTAAAGTACCCGTTCCGACAAAATCTTAATTTATTTTCGATGAATCAACAAACACCGATGCAACAAGCTTCAGCAACACAACGCATACAATTTCCAATAGACATCCAAGTCATCATGATCGATTTGGATGGCACTTTACTCGATACCGCGCCTGATCTCGCACTCGCTGCGAATTTAATGCTGAAAGAACTCGGCATGCCGGAGCAATCGACCGATACCATTCGGTCGTATATCGGGAAAGGAATTCAAAAGTTGGTAAAACGCACTTTGACGGGCCAATTGGATGGCGAGCCGGATGCGAAACTGTTTGCCAAGGCTTTACCGATCTATGAAAAACACTATGCGAAACACCTTAGTGACAATACCCGTCCCTATCCCGGCGTGGTTGAGGGCATCAACAGTTTTCGGCAAGCGGGTTTCAAACTTGCTTGCATTACCAATAAAGCAGAAGCTTTTACGATACCATTGCTACGTGCAACAGGCTTATACGATTATTTTGGAATCGTGTTATCGGGTGATAGTCTTCCAAAAAGGAAACCCGATCCGATGCCGCTGACGCATATCTGCAAGTACTTTAAAGTACCGACTCAACAAGCTTTATTGATTGGCGACTCACTCAACGATGCCATAGCTGCACGAGCTGCAGATTGTCCGGTTTTTTGTGTGCCGTATGGCTACAATGAGGGCAAGGATGTCCATGGATTAGATTGCGATGCAGTCGTTGCAACTCTAGTAGACGCAACAAAATTAGTTCGGCTGGTGACACAATAAATTGCTTAGCATAGAGCCCTCATATATGGATGAAGCTGAATTTAATCGACTAGCACAACAGGGATATAATCGTATTCCACTCGTTGTGGAAACCCTCGCAGACTTAGATACGCCGCTGTCGATTTATTTAAAACTGGCTAATCAACCATATTCCTATTTATTGGAATCGGTCCAAGGCGGTGATCGCTTTTGTCGCTATTCGTATATTGGCTTGGCTGCAACAACTCGAATTGAAGTGCGTGAACGTGCGATTTCAGTCATTACGAAACAACAAACGGAAACGTTTACCAGTGATGATCCGCTCGATTTTATTGCAGCTTATCAAGCTAAGCTCAAAGCCGCTCCCTGCCTTACAAAAATATCGCGTTTCGCAGGCGGCTTGGCCGGTTATTTTTCCTATGACACGATTCGATATATCGAACGCAAACTGGAAAAATCAGCGCCACCAGACAATTTAAACAATCCGGATATTTTGTTATTGCTCTCCGAAGAATTAATTGTCGTCGATAATCTTCGTGGGAAGCTGTATTTAATCGTTTATGTCGATCCGTCCATTGAAGATGCTTATCAAAAGGGAAGCGTTCGTCTTAAGGCATTGTTAACAAAATTACGTCAACCGGTTGAAGTACCAGAATCAAAAGCTGTAAAAGCCAGTCCTGCGATTACAGAATTTCCTGAAGCTGATTTTAAAGCTGCGGTGGAAAAAGCAAAACGTTATATTTATGACGGTGACATTATGCAAGTGGTTTTGTCGCAACGTACCAGCAAGGAATTCAATGCAGAACCTTTAGCTTTGTATCGTGCGCTGCGAGGACTAAATCCATCGCCTTATATGTTTTTTTATCATTTCGGTGATTTTCATGTTGTCGGTGCATCGCCTGAAATTTTAGTACGCCTTGAAGATGATATCGTCACCGTTCGACCAATTGCAGGAACTCGACCACGCGGCAAATCCGTCACAGAGGATCGAGAATTGGCTGAAGATTTATTAGCCGATCCTAAAGAAATTGCGGAACACGTGATGCTCATGGATTTAGGTCGCAATGATGTGGGTCGGGTGGCGCAGACAGGTTCTGTCAAGGTCACCGAAAAAATGAAAATCGAAAATTACTCACACGTCATGCATATCGTTTCCAATGTAGAAGGAAAATTAAAGCCAGAGTTAAGCGCAATTGATGTTTTGCGTGCTACTTTTCCAGCTGGAACGGTCAGCGGTGCGCCAAAAGTTCGTGCAATGGAGATTATCGATGAATTGGAAATCTCTAAACGCGGTATTTACGCGGGTGCGGTAGGTTATTTGACATTCGATGGAGATATGGATTTGGCAATCGTCATTCGCACCGGTGTCATCAAGGATGGAAAATTATATGTACAAGCTGGCGCTGGAATAGTCGCGGATTCGATCCCTCAAAATGAGTGGATCGAAACACAGAATAAAGCAAAAGCGGTATTACGTGCGGCAGAAATTGCTGAAAACGGATTAGACAATACGCTATAAACTTCTAATTTTCTATCCGGTATGTTGGAGTCACGAGAAATGATTGCCGTCGCGTTTCATGCGTTACGCGATGATTTCAACAACCCCCGTTTTTAAATGATAAATCCCTCCGACAATACGAATCTTTTTTTCATCGTGATAGGCATCAATCACAGGCGTTTTTACTCTTAGCCTTTCAACATTTTTAATAACATTTGCTTTGGTTACGTTGAGCAAACGGCTACTGGATGTGTCATTTACTGCTCTAACGGCTGGCGCGATGGCGCTCGCCATTAATTGAATATGTCCTGGAAAATCTTTATGAGCGTCTACTGCCTCAATTGATGCTTTAACCGCTCCACAACTTTCATGACCCAATACCATGATCAGAGGCGTTTTTAAAACAGCAACGGAATATTCTATCGAAGCCACTATATCACTGGTCAAATAGTTACCTGCTGTCCGGATTACAAATAAATCGCCAAGTGATTCATCAAAGCAATGTTCTGGGCTGACACGAGAATCAGCGCATCCGAGAATCGTTGCATAAGGATTTTGTCCACTGACTAACGCTTTTTCGACATCATGAAAATGTACCGGATGCTCAGCGCTTCCTTCCACATAACGTTTATTACCCGCCATCAAACGTTCGAGTGCCTGATCTGGTGTTAAGATATTTTCAGGTTTTGGGGCTGTTTTTTTAGTAGAGACTTCTTTATCGGCCCATGATAGTCCGCTTTGCAACATTCCAACACCCATCGCAAAAGAAGCCGCTGAAGTTTTAAGAAACATTCGCCTCTCTCGTTTACGTATGTTTAGTTCATCTGAAGAAACTTCACTTTCACAACAATTAAAATCATTTTTATGCATAAAATATCCTTATTAATAAGACCGCTATATTTTGATATTACTTTTGTGGTTAGTACAGAACGGAACGCGCTTCGTTAAGATATCATTGTCTCTTTTAAATGACTCTTAGGTGGATTGGACCTCAAAGTTAAATGAAAGTTATCAAGAATGTTCAAAAAACAATTTTAGCGTATACTGCCGAATTGCAAGAATCATGCAATGCCGAGTGCAATTCCTTCCAGGAATTCAATTTTAACAAATAAAATCACTATACTTAATAAACTCAAAGATGCCCATTGATCTTAGCAAGATGTGGGTATTTATTATGGAGAATTTATGAGGAAACAATTAGTAACAGCCCTATTATTTTTGACATTTGCAATCCCTACCAGTGTTTTTTCAGCTTCTGAAGAAGAGCATAAACACGACGCTGTTGCAGAATCCCAACCTTCATCATCTAAATTAGAAAGTGGCAAGGGTTGGCGCGTAGTTCGCTCTGTAGAAATGGGAGCTTCAGGAAAATTTATTCAGCTTGTCTTGATCGATCATAACGTATATACGGACAAAACAGTTTATAGCGCAGTAATCAACAGACTGTGTAATGAAAATGATGAGTTTTGTAGAATTCGTTTTTGGAGTCAGGAACGGTTTGTACCAGAAAAAGCTGCGATGACAATAGAACAAAATAAACAGCTACGTGCTGAATATCTTGTTAACAAAGCGGCAGGAACGAAACAATTACGTTGGTCTTGTACCGTTGATCCCGACAAAACGCATTGTTTTTAATGGATTATTGCAGCTTATTTAATGAACTACAATGTGTGGTTTTATTGATAAGCTGCTTTGAGAGCATTTAATTTTTTAATAACTTATTAAATTAATCGATTAAATTCATTAGGTTTTGCAAAATTGCTGTCAGTACCTGCAATTTTAGCAAACATTACGTGGAATCCAATCTAATCACATCGAAGAACAACGGTCTGCTGCGGAAAAGCTTGCGGCATGTGGATTGTTTGTCGGTGTTCGAATGCGAATGGATAGTTTCTATCCATCGCAATCTGATGCTTCATCCGCTACACCGGCATTCTGTATCGAGTAAAGAGATGACGCAAAGCCTGGTAGATACTTTTGCGAAAACTTTGACTTTTTTTCACTGTTATTCTTTAGGTGACGGCTCCGGACGTCACAGAATAACGACAGACCGTCTTATCACTTATTACTCTCATGCCTGAAAACAGAATTGTTCAAAGGCAATCCAGTAACTTATTCTATACACTTCGTTTTTATCCGGTATATTTGCTTGCAATGAATTTTCAATTCATTTTTTTACCTTCTTCTAATTTCTAATTTATGTTTGAAAATGCTTTTCAGCAAATTCGTTTGAGCTATGTAGTAATAGTAGTGTTTTTCTTAGGAATATTTTTTCATTCTGATTTGGCGCCGCTTGAAGAAACGCATTGGGACTCCCCTATCTATTTACAGCTTTCTAAACAAGCTGCCGAAACAAATGTTTTAGCTGATTATCATCTTTATGCTCAAGATATTCCTTTGGGAGCGGGAGATGGAGCGCACTGGTATTTTATGCGCATAGGACACGTACTCATACTGGGCGAAATAACAGGAATATTAGGAAATAATGAATCGGCATTAATTGCAATGCAGTGGCTATATAGAATTTTTATGGCATTGGGTCTAGCATTGGCGGTTATTTTGTCTCATCAACTTATAAAGCTCTTTAAAGATTCTTCCGCAGACAAAAACACTTCAGATTCCTTTGGATACATAGGCTACGCAATAGCAGCATTGTCCTATATTGCTTCAGACAGTTACCGTGGCCTTCAAGGACATTTCATCAGCGAACCCCCTGCATTTTTGGTTTTAGTATTGTTTGCTATTACCCTATTAAAGGCTATTGAACGACGTTCCATTTTAATCGGAACTTTCTCTGGCATCTTATTGTTTTTGCTATTTTTTGTTAGAGTTGATGCAATATTGCCCGGCGTTACATTTTTATTTTTAATGTTTTTTACATTACTGATTCTAAAAAAATTTAATGCCTTGCCAGCTTTTATTGCGACATGCTTATCTTCATTTGCACTCTATTTATTATTCGCATGGTGGTTTCATCCGTTAGTGAATCCACAGGTGCTGCTAGAATTTTCATCCTCCGCTAAGGAAGTCTTTTTCTCGGCCCCTTTAAAAAGTGTATTTTCCATCGCAATTGCTGGGGGCTTATTATGGGTCGGTGCTTGTGCGGGAGCAATGCAATGGCGAAAGCCTGTCATTCTTTTTGCGCTGGTATGGTTGTTGTTGGCGTTGTTGCCTTTGTTAATTGATGCTTTTAGTGGGCGTGCTATCCAATCTAGAATGGCATTTCATATCGTTTTACCTTTATTAATTCTTGCTGGCGAAGGATGGCAACGGATTATCAATTCAGCGGTAAAACAAAAGCAAATGCTGCCAATACTTGCTTCATTATCCGTAATGTTAGTTTTAGCTTTGGTGCCTTATTCGATTATTACGGATATGCGTAATTTTGCTGCTAGAAATCTTTCACCCGAAATTCAAAAACATTTTTTTACATCAATACTTAAAAAGGGCAATGTCCATTTAACCGAGCAATCAGACGCTAAATTAGGATTACTGGTTCGCCCCAAATTCGAACGCTGGACAATTGAGTATAAAAAAATTCAGGAAATGGGAAATTATCTTTATCAACTTAATCCTGATATTTCGTATGTAACATGGGGGAAATATGCTGAATCTAGTAGAGGACAACATTCGCTCCAAAGTTACGTGGATCTAATGAGATATTTTGGGGAGAAGAAGTCGCGAGGCGTTAGTTTTGTGTTGGAGAAAAAAGTCGATGAAAGTACACGTTGCACCTCGAATTTTCCTCAATCATCTCAGTCCATAATTCATTGTCCGACACTGACTACTTCGGATATGGAGTTTTTTAGAAAAAATAACTACCCACTGTATATTTTTACCGTTGAAGGTTATGTGATTCCAGAAATAAAAATTAAAGAAATACTTTCAATTCCTCCTTTTTCTTTATATGAGGCTACGTAATCTCTTCATCCGATCAAAATACTCCAAGAGAGTTTTGTAAAGGTCTCTTGTTGTAATCAACCGCATAACACATCGACCTGGTGATTTTGTTGATCGTCTACCAATGGAAATCTTGCTTCAAAGGGTACCGATTCATTGCCATTAGGTTTATCCTGTAAAATTTCTATGTTATCCAATACGACTGTGATTTTCTGTGATTTATTAATAAGTTCCTTGCTATTAGGTCGTATTGTTATATGGTAATAAGTATTTTTGAAACGATAATGAACTTTATACGATTCCCAATTGAGGGGTACACGCGGAGTGATGCGTAAATGATCGATTTCCAAATGCAAGCCCAATAGTGTTTCAATGCTTAAGCGATACATCCATCCTGCAGCGCCGGTATACCAAGTCCATCCACCCCTGCCAGTATGGGGTTCGGCACCATAAATATCCGCGCACATGACATAAGGTTCAACTTTATAATGCTGAGTGTCTTCAGGTTTAATGCTATGTTTGATCGGATTGAGCAGAGCAAATAGCTCCCAAGCTTTTTTATTATCCCCCATTTCAGCGAATGCCATCGCTGTCCAAATCGCCGCGTGAGTGTATTGTCCGCCGTTTTCACGAATTCCTGGCAAGTACCCCTTGATATAACCGGGCTCCAGCGTAGATTTATCAAAAGGCGGATGGAGTAATTGAATTAATTTTTCTTCACGGCGCACCAAATGCTTATCAACCGCATTCATGGATTTGCGAGCACGAATTGGGTCGCCTGCATGAGTCAGTACGGACCAACTCTGGCTGATCGAATCGATACGACATTCTTCATTTTCTTTCGACCCGAGTGGAGTTCCGTCATCGAAATAGGCACGGCGATACCATTCTCCATCCCAGGCATGCTTTTCAATGTTGCCAAGTAATTTTTCGGCGTGTTGTGTGCATTCATCAGCAAACGATTGATCGCCATGTTCACTGGCCAAAACAGAAAATAATTTCAAATTTTGATATAAAAACCATGCTAGCCAAACACTCTCTCCTTTCCCATCGTGTCCAACCAAGTTCATACCATCGTTCCAATCGCCACATCCCATCAACGGTAATTCATGTTCTCCGAAACGCAATCCGTGCTTGATCGCACGCGCACAGTGTTCATATAAACTTCCGCTTTGCGTTGAAATCTGTGGATGATCATAATAAGCTTCTTCAGACGGATACAATTCACGGCCGTCAAGAAAATGGATGTGTTCATCAAGGATGGCAAGGTCTCCGGTGGCTGAAACATAATGACACGTGACATAAGGCAACCATAAATAATCATCGGAAAACATGGTGCGCACGCCCTGACCATTGGGAGGATGCCACCAGTGTTGCACATCGCCTTTGGCAAATTGCCGCCCAGCACAACGTATGATTTGTTCACGCGTTAACCACGGAGTGGCATGCATCAAAGCCATGCTGTCTTGCAGTTGATCACGAAAACCATATGCACCGCCGGACTGATAATATCCACTACGCCCCCAGAAGCGGCAAGATAATGTTTGATAGATCAACCACCCGTTGCTTAATATATTTAAAGCAGCGTCAGGAGTTTCAACATAGACCGCGCCTAAAGTATGATTCCAGAACTCCCATACTTGTTGCAGCGCTTGTTGCGCGCCTTGCGGGTTACCGTATTGACGGATGAGCTGACGCGCTTCATCTGCACTATTCGTTGAGCCGAAAATAAAAACTACCTCTTTTTCTTGCTCCGCGCTCAACTCAATCACCGCTTGAATTGCCGCGCAAGGATCAAAACCAGCCCCAGTTTTTCCTGAGAGACCTTTTCTGCGCATTGCCATGGGATTGGCTAATGAGTGGTTGCGGCCGATAAACTCGGTACGATTACCTGAAATCGAAGAGTTTTGTTCGCTAACGTGCGCAAAAACAAGCCGTTTGGAATATTCCCTGCTATAAGGATTATGCGCAAACAATGCGCCCGTTTCTGCATCTTTTTCCGTGACGATATGCATTAAATTGCTATGCCTCCACTCACCCAGTACTAACTCCCAATATCCAGATACCGATATGCGGCGTTTTCGCTGGGTAAGATTACGCAGTTTAATCTTTGCACATTTGATCGATGCATGCATCGAAACATACACATAAACCTCGGATAAAATGCCCGCCTGCGCATATTCAAAGGCGCTATAGCCGAAACCATGCCGACATACATAGGGTAACTGTCCTCGAACCGGTAGCGGCGTTGGCGACCAAAAATCACCCGATTCTTCATCACGGATATATAACGCTTCACCGCTGCTATCACTGATAGGGTCATTATGCCAAGTCGTCAGACGGTATTCATGTGCATTCTCCGCCCAGGTATAACTCGAGCCACTTTCACTGATAACAGTGCCAATAAAAGGGCTGGCAATAACATTTACCCACGGCATGGGGGTATTCTGCCCCGCATTCAAGGTAATAATGTATTCACGCCCATCAGCGGTAAACCCACCCAGTCCGTTATTAAAAACAAGGTCACGTGGAGTGAACGCATAGTTAGGCTCAGAGAGCGAAGAAAATGCCCGCTGTTCGATGAAATCGGAGGTGCGTTTCGGTGAAACGCGCCGTTCTTGCAATTGCACCAGCGTCTCGCTACTATCGCTGAAAACAAGACGCGCTACCGTTTGTAACAACACTCTTTCTTCTTCGTTTAATTCTTCAACGCGACGAACAAATATGCCTCCTGGTTTGTCAATCAGTTGCACATTGCCAACGACGTTAATCAATCCGATGATTTGATCTTGCAGTGCGGCACGGTATCCTGAAAAATCTTCATTCAATATCACTAAATCAACGGCTAAACCTTTACTGCGCCAGTGAGCATGCGCTTGAAGCGTTTGTTTGATTAAATCGATGCGATTTTGATTGGCTATTTTAACGAGTACGATCGGAATATCGCCTGAGATCGAAAACCGCCATAAACCCGCTTGCCCGATTTGATTGCGCGCAATGATATCAGCCGGAGCGCGACGATAAATACTGCTGTAAATAATGGATGCTGCAAAATTATTATAGATTTGTGCGTCGGCTTCAGTCATATTGAGATGACGCATTTCTTCTTGATTATGGAACCATGCCATTTCAAATGCTCTTTCCACGAAATGCCGTTCACGATAATTTTCAATCATCATCAACGCTTCTTCTCGACTAAGCGCAATTCCGCAAACAATTTGAACGCTGATCGATTCATTGCTGGGCAATGTTAAGCAATGGCGAATTGCCATGATAGGATCAAGCACCGGGCCATCGGTATTCGAAAGCCCACAGTGCGACGACATCGCATCCAGTACTATTGGATTGGCAATGGTACGGCCCCTTCCTATAAATCGTGCACGGTCAGTTTCAAAGAAACTATCTTCCGTGATTACGCTAGGTAGCGTTAGCAGTTGAAACATCCACGGATTTTTCTCGCCTGGCATGCGTGGTCTACGTGTGCAAAGAATGGCGCGTAATTCAGATACGATTTCCGTTTGTACGAATAAATTACTGAAAGCGCGGTGCGCTAAATCGGCATTTAACGTTGTCAGTACTACTTCTGCATAACTGGTCAGTTCGATGCGGCGAGTTTCTGAGGAATGATTGCACAAGGTCACGCGTCGTATTTCGACATTATGCTCGGGCGAAACAGTAATTTCGGTGTGTGTTTCAATTCCTTTGTCACGCCGACGATACTCAGCTTTTGCTTGCACTAATATCGCTTCATAATATTCAGCGGCGCGTGTTGTCGGTTGATAGGCAGCAGACCAATACAAACCGGAGTCTAAGTCGCGCAGATAAATAAAAGTTCCCCAAGCATCGGTTGTCATATCTTCGCGCCAACGCGTCAATGCCAACTCTTGCCAGCGGCTATAACCACCCCCAGCATGGGTCACCATAACATGATACTGGCCATTCGATATCAAATGTACCTCTGGCATGGGCGTATTCGGATTGATAAATGTTCGGACGATATTGTTGCTCTCCAGAACGGCTGGCCGCGCAGCGGCGCTAACTTCCGCAGCATGAGGATGAAGCGTCGCCGTTTGATGAGGAACACGCTCATGCAGCAGTAACTCGGCTGCTTTGATTTGTGGATCGGTCATAAATCGCCGCTGCATTGGTTGACCTAATAAGACATGGGCAAACGACAGTAGACTCATGCCTTGGTGATGCGCCATGAATGTGCGTACGATGGCACGTTTCTTACCACGTAATATGCGAGACGGCGTGTAGTCCACAGACTCATAGAAACCGTAAACACCTTGAAAACCGTTACTATGCATGCGCTGTAAGTTTTCGCACGATTCTTTGGGCAGAATCATCAATGCCAGCGTTGTCGCATAAGGTGCAATCACTAAATCATCACCCAATCCGCGTTTTAAGCCTAATCCGGGCACACCAAATGCACGGTATTGATAAATGTGATCTTTATCGGTTAAGTTATAACAAGATTCCGAGATACCCCATGGCACATCACGTTGCTTACCGTATTCAATCTGCCGCAGTACAGCCGTGCGGCATGTTTGTCCCAACAATGTATCAATGTAGTTCGGCATGATCAGGCATGGCATCAAATACTCAAACATAGAGCCACTCCATGATATCAGGCTTATCCCTTTGCCGTGACTGGTTAATAACCGGCCTAACGTGAACCAATGTTTTTGTGGTACTTTTCTCTGCGCTGCGAGAAGAAAGCTAGTAAGCCTGGCTTCTGAAGCCAATAGGTCATAATAAGATTGATCACGACGATGCTCACCGACGTCATAACCAATGGCCAATAAATCACGTGAACGGTCATACAGAAATTCATAATCCATTACCGCTAACTTACGGCAACGCTCAATCAAGGCATCAATCCATTCAATCCGCTTACCGGCTTCCTGATGTAACGTTTGTATTTTCGCTCTTTGCTCTGCACCAATATTGATGACATTGGCGGCTTGGGACAGAAGCTTTAACGTGGCCACACTGATTGATTCGGTAGAATCACAAACTAAATTTGCTAAATCGACACGAAATAAATCGATTTGATGAGTCAATGCTTGAGTCCAGTAAAACAATTCGCTGTTTTGATCGATGTCTACTGGCAAGATCTCAGCTAGTGAGCGACTTTCTTGCAGCAGCTCTTCCAGAAATTGCGCGATGTAAAAAGAATTGGTTGTTGCCTGATTGTACGGTGTCGTAAATTCAATAAGCTGGTGGTGTAAAGTACGCACCTTGTCGGCGATTGTCGAGTCGGGTGAAATATTTACAATTATTTCCGTCAAAATATTAAGAATATCACCGATGCCTTGCAAAGCTTGTGACGGGAAAATAGTCTGAAGTTTTAATTCTTCTAAACCTGCCTGCAAAGTAAGCAAACAACCTTGCAAATTACCACTATCCACGGATGAAACATACTTGGGTAATAGCGGCATGAGTGTTCGCGTGTCATACCAATTATAGAAATGACCTGAATACCGCTCCAGCTTTTCCATTGAAGCCAATGTATTTTCAGTACGCTGCAGCAAAGCACTGATGGGAATATAGCCAAAATCATAAGCGGATAAGTTTGCCAATAATGACATGCCAATATTCGTTGGAGATGTTCGGGAAGCGATAACAGGTGATGGGTATTCCTGAAAATTATCCGGTGGTAACCAATTTTCTTGCGCGGTAACAAATTGATCGAAAAATCGCCATGTTCTTCGAGCCGACATACGCAAGAACAATTGTTGGTGTTCGTTCAAGTTTGAGCTTTGCGCCGGAATGGCTTGACTGAGCCACCATGCCACGCTTGGCGATAGGATCCAGGCAGCCAATATAGGCAAGGTAACAATTAAGTCGACGGTCGGTTCACGCCACAATAGCCAGCCCAATATAAAAGCAAAAGCAGGCGCAAACCACATTTCCCTAAAAAAACTGAGTAAAGACCTCGAATCATTCCGCCGCGCGTATGAAGGCAAATACCACATCATTAAACCACGCCGCGTGAATTGCATTCGCACCGCTGAGTGCATAATAGCGGTGAATGTAATGAGCGCATCATACGGCAACATAATCAGCGTTAACAATGCATGCGTTAGCGGTGTTCTAGTGAGTTTGCCAGCAAGGTGTATATAAACCCACCAATCGCATTCGCTTGGTTTACGAAGCATTGCGGTAATGGTTTGTATCAAAACAGGGAAGATCAATAATGCAATGACCCAAAGAAGCCAAAATACCGCTGGTTCTGGGCCGAATAACCAGGCACCGGTTAAAAGCACCAGTAATGCGGGTGGAATTAGGCTGCGGCGAAGATTATCAAACAGCTTCCAAATCGATAACTCACTCAGTGGATTATCTATTTTCCTGGTTCTAGTGAAATCCTCGCTATCGGGTTCGTTGATTTTCGGCAACAACCAGTTCAACAGTTGCCAGTCACCCCGTATCCATCGATGGCGACGACTCATTTCCATGGTGTAAGAAATAGGATGTTCTTCGACCAAAATGACATCGCTGACTAATGCAGACCGGGCATATCCCCCTTCTAATAAATCATGGCTTAGAATTAGATTTTCTGGGAAACGCCCATCCACAGCTTCGCGAAAAGCATCTACGTGGTAAATTCCTTTACCGACGAAAGAGCCTTCTCCAAAAACATCTTGATACACGTCGGAAACTTCCCGAGTATAAGGATCAATACCTGCTTCACCCGCATAGAGTTGGGTAAATAAAGATTGATTGGCACTGAGCAAACTGATTGAGACACGAGGTTGCAAAATGGCATATCCCTCTACAATTCGCCCCAAAGCAGCGTCATAGATAGGGCGGTTTAATGGGTGAGCAATATTCCCCACCAACGCATGCGCCGCATCATGAGGCAATTGAGTGTCGGTATCGAGTGTAATGACATACTGAATCGATTGAAGAATCGATGTATCTCCAACAATTTCAGAAAATGCATCTTTATTATCCCCGCGTAATAAAGCATTGAATTGTTCCAGTTTGCCGCGCTTGCGTTCATATCCCATCCAAGTTTTTTCATGCGGATTCCATGCCCTGGGGCGATGAAATAAGTAAAAGATACACGAACGGTCATCCGCATAATCAGCATTCAATTTCTCAATGGCTTTGCGCGCATAAGCCAATAATGTTTCATCCTCTGGCTGAGTGGCTTGTGGCGCATCATGAAAATCCGTTAGCAAGGCAAAGAAAAGATTGGTATCGCGATTACCGAGATAACGTATTTCCAGTGCGGCAATCAAATCGTCAATACCTTTGAGAGATCTCAATAGCGTAGGCACCACCGCCATGGTGCGATGTTCTGCCGGGATGCCCTCGGAGAAATCCAAGCGTGCTAATGCACGCGGAGGATAAAACAAAGTGATGAATAAATTGATGATCGAAACTGACATGGTGGATGCAGCAATAAAACCGATCATGCCCAAAAACCATAATCGCCAGTCTGTTAGTGTTAATTCTTCAAACGAAGATAAGATCAAACCAGTTACAGTCAAAGTCAGCAAAAAGATAGCGGTCAGATAAAGCATCAAATTAGTACGTTGCGGCAAACGCATTAAACGCTGCTTGAATGAGGGTTGCGATTGCAACGCTTGCTCCAAAACAGGTCGACCTTTATCGATCAACCAATATCCGACATGCGCATTGCGGCTTTGATTGCCAAAATTTGCCTGAGCTGCTTTTGCTAAATCGATTGCTTTCCGTGCTACCGTAATTTCGTCATAGATGCTTTTTTTCGCAATTTCTTCCACTGCATGACGGTAACGATCACGCGTTAAAAAATCCTGTTGCGCATGCATGCCTACCGGATCTTTACGAAGAACGGCTTCGACCGCACTGAGCTGCTCAACATATTCGCGCCAATCCATGGCATTGATAAAACGCAGGCTGCCAATGCTATTGGCGATAGATATTTGATTCGCAGCCGCCGCTCGAGTAGCATTTTCCAGAATTTGCGTGATTGTGACGCCCTGTTCTTGTAATTTTTGTTCGATCCAACCTTGCACAATCATCATTGCAGGCCCTTGAATTTGTAACCGGGCATGAAATTCTTCTACAAAGGACGCTGTCAATGGGATGTCCGAGCTCCCCAGTTTTGCGAGTAAAGACACCAGTTGATCGGGCTTGTTTTCAATGATTGCAAGAATTTGATCAGTCCAATCCGCCGCTTGCACTATTTCTTCACGTCGCCGCGCAATTCGCAGCGCTACGCGACGCAAATTTTCTAATAACGCCAATTGCAGCATAATCGGAAAAGCCCAAAGCTCTCCCAGATTTAATGGTTCGACAGTTTGATACGCTTCGATGAATTGAATGACATTTTTGCGCTCGATGCGAGCATCCATATGCGAAATCAATTGCAATGCTAAGTCATAAATTCTTGGAAGGCCAGCTGACGCCCCATTTGCCAAACGAGGCAACTGATAACTGTATCGACGTGGCAGGTGTTTTTGAACTTGTGTGATCTGCTGCTCTATCAGGAAAAAATTATCCAGCAGCCATGCTTCTCCTAAAACGACACGATCACCGCGTGTAGCCGCTTCGGTTATTAAATCGTAAGCGGCGAACAAAATACCTTCATTTTCCAGCAAACGGGAAAGCAATCGATTGGAACCGGGACGAGGGTCAATAGAATACTCGCCTGCAAGTGCCACCGCATACCGTTTCAATTGTTCAATGTTCAACAACTCTGAACAAAGTAACTCTAGATCAGGGGCATTCGAGAGGATATTTTTAGAGGATACGGAGCGGAACTTTTTTTTAATAACGTTCTCCTCATCAGTGTTGAGTTAAGAAGCATACCACTGCTGCATTAACAGGGTTTATCAAATAATAATCATGGCTCTAAATCGTAAACCACTAATATCTGAAGAGTCACTATAGTTCATTCACGAAACTGCATCAGGTTATTTTTTCCAACACCATGCAGATTTTTTTCAATGCATGCGATAGCGAATTCCGCGAGGCCGTAAATAGTCGCCCCCTAAAAAACTGCACCAATGGCTATTTTGGAACGGCAGCTTCCAAAGGTGAAAAGTTAAAAAAGACAAAATCAGGTAATTTGACTTCTTTCTTCAAAGAATTAGCGAAACTTGTTTAATGGATGAATCGTTCTCTGCTGGACGTCAGTATTTTTTTCACCATTTCGACCACAGATAAGCCGAAATTTTAATATTCCTGTTCGACAGAATCATACATGCCAGAGTATTATTACTTGATATCAGTTGGTTGGGTGTATTTCAGGGGCGACTAAATAGTTAGCATCTTTCTATTTTGGAACGTCAATTTTTTTCAAAGGCACAACCGCTACTTACGAGGTAGTGCTTTATTTCAAAAAAAGGAATTATTATGGGCAATCGTAACTTGGCATTTACTATTTTAATGGCTACCGGTGGAGTTTTCATGCTCAGTACTCCGGGTGCTTACGCAGCGCTCACTGTTTGCAAGGCTGGATGCGACTATACCAACATACAGGATGCGGTCACAGCTGCATTGGACGGCGAAGTCATCCGGATACAACAAGGCGTATTTACCGGTCCGGTCTCAATTAACAATAAGAATTTGACCCTTCAAGGAAGTGGCTCAAGTGTGTCAATTATTGACCGTGGTCCGACAGCTGTTTCGCCGGCTCCTCCGGCAATTGTTGTCAGTTGTACCAGCGCGTATAAAATCATAATTACTAATGTCACGATAACCGGTGGTACTCCCTATCATCATTTTGGAGGTGGGGGCGTAGTCAATGAGAATTGCAATGTGACGCTGAAAAATACTCTTATCACGAATAATGCACGTCGAGCCGGTGGCGGTATCGGCAATGAAGGAAAAATGCTGGTTAAAAACAGCATCATCAGCGGTAATGCAGCAAGATTAGGGGGTGGAGGGATAGGTAACGATGGCGAACTCTCTATAATCGGTAGTTTCATCGTCGGTAATAGCACGACTACCCCTGGTAAAGGCGGCGGAATTGATAACGCAGGTACTCTCGAAGTGAGATCAAGCACCATCACTGCGAATCAGGCGCCTGATGGAGGAGGCTTCTCAAATGAAGGTACCGCGCGTTTGCTCGATACCACCATCGTTAACAATATTAGCTCTGCGGGCGGGGGTGGAGAAGGCGGTGGCCTTTGGAATTTAGGCAACCTTGAACTGACGCGCAGCTTGTTGATTGGTAACACGGCTGATAACCAAGGTGGTGGAGCGTATCAGAGAGAGAATGCAAACCTGAAAATGACGAATAGCACCTTAATCAACAATTCGGCAGTAATTGATGGCGGCGGGTTATACGCGGATGGAACTGTAACCGCGAATAGTAAAACTATTATTCAAGGTAACACGCCGAATAATTGTGCAGGCGGTGCTTTTGTTTGCCCGTAAAAGCAAGATACATCTGGTGTTTTTTATTTTTAGGAGTATCTAAACATGAATACCATTATCGATGTTAACGAATGCGTCATTTTTAGGAACATAAGAAGACAAATAATTAGATTTAATCGCATGGTCATCAACAGCTTGCTACTGAGCACTGTCATTGGGTCCTCAGCGGCGCTAGCGCAAGAATGGGTGCCGCTGAATGGAAGTCTTATTTCCGATACCGGTGGATTAGTTCGACCTTCATTAGCCGCAGATCCTCGCGCAAACCCGATCCTAGGATTCGACAACTACGAAAGTGGAACAACGTCCGTCTTGCGTTGGCGTGGAGATACCTGGGAAAGCTTCGGACCCAATATCCCAGGCACTTCGGGTCCTTCGATCGGAATTGATGCAGATAGGCGCATTTATCTGTGCCAATCTGGAAAGTATGCCACTCCTAGTGCTACTCTCACTGTTTCACGCTCCATTGGTAAAGTCTGGCGCCAGATTGGGGGTGACATCGCCTTAGAAGCGGGATACGTAACCGGTCCGCGACACGTAGTGGATACCTGCGGCGGAATTGCTTTGGATAGCTCCAGCAACCCAATAGTTACATGGAGTGCTCTAGTGGGTGCGAAAAGTTGGGCTGTATTCGCAGCACGATGGGATGAAGATCAAAAAAGCTGGAAGGGCTTGGGTGATGGACAAATTACCGGAGGACGTTCTGTCTCGACTTATGTCGATATCAATGCTAACGACCGTCCTTACCTGGCCACGACTAATACAAACGGAGCGGGCGCAAGCAGGGTCACAATCACACAAGTCTGGCGATGGAACAATCTTGTTTGGGAACAACTTGGCGCCAATATGCCGGGCGCTGAAAACACTGTCATTGGCGTCTACGAGAACACACCCTTTTTGGCACTGCACTATATTGAGCGCGATCCGACTACGAGTGACACACTTATTGACGAATTGCGCGTGATGCGTTGGCGCCAAGGAAATTGGCAAGCGTTCCCCAGTCCGGGCAAAGGAATTGCGAACGGGAATATTGCACTAGATTTTACCCCTTCCGGAAAACCTGTGATCGCTTACATTGAATCTCCAGACGAAGGCTTAACTCTGAATGTCCTTGTCAAATACTGGACCGGAAAAATATGGAAACAAGCGGGCGAGGCAGTGACTACTGCATCCTGCAATCTCACATCCTGTTATCCAGAGGTATCTTTAGATCTCAGTTTAGATCCGAAAGGGCGTCCGATAGTGGCTTGGGGAGAAACCAATTATACGCTTGCTTCGGACGGCTCTTACACGCCTTTTAATCGTTTAGATGTGAAACGTTACAGTAACGCTTTACCTTAAGAGGTGTTGTAAGAATTCCTAGCATTGTTCGTTGTTTACAGCATTCCGGAGAATGCTGTACATGAACATACACAAACACACTCGCGTAACCCTTATTAGATTGCCAGGAATCAGAGACTTTATCAAACTCGGTTGAGGGAGGTAACTCACCTAGTGAAGCGCTTTAGGGTGAGCCGACCAACAATTCATGACATACTGAAACGCGTCAGACTCCAGGAATTTACCTCGCGTGACAGTACCAATCAATAGTTCGAAACGTTGCAGTACGGCCTCAAACGTCTTGCCAAGATCGAACAAACAATTCAGGAACATCCCAAGTGTTACGCTAAACGCTATACCAAACGACCTTCCTTACTTAAAGGGCAATCTGTCAACGAGCATCGCGAGTATTCGTTTTTGATTATCGATGATTGCTCCAGAGAGTTGCATGCGGGTATTTTTCCCAGATAAAGCCTAGCGCAGCACCGCTAGCTTCCTCATAGGCACGGTCATTGCCCAATGTTCTTGTCAAATCGACCGCGTTTACTCCGACAACGGCGCCGAATTTAAAAGAACCAACAATTAGAGACCTCTGCATAACTCGCTTTATCGAACGTGTAAGTTCTGTAAACATTTGATTTTTTATGATGAAAATAAACAGAAAAGCTCAAAAAAACAGTTATGCAGAGATCTCAATCATGCATTTGTCACAGCTTGCGGACAATTACGGCATCGGCCAGAAGTTTACCCGAGTCAACCGTCCGCAGACTAACGGTAAAGCAGAACGAGTCATCCGCACGCTAATGGAAATGTGGCACAGTCAAATTTCCTTTAAAGACAGCGCCGATGGGCGTATTCAGCTATTGCGTTTCATTAAGTTCTACAATACTGTTAAATCCCATAAAGGTTTGAATAATGCTACACCTTATGAAATACTCACCACTTATTTAAATCAATCGCTCTGTAAACAATCCTGAGGTTTCTTACAATTTTAGGGTATATTATCAAAACGATGAGCTTGTAAATGTGACGTTTGACCATTTAATTTGCAATTCCCTGTTTGTCTTGAGCGCAAAGAGAGAATCAGAACGCTCGAAGCAACTTTGTTCAAAGTTTTTCATCTTAACTAGATAGTTTTCAGTACTTCCACTTAATGCAATAACTTCTATAAGAGGTTTTATAAAAGGCGCGAATTATGAAAATGTTTTTAAGCTTATTATTCATCGCAATTGTAGCGGTCGTTATTGTCGCTACCAGTGGCACTTACAACATATCTGCGACGGAAAAGCATTGGAGCATCGTTGAAAAGGCAATCACTTGGGCGCGCAATAATTCGATAGATACGCATGCTAAAAATTTAGTCGTATCAAAATTTGATGAAAAAGAAGTGCTGTCGAGTGGTTTGGAACACTATCATGCGATGTGTACCGAATGTCATTTGTCACCAGGTCAAAAGCCGACCGAAATATCAATGGGTTTGTATCCTCAAGCACCTGTCTTTCACGAAAGGTCTCCGATTTCAGAGCAGCTTAACCAATCCGAAGTTATAAAAAAATATTTTTGGGTTATTAAAAATGGATTAAAAATGACTGCCATGCCCTCATGGGGATTGAGTCATGATGATAAATCGATCTGGACAATGGCGACGTTTGCTTTAAAGTTGCACGGCATGAATGCGCAACAATATGAAGATCATATTCGTGCGCTAGAGGCTGATCATTCGCATGATCACGGCCATGACGATCACTCTCATTGAGCTCGTTATTGCGTTGAATGTGCAGCCAAATTTACTGATTTTCTTGATGTGAAATTGAATAATACCGATACCATCCATGTCGGTTCGATGCTCGAGAAAAACTGATTGCTAGCTATCGTCAAACACAGTATAGGATTTTTACAGAACACGAAACAATAGATGTAACTATTGATTATTATTCGCAATCGATTGAATCCTTATTGTCAGCGTTATCGAGCGATTCCGCTGCAATTGTCACGGCTTATAATCCTCATAGTCAATTGCGAAATGAAGAAGAAAATTATCTGGCAAATGAATTATTAAGAGCCGTTCTCATTAAAAATAACCATCGATTCCTTGAAAGTTTGAATATTGACCCCATTCAAGTCTGGCCGGCAGAAAAAAGCTTTTTGGTATTGGATCTTGATATCAATACAGCAGAAAACATAGGACGGAAATTTAATCAAAACAGTATCGTTTGGATTGATCGCAGTGCAATCGCACGACTGATTTTGCTGCGTTAAATGTAGTTAGAAAAATACAAAAGCTATATTAATGAAATAGCTGAAGAAAAAATAATAGTATAGCTGTATCAATAAACCCGATGATATACTCAACCTTTAATAATAATCTTGTTTAGGAGACGACCATGAAGAAGATTCTCACTTATCTGACACTGACTATCTTCAGCTTTGGACTATTTGCGTTTGATGCTGTAGATGTTGAAGCGGCGAAACGCATGGGCGGCGGAAAAAGTATCGGTTCACAACGACAATCGATCAATCAACAACAAGCTGCTCCAAATAATCCTAAGCAATCTCCTGCGACTGCACCTGGGGCAGCACCCTCAGCCGGAAGTAAATGGGGTGGCGCATTGGCTGGATTAGCTGCGGGTGGTCTTTTGGCCGCGCTATTTATGGGTGGTGCATTCGAAAACATTAATATGATGGATATGCTGGTATTGGCTTTGATGATCGGCGTCATATTTTTTGCTATTCGTATGTTGCGTAAGCCCAAGGTATCCGAGCCAATGGGGCGAATGCAATATACTGGCATGGGTACGAATACACAAGATCGTTTCAATACGCCACCATTTGGCGGTGCGAGCACAACTGCCGATAACGCATCTTCGGCAGATAATAATGCAGCCGCCTATCAACAACCTAATATTCCTGCGGACTTTAAAGTAGAGCCTTTTTTACGTAGCGCGAAAGATTCTTTCATCCGCTTACAGGCTGCGCATGATCGTGGTGATATCAATGAAATTCGCGACTATGCGACTCCGGAAATGATTTCCGAGCTCACGATGCAAATTAATGAAAGAAATGGCGCGACGCAAAAAACCGAAGTGATGTTTATTGATGCTAATTTGCTTGAAGTTGAAACAACTCAAGACACCGCGATAGCGAGCGTCCGCTTCACGGGACAATTACGTGATTTACCTAATGGTGAAGCAGAACCGTTCGATGAAATCTGGCATGTGCAAAAAGATCTTAGAGATCCTAATGCCACTTGGTTGCTCGCGGGTATTCAACAAATTTCCTAATCTTTCTAAGAAAAACATTCTTTAGTTTTCATCTATGAATCCAGAAACTGGTTATTAAAATCAGTTTCCGGATTTTCTGTTTCTCAGATCAATTCAATGTGTTAATGGCAAACTCGTCTTACTTAGCATAGTTGAGGACAACTAGAAAAGTATGGTCATCAGATTATCGAAAGTCATACTGGTCTGGGTTATCGCTTTATTCGCTACGTTGGTCGTTTTTAACAATGTGACTGACTACGACTCGAACTTTAGGCTAGTGCAACATATTTTAAAGATGGATACGATTTTTCCTGATAGCCAAGGATTCTGGCGTGCAATCGACTCATCCGTGATACATCATTTGTTTTATGGCTTTATCATACTGATTGAATTCATCATTGCGGTATCTTGCTGGGTGGGTGGATTCCGTTTATTCAAGCACATTAACAATGCACTTTTCTTTAATCAAGCAAAAAGACCTGCGATTATCGGACTGACTCTAGGAATGTTGCTATGGTTTACCGGGTTTATGACTATTGGTGGGGAATGGTTCTTAATGTGGCAATCAGTCACGGCAAATGGCCAAGATGCGGCGTTCCGCTTAGTCATGATAATGGGTATGGTACTGATCTATTTGGTGCAACTCGATGATGAAAAACAGGTTTGATTGTGCTCCTAGGTATGCGTTGCTGTTTTATTTTTTAGAAACGCAGTAATTCCTGCTTGTGCGATTTGTGCATCCTGAAACGACCGAACGCCACTGACACCAATTGCGCCTATACAATGATTATTGAGAACAATTGGCAAGCCACCTTCAATCGGTAAAGCGCCCGGTAAATTTAGGTAGCGTATTTGACCTTGGGAAAGGTTGTCCTCCCATACTTTGGTAGGACGGCGAAACGCAATAGAGGAATGCGCTTTCTCAATGGCGACATTGATACTCCCAAATTGGGTATTGTCTAAGCGTTGTAAATAAAGCAAATGACCACCATCATCCACAATTGCAATAACCACTGGCCATTCATTTTGCATGGCTTCCCGTTCCGCTGCTTCCGCGATTGTTTTGACGTCAGCTAAAGTCAAAATGGTTTTTTCTGCGGTCATTTAAATTCCTCCTCCATTTTCAAACACCTCGTGCCGCATTTGAGCTTGTGAAATATTGCTGTCGGGTGGAACAGAACGGGTTAACCATACATTGCCACCAATCGTTGATCCATGCCCTATCGTAATTCTTCCCAAAATTGTTGCGCCGGCATAAATAACGACATCGTCTTCAACGATTGGGTGGCGTAAATTGCCTTTAACCAAGGCACCATTTTCGTCCACTGGAAAACGTTTAGCACCAAGCGTTACTGCTTGATAGAGCCTGACATTCTTGCCAATAACCGCAGTCTCTCCGATCACCACACCTGTACCATGATCGATAAAAAAACTGCTGCCAATCTGTGCGCCCGGATGAATTTCGATACCTGTTTCAGAATGGGCTATTTCCGAAATCATGCGTGCTATCAACGGTACTCCCAGTTTATACAGCTCATGCCCGAGACGATAATACATCGTTGCCATGATACCCGGATAACAGATCAATACCTCGTCGATATTACGGGCGGCGGGATCGCCTTCGTAAGCTGCTTTAATATCGCTTTCTACCAATCTGCGCACTTCCGGTAATTGCTGAGCGAATCTTTGTGTGATCGACGCGGACTGCTCACGATCTTCATTACTTAAAATTTCCAGTCCCGAGTTATAGTGAAGTTCATGTTGGATTTGTACCATCAATTCGCGCAACGTTCGATTCAGCGTATGTCCGACATAATGATCGATCCCTTCGTCGGCTAATTCAGAAGAACCAAGCCGGTTTGGAAACAATGCGGCGCATAATCCTTCAGTAATACTGGCCAGAATCCTGCGCGACGGCAAGCGTGGCGGTGTCGTATGACGATTACGAAGTTCCAAAGCAGCCATACGGATAGTGTGTAATTCCGCAACGATACTATCGACGTTTAAGTAGGTGTTGCGCACCAGAATATCCCGCGTTCTTTTGGTAGTAGTCACAGGAGTGCTAAACCTTTTTCGTCAAACATGCCTTCAAATAGAATGCTGCTTAGATAACGTTCTGCCGAATCTGGCAAAATGACGACGATCATTTTATCGGCGTTTTCAGGGCGTTTGGCCTGACGAACGGCGGCGGCTACTGCAGCGCCACACGAAATACCGGCGAGTATTCCTTCTTCTTTCGCTAAACGGCGCGCGTACTGAATGGCCTCTTCATTGGTAATCTGCTCGACTTCATCAATTAATGACAAATCCAGATTATCTGGCACAAAGCCTGCACCAATACCTTGAATCTTGTGGGGACTCGGTGTTAGGGTTTCTCCAGCGCGTTTTTGCGTAATGACGGGACTGGCTGTTGGCTCTACCGCTACTGAAACAATATTTTTGCCTTTGGTTTTTTTGAGATAGCGAGAAACACCCGTGATTGTGCCGCCAGTTCCAACGCCTGCGACAAAAATATCGACAGCGCCATCGGTGTCTTGCCAAATTTCAGGACCAGTGGTTTTTTCATGTATCGCAGGATTAGCTGGATTTTTGAATTGCTGCAACAAAACATAACGATTTGGATCTGAATCCACAATCTCTTGCGCTTTAGCAATTGCACCATTCATGCCTTTGGCGCCTTCAGTTAAAACCAATTTAGCACCCAAGGTTACCAGTAATTTACGGCGTTCTACGCTCATGGTTTCAGGCATTGTCAAAGTCAGCGGAATACCACGCGCGGCCGCAACAAAAGCTAATGCAATACCGGTATTGCCGCTGGTCGGTTCTACAATTTCCTTACCAGTGCCCAGCACGCCGCGACGCTCCGCATCATCAATCATCGCCGCGCCAATACGGCACTTCACTGAATAAGCAGGATTGCGTCCTTCAATTTTTGCTAATACTAAAGCGGGCGCGCCATCCGTAACACGGTTCAAACGCACTAACGGAGTTTGCCCAATCGAAAATGAGTTATCGTTAAACCAATTTGCCATAGTTTTCCTTTGTATACTGTAATGAATGCGAAAAGCGAGAAAATTCGACTATAACGTAGTCATAGAAAGAAGAAAAGCCGTGTTATTTTTTAACAATAAGGCCAAGAAAAATCACCATTGGAAATTTTCTATCGTTTCTTTCTTTTATTTACTGAGAATAATCCAGGTTACAACACCGCATCTTTGTTTGACTAGTGGCTTCGCATCGGTTAAGAGAAGTGGATTTTTGCCATCCGGGTATTAAATATGTCGCACATAAGCGAGACATTAATCTGTAGAGAAAAATTCACAGCTCATTGCGTACTTATCAAACAAGCTGTAACGGCGGCTCGCTCATCAACCCAATTTGCTCGCGTAGTTCCAAAATACGCTCTTGCCAGTAATGTTGCGTATTAAACCACGGAAAGGCTTGTTTAAATGCAAGATCGTCCCAGCGCTGCGCCAGCCAGGCGGAATAATGAATCAAACGCAAGGTGCGCAGTGCTTCGATTAGATGTAGTTCGCGTAAATCGAAATCGTAAAAATCTTCGTAGCCAGCCAGTACAATATTCAATTGCCGCGCCATGTCGCTGCGATCACCCGACAACAACATCCATATATCTTGCACCGCTGGCCCCATGCGACTATCGTCAAAATCAACGAAATGAGGGCCATTATCCGTCCACAACACGTTGCCTGCATGACAATCACCATGCAGTCGTAGTGTTTTTATCCGGTCGCCAACCCGCTCGAAACAATAGCGAACATGAATCAATGCTTGTTCGGCGATGCTACGGTAGGCAGCATCGAGATCGGCGGGAATAAAATGATTGGACAACAAAAAATCCAGCGATGCGTCGCCAAAACTGACGATATCAAGCGTGGCGCGATGTTGAAACGGTTTGATCGCACCGATAGCATGAATTCGTCCAAGAAACCGCCCCATCCATTCCAAGGTATTGTGATTTTCAAATTCAGGAGCGCGTCCACCTTGCTTGGGAAAAACAGCAAAGCGAAATCCTTGAAAATTGTGTAGCGTTTTTCCATGCACTATCAAAGCGGGTACCACGGGGATTTCCCGGTCGGCCAATTCTTGCACGAAGGTATGCTCTTCTAAAATAGCTTCATCCGACCAGCGTCCAGATCGATAAAATTTTGCAATCAGTGGCAAACCTTCGTGCATGCCGACTTGATAAACGCGATTTTCATAACTATTCAGCGCCAACAAACGACCATCGCACTGATAATCCAGGCTATCCAACGCATCCATGACGCAATCGGGTGTTAATAAGGAGAAAGCTGGTGTTGTCACGATTTTAGTTTCTTTCGCATGGAATGGAGTTTATCTGCTTTTTGTTAGGAAAACGCTGATTCGTTCGTGTAACCAATTAATCGCGTTTGCTTAGTGGAATTGTTGAAATCATGCCTTAACCGCTTTTGATTTTATCACTCCTCATCAATCTTGCTGCGCAATGATTTCTTTTGACCTTGCATCGATTTGACTTCTAGGCGTTTTATTTGAGAGGTTTTAGTCGGTTTGGTGGGTAATCGGGTTTTCATTGTAACGGTAACCGGTTTAATCATTTCACCTAAACGCTTGAGCGCATCTTCCCAGTTTTTGGGTTGGCTGCTAAACCGCTGCGCTTTGATGATAATGACGCCTTCGCTGGTAATGCGGCTGTCTTTCAATTGACATAGCCGTTCCTTATAGTGCTCTGGCAGCGATGAAGCCTTGATATCGAATCGCAGGTGGATTGCAGTTGATACCTTGTTAACATTTTGTCCACCGGAGCCTTGCGCTCGAATTGCTTGCATCTCGATTTCCGCTAGCGGAATCTCGAGATTGTTAGATATTTTTAAGTGCGTTGGTTTTTCCATTTTCATTCTTCTGTCGTTGACGATTATTCCACTCAACGATTTTTCTTGTGACTGACGATGCTACATCGTTTCCTGTTCAGCATCAGGAAAATTTCATTTTGAAGATTGATAACTCTTACATTCGTAAACTGATGCAACATGACAAGTTACGTGAATTGGCTATTGTATTAACGCAGCGAGTCCGTCAAAATGTTTCGATCAGTCGCGATTAGAATAGCATTGAAGTTAGCTGAAATGACCGCCAATGAATTGGCCGTTTGATTTCAGGTTCAATCGCTTACTCGAAGCAATAACACACCGAAAAATAATTAATGAATGAGAAAATTTAAAAATTTTCTCAAAAAGTGGTAACAGATTAATTAAATTAGAAGTTGACCAAATGTTACGTTCAAATCTATCTGCTAGAGGAGATTTTTAATGCACAAAGAAGTTATTTCGTGCGAATTGCATGATTTCATTGAGGTTGCTTGTATGTACGGCTACCGACTAAAACTAACACTAAAAAACGATGAAACAATCGAAGGCAAAGCAATTGATATCGTGAATTCTTCACAAAAAAGAGAATGCCTAGTCATTGCTAGTGAGGATAATACTCGTCAACAGATCGATTTGACGGAGTTGGCTAAAATGCAAGTATTGACGCCGAATGCTAAATTTCAAGAAGTGGTGTTTGATTGATAAAGCTTGTCTGTTAAAAGCTTATGTCATCCATCGACAAGCTCTTAATTGATTGGCAACGCGATAATGGGCGTCACGACTTGCCTTGGCAACAATCTCGCGATCCTTATGCAATCTGGGTATCTGAGATTATGTTGCAACAAACACAAGTCAATACCGTCATTCCCTATTATCAGCGGTTTATGCAGGCTTTTCCGACAGTACTCAACTTGGCAAACGCCTCATTAGATTCTGTTTTAGCGCTATGGAGCGGACTCGGTTATTATTCGCGTGCGCGGAATTTACACGCCGCGGCGCAAGAAATCGTTTCATACTCTCAACAACATTTTCCTGCTGACCGACATGCATTGGAACGATTACCGGGAATTGGACGTTCAACCGCAGCGGCTATTACAGTTTTTGCTTTTGGACAACGCGAAGCAATCCTGGATGGAAATGTCAAACGAGTATTTACACGTTATTTCGGTATTAGCGGTTTTCCAGGTGAATCTGGCATACAAAAGAAGTTATGGGAAAAAGCTGAAGATGCGCTCCCGAATGACTATCAAAAGGGACGTATTGAAGCATATACACAAGCGTTGATGGATTTAGGCGCAACCGTTTGTACGCGAACTGCTCCTGGATGCGCAACCTGTCCGCTGAATCGTCATTGCATCGCTGTAAAAGAAAATCGAGTCAACCAACTTCCTACACCGAAACCTCGCAAACTGCTACCACAAAAGGAATCCGTTTTTTTGCTTTTGCTGCACGAACAAAAGCTATTGCTACAAAAAAAACCAGCTAATGGTATTTGGGGAGGGTTATGGTGTCTCCCAGAAATCGGCATGGAAGTAGATGTTTCGGCATATTGTCTAGATAAATGGGAAATCAAGATCGATACTCTATGTGAGTTGCCAGCATTGCACCATCAATTCACACATTTTAAATTACGCATTTATCCGAAATTGTTAACTACGACTTCAGTAGGATCGACGCTACAGCACGATTCCATTTGGCTTCATCCTTTCGATGCTCTGCAGCAAGGCATTCCGACACCGGTTAGAAAGATAATAAAACACACTTTCGCGTCATTAAAACAACTAACTTTATCCATAATCGATGAAAAACGATCGGAAAGAATGGCGTAAAGAAAAACGAAAGCAGCTTATTACCGCTCGTGAAGCCATTCCAAAAGAAGTGCATCAGCAATGGAGTGAAAATATCTCAGCGTTTCTGCAGAAAGGTTTTCCTCAGCTAAATAAACTCGTGCTGGGAATTTACTGGCCATTCCGCAATGAATATGATCCACGCTTAGTCGCGCAATATTTTTTAGAACAGGATGTCACATTGGCATTGCCAGAAGTAGTGCAGCGTAATGAACCATTGTGTTTCCGAAAATGGACTCCTGAGAGTGCTATGAGGCGCGGAGAATACGATATCCCTGTACCTGCGGATGCTCCCAGTGTTATTCCTAATGCGTTATTGATCCCTATGGTTGGATTTGATTCGCAAGGTTATCGTTTAGGTTATGGCAGCGGATATTTCGACCGCACACTTGCGAAATATGATGCGTTACCAATGGCGATCGGTATTGCATTTGAATTACAACGGCTACCCGATACCTATCCTCAACCGCATGATATTCCAATGCATTATATTGTTACCGAGACGGGAATTCATCTCCCCAACGCGGCATGAGAGAATGATTTATTTTTAAATGATCGAGTATACGTGCCACCACAAAATCCACCATATCTCCGATGGTTTGGGGGTGATGATAAAAGCCAGGGTTGGCTGGCATGATGATGGCGCCACTGCGCGCCAATTTGAGCATATTTTCGAGATGCAGCGTGGAAAAAGGCATCTCCCTCGGCACCAAGATTAATGGGCGATTCTCTTTCAACATGACATCGGCGGCACGTTCAATCAGTTTTTGATTCAAACCCATTGCGATAGCCGATAACGTTCCCATCGTGCAAGGACAGATGACCATTGCATCGGCAGGATTGGAACCAGAAGCCACCGGTGCAAACCATTCTTCACGGCCAAACACGCGTAATTGACCTTCAGGAAGTTGATAACGTTGCTTAAAATAATACTCAGCGTCCTTAGGATTTGAAGGAAGACTTAAATCCATTTCTTGGCGCGCAACGATTTGAGCAACTTGTGAATACAGCAAATAAACTCTTTGCTGGTGCAACAGTAATTGTTCTAATAAGCGAATGCCATAAGGCATACCAGACGCGCCGGTCAAAGCAAGCGTGATGGTCTTTTGATCAGACATGCGTCAAAAATCCCGCTCGATCAATAAGATTCAAATTTTTCGAGACTCAAAAAAATATCCCCATGAGAATATTCTATTGATCATACTTTTTGTCATTTTCATTGAGCATTTCCCGTTCTTGACGTTCGATAAAATCTTTGGTGCTATCGATACCGCGCAACTGCAGCACATAATTTCGTACCGCAGCCTCTACTAAAACAGCCAGATTTCGACCCGCTGCAACCGGAATAATCACTTTGCGGATATCAACATTCATGATGCTTTGATTCAAATTGCTCAACGGTAGGCGTTCTTGCATAACAGTATCTCCAGAGCCGCCATTTTGCAGATGCACAATCAATTTCATATTCTTGCGACGTCGTACTGCGGTTTCGCCAAAAATAGTACGTATATTCAAGATACCCAATCCTCGAACTTCGAGATAATCCCGTAACATCGGAGGACAGCGGCCTTCTAACGTTTCTGGCGCGATACGGCGTAATTCTACAATGTCATCGGCGACTAAACCATGCCCGCGGCTTATCAGTTCAAGTGCTAATTCGCTTTTGCCGACACCGCTTTCACCGGTTATTAACACTCCCATGCCCAGCACATCCAAAAGAACACCGTGCAAAATACAAGAAGGAGCAAGCACACTATTGAGATAGGAGCGAATTACCCAAATAATTTCAGAACTGGGGTACGGTGAGCTAAGTAGCGGAATATTAGCGTTATCTGACAATGCGAGAACAGATTGTGGCGCTTCGGCATTATCAGCGATGATGATACAAACCATATTGCTTTGTATGAGTTGATCGGTTTTCTTCTCTAATGCTTGCGTATCGAGTCTGTTTAAATAATTAATCCCGTCACTATTTAATACTTGAATCCAATCCGGTTGAATAAAATTCAAGTAGCCTATCGCTTCTTTGCCAGTATTTAATACTGACTCGTCCGTCAGTAATTTATTCCGGCCATTGTGTCCGGAAACCCAGCTTAATTTGAGTTTTTCTTTTTTATCTTCAAATAGTTGCGCAATACTAATTTGTGACATCTGGTTTCCAGCTTGCGATCATTTCGTGAATGACTGCGGCATCCTTGTGGCGCAGGAGATTGTCACGAAAATTCTTATCGCTAAACATTTGCGCTAATTCACTGAGGATTTGCAAATGCTGATCGGTGGCTTTTTCGGGTACCAGTAAAATACACGCGATACTAACCGGTTGCCCATCGGGTGCATCAAAAGGAATCGGTTCTTTCAACGTAACCAGTGCTGCAACAGCTTCACGTAAACCTTTAATGCGGCCATGTGGAATCGCTACACCTTGTCCTAAACCAGTAGAGCCAAGTTTTTCGCGTGCAAACAGGCTATCGAATACTTGGCTCCGTGCAATTTTATGCGTATTTTCAAATAATAGTCCTGCTTGCTCGAAGACTCTTTTCTTGCTTGCGACATCTAAATCAACGATGACGTTTGAAGGAGGAAGGAGTTTTGAAATAAGATTCATTAAATGTTACTTCTTAATTATTAGAATGGATGTTGAATTTGATGTGTATTGTTCTGAACAAGTTCTCATTATTTTTTAGGCATCAAATTCCTGATCTTTTAGTGCGCCATGATTACGTTTTTCGAGATTTTTTTCTTTGTGTTTGAGTATCTGTCTGTCCAATTTATCGATCAAACCATCAATAGATGCATACATGTTTTCACTTTCCGTTTCGACAAAAATGTCTTTGCCGCGGATATGAATATTCGCTTCCGCCTTTTGTTGTAGCTTATCGACCGACAAAATAACGCTCACATCAATTACGTGATCAAAATGCCGTGTAATTTTACTGAGTTTCGAACTAACATATTCACGCATTGCTTCAGTAATTTCTACATGATTGCCGGTGAGTTTTAGATTCATAGCTATCCCTTATATTTTATTAAAATGATTTACGAAGATTCGCGGGTGGAATTTGTAATATTTCTCTGTACTTAGCAATAGTTCTACGTGCTACGATTATTCCTTGTTGGATCAAAATTGTTGCGATTTTACTATCACTCAAAGGTTTTTTTGGATTTTCTTGTTGAACCAGTTCCTTAATCAGTGCGCGAATGGCTGTGGCTGAACATGCGCCACCGGAATCGGTGGTTAAATGGCTACCAAAAAAATACTTTAGTTCAAAAATACCTCGTGGTGTATGCATAAATTTTTGTGTTGTAACACGCGAAACGGTTGATTCATGCAGATTCAATATTTCTGCAATTTCACGTAATACCAAAGGGCGCATCGCCACTTCTCCGTGTTCAAAAAATTGTTGCTGCCGTGTCACGATTGCTGTGGCTACATTTAATATCGTTTGAGCACGTTGTTGAACATTTCGGATGATCCACTTGGCTTCAGACAATTGGCCTGCCAGATTATTTTCCAATCCATTCTGGATTTGATTGAGTGTATTGGCATACAAATGGTGAATGGTTAATCGCGGCAGTGCTGCAGTATTAAGCTCTGCAACCCAAATACCTTTTTTTCTTTTGACAATGATATCAGGAACGATATATCTCTCAATGAGTGTATTGAATTGCGCTCCTGGTTTGGGATTTAAATGCATGATGAGCTTTTGTATACCCTGAAGCGCTTTATCATCGCATCCTAGTGATTTTTTGATTTGACCGTAATCATGCGAAGCCCAAATATGTAAATAATCTGAAATAATGGTATATGCTTCTTTTCGGTAAGGCGTTTTTTCGGGCATTGCTTGTAATTGCAACGCCAAGCATTCCTGCAAGTTATGAGCCCCCACTCCTGCTGGGTCAAGTTCTTGCAAGCATTTCAATGCGGTTTCCAAATCGGTCTGAGTAATGCCTAATTCGCTAGGCAAAAAAGAATTTATTTCGTCGATAGTTTGTGTCAGATAACCGTCATCATCCAAGCTATCAATAAGCAAGCCTATTATTTTTCTATTAAATTCGGTAATTTTTTGTAAACAAGCAACTTGTGAAAGCAAATGTTCGCGTAGAGTGACCGGTTTTGCAGCAATCTGTGGTCCATCATAATCAGTATTCTCGGCAGTATAATTTCCTGAGTAATCATCTTGATGAAATTCTCTATCATCTGCGTATTCTTCTTCAAATTCACTGGAATTCTCTGAATCCGATGTTTGCAAAGACTCACTCTCGTTATTATCTTCTGATGAGCTATTTAAAGTATCGTCATTCGCCGAAACACTGGAACTATCGTGTAACTCTAGCAATGGATTTTCTTGCACAATCCGCTCGATTTCTTCATTGAGCTCAATGGTCGAAAGCTGTAACAATCGAATGGACTGTTGCAGTTGCGGTGTCAGTTTAAGTTGATGTGATAACTTTAATTGCAGTGTCGGTTTCATGTTTATACATAATGGACGTAATTAAGAATTCATTCATTACGTTATAGTCGGAAGTGCTCCCCTAAATAAACTTCTCTTACTTTTTCATTATGAATGATTTCTTCTGGTTTGCCTTTTGCTAGAACATGTCCCTCACTAATAATATAAGCTCGATCGCAAATACCTAAGGTTTCTCGAACATTGTGATCAGTAATCAAAACCCCGATATCTCGGCTTCTAAGAAAAGAAACCACCTTTTGAATATCCATCACGGCAATTGGATCGACACCAGCAAAAGGTTCATCCAGCAAAATAAATCTAGGTTGTGAAGCCAGAGCTCGAGCAATCTCAACACGCCGACGCTCACCACCAGACAAACTCATAGCAGAATTATTGCGTAAATGTGAGATATGTAAATCGTTTAATAAACTATCTAAATGGTTTTGTTTTTCTGCTTCTTCAAAGTTTTGTAATTCCAATACGCCTAAAATATTTTCTTCAACAGTCAGCCGTCTGAAGATAGAAGCTTCTTGGGGTAAGTAACTAAGGCCAAGCTTAGCTCTCTGATGTATCGGTAATCGGCCAAGATCGGTATCATCCAGCGACACCTCTCCGCTATCCAATGGTACAAGCCCAACAACCATATAAAAACAAGTGGTTTTCCCGGCTCCGTTTGGCCCAAGCAATCCGACTACTTCGCCACTACGCAATGAAAATGACACATCTTTAACAACAGTGCGTGATTTATAATTTTTCTTCAGATGACTTGCTTTTAATTCGCTCATGCCAGAATAACGTTAGTAGTTCGGTATAGTACAAGGCTATTGATCTGATTTATTCTTAGGTTGAATAGTAATGCGAACTCTTTTGCCAGGATTGGTTTCAACGCTTCGGTCATTATTTCCAATCACTTTGAAAAATTCAGTGCCCATTTCATAAGAAATGTAATCGCCATTGACCTCATCTGAGCCGCGTCTCAATCGAGCTTGACGGAATAGCTCGATTTTATCAGCTTTGCTATCATATTCTGCGCGTTCACTCCAACCTTCAACATATTCATTCAAACCATCGCGTTTTTGCCGGAAAGTTACCAAATTTCCGGTCGCTGTAGCGTGACGGAAACCATTTAAATCTTCTTTCATCACTAATTTGTCTGCTTTAATTTTCAGCGTGCCTTGCGTAAGAATGACATTTCCGGTGAAGGTACTGATACGAGTCGATTCTTTGCGATTAACATCCTCAACTGTTGCCCGGTCTGATTCAAGTTGTATCGGTTTATTTCGATCGGCCTTCTCAGCAATTGCAGTAGTTGCAACAAAAGATAACGAGAAACAGAGTGCAAAGAATGGTTTCATTTTTTTGATGATGGTTTGAAGTTAATGGCTTTTACACTAGATAAGAGTTGCAAAATTCCAGTTTGATTATTTAATTCCATACCGACTGCACTGACTTCGGAGCCTGGTTTCGTGATTGTGACAAAACGGTCAGTAAGCACCATACTTTCATCGGGTATCAAGTGCAGAAAATCAGTTGTCAAAGTGATTTTATTTTTTTCATTGTCAACGCCTCGAACAGCCGTAATATTTTCTTTTAAGTAAATGTTTTTACCTTTGTCTTTAATCTCTGCGGTATCTGCTTGAATTCTAAAAGTCGGTTTATTTTCGGCCAAATTTTTAAAATCAATATGTTGCATGCGAGTGGTATTTTCTTCGAAATAATGTGAGAGTGTCTGCGCAGAAAAATTCTTGCGGATGGCCTGAACATGATCTGTTCGAATACCCGATACACCTTCGATAATGTAATCAGGATTATGAAAAAATTTACCATTTACGGATTCATAAGGGCGCGAAATTTGATCCAACCATAACGCTACGAGCGCCAAGAAAATAAACACCGCTAACGGAAAACTAATATGCGAATATTTAATCATATTAGCTGAAGATAGGCGGACAGTTGTGTTAATGATCGCACTGATGTGAATTGACTAGACACAACCTAATTTATTCAAGTTTTTGCATTGTATGATTATATCAGAACGGAATTTATACTTTTAGCATGTATCTGATTCTCTTTTTTTGATCTGAGTCGTATTTTTTATAAAAAACAACTTTAAATAGCTTACTTGAACCTATATCTTAATAGGATAATGTACATTATTCTATCCATTACTGGAATTAACTAATAATTATGCAATCTGAAGCAATCGATTTTGAACATTATGATTTATTGCAAGATGAAGTGTGCGCTCAGCGCATCATCGAAGCAAAAAAGAAGCTGGGTAAACGCGCGGTCATTTTGGCACACCACTATCAACGCGCGGATGTCTATCGACACGCCGATTTGACCGGGGATTCTTTAAAGCTCTCTTTTCTAGCGGCGCAAACTGAGGCTGATTACTTAGTTTTTTGCGGCGTACATTTTATGGTCGAAGTTGCGGATATCCTTTCCAGTCCACAACAAATCGCCATTCTTCCTGATATGTCGGCAGGGTGTTCGATGGCTGACATGGCGAGCTTATCTAACGTCGAAAGAGCATGGCGTGAATTAGCGGAAGTATTGGATCCGGATGAAACGGTCACACCTGTCACTTATATCAATTCTGCTGCGGATCTGAAAGCATTTTGCGGCGAACACGGTGGAATTGTATGCACTTCTAGTAATGCCAGCAAAGTATTGCAATGGTCTTTCAAGCAGCGAGAAAAAGTGTTGTTTTTCCCAGACCAGCATTTAGGGCGTTGGAGTGGGCATCAACTGGGTATCCCTTTAGATGAAATGGTCGTATGGAATTTTGATGAACCTTTAGGTGGATTAACGCCAGAGCAAATCAAAAAGGCTAAAATTTTACTGTGGAAAGGACATTGCTCGGTCCATCAAATGTTTCAGCCGCATCATATTATTCGATTCCGAAATCAGTACCCCGATGGATTGGTGATTTCACATCCGGAATGTAGCTTTGAAGTATGTAAAGCATCCGATTTTGTCGGCTCTACCGAATATATCATCAGAACTATTGCCGAAGCACCGAGTGATACCCGCTGGTTAGTAGGTACCGAACTCAATTTGGTGAGTCGCATTACCGAAGAATTTAAGCCACAGGGAAAAATCATTCAATTCATGTCACCCATGGTGTGTATGTGTTCAACCATGGCGCGAATTGACCCGCAGCATTTGGCTTGGACATTAGAAAATTTGGTCAATGGCAATGTGGTTAATCAGATTGCAGTACCACAAGACGAAGCTAAGCTTGCCAAATTATCTTTGGATCGCATGCTAAAGATTTCTTAATTTTCGCCAGTACGCCAGTATATGGAAGTGGTATCTATGTCGTCGGATAATTGGGTTGTCACGGCACACGATCGTGAGCGAATTTCTCAGGCAGTAGGTATTTTAAATACTGGCGGTACGGTTGCCTTTCCAACTGAAACGGTTTACGGTCTTGGCGCAGATGTAACGAATACTGAAGCAGTCAGTAAAATTTATCGGATAAAGCAGAGACCCATTGGCCACCCTCTGATTGTCCATATTGCCGATATCGCCTATCTTCATGAATGGGTACAAGAAATCCCTGAATCCGCTTTAAGACTTGCAGAGCGGTTCTGGCCTGGGCCATTGACGCTGATCTTGAAAAGAAACCAGAGAGTTCCCAATATCGTCACAGGCGGCCAAGATACGGTTGGAATACGCGTGCCATCGCATCCAATGGCGTTGCTGTTGTTGCAAGAAATGGGGCCCAGAAAAGCCCTTGCGGCACCTTCTGCTAACCGTTTTGGTCGCATCAGCCCGACTACTGCAGCGCATGTGCAAAAAGATTTGGGAGCAGCAGTTGATATGATTTTGGATGGAGGTTCTTGTACCGTTGGTTTAGAAAGTACGATTGTAAGTTTCGTAGACGAATACCCAAAAATTCTTAGACCAGGCGGAATTTCTTTAGATGAACTCGAATTGGTTTTAGGGCATTCAATGAATCTTACGCATGTAACGAATGCTTCCACTATTCGCGTATCTGGATCATTGGCTTCGCATTATGCACCAAACACCCCGCTTGAATTATGCGACACAAAACAATTGTGGCAGCATGCGCAGGATTTGGCTGATCAGCAATTAAAAACGATGGTAATCACGTGGTCAAAGCACCAACAACTGTTTCAACAAAACCCATATTTACACCAATCTTCGATGCCTATCGATGCTGAAACATACGGTCGGCGGTTGTATGCCATCCTGCATGAAATAGACCAAGCTGATTTCGATTACATCTTGGTCGAAGCAGTACCCGATAATTCAAATTGGCTGGCGATTAAAGATCGTCTGCAAAGAGCAAGTCATCGTTCTCCTACAATTTAATCTTGAGGTAATCCATGAATTCCGGTAACACTTTACAAGCCGTTTTGTTCGATGTCGATGGAACACTCGCAGATACCGAACAAGACGGTCATCGTATCGCGTTTAATCAAGCATTTCAAGAAAATGATCTCGATTGGCAATGGAGCATTGATCTTTACGGAGAGTTATTACAAGTAACCGGGGGCAAAGAGCGTATTCGCTATTATATTGAAAAGTATGCCCCTGATAGGTTACACAAAGTGGATTTGAAAGATTGGATTGCGTATCTACATAAAACCAAGACTGGCTTTTATGAAACGCTAATGGAAAAAGGTAATATTCCTTTACGTCCTGGCGTTGCAAGACTGATTCATGAATTGCGTAATAAAAAAATAACCCTTGCTATCGCTACCACGACTACGATGGAAAATGTCACCGCGCTCCTCAAATCGACGCTTGGAGCAGAGTCCATCGATTGGTTTGACGTCATTGGTGCTGGTGATATCGTAGCAAAGAAAAAACCAGCTCCGGATATCTATCACTGGGTGTTAAAAGAGCTTGAGCTCGATCCACGGCAATGTATTGCCATCGAAGACTCAGAAAATGGATTACAGTCAGCGTTGGCCGCGAATTTGCCCACTTTGATCACGATCAGTAGTTATACCCGTTCACAAGATTTTTCGGGTGCACGAGCTGTTTTGTCAGACTTGGGTGAACCAGACAAACCTTTTACATTAATCGATGGAAAAGCTCTTACGAAGCAGTGGATTGATTACGATGAGCTTAAAGAACTACTGAAATAATGGTTAAAATTGAAAGAGTTAAATAAAATAAATTTTGAACTACTTTTTATGCATACAGTCCATCTTGATAGATTCACACGATTAATAAATAAAAAATTGTTTGTGGATTTTGTAGCGAATAAAAATTAATTTTATAAAAGAAAGGACTGACTTATGAAACACAACCAATCAACTTTGGCAATCGTCGTTATCGCGCTTTTTATTAGTTTCCCTTTGGCAGCCGCTGATAATATCAACAAACATAGAGCTGAGGCTATTGAGCACGCAGAAGATGCACAAATACATGGAAAAGCTGGACATACCAAAGCATTGCTGGAACATGCCGAAGAAAGTTTAAAACATGCGAAAGCGGCAGAAAATGAGCTGTCAGGTGCTGACAAACAGCATGTTTCTGAATCCGTAAAACATTTGAATGAAGCAATTGAGCATGCAAAACAAGATCATCCCGACGAAGGTACGAAACATGTCAAAGAAGCTTTGATACATTTGAAACAATCTAGTAACTAAAAACGATAGTTGAGAAAGAAGCTATTTTATTTCGCTGTAGAGCTGGTTTCGGTTTTAATCTAGCCGAAACCAGCATTCTTATCAAATAACAAGAAATCTTTGCGAAAGTCTTTGAAGGTATAAATTTGCTTCGCGTGCCCCTGCTCCTATCGCTGCGACAAGTCCGTATTGTCCGCGACAGAGTTTTTTCTTCGGCTTGTATAAAGTTCTGTTATTAAGGTATAGTTCGCACTTTGCCATTTCATCTAAACAGAAGAGCGTGCATTGTTTTTGCACCGCCGAAGGCGTAACCCCCCGGAATCGCTCAGGCAGGAAGTAAATTCCATAAAAACCGTTTAGAAGGGGCAGTCTGGAGAGCGCCAAGAATATGTTTCTGGCCACCGAAGGGGCACGCAGATCTTAATCTGCCAATCTCTCAGGTAAAAAGGACAGAGGGGCGTAGAGTCATCGCACAATGACTTTTTTACGCAATGACTTTTTATTTTTCGGGAGAATAATTTGTGTTAAAAACGACACCCCTTAACCAAACCCATCGCGATTTTAACGCCAAAATGGTTGATTTTGGCGGCTGGGATATGCCACTGCATTACGGTTCGCAATTGGAAGAGCATCATAAGGTACGTCAAGATGTCGGTATGTTTGATGTATCGCATATGTTACCGGTTGACATTAAAGGCCATAATGTTCGCACTTTTTTGCATCGGTTGGTTGCAAATAATGTTGATAAATTAACCGTTCCTGGCAAAGCACTTTATTCTTGTATGCTAACCCCGCAAGGTGGCATTATTGATGATCTGATTATTTATTTTTTGTCAGAAAACTGGTTTCGTATTGTCGTAAACGCTGGCACTGCAGAGAAAGACGTTGCTTGGATGCAAAAACAACGAGACCACTATGCACCTGATTTAGAAATCACACCACGACGAGATCTGGCGATGATCGCAGTACAAGGCCCGAATGCTCGCGCAAAAGTCTGGCAAGTCATTCCACACTCGCAAGCAGCTACTGAAGAGTTAAAACAATTTCAATCCGTAGAAGTGGGGCAATATTTTATAGCCCGCACGGGTTATACCGGTGAAGATGGTTTTGAAATCATTTTACCTGCAGTGGAAGCTGCAAAATTTTGGCAAGCATTACACGTTGCGGGTGTCGCATCTGCTGGATTGGGTGCGCGAGATACGCTGCGCTTGGAAGCAGGTATGAATTTATATGGTCAAGACATGGATGAAACTAAAAATCCAATGGAATCAGGCTTAACCTGGACAGTCGATTTAAAAACGGAACGGGATTTTATTGGCAGACAGGCATTACTAGATGCTCCAATCACCAATCAATTGGTGGGATTGGTGTTGCTCGATCGTGGCGTGTTGCGTAGTCATCAACAAGTAGTTGCACAAAAAGATGGCAACGAATATCAAGGTGAAATCACTAGCGGTGGTTTTTCTCCTACGATGAATCAATCGATTGCTTTGGCACGTGTTCCAACAGCAATTTCCGTTGGCGACGAAGTGGATGTGGTTGTGCGCGATAAAAAGTTACGTGCTAAAGTGGTAAAATATCCTTTCGTGCGCAACGGAAAAGTGTTGATTTAATCCGATTCGCGGCAAACTATTACCTTTAACCTGGAGTCAATAATGCAAGTTCCTGCAGATTTAAAATATAGTAAATCCCATGAGTGGGTCAAATCCGAAGCTGATGGTACTGTGACCGTTGGCATTACTAGTCACGCACAAGAATTGTTGGGCGACATGGTGTTCATTGAATTGCCTAACGTCGGCCGCACTTTGAAACAAAAAGAAGAATGTGCAGTGGCTGAATCGGTCAAGGCAGCAGCGGATGTCTATGCGCCTATTTCTGGTGAAGTGCTTGCAGTTAATTCACCCTTGGTCGATGCACCAGAAAAAATTAACGAAGATGCCTATTCGGCATGGCTTTTTAAAATGAAACCCAGTAATCCCGCTGAACTCGATCATCTGATGAATGCAGCGGCTTATACTGAAATGGTCGAAAACGAAGACCATTAATTTAATTAAAGTAAACATAGCGATTGAGTTTGTATGTTTGCGCCCCTTTTTTCTTATTAATACATTATGCCGTTTATTCCTCATACTGAAGAAGATGTCGCCGAAATGCTTGATAGCATCGGTGCAAAGACAATCGAAGAGCTATTTGATGAAATCCCTAAGGAATTAATCAGTGGCAAGCTAACAGGTGTACCTGCCGGGTTAAGTGAGATGGAAATTACTCGGTTGATGATGGAGCGTGCTAACAAAGACGGCTTTTATCAAAACTTTATTGGTGCTGGCGCGTACGAACACCATATTCCTGCGGCGGTATGGCAAATTACCACACGCGGGGAATTTTATTCTTCCTATACGCCGTATCAAGCTGAAGCCAGTCAAGGCACGTTACAATTATTATACGAATACCAATCAATGATGGCGTCGTTGACTGGCATGGATGTTTCCAATGCCAGTATGTATGATGGCGCTACCGCATTAGCCGAAGCGGCATTGATGGCGGTTCGCGCACACAAAACGTCGCGTCGAATTTTGATTCCAAAAACAGTTCATCCGGTTTATCGTCAGGTTGTACAAGCGATTGTTAGCAATCAGAAAATCGAAGTAGTCGAAATACCGTTTGATGTGAAAACTGGACAGGTATTGCCAGAGTCTTTATCTAAATTTAGTCAAGAGGAATGTGCCGCACTCGTCATTCCGCAACCGAATTTCTTTGGTGTGCTAGAACAGGTCGATGAACTGACGGATTGGGCACACAAACATAATGCGCTTGCGATCGGTGTCGTCAATCCAACTGCGCTAGCATTGTTGAATCCGCCTGGTGAATGGGGCGAGAAAGGCGCAGATATCGCTGTTGGTGAAGGACAGCCGTTGGGTATTCCACTTTCTAGCGGTGGTCCATACTTTGGTTTCATGGCGTGCAAAAATGATTTAGTACGCCAAATGCCTGGACGTATTATCGGTCGAACCACTGACTTGGATAACAAAGAAGGTTTTGTTCTAACTCTGCAAGCACGTGAACAACATATTCGCCGCTCTAAAGCAACGTCTAATATTTGTACCAATCAGGGTTTAATGGTTACTGCTGCAACCATTTATATGTCACTAGTTGGTCCAGAAGGATTGCGTCGCGTAGCAGCGCAGTCGCATGCAAATACGCTGGAATTGGTTGAACAACTCGAATCCATCGCAGGTGTTAAGAGGACTTTTAGCGCACCGTCATTTCACGAAACTGCGCTGACATTACCAACCACCACCACCGATGTGTTATCTAAATTGAAACAGCATGGCATTCTGGGTGGTTTGGATTTGCATGGATACTATCCGGAGTTAGGCAATGCATTACTGGTATGCGCCACCGAAACTAAAACATCAGCAGATCTGCAGAATTATGCACAGACGCTGAAACAACTTTTAAGTTAACAGTATTTATTTTCAGATTGATCGAGAGAGGAAAAAACATGGTTACATTGAAAGGAAAACCCATCAAGCTTGAAGGTACCTTCCCAAAAGTGGGTGACAAAGCACCAGCTTTTTCTTTAGTAGATAGAGACTTGAATGACGTTACACTGGCAAAATTTGCGGGCAAGAAAAAAGTACTGAATATTGTTCCTAGTTTGGACACACCAGTATGTGCATTATCGACGCGTAAATTTAATCAACAAGCCAGTAACATGCAAAATACCGCTGTGCTGATCATAGCTGCGGATTTACCTTTTGCCATGAGCCGTTTCACGGACTCGGAAGGCTTGGACAAAGTGGTCACGCTTTCAACCATGCGCGGTGCTAATTTTATGAAAGATTATGGCGTACTGATTGGAGATAGCGCTTTTGGTGGCATTACAGCACGTGCGGTCATCGTATTAGATGAATCCGATAAAATCATTCATGCTGAATTGGTTCCTGAAATCGCCGATGAACCGAATTATGATGCTGCATTGGCCGCTTTGAAAAAATAATTCGCCTATTTTTGTTACTTCTCATTTATTTAAACCATGTTGATATTTGAACATTCGCGCAAGGGTCGTCGCAATTATTCTCAATCGCCGGAAAAAATTGCTAGCAAATCTGCGATTCCGAAAAATTTTCTACGCAAATCGCCAGTTTTGCTACCCGAAGCGTCTGAAATGGATACCGTTCGTCATTACACACGCCTGTCTCAAAAGAATTTTTCAATTGACACCGAATTCTATCCGCTAGGTTCGTGCACGATGAAATACAATCCTCGTGCGTGTAATTCACTGGCAATGCTACCGCAATTTCTATCGCGACATCCTTTGGCGCCGGAAGATACCGGACAAGGTTTTATGGCATGTTTATATGAATTACAAGAAATTCTCAAATCCATCACCGGAATGGCCGGCGTTAGCTTAACGCCAATGGCGGGTGCGCAAGGTGAATTGATCGGGGTCATGATGATCCGCGCATACCATGAAGCGCGCGGTGATTTTGAGCGTACCGAAATTATTGTGCCAGATGCTGCTCATGGTACCAATCCCGCAACAGCGGTGATGTGTGGTTTCAAAGTGGTGGAAATTCCTACTGACAAAGAAGGTAATGTGGATTTAGCGGCATTGAAAGCAGCCGTTGGTCCCAAAACAGCCGGATTGATGCTGACCAACCCTTCGACGCTCGGCGTGTTTGAGAAAAATGTTGCTGAAATGAGCCGAGTTGTGCATGAGGCGGGTGGATTATTGTATTACGATGGCGCCAATTTGAATGCGGTTTTAGGTAAAGTGAAACCGGGTGACATGGGGTTTGACGTGATTCATATCAATCTGCACAAAACATTTTCCACGCCGCATGGCGGCGGTGGACCGGGTTCTGCTCCAGTAGGTGTTGCGGAGCGCTTGTTGCCTTTCTTGCCAGTGCCTAATGTGGCAAAAGAAGGCGATCGTTACCGCTGGTTAACTGAGAAAGATCGCCCTCAAACCATCGGTCGGTTATCAGCTCACATGGGCAACGCCGGCGTTTTGCTGCGCGCTTATATTTACGTGCGTTTACTCGGCATGCATGGCATGCATCGCATTGCTGAATTTGCTACCTTAAACGCCAATTATTTGATGGCGGAATTGGCTAAAGCGGGATTTGAAATCGCTTATCCGACGAGGCGGGCAAGCCATGAATTCATTGTCACATTGAAAGAAATCAAAGACAAAACTGGCGTGACTGCGATGAATCTGGCTAAGAGATTGTTAGATAAAGGTTATCACGCTCCGACTACCTATTTTCCGCTATTAGTTCCGGAATGTTTATTGATTGAGCCAGCCGAAACCGAATCCAAAGAAACGCTGGATGCTTTTGTACACTCGATGAAAGAAATTCTTCAAGAAATCGAAACGCAACCGGATATGATGAAAGGTGCACCCCACACTATGCCCGTACGTAAGTTGGATGACGTTAAGGCTGCACGTGAATTAGATCTCGCCTGGAAGCCAGCTCCCTGATAAGAATAAATAAAGCTCACTGTTATGCGTACACTGATCTGTGGTTCAATCGCTTATGACAATATTATGGTTTTTCCAGACCGTTTCAAAAATCATATTCTGGCGGAAAAAATTCATGTATTGAATGTCGCGTTTCTAGTTCCGGAAATGCGGCGCAATTTTGGCGGTTGTGCCAGTAACATTGCTTATAATCTCAAAATGCTGGGCGGCGAGCCTGTCATGATGGCTACTGTAGGGGATGATTACGCTGCATATTCAGCGCGGTTTGGTCAGCTCAATTTGACTCAAGATCACGTGTATCAAGTTCCTGATACCTTTACTGCGCAGGCATTCATTACTACCGATTTGGATGATAACCAGATCACGGCCTTCCATCCTGGCGCAATGAATTTTTCTCATCTTAATTCTGTGCAAGATGCGCAAGACATTCAACTGGGTATCGTAGCTCCGGATGGACGGGATGGCATGATACAACATGCACGTGAATTTTATGAAGCAGGAATTCCTTTTGTCTTTGATCCGGGACAAGGCCTGCCGATGTATAACGGTGAAGAATTACTCAATTTCATCCGGCAAGCCAGTTATATTGCGCTAAACGATTATGAAGCACAACTGTTACAAGACCGAACGGGGCACAAACTTGAATCGCTGATTAATCAAGATAAAGTTTTGATTATTACGTTGGGCGCTCAAGGTTCGGTAATTTACGCAGACGGCAAAAAAATTGAAATACCTTGTGTGAAACCGAAGGAAATCATAGATCCGACAGGATGTGGCGATGCCTATCGCGCCGGTTTGCTATACGGAATTGTGAATGATTTTGATTGGCAAACGACAGGGCAACTTAGTTCATTGCTGGGGTCGCTCAAAATCGCACATCGCGGGGGGCAAAACCATCAATTTAGCCGGGATCAAATCCATCAGTTATATTTTGAAAACTTTGGGAAACATCTTTCCTGAAAGAATTCCTAACTCACACACTCTATAATAGTTCTATCCATACAGGCTGATGATCGGAAGCAGCGGTTTCTGCCTCTATGTTGTGTGTTTTCAATCGATTTACTAATCCTTCTGTAAGAAAAATATAGTCAAAACACTCCGGTTGGTCTACAAAATCGACCGGGTGAATACCGACAGTTGGTGCATTGGGTTTTCCCGGATTAAGTATTTTCCAGCTATCGTAAAAATTCGGTGTTGCATCAAAAAATGGTGCGAGGATTTGGCTATATTCAGGTGATCTGGTGGAAAAATTCATGTCCCCACACAATATTGCTTGGGAAGAAGAGTGAAAAACTTCAAAAGGACTACCCTGTTCTTCCGGCAATGGTTGTCGTTGCGATAGCTTGCAAGCTTGCCTATGCAGATTACGAATGGCCTCAATTTGAATTCTGCGTTGATGCTCGGAGTAATATTCCAGATGCGTCGTCATAATGCGCAACGATCCAATATCTGCGATATCCGTTTCAATATTAATTTCAATTAACACGCGCTGCATGCCTGAAGATGAGAATTCTACGGACCAGGGCAGTAAATGCCGCCAAACCTGCCCAACAGGAAAACGTGAAAAAATGACATTGCCAAATAGGCTGCGACTACCTTGTTGAGCTGGAACGTCGGTGCCAGCCCCATAAACTGCAGTGTACCCGAAAAATCCACTCGATAATTCAGCTACTTGATCTTCGCCGAGACTGCCAGGCAGGCCTGGAAAATTAATCGCGACTTCCTGTAAACAAACGACGTCAAAATCACCCAATTGATGAATCGTTTCTACAATGCGAGGCAGATCAACACGGCCATCGATACCCCGTCCCCATTGGATATTCCAACTGAGTAATCGCATGAATTTTCCCCATCATGACTACGAATGCATGACTGCTGATGGAGATTGTAATGGATTATTAATTGTTTGTTGCAATTGCTGGATGTTAAAAGAAGGAGGGACGAGCACATGAATCGGGCGCGGGCTAATATTAAACTCGACCGTACTTTCTGCAGCAATGTCGCGATCACGAAAATAATCACCATCGACTTGCAGCGGATAAGATTGTTCATGCAACGTGCAAGCGACAGATTTCCCTGAGAAATATTGCATCGGCAAATTTGCTGGCTTACGTTGTAGGATCTTGATCGCTTTAAATAATTCGTGTTGATGCCGCGCGCCAGGAAGAAATCCGACTACCAATTCTGGATTGGAAGGGCTTGCACCAGGAACGAGCAATAAATTTCGAGCATACGCAGAATTATTCGCAATGATGAGATAGCCCGATCCTCGTTGGATAACGGGTTGGCCATCTACCGTCACTGATACTTTGGGATGATGCAACGAACACAAAGCTTTTAAGCCATGCCATATGTAAATGGAATCGTTCAGCGGCCCCTTGCGCTTGCCAATATTCTTAACCGTCAGTGAATCCAATCCCATTGATGCCATGTGGAAAAATGGTTTCGATCCATTAATATCTTGTCCGCTGATCATGCCATAAAATTGATACAGGCAAATTCCAGAATCGATGGCCTGCAATAGTTCGTCAACGCTGGTAGTCATTTCGTATGAACGAGCGAACAACGATTCATTTCCGCCAGGTATTGCGTAAATAGGCGTGCCAGTTGTATTAATGATATCTAATAATTTTCGAATGGTGCCATCTCCTCCTACAACGACGATGAGATCGCTCGCAGCAATCTTATCGGAGAAGCGCGTGTATTTTTTCATTTTTCTTTCTGAAGGATAAACTTCAACGGTTTTTCCTTCTGTTGCGAGCGCTGCTTCCAAATAGTTAGCCGTGACTTTGGTATTTCCGGCACTGGAAATTGGGTTGTAGATAATCAGAATTTTTTCTGGAGAAGGGATTTTTATGACCAATTGATTAGGTACGAATAAAGAGTTTTCACTCATAGCTATCACATCCTATTAAATATTGTCTGTACTATTTATTTTTTTAATGTAACTCAACAGGCGATATGCTTACTTCAGACCAAAGCCTGTCATACCAAGATTGCTGTAAGGAAGGCATGCCGTTTTTTATCCATTCAACCAAATATTTCGCTGTGTTTGGATAAGTGACTCGTAAAGCTTTAGTTTCGTACAACCATTGCTCGATCACTTCAGCATCTACGTTATTCATCATCTGCCCATAACCCAATTTATGTAGCGCCAAAGCATTGGAAGTTTGTTCCATTTGCGCATGTACTGGTTTGACTAAGATTTTTTTACCCAACTGCAAAGCTTCGCTGGCCAATTCAAATCCCGCATTACAAATGATGCCCGAACAATCCGATAAATCTTTCTGAAAACCGATGACAGAAAGCGGTTTCGAATGAATATGGGAATATTCAGAAGGAATAGCTTCCGGAGAGTAATTGAAAAATTCAAATTGTTTGAATGGTGACAGTAATTTGAAAATATGTTGCTGATTTTCAAAAGGTAAATAAACAACGATTTTATTTCTTTGAACTTTTTCAGTCACAAATGGCGTTTCTATGACGGGAGGCAGAATAGGTTGATTGAAATGATGCCAATGTAAACCGATGCCAATATCTACTGGTGCAAAATTTCGCATGACCAGCTCAGATACAGGATCGTTACCAGCGCGGGGAATATCATGTTGAAAAGCGTATTGATGACTAATACCCAGCGTTCTGACACTTTTTTTCCGCGCCGCCCAAGCCGTTACCGGTTCAAAATCGCAAATCACCAAATCATATTTGGTTAAATCCAATTGATTGATATCGCGTAAAAAATCTTTGGGTTTCGATTGCAATACTGTTTTTATATGATTAATTTTTCCATTGTGCGTACTAAAAGTCAGACCTTGCCGCCATTGATACCCATTAAATACTTCCATATCAAAAAACTTATCTGAAGGTCTGCCGGTAAATTGATAAGTAACGTCCAGATTTGCTTTTTGAAGCTCTTTGGCCATGATGCGTCCGCGTGTGATATGACCGTTGCCTGTGCCTTGTATGCCGTAAAATATTTTCATTTCAGCCTTTCTAATGGTGTTGCAGCCAATTTTGAATTTGTTTGCGATGATGGACGTACCACATCGAACCAATATCGAGAGCTTTACGTTGTAATAATTTATTTTTAGCGGAATCCATATGATCCGGCATTTCATAATCCTTTAAAAAATGGTTGATATACAAAACGCGTTCACCTAAAACCGTTTCGGTTGTTTTAACATTGGCCATCATTTTTTCTCGCAGAATAATCGACGCGATTCCTTTCGCAGACCACTGCAAACCACCATATTTACAAGCGGATACACCACTGAAATTAAAGCTACGCCAACCTGAACCAATGGAAAGCATTTTGACTTCCGCTCCTTGCCATTGATTGATAGCATGGAAGTACGCGCTTAAACCTGGATTATTCATCCCGACTCCACCGTCAATTCGCCAATTTCCATCCTGCATTTGAACCGGAGGGAAAAATGAAGGTGCAGCGGTGCATGCATCAGCAATTTCGCTGAGATAAAAATCATCTTCCATGTGATTGGTAAAAATTTCCAACTGGTCTCGATCCAAATTAAAACAGGGGATAAACAATTGTTTTTTCAATGACGATAACTTGAGCTGTCCGAGTTGTTGTTGCAACGCCATCTTCTTGGAGGCGCCACAATATTTAGGCAGGATTTGTAATTTATTCAGCAGGCTGCTTAATCGTCGTTCAACCATCAATTGCTCCATTAATTGTTCCTGCACAATTTTCTGAATCACATCGTGAGCACTGTTTTGATAGGCTAAAATCAAACAAGCAATGAGGCCGCCCGAAGATGATCCAGCGATCAGATCGAATTGCTGATAGGTTGAAATTCCGGTTTCTTGCTCAAGGCATGCCAAAACACTCAGTTGAATCAATAGATGACTGCCGCCGCCATCGAGACTGAGAATTAATTTAACTGCCACAGCCAACCTCAATGTTCCAGAACTCAAATATTTCTATTTGCGTATTCATCAGAATGTTTTTTGTAAAGAGAGAAATTAAGCGGCTTTTTTTCTGCCCAACAATTCTGTTTGCATTTTCTGACTACGATATGCTTCATAGCGTTCTGACCAGAACACCAATTCTAGTGAGCCATCTGGATGTTCCAACAGCGAAGAACAGCTTTCGACCCAATCGCCATCATTACAATAAAGAATCGATTCAATTTCGCGGACTTCGGCATGGTGAATATGTCCACAAACCACGCCATCAACACCGCGTTCTTTGGCAAGATGCGCTAGCGCATGCTCGAAACTACTGATATAGCTCACAGCGTTTTTAACTTTTAGTTTTAAATACGAGGACAAGGACCAATAGGAATAACCAAACAATCTACGTAATCCATTAAGATATCGATTGAGGTCAAGCAGCTTGTCGTAAGCTAAGTTACCCAATGTTTCCAGCCAACGACTATTACGCACAATAAGGTCAAATTCATCGCCGTGCATGACGAGCAGCTTTTTACCATCGGCAGTGGTGTAAATGTAGTCTTGATGAATTTCGACATTGCCAAATACATGCCCGACACAATCGCGAAACCCCTCATCGTGATTGCCAGGAATATAAATAACTTTGGTTCCTTGCTTGGCTTTGCTTAAAATGGCACGAATGATATTCGTATGTTGTTGTGGCCAATAGGGGCTTCTTTTGATGCTCCAAAAATCAATGATATCGCCGACCAAAAAAAGATAGTCTGTTTCAACGGATTCCAAAAAGTGCAGCAACGCATCTGCTTGGCACCCACGAAATCCAAGATGAACATCTGAAATCCACACACTTCTTGTTTTGAGAGAAAAATTATTCATCAATCTAGTCACCTTTATCAATCCGTTATTCTTAGATCGACAGGATAGTGATTGAGTGTTTAATTTCTTTGAACTATTTATTAAGTTTTGATGAATTTATTGTTAAATATTATTTTCGCATTGAGATTGTCAAACAGAATCGAGTAACATCTGCAACTTGTCAGATATTCATTTTTCTCACCCGGCATTGTCATGGATGGCGTTACTCTCAAACAACGTTTAACCGAACTGCAACAGATTGAAACATTAATCGCACACGACCAATCGCAACACCTTCGCAGTATCGTGTTATGCGAAGCATCATGCGTTGGTGACTCATTACCTGTTTATGCGCTTTCACTGGGCAATCAGTCTGCTGGCATTCCCAATATCACTTATGTCGCCGGCATTCATGGCCTTGAACGAATTGGCACACAAGTCGTCATCGCATTTCTGGAAGGATTGCTGGAACGTCTTAAATGGGATGTGGTTTTCTCTGAAATTCTGAAATGCGTGCGCATCAATGTGTTGCCGCTGATGAATCCTGTCGGTATGTTTAATGGTACGCGTGCAAACGGTCAAGGAATCGACCTGATGCGAAATGCTCCGGTGAATAGCAACGAAAAGACTATATTGTTAGCGGGTGGTCACCGCATATCGCCAATACTGCCGTGGTATCGTGGGAAAACTGCAGATTCAATGCAACCAGAAGCACAAGCTTTATGCAGCTTTATGGAACAGCATGTGTTAACAGCGCCTTTCAGTATTGTGTTGGATTGCCACTCTGGGTTTGGCTTCCACGATCAGATATGGTTTCCTTATGCGAACAGCCGTAGAAAACCGATCAAACACATGAAAGAAATTTGCAGTTTGCGTAATCTTTTCCAGCAAACCTATCCTTACCAAGACTACCTTTTTGAACCGCAGTCGCAACATTATTTAGTGCACGGTGATTTATGGGATTTCCTTTATTTAAAATCCCTGCAATTCGACACTACTTTTTTGCCATTGACGCTGGAAATGGGGTCATGGCGATGGATCCGCAAAAATCCGCTGCAAGTCTCTCAGCTATTGGGCTTATATCATCCAATCAAACCACATCGACTGAATCGCGTACTGCGCAGTCACCTAGTTTTGATGGAGTTTTTATTGCATGCCACGGTATCCTATCAAAACTGGATTCATCATGAAGATGCAGAAAAACTAGAACAACAAGCGTTGGCACTTTGGTATCCATGATCACACCTAAGCACTTTGTATTGATCCGCGGTTTGCTGCGTGAAGCACGGCACTGGGGCATTTTTACCGAATATTTACAGCAACAATTTCCACAAGCCATCATCACCACCCCCGATATCCCAGGCAATGGCCGGCACCATCAATTAACAAGTCCCTCATCAATTGCAGAAATAACGGACGCACTTCGACAACACATTCCCAAACATCACCCCTGCGTACTCATTGGACTTTCTATGGGAGGAATGGTAGCGATAGACTGGATGTCTCGCTACCCCAAAGAAATTATAGGGGCCGTGTTAATTAATACCAGCGCACGACCAATCGCTCATTTTTATCACCGGTTGCGCTGGCAAATTTATCCAAAAATTTTAAAAATGTTTTTTTGTTCCTCAATTGAAAAAGAATCAGAAATTTTGCATCTGACTTCTAATCATTTTCAACACGATGCTGTGTTGCTGCAAAACTGGCGATTGTGGCAACAACAAAACCCAGTTTCCGCTATCAACGCTCGCAATCAGCTTTTGGCGGCAATAAAATTTCGTTTGCCCACCAACAAACCGCAGCAACCTATATTGATTGTTACTAGCACAGCCGATCGACTCGTCGATTATCGTTGCAGCCAACAATTAGCTCAACATTGGCAAACAAGTTATCAATATCACGAAACAGCAGGACACGATTTACCATTGGACGAACCTGAATGGCTTGTGGAGGTTATTACAAAATGGCTTAACCGCTAGTTATTTTGTTTCCCTTCTCAAATTTTTTCGTAAGCAAAGACACTAGGCCGTTGGAATTATTGCCTTATCTCTATCGATAGAAAAACTTCTAAGCAAAAAAATTTTATTGATGTCAGTTATATCTTTTGTGAGCTTTCTCACAAACATTAAAAAATTTAACTGTTAGCATTCATAAATAACAATTAAAAAAATCATGAGATTCTTCAGTAATTAAATACTATCGAGGAGATTATTATGCCTATTCCTGCACCATTCAATACGTTGCGCCCAACATTGCCACATCCAATGCCAATTCAACCAATTTACAGTTTTGGAATGTATGACATTTATCATATTGATATGCGTCAAGTCGACGTAAAGCTACATCCTGCTTTGATGAATAAAACTACGATGTGGAAATATCTTAATTTATTTCAGAGTAACCCTTATACGCCCGCAGTCATCGAAGCAAGGCGTGGTAGACCTTCGATAATCATTTGGCATAACGATTTACCTCAGAATCAACAATTCCCGTTTAACGATCTATCCATACCAATGCCACATCCACATGGTAATGGGAATCACTGTGGAGGATACGTTCACACTATCGGTGATTCAGTTCCTCATTTACACGGTGGGGAAGTGCTTCCGCAATACGACGGTATTCCTACATCGCCGATTAAACCAGGGCATATGGCTTTATATTTTTACCCCAATCAACAGAGAGCATCAACCTTGTGGTTTCACGATCATACAATGGATGCTACAGCAAAAAATGTATATGCTGGATTAGCTGGGCTTTACCTGATCAGAGATGAAGAAGAAGACAATCTTAATCTTCCTAGTGGTGCATACGAATGGTCGCTCGTGTTACAGGACTGTAAGATGGATATGAATACAGGAAAACTTATTTATGATCCAAACTTTCCTAATAACCCTGAATTCGTTGGGGACCATTCTATGGTAAACGGTCAGTTGTATCCTAAAATGGAAGTCGAACCCACTTGGTATCGAATCAGACTTTTAAATGGCGCCAACACGAGGTTTTATAATTTAAAATTTCATGTGGGGGAGGATGATGTCAATGGTGATGTAAACGTCAAGCCTGATATTGAAATGTGGCAAATTGGATCCGATGGGGGATTGCTAAGTATGGCAGCACGGGTACCGTCGCCCCCACCCGGTCTAAATTTACCCCAGCAGGAAGGTTTGTTAATAAGCCCCGGTGAACGAATTGATTTGTTAATCAATTTTAAAAATGCCGCTAACACAACTATTAGCTTATACAGTGATATAAAAGCACCTTTTGCTGATTTTGACTCGAACAGTGCTGAATATTTCCATGTGATGGCTTTCGACATTAAAGCAACAACCTGTAGCCTGTATCATTTCGATCCTCAAACTCCGTTATCGAGTATCTCACCTCTACCGGTTACAGCGAATACTTCTCAAATTAAATTAACTGAAGCTATGAAAGGCATGCCAAGAATTAATGTTCTTGGCCAAGATAAAGATTATTGCGATCCAATTACGACAGAAGAACAAATTTCACTTCATTCTATTCATGATTTTGAATTTACTAATGAAACGCCTGATTCGCACCCAATGCATATACATTTAGTTCAATTTCAAGTCATTTCTGGAGGTACAGATCTCAGAGATATTAACAATAACCCCGTTTTGGCGTGGAAGGATACTGTGCGCGTTAGGCCGTCTACACCAGCTAATTCACTGCAGAACAAAACTAGAGTTCGCGCCAAGTTTTCACCTTACCCTGGACGCTATGTTTATCATTGCCACCTGCTTGAACATGAGGACAGTGGTATGATGCGACCGCTTGAAGTGATATAGCCCGATATTTTGAAACTTTTGAGAAATGTCACCAATTTCTCCATTTCAATGTAGTTCCGATTAATTTATGAGGAGATTGGTTAATTTCTAGCCAATTTCCTCATAAATGAATCGAGAAGGATCACTATATGCAAGTTTAGAGTCTTTCGAATCTGAGTTTTTCTAATATGGTGCTATTTATGAGACCTTTGCACGGTTGCAATCCTGATTGACCAACCAACTATTATGGTTGCTGTTGTTTAAGATGCTATTGGTCGGAATCTGGAATGGGCGGTTAAGCGATGAATCGGTGGAAGATATATCGAACTCGAATCTATATGTGATGCGGTTTCTGGGCTTGTCCCTGGAAGACGATGTACCAGACCACTCAGTATTGTCGCGCTTCAGAACACGGTTAACAACGGTAGATGAGTGGGATGGGTTATTAAACCAAATCAATCGGCGAATCCAGGCTTACAACATCACTGTTAAGAAAGGGCTGTCATGTTGACGCGAGCATTACGCAGAGTCCACGCAAAATAGTAGCTTGGTGTTAGCCGTTAAAACCACTGCGGCCAATTGTCATGACAGCAAGCCGCTGCTGGATCTGCTCGATAAGGCCAATATTGAACCGGGAAAGCCTATAGTAACCAAAAGTACCGCAATGCTTAGAAATCACGTGGCATTAAAAATGGCATTCAGGATAAAGCTACCAAGAATAATCCCTTGACGCGACAGCAGTTGCAGCGCAATCGCATGATTACCAAAGTCGGTTATGGGGTAGAGCGAACCTTTGGAAGACTTGGTCGTGTATTCCTTACTTCGGTAGCTGCTTCATCTACTTTCTCACAAATGTAATTTTAATTGTGTATCACCCCTTCCAAGACTATTCTAAGGAGGAGACTCACTCCAAAATTATTCTTCTCTTCTCTTTTGTGTGCGTTTTATCACAGAAAACGATATTTAAACGTTATAGGATTCAGAAGTGAAAAAAGCAGTTATATTTTTAATTATGGGGGGGGGAAAATGAATATCAGGCATACCTCAGTCTTCTGTCTATTTATTTGTTGCATTGTCGTGATGGTATCGTCGGTGAGAGTTGCTATGGCACAAGCAGCCACTCCCTTTCAGATGGTTGGGCATATTCAGGAATTTACATTAGATAATCTAGCTGATCCATACTCCGGCGGGAAAATGACCGTTAATGGTATTGAGGTTGTTATTCCAAAATTCACCATCGTGCTTATGCCAGCCGCATATTTAACACCTGCAAAGATATTTGTAGGCCCCGATCAATCGACGCAAGGCCTCTCTCCCGGCATATCATCTGGACTTGCGTTAATGGATACTCCAGCGCCACTGGCGGCTTTTGAAGCTACTCTTGACGGCAATATTGTCGGTGGAAAATATATCGCCGGCTTAGTACGTATCTCCCAACAATCTTTAAATATGAGCGCTGGCTATATTAAAAACATTAACACGGTTACAGGTGAATTATGTGTAGGAGCAACACCCACACCTGTGGCTTCATGCACAAAACCAGATGCGCGGTTGCGTATCAATGACCCAAAAGGTCGTTATGGTATTAAAACACCTGCAACTGGAACGACACCGATTCGATATCCGGATGAACGTTTTTCAGTCGACACCGATAATCCTACCATTCATGCATTAACCGGATATCCGATGTGCGTGCCCCGGAATAACAGTGACTCATTATGCCCTGCTAGCAATCGTCCTGCTGATTTAACTACTTTCGTGATGGATGCAAAGTCCATCACGGTTGGCCTGCCTGCTGGACATCCTCCAATAGCGCCATGCCCAGCTTGTGATCCTGATAAGCAAGCGCCTTTCATGGTAGGTGATTACATTAATTTTCAGGGCACATTAGCGAAGGATGCTCATTCTACGCATCCATTCTATATTTCCGCACATACGGTCGTTGCAAACGTCGGTATTTATACCAAGCCGGGTTCAGGGAATGTTGCCTACATTACACAGGAAAAATCATTGCTGGGCACTTTCGGCGCACCTGTAGAAAAATGTGCATCTGAGATTGAATGTCAGGCGCGCTTAAAAATTGAGGGGTTCATAACCGACCCTACGCGGGCTCAGAATGTTGGTGTTTATGCCATTGATGTTAACCAAGCCGGAGTCAGGACCACGCGAAAACTGGCCATTGCGCAAAAGGCACAGGCGCCTTATGGACGTTTTCGCTTTATTCTCGGTAGAGGAACGGTGGCTGCTTTGATGCCGCCCGGCAAGGGGGCAACAAGGGAGATTATGGTCCGCATAGATGATCCAGTTTCGTTGATTGATGGAGCGATAGTTCCCGACAAAAAGAATTCTCCGACGCTGCAAAAAGCAAATGGGTTAATTGCAGGGCAATACATTGCACCCGTTGCTGAGTATATTTTCCCAGAAGCTGAATTCCTGGGAGTGCCTCAACCGGAACTTAATTTCCGTTGCCTTTCCTTCCTGACAGCTGGATGGGGAATCCTTGATGTCGATGATCCAACCTCTGGATCAGATCAAATTGGTATCGGCACTCTATCACCCTGGCCAGGATCTGTAACGCCACCACTTCAACAGACCGCAGACTACATTGATTGCACAAAATTGTGATTGAAAATCTGTGAATTATTAAGTGCGGAACGTGTTATTTATTAGTTAGAAGGAGAAAAGTAATGATCGCTTTTTTAAAAGACCGTCCGCTGGTGCGCGTTATACCAGTAATTTGGGATCAAGGTGAACGCAATGCTCCCACCACAATAGATGATACAAATAATGGTTTCGATATTTCGACTACGGTTAAAGCAACGGTTTCTCACAAGAAAACAACCTCTGCAATAAGCAGGCATATTTTAATTAGAACAGATCAGGTGAACGGTGATTGGAATGGTAATTTTTCAAATAATGACAAGCTATTGTATACGGACAATCAATCTCAAGTTGATGGGCCGATTACGATTGAATTTGTTTCCGGAACGGATTGGGTAACACCGGTAGCGATAAGTGCGGCAGGTGTGCAAATTCAATCGTTTACTAACGGCGAATTTGAAGGCGTCATTCGGGCTATCAGCACTACTGGAGTAGTTTCTGAATTTAGACGCAGAGGAAATTCCAATGCAAATGGCGATGGGTCTGCAATTTTTCTAGGTGTCGAAAGTACCCCGGTTGCAGAAATTATTCGTATCGAATTTTTGACAACAAATATTGTAAACGCCGGACATGCGATTTTTGATAAACGAGGATTCGCAATTAACCAGCTCTCGGTGGTGCTTTAGTTATTTCAAATGTTTACCGAACAAGCATTTCATCTATATTTTGGGAGAACACGTGATGATACCTTATTCTCAATCAACTGACTGTCAAGACAAACCCACCAATTGGTTATCAAGAATAGCGGCTTGTTTCTCGATTGCAATATTAAGCTGTACGGCTGGTATCGCTACTGCACACGTAAAAGATCCTTCCAAAGAGGTTCCTCACTGTGAAAGAGAAATTGAGGCTTATGTTGTCGCGATTGAACAAGCTTACACATATAACCGCTTTGGCTCGTTCAATCCAAATGGCATGATGTATGCGCTTCGTCGCGATGTCGTCGATGCAGAAACCGGGCAGCCGATCAGTCTTAAGCCAAATAAAGAAGCCGATAGCCAACTGGCTGGTAAGGTGCGTTTGCGTGAAAACAAACGGCCGCGGCCATTAGTATTGAGAATGAACATGGGGGACTGCCTGAAAGTCATTTTTACAAACCTTTTAAGTCCTTCGGTTAGCGGTCAGGACATATTCAAAGATCCGCTTTCGGATAATTTGTCTGTCATGGATGGTGAAGAGCCAGCTACACGTCATGCTTCTATACAGGTGAATGGGCTCAATTATGCCAAAGCTCCAGAAGATTATATCGCTGCTGGATATTCCTTCGGCTCTAATGTTGGTCGCCAGCCAAAAGGGGCAAATAACAAGAAAAATAAGTGTTCTAGCAATGCGGCTGAGTTTGGAGATAACAACTGTGTGTTTGCTGCGCCGGGTGAAACACGGATCTACAAATGGTATGGCAAGCAAGAAGGGGGTTATCTTTTTCACTCGATGGCGGGACCAGCCGGTGGAGAAGGTGATGGCGGTCAGTTGGGACTCGGATTATTCGGGTCGGTGAATGTTCAGCCCAAAGGCGCGAAATGGTATCGATCTCAAGTCACTGAACATGAGTTGGAGCTTGCGACGAAAGGTAGGTCACCTGCACCCTATAATCTACCGATGATTGATTATGATGCCACATTTTCGAAGGACAATTTACATGATTATGCACATCCTTCTGACCCTATATTGAAGATGCTGAAATGCACAAAGGACGTGCAAAACAACGAGGACCACAAGAACCATAAGAACCACAAGAATCGTGAGATCTGCGAGTTAATTTATTCTGATCTGAACGCTGTCATTGATATTACCCCAGAGAATGAGGGTTGTGATGACTATAAAAACCCAAAAATTCCACTAGAGAAAAAAAAATTTAACAAGCCATTACAAGAAAATAATGCTTGCGGAAAACCCTATCGGGAGTTCACGGTTATTTTCCATGATGAAATAACAGCAGTACAAGCATTTGTAGATCTTGAAAATGAAGAGAATCCACTCAGAGCTTTGCGAGATGGCATGGCCATTAACTACGGTGCTGCTGGACTCGGTTCTATGGTACTGGCTAATCAAAAACGTATAGGCCCCGCTGCAAACTGTAAAGAATGCAAATTGGAAGAGTTTTTCTTGACATCATGGGCAAATGGAGATCCGGCATTAGTTGTCAAGGAAGAGAATGAGTCCAAAAAGAAAATTGCGCTTTATCCGGATGATCCTTCCAATGTTCATCACTCGTATATGGGAGATCCGGTACGTTTCCGTAACATGCATGCCGGACCGAAGGAAACCCATGTTTTCCATCTTCACTCTCATCAATGGGTGCAGGATAAACATGATCCAAATTCGACCTATCTTGATTCGCAAACAATTTCTCCCGGCGCTGTATTTGGGTATGAAATAGCCTATGGTGGCTCGGGTAACCGAAATTTTGTCGTTGGAGATTCGATTTTTCACTGTCATCTCTATCCGCATTTTGCGCAAGGAATGTGGGCACTGTGGAGGAGTCATGACGTATTTGAGGATGGTTCTGATAACCGCAGGCTACCAGACGGCGAAATTATCGCAGGCACACCGAATCCAGCAATTGTTCCTTTGCCACGGACAGCTATGCCACCCATGCCAACCCCAGAATTCAAAGGATATCCTTTTTACATTGCTGGGCAAGAGGGACATCGGCCACCACAACCTCCCATGGATCTGGATATTGACCCTAGCACAGGAAAAGTGTACGGGGGATTGCCGCGTCACCGGATTCTCGGTGCTACTAAAGATGATAAAGATGCTGTGATAAAAGATTTCTTAGCTAAAAACAAAGAAGAGTGTGCTAAACCCGATTCTTCCGATCTTTACAATAAAGGCAAAAAGGATTCGGCCTGTAATGCTGAACGTATCAATGAGTTGAAAAAAGATGATGTTTTGATGAGTCTTGCTAGTAAGATTGCTACAGCAAATATTGAATTGTTTCCTAGCAAAAAAGTGAAACATAGCGATGGCACAGAAGTGAACAGCGATGGTACTGATTTTGAAAATGCGGCAATGGCATTTCATCGGGGCGATCTTTGGAGTGGTGACCCAAAAAGAAAAGCCCGTGATGCAAAGTCAACCTATAATTTCCCTTCCAAGGGATATCCAACTTGTGATTCTGAAGGAAACTGTTACACAGATACTAGCAACGTATTGTTTCATGTGAATGGCCGCATTGAGAAACCCGGTGCACCTTTTGCAGACCCATGTCCAGACGATTATTTTGTCAATGGAACTAAGAGCGAAGATAAGGAATTAGTTGAAACTCGAGAGTACAAAGCTGCTTATGTACAGTTTGATAAGACTGTGAATAAAGCGGGTTGGCACGATCCTCAAGCTCGCATTGCAGTGCTTGAGGACGATATAAAGAAAACATTGGACGGATCCCGCGCTACAGAACCATTGTTCTTTCGCGCAAAATCTGGCGAATGTGTGATATTTAAGGCGACTAATCTAATTCCGGCTAATTTGAATCTTGATGATTTTCAAATATTCTCACCAACCGACACAATCGGGCAGCACATACATTTGGTTAAATTTGATGTCACTTCTTCAGATGGCTCCGGTAATGGATGGAATTACGAAGACGGTACGCTTGCAGCAGATGAAGTACGCGAACGGATTGTGGCAAATAATCTGTACCAAATTTCGATCGGTGGTAATCAGATCCTCATTCCTGAGACTCATCGCATTTTTACAGAAGGCGAGCTTAAACCTGATCCCCGTGGCACATGTCCGCCTCCTCCGGCCGATCTGAAAGATGCGGAAGGATGGAAATTGTGGGCAAAAACTGCAGCCGACAATCATCCTTGGTGCGGTGCTCAGACTACGATCCAACGCTGGTGGGCCGATCCGCTGCTAAACATGAAACCCAGTCATAAAGCTATAGACCGCACCATACGCACCGTATTTACGCATGACCATTTTGGTCCTAGTTCACATCAGCATCATGGGTTTTATGCAGCGCTTGTAATCGAGCCAACCTTATCAGAATGGGAATATTTGAATGGTGATCCTATGAGTGCCGTAAAACGCAAAGACGGAGGTCCTACTCATTACGCTGCGAATGTCATCGTTTATGAAGATAAGAAAAAAACAATAATAGACAAGGATAAAACTGCTCGCGAATTCAATCTGGCGTTTGCCGATTATGCGATTGTATATACCAATGATAATAAGCCCGTGAATCCTCCAAATCGCAAGGAGAATCCAGAACTTCCGAATCCTGGTTTTCAATCTGAGAAACCTGCTCCCGAAGGTATCTCGACGAAAGATCCCGGCACTCAGTTGATTAATTATCGAAATGAACCCATTCCATTGCGTATTGGCGAAAGAAGAAAAGTGGAGGATCAGGAAAAAGAGACTACGCCGTTGTTCTCATGCTCACCGGCAGGAAGCACTGAAAATTGTTTCGTGCAAAGAACGGATGATAAAGGTGATATGGCGAATGTTTTCAGTTCCTCAGTTCATGCAGATCAGCAGGAGTCAGTGACAAAAATTTATACCGAAGAATTAGATAAAGACCGTGTGACAGGTAAAGGCCGTGTGGCTGGTGATCCTGCTACCCCAATTTTACGCATGTATTCTGGGGATAATGTTCAGATTCGATTGATCCAAGGCGCGCAAGAAGAAAATCATGTTTTCACTATGCACGGCGGAAAGTGGTTGTCGCAACCTGATTCGCCAAATAGTGGCTACATGAATGCTCAGTCTATAGGTATTTCTGAGCATTTTGAAGCAAACATTAAGCTCATGAGTCCTAGTGTGTTCACAAACGTTGACTATCTTTACTCTTCATCAGCAAGCGACAATCTTTGGGATGGGCAATGGGGTATCTTGAGAGCTTTTGCTCCAATGGAAAAATTTGAAGACACTGGCCTAGCACCCCTCTTGCCAGAACACAGAGCGACTGATAATGATAATGTTCCTAATGCAAAAAAATATACTCTTGGGTTTACTGAAGATAAATTTAATGAATCTCTATTAAAGAAAGTGATTGAATCCTTAAATAACGTGATCCAGGAAAAAGAAAATGAAATCAACCTCTCTGATGAGAAGGGGAGGGATTACTTGAGAAAATCTTTAGAAACATATCAGAAAAAATTAGCTGAATTAAAGGGATTGAAGCTTGATGATTTCTCAGAATTTATGAAAAAAACTCATCTTCCATATTTACTTAAGTGGTATGAGTTTGATGACAGATTTTCTTCACGAGAAAGAGCAAAAAACAAACAGGCTATTATTGAGGATACATCTGAAGTTGCAAAGAAACTTGGACCAAAAACAGGTAGAACACAAGTTTGTGATCCAGATCGAGATGAAAGTAAAAATAAATCCTTTAATATTACTGCTTGGCATGCCCGAGATATCTTGCCCGGTCGCCAGCTTGTGTACAATAAAGCTTTCGGAATCAGTGATCCCAATGCGATACTATTTGTTGAAGATCCGAAACAAGATCCAGATCCAAAGAATCGATTCAATCCCGATGGGACAATTAAAGACCTAACAATCAATAGGAAACGAGAGATACTCCAGAAAGAATACGAAAATAACAAGAGAATAACGGAGCCGTTGATTCTACGCGCGAATGCTGGAGATTGCATAAAAGTAACGCTTTTCAACGCCCTTGGTGAAATGCCCGATAAGGATCCCATGGATTCCAAGCATTGGAGTTTTAACACGATGCCGCCGATCATTGAAGGATTCAATTTCAATCAGATCCGTTCTTCCAATCATGTGGGATTGCATCCGCAATTAGTAGCAGTACACAGCTATAATCAAGATGGAGCTAACATCGGGTTAAATAAACCTTCAACAGCCCCACCATGCACCACTGCGCCACATAAGGACTGCCCAGAACGTAAGTTATATGAATGGTACGCAGGAGATTTTAGTGTTGATGACGATGGTTCTCCGCGTTGGACGCCAATCGAATTTGGTGTGGTCGCCTTACGTGATATGGCAGATGTAATAAAACATAGCTCTCATGGTGCTATCGGTGCATTGGTTATTGAACCGGAGGGCTCAACGTGGGCTGAAGATGGAAATAGTAAAGCATCGATGGCGATTACAACCGCTGATGGCAAAAAATTCCAAGAATTTGTTGTGATCTATCAGGATGATCTCAGTCTTCAATGGTATCAAGATAAAGATAAGCATCTGGGGGCTTTGCCTAACTTGCGTAACGCCGACGATGCCGAAGATACAGGTCAAAAGGCATTTAATTATCGTACTGAACCGATTTGGGCAAGACTGGGTTCCTCCGTACCTTCAGCGGAACCAGAGTCCATGCTTGACTATGATTGGTCGAACGTTTTTAACTCTAATGTTGCACACTTTGGATGTCCGACTGGCAAAGATTGCGATCCGGAGACGCCTATTTTTACTGTTGAGGCAGGGACACCTGTGCGATTTCGCGTGGTGCATCCTGGCGGTCATCCGCGTAATCATTCCTTTACTGTTCATGGCCATGACTGGAGTATGAATCCATGGATTGCTGATCCAGCTTGTATTAAAAAACATAAGGGCGCGAAAAATACGGATGAAATATGTGGTTCAACCAAACAGGGCTGGAATAATGATAGCCCCAGTCTTTATGGCACAGTAAATGCCATCGGTCCGGCACGTCATGTCAACATTTTGACTCAAGCAGGTGGTGACTTTGGCATACCCGGGGATTATATGTACAGGACTCAGGAAGGATTTACTTTTGGCGGTGGATTATGGGGTATTCTCCGGGTTACCGATAAGAAGGATCCAAAACTAGGAAAATAGAAAGCTCAATAGACAAAGGGGGCTTTATGATTCGTAATTCGTTGACCGATTGGATATTTCTGTTGCTTGTTGTCATGTTATTGGCAATAAGTTTGAATACAAATGCTGAAGAAAATCAGGCTGGCGTCAAACAAAATGTAAGAGAGGAAAATGTACTTCAACTCGACCAATCGCAACGATTTGAGAATCAAGGGATAGCCATTAATTTCTCCCTTGCTCCCATGACTAAAACGGAAGAAACGAATACGCTTAAAGTTGGTATAGATGCGATAGCCACGTTTAAGATCAATGATGTTTACACCGATCAACCTTTGTCCGGTTTGCGGCTGCGCGCTTGGATGTCGATGCGGCCTTCAGAAATGGTGGCTAGCGAGGTGAACTGTACTGACAAAGTCAAAAGTTTCTTGAGCGGGGCACTCAGTAAGCGCGCTGATGCGAGCTTTAATGAATACCTACTGCTTACCCTCAATCACGACAAAACCATCACATTCGTCAATCCACAAGTCTCTTTTAATGCGACTAAGCTTGAAGATATTATCGCTTTACCGGGAAATGGCTCTGATTGGGTTCTTTCGGCGGATAAAGCCTTTCTTTATGTCACCATGCCGGATGAGTCTTCTGTTGCAGTGATTAACACCGCTACGCGTAAATTAGTGAGCACCTTGGTAACGGGAGAGAAATCCATTCCTCGCCGGATTGAGATTCAGCCGGATGGACGTTACGTGTGGGTGGGTTTAGATGGAAGTACAGCAATTGCTGTCATCGATACGGCGACAAATAAGATTGCAACCAGTATCGATGCAGGCAATGGATTGCACAATATTGCTTTTACGGCGGATAGCCGTTTTGCCTATGTAACCAATAGTACTTCCAACACGGTCACCGTGGTTGACATTCATAAACTTGCCAAAATCAACGATATTCCTGTAGGTAAAACGCCCATCGCAATAGCATATGGTTTATCCAGTAGGCTTATTTACGTTGCTACGGCAAATGGCGGAACTATTTCCGCTATTGATACAGATAAGCAGATTGTTGTAAAAACTATCTCAGTCAAACCCGGGATAGTTGCTTTGCGCTTTGATCCAAGTGGTCGTTATGCGCTTGCAGCAAATCAGATCGAGAACACTCTATACGCAATCGACTCGGTAACAAATTCAGTGATAGGATCAACGCAAGTTGTGAAAGAGCCGGATCAAATTGCTTTTACAGAACGCTATGCTTATGTGCGAGGGCTTGGATCAGAGAAATTTTCATTGATCGAGTTAAATAGTTTGAAACAGGGTAATCTGGCACCAGCAGATATCCAAGCTGGGCGTTTGCCACCAAGCACCGAAGCAAAGGAAATCAATGTGGCTGACATGATAGTGCCGACACCAGAAGGCAATGCAGTGATAATTGCCAATGCTCCTGATCGCATGATGTATTATTATCAGGAAGGCATGATGGCGCCAATAGGCACCTTCTCAAACTACAAACGTATGCCGCATGCAGTAATGGTGCTAGATAATAGTCTGCGGGAAACAGCGCCGGGTGTTTATACTGTACAGGTCAGGCTCGCCAAAAGTGGGCGTTTTGATGTACCGCTAGTCATCGATCAGCCGCGTGTTGTGAATTGTTTTCAAGCAAGCGTAGCAGAATCGGCTGGTACTGAAAAGATTGCGGTAGACGCCAGTGTTCGCATTGAAATGCTGGCTGAAAAAAATACACCACAGACGAATAGTCCTGCCAGCATCAAATTCAAAATTGTGAATGTTACAAACGACCAAGCTATTATCGGTCTTAAAGATGTGCGTGCACTTGTATTTGAACCACCTGGCACTTGGCAGAAACGTCTTCTAGCCACGGATATCGGTGATGGTATTTATGAGATCCAGCAAATTTTTCCTCGCGCAGGAAATTATAAATTACTGTTCGAGATTGCATCGCGCGGAATAAAGTATACGAGTATGGCACCGAATCAAATCAAAGTTGATAAGGGTGATAAATCTAATGACGAATTCATTCAAACCTCTGTGCTCAAAAAATGAACATTTATCGTTCTAAATATCATTGCGTTTCGTATTATCTATTGAGATGCGTTACGGCGCTACTTTACCTATTTGCAATGCATACGAGTGCCGAAAGCATTCGTTGGGATGCCTCGCCAGTGATTCCGGATGTATCCGTAGTTAACCAGGATGGTGAGCGTATTCGATTTTATTCCGATCTTGTAAAAGATAAAACGGTTGCTATCAATTTTATTTTTACTAATTGTACGGCTGCCTGCCCAGTACTCTCAGCAGTTTTTCGTGAGACGCAGCTGATTTTAACTGACCAGATAGCACGCAATATACATTTTATTTCTATCAGCATAGATCCTGCGAATGATAGATCTGAAAATTTAAAACAATATGCTGCAAAATTTGATGCCGGAGCTGGTTGGACTTTCGTGACCGGCAATAAATCTGAAATTGATCGTCTTGTAAAAGCGCTTGGAGTTTATGCTGGCAACAAGTTTGATCATAGTCCGGTGGTAATGATTGGCAACGACAAGGCGAGTCGGTGGACTCGAGTCTATGGATTTTCCGGTGAAAAGACGTTGGTGAGAATCATCAAAGAGGCGTCAGTGATGGAAAAAGCTGCAACAAACCCAAATGGGAATGAAGCTTCTCTGCGAACTTGTTGCTAACGTGTTATTCGTTATATTTACTTTGCTATTGGTTATAACGACATACGCTCCGGAAGTGCAATCAAATGAAAATGGACTCTCACTGCAAGAATTGATTGGTAAGAGGATTTACCACACTGGAAGAACCGGAGAAAAACCCGACATTTCGGTACGTTTGAAAAACAATAGAACTGTAATGCCGGCTACAAATTTTGCTTGCGCCAATTGTCATGGCGTTGCTGGAGAGGGGGGAGCGGAAGGCGGTATACGTGCTTCTCCGATTGCTTGGCAGATACTTTCCAGATCAACCGCGCAAATTGGTGCAGTGCGTTCGCGCGATGCTTACAATGAGATTTCCTTTAAACGTGTCATTACCCAAGGTATCAATGGCTCTGGTTTACCACTGCATCCCTCCATGCCGCTCTATCAGATGAGTGATGCACAAACAAATGCACTGATTGCTTATTTGAAAATTTTGGGAACACCACAGGATATTGATCCTGGCGTCAGCGATACCACTATCAAGATTGGCACTGTACTGCCGAATAGCGGTCCTCTTTCAGGCGTCGGTGCAGATATTGAAGCAATATTACGTGCCTATTTTAAGCAAATTAATAATGGTCGTGGCATATATGGCCGTAATATTGAATTAATCGTAGAAAGTACCAGTGGAAAATCAGATGAAGTACAAGTTGCGACACAAAGACTGATCGAATTGCATAAAGTTTTTGCAATGGTTGCCAGCTTCGAACCAGGTGTTACCGAGCTACAACACAACTTATTCGAGCAAGGTGCCATCCCGCTTATCGGACCAGTATCCCTGACACCGTATATAGTGACTACGCCTAACCGATATATTTTCTATCTACTACCAAGCTTCTACGACCAGGCTCGTAGCCTAGTGGATTACATAAGCAGTTTGCGTATCAATCCGGAACGACGCTTTAGACTTGCTGTTATCCATGCCAAAGGTGACTATGAGGAAGCTGCCGCAGTCGGCACACTGGCACAGGCTAGGTTACATGGAATGGATATCACGATAAATGAAAGTTATGCAACAGGGCAATTCCCAGCGCAAAAAATGCACCGTCTGATTACTACGGATGAGCCTGATTACATAATTTTCTTCGGGCCGGGCACGGATCTTGAAGCGCTCTCAGAATATATGACAAAAAATGAATTAAATATTCCACTGGCAACATCAACCGCGATGGTAGGACGTGCTGCATTTAATTTGCCGTTACGTGTCGCAAAACAACTTCTGCTCGTACATTCTGCAGCCCTTCCAGGACAAGATGATTTTGGTGAATTAGACATTTTATTAGGTGTGCCAGGAAATAATCCCTCATTTCAGGCGTTAGCGCTTGGCGCAGCGAAAATTTTTGTCGAAATCGCAAAACGTGGAGGCAGATTATTGAATCGAGAAATTTTTATAAATACCATTGAACAATTACACGATTTTAAAACAGGGGTCGTGCCACCAGTAAGTTTTGCATTTAACCGTCGTATTGGAGTGCGAAGCTCTTACATTGTCCACATCGATATTGAGAAAAAACGATATATTGCGCTTACTGAACGCATCGAACCTCAATAAATGCACACGTACGAGAAGGAATGGGATGCTTAGGGCAGATTTGTTTTTGTAAATAGTGAGACAGAAATTTGGCACACCGTTTTTTTAAAATTGAATTATCCTTTGGTAGTATCGCATTTCCTTGTATTTGTAAGGCTCTAAACTAATAAATTGAGACTTTTGCATGGTTGCGGTCTTGATTGATCAGGTGGTTGCTATAATAGATAATGCTTCAAACTATCAATATCGGAATAAAAATAATGGAGTGTGAAGCTAAGGACCTAATAAACAACCACTCGTGGCAAGACCAGGGGGAACCGCAAGTTGCTAAAAATATCCTCTGAGTGTTTTTTATCAAACATCAATATTCGTTGCTCGTAACGCATTTTTTTCGATAAAGGCTCGGCGTGGTTCAACCACATCCCCCATCAACGTAGTAAAAATTTCATCGGTCAAAATACTGTCGTCAATTTGTGCTCGCAGCAAGCGACGATTCTGCGGGTCCATCGTCGTTTCCCAAAGTTGCTCTGGATTCATCTCTCCTAGACCTTTATAGCGTTGCACATTGACCGTTTTTTTCACTTCATCCAACAACCATTCCAATGCCGGTTTAAACTCATGGATGGCTTGCTTACGTTCGCCACGCTGAATATAAGCACCTTGACCAAATAGTCCTTGAAAAATCTGTGATGTCTTTTGAATCTGATCATAATCAGTACTTTCCAGAAAATCACTATCCAAGTAACTGGTCAGTACATTTCCATGTGACATCCGCATGATTTTGAGTCTGTAGCGTTCATGAATCGGATCAAATTCAGCGACAATCTGCACGTCTTTAACGCGCGCGGCCAACTTGGCAGCACTGTCATTCGCCGCTTGTTCACTGCTTAAATCTATATCGGGTTGACGCAACAAGGCATGCATAATATGTCTATCGATTACTTGACTCATCCGTTCAATCACTGCTTCAGCCAACACATATTCGGTTGCAATTTTCTCCAACGCATCGCCGGTCATTGGCGGTTTTTCTTCATGGATAAATAATTCTGCGCCATCAAGCGCCAAGTTCAACATATATGCTTTAAGTTCACTGTCGTCTTTGACGTAGCGCTCTTTTTTACCTTGCTTGATTTTATATAACGGAGGTTGAGCAATATACACATGACCCCGCTCAATGAGTTCTGGCATTTGTCGGTAAAAGAACGTCAGTAATAATGTGCGGATATGCGAACCATCCACGTCCGCGTCAGTCATGATAATAATACGGTGGTAGCGCAGTTTATCCGGATTATATTCGTCTTTACCAATACCTGTACCTAGCGCAGTAATCAATGAAATAATTTCTTGCGATGAAATCAATTTATCAAAGCGCGCTTTCTCGACATTTAAAATTTTTCCTTTAAGCGGCATGATTGCTTGGAACTTACGATCACGGCCTTGTTTCGCGGAACCACCTGCAGAATCACCCTCGACCAGATAAAGTTCGCATAACTCAGGATTTTTTTCCTGACAATCTGCTAATTTACCGGGTAATCCCATACTATCCAATACGCCTTTGCGTCGCGTCAGTTCTCGTGCTTTTCTTGCGGCTTCTCGCGCGCGTGCAGCTTCGATGATTTTGTTACAAATCGTTTTCGCATCAATAGGATTTTCTAGTAAATATTCTGAAAATTTCTGTGAAACTACTTCTTCTACTACAGGACGAACTTCTGAAGAAACTAGTTTTTCTTTAGTCTGCGATGAAAACTTAGGCTCAAATAATTTGACTGACAACACACACGACAATCCTTCACGCATGTCATCACCGGTGGTTTCAATTTTGGCTTTTTTTGCTAACTCATTTTTTTCAATATAGTTATTGAGTGTGCGAGTCATTGCCGCACGTAAGCCAGTCAAATGCGTTCCACCGTCTTTTTGAGGAATGTTATTGGTGAAACATAGAACTTGTTCGGTATAACTATCGTTCCATTGCATGGAGACTTCAACCGAAATATTGTCTTTACTGCCAATCGTGTAGAAAATTGTCGGATGTAATACCGTTTTGCTACGGTTAATATATTCAACGAAATTCTTGATACCGCCAGTAAACGCGAAAACTTCTTCTTTACCTGTACGTTGATCAATTAAATGGATTCTTACGCCATTGTTCAGAAAAGACAGCTCTCGCAAGCGTTTAGCAAAAATATCATAGTGGTACTCAATATTGCCGAAAATTTCTTTACTGGCTAAAAAATGAACTTCAGTACCATGTCGCTCGCTTTCTCCAGTAATTTCCAGAGGCTTTACAGGAACGCCCATGCGAAATTCCATCTGGTGAACTTTACCGTCGCGACGAATCGTTAACTTTAACCATTCGGACAATGCATTGACAACGGATACCCCAACACCATGCAAGCCCCCGGATACTTTATAAGAGTTATCATCAAACTTTCCACCCGCATGTAACTCAGTCATAACGATTTCTGCTGCGGATCTTTTTAAATCATCGTCTTGCTTGATACCTGTCGGGATACCACGTCCATTATCTAGAACGCTGACAGAATTATCGGGGTGCAATGTTACGGTAATGTCATCGCAATGCCCCGCTAATGCTTCATCAATCGCATTATCAACAACTTCAAATACCATGTGATGCAGTCCGGTCCCATCACTGGTGTCTCCAATGTACATACCAGGACGTTTACGAACTGCGTCTAAACCTTTTAGTATTTTAATACTGTCAGAACCATAATCGTTCTGTGTTTCTTTTGATGGATTGTTGGAATCGCTCATTGATTTTATGTAAGTGCTGTGACTGAAAAATTTCTGAATAAACTGAAGAAAACCATGACCTGTTTATAACACTAAATTCTCATGGGCATGACGATATATTTAAAATTTTTATCTTCTGGAATGGTGATAAGAACACTCGAGTTAGCATCCTCAAAAGCACATTGAACCGTTTCACTATCAACGTTATTGAGTAAATCCATGAGGTAGTTGATATTCAGACTAATGTCGATTGATTCGTCATCATACTGAATCAACAATTCTTCTTGAGCATCTTCTTGTTCATTGTTTTTACAGGTAATAGAAACGTTATCTTTGCTAATAACTAAACGTACTCCACGAAATTTATCACTTTGGTTAGACAGTATTGAAACGCGTTGAAGTGCTTGAAGGAAGGTTATTCGATTAATATCAAAAATTTTTTTATTTTTAACAGGAATGACTCGATTGTAATCAGGAAACTTACCATCAATAATTTTCGATATTACTGTGATATCAGAAAAAGAGAAACGAATTTTGTTTTGAAGATAATCGATTTGAATTGGATCATCACTGTCTATCAATAATTTAGATAATTCAAAAACAGTTTTTCTTGGCAAAATGACTTCTTGTTTTGTTACTTTTTGTTGTAACGTCATTGCGATATAAGCTAATCGATGGCCATCTGTTCCCACACCAATTAATTGATCATTTTCTGCTAACAATAGTAAGCCATTTAAATAGTAGCGTATATCTTGTTGTGCAACGGAAAACTGCACATGGTGCAATAGCTTTTTAAGTTCCTTTTGCTTCAACGTCAATGAAGTAATCGCATCATTTTGTTCTGCTATTTCAGGAAAATCTTCCGCTGGCAGAATTTGTAAATTGAAAGCACTTTTACTGGATTTGACTTGTAAGTGATCTTCTTTACGAATCAATGAAACTTCTGCACTCGCATCGAGTGAACGTAAAATATCCTGAAGTTTCTTCGCTGAAACAGTTAAAGAAAAATTTTCTTGGTTTAATTTTTCTTTGGTTATTTCGGTTTTAATTTGTATTTCAAGATCAGTGGCTAAAAAAGTAGTTTTTTCGTCGTTTTGACGAATCAATACATTCGATAGGATGGGCAATGTTTGTCGACGTTCAACAATTCCAGTCACCGTTTGTAACGGTTTCAGTAAAGTATCACGGTTAGTTTGTATTAATAGCATTTAAATAAAAGAATAGTAATTAAATTAAAGCACTTAAATATTCTGTATATTTTCCAACATTCAAGTGTTATCAACAAGATAGTTAAAAAAATCACCTTGTATAGCAACGGTAAATCCCTTGGATAATTTGTGGATAAATAAAACACTTCTGTTTATTCTTGAGTTATCCACAATCTATCAACGTGATCTTCATTATCCTCGTAAAATAAGAATCAGAGCATTAAAATCACGGCTTACAAGCGGATCTGACATGCGTAATTCATTGATTTTTTTGCAGCCGTGCAATACGGTCGTATGATCCCGGCCACCAAATGCTTCACCAATATCCGGTAAACTTAATGATGTGAGCTCCTTAGCGATGGTCATTGCCATTTGCCTAGGTCTAGCCACAATACGCGAACGTTTTTTGGAATACATTTCAGACACTTTTATTTTGTAATAATCGGCAACCGTTTTTTGGATATTTTCAATCGATATTTGGCGGCTTTGTACCGCCAATAGATCTTTAAGCGCTTCTTTTGCTAAATCAAGCGTAATTTCTTGATTGATAAAGCGGGAAAAAGCGAGTACTCGCTTCAATCCCCCTTCTAATTCACGCACATTGGAGCGAATATGTTTGGCAATGAAAAAAGCGACATTTTCATCGAGTTTTATTTTTTCTAATTGTGCTTTTTTAAGCAAAATAGCCACTCGCATTTCCAGTTCAGGCGGTTCGACTGCAACCGTTAAACCCCATCCAAATCGTGAGACTAAGCGTTCTTCTAAACCAGAAATTTCTTTAGGGTAAGAATCACATGTGATAATGACTTGCTTGTGTCTTTCAACTAATGCATTGAATGCGTAAAAGAATTCTTCTTGAGTACGATTTTTGCCACCAAAAAATTGTACATCGTCGACCAATAGAATATCCAGTGAGTGATAGTACAGTTTAAATTTATCAAAAGCTTTATGTTGATAGGCACTGACGACATCTGAAACATATTTTTCAGCATGTACATAGCGGATTTTTGCGTTTTTGTTCTCGGCAATAACGTAATTTCCAATGGCTTGGATTAAATGTGTTTTACCCAATCCGACGCCGCCATAAATAAACAGCGGGTTGTATGCTATTCCCGGGGATTGTGCAACTTGCATCGCACCAGCTCGAGCCAATTGATTGGCCTTTCCAGTCACAAAGTTTTCAAAAGTGAAACTTGGGTTCAAACGACTTGGATTTTTTTTACTAACGCTATAACTATTTGAATTGATAGGTTCCGCATCGTTTGGTAACGATATTGAAGTAGATTCAGGCTCAGATGGAGCAGCGACAGCTGTTTGCGGTACGGGAGTATGATTAGAATTGTTTTTTTCTTCAGAATGTTCCAAAAGTCTTAAATCAAAAGCAATTTCTTTGGCAAAGTAATTTTGCGCCATTGCTTTTATGTGGCCAATAAAATTGTCTTTTACCCATTGCAATACAAAGCGATTCGGCGCAATTAGTACGACGCCATTGTCGCTATCTGATGAAGGATCAATTTGTAACGGTTTTATCCAAGTATTAAACTGCTGCGCGTTTAATTCTTTTTTAAAATGATCGAGACAACAAAGCCAAAAAGCATTTAGAGACTGCATCGTTCTAGGTATCAATTTATCTGGCTTACTTTCTAATGAGTTTATAACAATAAAAAAACAAAAGATTCATCTCATATTTCCACATTATCGATTAATCGTGTTTTATCTAACCACGCTGCTGCCAATATCACTAAAGGTTCGTCACGGTTTTGCGCTGGTGTTAATGAAATACGATTGCAAATTTGAATATAATCAACTTTCCATCCACGTTTTGTCATTTGTTGCATCGATTTTTCCTGTAAAGCTGCAAAGTCTTTGTGGCTAGATATAATTTCTTCTTTGATGTAGTTAAGTGTTTGAAAAAGGTAGCTTGCTTCGCTACGTTGAGATTTTTCTAAATACTGATTTCTTGAACTCAGTGCTAACCCATCAGGAGCACGAACGGTTTCACTAGCAATAATCTCAATCGGCAAATTAAGTTGTTTAACCATTTGTTGCACCATGAACAACTGTTGATAATCTTTTTTACCAAAAAGGGCTAAGCTAGGTTGAATAATATTGAATAATTTCAGTACTATCGTTGTTACACCACGAAAAAAACCGGGACGAAACTCACCTTCCAAAGTATCTGCTATAGAAGGTAATGCTAACAAGAATTCTTGATGAGTAGGAAAAAGAATTTTCTCATCTGGGACAAAAATGGTATTGACATTTATTTCGTTAAGCAATAGGCAATCTTGTTCAATCGTTCGAGGATATCTTGAAAAATCTTCGTGGGGTAGGAATTGTAAGCGATTTACAAAAATACTGACTACAACCTCATGAGATAATTGTTTAGCATGTTTGATGAGCGTTAAATGACCGTCATGCAAATTACCCATTGTCGGTACAAATGCTATTGACTGCTTGTCTTGCAAATGTGTCCGGATGGATGGAATATCATTAAATATTTTCACGTTTGAATGATTATCAATATTCGTGTTCGTGATCAGGAAACTGTCCTGATTTAACGGCCTGGACATAATTTGCAATAGCTTCTTGGATGCTATTAGCCCCTTCCATGAAATTTTTTACAAACCGTGGTTTTTTTCCTTGGCACAAGCCTAGCATGTCATGGAGTACAAGAACTTGGGCAGAACAATTTTTCCCAGCGCCAATTCCGATGGTTGGAATCGAAAGCGATTGTGTGATTTCCTCTGCTAATTTTGCTGGAACAACTTCCATTAAAAGAGCTCCAGCGCCTGATTTTTCTAATAATTTTGCATCTTCAAGAAGAATTGCTGCGGATTGTTGTGAGTTACCTTGTAATTTATAGCCACCTAATTGATGAATGGATTGAGGCATCAATCCTATATGCGCACAAACAGGAATACCACGTTGTGTTAGGAAAGAAATGGTTTCAGCCATTATTCGCCCGCCTTCTAATTTCACCATATGCGCACCTGCCGCAATGATTTTGCTTGCATTGGCGAAGGCTTGTTGTGGAGATTGTTGATAACTACCGAAAGGCATATCGGACATGATAAGCGCTTTCTGTACTCTATTCGAAACACACCGAGTATGATAAATAATTTCGTCGACAGTGACAGTTAACGTCGTACTATCGCCTTTTATAACGTTTCCGAGTGAGTCACCTACGAGTAATACATCAATTCCGGCATCTTCTGATATTTTTGCAAATGTAGTGTCGTAACAAGTTAAAACAGTAAATTTTTCATTGGTCCTAGCTTGTTGTTGCAAGGTAATGAGTGTGGTACGCATCGCTTTTCAAAGAGACTTTCTAGAGTTAGTGCAAAGCAATGATATCGTATTGCTACTAAAGGTAAAGTAATCGATACGATATTATTCTTAATTTATGTTTAATTTGATGGGCAAAATCATGAATCTCAGTGGCCGCTAGCTTAGCCTCCACTAATAATTAAGTCTCGTATGGAATTCTATTTCGTAGAACAGAAAATTTGTGTGAATAGCGTTTCCTTGTAGAAATATCCTTACTGCGAAATTTATAGAATACTTCGTTTAAGAGTTTATTGCATTGATATGTGGTCAGCGACTGTGATGCGATATCTCTAAATTACCGGTTTTTAGGATTACCTTTTTCGTGTTTTTTTGCATGATGGTTTGTTTTCTCCTGTTTTCCACGAACATTGTTTGGGCGTTGTGAATAATTATGATTTTTTGCGGTATGTCGATCAGAATAACTATTTTGGGTATGGTGCTGCGTACGATATGCGTCGTTGTACCATTTTTCTTCAACAAAATACACTGGTTGCCCACAAGCCTTGTATTGGTGACAATGCTTGCTCCATTTCTTAGCATGTCCAGGTGGAACGTGTAGGTAAATGGGGTGTTGAGGAATGCCAATATTAGAAGGTATTGCAGTAACTGGATTCGAGTAAATTAGTCGTGGATTTAAACCTTGGTTGCCCAGGTTGATCTGACCATAAAATCCTGGTTGGCCAATATTAACCGAAATGCCAGTGTTGTTTGATGAAACAGGAATTGAAAAAAAAGTGAGGAATCCAAACAACACAAGCGTTTTTTTCATCTTAATTCTCCATACGGTAATAAATTTGACTAACCTAGAAAGGTAGAGTGAAAAATCTCTAACATTCCGTTGTATTAAGTATTAACGTCTAGAGCAGATAAAAAATTAGCATTTTTTGATGATAAAGCCCTTTGCACAACCGCGAGAATTTAGCTGTAGTGAGAGAGAAGAATTTCCGAATGACACTGGTTACATGTCATTTTAGTAGGAATTGAAGTTTTTCTCTTTTTTTAGGAAAGTTTTCTACCTTATGTAACATTTCGACGGATTACTCCTGTTAATGGTTGATCTGCGAAGATTTTATTGGCTGCTTTTTTCAGATTCAAGCAGATACTTTTCAGTGTGACTTGGGTGTTGACTTTTGCCGTACCGAAGTAGCTGGTGCGTCCCATTCTGAACATGCGTTTGATCGTGCCGAAACGCTGTTCGATCATATAGCGTTTTTTGCTGATCAATTGATTCGCCAGTTTCTGGCGTGAGGAAAGTGGTTTCCATCACAGTAGCCAAACTGCGACTTCTTGCCTTTCCTTTCTTTAGCCAGATCGCATTTTACAAATGCTTCAAGTTACGATTATCATTCAATTAACAAAAATTCAAATGAACGATTATTCTGTCTCTGTTGGGTTATTTTTCTGCTGTGGATTATTTTGTCTATTTTGTTCGGGGAATATTGGTTCGATAACGACTGTTTCTTTAACCGTCAATAAATTTGCCACAAATATGCCTAATTCATACAAAAGACAAAGCGGTATGGCAAGCATAAATTGTGAAATAACATCGGGAGGGGTCAGAACAGCAGCAATCACAAAGGAGGAGACAATGACGTAAGGACGAACTTCTTTGAGTTTCTCGATAGTAATAACGCCAGTTCTAACCAGAATAATAACAAATATCGGTACCTCAAATGTTACTCCAAAGGTTAAAAACATCGATAACACAAAGCTAAGGTAATTACCGATATCCGTCATGACGGCAACCCCTTCAGGCGCGAAGTAGGTAATAAACTCAAATACCAGTGGTAATGCGGCAAAATAGGCAAATGCCATCCCGGAAAAAAACAACAAACTGCTGCCAATAACCAACGGCAAAGCCATGCGTTTTTCATGCGTATATAAGCCCGGTGCGACGAAAGCCCAGATTTGATACATCGTATGGGGTAACGTGACTACAAAAGCAACCATCAATGCCACCTTCATCGGTACGAAAAATGGCGTTGCCACATCGGTTGCGATCATTTGTCCGCCTTGCGGCAGTTTCTCCAAGAGTGGTTGTGCGAGTATGGTGTACAGTTCGCGAGCAAAAAATGCACACGGTAAGAACCCTAGCATAATAACGCCCAAAATCCGTATGATTCGCGCACGTAACTCGACTAGATGTGACAGCAGGGAACCTTCGATCATCGCTGTGTTTTCGTCAGAGTTGTGCTATCCATGAGATGCGTCACGCTTGTTTTGTTCTGCTGCTTGTGAGTTTGCATCGACTGGCGTTTTATGTGTTTCAGTTGCGGAAGCGAATTGATTTTTTTCTGGAGCAACCTCTGAAACGGTTGTTTTGATTTGATCCAGATCGTGTTGGACAGATTGCTCGACAGAATGAACCGTTTCTTCAATAGAAGATTGCATTTTTTTCAATTCTTCCATGCGGATTTCATTATGAATGTCAGTTCTTACGCTGTACACAAAACTGCGGCAACGCCCATATAAGTTACCGAGTGTTTTTGCTACGATTGGCAATCGCTCAGGCCCGATAACAATGAGAGCAACCAAAGAAATAACCAGCAGTTCCATAAAACTGATATCAAACATAATTTATTTCCAAATCAAAACAGTGATAGAAATAAAAAGGTTATTTTTCAGTCGTGTGATGAGTCGTTTTTGCAGCGGAGGCAGGTGGTTCAGTTGATTGTTCTTTGGTAACGTTGTTAGGAAAATCATGAGGCACATTTTCTCTTTTCGCTTGCACGTCAATGACATTATCGTGCGCCTGTTTCGCCGTTTGGGTAGCATCGGTATCCGCTTCTTTCATACCGTCTTTAAATCCTTTTAACGCTCCACCCAAATCGCTACCCAAGTTACGTAATTTCTTGGTACCAAACACCAGCACCACAATAACCAATACAATGATCCAGTGCCAAATACTAAATGTGCCCATAAGTTCTCCTTAGAATGAATGGAGCAAAGTAGTCCTTAGCCTGAGTGTACCATAGGGGACAATCGTTCTCTGCCACCGATTACGTGAATGTGTAGATGGAATACTTCTTGCCCACCAACACGTCCAGTATTAATCACAACCCGAAACCCATCTTGACAACCTTGTTCCTTAGCTAACTTAGGTGCTAACAACATCATTTTACCCAAAAGACTTTGTTGATCATCCTGAATATCGTATAGCGTTTCAATGTGTTGTTTAGGGATAATTAAAAAATGCACAGGCGCCGCAGGATGAATATCGTTAAAAGCAATGATTTCTTCATCCTCGTAAATTTTGTTAGATAGAATTTCTTTTCGGACTATTTTGCAAAAAATACAGTTATCCATAAGCTTTTATCAATTGGTTCGAGATTTTTTTTCTGCGATTCCTGAAACGCCCTCGCGTCTTTCTAGTTCTTTGAGAACATCTTGGGGACCCACTCCATGATGTGCCAATAAAATCATACAATGAAACCATAAGTCTGCAGTTTCATATACCACTTGATGCGGATCGCCATCCTTAGAAGCCATCAACGTTTCTGCTGATTCTTCAGCAATTTTTTTTAGGATTTTGTCTTGCCCACCTTGCAACAGTTTCGCCACATAAGAAGTTTCGGCGTTTGCCTGTTTCCGTTCTTCGATCGATTGAGCAAGACGATCTAAAATAGTCGAATGATTCATTTGGAATATATTTCTTCCGGATTTTTAATGACAGGTGCAGAAATCACCCATTCATTACCTTCTAGTTTTTGAAAAAAACAGTTATGTCTGCCGGTATGGCAGGCAATTCCACCGGCTTGTTCAACAATCAGCAACAGCACGTCTTCATCGCAATCCAAATAAATTTCTTTTACCGTTTGTGTGTGACCCGATTCTTCACCTTTGTGCCACAATTTCTTGCGCGATCGCGACCAGTAAACGGCCTCACCTTTCTCGACCGTCAGTTTCAAAGCTTCTCGATTCATCCAAGCAAACATCAACACTTTGCCGCTTTGAGCTTCCTGCGCAATCACTGGTACCAAACCATCATCCGACCAATTGATTTTGTTAAGCCAAGTATCTGCCATAAGTGCAAAAATTATAATAAAAGCAAACGACTAAAATATCATCAATTTTATCGATATTGATGTAATTATTTTAATTCTAACATCACAGGCGCACTTCGATACCATGTTGTTGCATATATTGCTTGGCTTGTTGCACGGTAAATTCGCCATAATGAAAAATACTGGCTGCCAGCACAGCATCAGCATGACCTTGTAGAATACCATCCACCAAATGATCAAGATTGCCAACACCGCCGCTGGCTATTACTGGAATACTGATTGCATCCGATACCGCACGTGTTAAGGCAATATCAAAACCGTTACGTGTTCCATCCCGATCCATGCTGGTGAGGAGAATTTCGCCCGCGCCCAACGCTTGCATTTTTTTGGCCCATTCGACGGCATCTATTCCAGTGGCTTTACGCCCACCGTGGGTAAATACTTCCCAGCGAGATATTTCATTTGGTGCGCTGACTTTTTTTGCATCGATTGCCACGACGATACATTGTGAACCATAATGATCGGCCGCATCAGCAATGAGTTGGGGGTTTAGGACTGCAGAAGTATTAATGCTAACTTTATCAGCGCCAGCATTGAGCAGTCTGCGGATGTCTTCCACTTGCCGTACTCCACCTCCAACCGTCAACGGAATAAAGACTTGTGCGGCCACTGCTTCAATGATGTGCAAAATTAAATCACGATCATCAGAGCTGGCGGTAATATCGAGAAAGGTCAGTTCGTCGGCACCTTGTTCATCATAGCGGCGCGAGATTTCAACCGGATCTCCTGCATCGCGTAATTCAACAAAGTTGACACCTTTAACGACACGCCCATTAGTAACATCCAGGCATGGAATAATGCGTTTTGCAAGACTCATTAAGAAAAAAGAGGAATGTAGTTATAGTTATTATGAGGATATTAAGAGCACTTGCACTGTAATAAATATAGCAATATGGTCAAATACTTAAGGGGCTATATTCGCAATACTAAGCTTATCAGCCAAAATTTGCGCTTCTTTGAAATCCAACGAACCTTCGTAGATAGCACGCCCGGTAATCGCACCGATAATCCCTTCCGATTCGATTTCACACAATTTGCGAACATCTTCAATATTGGTAATACCACCGCTGGCGATGACAGGCACTGTCAACTGTTTGGCCAGTTCGACGGTAGCATGTGTGTTGACGCCGCTGAGCATGCCATCCCGACCAATGTCCGTGTAAATGATCGCTTCGATACCATAGTCTTCAAATTTTTTCGCTAGATCGACTACATCGTGCCCTGTAATTTTCGACCATCCATCCACGGCAACTTTTCCTTCTTTAGCATCCAAGCCAACCATGATTTGCCCTGGAAAAGCATAGCACGCATCGTGTAGAAAGCCAGGAATTTTGATAGCAGCCGTACCAATGATCATATAGCTGATGCCATCATCCAAGTAGCGTTCGATAGTATCTAAATCACGGATGCCTCCACCGAGTTGGATGGGAATTTGTCCATTGATGGCTTTAACGATATCTCGAATCGCCGGTTCGTTTTTTGGCTTACCCGCTAAAGCACCGTTTAAATCAACCAAATGCAGTCTTCTTGCGCCCTGGTTTAACCAGTGTGCTGCCATTTCGCCGGGTTCTTTCGAGAATATAGTTGCGTCTTCCATAACGCCTTGTTTAAGACGAACACAATCACCGTCTTTAAGATCGATCGCTGGAATGATCAACATGATTTAATCAAGATCAATGTATAAAAAGTACTCATTAATTTTAATAAATATCAGAAAAATTGTTTTTGATTACGGTATCCATCGAGAAAAATTTTGCAATAGCGTCAATCCGGCAGATTGACTTTTCTCAGGATGAAACTGTACCGCGAAAATATTATTTTTGGCAACAGCACAGGTAAAAGGCATAGGATAGTGACTACGGCCGGCAATCGAAGCAGCATCAGGTGTTTCAACATAATAGCTGTGCACAAAATAAAACCGCGCATCGTCACGAATTCCTTCCCATAAAGGATGATCACTGGCTTGGTGAACCTGATTCCATCCCATATGCGGCACTTTTAATTTTTGCCCGTCGGTTGTTGTCATTAAAGGTTCAGGAAAATGAACGACTTTCCCAGGCAGAATATTAAAACCTTTAATATCGCCCTCCTCACTTTCTTCAAACAGCATTTGCAGCCCGAGGCAAATACCTAAAAAAGGCTTATGCTGCGCGGCTTTCACCACTGCTTGACGCAAACCACGGGTCTCGAGTTCTCGCATGCAATTACGCATCGCGCCTTGCCCTGGCACTACGACACGTTGTGCTTTTTCGACCTCGCACGGATCATTCGTTACGACGATCGAAGCACTTGGAGCAACGTGTTCCAAGGCCTTATGAACGGAACGTAAATTGCCCATTCCGTAATCTACAATTGCTATATCAGTCACGATGCATCTTTTAAATTTTTATAAACTGCCCTTGGTCGATGGAATGACTCCTGACATGGCAGGATCATGTTCTATTGCAACACGCAAAGCCCGGCCAAAAGCTTTGAAAACGGTTTCTGCTTGATGATGAGCGTTTCGCCCACACAAATTGTCGATGTGTAATGTCACCAAGGCATGATTCACAAAACCCTGAAAAAACTCTTGCATCAAATCGACATCAAAATCACCAATCCGGGCACGAGAGAAATTTACATTGAACACTAATCCTGGACGTCCCGATAAATCAATAACAACGCGTGACAAAGCTTCATCGAGCGGAACATATGCGTGGCCATACCGGCGCAAACCCTTTTTGTCTCCGGCTGCTTTAGCAAACGCTTGACCTAATGAAATACCAATATCTTCCACGGTGTGATGCGCATCGATATGCAAATCACCGCTTGCAATTATCTCGAGATCAATCAAGCCATGACGGACAATTTGGTCGAGCATGTGATCCAAAAAAGGCACGCCCGACTGCAATGTCGATTGTCCTGTTCCGTCGAGATTCAAATTAACGCTGATTTGGGTTTCCAGCGTATTTCTTGTGACCTGAGCTTGGCGCATAATGCGTTAGAAAATAATCTGAGATGTGAAAAATGTGGAATACGTTGGCGATATCGAAGTAATCTATTAGGCTATTTCGCTGATTATAGTATGCAATGCTTTACAAAACTGTGTATTTTCTTCAGGTGTTCCTACCGTAACTCGTAAGCAGTTTTCTAACGATGGATGAGTTCCATTCAGATTTTTTATCAATATACAACGTTGTTTCAAAGATTGAAATACCTTATCTGCATTTTTTATACGAAACAGAATGAAATTGGCAGACGATGGGAATACTTCGGTACCCTCCAAGGTACTCAAATAATTGCTAACTTTAGTGCGCTCTACTTTGATGGCCTCAGCTTGCTGCGATAAAATATCGGTATGATGCAAAACGCTTTCTGCGATCAATTGCGTCATAGTACCGATATTGTAGGGTAAACGTATTTTTTCAAAATGTTGTAGCCACTGTGTGCGTCCTATCAATAATCCCAGCCGTAAACCCGCTAGCCCAACTTTAGACAATGTACGCATTAGCAATACATTGGCAAATCGATCCAACTGATGAATCATGCTAGCATCAGCAAACGCATGATAGGCTTCGTCGATCACCACGATACCAGGACTTGCCGAAATAATTTGCACAATAGCCTCGGGATTAAATAAATTACCTGTTGGATTATTGGGATAAGCCAGAAAAATCACCGCGGGTTGATGCTTTTCAATTGCCGCCAGCATGGCCTCAAGATCCAAATTAAAATCTTTTTTTAGCGGCACGCCCACATATTGAATACTGGCAAAAGTTGCAATCATACGAAACATTACAAAAGCAGGCTCGACACTCATCAATACTGCGCCAGGTTTGGCAACCGCCATTGCAATCATTTGAATGATTTCATCCGAACCATTTCCCAATAAAATAGCCATCTCATCGGATATTCCCAAATTACGGCGCAGGGTTTGTTTTAACGCACTTGCGCTGGCATCAGGATAGCGATTGATGGGCGCGTTTTCTGCTAACGCTGCGATGTCTTTACGAAGCTGCGAGGGCAAAGGATACGGATTCTCCATCGCGTCCAGCTTGATCATCCCGGTTGCTGGCGGCACATGATAGGCCGAGAGCGAAAGAATCTCGGAGCGAATCAGTTGTTCAGGCGTAAAAGAATTAGACATTGAAGTACTCACTTACTTTTAATGTGAGCTTATATCGATAAAAAAATCAGATCGGTTTCAGATTTCTGTTGGTTGTTATTTGTTATAAGAGATAGCTTGTTTTAGATTGTCATTGCATTCATAGTAATCGACTTCGATCACCGCAATTAAATCCAATCAATGACTCTGGGATATTTTTGCTAAATGCAATTGCTTTAAATAATTCTCCCATTTCTGCAGGACTGACCAATTTTTGTAATTGATTCGCCTGAGCCAAATAATTCACACTATTCGGCGTAGCGGATTGTATCAAAACTTCCGTGATACCGCAGTTCATCAAAAAATGTGCTTGCGTAGTATACCCCATTAAATCAAGTCCATTACTATTTGCTATGTCAGTAATCGCACTGAAATCGACATGGCTAGTAATATCCTGCAATCCGGGCAAATAAAAAGGATCGTCGTGTACATGATGGCGATAGTGACACATCAAAGTACCTTGATGACGTTGCGGATGATAGTATTCACGGCTGCCAAAACCATAATCAATCAACAAAATCATTCCACGCTGTAGCATTTGCGCTAGGCTCTTAACAAAATACCGTGCGGATAGATTGATTTCGCTCACATAGTGTTGAGTAAAGCTGCCCCGATCATTTTCAGCCGTAACGATTGGTAACAATTGTTGTGCTGCATGAAGCAAATCAACATTCCGAATGGAACGGTCTTGCCAACCAAAGCGATCTTTATCCCAGATAACGCCCCGTTCCAAAATTTGACTCTGCTGCCAAACCACCAAATGAACAGGCATTGCATCCAGCACTTCATTGGCCATAATCACGCCTTGAAACTGGGCTGGCAATTCATGCAACCATTCGATGCGAGAAAATAAATGGGGTATTTGCTCCGATAACCATATTCTTTGACGTTCGCGAAGTTCGGCGCTCACTTCGAGAATTAGGTATTTGTCTGGCAATTGATCAAGCTGTTCTAATGCCAACAGAATATCGAATGCCAGTTTTCCTGAACCAGCGCCAAATTCGAGAATTTGATACGAATGCATTTGCTTGGCTATTTGCATGACTTGCCGTGCTATTGCGCGCCCAAACAACGAAGAGATTTCCGGCGCAGTGACAAAATCCCCAGCTTCTCCCAATTTAGTTGCGCCGCCATTGTAGTAACCCAACCCTGGCGAATACAGCACTAGATTCATGAATTGCTCAAAAGGTATCCAGCCTCCTGCATTATGAATTGCTTCCTGGATTGCCAAGGTTAATTGATGGCAATTTGCCAGTGCAATTTCACTGGCTGGTGGCAAATTAATTTGTAAAGACATCAAATCTGCTTGTTTATGGTAAATTTTAGAAAAATTCTTTATCGATGCCGTATTAGTTTAACAGGTCGTCTCAAGAAATCGACCAGGGAGTTAAGTGTGCAAAACAAAGTGATATTGGTTACAGGTGGCGCAAAGAGAGTAGGGTCAGCAATTTGCCGTCGATTGCATGCACGCGGAGCAACATTGGTCGTGCATTTTCGTTCTTCAAACGAGGCAGCAACAGCGCTACAAAACGAGCTAAATCAACAACGTGCCGATTCCGTTGCGCTGGCACAAGCTGATTTACTGGATCATAAGCAATTGTCTGGATTGATCGAAGCCGCAGTGCAACATTTTGGACAGTTGGATGGTCTGGTCAATAACGCCTCCAGTTTTTTTGCAACCCCATTAGGCCAATGCTCATCCGAAGATTGGAATGATCTCATCGGCAGTAATTTACGCGCTCCGCTATTTTTGTCTCAAGCAGCCGCACCGTATTTAAAAAAACAACAGGGTTGCATTATCAATATCGTTGATATTCATACCGAACGTCCTTTAAAGGATTACGTTATTTACAACGCAGCCAAAGGTGGCTTGCAATCATTAACACGTTCGTTAGCGGTTGAAATGGCGCCTGAAGTACGCGTTAATGGCGTATCACCAGGCCCCATTCTATGGCCCGAAGCCGGAAAATGGACGAATGAAGCTGAACGACAAGAAACCATTACGGGAACTTTATTAAAGCGCTGCGGTGAACCCGATGACATTGCCAAAACGGTATCCTTTCTCATCGCGGATGCACCCTACATTACCGGGCAAATCATTGCCGTGGATGGGGGAAGAAGCATTCACTTGTAAGGTGCTGGTATTTTAAATACAGGAATGACGTAGCACATTAACCCAATGATTCACAATGTTTTTTGAACGATACTGCTTGTCGCAATTTATAGGCCACCTGATTTCATTTCAAAAGCAGTCGATGCTTTTAACTGCAGTATACCATCGCTATAGCACTAATCCGCCCTAGCGGTTTTAACAGTTAGCCTCTCGTTAAATCAGAAATATCTATAGAACCGTTGCATCTGTATTGTTGTGACGTAATTTCACAGAATAACCGGTTGGCAATTGCATGTTCAGTAGCTAATGGATTGTATATACCTGAATTTATCGTGTACGAATAACTCTAAAATAGGTCTCTTCAACGGTAGGAAAGTTTGATATGATGAAATCTAAATCGATGATAATCGGATTGGAATTCAATGACTGAAAAATTGCTGGCCATTCGCAAAATCAGTAATAGACTGGCATTCGCTCTGGTGATATTGGTTTTGCTTGTGATTGGAGGAGCTTTTTTTGTACGCTATAGCCCTGAAGGAGGAGTCATCAATGCGCCAATAGCAGCTTGCGGCAGGCATCGTCGGCGGTTTCGTAGGGCTACAGCGTCGTCTAAAAAGCATGTCGGATGATGATCTAGCGCTTCTCGCAAATTCATGGGTATTTGTATGTTTATCCCCGCTTGTCGGTGGAATTCTTGCCGTAGTTTTGTATGTGTTATTTGTTTCAACGCTAGTGAGCGGTGACTTATTCCCAAAATTTGTGCCCGATATCAGAAACCTATCACCCGAATCTCCCAAAGGATTTTCAGACATATTTGCTGTACATGGGGAATCTGTAGATTATGCAAAAATGATGTTCTGGTCATTTGTTGCTGGATTTTCTGAAAGATTTGTGACTGACATCATTAGCAATTTTGAGAACAACTCAAATTCTGATGGCAGATCAAGTTAGTAAATCAAGACTGGAAGATTGATTCCAAATTAAAATTTCTAATGGAAGTAGCACGCACCCCCTAACTTGAAATTCTATAAAAGGGTTATTCGCGAAACTAGCGTATTCCAATATATTCCATAAAATTTTGTGTGATAATCCATTTGCCTTCCAGAATTGCCAGAAAGTTTTTCTACAATTTAACTGCAAGGCTGATTTCTTTTGCTTCTCTCTAAGTGTAGGTTCTACGAAATAAAACTCAATCGTAAGGTGATAACTATGACTCCTTTTTTAGGTGAATTGATCGGTACTTTTATTTTAGTGTTGTTGGGCAATGGCGTCGTAGCTAATGTCGTGCTCAATAAATCCAAGGGTAATAATGCTGGATGGATAACCATTGCGGCTGGCTGGGGAATTGCGCTTTTTGTGGCGGTTTATGCCGTAGCCGCTTCCAGTGGCGCGCATTTAAATCCTGCGGTGAGCATTGGTCTCGCGGCTGCGGGTAAATTTGCATGGAGTAGTGTTCCAATTTATGCACTGGGACAAATGCTAGGAGCAATGTTGGGTGCATTGGTAGTATGGATCACTTATCGTCAACATTTTGATGCAACAACTGATCCGAATATGCAGTTAGCAGCATTTTGTAGCGGACCGGCCATCCGTAATCCATTCTACAATATCATTACCGAAGCGGTCGGCACTTTCATGCTGGTGTTTGGCGTCATGATGATCGTTTCGCCACAGTCCAGCTTAGGTGCGTTGGATGCCCTACCGGTAGCTTTGCTATTATTTGGTATCGGTTTATCACTCGGTGGACCTACTGGCTTTGCGGTTAATCCTGCTCGTGATCTAGGACCACGCATCATGCATGCGATTCTTCCGATGACCAATAAACGCGATAGCGATTGGGGGTATGCTTATGTACCGATAGTAGGCGGCTTTATCGGTGGATTGATAGCTGCAGGGGTGTATTCGTTGCTGTAAAACTTTGGGAGCTGTAGTAGCTCAGATTAAATTTGAGTCCAAAGTTTGAGTGTTTTCAGTTGCTGTTTAGGTGTTTTATAATTAAACCTGAATTCTCATTCTTTGAGAAACAATGAAAATGATTCTTTGGGGATGCCATTATATTTTCTTAAGACTCGTTTAGCCTGACTCCAGAAGTTTTCAATTCCATTGATATGATTTTCTTACCCTGAGCAAATCGTGTGGAATGATTAATCCGCTCATGGTAAAAATGATTCACATCCAGAGACCTTTGCAAAATCACATGTAGTTCTTGTTTCAATGCAATTCTGGGCTTATTTGTAAGTTTTCAAGATATTTTTTAGCTATTTTTCTGTAGTGCTCTGGGAATAATCGCCCTAAACCGGCTATTTTTGGTTTTAAGGACACAATAATCCTATATTTGCGCAATCATTTGTCACTCAGCGAAGAGTTTAGGAAGTCTTTTCGAGAGTTGTAGTCATTGCGAGTAATATTCGCCAGGTATGCTCAGTGGGTTATTTTTTGTCACTTTATCTTGAATACCATTTTAATGTCACATGATTTCAAAGCATCGCAAAAAAGCACTCGAAATTTAAGTTGTGCCACTCCAACTGGAAGCTTTTGGATGTTGATACATGGTAAAAATTTTGAGTGTTGATTGACAAGCGTAGTTGATTCAATAAATAGATTACTCAGGAAATACCGAAGCTATTCTATTTTTAATAGCTAAGCAAGTTCATAATGGTTACTGCATCAAAATAACCGATGTAGTGGTCACCTCTCCTAAAAAATACAAATTACCTCTTGTTGAAATTAAATGTAGTAGAGCATTCATCATCTAATTCAAATTAACTGTGGAGTGTGCTGCTGACCATATAGGTTAGTATTCTAACCATGCCAGAAACGGATTCGGCCCGTATCGATATGCACAAAATCAGAACCGGGATAATAACCTACACCGCCCATTTGCAAATCTAGAGCAGCCTTCCGCACGTGAGCCAAACGATGACCGGGTAAACGTATATCGATAGCCTTGCCTAATGTGTGTAAGCTTGCTTTTGCCACACCATCACTTTGCGCTGCAAGCATTTGATTGGTTTGTGGAGATCGGTAAGCAGAAACCACATGAAACTCTTTTTTTGCACCTAGTTTGCGCTGTAACAAATACAATGCATCTAACAAATCCAAGTCAATTGGTAATCGATCTCCAGTACGGTGATCGCGCAATATTTTATAAATGCTGTTGAGTGAGTCAGAGACGTATCGTCCATTTGCCCAGAAAACTGATTGAATGCGTTCTCCGGTGTGCAAATTCAATAAGCTGATTTTTTTTTCAAAAGGTCTTCGGTTGATATTGGCATGAATAACCGGCGCTGTCATTGATAACGTTAACATTGCGCAGGCCCCTAACCCCGCCTTCAACAAACGGCGGCGATCATGTGCCACGTTATCTTCAATTGAAACATTTGAATCCAAGTCTGTTTGGATCGGCATCGTATATTTTCTCCCAAAAAATACAATTAATCTTGTAAGAATTATTTACCAGCCCGCATAACGCAACGCACGCATATCTCGATCATAGATATCAGACGAAAAATGCACATTCTGTTGCTCATCGACCCAGGCGGTAATATACACCAAGTAAATAGGTAATTGTTTCGGTAAGTGCATCGTGGCAGGGTTACCTTCCTCAATTTTAGTTAAAAACGTTTCTGATAATTCTTGTTTCCCCAGTACAAAAGCAGCCAATTCAAATGGTTTTTCGAGTCGAATGCAGCCAGAACTAAACGTGCGAACATCTTTTTGAAACAAAGCCCTGGAGGGCGTGTCGTGCAGATAGATATCAAAAGAATTGGGAAACATAAACTTAACACGGCCTAATGCATTATTCTTCCCTGGTTGTTGCCGCAACAAAAAAGGGAAATTTTTTAACGCACGCCAATCTACCGATGCTGGATCAATAGGTTCCGCTTCACGGTCGTAACTTGCGTATACCTTAAAATTCGAGGTAGTAAAGAAAGCGGGATTTTTTTGCTGCTTCGGCAGTAAATCTTTTTGTGCAATGGTCGCAGGAACGGTCCAGTACGGGTTTAGAACCATATGCGACATGTTACTTTTGAAGCTTGGCGTTGATCGATATCCCATTCCAACGATGATGCGCATATTCAAAGGAGATTTCCCTTGTTCAGTGGCAGTAAGCCTGAATCCAGCAATGTTGACTAAGATATGGCGATTACCTAAATTTTTTGGCAGCCAGCGTAATCGTTCCATGCTAATACGTAATTGGCGAATTCTCCATTCTAATGGCGTATTCAAAGCTTTTAGCGTATTGCGACCAATGACGCCATCCGCATTCAAATTATGTTGAGTTTGAAATGCTTTAATAGCATTTACCAGCTCTTCGTCATAAACAAGACTGTCACTCGGTGTAATATTGTAGGCTTCAATTCCTTCAATGGCATAGGCTTGTGCGATTCTTTGCCGCAGTAATACAACCGCCGAATCGGTCGAGTGTGGGCGTAAAGAAGGCATATCCGGAATTTTTTCCCAATTCGCATTGTTACTAATTTGCTGATAACGAATTAACGTTTGTTTCAACAATTGATAACTCGGTTCTTGAGGAGACAAACTGTTGAACGATTGCGTTAAATCTCCAGATTGAAGTGCCTTTTGTAAAAAAGTGACTGCATCAAATGAAGGCTGCGGAATATGCCAATCTGGATCAGCACTGCTCGCTGACAGGCGTCCACGCGACAAATCCCTTGCTAAAGTCAATACCGCGCGAGTAGTTTGGAGTTCCAATGTTACGGATTGTGACGAAGAGCGTTGTTCTTCAAGTTGTTTTAATTGAAGAAGTTTGGGAAATTGATAATCGCGACTGTCCAGGCCTTCTTTGTCCGCGCTTTCAATAAATGTTAATGCAGTATCCAGTAGTGAAGAAGAGGATGTTTGTAAAAACCACGCAGGCTCATAATTACGTGCTTTATAGAAGCGTTGTAATTCAACGAGAGAATTTTTAGTCGTTGAATCAGTATTACCTTTCTCAACATTTAATTTTTGTTGCAGCATTTTGCTATCAATAGCAAAAGCTTTTAATGTGCATGGATTGCTTAGAAGCAATAAACAACAAGCAAATCGTAACAACCAAAAATAATGTTCAAATTGAAAATATCGCACGCATCAATTCCTTAATTGATCGAATCTGTTTGATAGAAGAAACTTGACGCTAGTTTTAAATAAAAAATTTAAGAGTTTCTTACCAAGGACTGCATTTTACTATCGTTTTGGCTGCAATGTTTCGATTAAATAGGGAGGTTTAATACGGTATATTAGAAGCATAGCTAGTAAAAACTGCTAATCAAACGATATTTCTAAGTAATCGGTAGAGGTATGTGTTGCTTAAAATAACTAAGATCTTTGCACGGTAGTAATGATATTCGAACAACAGACTTCTGTAATAGTATTTTAAAACAATCGCATTGAAGTGATGGGGCGATGCTGAAGCGTGCTGGGTCAAAAAAGGTGGTAACTCAGTATTTTGGTTATAAGCAGCATACCGTAGTTGACGATAGCGGGCTCGTTATAGCGGTAGCTACCACCGTGGCTTAATTGTCATGACAGCGAGTCGCTGCTGAATCTGCTCGATAAGGCCAATATTCAGCCTGGAATTCGCTTCATGCCGACAAAGCCTATAGCAGCCAAAAGCACCGCGATGCTTTGAAATCACGCGACATTAAAAATGGCATTTAGGATAAGGCTACAAAGAATAATCCATTGAAGCGACAGCAATTGTAGCGGAATTGCTTGACTACCAAAGCCTACTACGTGCTAGAACGAACCTTGGGCAGCCAAGCACGCTGGTTCAATGCCAAAATACTGCGTTACTACGGTCTATACAAAGTTCACACCTGGCACACACTACTCGCAATGGCTACAACTCTTGAAAAGACTTCTTAAACTCTTCGCTAAGCATCAAATGATTACACAACCATAGGAATTATTGCGTCCTTACTACCGCAAATAGCCAGTTTAGGATGATTGTTCCCAGATAATTACAGAAAAATAGCTGAAAAATACTCACAAACTTACTAATAAATCCAAAATTACATTGAAGCAAAAGATTTGCCGGATTTTGCAAGGGTCTCAGACTATTATCGTAGTTATAATGCACTCGACGTGAATCATTTTTGCCATCAACGGATCAACCATTCCACACTATGAAACCTTTGCAACGTTCTATTTTAAAAAAATCGATTCAATAAAAACAGCGGATTGGAAATGACAATATGGGTTTTTGCAAAAGTCTCACTATTTGCACAAGGCAAGAATCACATCAACGGTATTAAAAATTTTTGGAATCAATCCAAACGTGTTTTAAGAAAATGCAGTGGTATTTTTAAAGGGTCATTTCCATTGTTTCTCAAGGAATGTGAATTCAGATTCAATTATGGAGCTCCTAAATAACAGGTTATATTTTGAAATCTTGGACTCAAATTTAATCTGATCTACTACGGCTTCTATTTATAAGTTATCTTCCAGCAAGCATGAATTTTGGCGTCGCGTTTAAAATCCTCGGGTATTGTCGTCGCACTGATATGCTCAATGGATAAATCCGATAAAGCTTCATTATCCATTTTGAAACGGCGGGAATTCGTCGAAAAATAAAGAATTCCCATTTTTTCTTTTATTCCGTCTTGATCAATCGATAGTAATGCAACAGCATTGCGTATCAGTTGAACGTGATCACGTTGAATATCAAACAATTCTTCCATTTTCTTGGAATTGGAAAAAGTGGGAGGATCCAGAAAAATCAGATCAAACTGCGGTTTTTGCTGCGCATGCGCTTGATCGTAGAGCCATTCTAAACAATCGGCACGTATGAATTGGTGATTCCCAGTTGTAATATTATTGAGTGTAAAATTACGTTTTGCCCAGTCTAGATAAGTGTTTGACATATCGATAGTAACCGTCGAATGCGCCCCTCCCATGACTGCATGCACCGACGCAGTCCCCGTATAGGCAAATAAGTTTAAAAAGCGCTTATCTTTGGCTTGCTGCTGAATTAGCAAGCGCATCGGCCGGTGATCCAGAAATAGCCCCGTATCGAGATAATCTTCAAAATTAACCCAAAATTTGCAACCATTCTCTTCAACGATATGAAAATGACGCGAATCGTTGATTTTTTCGTATTGTTCGGTATTTTTTTGTTTGCGGCGGATTTTTAGATAGATTTGTTGCGATGGTATTTCCAAAACTTTGCTTATTTCACTCAGAACACCTGCCAAGCGATGAGTCGCCTTAATGGAATCAATCGATTTAGGTGGCTCGTATTCTTGTACATTCACCCAAGTTTTTTCACCGTGATAGACATCTATGGCAACCGCATACTCCGGTAAATCCGCATCGTATAAGCGATAGCAATGAATATGGTTTTTTTTAATCCAAGAAGCTAATTTTTTTAGATTTTTGCGTAACCGGTTAGCAAACATTTCGACTTGGCTATCCGCCATCGTTGTTTGCGAATGTAGATTCACTTGCTCGATACGCTCTTGCTGAGATTTTGCTTTGGGTTCAAAAAAGTTTTTTTCATCGATGTCGAGTCGGAGCAATTTGCATTCCAATGCACCATTAAACATGGTGATTGGCTTTTGCGAGCGAACTCCTAAACGAAAACCTAACTCTGGATCACCGATAATGATAGCTGCTTGCCAGCCCTTGAATTGTTGCTTTAATATCTCGCCAAAAGTACGGTAAAGTGTTGCGGTATGTGCTTCATCGCCCAATCGTTCACCATAGGGCGGGTTACAAATGAGCAAACCTTTCGGCCAGCTTTCCGCCGCAGAGGCTTCTGAAATATCTCGTTTTTCAATATGGATCTTGCTTTGTAATCCAAGATTTTCAATATGTTGCAAGGCCGCTGTCACCGTACGGCGATCTTGATCAAAACCTACCATTACGGGAAGTTTATCCATGCCAATATCACGTCGTTGTCGTGCTTCATCGAGTAACGCTTGCCAAAGAGCTTCGTCATGCGACTTCCAGCCTAGAAAACCAAAATAATCGCGTTGCAGACCTGGCGCAATGTCACCTGCAATCAAAGCCCCCTCTGTTAATAAGGTGCCCGAGCCACACATAGGATCTAATAAAGATTTACCCTGTGCTGCCATAGCAGGCCAACCAACTCGTAACAGCATCGCTGCAGCTAAACTTTCTTTTATGGGAGCAATCACTTGCGTAGCGCGATAGCCGCGTTTGTGTAAGCTTTCACCCGATAAATCCAAACTGAGTTGCGCTATCTCGTTATACAAATAGACATTGACGCGAATGCTAGGTCGTTCGGTATCTATATCAGGACGGGTACCAAACTGACTGCGCATTTGATCAACGATGGCATCTTTGACTTTGAGCGCACCAAAATGGGAATGTGTAATGGCTAAATTATTTTTGCTATTGAATGAAACGGCTAGACTATCATCGGCATTCAAATGTTTTGACCAGTCGGTGCGTTGCACACCAGTGTATAAATCTTGCTGCGATTTTACTTCGAAAGTATCCAACAATAACAAGACACGACTGGCCGTGCGAAGCCACAAGCACGCTTGATAAGCGAGTTTTAGATCGCCTTCAAATGCCACTCCAGCCATTTTTTGTTTTACATTTTTTGCACCAAGCGCCTTCAGTTCGTTGGCCAAAATATCTTCCATCGCTTTTGGCGTAGTGGCAAAAAGCTGATAATCCGTCATGATAGAATCGGATACAAAAAAGTATGCGAAGCCTTACTGGCTTGAGATATCAAGTAGTAGCCGGTTTAACTAAAACCCTGCTGTAGACCGTATCAGTCAATTCTTTTTGTCAGCGTAATAATGCCGCAACGGTTTGAGATTTTCATCCAATTCATAGACGAGTGGCCGGCCTGTCGCTAATCTGGATTTCATCACTTGACCTTGTGTTAGGCCATCCACCAACATCATCAACGCTCGCAAAGAGTTGCGATGTGCGACGACGAGAACGCATTCATTGTTTTTTAATGAAGATTGCAGAATATTTTTCCAATAAGGCTCAATACGAGCAACGGTTTGCTCCATACTTTCACCCATTGGCAAAATATTTTTATCGATGTCGGCATAATTGGGGTTGTTACCAGGAAAACGAGCGTCATTCTTGTTTAAGCTTGGAGGCGCTGCGTCAAACTGCACTTGGCACCCTAACACTGGCCAAACACCGAATTTTGTAACTGCACCTAAACGTCCGAGATCTTCAAGGGCGCCATAATGCCGTTCATTCAAACGCCAGTGCTGATAAACAGGGCGATTTGCTTGCTCCATGACTGCCAATACGATTTGCGCGGTAACGATCGCGCGCTGCAAAACGGAAGTAAAACAAACATCAAATTGATAACCACCTTTTACTAGTATTTCGGCCGCTTGGACGGCTTCTCTTTCGCCTTTTGCACTGAGTGGAACATCACTCCAGCCAGTAAATTTTTTTTGTTGATTCGAGAGACTCTCGCCATGCCGAAGTAAAATCAGCTTTTTGGTTTTGAGCTCGGTGGGTTTAGTTACCGCCAGCGCAGTACTGGTAGAATTTTCAGTCATTTTTGTAGTGTGTCCTATTATTAGCGGCGGAAGATTCACGCCAAATATGTTGTAATGCATCCCATAAACCATTGCGAACGGTCTTTATATATTGGGTATTGTCAGTTAAGCCCGTGACCAATCGACGTTGCGCAGTTCCCAAATTATGATAGGGCATGCTCATAAAAAGATGGTGAGTGGCATGATAACGCAATCCGACCGGCGCCCATAGAGGGGTCAGTAAGAAATTTCCTGGTATGTTAATGGAATCAAGGTATTGCTCTGCCAAAGTCATTTTCTGATCGCCAGGATTGCGATACGCATGCGCCGCCAGCGTGCGTAGTGAATTTAGCATGAATACCGTTACTGCAACTAAATACCAGAGCAGCAAAAACGAATAAGAAAGAGCATCAAATGTCACCAATAACACAACCAAAGCGACAAACAGTGACGTTGCCAATTCTTGTTGACGCCAATTTAAATCATTGCGAATGGCGTTCTCGGCGCGCCGATAGGTCGGATCGATGGTCAATGACGAAGCCCGCTCCCAAACTATTTTTCGCAGCGGCGGAATTAAATAAGACAAAGGGGTCAGTATCAAGAAACGAAAAGCCAGCAAAATGGGTATCAAAAAAGAAAATAATACATAGCCGATCATTTCTATTGGTTTGCGCACCGCAAAAGGCAAGTATTCACCGTCCGCGCTAGTTCCATAGACATCGGGTTTATGATGATCATTATGGACGCCATCGTACATAAAGGAAGGAATCATAAAAGGAATGCCGCAAATCGCATTCCAAATCAAACGAAAATTTTTGAAACTTCCCTTTTTCAAATGCGCAAGTTCGTGTACAAATACCGCGGAACGGTACAACGCTAGGACTGCAATGATAAATCCCCCAATTTGCCACAGTGAAAACAACGGCGATAGCAAAGCGGTGAAAAAAGCTGTCCATCCCAATACGATATGGAAAATAAAATCCACCCAATAAATCCAAGGGTTAGGCGTCATCAAGTCGCGCACTAAATGATGCGCCTCTCGTAGCGGAAATTCTTTGGTGTAAGGAGTTTGTTGTTCGCTCACTGGCTGCTCGTATTTTTTAATCTAATGCCAACACTTCTGGATATGCTGCATAATCAAGTCATTTTGAGTGGCGTCAGTCAAATTGACTTGTTTCAAATCTGGCATAGTCGGCCAGCCTGCATCGACAAAATCCATGTTGAAAAATGTTTTGCTCTGCGCATAACGTGGAATGACATGGAAGTGCACATCCGGATCAATCATCATCAACATCAGATAGTTAATCTTGTCATACTGGAAAGCCTTTGCCAATGCCGCTTCGAGCTGTTTGGTGATTTCGCGTAACTCATTGAAACTTGAAGAACTTAATTCAGAGAATGCTGTAACAGGCTCGTGTGCCGCCAATATCAATGCGCCCAATGTCGCTTGGGCTGGACGTAACAAGACTGACCAGTGTTGATACTGTTTGATGATAGTGTGCGGCGCACCAAATTTTTGCATGGTGGCGTTAAAAACCCGAACTTCTGTAACGTTTTGATTCATTATTCAACTGGATTGTTGAAACATCATGCCCGCCCTCGACAAATCTTCAATAAAATCGATTTCGCACCAGCGGTGTCCTTGAATCGAGCAGGAATTAACTAAATGCCGCTTTGCTAAAGCATCGATGATCGATAAATACCATGACTTAAGCTCAGCAGGATAACGAAGGGCTGATTCAATAGCTTCACTGAAGATTCGTGGACCGTCTCCACGAAAATACGTCAAACCGATCGATTCAGCATTCACTTGATGCGATGGAACAATTTTGCTGACTTGCTTCACCCAACCATTCGCATCCAGCTGTACTTTCATATCATCGGCATCATATTGATCTTTAAAATCTACGCTCAGTGTAATGGGCGAGGTTTGGGAATTCAAGACCTTTGTCAAAAGCGCGGGCTCGATCAAAGTGTCGCCGTTAAGCAGTAAAAAATCACGATCCATTACATGACGAGCAATCCAACAACTGGCTAAATTGTCTGCTACTTCATAAAAAGGGTTAAACAAGATATTGATGTTATGATTTTGGTAACGCTCGTTTCTCAAAGCCTCGATTAAGGCGATTTGAAAACCCGCCACGATCGTGATTTCATCGATACCCGCACGTTGCAGTGCATCAATCTGCCAAGCTAAGACGGGTTTGTCCGCGACAGTCAACAAGCATTTCGGCGTATTTTCGGTCAGTGGCAATAGTCGCCGCCCTTGACCAGCGCTGAGGATAATGGCTTTCATCGATTTTTGGATGTTATAGCAGTAGCAAATTGGTTATTGCGCTATTTTAAACGGTAATGCTACTAATTTGACGTAATTCTGCAACGATGCGTTGCGTATTTTGCAAAAACTCGTCGACTTGCGCTAAAGTATTGCTATACCCTAGGCTGACGCGGACTGCACAGCGCGCCAGCATTGGATCAACTTGCATCGCAGCCAAAACATGACTCTGGCCTGGATGGATGCTAGAACAGGCAGCGCCTGCCGCGACAGCGAATCCTGCTTTATCTAATTTGACGACTAAAGTATCCCCTTCAATATCGGGTAGCGCAAAATAACTGGTGTTGGGTATGCGTGGCACATTCATGCCGAAAATGACCGCGCCCATCGCTAGCAGCTCTTTTTCCAAATGATCACGCAACTGCGAAATATGTTTTGCAGTTTCAGCCAAGCGAGATTGCGCTAATTCGCTGGCGACGCCAAATCCGACAATCGCTGCAACATTTTCTGTCCCAGAGCGCAATCCACTTTCATGTCCACCGCCATAAATCAAAGGGCGAAGCAATAATCTTTTGTCAACAATCAACGCTGCAGCTCCTTTCGGACCATACACTTTATGGGCGGACAACGTCATTGCATGCGTTTTCAACGCGGAAAAATCGACGGGAATTTTTCCAAATCCCTGAATAGCATCAGTGTGCACCATCGCGCCATGTGATCGAGCCAACTCAGCGATAGCGGCAACATCTTGAATCACACCTGTTTCATTGTTGGCCAGCATGACAGAAACCAGTGCAGGTTTATGTTGCTGCATCAGCTTTGCGGCTTCGTCTAAATCCACCTGCCCTGATGTATTGACCGGAAGAGCATGTATGTTCCAAGAATCAGTGGCTCGTTTCGACAATGCTTGCGCTGGCTTCAACACACAGAGATGCTCGATAGCACTAGTAAAAATATTGGCTGGTTTTAAACTATCCGCCGCACCGCGAATAAATAAATTGTTCGCTTCTGAGCCGCCACTGGTAAAAATCACTTGCACGGGTTGAACACCGACAGCATTCGCTATTTGTTTGCGTGCTTTATCGATAGCGAGACGCGCATTGATACCATAGCCATGTCGACTAGACGCGTTGCCGAAATCTTGCTGTAAATAAGGCAACATTGCTTCGAGCACTTTATCATCGATACGCGTCGTAGCATTGTGATCAAAATAGGTCAAAGCCATAGTGATAAAGATTATTGAAATTATGAATAGTTTAATGCTATTTAAGTATTCGAAAAGTAATATTAATTAATCTGTGTTCCAAACAACCGCCGATTTGCCACTCCAAGAGACTTGATTAGCAATATTAGGATTAATAGTAAGAATAGGTGTGCGTGCAATCCAGGTTTCCGGTGATTCCAAATGAACGTATAAATGTATATAATCATGTTTTGGAAAAGTCGTATCCAGTCCAAAAACCAAACTTCCTTCTGATACTATCTGAAGCATGCCGTATTCCTTAACATATAACTTGAAATTCCCATCTGAAGGACTAGAAAGCTTCCAAAGAAATATTTTTTTAAAACCGTGATCTTGTATTTCGAAATGAACACTGAGAAACGTCTCGCGACCTTCGAGAAGTTTTGCATGAAATGTGTTAATACGATTTAGATAATTTTCTTTTCCGAGAGGCAAAATACATTGACATTGGGGGTCGAATTGATTGACTTTTGCGCCAATTTTTTCTCCTAATTTTGTCAATGACTCTTCATTTCGTAAAAAAATGGGAGGGTTATTGGATGTCAAAATAGTCGATGCTTTGCTCATCATGTCGAGGTAGAGAAGATGATCATATTCAACCGGCAATAGCACCCTATTCTCGTCTGCCGTTAGCATAAAATGATTTTGTTGTTCCAGTACTTTCGCAAATTCGATTACTTCATTGATCGCTTTTTGTTGAGAAAATATCAACGTTATGGCGACAATGAATAAGGGTAAAGCGTGAAATCTATTGGAATTTGCCAGCCAAGCAAAAAAAACAGCACATGCCCAGTTTATAAGAAATAAAAATCGGGCAGATATCGCATGATTAAAACCAATTTTTAACACTGGTATAATCGGCACAATAAGCACGATCAAAATGCTAATCAAGAAGAGAAAATTAATTGATTTTTTTTGCACAAAGACGATGATTAAAAAAGAAATACTCAAGTAAGCGATAATGAATCGCCATGACCATCCACTACCGAACAAGCTTGTTATAAAGCTCTTGGTAACATCAACGAAAGTAATAAGTTCACTGGTTGAAGGATTGCCATAGCCACCAATTCCCTGTAACACCCAGATTCTTACGCCGCTATAGACTAGTGCGACGATTATGAATGGCCAAAGATGATGTAATCGAATTCGCCAATGGTTTTCAGGAATAAACAAAAGAACCATAATGAGAGGCACATACAATTCCTTACATAAACAAGCCAGTACATAAAAGCTCGCTGCCAAGATCGAAAAAGCTAATTTATTCTCTCGGACGCCGCGAACAAAAAAGTACAAAGCCAATATGGTAAAAAGTAATCCATAAGCATAATGCCCCGTCATCAACATCTGACCTATTGAACCTGTTGCCGGCATGACGAGAAATAATGTTGCACCTATCACCGCGGCTAAACGAGTCAACCATAGCCGCAAGAAAAAAAAGGTAGCTATAGAGATAAGCCAGAGAATCAATAACAAATGCACATAATGTCCAGAAGATTCCAAACCAAAAAACGGTAATCCAATTTCATAAAAAAACGCATTCCAAGGTGTAATATGCGCCCAAGATTGTTGTTGCATAATCTCTGGCACAAAAAAATACTGCCAAGGTGAATACAGCGCGACAAAATACAAATGGGGTCCATCATCAAACCGCCATCCCGCTGACAAAGCGCTACGGTGCAATCCGACACAAAGTATGAGTAACGTGATACTAACTATCACTGGATGAGTAAGAATTGATTCCCATTTTGAAGAATTACTGGTCAGTCGGGTGTTTTCCATGTCCAATTTTTGTGTGTGAAGAAGGTAATCAGGGGAAGAACGATAAACGATAGCAGTACGCCAATGAGATAGTGCCATCTCAAAGCCTCACTTACCGCGATAGCTGATATTGAAACGAATAAACCAATCAACGATACCAAAAAAAATCGTATATAACGTTGACGCGTTAATGCGCTTTGAAATGACCAGCGGCTATTCGCCCAATATGAAAATAAGTTAGCGCCTATAAAAGCCAGTGCATTTGCAAGCATGGGGTGTGTCAACAAGATTTCTACCAAACCGGTGACCAGGACCAAGTGAATGACCGTGTTAATGACTCCGATTAAAGAAAAGCCGGTAAACTGTCGCCCTACTTCACCATCAAACATCGTTATTTTGCTTTCCGTAACGCTGCCGGATGATATAAATGGGCCGTTGTTTGCTTTCGCTATATATGCGTCCAATATATTCACCCAAAACGCCAATTCCCATAAGCTGAATGCCGCCAAGAAAAAGTATTGCGGTTAAGAGTGAAGCATATCCGGGTACATCAATCCCGAAGGCCAATGTTTTAACAATAATCCAGCAACCATAGATAAGCGATAGAATGGCTACGGTAAATCCGGCATATGCCCATATCGCTAACGGCACCGTACTAAAACTGGTAATCCCCTCTAACGCCAGCAACCATAAACGGCGGGGATTAAAGGTTGTCTTTCCGGTTTTACGCGGTTCAACCATAAAATCAATCGTTGTTTGTTTGAATCCCACCCATGCAAATAAGCCTTTCATAAACCGCCGGCGTTCTGGCAGTTTTTTCAGTGCATCCACCACTTTTCGGTCCATTAAACGAAAATCTCCTACATCTCGAGGAATGAAACACTCTGAGATACGATTATGCAAACGGTAGAATTTATTGGTGATGTATTGCTGAATCGGATGATCCGTATCGCGTGAAACGCGCCGCGCCAACACCACATCATAGCCTTTTTGCCATTGTTGAACCATTTCAACAATGTACTCTGGCGGATGCTGCAAGTCAGCGTCAAGCGGAATCACCGCATCGCCACGTGCAGCATCGATGCCGGCTGTTAAAGCAGCTTCCTTGCCAAAGTTGCGCGACAACTCTAAAACCACGATATTTCGATTTCGTGAAGCATGTTGGCAGAGCTTTTCTAGTGTGTCATCAAGGCTGCCGTCGTCAATGCAGATAATTTCATAGTCGAAACCAGGTAACTGTACTAAAACAGATTCCAATCGCTCAAATAAGGCGTTCAATCCCTGCGCTTCATTGAAGCAAGGAACAACAACAGATAAGCATTGGATTGGCGGCATTTATTGGCAATAAGAACAGCAACGTTTGGTCGATTAATATTCTACCGGCAATGGATCAAGAGCGCGCCATAAATACCAGGTAGCAACAGTACGCCAGGGTTTCCAAGGCAAGGCTATCGCATTCATCATTTTTTTGTCAACCGGCTGATTGTTATTGTAAAAACGACTGATCGCGCGTTGCAATCCAATGTCATCCAGCGGAAAAACATCAGGTCGCTGCATGTGGAAAATTAAAAACATCTCCGCTGTCCATCGACCAATTCCTTTAATTTGAGTGAGCTCCGAGATTAATTCCTGATCTGATAACTGGTTCCAAGCCTGTTCAGACTTTAATGTTTGTGAGAAATATTGAGCCAGATCCTTCAAATAAAACACTTTCTGCCTGGATAGACCACAAGACCGCAACAACGCATCATTGGATTGAAGAATAAATGATGGTGTAAATTTAGGTGTGGAGCCTATTATTCTTTGCCAAACGCTGTCAGCGGCTTTCACAGAAATCTGCTGACCGACAATCGAACGCGCTAATGTGGTAAATGCGCAAGCTCCTGAAACCAATTTTTCTTCTACAAAACATTCAATCAATCGCTTCAATATAGGATCATTTTGCGATAACTCTTCCGTTGCTTGTATCCAGTATTGGGGTGTCATTACACACAAAGTAACAAATGAAAGCCTTCAGTATATCAAGATCACCCGCATTCATAGTTACTGCGCATTAATTCTATTCAAAAGGTAAAAATAGAAAGTTTACGTTAAACATTCAAATTGCTCTCTATCTTACTTATTTATTTATATATTTTCATTTATTTTTGATTCTTCGATAGATTACTTAAGTTATTGTCGAATATACGATTAATGTCCCAATAATATCTTGACTAGGTCACTTTTTTTGATTAAAGTGGGTATTAGTGGGGAAATGTGGATATTTGTGTTTTTATTCACTTCCGAAATCTAAGGGGATGTTATGTTTCGTGGTGTTGCGCAACTTAATCTGGATGCGAAAGGCAGGATGGCGATACCTGCCAAATACCGTGACGAGATCCTGTCCTCTGGCTATGAAAAAGTCGTTGTGACCGCGGATCCCTCAAAATGCCTTCTGATTTATCCGATGCCTGCCTGGGAACCCATCGAACAAAAATTTAATAACCTGGGTCTTGATGAACGATCCCGAAACCTTCAACGATTAATCATAGGTATGGCCAGTGATGTAGACATGGACGGCACTGGACGTATCCTAATTCCAGCGCCATTGCGTGAATTCGCAGGATTAAATAAAGAGGTCGCTTTGGTCGGCCAGGGCGCCAAGTTCGAGCTTTGGGATGCTGCGCAATGGAAATTCAGAATCACCAATACTACTTTTGATGGGGGAGATATACCACCCGAATTGAAAGGTTTTTCGTTATAAGCCAGAAATAAATGCATGCTCCGGTATTGCTGGATGAGGCGATTGAGGCATTAGCGATTAAACCAAATGGTATCTATATAGATGGAACATTCGGGCGTGGCGGGCATAGTCAGTTGATTTTGTCGAGGCTCGATGAACAAGGCAAGTTAATAGCCTTTGATAAAGATGTAAGTGCGGTATCGGTGGGAAAAATGGTTCAAGACAAGCGGTTTTGCATTGAGCACGCGAGTTTTTCTCAATTGCAGCAGAGGTTGCAACAGATTGGAATTAGCAGTATCGACGGGGTATTACTGGATTTGGGAGTGTCTTCCCCGCAACTAGAAGACGCCTCTCGTGGATTCAGTTTTCGCGAGGCTGGACCATTGGATATGCGCATGGATGTAACGAAGGGACTGTCTGCTGCGGAATGGATTGCAACAGTGAAAGAAGATGAACTGGAATGGGTGATTAAAGAATATGGCGAAGAACGGTATGCTCAGCAGATTGCAAGAGCGATTATTGTGGCAAGAACGCGGCAGTCTATTACTACCACACGGGAACTTGCCGAAATTGTCGCAGGGGTTGTGCGCTCGCGTCAGCGTCAGCGCGAAATTGTGCGGCACCCGGCGACGCGGACTTTTCAGGCGATACGGATTTTTATCAATCAAGAGCTTGAGGAGCTGTCGCTAACATTGCCGCAATGCAGTGAATTGCTGAATATAGGAGGAAGACTGGTGGTGATTAGTTTTCATTCGTTAGAAGATCGGATGGTAAAGCAATTTATGCGACAACAGGCACATGCGCCCTCAATACCTCGGCAAATACCGCTGAAACTCGAAGAATTGCAACGCTTAGGAAAACAGCAATTAAGATTAATTGGAAAAATACGCCCTGGAATCACTGAAATTGACAGCAATCCTAGGGCAAGAAGTGCAGTAATGCGTATAGCAGAAAAACTTGTCTGATGGGAGTGATGACATTGTTCAAACTCAATCTTTTCTTTTTGTTGCTATTAATTGTGTCGGCGTTAGGCGTGGTTGCTGCGCAGCATAATGCACGCAAGTTATTTATCGCACTAGAAAATGAGCGGCAAATCGAACGCAAACTCGATATCGAATGGGGAAGATTACAAATCGAACAAAGCACTTTGATCAGGCACGGACGTATTGAAGGAATCGCGCGAGAACGTCTAAACATGACCGTTCCATCGACCTCAGTCATACAAATTGTCACGATAGACACAGTGCCGCCAGGTTTAGGCTCGAGATTGAAACGTGATTAATAACCCAGTCAAGCCAATTACCTTATCGCCTTGGCGTTCCAGGTTGATTTTGTCTGTTTTGTTATTAGGTTTTATTGTACTAATGGCGCGCGCCGCTTTTCTGCAAGGAATGCATCATAACTTTTTGCAAGAAAAAGGGGAATCTCGCTATAGCCGGGTAGTTGAAATGAACGCCGACAGAGGCATGATTACCGATAGAAATGGCCATGTGCTCGCGATTAGCTCTCCCATTGCCTCTCTTTACGCTGATCCTCAGTTAGCGGAAATAACTTCTGACGAATTGAAAAAATTATCCACTTTGCTTGAAATGCCTTCAGAAGAAATAAACGAGCGGTTAAATCGTAAAAACAGCCGTTTTGTTTATTTGAAACGTCAATTGGTACCGGACTTAGCTGAAAAAGCGATTCATTTAAAAATACCGGGTATCTATATCAGCTATGAATCTAAGCGCTATTATCCAGAAAAAGAATTTGCTGCACATATACTAGGCTTTACCGACATTAACGATGAAGGTCAAGAAGGTGTTGAACGCGGCTGGCAGGATGTATTGGATGGCGAATTAGGCAGTCGCAAGGTGATCAAGGATAACAAAGGTAGGATTATCGAGGATATCGAAAGAATTCGCATGCCTAAGGAAGGTCGTGATCTTATTTTGTCGATTGATCGTCGTATCCAATATCGTGCTCATAATGAGTTAGCGCATGCGGTACAAATCAATAAAGCTAAGGCTGGCAGTATCATTGTGTTAGATGCGCAAACCGGCGAAATTTTAGCACTCAGCAATTTACCCACCTATAACCCGAATAATCGATCAACCATTTCCAACGAGAGAATTCGTAACCGTGCCTTGATTGACACATTCGAACCAGGCTCTACTTTAAAGCCTTTCACTGTCGCGATTGCTATGGAATTAGGCCGTATCAATGCCAATACACTGATGCAAACGGCACCGGGCACAATGCAAGTGGGTGGACGCACGATTCGTGATGTCAGCAATAAAGGCACTATCAACGTCGCGCAAGTGATCCAACAGTCCAGTAATGTAGGAACCGCAAAGATAGCGCTATCGCTGAAACCTCAGACCATGTGGGAAATGTTTAATCGTTCTGGTTTTGGCATGTCTACAAATTCTGGATTCCCCGGTGAAGTCAATGGAAGATTGCGACCTTACAATACCTGGAAGCCAATCGAACAAGCGACGATGTCTTATGGGCACGGCATATCCACTAGTCTCATGCAGCTCGCGCGCGCTTATACTATTTTCACCGCTGACGGCGAACTAAAGCCGATTTCACTTTTAAAACAAGACATGTCGGTAATGGGTCATCGCGTCATTTCACCTAAAACGGCAAAAGCCATGAGTGCGATGCTGGAAATGGCGACAAAACCCGGCGGCACGGCCCCTTTAGCTCAAATCAATGGTTATCGTGTCGCCGGAAAAACCGGTACTGCACATAAACTAATCGACGGGCAATATGCTAAGAAACATTACATTTCCACTTTTGTAGGCTACGCTCCTGCGTCTAATCCGCGTCTTATTGTTGCAGTGATGATCGACGAGCCTTCTGCGGGACAATACTTTGGAGGAGCTGTCGCTGCGCCGGTTTTTAGCAAAGTCATGGCAAACGCTTTGCATATTTTAAACATTCCGCCCGATGCACCGGCGAATAATGTGGTGAATTTTACAGCCGTTCCTGAAATTGATGAAGAAGGATAGCTAATGACCGCAAAAAAGAAATCAGTCAAATTGCTTGACTTAGCTCGATTACACGAGCTTGGCGTGTCGATTACTAATCTCGTTTCAGACAGCCGTAAAATAAAACCTGGTGACACTTTTGTCGCCTATGCGGGAGAAAAAAATGACGGAAGAAAATTTATTCCCGATGCCATTTCGGCTGGTGCCAGTTCGATCCTGTGGGACCCGCATGATTTTTCTTGGAATTCCGCATGGCGTGTCCCATCTTTGTCTATCCCTGAGCTAAAAACAAATGCAGGTTCGATCGCTAGTCACGTTTATGGAAATCCATCGCGGCATTTATGGACCGTAGGCGTAACTGGTACCAATGGCAAAACATCCTTTTCCCACTGGTACGCACAAGCCATGCTTCACTTCAATCAAAAAGTAGCGGTCATGGGAACATTGGGAAACGGCATTTACGGCGATCTTGCGCCCACTGATAACACCACACCAGATGCATTAGTGCTACAACATTCACTTGCCGATTTTGTACAGCAAAATATCGATGATGTGGTTATGGAAGTTTCTTCGCATGGCATCGCACAAGAACGTATCAATGGAACTAATTTTTCCGTCGCCGTATTGACAAATTTATCACGCGATCATCTCGATTATCACCGCGACATGGATACCTATGCAGCAACCAAAGCACGTTTGTTTTTTTGGCCGGGATTGAAATACGCTGTGATCAATTTAGATGATGTGTTGGGCGTCGAACTATCGCGTCAACTTAAAAGTACCCCAATACAAACTATTGGCTACGGCTTCAAGCATTCTAACAATGCTCGCCAGGAAAATGATTGTCGACAAATGGTTCTTGGCTCAAATTTTCAAGCGGATACCAATGGCATCGAACTGGATATTGAATACCAAGGCGTTTGCGAACATTTGAAAGTAGCCGTTTTGGGAAAATTCAATGCTTACAATTTATTGGCTGTCACAGCCTCTTTATTGGCCAGAGGCATTCATTTATCGGATGCGGCAAAAGCATTACAACATGTTCGAGCTATTCCGGGACGAATGGAAAGATATGCCAGCGAAAGCCAACCAACGGTTATTGTGGATTACGCACATACGCCTGACGCGTTAGAAAAAGTATTAAGCACGCTGCTTGAAATATTGCGCTCCAGCCGGCAAACTAAAAGACATCGTCCGTCGTTGCACTGCGTGGTCGGTTGTGGTGGCAATCGCGATAAAGGTAAGCGTGCGTTAGTCGGTGAAGTGGCTACGAGGCTTGCGGATAACGTTATTTTCACCAGTGATAATCCGCGTAATGAAGATCCGCTCACCATTCTCAAGGACATCACATCCGGTGTTTCAAGAAATAATTATCACATTGAAGCAGATCGCGCACTCGCTATCTATCAAGCCATAGTCAATGCCCATCATGATGATATTGTTCTGGTTGCAGGCAAAGGGCACGAGCAATATCAAGAAATAAAAGGACAAAAAATTCCTTTTAGCGATTCAGATGTGGTGCATCAAGTGTTACACGACGTCAGTAAAAAAATACAGGTGCTGCAATGATGACGATTCGACAAGCCGCATCGGCATTACATGTTGAGTGGAATGGAAACGATGTCTTATTCACTGGGGTTAGCACTGACAGCCGTACGGTGAAAAAAGGAGACTTGTTCATTGCGTTATCAGGGAAAAATTTTGATGGTGGAGAATTTGTTGCGAGCGCAGTCAAACAAGGCGCGGTTGCCGCCATCGTCAACGAAACTACCGCGTTCAAATCATTGAATTCAGAGGTTCCTGTTCTTTCCGTTAACAATACGCTGAAGAGTTTAGGCCAATTGGCAGCTTTCTGGCGCAATCAATTCAAATTGTCAGTAATAGGAATAACGGGAAGCAATGGTAAGACTACCGTTAAAGAAATGGTTGCCTCAATCCTTCGCCAGGCCGCGAAAATAAGCAATGATTCGACTGACCAATCAATCGATCCGATACTCGCCACCGAAGGCAATCTCAATAATGATATTGGTGTTCCATTGATGTTATTAAGGTTGCGCGCAGATCATCAGTTTGCGGTGTTTGAAATGGGCATGAATCATGTAGGAGAAATTGCCTATCTGACGAAACTAGTTAAACCCGATGCGGCGTTGATTACCAATGCCGGTAACGCACATATCGAAGGACTCGGTTCGGTTGAGGCCGTCGCACGTGCAAAAGCAGAGATTTTTCAAGGCTTATCCAAACAAGGTGTTGCGATCATTAATGCCGATGATCCTTATAACGCTATGTGGCGTGATTGCGTTGGCGCACGCGCAGTGATTGATTTTGGTCTACAACAAACAGCGCAAATCAACGCAAGCTATCAAATGAGTGCTTTAACCAGTCAGTTGCAGCTAAGATTGCCAGATGGTGTGGTGACAGTGCAACTACAGGTTCCAGGTTTGCATAACATTTACAACGCGCTGGCCGCAGCAGCGGCAGCCGTTGCTTTGAAAATCGATAGAACCACGATAGCTTCAGGTTTGGAGAAATTTACCGGCGTCAAAGGCCGAATTCAACAGAAACGCGGTTTGAATAATGCTTTGCTGCTTGATGATACGTATAACGCTAATCCCGATTCTGTCCGCGCAGCGTTGGCGGTACTTGCGGCATCTTCCGGAAAAAAAATATTGGTGTTGGGTGATATGGGTGAATTGGGGGATGCGGCCATCAATTTGCATCAAAAAATTGGCCAAGATGCACGGAACGCCGGGCTTGATCAATTGCTGACACTGGGTAAGTTATCAGCCTATGCAACGGAAAAATTTGGTAAAGGCGCACAGCATTTTGACTCGATAGATGCCTTGTTGAATATTGCGCGTAATTTATTAGCGGATGATGTGGTTGTATTGGTCAAAGGTTCGCGGTTCATGCAAATGGAACGTGTTGTTCAACATCTTGAGGCTCATGACGCATGAATTTTTTCAATGACAACGAATTGAAGATGCCTTCGCAATGGCAATGGAGAGCAGCATGTTGTTAGCGTTGTCTCAATGGTTAGCTCAAGACATTCGCGCTTTTAATGTGTTTAGTTATCTTACGTTGCGCGCAATGCTAGCCGTAATCACTGCGTTGATTATTTCCTTCATTATCGGACCACAGATGATACGTAAGCTCACCGCTTACAAGATCGGTCAATCGGTGCGTGATGACGGTCCGCAAACGCATTTGATCAAAGCAGGCACACCAACGATGGGCGGTGCTTTGATACTTACCGCTATCGCATTAACCACTTTGCTGTGGGCCGATTTGACCAATCGCTATATATGGGTTGTATTGTTTACCACGATCGGCTTTGGGATTATTGGCTGGATCGATGATTATCGCAAAGTCGTTCATCGCAATTCCAAAGGGTTACGTGCTAGAACAAAACTCCTCTGGCAGTCAATTATTGCAATCATCGTTACATCTTACCTGGCTTTGACTGCTGAAATACCAGCACAGACTGAAATGATTGTGCCGATCTTCAAAGAAGTGGCCATTCCGCTTGGAATCGTTGGGTTCATCCTATTGTCTTTCTTTGTCATCGTAGGAACGAGCAATGCAGTGAATTTAACCGATGGACTGGATGGCTTGGCTATCATGCCGACTGTCATGGTCAGTAGCGCCTTAGGGATTTTTGCTTATGTTGCTGGGCATAGCGTTTTCGCGAAATATCTAGGCATTCCATATATCCCCAATGCGGGAGAACTGTCAATATTTTGCGGCGCTTTAGCAGGCGCTGGCTTGGCTTTTTTGTGGTTTAACGCTTATCCCGCTGAAGTATTCATGGGCGATGTTGGGGCACTGGCGTTAGGCGCAGCTTTAGGCGTCATTACCGTGATTGTGCGCCAAGAAATTGTGTTGGTCATCATGGGCGGCGTTTTCGTGGTTGAGGCGTTATCGGTTATGTTGCAAGTGGCTTCATTCAAGATGTTTGGTAAACGAATATTTCGCATGGCTCCGTTGCATCATCATTTTGAGTTAAAAGGCTGGAAGGAAAACCAAGTCGTAGTGCGATTCTGGATCATTACGCTCATCTTGGTATTGATTGGCTTATCGACGCTAAAACTTCGATGAATTTACAGGGGAAAAAAGTGCTGGTTCTGGGTCTCGGTGAAACGGGGTTATCGATGGTGAAATGGCTGACACGCCAAAACGCTAACGTGCGGGTTGCCGATACACGCGCCGATCCGCCAGGATTGAAAACCATTACCACGCACTTTCCTGGGTTAAAGATTCATACCGGTCCTTTTAGCGATGCTATCTTTGATACCGTAGATCTGATTGCCATCAGCCCCGGAGTGCCATTGGCAGATCCTCATGTGCAACAAGCGATTCATCGTGGCACGGAAATAGTGGGTGATATGGATCTGTTTGCCTGGGCGTTGCAGCAAGATCAAAGATCCAGACCAAAAATTATTGCTATTACCGGATCAAACGGAAAAACGACCGTGACCGCAATGACCGGAGCGCTATTGAAAAAAGCTGGTTGGAATACGGCGGTGGCGGGCAACATCAGTCCATCAGTACTGGATACCTTGATGCAGCGGATGGATGCCAATGATTGGCCTCAAGCTTGGGTTCTAGAATTATCGAGCTTTCAATTGGAAACCATGCGTTACCTAGATCCGGATATCTCGACCGTGCTCAATATCAGCGAAGATCATTTAGATCGTTACGTAACCATTACCGAGTATGCCGCAGCAAAAGCGCGAATTTTCATGCATACGCAAAATCGGGGAGTACAAGTGTTAAATCGCAATGACCGAATGGTATGCGATATGGCATTGCCGGATCGCAAGCAATTTTCTTTCGGTTTGGACAATCCGCTTACTGCAAACGACTTTGGATTGATCTACGAAGATAATGGCGATACTTGGCTGGCAGAAGGCAATATGCGATTAATGGAAAGCGCAGATTTGCCAGTAGTGGGACTACATAATGCGGCTAACGCTTTGGCAGCTTTGGCAATGTGTCGCGCCTTAGAGATCGAGATTGAACCGCTTGTGTCCGCTTTAAAAGAATTTCGCGGTTTGCCGCATCGGATGGAAAAAGTTGCCACCATCAATGGCATTACTTTCTACGACGATTCGAAAGCAACCAATGTCGGCTCAACGATAGCTGCATTGACTGGTTTGAATGGAAATGCTGTGGTAATCGCCGGTGGCGAAGGCAAAGGACAAAATTTCTTGCATTTGAGAGCAGCTATTTCAACCGGCGCTCGCGCGGTGATATTGATGGGTCGTGATGCCCAAATTATCGCTTCTGCATTGCAAGGCTGCGGCGTACCACTTTATTTTGCTGATACTTTGCCCGATGCGGTGCAAAAAAGTTTCCTACTAGCGCAAAAAGGCGATCTGGTGTTGCTATCTCCCGCATGTGCGAGCTTAGATATGTTTCGCAATTATATTCATCGCGCGGAAGTTTTTGTGGCTGCTGTCAAAGATATTGCGCAGCATTTCAATCAACTATCTACAACAAGACAGTAATAATGATCTATCAAGCACAAAACCCATCCATTCCATACAAAGTCGATAGAGACTTTGATCAAGGATTGATTTGGTCGGTATTGCTGCTCATAAGCATTGGTTTGATCATGATTTACTCAGCTTCCATTGCGATTGCCGAAGCGCAATTCGAGCCTGAGAAATCTAGCCATTATTTGATTCGACACGGTGTTTATCTTTTGGTAGGTGGTATATTGGGTGCAATTGCCTTTCAAGTGCCTATCGCATTATGGCAAAGATTCAGTGGTTACCTATTTATGACCGCTGTTTTCTTATTGATTTTAGTGTTGCTGCCAGGTATAGGGCACACGGTTAATGGTAGCCAGCGCTGGATTCCGCTTTACTTGGTGAATTTTCAGCCTTCGGAGTTGATGAAATTCGCGATAATCCTATATACAGCGGATTACGTGAATCGTAAAGCGATTGATTTAGATCATTTTTTGCGAGGATTTTTACCAATTACGGTGATGTTAGCGATAGTAGGATTTCTGCTATTGATGGAACCCGATTTTGGTGCATTTTTTGTCATAACCGCATTAGCGATGTCCATTTTATTTTTAGGGGGCGTCAGTCTCAAAATATTTATCGGCCTGATTATCATGTTAATGGCTGGTTTATACGCCTTGATTATGTTTTGGAGCTATCGCTTGACTCGCGTTGTGTCATTTTTGGATCCTTGGGCTGATCCCTATGGAAAAGGCTATCAATTAAGCCACGCGTTGATCGCATTTGGACGCGGTGAATGGCTCGGCGTGGGATTAGGTGGCAGTGTCGAAAAATTATTTTATCTTCCCGAAGCACACACTGATTTTTTACTCTCTGTTTTAGCAGAAGAATTAGGTTTTGTGGGTGTTTCAGTAGTGATTGCTTTGTTTATTTGGCTTATCATGCGTGCTTTTATTATTGGTCGATTAGCGGCAAAACTAGAATTACCTTTTTCTGCACTAGTAGCGAAAGGCATAGCCATCTGGATTGGTTTGCAAGCGATCATCAATATAGGTGTCAATATGGGTGTTTTACCAACAAAAGGTTTAACGCTACCTTTGCTAAGCTTTGGCGGTAGTAGCATTACTGCGAACTGTATTGCATTGGCTGTTTTGTTACGAATTGATTGGGAAAACCGGAAAAAATTGCGTGGATTGAGCGTATGAATAGGGAAAATCGCGTGATTTTAATAATGGCAGGTGGCACAGGCGGACATGTATTTCCAGGATTGGCCGTGGCAGATTATTTAAAACAACTCGGATGGCGCGTTGTATGGTTAGGAACCGAAGCAGGAATGGAACGTAAATTAGTGTCACAACAAGGGTACGACATGGAATTGATCGATTTTTCCGGCTTACGCGGTAAAAAATTGACCACCTGGTTGTTGCTGCCTCTACGTTTAATCAAAGCATTCATGCAAAGCGTGCGCATCATTCGAAAAGTAAAACCGGATGTCGTGTTAGGAATGGGTGGGTATCCTGCGTTTCCTGGCGGCATGATGGCATCGTTGTTGAATAAACCGCTGGTGATTCACGAACAGAATTCATTGCCTGGGCTTACCAACAAAATTCTGGCGAAATTAGCCGATAAAGTGATGCTTGGCTTTCCTAATGCCATCGATATCGATAAAAATAAAATTGTTTTTTGCGGTAACCCAGTGCGTTCAGAAATCTCGCAAATTGCATTACCACAAGATCGCTACAGGGAGCGTCAAGGAAAACTCAGATTACTGGTGGTTGGTGGTAGCTTAGGTGCACAAATCCTTAATACCGTTGTACCACAAGCATTAAAACAATTACCAGAAGGTTTGCGGCCAAACGTTATTCATCAAACGGGCGCGACGCATCGTGAATCGGTACAAAAAACCTATACCGATTTGCAATTAACAGCGGATGTGATCCCGTTTATCGATAATATGGCGGAACAATATTCGCAGTGCGATATCGTCATTTGCCGTGCAGGCGCATTAACCATTGCTGAATTAAGCGCGGCGGGTGTTGCCAGCATATTGATACCCTACCCCCATGCCGTTGATGATCACCAAACGAGCAATGCGAAATTTTTATCCAGCCAAGGCGCGGCTATTTTACTGCCGCAAAGCGAATTGACCGTCGATAAACTGACCGAATTACTCACCAATGTTACTCGCGAGCAATTACTCAATATGTCTATCAAAGCCCGTAGCTTAGCGAAACCGCAAGCTACTCGCGTTGTTTCTGAAACTTGTATTGAACTCAGTCGGAGAGCCGCATGAAACATAAAGTTAAGCATATTCATTTCGTCGGTATCGGTGGCGCGGGAATGAGCGGTCTCGCCGAAGTGTTTCTTAATTTAGGGTATCGCGTCAGCGGTTCAGACTTGGTCGATAGTCCAGTGATTGATCGGCTGCGCGAACTGAATGCGGCGGTTTATATTGGCCACGAAAGCAGTCAAATTAACGGTGCAAATGCAGTTGTTACCTCGACAGCCGTCAAAGCGGATAATCCCGAAGTCATTGAAGCTAAAAGCAGAAATATTCCTGTCGTTCCACGGGCATTAATGTTAGCAGAATTGCTCAGATTGCGCGGGGGTATCGCGATTGCAGGAACGCATGGTAAAACCACCACCACCAGCCTAGTTGCCAGCATCTTGGCGGCAGCAGACATGGACCCGACCTTTGTTATCGGCGGGCGGCTGGAAGCTTCGGGTTGTCATGCCAAACTGGGCAAAGGTGAGTTTATCGTAGTAGAAGCAGATGAGTCGGATGCATCATTTCTTTACTTACAACCGATACTGGCAGTCGTAACCAATATCGATGCCGATCATATGGACACTTATGGACATGATTTCAATCAGTTGAAGCAGACTTTTGTCGAGTTTATTCAACACTTGCCTTTTTATGGCATGGCTATGTTATGCCTCGATGACGCCAATGTGCGTGAAGTGATTCCTGCTATCACTAAACCAATCACTACCTATGGATTGTGTGAAGATGCGCAAGTGCGCGCGACCAATATCAAGCACGTTGGCAGTCAAATGAAGTTTACGGCGATTATCGGTGTCAATGGCACTGCGCGAAACATCGATATCCTATTAAACATCCCAGGTTTGCATAATGTACAGAATGCGTTGGCTGCAATTGCGATCGCCAATGAAATTGGCGTTGCGGATAGTGCCATTGTTAAAGCGTTAGCAGAGTTTCGCGGGGTTGGTCGGCGATTCCAGCAATATGGCGAAATTCAATTGCCAGCATCAGGCAGTTTCTTATTGATAGACGATTATGGCCATCATCCAGCAGAAATGGAGGCCACTATGAAAGCCGCGCGTGGTGCTTTTCCTGACAGACGCTTGGTCGTAGTGTTTCAGCCGCATCGTTATACTCGCACGCGGGATTTGTTTGAAGATTTCGTGCGAGTTTTATCGCAAGCGGATGCATTACTATTGACAGAGATTTATTCCGCAGGAGAAGAATTTATCGTTGCGGCTGATAGTAAATCACTAGCCCGTTCGATTCGCGTACTGGGTAAGGTCGAACCGATTTATGTCGAAGAAGTGGATGGCTTGAAAGATGCAATTATCGATGTAGCGCAAGACGGTGATGTGGTGTTAGTGATGGGTGCCGGTTCGATTGCGAAAATTCCACCGGCATTGGCACGAATGAAAAACAAGCTGTTGGTTGTCAATGGTAATCATGGTTAGAGAATGCGCATTGATGATGAATGTATCGTCCATGAAGAATTGGGTGCTGTGCATGAATTTAACGATGCCCAGGGTTAACGTAATGAACAATGAATCGCAACAATCACTCCTGCGTGGCGAATTGCTACTCGATGAACCAATGAGCAAGCATACGTCCTGGCGTGTAGGTGGAGACGTGAAACAATTCTATAAACCGAAGGATCTAGCCGATTTGGCAGCATTCTTACGTTCTCTGCCAGCCCATGAACGTGTTCATTGCGTCGGTTTGGGAAGTAACCTGCTGGTTCGCGATGGCGGCATAGCCGGAACCGTAATCGCAATGCATGCGCAGCTTGATCATTTAAGCGTCGTGGAATGCAACGAATCCAGTGGATTGATTTATGCGGGTGCCGGCGTTGCTTGTGCAAAATTGGCACGATTCGCAGCAAAGCATGGGCTGGTTGGCATGGAGTTTTTTGCTGGCATTCCGGGAACCGTTGGCGGTGCGCTTGCCATGAATGCAGGTTGTTTTGGCGCAGAAACATGGCAAAAAGTTGAACGTGTAGAAGTCATTGATCGTAGCGGACAAATCTATCAACGCGATATGAGTGCTTATACGATTGGCTATCGTCACGTAAAATTACGCCTAGAAACTAATTTCAATTCGGAATGGTTTGTCGGCGGATATTTTAGGTTGCCTCGAGGCAATACCGTTGAGTCACAACAGAAAATAAAACAACTGCTGGCGCAACGAATCAATAGTCAACCGTTGAATCAACCCAACGCGGGATCGGTGTTTCGTAATCCGCCTGGTGATTATGCCGCACGCCTGATTGAATCGTGCGGATTGAAAGGTAAAACTATTGGTGGCGCGATGGTGTCGCCTAAGCATGCCAATTTTATCGTGAATACCGGTAATGCCAGCGCGGCTGATATTGAAAGGTTAATCGAGTTGATACAAGAAACAGTGATGAAAAAAACAGGTGTGGAATTGATTCGAGAAGTCCAAATTGTGGGCGAATCCGAGGAGCATCATTAAGTGCAAACAAATAACTTTGGCAAAGTAGCTGTATTACTGGGTGGACGCTCCGCAGAGCGTGATATTTCTTTGCAAAGTGGTCAGGCTGTTTTGACGGCCTTGCGTGAAGGCGGCGTTGACGCACATCCGTTTGATCCAGCACTGGATTCATTGGAAGAACTGCGCCGGCAAAAATTTGATCGAGCGTTTATCGCATTACATGGTCGCTTTGGTGAGGATGGAACGGTTCAAGGCGCATTGGAATTGATGGAATTGCCTTATACCGGCAGCGGCGTAATGGCCAGTGCGTTGGCAATGGATAAATGGCGCACAAAATTGATTTGGCAAGCGGTAGGCATCCAATCGCCACGTTTTGAAATTTTAAATGTGCAAAGTAATTTTTTAGCGGTAGCCGAAAAATTGGGTTTGCCATTGATTGTGAAACCGGCGCGCGAAGGCTCTACGATTGGACTCAGCAAAGTACATAAGGCACAAGATGTCGCAGAAGCCTATCGGTTAGCAGCGAAACATGATTCGTTGGTGCTGGCCGAAGAATTTGTCAGTGGAAAAGAATTAACTGCGGCTATTCTCGGGGATACAGCGTTACCTTTGGTAAGAATCGAGGTTGTCGGTGATTTGTATGACTATCATGCAAAATATTTATCGAATGACACGCGCTATCACTGCCCAAGCGGTTTAGCCGACCATTTAGAAAAAGCCATCCAACAACAAGCGTTGAGCGCATACCAAGTGTTAGGGTGTGCAGGTTGGGGGCGTGTTGATTTGATTGTTAATGAACATAATCAGTTTTATTTTTTGGAAGCCAATACTTCGCCTGGTATGACCAGTCATAGCTTGGTGCCGATGGCTGCAAAAGCTGCCGGAATTTCTTTTCAAGAACTCGTGTTAAAAATATTGGCATTAACACATGTGGAATAATCATCAATTTCTGAATTTGCTGTCGAATTTGCTGTATGTCGCAGTTGCGGCGGCGGCAGCTTATGTGATTGGCTTACGGTTGATCGAACCGCCTTATTTTCCCATTAAGGAAATTAATATCTTTGCGGCTCATGCTGAAAAAAATGCCGATACTCGGTTGATTAATATCAGTGAAGAGCAAATTCAAACGCTTTTTACTGAGGGAATCAAAGGAAATTTTGTGTCCGTAGATTTAACCGAGGTACGTAATGAGTTTGAAAAATTACCCTGGGTACGCGAAGCTAAAATCAATCGAAAATGGCCCAATGCTTTGGATGTCATTGTAGAAGAACATCAAGCGTTAGCTCGTTGGGACAGCCACGCGTTAGTCAATACTTTTGGTGAAGTATTCCGAGTTTCCAGTGAACAACAATTACCCGTTTTTTTGGGGCCTACTGAAGAAAGCGCTCAAGAAGTGGCAAAGCAATTCCATCAATTCAATCAGATATTGAAACCACTCCAGCAAAATACTGTGGAAGTTGTGTTGACGCCTCGTTATGCCTGGAGAATACGACTCAATACTGGTACGGTATTGGAGCTGGGGCGTGAGGATATCAAGGAAAGATTGGAGCGTTATGTCTTGGTGTACGAGCATAGTATTGCGCGGTTAAGTCAGGATAGCCCGCTGGAGTATGTTGATCTACGCTACCCGAATGGTTTTGCTGTCCGCTTAACGGAACAAAAGCAACAAACGCCTAAAAAATCCAATTTGAAAAAAGAAACTTGAGGCCAGGAGATAAAGGGAGATGAATAAGGCTAAAGAAAATCGAAATTTAGTGGTTGGTTTGGATATCGGTACTTCAAAAATCGTCGCCATTGTAGCGGAAGTTTTGCCAGAAGGCGGATTTGAGGTAATCGGTTTAGGCAGCCATCCATCACGTGGATTGAAGAAAGGCGTCGTTGCTAATATCGAAACGACTGTCAATGCAATCCAACGAGCCTTGGAAGAAGCTGAACTCATGGCTGATTGTAAAATTAATGAAGCGTTTACTGGCATTGCAGGAAGTCATATCAAAGGATTTAATTCCGATGGTATGGTTCCCATCAAAGACAAGGAAGTCACTGAAAAAGACGTGGAACGCGTCATGGAAGCTGCCAAAGCTGTCAATATTCCAGCGGATCAGCAGATTTTGCACATCTTAAATCAAGAATTCATTATCGATGGCCAAGAAGATGTGCGCGAACCCGTCGGTATGAGTGGCATTCGGCTAGAAGTTAAAGTGCACATTGTTACCGGTGCAGTATCCGCAGCGCAAAACATTATGAAATGTGTACATCGCTGCGGTCTTGAATTGCGAGATTTAATTTTACAACCTCTGGCTTCAGCCATGGCAGTGTTGTCGGACGATGAAAAAGACTTGGGTGTATGTTTGGTAGACATTGGTGGGGGAACAACCGATATCGCCGTGTTTTCCAACGGTGCTATTCGCCATACAGCGGTGATTCCTATTGCTGGTGATCAAGTCACGAATGACATTGCGATGGCATTAAGGACGCCTACAAAAAGCGCTGAAGACATTAAATGCCGCTACGGTTGTGCGCTGAGAAGTTTGGCCGATACTCGGGAAATGGTGGAAGTTCCCGATGTTGGCAATCGAGGCTCGCGGCAATTATCGCGACAAACATTAGCGGAAGTGATCGAACCGAGAGTAGAAGAGCTTTACAGTCTTGTCCAAGCAGAATTGCGTCGTAGCGGCTTTGAAGAGTTGCTGTCGTCGGGAATTGTGATCACGGGTGGGTCGGCATCGCTGCGTGGCATGGTGGAACTGGGCGAAGAAATTTTTCACATGCCGGTTCGCCTGGGTTTACCCAATTATCATGGCAATTTAAAAGAGGTGATTCATACGCCACGATATTCAACAGGTATTGGTTTAATAATAGCTGGAATTCAACAAATGCAACATCAACAGGGAGCGAAGTTACAGGGTGGGTCTGCAAAACAGATTTTTTCGAGAATGAAAGGGTGGTTCCAAAAAAATTTTTAAAAGAAATTTTTTCAGGGAATGGGTTTGTGTGATTTAAATTTTTTGTTACAAAGGAGATGCTATGTTTGAAATCATCAATAACGAATCGCAAGAAGCAGTCATTAAGGTAGTCGGTGTAGGAGGATGTGGTAGCAATGCGGTAGACCACATGATTCAGCATGGCATGAAAGGCGTCGAATTCATCAGCATGAATACCGATGCGCAAGCATTAAAAAGCAATAAAGCGCCGACAATACTTCAATTGGGTACTGGTATTACTAAAGGATTGGGTGCCGGTGCCAATCCAGATGTAGGCCGCGAAGCTGCATTAGAAGACCGCGACCGTATTGCTGAGTTGATTCAAGGTGCGGATATGTTATTTATCACCGCAGGCATGGGCGGCGGAACTGGAACAGGTGCTGCTCCGGTCGTCGCACAAGTCGCTAAAGAAATGGGTATTTTGACAGTTGCCGTCGTCAGTAAACCTTTCGCGTTTGAAGGTAGACGTTTAGTCGCAGCGAAGGCAGGTATGGAGGCGCTTGCTCAACACGTTGATTCATTGATCGTCATTCCTAATGACAAATTGATGATGGTATTGGGTAACGATATTTCTATGCTGGATGCTTTCAAAGCAGCAAATGATGTGCTTTACGGTGCAGTCGCCGGTATTGCTGAAGTCATCAATTGTCCTGGTTTGGTCAACGTCGATTTTGCTGACGTTAAAACAGTCATGTCAGAGATGGGTATGGCCATGATGGGATCGGCGATTGCTGCGGGTGTTGACCGCGCTCGCGTTGCGGCTGAACGCGCAGTTTCTAGCCCATTATTAGAAGATGTTTCGTTGTCGGGTGCACGCGGTATTCTTGTCAATATCACCGCAAGTTCTTCGTTGAAAATGCGCGAGGTACATGAAGTGATGAGCACTGTGAAAAATCTTACTGCTGAAGATGCAACGATTATTGTCGGTACGGTAATCGACGAGGAAATCGGTGAAGATCTACGCGTAACTATGGTTGCCACTGGCTTAGGAAGTCCATCGCAAAGCCAAAGCACGCCTTTGAGTGTGGTACATAGCCGTACAGGAACTGATGACCGTGATTCAATATTTTCTGCCGAAGAACCTGCCGTGATGCGTACAGGTAGAAGAAGTAATGCAACGGTAGCTGCAATGCGTCAATCAGGGGTTGATCCAATGGATATTCCAGCTTTCTTGAGAAGACAAGCTGATTAATCGGTGATATCAAATAAACAATTCCGTGGTAAAACCACGGGATTGTTTATTACCGCGTAATTTCAGTATAAATAGTGGAGTAAAAATGTACCACTGAGGCGCACTAAATTTCGCAGCAATCACGGGATAAAGGTAATGGAATAGACGCCCACTACCCAAAATTCCAACTCGGTTTGGTCGACTTATCCACAGATGCTTAGTATCCCGCGCTTTGTTTTACTTTGATCAAATTTCAACCGTGATGGGTGGTCAATTTTAAAGCGGTATCAACACCAAAATTACATTGTGATGTAATAAGATCTCTGGCATTTCTATCTTAATTCTCATTTTAACCGTTGAATCAGTTCTTTAATTCGCATTACACGTTGAATAACATCAGGGGTTTTTATTTGTATTTTTAATCGATCTTGTCCAGCGAGCGAGTACTCACGGCTGCTTTGAATCAATTGAATGATTTTTAGCGAATCGATCGGCGGATTGGGAATAAATTGTACTTGAATACTATCGGTGCTAGCGTCGATACGGGTTATGCCTAGCGGTTTAGCAGCAATGCGCAAGCGATGGCAGTCCAACAAAGCGCGGGCCGGATTGGGTAACAGCCCAAAGCGGTCGATCAGTTCGCGTTGCATGTCGTCGAGTTGTTCATCGCTATTGCAATTGGCCATACGTTTATACAGCACCAAACGTTCATGAATGTCATGGCAATAATTTTCCGGCAGCAGCGCCGGAACATGCAAATTAATTTCCGTTGCCACACCCAGTGGATGCTGCATATCCGGCTCTTTACCTTGTTTCAAAGATTGAATCGCGGTATCTAGCATTGCACTGTATAAACTAAAACCGACTTCCTGCATTTCACCACTTTGCGATTCGCTCAAAACTGCGCCTGCGCCACGAATTTCCAAGTCGTGCATCGCTAGATAAAAGCCCGAACCCAGTTCTTCCATTGCTTGAATAGCTTCCAAACGTTTTTTCGCTTGCGAGCCAAGCGCTTCTTCAGGTGGTGTTAGTAAATACGCATACGCTTGGTGGTGTGACCTGCCTACACGGCCCCGCAATTGATGCAATTGCGCCAAGCCAAATTTGTGCGCGTTGTTGATCAGAATGGTATTGGCGCTGGGAATATCGATGCCGGTTTCGATGATGGTGGTGCACAATAAAATATTGAAGCGTTGCTGGTAGAAATCACGCATGACGTGTTCCAGTTCGCGTTCCGGCATCTGTCCATGAGCAATGTGAATTCGCGCTTCAGGCAATAAGTTGGCTAATTTCTCATACATCACCTGTATGGTACTCACCTCGTTATGCAAAAAATAAATCTGCCCGCCGCGCTTTAATTCTCGCAAACACGCTTCACGGATGATGCCAAGCGAAAAACTGCTGACAAAAGTACGAATTGCTAAGCGACGCTGCGGAGCGGTAGCGATAATAGAGAAATCACGTAATCCTTCCAGTGACATCGCTAAAGTACGCGGAATCGGAGTGGCTGTTAGTGTTAGCACGTCTACTTCAGCGCGCAGTTTCTTCAGTTGCTCTTTCTGCCGAACGCCAAAGCGATGTTCTTCATCGATAATAACCAGTCCTAGATTTTTAAAATGGACATCTTTCTGAATCAATTTGTGGGTACCGATAATAATATCGATTTCACCTTTCGCAAGTCCAGCAATCGCTTGCGTTTGCTCTTTGGCGGAACGAAAACGAGATAATTCGGCAATTTTGACTGGCCACTGATCGGCAATTAAACCAAAACGGTCGGAGAAGTTTTGAAAATGTTGTTCGGCGAGCAATGTGGTTGGAACCAGAACAGCAACTTGTTTTCCATCGGCAACGGCTACAAAGGCTGCACGCAGCGCTACTTCGGTTTTGCCAAAACCGACGTCACCGCAGATCAATCGATCCATCGGTTTACCCGAAGTCAAATCGGCAATCACCGAATTGATTGCCGCAGCTTGGTCGGCGGTCTCTTCGAAACCAAATCCTTCCGCAAACGCATCATAATCGTGCTGTCGTATGGTAAATGCGTGACCTTCGCGTGATGCACGTTGCGCATATAAATTCAATAATTCTGCTGCGGTGTCGCGCACTTGCTCCATCGCCTTGCGTTTGGCCTTATCCCACTGACCGCTGCCCAGTTTGTGCAGCGGAGCGGATTCGGGTGCTGCACCGCTGTATCGACCGATCAGATGTAATTGAGAAACCGGTACGTATAACTTGTCGCCACCTTCATATTCCAGCGATAAAAACTCGCTTAACGAGCCGGGATCGCCCTCACCAACATCCATACTGACCAAGCCTAAATAGCGGCCAATGCCATGCTGTTCGTGCACCACCGGATCTCCAGGTTTGATTTCAGAAAGGTCACGCAAAATATTATCGGTTGAGGTTACTTTGCGAGATTCACGTTCGCGACGCCCGTGCACATGCGTGGCATACAGTTCACTTTCTGTAATTAACGCTAACCGCTGTTGCGGCAAAAGGAAGCCATTGTGCAGCGGTGCTACACTCAACATAAAAGGCAAGGTGCTATCAATAAACTCTTGATAACTCTGACAACTCACAGGATGCAGATCGTACTGATTGAGGTATTCGGCAATTAACTCTCGTCTGCCGATACTCTCGGCTAATAGCAAAACACGCCCGTCACTGTGCATAAATTGCGTGACGAATGCATTGAGTTTTTCCAGTGGATTTTCTGCGTGCCGGTTAACTTGAACAGACGGTAAAACTTCGCTGACAAGATTTTTGACTGGCTTGGTTACGGTTTCTTGAGGAGCGATTTCGATTCGCGCATAGGGCTTTAGCTGGGCAAAAAAAACATCGCTGGGTAAAAATAATTCGGTCGGGGGCAGTAACGGACGCTCGATATCCGCACGTAATAATTGATAGCGCGACTGTGTGTCGCGCCAAAATTCATCGATGATTGACCGTACATTTTGATGCAAGCAAACCAGAGTTTCTTTTACCAGATAATCGAATAGCGTTGCTGTCTGCGCAAAAAATAACGGCAGATAATACTCAATTCCCGCAGGCGTTAGCCCCTTACTAATATCTTTATAAATTTGCTTCTTGGAAGGATCGCCTTCGAATTGCTCTCGAAACTTGCCGCGGAAAAAAGTACGGCCAGCCTCATCGAGCGGAAATTCGCGCGCGGGCAACAAACGAATTTCGTTGACGGGATAAATACTGCGCTGCGTATCGACATCGAATGTGCGAATGGTATCAATCTGATTATCGAGTAAATCAATCCGATAAGGCAGCGGGCTGCCCATCGGAAACAAATCGATTAACCCGCCTCGAACACTATATTCGCCGGGTGAAAAGACTTGCGTCACATGCGAATAACCTGCCAGCGTTAATTGACTACGCAAACTCGGCACATCAAGCTCTTCTTTCTGCTTCAGAAAAAACGTATGCGCTGCCAAAAATTCACGTGGCAACATGCGATAAAGCGCTGTGGTAACCGGCGTAATCAATACATCGCAAGCACCGATCATCACTTGATATAGCGTTGCCAAGCGCTCCGATACCAAATCATGATGCGGAGAAAACACATCGTAAGGCAATGTTTCCCAATCGGGCAGCAAATGCGTTTTGAGTTCTGGCGCAAAATAAGGAATTTCTTCAAACAAGCGTTGCGCATCAAGCGCATTGGCGGTAATGATGACCAGCGGTTTTGCTTGCTGCCCAATCTGCGCGAAAAATAGCGCGTCTGCGGAACCCAAAAAATTGGGGTAACGTGCTATGGAGCCAAGTTCTGGCAATGGATGTGGAAGTCGCATAATAAAAATTACAGATGTACTAGATAGGCGACTGCAAATTTTAGTTCATTTCTTCGAAATTTTTGGCTGTTGTTTTGAAGAACCATCACTAAATCTAAATTCATGTGAGAATTTATGGTGTTGTTTACAGAGGGGGTTGATTAAAATAAGTGGTGAGTATTTCATAAGGCGTAGCATTATTCAAACCTTTATGAGGTTTCACAGTATTGTAGAAATTAATGAATCGCACTAGCTGAATACGTTGATTGGCGCTGTCTTTAAAGGAAATCTGACGGTGTCCCATGTTCATTAGCGTGTGGATAACGTGCTCCGCTTTAGGTAACCAATACAAAGAATGATCCATTGACCACTCTGGTAAGTCTGACTGGTTACCGTATAAGTTTGGTTCTGGATAATCTGCTATTAAGTTGATGTCTTTGAGATGAAATCGATGGCGGCGTATCTGTTCAGTCAAGTAATTGGCATCTTTTTTTTCGATCTGCTGCCAATGCCATTGTATTTTTTCACTATTCCACAGTTGGATCATCTTACCCTCTGATCTTGACGCGAGGATTTTGCCATCCGGGGACCACGATACAGAAAAAACAACCTCTTTATGATGTGAAACAAAAATCGGCACTATTTCTGAAGTATTCAAATACTGGAGGTCTTTGCACGGTTGTAATCAAAAACTGATTAGCTGGGTGTTATGATTATTTTTCAAAACCATAGCATTGAAGAAATCTGCATGAGTTTTTCAGAATTTGATGTAACCCGTCGCACCCGAAAAGGGAATTTTCTGAAGCAGATAAATCAGTTAATTGACTGGAACTCGATAGGGAAAGCAATCGCAGTCCATTATGCACCGGTTTGCGATGCTACGAGGCGGCCAGCTTATTTTGGGTTGCAGTTATTTAAGATGCTATTGATCGGAATTTGGAACGGTGGTCTAAGCGATGAGTCGGTGGAAGGCATGACGAACCCGAATCTGCACGTGATGCGGTTTCTGGACTTGTCACTGGAAGACGATGTACCAGATCACTCAGTATTGTCGCGCTTCAGAACATGGTTAAGGCCTCTGCATAACTGGTTATATCGGTTGCGCAAGATTTATAAGTATTTGATTTATCAATGCTGAAAGTGATCTAAAAAACTCAAAAAAACAGTTATGCAAAGATCTTATAAATTTATCAAAACTGTTAACCGAAGTCGTAATATTCATACAATAATCTCCTGATTTGTTAACATTCCTTGAGTCATGGTAAGTTTCCTATCTGTTGTTGAATTTTGTCCGCTTGTTGGTGAAGAAAATGAATAAATAAATCAATAGCAAAAATTAACATTCCTATCAAATTGAAATTGTTATGAATTTTCCCCCATTTGCTATCTTCTGTCCTATTCCCGATTTTTTTGATAAGAAAACCCTCTATTTTTAAAATAATGCCATCCTTCAAAAAGAAGAATTTGCTAATGTATGCAGAGATAACTACAAAAATTATAAAGACATAATTCCAGGGATAATCAATCATATAAAACTCCTTTCTTCCATTTGCACACATCGTCCAAAAGGTCAGTTAACTTGTGGGGCTTGTCCTTCGGCTTAGATTGCCTAACGGTGATATCTATTAGCTTTTGTTGGTATCAAAGGCACCAGAAAAATACCATCTAAATATTGGTATGTACAGATTCTTAATGATACAGTCTGAATCTATCTATTCCTGTTAAAGCTAGTTAATTCAAGGAATTTGATACGGCGTGAAACTACATGAGATTTTTGCGTGGTGCCCGGAGCCGGAGTCGAACCGGCACGGGCGGTTTAAGCCCGAGGGATTTTAAGTCCCTTGTGTCTACCTATTTCACCACCCGGGCGATCAAATTGAAATGCAATTTACTTCAAATATGCACGATTAACAAGTGAAGTGAAATTTCAGGCGGCATTATAACCCGAATATAGGGCATTTTAATATGAATTATTCATTTGTAATGCTGTCTACGCCTAGTATGTTTTATTCGAACTCATTTTCAACCAGTCATCATTCGCTTTCTAATCATTACGTTTAATTTCTCTTATGCCATACCACAATGATAAAAAAAGAAATTCTTTCTTAATCAGAACAATACGGAGAGGGATTCTTTCATCTTTTTCTGTAGTAGTGATTGGGATTTTATTGGTCATTAACGCAGATACTTTTGCTACTTCTATGGATAACCAAGAAAAGACTTCCACAACACAGGATCAGAAAAACGTCGCAATCACGATCTATAACGAAAATCTGGCATTAGTAAAAGATTTGCGTCAGATTAAGCTAGACCCAGATTTAAATCGTCTAGCGTGGCGTGATGTTTCTGCGCAGATTCGTCCAGAAACGGCAATATTGCGAAGCCTGAACCATTCGAGTGAGTTTCGTTTAGTGGAACAAAATTTTGATTTTGATCTGCTTACACCGACCAAGCTATTAGAAAAATATCGTGGACAAGAAATTGTTGTGATTCGTACAAACCCTGCTTCTGGAGTTGAAACGAAAGAAACGGCTACCGTACTTGCTACGAATGAAGGTATCGTGCTGAAATTTGGCGATCGCATTGAAACCGATATTTCTGGGCGACTGGTGTTTCCTGGAGTACCCAATCATTTACGGGATAGGCCGACCTTACTACTTTCTTTACTCAATTCTGCGAAAGAAGCGCATGATTTTGAACTTTCTTACCTCACGTCTGGATTGTCTTGGCACGCAGATTATGTCGCGGCCTTAAATGAAAAAGACAACGTTCTGGATTTGAATGGATTAGTAACATTAACCAACCAGAGTGGCGCTGCTTATCGTGACGCGCAATTACAATTGGTTGCGGGCGATGTCAATCAAGTACAGCCAGCATTGGGAAGATCGGCGAAAATGATGGAAATGACAGCAATGGCCGCGGCGGATGCGCCACAGATGAAACAGGAATCATTTTTTGACTATCATTTATACACATTGCAACATCCGACTACGCTATCCGAAAATCAAACCAAGCAAGTATCACTGATGTCAGCGGTAAATGTACCTTTAACAAAAGAATATTTATTGCAAGGCGCAGATTACTATTATTCAGGACAACATGGCACGATTGAACAAAAAAAATCGGTCGGGGTATATATCAGCTTCATGAATAAAGGAAAAGGATTAGGCATTCCATTACCGAAAGGTGTGATACGTGTGTACAAAAAAGATTTAGCAGGAAATAGTCAATTTGTAGGTGAAGATCGAATCGAACATACCCCGAATAATGAGTTGATTCGTTTGAAAATGGGTAATGCATTTGATATCACAGCGAATAAACTACAAACCGATTTTCAGCAGATCGCTACAAATAGGCCAAATCAAGCAGGTGTCTTTGAGAGTGCTTATAAAATTACTATCAAGAATGCCAAGAAAGAAGCAATCAAAGTACAAGTACAAGAACCTATGCCTGGAGATTGGAAAATTCTATCGGAATCCTTACCTCATGAAAAAAAATCAGCAAGCATAGCGGAATGGAGCGTTCCTGTGGCTGCTGAAAGTGAAACAGTTCTAACGTATCGTGCGCGTAACAAATACTGACAACAGAGTGAGTTCTCTAGAGCCTGTTCGGTTGGAATCAGGGTGTGAGGAAACTGATATCCTAAATTGCTATTCCTAATTTATAGCGCAGCAATCGATAATGACCGTAGTTTCAAGCAAAATTTAATACCAGGTTTTCCATCCTGCGAAACATAGCAGTGTCAAAAAAGCTGCGACGATATCATCAAACATAACGCCAAACCCCCCTTGCAATTTTTGATCGAAATAACGAATAGGGTTGGGTTTGGCTATATCGAATAGACGGAACAAAATAAAAGCAGTTAATTGCCATAACCATTCATTGGGAATAAAAAAAAGAATCAAAAGAAATGCGACCGTTTCATCCCAAACCATGCTGCCATGATCGTGATCACCAAGAGCTGTGCCGGTTAACCCGCAAGCCCAGATTCCCGCAATAAACATAATGTCGATGGCTAACAAGAAATATGCTGGCGTCAGTAATTCATTGAATAACCAAAACAACGGAAAAGCAGCTAAAGTACCTATCGTGCCGGGAGCGAACGGAAACAATCCTACCCCTCCTGAAAAAGCAATGAAGTACGCTGGATGGCTGAGTGCTAAAGCTAAGTTAGGCTTGAATGCAACAGCACTCTTCGAATCCAAGTGTTGCTCAGTATCAGGAGATAAAGTGGTCATATCCTTTGTTATCCAATGAAATTGATCTTCCTTGAGAGTCTTCAATGATTAGCTGGTTGCCCGTCAGAATTTTACCGATGCGTGTAAGGGATACATTTAATTCAATTCCGAGCGACGCTATTGCATTGCGATTTTCTTCAGGCGCGGTGAAACACAACTCATAATCATCTCCTCCCGCCAATAAACATTGTCTAATCAATGGTTGAGAAAGATTTTCTTTTACAAAGGGCGAGCAGGGTACGTCGTCTATATTAATACAAGCGGCTTTCTCTGAGGCTTTCAAAATGTGGCTTAAATCTGCTGCTAATCCGTCAGAAATATCAATTGCGCTATGGGCAAGATCAACTAGCCTCTGTCCTAGCTCAACACGGGCGGAAGGCATTAGTAGCGCAGTTAAACAACGAGTTTTTTCTTCGATCGGCAAGATGATGTGCTGTAGTTCATGTTGCAATGCCAGTGCTGCATTTCCGAGCTGACCCGATATCCAAATATCATCGCCCGCTTGCGCGTTATTTCGGCGAAGTGCTTTGCCTCGTTTTACCTCGCCAATGATTTGCACGTTGATATTCAATGGACCTGAAGTAGTATCGCCACCGATTAACGCGACTTGATGAGAATTCGCTAAATCGAAAAAGCCTTCACTGAATTTGGATAACCAAGGATTGTCATTGTCGATTAAGTTTTTGGGTAACGTCAGCGCGAGCAAAATCCAGCGCGGTTTCGCTCCCATAGCTGCCATGTCCGAAAGATTAACCGCTAACGATTTAAACCCTAGTTGATAAGGGTCCGTGTCTGGAAAGAAATGTTTGCCTGAAACCAGTGTATCGGTAGAAATCGCAAATTCAATGGTTTGCGAAACCGGAATAATGGCGGCATCATCACCGATTCCTACTATTTCGTTAGGTACTGATTTTTTGAAAAATCGTTCGATAATATCGAATTCTGACGGCACTTGAATTAAAGCGGTGATTGTTTTGTTTCAATATTTTTTGCGTTAATTTCTACAGCGCGTTGTTTGATCGCCAATTTATCCAGAACGCCATTGACGTATTTATGTCCGTCAGTGCCGCCATAGGTGCGAGCCAACTCAATGGCTTCATTAATAATGGCTTTGTAAGGAATTTCTGGGTGGTAGACCAATTCATAAGCACCGAGCAACAAAATAGCAAATTCCACTGGACTTAATTCATGCAAAGGACGATCCAAGCACGGTTGAATATGTTCATTCAACAGTTCAAAATTTTTAATCGCACCTTCCAGTGCTTGCGAAAAGTGTTTTTCATCGACATGCTTGAATTCTGGGGATTCGCGTAATTGCCGCTCAATAAAACTAGCACTTTCGCCCGTAACCTTCCACTGATATAGACCTTGCACTACGAATTCACGGGCTGCTCGACGATGGCTTTTCGGTTTCTGGATTTTATTGTGCTTGTCAACGGACGAATCAGAAGACGTACTATTCATAAGGTAATTCGTCTATTTTTATTTGCAGATTCGCCATTTCCAATGCAACCCGAGCGACATCGGTGCCTTTTTCATCCATACGGGCAATGGCTTGGTCTTCGTTATCGGTGGTAAGAATTCCATTGGCGATAGGAATTTCAGTTTCCAACTGCGCTAACATCAAACCATGAGCTGATTCATTGGCAACTACTTCAAAATGATACGTATCGCCACGAATCACCGAACCAAGCGCAATGAAAGCATCAAATTGATTCGTTAATGCGATACGTTTGAATGTCAAAGGGATTTCTAAAGCACCAGGTACTGTTGCAAGCAAAATGTTGTGATCGAGAACACCATTTTTTCTTAACTCTATGATACAAGCGCTTAACAAGCCTTCACTGATATCTAAATTAAAGCGGCTCATGACGATGCCTATCTGCAAATCACTACCGTCAATAACGGGTTCAATTTCTGGGATATCGTCGTAAAAAGTCATGGTCATTCCTCAATGTGCAAAAGGCTTGTATTTTTGTTTATTATAAACCTTTGAGTATCTATCAAAGGGTGTCTTTTTCATTAATTTCCGCATAGCTGGAAACTTCTAGACCAAATCCGGTAACGCTAGGCATTTTTCGCGGTGTTGACATTAAACGCATTTTACCGACATTCAAATCTTTCAATATTTGTGCGCCAATTCCGTGATGGCGTAAATCCATTTGACGATTCACAACATTGGAATTCTCGTCTTTCGATTCAACACGTTCAACTAATTTTAGCGGATCATCTCGGCGATGCATTAATACAATGACACCTTGTCCCGCTTCGGCAATCATTTTCATTGCTGCATAGATATTCCAGGAATGAGAGCGATCTTCGATATCGAGAAAGTCGATTACCGACAACGGTTCATGAACGCGCACCAGTGTTTCATCAGCGGGATTGATTTCACCTTTAACCAAAGCCAAGTGGGTTAGGTTAGCAATATCATCGTGGTAGGCGATCAATTGAAATGCACCGTGCAGGGTTTGAATAGAGCGTTCCGCAACGCGCTTGACGAGAGATTCGTTTTGGTTACGATATTGAATTAAATCGACAATTGTGCCAATTTTGAGTTGATGTTTTTGAGCAAACACGATTAAATCTGGCAACCTTGCCATACTGCCATCTTCTTTGAGAATCTCGCAAATCACCGAAGCTGCAGTCAATCCCGCCATCCTTGCCAAATCACAGCCGGCTTCGGTGTGCCCCGCTCGCACCAATACTCCGCCTTTTTGCGCTTTCAGCGGAAAGATATGGCCAGGTTGCACGATATCTTGTGGTTTCGCATCTTTTTGTACGGCGACTTGGACAGTTCTGGCACGATCCGCTGCGGAGATTCCTGTGGTGACACCTTGAGCCGCTTCAATGGAAAGGGTGAAGTTGGTTCCTAAAGGGGAGCGATTGTTCGATACCATCAGCGGCAAATCCAACTGATTGCAACGTTCTTCGGTGAGTGTTAAGCAAATCAACCCACGCCCATGAGTGGCCATGAAATTGATCGCAGCCGGTGTGACAAAATCAGCAGCGAGCACCAAGTCACCTTCATTCTCGCGATCTTCTTCATCAACCAGAACAACCATTTTCCCGACTTGAATGTCGGCAATAATTTCTTCAATTGGGCTAATATTCATAGTGGCAATGCTATCATTTTTCAATATTGAGTAACCTTGCGACATAACGCGCGAGCATGTCGGTTTCCAAATTCACCAATGAACCTACCTGGAGTTGTCCTAATGTGGTCACTGCGATGGTATGCGGGATCAAATTAACCGAAAAAGTATTACCGATGATTTGATTAATCGTCAAACTCACCCCATCGACTGTAATCGAACCTTTGTGCGTTAAATAGCGCAAGATAGCACTGGGCGCATCAACTTCAAGCGTAGTATTTTCTCCGGTAGGCTCCCATTTGACAACTGTACCGATGGCATCAATATGTCCGCTCACCAAATGCCCTCCGAGTCGGTCGGATAGCCGCAATGCTTTTTCCAAATTCACTGGTTTGTTGATTTTATCCAACCCATGCGTGCAAAGCAGCGTCTCTTCCGATACATCGAAATGAAGTTGTCTGTCTGCCAAAGATTTGACTGTTAAGCAAATACCATCGACCGCAATGCTATCCCCCAGATTGATATCTGATATATCGAGATTTCCAGACTCAATCCGCAATGACAAATTTCTTTGCGGGGTTGTATGAGAGATATCGGTAAAAACTATCTTACCGACGGCTTGTACGATTCCTGTAAACATTTAATGGTGCGTTATAAAGAGATTTATTCCGAAAAAAATGGTATCTGATGATGCAAAAATTAACTTTTTGTATGCCAATAACTTTTGTGGCGCGCCCAACACGATTCGAACGTGCGACCCCCGCCTTCGGAGGGCGGTACTCTATCCAACTGAGCTATGGGCGCGTTGATGATTTAGTACTGCAATTATGCGCTAAAAGGTGCACAGAATAACTGCTTTTGAAGCAATCGTCCAACTCGATTCAAGTAGGAACGATTCTCAATATTTGATCATTCTTCAAACGCATTTCGAATCCATTCAATATTCTGCCCATTGCGACCACTGAATAGAATCACATCAAAACGGCAAGGTGGTTGATCATTGATTTCTGCCAAGTAATGTCGTGCTGTACGCAGTAATTTGGCTTGTTTTGAGGAAGTAATACTCGCGGCTGCACCACCAAAAGCTTCTTGTGTTCGTAAACGTACTTCGATAAAAACCAACGTGTCATTTTCTTGCATGATCAGATCAATCTCGCCAAAACGACAGCGATAATTTTGTGCAAGCAAAGTTAACGATTGTTTTTGTAGATACGATGCGGCGATTTTCTCGGCATCTTTGCCTTTCATGGTTCCACTGTTTGCTGTGGCGGCAATGAAAGTGAAGTGGGTGAAATAGCGTTCGCCCCAATAAGTTGCGCTTTGCCTTGTTCAAACTGAGCGGCGACGGGTTCGCGAATGAAAAGGTTGCCCGATGAGGCACGCACATACCCTGTGACGCCATCAAAGTTAATTTCACTGACAAATAATGGATCAAGTAAATGCGTCATCAAGCGAAACGCATCGATTCCTAATCCGTATAAGCGTTCCATATCGGTACTTTTAGCCACATAATTTTGGCGATAGGCCATCACGGCCGGGTGATCCGGTTGTAATAACCAAGGCATGTCGACAAAACGAATTCCACTCAAGTCATTATTCAATAAAGTGTTGCTGTCGCCCGTATAAATTTGCGATGTGGCATAAACTGGTACATCAGAAGCAATGTAAGGTCGAACGATACGCGCTTTCTCAGCGGTTAACGTAAGAAAAACCAATTGATTGGTGTTGCTGCTCAAGTTTTTCAGTTGCTCTAATTGCTGATTTTCATTGCTATAACGCATTAAAGAAAGTGTTCCGCCATCGCGTTGCCAACGTTCGCTAAAAGCGGCTTGCAACCGTTTCGACAAGCCACTGTCATCACCGATTATTAAAGCTTGTTTTTTTCCAATATCACTCGCTAAATGTGCTACTTGGCTTGCCTCGGTTTCCATTTGCAGACCAAATAAAAATAATTTCGGAGGAGTGGTTTGAGCATTATCGACAGTATTTAAAGCTAAAGTCGGTACGGTCACCATTTGACTGGACGCAATTGCAGCGACACCATCGCGAGTCAATGGTCCCACGACCAGCTCAGCGCCAGCATCCAAAGCTTCCTGATAAGTCAGCAAGATATCCAGCGGATCATCACCGGTTGAATAAATACGAATCATAAGAGGAAGCGGCTCTTCACGCATCGTCGCAGCAACAAAACCATCTTTGACTCGATTGGCCGCTTCACTAAAAGAAGGTGACTCTAGCGGTAAAATAAGCGCAATATGCGGTGTTTTGATAGGGCCAGAAACATCCTCAAGTTGTAAGTGTTGAGGATCAGAATAGGTATCAGTATCAGTAGCCGCTAACAACGGATTACCGCATAATGCCAGCATGACTATCATAACAAGCGTGAAGGAACGCGGTACCCAAGATATGCTAGAAAAAAGCGCGTTATATATAGTGGCTACGCCGATAGGAAATTTGAATGATATTAGTTTACGTGCGTTAAGCATTTTAAAAGCGGTCGATGTAGTTGCGGTTGAAAATATACAAAACTCCAAACATTTATTAGCAGCACACGGCATTTCAACGCAATTGATGAGCTTGCATCAGCATAATGAAATTTCGGCGACAAACAAGATATTAACATTATTGAACGAAGGGCAAAGTGTTGCGTTAATAACAGACGCTGGAACACCTGCCATTTCCGATCCTGGAGCGCTTCTGGTTCAACAGGTACGCGCCAAAGCATATCCAGTAATTCCCATACCGGGGGCCAATGCAGCGATATGCGCCTTATCTGCGGCGGGGGTCATGCACCCGCATTTCTTTTTTTTTGGTTTTTTATCGGCCAAACCGGTGGCTCGCAAACGTGAATTGCTACAATTCAAATCACAAGAATATCCAATCATTTTTTATGAAGCGCCACATCGAATTATTGAGTGCGTAGAGGATATGATTGAAATAATCGGCGCGGATCGCACACTGATCATCGCACGCGAATTAACTAAATTATTTGAAACGATTCACATTGGTTCCTTGATAGAAACTCTGGATTGGCTAAAATCGGATAGTAACCAACAAAAAGGTGAGTTCGTGCTGATTTTATCAGGCGCCGAGAAACTCGATAAACCTTTGGTAAGCGAATCTGCACAAACGACTTTAAATTATCTGCTGGCCGAATTACCCTTAAAACAAGCCGTTAAACTCGCTGCGGCAATTACTGGAGAAAATAAGAACGCGTTGTATCAACTTGCCTTACAGTTAAAACAGCCGGATCAATTAGCAGAATAGCGTGGTGCTTATATCTGCTAGACTATCACTCAATTTTTAACTTTGATCGGGACTGTTTTTGTCAACTACCACATCTCAGCTTACGATTATTCGCCCAGATGATTGGCATTTGCATTTGCGTGATGGCAAACAATTAAAAGCGGTCTTGCCGCATACCGCTCGGCAATTCGCGCGCGCAATCATTATGCCGAATCTGCGTCCACCCATTGTCACCACCGATATGGCGAGAGCCTATCAGGCGCGTATCGTATCGGCCTTGCCAGATGATTTGCGAGCAAAATTTCAACCGCTAATGACGCTCTATTTGACGGATAACACCGCACCAGCAGAAATTACGCAGGCAAAAAACAGTGGCATCGTGCATGCAATAAAACTCTATCCCGCGGGAGCCACAACCAATTCCGACGCGGGGGTCACCGATATAGCAAAATGTTATGCCACGCTGGCTGAAATGGAAAAACACGATGTCCCGTTACTGGTTCATGGCGAAGTAACTGACTTGGATATCGACGTATTTGATCGTGAGAAAGCATTTATTGACCGCGTGTTAATTCCGTTGATACAACGTTTCCCAAATTTACGGATTATTTTTGAACATATCACTACTCGTGATGCCGTCGAATTTATCAAGCAATCTTCCGCAAAAATTGGCGCGACCATTACTGCGCATCATTTACTACTGAATCGTAATGCTTTGTTTCAAGGTGGCATTCGACCTCATCATTACTGTTTGCCAGTTCTCAAGCGGGAAATCCATCGTCGCGCATTGCTCGAAGCTGCAACGAGTGGCAATGGGAAATTTTTTCTCGGTACGGATAGCGCGCCGCATGCATTAGTGCATAAAGAACAGGCTTGTGGTTGCGCTGGAATTTTTACCGCACATGCTGCGATGGAATGCTATGCGACAGCGTTCGAGCAAGCCAACGCATTAGACAAATTGGAAGGTTTTGCCAGTTTCTTTGGTGCGGATTTCTATCGGTTGCCACACAACTCTGACAAAATTACATTACAGAAGAAATCTTGGACAATTCCCGAGCGCTATCCTTTTTCTGAAGAGGCATTAATACCGTTGTATGCCAACGAAGAATTGCACTGGAAAATGATTGACGGCGGGAATCGAACCTTGGTCTCTTTCTGAGATATCAAGCATTTAGTGTTTTCCTGTGCTATTTTTGTGTCATCTTTATGAATTTCGATCCAATCCACAAAATTTAATAATTCAGTTTAAACTCATTTGCTTAAAGCAACAAGGAAAGTTCGAGAAAGCTGTGTGAACTGATCCAATACTATTCATTCTTTTAACTCCATTAACTCCAGCATCGTATTAAGCGGAATTTTTCATTAATACCAAGCTCTGCATTCATCAGAGGGTAGCTTGAGAAAAACTACGGCAGTGTGTCTTTGGCCTATAAAAATTGGTCGCAATATTTAATTTGTAAAGAACGAGATTTAATCTGACATTTCTGTTTAAAATTACTTTTGAAAGGAAGTCAGATGAATATTGAAACTGGACATAAAATCATTAAGAATAAGATTGGTTTGCTAAAATTGTCAGAAACAT
>WBZN01000033.1_pt1 | contig 232553 bp, 204 predicted proteins | sample 5204281 | NCBI WGS metagenome assembly WBZN01 (sample SAMN12344347, study PRJNA552823) | activated sludge metagenome | biome: Activated sludge suspended growth; feature: Nitrification reactor; material: Wastewater; isolation source: activated sludge from nitrification reactor of wastewater...
TGATTCAAAACCTAAATCATGAGGACGATTTATTCGCATGAAGCAAAGTTCCGGCTAAAACAATGTCCGCTTCTGGGACACAGCAGTCGTAGTGTAGCCGATCTAGGAACGGTAGCAATTGGCCGATTGCACGCATTATGCTAATTGATTCCGAAACCGACGTTGGTGTAGGACACGAAATTCTGAATGACCGCTTATAGGTACTGGGGCTGAAGCGTACGACCGGCCACAAGCGGAAGTTCATCAGAGTGAATTGGTTGCCGTAAAGCGGTCGTTGGTGATAGGCTACAATGAAAAATACGGACCTCCAGATTGTTGATTGAACTTTTATCTCGAGATTAGGTTATGGTTTGTCGCAGGCATCCTCTAATACACTGAGCTTATTTAGAATAAGATGATCTTATACAAATCCTACACGCAACAATGAATCAACAAAAAAAGCTCTTAATCGTGGATGACAGTCGGATGTCCCGAATGTTGATCAGCACCGTCGTTAGCAATCTTCGACCCCAATGGCAACTGTACGAGGCAACATCAGGCGAAGAGGCGTTGAACGTGATCGACGAAATACAACCACACTATGTCAGCATGGACGTAAACATGGCGGGTATGAGCGGCTTGGAGGCGGCCGGTAGGATTCGCTTGCGTTACCCGGAAATTAGGATTGCACTGTGCACGGCGAATATCCAGGATGGTGTACAAGAGAATGCAAAAAAGTCTGGTTTACTGTTTATCAGGAAGCCCGTCACAGAGGCTAGCATTACGCAGATGGTCACAGGCCTAGAGATCTGATGCATGATCGAATTAAGCGACCTGCAGCAAGATGCCTTGGGAGAAATTATCAACATTGGTGTCGGCCGTGCCGCTTCGGGCCTGAGCCAACTTGTTCAAGAAGAGGTTAAACTCTCAGCCCCTAAAGTTACTGTTTGTACACTGGCCAATGCCAAGGGTGCTCTGGATAGAAATTCATTCGCCAAATTCAGCTCCGTCAGCCAACGTTTCTCCGGCCCTTTTCATGCCGATGCCATACTATTGTTTCCTGAGCATAAGGCGCTTGAGATCGTTCGTCACATGGCGGGGATTTTTGATATCTCCATAGAGGAATTCTCGGAATTCGAGCAGGAAGCGATGTGCGAGGTTGGCAATATCGTCCTCAACGCCTGCATGAGCGCTTTTGCAGACATGTTCCATGTCGAGTTGACCAGCACTTTGCCGACACATCACTTCGGCGACGCAGACACTGTGCTCGATACCTCAGAGATGTGTGCCGAGATCGATGAGTTTTATGTACTCCTGCTGCAGGTGGATATGTTCCTAACCGACCACCGGATCCAGGGGCACATCGTGCTGCTGATGGGTATTAACTCCATCGGTGAATTGCTGCGCTTTGTCGAGGCTTACCTTTCAGAGCACGGGTTGTTATGAGCCAAGCTGACACCTTCACTGCGGATGCTTCCGTTCTCATTGATGCAATTCCCTGTGGCATCGTCACTGTAGATACAGGGCGCCGCATCCAGAGTTGGAACAAGTGGATGCAGGAACGCTCTGCTATCCGTGGCGAGGATGCCATTGGCAAGCAGTTTCCCGAACTGTTCCCCGAGATTTCGAATAAGCGTCTGAACAGTGCCATCGATCTCGCCATTGAGCAGCACATGCCGGCTTTGCTCTCCCCCTTGTTGAACTACGCGCCGCTACCGCTCTACCAAACTATGCTGGAACGTGCAAAGGACGTTCGCCTACCTTGTCTGATCCACGTTATGCCGCTGAATACCGCATTAGGCGCTATGGGCTGCCTATTGCAAATTAATGATATGACTACGACGATTAAACGCGAACGAATGCTGCGCAACCAGGCATTGGAATTGCGGCAGACTCAGAATCGTCTGGCAGGCATACTCGACAATGTATACGAAGCAGTAATATCAATCGATGAAACCGCCACAATCCGAACTTTTAATACAGGCGCAGAGCGTATATTCGGCCACAGAGCAGAGGATGTCATTGGCCACAACGTTAACCTACTAATGCCAACTGCCGATGTGGAACGATTCGATGCCTTTATCTCGCACTTCCTCATGGAAGGAGAGCCCCATATCAATGGGATGACTGGCAGTAAAGAACGAGGGCTACGTAAAAATGGTGAGGTCTTTCCTATTAAAATAATAGCTTCAGAGGTTCAAACCCCACAAGGTCGGGAGTTTGTGGGACTAATCAGCGACATTTCAATCGAGGAAGCTACCCAAGCCAAGCTAGAAGCATATCGCCTGAATTTGGAACAGATGGTGCAAGAACAGACGGCTGAACTGCGCTTCGAAAAAATACGTGCCGAATCGGCCAACATTGCCAAAAGTGCTTTCTTATCCAACATGTCGCACGAAATCCGCACGCCGATGAATGCTGTGGTTGGATATGCTGAACTTCTCAAGTCCAAGAGCGATAACCTGACTGACACCCAGAAAGACAAGCTGAACAAGATCACCAACGCATCCGAACATCTGCTCTCCATCGTCAACGACATCCTCGATATATCCAAGATCGAGGCCGGTAGAGTGGAACTGGAAAAGATTGAGTTCAGTGCCGACGAACTGACTGACAAGGTCGCTTACATGATCGGAGACCGCCTGCGAGCTAAGGGGTTACGCTTCTCCACAGATGCCAGCAAATTTCCAGACAGGTTGATTGGTGACCCGACCCGCCTAACACAAATGCTGCTCAACTATCTGGGTAACGCGGTCAAGTTCACCGACAAGGGTGGTGTTGTCCTACGGATGAGAGCTGTCGAAGAAACCGACCGCGACATGCTGGTGCGCTATGAGGTGGAGGACACTGGGAAAGGCGTTTCCCCAGAGGAGCAGTTACGGCTTTTTACCGCCTTCGAGCAGGCCGACAACAGCACCACCCGCAAACATGGCGGCACGGGGCTGGGATTGGCCATCACCAAGCATCTGGCGGAACTGATGGGGGGTGAGGTTGGCGTAGAGTCCACTCCGGGCCAAGGGAGCACCTTCTGGTTCACGGCACGACTGGGCAAGGCGCAGGTACAAACGCCCGCCGCAACATCTGATGTGACAGAAAACCTTTCCTCGGAGACACTGCTCAAACGCGATCATTCCGGCAAACGGATACTGATTGCCGAAGACAACGAAATCAACCGTGCTATGGTAGAAGAGATGCTATCGGAATCAGGGTTGATTCTGGACTTCGCAGAAGATGGCAAGATCGCCTTCACCAAAGCGCAAACCAACAACTACGATCTCATCCTGATGGACATGCAGATGCCGGAAATGAGCGGCGTGGAGGCAACGAAAGCGATTCGGCAACTGCCCGCCTTTACGGTCAGTCCCATCGTTGCCATGACTGGCAGTGCCTTCGCAGAAGACCGCAAAGCCTGCCTAGAAGCTGGCATGAATGACCATATCCCCAAACCTATAAAACCTGATGCGCTCTACCAGACGCTGCTGAAATGGTTAGATGGCAAGAGTTAATTTGGGTTGCATCTGTTCTGAGTGAATAGCCTGCACGGAAGCAGGCATCCATAAAAGGAAGTTCAGGGTCGGGAGCACTCATCCCCCTATTTATAAGCAGACCATCGGGCTGGCCGCATCAAGGCTGAATAGACGCCACCCCTTTCCCGATACGAATGAGCAGTTCATCTGGAGAACATGGCTTGACGATATGATCATCTGCACCAGCACCTTGGGTCGCCATGACATCCTGCGGTTGACCAAGTGCAGATACAACGATGATGTAAGTGTCCTTTAAGTCCGGATCATTTTTGGTTTCCAGACATATCTCCAATCCACCCATCCCACCAGGCATCCTGAGATCCAACAGAACAATGTCAGGGCGCCATTCACGGATCAGTGACATGCCTTCATCACCATTGGCAGCTTCTTTAATGACGAAGTTGCTGGGGTTTAATGGCGAACGTAGCAGCTCTCTAGCCTCTTCATCATCATCAACGATGAGTAACTTGACGGGTTTTTCGCGACTGAATAGCTTCGTGAGTAAATCTGACTTTTCAAACCAATTCAGTAGCGTTTGGTAAAGTTCCTCTGGCTTCACGGGTTTAGCCAGATGGTCGTTCATACCGGCATCCAGACAAGCCTGGCGGTCCTCGGCAAAGGCATTGCCCGTCATCGCGATGATGGGGGTCTTTGCATAGGCAGGGAGTTTTCGGATCGCTCTTGTCGAGTCAACGCCGCTCATCTGGGGCATCTGCATGTCCATCAGGATCAGGTCGTAGGTGTTGGTTTGGGCTTTATCCAGAGCCACCTGGCCATCTTCGGCATAATCCAGCACCAGTCCAGTTTCCGAAAGTATCTCGCCAACCAGGTCTCGGTTGACTGGGTTGTCCTCGGTAATCAGCACGTGCTTACCGGCATACTCCTGCTTGAGCAGGGTTTCCAGTGAGGACACTTCAATTACGTCAGATACCAGTTCTGCCTGTTGCCCCTGTGCCTTGCCCAGTCTTGCCGTGAACCAGAAGGTGCTGCCTTTGCCCAAGGTGCTTTCTGCCCCGGCATCGCCCCCCATGAGTTGGGCAATTTTCCGGGTAATCGCCAGCCCCAGCCCAGTGCCGCCATGCTTGCGCGTCATGCTGTTGTCGGCCTGCTCAAAAGCTGTAAAGAGTCTGGGTAAATCTTCCGAAGAAATACCGATCCCAGTGTCCCGTACTTCAAAGCGGAGAAGAGCACTGGTTGCGTCTTCTTCGACAGGGTACGCGCGCAAGGTGATGCTTCCTTTGTTAGTGAACTTGACGGCATTCCCCGCATAGTTAAGCAATGCTTGATGGAGACGGGTAGCATCCCCTAGCAGATTGGATGGCAAGTTTCCGATATCTGTGATTAATTTCAGATGTTTTGCCTGCATCTGGGCATTGATCATAGAGGAGACCTTGGCGATCAGGTCATCCATATTGATGTTGTTTACATCCAATTCACACTTGCCAGCGTCAATCTTGGAGAGTTCGAGGATGGCGTTGATGATAGAGAGCAGGTGTTCAGAGGCGGTACTGATCTTGGAAAGCTTGTCTTTCTGCTGGTCACTAAGATTGTCACTTCTGGTTTTAAGAAGTTCTGTGTACCCAACAATGGCATTCATCGGTGTGCGCAACTCGTGCGACATGTTTGCCAGAAAGGCCCTCTTGGCGTTGCTGGCGGCCTCCGCTTGTTCACGGATTTGAATTAACTGTGCGTACGCGATACGCCGAGCCTCAACCTCGTTTAACAAAGAGTCGTTCAATCGTTCCGTAGATTCACTCTTTTTACGTAACTCAAGAACCAAATCGTCATTTTCAAAACGCAGCGATAATGAACTAACTATAAGGTGGTGCAGGCGCTTCGCTGCACCGGTAATAAATAGAATGAAAGTCACCAACATAAAAGTGAGCGCAAGATTGAAATCGCCACCCAGTTCTAATGTCCGTAAGGTCAATGGAAGGAGTGCAGTCATGGACATAGAGATGAAAGCCGGCAAATGAATCGACAAACTTGTAGCTGCGCCAGCCATATATCCGACGATTGCGAGAGTGACCAGCGTTTGCTGCATAGGCTGATTCGGCTGCAAGAATGCATATCCCGCGATCCCCCAGCCGACTCCAATCATAAAAGCTTGGAAAACGAACAAACGACGCCATGAAAGGTAATGCGCATTTGCGGATATACGACGACCAAAGGCTTTTAGCGCTGCATATCTAGAAGCACCGATGAACATCATAAAGAACAGCCAGCCGTAAAGCATGTAATGCGGGAGCGAGTCATGCAGCAAGTAAGCTATGAGCAATGCTCCGACACCAGTCGCAGCTGTAGCTTGACCGAGCGAGGCGTAAAGCATCGACACGATCTCACTATCACTTTTAGAAGTGTGCATTGGCGAGGGAGAACCTGTGGGGCTTGTCATTACATATTTTCTATCGAAGAAAGGTACCTCTAACAATCATCCATTCTCTCCAGTTACTATGCCTTTGATGTCAGAGCACCCTGGTTATGCTCGCAACGAGGCTTTCACAGTTCATCTGGCAATGCCAAAATTAGCATAACCGCATATTTATTACTTGGCTAATTAATAAACCCAACCCTAGGCAATTCCTAGGGAGTTCTCATGCATTTTGAGGTTGACCTCTCAGCCACCAAGACCAGTCAAAAAATTTGAGCCGTTCGCTGTATTATCGAAAGCGTGTATGAAAGCCACTGACAGTCCACCCGTGACCCTGTTCTGGAGTGATCATACCCCAGAACAGTCTATTCAGTTTCACACAAAGCTAGAACTTTTATAGCATGCCGGACACTGCTTTCTTCTGTGCAAACTCAACACAAGTGATCTTTTAGTCTGCTGAACTGACGACCGTGAGCGGCAGCTCTAGAGTACCCAATTCACACCCCTGAATTTCCACTGCTGGCCGGAGGATGACTTCTGATCACAAGAGAATGAATGCCGCATCATGGCGCATTGCGGAAGTTCACAACTAACAATGATTGTCAGATCGAGTCTGAGTTAGTACAAGTAAACCGATGAATTAACCTACGATCACGCTTGGTGGGACGTCCCACGCCACGATCCCGGTCACCGAATTCCGCCTTGCGCTGTTCGGCAATGGCCTCACGGCTGATGCGACTTGCTTCGGTTTCTTCATAAAGCATGGCTGCTTCAGGCGCGGATCGTCGCTGCAGGGACAGCACCCTTACCACCACTGTCCATTCACCATCGGGTCGCGTGACACGAATTTCTGACCCAATTTTCAGTTCCTTCGATGCCTTGGCACGCAAACCATCGACGCGGACTTTCCCCCCGTCGATGGCATCTACTGCCAATCCACGTGTTTTGAAAAAACGTGCTGCCCACAACCATTTATCGAGTCTGAATTTCTCGTTATCGCTCATAAGCTGTTTTTCAATGCTTGCAGGAAACGCGCATTTTCCGACTCCAGACCGATACTCACACGCAGATATTCCGGCATGCCATAACCCGCTACCGGACGCACAATGACCCCTTGCCTGAGCAAGGCCTGATAAACCGCTGCTGCATTGCCGACTTTCACGCTGACAAAGTTGCCGAATGAGGGAATATATTCCAGTCCGAGTTGTTGCACTCCAGTGGTGATCTGGGCCATCCCTGCGTTGTTCATCTCTCGACTGCGGCGCACGAAATCCTCATCTCCCAATGCCGCCGCTCCGGCCGCCAGAGCCATGCTGTTGACATTGAAAGGCTGGCGCACACGGTTGATCATATCCGCCACAGCGGGATGTGCAAGCGCAAAACCAACACGCAATCCCGCCAGACCATAGGCCTTGGACAGGGTGCGGGTGAGGATGAGATTGGGAAATTCCTCCAGCCAGGTAATGGCTTCAGACTTGACCTCGTCCTCCAGATATTCGTCATAGGCTTCATCAAGTACCACCAGCACTTCGGACGGAACCGAGTTGAGAAAGGCATGCAATGCAGTTTTCGACAGCAGTGTACCGGTCGGATTGTTTGGATTGGCAATGAACACCATCCGGGTATCCACGGCGATTGATGCCCGCATGGCGTCAAGATCATGTCCGAAATCCCTGGCTGGCACCGTGATTCCTCTTGCGCCGACAGCCTGTGTGACGAGCGGATAGACGGCAAATGCATGCTGCGAAAAAACCGCAGAGGTGCCAGGTGACAGATAGCTACGGGCCGCTAGTTCCAGCACATCGTTGGAACCATTACCCAGCACGATCTGCGAATGACTGATGCCAAATTTGCGGTGGATGGCATCTTTCAGCACAAAGCCGTTGCCGTCCGGATAACGCGCGATATCGGCCAGTTCACCCTGCATCGCCGCCATGGCACGGGGACTGACACCGAGCGGATTTTCGTTGGATGCCAGTTTGACGATGGAGGATTCCTCCAGACCCATTTCACGGGCCAGTTCTGAAATCGGTTTGCCCGGCTGGTAAGGGGCAATGGCCCGCACATACTCGGGGGCCAAATCTTGGAGTAGGGTCATGGCGTTCTCGTAAAAATCATTCAGCGCAATTTTAGCTTATAAAATGTGGGGGCACGCTTGTAAGGAATTGCTGTCCTATCACGACTAACGGCAAACCAACCCAAGGAAATCGTCATGCTGATCCTGCCAAAACCCGACATAGTGCCTTCAGATATCACACCGAAAGAAGTGTACGAAGATCGCCGCCGATTTCTGGGGCAAGCGGGTTGCCTTGCACTGGCTGGCGCTGCACTGGGTTGGATGGGTGAATCGGCAGCCGCGGCACCGGCTCGCCAGAAATTGCCTGGCATCCAGCCTACCCGCTACGGAATCGGCGAGACAGCAACACGCTATGAGGACGTCACAAGCTACAACAACTTTTACGAATTCGGCACCGGAAAAACCGATCCGGCCGAACAGGCACATACCTTGCGCCCTCGTCCCTGGATCATCAGTATCGAGGGTGAAGTCAAAAAACCGAAACTGATCGGCATTGATGACATCTTCAAACTGGCTCCACTGGAGGAACGGCTATACCGCATGCGTTGCGTCGAGGGTTGGTCGATGGCGATTCCCTGGGTCGGGTTTCCGCTGTCATCTCTGATCAAATGGGCGGAACCAACCGGAAACGCGAGATTCGTCGAGTTTTTTACGTTGGCTGACCAGCAACAGATGCCCGGTGTACGCACCGGCGTGCTGGATTGGCCCTATAACGAAGGATTGAGAATGGATGAGGCGATGCACCCGCTGACCCTGCTCGCGGTCGGTTTGTATGGTGAGGTGCTGCCTAACCAGAATGGCGCGCCAGTCAGGCTGGTTGTGCCATGGAAATACGGTTTCAAGGGGATCAAATCCATCGTTCGCATCCGATTTACCCAGGACATGCCGGTCAGTTCATGGATGAAGGCAAATCCGCGCGAATATGGCTTCTATTCCAATGTAAATCCGGAAGTCGATCATCCGCGCTGGAGTCAGGCCACAGAGCGTCGCATCGGGACAGGGTTCTTCCAGCGCCGGCAGAAAACGCAGATGTTCAACGGCTATGCCGATCAGGTAGCTCAGCTCTACTCTGGTATGGATTTGCGGAAAAATTTCTGATGCTGCTACCTGTTACGTTAAAGTCTGCTAGCTTCAAACGGCTTAAAACAACGCTGTTTCTGCTTGCCTTGCTACCTCTGGCCAGATTATGTGCGCTTGGGCTGGCGGATGGCTTGGGGGCAAACCCCGTAGAGTTCGTCATCCGCTCCACCGGCACCTGGGCACTCAGTTTCCTGCTACTCACACTGTCCATCACGCCGCTCCGCAGAATTACCGGTGCAAACTGGCTAGCAGGTTTGCGGCGCATGCTGGGGTTATATGCGTTTTTCTATGCCTGTCTGCATGCAATCGGATATCTTTGGATCGACCAGTGGTTTGACTGGCAGGCAATACTGAAAGACATTGCAAAACGGCCTTTCATTACGGTGGGGATGGCAACATTCATCGGACTTGTCCCACTGGCGGCCACTTCCACCAACACGATGATGCGGCGACTGGGAAAACACTGGAAAACACTGCACCGCCTGAGCTATCTGCTGGCAATGACCGGGGTGCTGCATTATTTCTGGCTGGTTAAGAAAGATGTCACCCAACCGCTTATTTACGCAACGCTACTCACGATAATGCTGACAATACGGCTGGCAGCGAAAGTCAGATCACGGCAACGGGATATGAGCCCAGCACTTTAAGGAAGGCCGCCTGTTTTTCCAAGTCAGCCAACGCGCGCGCAACCTTATCATCAAGGCGATGCCCCTCGATATCGACGAAGAAGACATATTCCCACATCCCGGAACGGGCGGGCCGTGATTCCAGTTTGGTCATGCTGACTCCATTTTCCGCCAGCGGCGCAAGCAGCTTGACCACGGCACCCGGCACATTTCGGGTTGACATCGCCAGCGAAGTCTTGTCCTTGCCAGACGGCGCCACATCGTGCGACGCCAGGATCAGGAACCGAGTGGTATTGCGCGGGTCATCCTCGATTTTTCCTGCCAGCACGTTCAGGTTGAACAGCCCTGCGGCCCTGCGGCTGGCAATGGCAGACACCCCTTCTTCCATCGCGGCAAGCCGTGCTGCTTCGGAGTTGCTGGCCACAGCCAACCGCTCAATTCCCGGCAGATTCTTGTTAAGCCATTCATGACACTGTGCCAGCGACTGGGCATGTGCATAAACCTTGGTAACACCGGATACATCCGTATTCCTTGAGAGCAGGTTATGATGCACCGGCAGATCGATTTCACCACAGATATTGAGCGAGGTTTCCAGTAGCAGATCAAGATTGCGACCAATGGCACCTTCGCTGGAGTTTTCGACTGGTACCACACCATAATCCGCCGCTCCGGTTTCGACCAGTCGGAAGACCTCGTCGAAAGAGGCGCATTCCACCGCCTGGAACTGATCACCGAACTGCTTACCGGCAGCCTCTTCGCTATAGCTGCCGAGCGGTCCCAGAAACGCGACTGAGAGAGCCTTTTCCAGCGCACGGCAGTGCGACATCACGGCACGAAAAATCGCCGTCACCGATTCTCCCGGCAACGGCCCTGGGTTGCGTCCGATCAATCGACGCAGCACCTGCGCCTCACGTTCAGGACGATAGATTGGCCCACCGCCCTTGAGTTCACCGATTTCGTGTGCCAGTGAGGCCCGTTCGCTCAACAGTTGAAGCAACTGGTCGTCGATGGCGTCGATCTGCTCCCGACGCTTTTTGAGTTCGTCACTCATCGCGATCGGACTTAACTCTCGAGCAATGGCAGAGTTCGCACGCTAAGCACCCCATCGATAGCACGAATCTGAGCCACAACTGCTTCCGGAACCGCGCTGTCGAGATCGACCAGCGTATACGCCATGTCGCCGCGAGACTTGTTCACCATGTTGTGAATGTTCAGGCCGGCACCGGCCATGGCCGTCGAAATCTGTCCCAGCATGTTGGGCACGTTTGAATTGGCAATTGAGATACGGAAAGCAGACTCACGCGGCATCTGGACACTGGGGAAATTCACCGAATTGATGATGTTTCCGTTTTCCAGATATTCATGAATCTGATCCGCCACCATGACTGCGCAATTGTCTTCTGCCTCGGTTGTCGAGGCGCCCAGATGCGGCAATGCCACCACGCCTGGATGGGACTTCATGCGCTCTGTCGGAAAATCGCAGATATAAGCACGCAACTTCTTGCTGTCGAGACCATCCAGAATCGCCTGCTCGTCTATGACTCCTTCACGTGCAAAATTCACAACCACGGCACCGTGTTTCATCAATGCCACACGCTCTGCATTGACCATCTGGCGGGTAGCATCGATCAGCGGTACATGAAGGGTAATAAAATCGCTATGCTTGAAAACATCATCCACGCTATGTGCACGCTTGACCTCGGAAGAGAGCCGCCAGGCGGCATCCACGGTAATTTCTGGATCGTAGCCGAGCACTTTCATGCCCAGTTTGAGCGCTGTATCCGCCACCATGCCTCCGATAGCGCCCAACCCGATAATGCCGAGGGTGCGCCCCGGCAGTTCTATCCCGGCAAAATGCTTTTTTCCATCCTCCACCAGCTTGGAAAGTGTGGCATCGTCACCTTGTAACCCATCGACAAATCTGATCGCCGGTGAGATATTGCGTGCCGCCATCAGAATACCGGTTAGCACCAGCTCCTTGACCGCATTGGCATTTGCCCCTGGAGTATTGAAAACCACCACACCCCGTTTGCTCATCTCGGCAACCGGAATATTGTTGGTTCCGGCTCCGGCACGGCCGATCGCCTGCACGCTTGCAGGGATCACCATGTCATGCATCTTTGCCGAACGCACCAGAATGGCATCCGGATCAGTTAATTCAGCACCGGTTTCATACCGTTCTGCGGGCAGCCTCTTGAGGCCGTGCGAAGAAATCTTGTTGAGAATCAGAATGCGATGTGTACCCACAACTTCCTCCTGTTGGTGACAAAACGTCTAAGTGTTGTTTTTTTCGAATTCCTTCATGAACTCCACCAGGATTCTGACTCCCTCTTCCGGCATGGCATTGTAAATCGATGCGCGCATTCCACCTACCGAACGGTGTCCCTTGAGTTGCACTAGGCCGCGATCCTTGGCTCCCTTGAGAAAGGCATCATCCAGGGATTCATCCTTCAGGGTAAAGGGAATGTTCATGCGCGAGCGGTTCTCCTTTGCGGTGGGGCAACGGTAGAAATCAGTGGTATCGAGATAGTCATACAGCAAATTGGCCTTGCGGATATTGACTTTCTCCATCTCGGCCAGTCCGCCACGCGATTTAAGCAGCTTAAAAACCAGTCCGGCAACATAAATTGCATAAGTGGGGGGCGTGTTGTACATGGAGTCGTTTTCCGCCTGAACCTTGTAATCAAACATGGTCGGGGTACCAGCCACGACTTCTCCGATCAGATCGTCACGCACGATGACTATGGTCAAACCGGCAGGACCGATATTCTTCTGTGCGCCGGCATAGATCAGGCCGAATTTGCTCACATCAACCGGGCGGGACAGGATATGCGAAGACATGTCCGCCACCAGCGGCACTTGACCGGTTTCAGGGGTCCAGAAAATCTCCACGCCACCTATGGTTTCATTGGAGGTGTAGTGCACATAGGCCGCATCGGCATTCAGCTTCCACTGATCCTGTGTCGGAGCATAGCTGAAATTCTTGTCGGCAGAAGTCGCGACAACATTGACTTCACAATATTTTTTCGCTTCCGAAATAGCCTTTTTCGACCATTCTCCGGTATTCAGGTAATCTGCGTTTTTCTTGCCGCGCAGAAGATTCATAGGGATGGCGGAAAACTGACTGGAGGCCCCACCCTGCAGAAACAGGACCTTGTAATTGGCAGGGATGCCCATCAGTTCGCGCAGATCGGCTTCGGCTTCAGCCTGGATGCTCATGTATTCCTTGCCGCGATGGCTCATCTCCATCACAGACATGCCGGAGCCATGCCAGTCCATCATCTCGGCCTGAGCCTGTTGCAGGACTTCCTTTGGCAGTACCGCCGGACCGGCGGCAAAGTTGTAAATCTGTGTCATACCGTGCATCCCCTTTGTTGAAAGTTACTCATCTTCGTCGGTTTCGACGATTTTTTCCAGACCCGAGAGCTTCTCACCCTCTCCCAGATTAATCAAGGTCACACCCTGCGTGGCGCGACCCAGTTCGCGGATTTCCTTGACGCGGGTACGGATCAGCACACCCCCCGTGGTAATCAGCATGATTTCATCATCGTCGTTGACCAATTTGGCCGCCACAACCAGACCATTGCGTGCACTGGTCGCAATTGCTTTCACACCCTGAGTGCCGCGGCCGGAATGGCGGAAATCGGCCAGCACGGTACGCTTGCCGTAGCCGTTCTCTGTTGCCACCAGTACGGTCTGCTGATCGTTATCGGCAATCAGCAGCGAAAGCACCTGCTGCTTGGGCATCAGTTTCATTCCGCGCACGCCACGCGTTGCGCGACCCATGGCACGTACATCCTCTTCGTCGAACCAGACCGCCTTGCCTCCGTCAGACACCAGCACCACATCGTTGGCGCCGTTGGTCACTTCCGCCCCGATCAGATAATCGCCTTCGTCGAGGTTGATGGCAATAATGCCGGCCTTGCGCGGATTGGAAAACTCGGTGAGCGCAGTCTTCTTGACAGTGCCTTGTGCGGTCGCCATGAAGATGAAGTGATTTTCGTCGAATTCCTTGACCGACAGGATGGCATTGATCTTCTCGCCTTCTTCCAGCGGGAACAGGTTGACGATGGGCTTGCCGCGACTGATGCGCGAACCCTGCGGCACCTCGTACACCTTGAGCCAGTACACGCGGCCGCGGCTTGAGAAGCACAGGATGTAATCGTGAGTATTTGCGACGAACATCTTGTCAATAAAGTCATCTTCCTTGGTGGCCGCCGCCTGCTTGCCACGTCCGCCGCGGCGCTGGGCACGGTACTCGTCCAATGGTTGGGATTTGACGTAACCGGTATGCGACAAAGTCACTACCACATCCTGCGGTGTGATCAGATCTTCCAGAGAGATATCCTGGGCGTTGTGTTCGATCTCGCTACGGCGTTTGTCACCGAACTGCTGTTTGATCGCGGCCAGTTCTTCGGTAATGATTGTCGTGACACGTTCCGGCCTGGCCAGAATATCGAGCAAGTCTGCAATAACATCCATGACTTCCTTGTATTCGCTGACAATCTTGTCCTGCTCAAGACCCGTCAGGCGTTGCAAACGCATCTGCAGGATTTCCTGCGCCTGGGTATCGGACAGATGGTATCCATCGGGGTGCAGCCCGAATTCGACCGACAGCCCTTCGGGACGGGAAGCATCGGATGCTGCCCGCTTGAGCATTTCTTCCACAACCGGTGACTTCCAGGCCCGTGCCATCAGCGAAACCTTGGCTTCCGGTGGCGTGGGCGCAGCCTTGATCAGTGCGATCATTTCGTCCACATTGGCCAGCGCCACAGCCAGACCTTCCAGTACATGGCCACGCGCGCGGGCCTTGCGCAGTTCAAATACGGTGCGACGTGTAACGACTTCGCGACGATGCCGCAGGAAGGCTTCCAGCATCTGCTTGAGGTTGAGCAGTCGCGGCTGGCCGTCTACCAGGGCCACCATGTTCATGCCAAAGGTGTCCTGCAACTGGGTCTGCTTGTACAGATTGTTGAGTACCACTTCCGGCACTTCGCCGCGCTTGAGTTCGATCACCATGCGCATGCCGGACTTGTCCGACTCGTCGCGCAGATCAGAGATACCCTCAATCTTCTTGTCGTTGACCAGTTCGGCAATCTTTTCGATCAGCGACTTCTTGTTCACCTGATAGGGCAATTCATCCACGATGATCGCCTGACGATCACCCTTGCCGATATCCTCGAAGTGGGTACGGGCGCGCATCACGCAACGACCACGACCGGTGCGATAACCTTCCTTGACCCCCGCCGTACCGTATATGATGCCGGCGGTGGGGAAGTCCGGCGCCGGCACGATGTCGATCAACTCATCAATAGTAATGTCGGCATTCTGTAGTACCGCCATGCAGGCTTCGATGACTTCGTTGAGGTTGTGCGGGGGAATATTGGTCGCCATGCCGACCGCGATGCCGGAAGAACCGTTGATCAGCAGGTTGGGGATCTTGGCCGGCAGCACAAGCGGCTCATGCTCGGAACCATCGTAATTTGGCCCGAAGTCAACGGTTTCCTTGTCCAGATCGCCCAGCAGTTCGTGCGCAATCCTGGCCATGCGGATTTCCGTATAACGCATGGCCGCCGCATTGTCTCCGTCCACCGATCCAAAGTTGCCCTGCCCGTCCACCAGCATGTAACGCAGGGAAAAATCCTGCGCCATGCGGACTATGGTGTCGTAGACGGCTGTATCGCCGTGCGGGTGATATTTACCGATGACATCGCCGACAATACGCGCCGATTTTTTGTAGGCCCGATTCCAGTCGTTGGACAACTCGTGCATGGCAAACAACACACGGCGGTGAACCGGCTTCAAACCATCCCGCACATCGGGCAAGGCACGCCCGACAATCACGCTCATCGCGTAATCCAGGTATGAGCGGCGCATCTCCTCTTCCAGGCTGACCGGGAGGGTTTCCTTGGCAAACTGATCCATAAATTTTTTTAATTGGTTAACGACTTCGAGAAGGGGGAGATTTTAACACGTCCAGCGTCTCTGGCCCACCTTGAAAACACCCGGGAATCAGCGATTCTGCCGTTCCTCCAGCATGCGCTCAATGCGATCCAGACGGGTCATGATTTCTTGCAGATTGGATTCGGCCGAAAGCTCTTCTTTTTCAACTTCCCGTTCGACTTTCTGCACGTCACCGCCGATCAGCAAGGCAGATAGATTGGCGGTAAATACCGTTACCAGCACCACCCCCAGCAGAATGAGGATGCCCCCAAAAAAACGGGCCGCAGCGGTTTTTGGAACAATATCCCCATAACCGGTATGCGAGATCGTCACCCAGGAATACCACATGCCATCCCAGATGGAGCCAATGGAAGGATCCAGACGGGAAATTATGATCCCTGCCAGCACCACTACAATGCCGGTAACCAGCAGCATGACACCGAGGTGTCCATGTGTAAGATAAGTGCGAATACGATGCGATAAGCGCATCAGCAAAAACATCATGAGCAGTAGTCGCAAATTGCGCAACGCGCCGATCAGCGGCGTGTAGGTCCATTCCATCGGCATACCGGCCAGGATGATCACCAGATTCATCCAGTTCCTCATCAGATAACGTTTTTTGTCACGTACCAGCGAGGTCAGCAGCACCGTCTCGAAGAAAAACACCATCCAAATTGCCCAATCGAACCAACGCGCCGCGCCAAGTCCAACCGTACCAGTCTCCTCAAGATACCATTGCACCGGAATCCACAATGCCACCAGCAATACCGGCCATTCGAGACGCTCCGCCCATGCAACGGCATACGCACGTTCGGAGGACTCGACACCTGCAATACCCAACAAATGCGTGACTTTGCGCCTCATGGGAGTTTCTGCCTCAGCACAACCGTTCCAATCCGCCCATGTACGACCGTAAAGCTGCCGGAATCGTCACACTGCCATCGGCATTCTGGTAATTCTCCAGAACGGCCACCAGTGTTCTGCCAACCGCCAGGCCAGAACCATTGAGCGTATGAACCAGTTCTGGTTTCTTTTCTCCACGGAAACGCGCTTGCATACGTCGAGCCTGAAATGCTTCGCAATTGGAGACCGAAGATATCTCCCGATAAGCATTCTGCGCCGGCAACCAGACCTCCAGATCGTAAGTCTTGGCAGCACCAAATCCCATATCGCGCGTACACAGTGCCATGACGCGATAAGGCAGATCCAGTTTCCGCAGGATCGCCTCGGCGTGACCGACCATTTCCTCCAATGCATCATAGCTTTTTTCCGGATGCACAATCTGAACCATCTCAACCTTGTCAAACTGGTGCTGGCGTATCATGCCACGCGTATCGCGGCCATAAGAACCGGCTTCGGAGCGAAAACACGGGGTATGACCGGTCAGCTTGATCGGCAAGATTTCTAATGGGACGATTTCGTCACGAACGGTGTTAGTCAGCGTCACTTCGGAGGTCGGTATCAGATAGAGCGTCTCTCCCTCCCCTTCCTGCCCGCCTTTTTTTGCGGCGAACAGATCGGCCTCGAATTTCGGCAACTGGCCGGTTCCTCGCAAGGTTTCGGCATTGACAATATACGGGGTGTAGCACTCAGTGTAGCCATGCTCTTCGGTCTGCACATCCAGCATGAACTGCGCAAGCGCACGGTGCAACCTTGCAATTGGTCCGCGCATGAACGTAAAGCGTGCGCCGGACAACTTGGCACCGGTATCAAAATCCAGTCCCCATGCAGCCCCGACGTCGACATGGTCTCTGACTTCAAAATCGAATTTGCGGGGCATGCCAACCCTGCGCATTTCAACGTTATCGGATTCGGATTCCCCGACAGGAACGCTTTCGTGAGGCAGATTCGGAATGGTTTCGAGAAAGTCCTGCATCTGCGACTGAATGACAATCAGCTGCTCTTCAGCCAGTTTGAGTTCATCACCAAGATTGGCCACCTGGGCCAGGATGGTGGTCACATCCTCGCCTTTCGATTTGGCGATACCGATCTGCTTTGAAGTGGCGTTGCGCCTGGCCTGCAGTTCCTGTGTCCGCGTCTGCACCTCCTTGCGCTGCTGTTCAAGAGCAGAGAATGCGGTCTGGTCCAGTGTATAACCGCGCGTGGCGAGGCGCTCAGTCACCCGGTCGAGGTCGTTACGCAATTGTTGAATGTCGAGCATTTGATTCTGCTTAATCCCTGATTGAGTTCAGGGAGCATTTTATCCCGAGCCGAGCCGGTTTTGCTAACAAGAACTATTCGTGGCGCAGTGCATCAATAGGGTCGAGTCTTGCTGCACGCTGCGCCGGAACATATCCGAACAAAACACCGATGGCGGCCGAGAAGAAGAATGCAAGCAGATTGATTCCAGGATTGAACAGGAATGGGACCTGCATGACACCGGAGAGAAAATAACAGGCAATGACCGCGAGCATGATACCCACCAGCCCCCCCATCGCAGAAAGCACCACTGCCTCGGTAAGAAACTGAAACAGAACCTCATGCTCAAGTGCTCCAATCGCAAGTCTGATTCCGATTTCACGGGTACGTTCGGTGACCGATACCAGCATGATGTTCATGATGCCGATACCTCCGACCAGCAAGCTGACCGCGGCAACCGCCCCCAGCAGCGTGGTCATGGTAGCAATGGTTCCGGAGAGGGTCTCGGCGATCTGACGGGTGTCGAACACATTGAAGTTGTCGATCTCGTTGGACGCAATATGGCGGCGCTCGCGCATCAGCAGTTTAATCTGCTCCATCACATGGGGAATGCTGTCGCCGTCCCTGACTGAAATCATGATGGATCGCACATCCTGATTTGCGGTCAGGCGGCGCTGCAAGGCCCGCAACGGCATGACCACGACATCATCCTGATCCATTCCCATCGCCCCCTGCCCCTTGGATGCCAGAAGACCGATCACTTCACACGAAAACTGCTTGAGCCGGATTTCCGTCCCAACCGGGTTCTGATTGCGGAACAGCTGCTGGCGCACAGTTTCGCCGATTACGCACACGGCTTTACCCGCCCGTTCCTCGCTTTCGGTAAACAGACGACCTGCCGTCAGGCGCCAGTTACCCGCGACAAAATAAGCACCCGTCGTACCTGTCACACTGGTGGACCAGTTTTCCGCACCTGCGACAATGGTAATCGTCTTCCCGGCCGTTGGTGCCACGGCATTAAGGCCGGCAATCTGATTCCTGATCGCTTCGGCATCTTCCAGTTTGAAAGCAGGTGCCCCGGCACTGCCATGGCCTGCCCCTCCCATGCGCTGACCTGGACGCAGGGTCAGCAGGTTGCTGCCCAAACTGGAAATCTGATCGGAAACCATTTGCGTGGCACCGTCACCCAGCGTAACCAGAGTCACCACGGATGCCACGCCGATCACGATCCCCAGGATCGTCAGAAATGATCGCATTAGGTTGCGCCTGATTTCGCGAAAAGCCAGCAGCAAGGTATTCCAGCCCATCAGTGATGCTCCCCGTTCTGGGTATCGGTCTCAACACGTCCGTCAAGAAAATGCACGACCCGACTGGCATAGGCTGCCATGTCGGATTCATGCGTCACCATGAGGATAGTCAGGTCGCGCTCACGGTTCATGGCTACCAGCAGTTCCATGATTTCACGACTGCACCTGGTGTCCAGATTTCCGGTCGGTTCGTCAGCCAGTAATACCGTCGGATTGGTCACAATGGCACGCGCGATGGCGACCCGTTGCTGCTGGCCACCGGAAAGCTCGGCAGGAGTGTGGTGCTCCCATCCGGTCAGTCCCACCGATGCCAGGGCAGCCCGCGCAGCTTGATGACGAATCGCGGCCGATTCGCCGCGATAAACCAGTGGCAATTCGACATTTTCCTGTGCCGAGGTTCGCGCCAGCAGGTTGAAACCCTGGAACACAAACCCGAGGTACTCCCGACGCAACATGGCCCGCTGGTTGCGCGAAAGATTCTCGACATGCAGTCCACGAAACTGATAAATCCCTGAACTGGGTGTGTCAAGACAACCCAAGATGTTCATGGCCGTGGATTTTCCTGAACCACTGGGCCCCATGACGGCCACAAACTCACCCTGCCGGATATCCAGGTCTATCCCCTGCAAGGCCAGAAATGCTGCCGTGCCCTGCCCATAGGTTTTGGTAACACCAACCAGTGAAATCAGCAGATCAGAATCGGCTGTTTCTGCAACCACGTTCATTGCCGCTGCTTTTCCGCTTCTGTAATGACCTGCATGCCTGACTGCAGGCTGCCATCCAGCACCTCCGTATAGCGGCCATTGCTCAAACCAGTTTTGACGGGCACTGCAACTGGCTTGCCATCACGTAATACCCAGACTTTGGGTGTTCTGCCATTGCCTGTCGTTTTCTTTTGTCCCTCCCTCGCCGGCGGTCGCGGCAACAGACTGGCAATCAGACTGTCATTCTTTTTGCCGCTGGCGTTGAACGAGGGGGTGAAACGTAATGCCGCATTGGGAACTGTCAGAATATTATCGCGCGTGGAAGTCGTGATTTCAGCCGTTGCCGTCATGCCCGGACGCAAGGTCAGATCATCATTGTTCACCTTGAGGATGGTTTTATAAGAGACCACGCCATCCTTGGTCTGCGCACCAAAACCGACACGTGTCACGCTTGCCGGATACTTGCGCCCGGGCCATGCATCCACAGTGAAAAAGGCCGATTGACCTGACTTGACCTGACCTACATCGGCTTCGTCCACGTCCACCTGCAACTCCATCTGCGTCAGGTCTTCTGCCAGCGTGAATAACACCGGTGTCTGTAGCGATGCGGCGACAGTCTGTCCCGGTTCGACTTTTCTTGCCAGCACGATTCCGTTGATCGGCGAGCGCATGGTCGCCTTGGATATATTGGTCATATCCGATTTGAGTGTCGCTTCCACTTGCCTGACTAAAGCCACGGCATTGGCTTCGTTGGCTTCTGCCCGCAAAACCGAAGCTTCAGCCGCTTCCATTTCGGTTTTGGAGGGCACCTTGCCACCGGAAAGTTCAGATACATGCCTCAAGCGGGCAAGATTGGCGCGGGACTCGACGACAGTCGCCTGTATCTGGGCCACGCCGGCTTGGGCAGCGGCAACCGCTGCCCGTGACTTGGCCACTTGGTCATTCAGTTTGGAAAGGTCAAGTTGAGCAAGTATCTGGCCTCGTCTGACCCGATCGTTTTCTTCAACCATCACCTTTTCCACGGTGCCTGACAACTCGCTGCCAAGATCCACCTGATTGGTGGGCTGAAGATTCCCCGTGGCCGAGACTGCGACGATCAGTCGGGTACGTGCAATTTCTTCGGTGACATAGCGTACCGTCTCCACTTTGCTGCGCGAATAGTATTGCCAGACGCTAAACGCAATGGTGCCCAGGATAACTGCGGCCATCAGCCGACGTACCCAGGTGCCGGTTCGAGAAGGTGCGGCCTTGACAATATCAGCCAGCGGATCTTTTGACGAAGGATTACTCATGGTGATTGGCTTTCTTCAGATTCTGTCGCTTCGTTCCACCCGCCCCCCAGCGCCTTGTACAACTGAATCAGGGCGGTCACACCTTGTGCTTCAGAAACCGCCAGACTGTCTTCAAGCGCCAGTCTGCTTCTTTCGGTGTCCAGTACTTTCTGGAAATCGGTAATACCACTTTCAAAGCGCTGACGAGCCAGTTGGGCCGCATTCCGTGCTGCAACCGATGCACTCCGCAAAGTGACCTGTTTCTCCCGGGTATCGGCATAGGCCACCAGAGCATTTTCAACGTCTTCCAATGCCACGAGCACGGCTTTTTCATAATTGCTCAGGGCCTGCTGCTGCACGGCATTCTGCGCTTCGATACGACTGTTGATCCGTCCGCCATCAAAAACAGTGCCTGCCACACTCCCCAACAAGGAACTGGCCACGGTGCCCGGGCCGCCCAACGCGCCCAATGACAATGCCTTCCAGCCAAACGTACCGCTCAGATTGAAATTTGGATAGCGCTCGGCGCTTGCAGCGCCTATAAGTGCAGTCTCGGCAGCCAGACGTCGTTCTGCCGCTTTCAGGTCAGGCCGCTGCCGCAGGGTATCCGCGGGGATGCCCGTTGCCACCGTATCAGGCAGTCGCGGCAGTGAAACAATCGCGACCAATTGATCATGCAGGGCAGCAGGAGGCAGGCCCAACAGTACTGACAACCGATGTTCGGCCTGCATCAGACTGGTGTTAAGTGACGGAATCGTTGACTGTGTCTGTTCGCGATTGGCTCGCGCCTGCTCAACATCCAGCGTAGTGGCCAGACCTGCCTGGGCCCGCCAGTCGGTAATCTGCAGCGTTTCGGATTGTGTGCCGAGATTGTCGCGGGCAATATTGAGCCTGGCCTGGTAGGAACGCAATTCAACGTAATTGAGCGCGACTTCGGCCGCCAGAGAAACCCGTGTGCCGTACAGACTGGCTTGCGTCGCTTCCATGTCGGCAACGGCCGCCTCCAGCGAGCGGCGCTGGCCACCGAAAATATCCGGTTCCCAACTCGCATCGAAACCGGCATTGTAAAGTTCCGAGGTCTGGCCGGAGCCCGCTGCTTTGCTGCTTCGACTGCGGCTGCCGGAAGCAGATGCCTTGACAGTGGGAAATCGGTTACCGCTCGCCAGTTCGCGCCGCGCCCGCGCCTCACGCAGTCTTGCCTGTGCACTGTGCAGGTCGGGGCTGTTTTCCAGCGCCTGCTCTATCAGACTGCTCAGCAAAGGATCATTCAGACTCTGCCACCAATGCGATAAATCAGGCATCCCCGCCGAAGTCGTGGTCCCAGTCCAGTGCTGCGGTATCCGCACCTCCGGTCTGACGTAATCCGGCCCAAGCAATGTGCAGCCGCCCAGAAAAAGGCAGACCGGCAGGACAATAATACTTGGGGTAATTTTTTTCACGGAAAATGTAGTGTACATGATGGTGGCTGGGCGACACGGTTCAGACAGGCGATCCTGCTAGAAAATTCCCACATTGCAATTGATAATTTATAGACATCACGACTATTTTTTCGCACAAAAATTTTGTCATGCGTCTTATAATGCCCGCTCATTTTCAGTTACTTACAGAACTTCGTCACCATGAGCATCAAATCCGACAAGTGGATCCGTCGCATGGCGGAACAACATGGCATGATCGAGCCGTTTGAACCTGGTCAGGTCAAGGAAGCCAATGGCCGCAGGCTGGTCTCCTATGGCACCTCGAGCTATGGTTACGATATCCGCTGCTCAAGCGAATTCAAACTGTTTACCAACATCAATAGCACTATTGTCGACCCAAAGAATTTCGACCCCAATTCCTTTGTCGAAGTCGATGCCGATTACTGCATCATCCCTCCCAACTCGTTTGCCCTTGCACGCACGGTGGAATATTTCCGCATCCCGCGCAATGTGCTGACAGTCTGCCTCGGAAAGTCAACCTACGCCCGCTGTGGCATCATCGTCAACGTTACGCCGTTCGAACCGGAGTGGGAAGGATATGTCACGCTGGAATTCAGCAACACCACACCGCTGCCGGCAAAGATCTATGCCAACGAAGGATGCGCACAGGTGCTCTTTTTCGAGGCCGATGCAGATGACGTGTGTGAAACCTCATACAAGGATCGTGGTGGCAAGTACCAGGGCCAGCACGGGGTTACACTGCCCAAGATCTGAACAGTATGTTAAGCCGCCTTCTCTGTGGATTTGCAATTGCCTGGTGGGCTGTTTTCCCGGTGCACGCAGAGGACAAATCCCGGTCCATAGATCTCAGTTCCTTTACTTGCAAGGAATATTTGCAAGACCTCAGGGAAGAAGGTCATGAGGATGAAATGTTCAGACTGGCCGCATGGCTGGACGGGTACATGGCCAGCGTTTCGGGAGACACCCGCGTCAACTGGGTGGATATCAGGAAATACGCTGAAGAACTGACCGCTTACTGCCGCAAGAACGGCAACAGTATATTGATGGATGCGGCGCGCACCGCCGGCATTCTTTAGGTCAACATTTTTTACTGCTCACCTGGCTCAAGGGCTTACTCATGAAATTCCGTTTTCCCGTCATCATCATTGACGAAGACTTCCGTTCCGAAAACGCTTCTGGCCTCGGCATCCGCGTGCTGGCCAAGGCGATCGAAGATGAAGGCATGGAAGTGTTGGGCGTCACCAGTTACGGTGACTTGACTTCCTTTGCCCAGCAGCAGAGTCGGGCATCGGCCTTCATTCTTTCCATAGATGATGAGGAAATCGCGGAAGAAACGAAATCCGCTCTGGCCAGTCTGCGCAAGTTCGTCTCTGAAATCCGTGTACGTAATGAAGAAATTCCGATTTTTCTTCATGGCGAGACACGAACCTCTCGCCATATCCCAAACGATGTGCTACGCGAACTCCATGGCTTTATTCACATGAATGAGGATACACCCGAGTTCGTCGCACGCTACATTGTGCGCGAAGCCCGCACTTACCTGGATTCGCTGCCACCGCCTTTCTTCCGCGCACTGACCCATTACGCCGCCGACGGCTCCTATTCCTGGCATTGCCCGGGACACTCCGGTGGCGTCGCATTTCTTAAATCCCCTGTAGGGCAGATGTTCCACCAGTTTTTCGGTGAGAACATGTTGCGCGCCGATGTCTGCAATGCAGTGGATGAACTTGGTCAACTCCTCGACCATACCGGCCCGGTCGCAGCTTCGGAACGCAATGCCGCTCGTATTTTTCACGCCGATCACCTGTATTTTGTAACCAATGGCACCTCGACCTCCAACAAGATCGTCTGGCATTCCACGGTAGCGCCCAACGATATAGTGGTGGTGGACCGCAACTGCCACAAGTCTGTTTTGCATTCCATCATCATGACGGGAGCGATTCCGGTCTTCCTGATGCCAACGCGCAATCATTTCGGCATTATTGGTCCGATCCCGAAAGAAGAATTCGAGTGGGAAAACATCAAGAAAAAAATTGCGAAAAACCCCTTCGCCACGGATAAGAACGTAAAACCGCGCGTATTGACCATCACTCAGTCCACCTACGATGGCGTGATATACAACGTCGAGGAAATCAAGGAAATGCTGGATGGCAAGATTGACACCCTGCATTTTGACGAAGCCTGGCTGCCACACGCGGCATTTCACGACTTCTATGGCGACTATCATGCCATCGGAGAGGGACGCCCACGCTGCAAGGAGTCGATGGTGTTCTCCACTCAGTCCACGCACAAAATGCTGGCGGGGTTGAGTCAGGCATCACAGATCCTGGTACAGGATGCCGAAAACAGCAAACTGGATCGCGATGTGTTCAACGAAGCCTACCTCATGCATACCTCAACCAGTCCACAATATTCCATCATTGCCTCCTGCGACGTGGCTGCTGCCATGATGGAAGAACCAGGTGGCAAGGCGCTGGTTGAGGAATCCATCGCCGAGGCACTGGATTTTCGCCGCGCCATGCGCAAGGTGGATGAAGAATGGGGTGCTGACTGGTGGTTCAAGGTCTGGGGTCCGGACGATCTTTCAGAAGAAGGTATCGAAGAACGTGAAGCATGGATGCTGAAAACCAAGGCCCGCTGGCACGGCTTTGGCAAAGTGTCCAAAGGCTTCAATATGCTGGACCCGATCAAAGCCACCATCATTACTCCTGGACTGGATGTGGACGGTGATTTTTCCGAAGAATTCGGTATTCCGGCTGCCATTGTCACCAAGTATCTGGCCGAGCATGGCGTCATTGTCGAAAAAACCGGACTTTATTCGTTCTTTATCATGTTCACCATCGGCATCACCAAGGGCCGCTGGAACACCATGGTGGCTGCATTACAGCAGTTCAAGGATGATTATGACAAGAACCAGCCATGCTGGAAGGTTCTGCCGGATTTTGTTGCCAAGCACCCGCGATATGAAAAAATCGGTCTTCGCGATCTATGCGCGCAGATTCACGGTGTCTACAAAGCCAATGATGTGGCACGTCTCACCACCGAAATGTACCTGTCGGAAATGGCACCGGCCATGAAACCGGCCGATGCATTTGCCAGAATGGCACACAAGGAAATTGAACGGGTTGAAATCGACCAACTGGAAGGTCGCATTACGGCCGTGTTGCTGACCCCGTATCCGCCGGGCATCCCATTGCTGATCCCGGGAGAATGCTTCAATGGCACAATTGTGAATTACCTGAAGTTTGCCCGAGAGTTCAACGCCCGCTTTCCCGGTTTTGAGACCGATATCCACGGCCTCGTCAAAGGCGAGGAAGGGCGTTATTACGTGGATTGTGTCGCCTGATTACCTCAGATACTCGCTATTGCTGGCGTGGCAGGACAAGCATTCCTGAGGGGTCGCATTAGGTTTGTACCTGCCGGAAAGATGTCGGTAATAACGTAATGGCACCCAGGACTTGCTGAAATGACAATCCCCGCATTCCCTGGTTGTCAGAAAATGGTTCATCGGCTTGGGTTCTGCTTTCATATCACCGTGTACATGACATGAACTGCAGGACCGGGTGATCGAATCTTCGTGAATTTCCTCCGGGGTCGGTTGAACTACCATTGTCTCGGGTACGTCCACCTGCTCCACATCGATTTTCTTGTCACCCTTACCAGATGGTTCTGCCGCAAAAACTGACGCAGATGCCAGCAACATCATTATTACAAAGAATCTCAAGGCATTCATCGCAGCTTTCCTTTTCTGGTTCGAATTACTCCGTCACTTTAGTGAATACCAGCGTGCGGTGCAACTTCGTCAGCAAATAACGCGGCAAACTACTTTCCGGGTGACATCTGGCGACGCGCTTCCTCGATACTTCCCTTGGATTGCTTGGTCGTTTCCGCATCCAGACCCGGCACAGCAAGTATTTTTTCCCATAAGGCGATAGCGCCCTTGTAATCCTTTTTGTTAAAGGCCATGGTAGCACTCAGCATCATCGCCTTGACATTGGCAGGATCAATTTTAAGTGCTTGCGCAATCAGATCTTCCGATTTCTTGTCAAACTTTCCACCATTATTGACCGCCAGCGCATCGGCATAATCAGCCATCAGGTTCGGATCCTTGGGCAGCAGGGACGAAGCTTTCTCAAATGCGGGAATCGACTCCTTGTGGCGCTTTACCGCCACATAGGTTCTGGCCAGCAACGCCCAACCATCCGCATTATTGGGCTGCGATTTGAGTTTCTCGGCCAGTCTGTCAGCGAGTTGCCCCAAATCCATATTCATGACCGCTTTGTCAGGCATGGCCGCACCTGGCATCCCTGGTGGCATTGCTCCACTGCCCCCCGGCATGGCCGGCATCATTGCTGCCTGTGGCGGCATGGTTGCTCCGGGGGTCCCAAGCTTCTGATACGCCAGAATAGCAACTAAGGGGATCACCACAACCAGACCACCTATCAGCAGGGGTTTGAGCCCCACACCCGGCTTGACCACTGGTACCACCACAAAAGCCAGCGCCAATACCACCATAACTCCCACCAGAATCCAGAATGTCATGCTTCATCTCCCATTTCATTATCATTTTCATCGGCTAGTAAAGCATTGCGTTTGCGTAAAGCCCACCACAAACCGGCCAAACCCGCCAGTAACAGCACACTGGGTCCCACCCAAAGCAGGATTGTCTGAGACTTGACCGGCGGCCTGTATCGTACGAAATCACCATACCGGGCCACCAGATAATCTGTAATTTCCTGGTCGCTCATCCCTTTCGCGATCAGTTCCCGTATCTCTCGCCGCAAGTCTTCGGCCAATGGGGCAGAGGAATCCGACAGTGTCTGATTCTGACACACCAGACACCGTAGTTCGGTCGACAACGCCTTGAGGCGTGCCTCGATGGCCGGATTATCACCCATCGGTTGCGCTTCAGCCAAAGCCAGTGACGGCAACAGCATGAGTAGTAGTAATATTTGTTTAATCATTGCAAACCCTTCACCAGCGGCAGGATCTTGTCACGCAAAGCTTCTTCGGTAATGGGTCCGATCTGCTTGTAGCGTATGATGCCTGCCTTATCGATGAGATAAGTCTCGGGTACCCCATAGACGCCATAATCGATCCCGACACGCCCGTCCGCATCCGTTGCCACGACCTTGTATGGATTGCCGGCCTGCGTGAGTACGCCGGATCCCTCTGCATCTGTGTCCTTATAGTCAAGCCCGATCAAAGGGACTCCGGCAATATTGCGCGACATATCCATGAGCAAAGGATGCTCCTCGCGGCAGGCCCCGCACCACGAGGCCCATACGTTGAGCAGCCAGACCTGGCCACGCATTTCGTCAGGAGAAAATGTTTTGCCAGGCTCGTTCAGCAAAGGGAGTTTGAAAGCAGGTGCCGGTTTATTGATCAGCGGCGAAGGTACTTCACGCGGATCAAGCCTTAATCCGACTGCAAAAAAACCTACCAGTACCAGAAAGGCAGCCAGCGGGAACAAGTATTTAAGCACCGGCTTCATTCAGCATCCCCCTCCGGTTGCTTATTCCTGCGCCGGTATCTTGGGTCAAGCAGGGCCAGGAATCCTCCTCCGGCCATCATGAGGCAGCCTATCCATATCCACTGCACAAACGGTTTGATATAGAGCCGAACCGCCCAGGACGTTTCTCCGACTTGTTCGCCCAGCGAAACATAAAGATCATTGATGAAGCTGCCGGAAATGGCAGCCTCCGTCATCGGCATGGTCTGCACCGTATACATCCGCTTCTCGGGTTCCAGCACTGTGACCGCTCCACCTTTACTAGTGATGGTGAAATGTCCGATCGCAGCCGAATAGTTGGGACCAGTTTCTTCCTTGATGCCGTCAAAATGGAAATCGTAGCCTCTCAGCTGAACCGAGTCACCCGGACTCATGCGCATATCCTTCTCGATTTCATAACCCTTTACCATAGTTACGCCGGTAATGAATACGGCAACTCCAAGATGCGCCACGATCATGCCCTGATATGCCCTGGGCAAACCAACCAGACTCTGCAGCCAGCTGCTTTCGCGTTTTTTCAAACGTTCACTCAGGCTGACCACCACTGTTGTCAATATCCACATCGCCATCAGCAATCCAAGCGAGATCAGCGGCGTCCATTTACCCATCACAAACGGCAGCAACAGGGCCGTGGCCACGCTGACTGCAAACGCCCATTTCAAACGGATCATCAAAGCGGGCAATTCAGCATTTTTCCAACGCGCAAACATCGCCAGTCCCATGAGGAACATCGCGGGCATCATCAGCGGAACGAATACAGTATCGAAATACGGCGGGCCGACAGAAATCTTGCCAAGATTCAAGGCATCCAGAAACAGTGGATACAAGGTTCCGAGCATGACCGCACCAGCGGCCGCAACCATAATCACATTATTGGTCAGGAGGAATGACTCGCGTGACACCATGCCAAATTTGCCGCCCAGTCCGACGCGTGGCGCCCTGAATGCGAACAGCGTCAGTGCGCCGCCCACCACCACAGCCAAAAAGGCCAGAATGAACAATCCGCGTCGAGGATCGGTAGCAAAAGCGTGAACCGAGGTCAGCACGCCTGAACGGACAAGGAATGTCCCCAGCAATGAAAGCGAGAAAGCGAAAATGGCGAGCAGCACTGTCCACATTTTGAAGGCGCCGCGCTTCTCCGTCACGGCAAGTGAATGAATCAGCGCCGTTCCTACCAGCCACGGCATGAAAGAAGCATTTTCCACCGCATCCCAGAACCACCAGCCGCCCCAACCCAGCTCGTAATAGGCCCATTTGCTGCCAAATGCAATGCCCACGGTCAGGAACATCCAGGCCACTGTCGTCCAGGTACGCGTCCAGCGTGCCCACTCCTGAGTCAGCTCACCGCCAAGCAGTGCCGCAATTGCAAAACCGAAGGCCACCGAGAAACCGACATAACCCATGTACAGTACCGGCGGATGGTAGACCATGCCGGGATCCTGCAGAAGCGGGTTCAGGTCGCGGCCATCCATGGCAGCTGGAATCAGCCGGTCAAAAGGATTGGAAGAAAACAGGATAAATGCCAGGAACCCGATACTGATCAGCCCCATGGTGCCCAGCAGACGCGAACGGAAAACGCTGGGAAGATGCCGGCTGAATATCGTGACCGCCACCGTCCACAACGACAAAGTCACCGTCCACAACAAGATCGAGCCTTCGTGGCCACCCCAGATTGCTGCTAACCGGTATTGCAGCGGCAACGCAGAGTTGGAGTTGGAGGCCACGTATAACACCGAGAAATCATTGGCGTAGAACGCATAGGCCAGACAAAGAAAGGCTATCCCGGCAAAAACAAACTGACCACGTGCGGCCGAAGTACCCGCCGTCATGAAAACCGCATTATCACGTGCGGCTCCAAGCAGAGAAAATCCCGCCTGTGCAGCAGCCAGCAGCAAGGCAAGAATGAGTGCGAAATGTCCTAATTCTGGAATCATGGTTTCTTCTTCGTGTCTGAGTTATCTGGGATGAGCAACGACTTGCCGGTTTTCTCGTTTAATGCACCGGCTCGCTTCAATGCCTCTGCGGCCTCGGGGGGCATATAGTTTTCATCATGTTTTGCCAGCACATTATCTGCCTGGAATATGCCATCCTTGCCCAGTTTCCCTTGCGCAACGACACCTTTGCCCTCCTTGAACAAATCCGGAAGGATGCCTGAATAGACGACCTCCATGCGCTTGGCGGTGTCAGTCACGACAAAGTGCGCTTCTAGACTGTTTTCCGCTCGCTTAAGACTCCCCTGCTCGACCAGACCTCCGATCCGGAAACTGGTATTCTGCGGCGCCTCACCGTTGGCGACCTGTGTGGGGGTATAGAAAAAAACGAGATTACTGCGAAAGGCATTGAGTACCAATGCCGCGGCAATGCCGAGTGCAGCCAGACCGGCAATTATGAATGCCAGTCGTTTGTGTCGTGGCTTCATGCCTCACCCCCTTCACCCAGTGCCTGTCGGCGTCTGCGCAGCAACCACAACTCAACAGCCATGCAAACCACTGTCAGACCAAAAGAGACCCAGACATAAAGTCCGTAGCCACCCATGTCAAGAAAGGCATCAAAACTTTGCCATTGCATTATTCAGTTTCCCTCGCTTCATTAATCCATTCAGCCTCGCGTTCGCGCTCTTTGATAACACAGCGCACTCTGAGTAACGCCACTCCGATCGAATACGCCCAGAATGCCAGTGCCATGATCAGCATGCCAGTCAACATGGTCGCTGCCATGGCCGGAGCACGGGTCAAACTGATGCTGGCCCCCTGATGCAGGGTATTCCACCATTTGACCGAGAAATAAATGATCGGCACGTTGATTGCACTGACCAGTGCAAACATGGCACCTGCACGGTCTGCCCGGCGCGTATCCTCAATCGCGGACTGCAGTGCCATATGACCAATATACAGAAACAGAAGGATCAGCTCGGAGGTTAACCGTGCATCCCAGACCCACCAGGTGCCCCACATCGGCTTGCCCCAAAATGATCCGGTGACCAGCGCCAGGAAAGTAAACATTGCTCCCGTAGGTGCAAGCGCTTTGGCCATCATGAACGAAAGCCTCGCATTCAGTGCCAAACCCACCGCACTCCACCCGGCCATGACCAGATAAATGAACATTGACATCCAGGCTGCCGGGACGTGAACGAAAATAATCCGGTAAGCTTCCCCTTGCTGGAAATCTGTCGGGGCAACGAAAAAAGAAATATACAGACCGACGACAGATAAAATTCCCGCCACTGCCAGAAACCAGGGCGCCATTTTCCCGGCCAGCGGGTAGAAAGTCTGAGGCGAGGAAAATCGAAACCAGTTAATACTCAAAACTTACTCCATAGAAATTCGTAAGGCTGCAGCAGCAGCATAAGGTGCAAACACGGTACCCAGCGCCAGTAGCGCTGCCAACAAGGAAAGCGCCCCTTGCGGACTCATGCCGGTCGTTGAGGCGCTCACGGCCCCGGCACCAAAAATCAGCACTGGAATATACAACGGCAACACGAGAACTGCCAACAGCACCCCTGCACCGCGCACCCCCAGCGTCAAAGCCGCTCCTATCGCACCAATCAGACTCAGAAGCGGTGTTCCCAACAAAAGGGAAAAAGCCAGAATTCCCAGTTCCTGTGATCCTAGATTAAACTGCAGACCCAGCACCGGTGCCAGCAATACCAACGGCAAACCAGACACAATCCAGTGGGCAGCAATCTTAACCCCGACAGCCAGCGTCAATGGGACAGGTGCGAGCAAGATTTGTTCCAGCGTACCATCAGAAAAATCTGCGGCAAACAACCGTCCGAGTGACAGCATGGCCGAAAGCAGCGCAGCCACCCATAACACCCCAGAAGCGATTGAACGCAGCAAGGCCGGATCTGCTCCCACACCCAGTGGAAACAAGCTGACTGCCACAACAAAGAAAAACAGTGTCGCAACCACATCTGACTGACGTCGCAACACGAGCTGGATATCGCGCCAGAGCAGGGTTTGAAGAATGGCAGTCACTTTCATAGCGAAAGATTCAACACCCGCAGAAACTCATCACTGATCGAGGGCAGCTGGTGTGTCGTCAGCACCACCATGCCAGCCTCTTTCAAATGCTGTTCGATGCGGGATTCCAGCAATGCCGTTGCGTGCACATCCAGCGCAGTAAAGGGCTCGTCCAGTATCCATAATCGGCGATGATCCAGCCATAACCGGGCAAGTGCAAGCCGACGGCGCTGACCCTGTGACAATACGCGGGCCGGCAGGCCGGTGCGCTTACCCAATCCAACCGTATCCAGCGCCGCCTTAATGTCTCTTTCTGGAGACACGTAACCTGCCAGACGGGAAGACACGGAAAGGTTTTCTGACACGGTCAGATCATCCTTGACCGCAGGCTGATGACCGAGATAAAGCAGATTGGCTGTGTAATCCTCGCGTGATTCGCGAATATCAGCGCCGTTCCATAATACCTTGCCGGATTCCTGATTAGACAGACCGGCAAGAATGCGCAGAAGGCTGGTCTTGCCACTGCCGTTGAACCCCTGGATGTGCAATAACTTCCCAGAGCGCAAGGAGAAATTAAGTTCGCTGAACAAGGGGCGACCGCCCCTTCGGCATTCAAGCCGTGAAACACTCAGCATGCGCTATCTGTAATCCCAGCGATAGCCGATAAACAGGTTTTCACGCCAGGTATCCGTATCTGTGGTTGCGACCGGATCATGCGAGTGTCTGCGCTCAATATTGGCCTCGGCTTCAAACGACATGTTGTCGCGCCAGTGGTAGTTCAGGCGCAAACCGGGTGAAACCGACCATGTTTTGGTGTCGACGTTATTCTTTTCTTGGTAATACCGCAGGGATGTGTCAATCCGCCATTTTTCCTGCAGTGTCAGAGAATTTGAGAAGGACAGATTCTGAGCATTGTAGGTGGGGTCATTGATATAGCTGAACATGATGACCGACGTATCGTCCTTGAACAATGTGTTGGTCCCGATTGCCTGAGCCGTATAGGTAAAGACATGGCCGGAACCGGTTTGCGGATCGATGGTATTACCGCCTGGTGCCGAATAGCCCGATGAGCCATATGTCCGGTTGTAACGTATGTCGCCACCCAGTTGCCAACGCTCTGTCACCTGCTTGCTAATTCCAAACATTGCCATGTCGCTGTCCGTTGCCAGACCCTGAACATAGTTGTATATCTTGTTGTCACTCAGCACATGACGCAAATCATCCACGTCCCGGCCATTCGGTACCGCCTGGATGGCAGGCTCAGCATACAGCATGGGTGACTTGCGGTGATCGAGCAGGAAGTTGAAGTTATATCCGCCAAAGGCCACCCAGTTCCCCTGGATCATCGCCACATTGACTACGTCATAGACCGTATCATAGTCCAGCATGCCAAACCATGAGGTCGTGCCGTTGAAGTAACGCAACTCGGAACCAACTGCACGGCGTTCAACCAGATCATCGGCAACCTGCTGGATGGCGTAGACACTGCCACTCCATTTCTCTGCCAACGGGCCGAATTCAATAGCTGCACCGTAGAAATAACGATTAGTCAGAACCTTGTTGTGGCTGCCGTTGTCCGGAACACCGGCAACAGCAGCGATTTTCCACTGTGGATTTAACCCATACCGGCCGAACACACCATCAAAACGTCCCATTACCCCTTGGGCCGTGCCGGACTGACGTCCAATCCGGATCATATAGTCGTCAGCCTTGTTCTGATGTTCCACGTATGCGGCAGAAAGCGTGTTTCTATCAGCAATTTCACCGAAGAAATTTCGTGCTTCCGTGTCACGCAGAACAATCTTGGTATCGTATTCGTTATGGCGGAAGCGGGCCGTCACATCCAGGTTGGTGATCAAGGTCGACTGATCCTTGGTGCGGGTCTTGGTCACATCATTCGCAGCGTCATTTTCAACCCGGTTCTGGGTCCAGCCGGTGTAGTAATACTGGGAAACACTGCCTGTCACCGTGTTCTGATGAACTTCCCTGACCCCTTTGGAGGCTTTTGGTTTTGGCTGCTCGACCTTGGCCTCCACCTTCATGCCATCCAGTGCGGCCAGCCGCTGTTTAACACGTGCAGCCCCGGCACCATCCGGAAACAGTTTGAGGTATAGCTGATATTCAGCCTTTGCCTTGTCATATTCGCCGGTCTTCTCGCGCGCGAGACCGATCATTTCCTGCGCTTCCTGGGAGTATTCATTGGGCGGAAGATTCAGTAACCGGTTAAGCAGCAATGTAGCATTCACACTGTCGCCCGAAGCCATCGCAGTACGGCTCGCAGTGATCAGTTCCACCGGCGTCGCCGTTTCCACAGGAGTCGCCGGTTCGGAAGGCTTGGTGATTTCAGGCTCAACCGACACTGACTGCTCTATTGCAGGCTGTTGTGCTAGGGCCTGAGGTGCCACAGTTGGAGCAGGCTTGGAATCAGCCAGTTCTTTCAGCATGGGAACAACGATAATAATACTGCGGTTGCCAGGGCCCATCCTGACCTTGTAGTTAGTGACTTTGGCAAATTTGACCCGCAAGGATTTGGCGACATTGACTACACTTTTGGTAGCCGGACAGACTGCCGAACCTGTACCGGGACGACTGATCAACTCAGGAAAGGTTACAGTGAACGGCACGTACCAGTCCGTTGCCGGTAGCCATTTTGATTCCTGAGATACGATTTCTTCTGCCACACAGGGATCTGTGACTTCAACAAACACCCGCAGAACATCACCCATTTTTTCTGGGGAATGCCTGATATAGCGCACTTCGCTGGAGAAATTGATGTGGATTTCACCCTCGCCATTTGCGGCAACGACAGTAGGCTCTTCTAGAAAAGCTGCCTCTCCGGCCCATGTCACTGAACCGGAAAAAGTCAAAACCAGAAGAGCCCACCGGGCAACTACTCTAGAAACCCTACTTTCTGTAATCAGGGAGCGCATGATCGCCTTAAAAAGTGCCTGATCGAATACTAGCAAAATAATACTGAGCGTTGTGATTTATCGCATTTATTTTAATCAACTTTAATAAAATTCTTCATCATGTTGTAAATTCAGCACATTTTAGAATCCAGTTTGCGATGAGCTATGGTGCCCCGTACGGCTCGTCTTGATCGTGGTAAATGTGTTGTTGGTGTACTCGTGGCAAGCACCTGCACAATTCTTGAGCTCGGCGACCGTGTAATTTACCGTCGTTGGTGTACCAGTCTTTTTGTGCGAGCCCGCCTTGAATTGTGTGGCATGGCACCAGGCGCAATCCGGCTTGTATGCCGCATTGCCCATGTGCGGTGCACCCGTGATCACTTCATTGTTGTTGATATGGCACAACTTGCAATCCGCGTAAAGCGTCATGCTCAGGCTCGGATGTGCCTTGTAGTAGGTGGTGGTATGTATGTACGACTTGATCGGTGACCATACCGTGGTGGTATGACACTTCTCACAGGCCTGCGTGGTGATGAAGTGCGTATTCGATTTTGTCGTCGCAAAGCCGGTCTTGTGGCAGGTTGTGCATCCCGTCGTCACGCCACTATGGCCAAAGGCAGCCGGTGCCCAGGCAGTGGTGCGGTGGCAAGCGTCACAGTTGTATGGAGCCGGACTGATCCCCGTATGGTTATGTGGGCTCGTGGACGGGCCTGTTGCCAGTGTTCCATTGTGGCAATCTTTGCAAGTCTTGGTCCCAATCTGAGTCGGCGTATGTGCAAAGCTTGTCGGCTTCCAGGCAGTAGTTGTGTGGCAGTCTTTACATATCTGCGCTCCGGTCGCCAGGTGATTAGCCTTAGGCGATCCCAGTGTCCAGCCATTGGTATTGCTCGTAAAGCTATGGCAGGTATTGCAAGCCGTTGCGTTCGTATGATTCATCGTCGCCGGTGTCCATGATGTGCCAATGGTGTGACAGCTACCGCATGTGGTTGAAGTCGTCATCGGTAGCGCACTAGTACTATGCGAGGTCGGCCGACCTGCCTTAGGCGCAGCTTTTCCTGCGGTCTCGTGGCAACCCGCCGTCGTACAGTTCGATGCTGCTGTAATCCCCTGATGGTTAAAGCTGGCAGGCAGCCATCCTGTCGTGAGATGGCAGGAAGAGCACTGCAGGGTTGTCGACATATGAGCAGTCCCCGGCGTTGGCGTTGGCGGCCATGTACTCCCCGTATACTTGTGACAACTACTACACAAAGTCGCATTCGTGTGATTCATCTTGGCACCGGTAAAGGTTGCACCGATCGCGTGGCATGATCCACAGGTATTACTCGTCAACGGTGCTACCAAGTGAGGTTTAGTCGTCGTAGGACGTCCGGATGGCGGCGTTGTCTGGCCGGCCACATTATGACATCCCACCTGCGTACAGTTGGTCGCCGCTGTTACACCCGCATGGTTGAATGCGCTCGCAGGTTTCCATGCGGTAGTCGAATGGCACTGGGAACACTGCATGGTACCGATTGCCATATGATTGACCTTGCCCGGCTGCGTCCAGGTGCTTGCCGTCGTTGTCGGATGGCATGCAGTACAGGTGGTCACGCCACTACTGTGGTTCATCTTGGTACCCGGACCCCAGATTGTCCCAATCGCATGACAGGTTCCGCATGTGGTGTTGGTCATCGGGGCAACAGTGTGCGCAAGCGTACCGGTCGGTGTGCCAGCCCTTGGAACAGCTTGACCAGGCACATTATGGCAGCCCGCCGAGGCACAGTTCGTTGCAGCCGTTAAGCCCTTGTGGTCATATCCAGCAGGCAGCCACCCTGTTGTTGTATGGCACGCATTACATTGCGAAGTGCCAATCGCGACGTGGTTGGTCTTGCCCGGTACCGTCCAGGTACTGGCCGTCGTCGTCGGGTGGCAGGATGTACAAGTTGTCACACCCGTATGGTTCATCTTGGCACCGGTAAAGGTTCCGCCAATCGTATGGCATGTTCCACAGCTGGGGCTCGTCATCGGCGCCACCGTATGTGCCTTGGTACCGGTTGGCGTGCCCATTGGCGGATTGGTCTGACCCGGAACACCGTGACAGCCAGATGTCGCACAGTTGCTGGATGTTGTAACGCCCACGTGGCTGGTGGCTGGCTTCCAGGCCGCAGTCTTGTGACATGTCGAACACTGGGTCGAACCTGTGCTGGCATGCGATCCTGGAATGGGATTCGTTAAACCCATTGCATTATTCGTGTAGTCGTGACATGCCAAACAGTTGGTCGCACCGGTATGGTTCCACGGTAGCGTCACCGTCCAGACGGTCCCGATGGCATGGCAGCTGCCACAAGTCACCGCATTCATCGGTGCCACCGTGTGTTTCTTGGTTGTACTCACACCAGCTGCAGGTGCAGCCTTTCCAGCAGTGTTATGGCACCCCGCCGATGCACAATTGGTCGCCTTGGTGACCCCGGCATGGGCGTAGATCGACGGATTCCACAACTTGGTGTTATGGCAAGCAGAGCATATCAATCCGGTAGTGATGTGATTTGCCGCCGCAGGCGTATAAACAACCTGTGTCGTCGAGATAGCGTGACAACTTGCACATGCGGTGGCACCGGAGTGATTCATTGTAGTCACCCAATCGGCTGCAGAAGTGCCACCAATCTTGTGACATGTGCCGCAGGTGGTCTTGTTCATTGGCGCCGCCGTATGAGGTTTGGTTGTACTGACCCCCAAACGCGGTGCTGTCGTTTTACCGGCAGTGTCGTGACATCCAGCCGTTGCGCAGTTGGTCGCTGCCGTCACTCCGGTGTGACCGAAATTCGCTGGTAGCCAGCCTGCGGTCGTATGGCAGGACGAGCACTGTGCAGTTCCGATTGCTGCATGTTTAAAGCTTGGCAGAGTAATCTTCGTATAAACATTTCCTGCCGTTGAGTGACAGGTCGAGCAAGCCGTTGCGCCAGCATGGTTCCATGGAAGAGTCACGGTCCAGACGGTCCCAATCGCATGGCAACTACCGCAAGTGGTCTTGTTCATTGGTGCCGCCGTGTGCGGCTTGGTCGTGCTCACGCCAGCTACCGGGGCGGATCTGCCGGCAACATTGTGACAACCTGCTGAGGCGCAGTTAGTCGCCGCAGTGACTCCCGTATGGGAATACGCCGGCTTCCAGGCCGCAGTCTTGTGACAGGTTGAACACTGCAGCGCTGTGCTGACATGCGAACCAGGAATTGGAGTTGTCAACCCGTTGCTACCGTCGGTATAGCTATGACACGACGAACAACTACTAGTTGCTCCTGCATGACTCCATGGAAGCGGCACAGTCCACACTGTTCCAATGGCATGACAGCTGCCACAAGTCACCGCATTCATCGGTGCAACGGTGTGCTTCTTGGTTGCACTTACGCCGGCAATCGGCGGAGCTTTTCCGGCCGTGCCGTGACAGCCTACACTCGTACAGTTGGTAGTCGCAGTGATCCCGCTGTGGGAGAAGGATGCTGGCTTCCAAACGGATGTAGTATGGCAGGTCGAGCACTGCAGTGTCGTGGTGATATGGCTGGCTGCGGCAGGTGTGTAACCATCCACAGATGCCGAAGCAGATATCTTGTGGCAGCTTGAACATAAAGTCGCACCGGAATGATTCATTTTGGTGCCTGGTCCCCAAGCAGAGCCTATCGTGTGACATTTTGCACAAGCCGTGACGTTCATCGGTGCTACATTGTGCGGTTTTGATTTCGCAGTAGCACCCGCTATCCCAATAGGTGATGCTGTATTGGCTGGTGCGTGGCAACCAGACTGGGCACAGTTGGTCGCCGCCGTCACACTCTTATGGCTATTGGCTGTCCAGTTAGTCGTGGTATGGCAAACTGAACATTGCAGCGTCGTACTGATATGTGGCGGATTTGTCGGAGCTGGAGTCAAACCACCGCTGCCATCTTTTGTGTGACAGGACGAACACGCAGTCACACCTGTGTGGTTCATCGTGGTCTTCCAATCCGCACCACCGATGGTGTGGCAACTACCGCAAGTCGTCTTGTTCATCGGCACCACGGTATGCGGCTTGGTTGTGCTCACCCCCGCCTTCGGTGGTGGATTGCCCGGTATGCTGTGACAACCCGCTTGCGCACAATTTGTAGCCGCAGTAACCCCTGCATGCTTGAAGTTGGCAGGCTTCCATGTCGGTGTCGTCGTCACGTGACAGGACGAGCATTGCACACCACCGGTCGGAATATGTGAAGCGGCAACAGGTGTATAGACAGGTTTAGTCGCCGAGATCGTATGGCAACCGGAGCAAAGCGTGGCCCCAGAGTGATTCATCGTGGTCACCCAGTCCGCAGCACTGGTGCCGCCGATCTTGTGGCAGCTACCGCAGGTCGTTTTGTTCATTGGCGCCACGGTATGCGGCTTGCTCGTGCTCACGCCAGCTACCGGGGCAGCCTTCCCGGCAACATTGTGGCAGCCCGCCGTCGCGCAGTTGGTCGCCTGTGTGACCCCAGTATGGCTGTAAGCCGTCCAGTTTGCAGTGGTATGACACTGTGAACACTGCGCTCCCTTGATGTCCATATGCGGTTTAGTTATTGGTGTATACGTATTGCCCAGTGTTGTATGGCAGGCAGAGCAATTGGTCACCCCGGTGTGGTTCATCTTGGTACCTGGACCCCAGGATAAGCCCAGCTGCGTGTGACAAACACCGCAACTCGTACTGTTCATCGGCGCAACATTATGCGGTGTCAATGAGCTATCAAGCGGTCTACCCACTATCGGGAAACCTTGTCCTGGTACGTTGTGACAACCTGCAGTCGCGCAGTTGCTTGCTGTCGTCACACCTGTGTGACTATGGCTGTAGGCCGGCAACCATCCTCCAGTCGTGTGGCAACTCGAACATTGCAGGCTACTGGCGCCAGTACCTATCGCTTTGTGAGAAGGCGATGGCGTGGTATATGCATTACCTGCCAAGGTGACATGGCAAGACTTACAGTCAATCGCCCCAGTGTGGTTCATCTTGGTACCCGGACCCCATGCTGTGCCAATGCTGTGGCATTTTGCACAACTTGTGCTATTCATAGGCGTTACTGTGTGTGGATTTGTCGTACTTCCCACCCCTAATGGTGTACTCGTATTTGTTGAAATATGACAGCCCGAAGTGGTGCAATTTGATGTAGCAGTTATTCCGGCATGTTTGAACGTTGCTGGCAACCATGCAGCAGAAGAATGGCAAGAAGAGCACTGTAATGTCGTAGTGACGTGAGCGGTATTGGTTATCTTGTTGAATATTGTCCAGCTATTCGGTGCCTTAAAACTGTGGCAACTGCTACAGAGCGTTGCGTTGGTATGGTTCAACTTTGTTGGTTTCCAGACGGTACCAATCGCATGACAGGTGCCGCAACTGGTGCTGGTCATCGGCGCCACCGAGTGATTAGCTGGCTTGCCTGCGACAGGAACAGGTGCCGCCGCCGTGTTGTGACATCCGGACGTGGCACAGTTGGTCGCCGTAGTAACCCCAGTGTGACTGTAGGCAGGCTTCCAGATCGTCGTAGTGTGGCACTTTGAACACTGAAGCCCATTGATTGCCATATGGGATGTTGCCGGGGTCGGCGTAAAGTCATTACCACCTGTCACGTGACAGGATGAGCAACTGGTGAGGCCTGTATGCTTCATCGTCGCCGGAGTCCAAGCCGCACCGATCGTGTGGCACGTGCCGCAACTGGTGCTGGTCATCGGAGCCACTGTATGGGCCTTGGCTATCGTAGCCGGGCGGCCAGCACGCGGAACCCCCTTGTCCAGGGTGTCGTGACAATTCGAGGTAGTGCAGTTCGTTGTGGCTGTCACATTGATCGTGGTGTGGTTGAACTTAGTTGCCGGTTTCCAACCCGATGTGACGTGACAGGATGAACACTGCGCCGTGCCTATCGCAATATGGTCAGCCTTGCCCGGAGTCGTATAGCCATTTCCAGCCGTGGCATGACAGGCCTTGCAATTCGTTGCCCCGGTGTGGTTCATCTTGGTGCCAGGACCCCACGATGTGCCAATCTGTGCGTGACAACTACCGCAACTCGTACTGGTCATCGGTGCAACCGTATGCGGCAATTTCATCGCGGCCGGCGGAGTACCAGCAATCGGTGCCGACTGCCCCGCCACGTTGTGGCAACCAGCCGTAGCACAGTTCGTCGATGCAGTCACACCTCCGTGACTGTAGGCCGGCGTCCAGGCCGTCGTTGTATGGCACAGAGAACATTGAACCTTGGTGACAACGTGACCGGATTTGGGCGAATTCTTTGTCCAGCCATTAGGATTGCTGGCATAGTCGTGACAGCTACTACACGTGGTCAACCCAGTATGGTTCAACTTTGTTGGTTTCCAGACGGTACCAATCGCATGACAGGTGCCGCAACTGGTGCTGGTCATCGGCGCCACCGAGTGATTAGCTGGCTTGCCTGCGACAGGAACAGGTGCCGCCGCCGTGTTGTGACATCCGGACGTGGCACAGTTGGTCGCCGTAGTAACCCCAGTGTGACTGTAGGCAGGCTTCCAGATCGTCGTAGTGTGGCACTTTGAACACTGAAGCCCATTGATTGCCATATGGGATGTTGCCGGGGTCGGCGTAAAGTCATTACCACCTGTCACGTGACAGGATGAGCAACTGGTGAGGCCTGTATGCTTCATCGTCGCCGGAGTCCAAGCCGCACCGATCGTGTGGCACGTGCCGCAACTGGTGCTGGTCATCGGAGCCACTGTATGGGCCTTGGCTATCGTAGCCGGGCGGCCAGCACGCGGAACCCCCTTGTCCAGGGTGTCGTGACAATTCGAGGTAGTGCAGTTCGTTGTGGCTGTCACATTGATCGTGGTGTGGTTGAACTTAGTTGCCGGTTTCCAACCCGATGTGACGTGACAGGATGAACACTGCGCCGTGCCTATCGCAATATGGTCAGCCTTGCCCGGAGTCGTATAGCCATTTCCAGCCGTGGCATGACAGGCCTTGCAATTCGTTGCCCCGGTGTGGTTCATCTTGGTGCCAGGACCCCACGATGTGCCAATCTGTGCGTGACAACTACCGCAACTCGTACTGGTCATCGGTGCAACCGTATGCGGCAATTTCATCGCGGCCGGCGGAGTACCAGCAATCGGTGCCGACTGCCCCGCCACGTTGTGGCAACCAGCCGTAGCACAGTTCGTCGATGCAGTCACACCTCCGTGACTGTAGGCCGGCGTCCAGGCCGTCGTTGTATGGCACAGAGAACATTGAACCTTGGTGACAACGTGACCGGATTTGGCAGAAGTAAAGTCGTTTCCATCATAGGAATGGCAAGCTGCACAGTTAGTCAGGCCACTATGGTTCATCGGCGTACCCGGACCCCATGCAACCCCTATCGAATGACAGGTACCACAAGCATTGCTGGTCATCGGGACGATAGCATGCACTTTGGCTACAGTTGGAGTGCCTGCAACCGGAGGTTGACGTCCAGGCACAGCATGACACCCCGTGACGCAATTGGTCGCACTTGTCACACCTTGGTGATTGAAGGTGGAGGGTTTCCATAAGCTGGTAGTGTGGCAATCGGAGCACTGTGCATGCCCAGTTGTTGCAATATGGCCCGCCTTGGGCGTTGTCCAAGCATTCCCCGTCGAAGAAATCACGTGGCAGCTGGTACAGCTAGCCGCACCGGTGTGGTTCATCGGTGTCGGAATCCAGGCCGTACCCGCCGTATGACACGTGCCGCAGGTGTTGAGCGTCATTGGCGCCGCCTTGTGCGCCCTTACTCCGGTTGTCGGGCGACCTGTGGCATTCTTGCCATCGTGGCAGGTGGTGCAGTTGCTACTTGTCGTAATGTTCTGGTGTGCAAACTGGGTTGGCTTCCAGGCATTGGTGGTATGGCAGGTATCGCAGGATGGATAGTTAGTCGTCGAAATATGGGTAGAACTCTTACCCTTGGCTTTGACACCATTGTGGCAGTTGGCGCAGTTGCCTGCGGTAGCTACCTGACTATGGTCAAAAGAAGTAGGAATCCATCCAGCCGTAGTATGGCACTTGTCGCACTGCGTTCCAGTGACAGGAATATGCTTTGTGGATGTCCCTTTAGCCGTCGTTCCGTTATGACAATCCGAGCAGCCCTTAGTGCCAATCTGACCTGGGGTGTGTGCAAAAGAGGTCGGAAGCCATCCTGTAGTCACGTGACAGACATCGCACTGGTCAGATGTCTGAATATGCCTGGCCGGCTTGTTTGTAGCTTGCGCATTGGTGTGACAGTCATTACATCTTCCGGCAGCAGGTGGCACAAACACGCTGTGGTCCATCAAGGGCGGCGGATTCAGCCAGTCAAATGTAGATCTGTGGCAGGTGTCGCACTGCGCAGTAGTGAAAATATGTCCACTTGGCTTGCCTGTGGCGGTCTTTCCATGACAGTCACTGCATCGCCCTGTAGCAGGCGGTACCAACGTACTGTGATCCATACCGGCCGGTAGCCATGCAGTGGTTTTATGACATGCACCGCATTCTTTGTCAGTCTGTATGTGGGTGGCAGGCTTGCCAGTCTGGTTAGAGCCATTATGGCAAGTGGAACAAGGCTGGGTTAGCTGCTGATGGCTAAAAGTAGCCGGTGACCAGCCAACGGTCTTGTGGCAAACACTACAGTCCTGAGTAGTCGGAATGTGAGTGGCCGATTTTGTCTGGGCCGTAGTTTCACCACCCCTATTGTGGCAATCACCACAGGTAGTCGGCGTGCCTTTGAATACTCCTTTGATGTGGCAGCTTTCGCAGGCAACATTAGTGTGGATACCGGTGAGCTTAAAGAGTGTCTGGTCATGATCGAAGTTGACATTGGGGCGCGCACCCTCGGCCGCCATGGCCGGTGTGACAAATATAAGGGCAAGCGCGAACATCCACACCCACCCAAACCATCCCAGACGTTTATTCTTCATTTATAACTCCAAAACACTATCTGCCAGACACACGTAGCTTGCACATCACGCGAAACACATGCAATTTTCGAGCCACCATCGCCTAGCTGATAAACAAACAGCAAACCACATACATACACAGCAAACCGCACTTCAATCAGGGCATCCCAAGCCATCTAACATTGTCTCAAATTAGAGACGACGTTAGATGAAGCTTTTGTAACAATTTGTTTAATAGTCAATATTTGTGTCTCAATAAAGAGACGGTAAAATTATCGCCCTACCTTGGGCTTCACATCCTTGAATGATTTGGTCGAGTGGCACTGTTCGCACCGCTGTCCAAAGCTGCCCTCATGAATATCGCTCTCCTGATGGCAGCCATAGCAGGAAGTCGGCGTGAGCACCTTGTCACCGTTCATCGGCTGCTTGTGACAATCGAGGCATTCCGCCTTCTTGTGGGCACCGTCGATCTTGTATTTGGTGCGCTTGTCATGGTCGAAGTCCCAAGCCTTCCAGTCGCGCGCATTGTGACAGCTGTCACACTTCTTGCCCAGCCTTAATTCATGCTTGTCTTCCTTCTTGTGGCAAGAATAGCAGTCCGACTTGGCATTCTTGAACTCCGGTGTTTCATGACACTTCTTGCATTCGGTCTTGATGTGCTTGCCCAGCAACGGGAACTTGGTCTTGTTGTGGTTGAAGCGGACGTCATCACCCTTCCAGGTTTTTTCGTTGTGGCAGTCCTCGCACTTCTTGCCCAACTGTCCGTTGTGCTTGTCGTCCTTCTTATGGCAGGCATAACACTCCGAAGGCGTCTTGTCACGGAAGCCGGGAGATGTGTGACACTTCTCGCACTTGGTATCCTTATGCTTGAATTTCAGCGGGTACTTGGTGTCCTTGTCGTGATCGAAGCGAACATCATTCCCCTTCCAGCCCCGCTCGTTATGGCACTTATCGCACTTCTCGCCCAGGTTGCCGTGGTGGCCCTTGTCATCATCCGTTTTCTTGTGGCAGTCGTAGCAGACGTCCTTCAGTTTCTGCTCGTACAGCTTGCCGGTATGGCACTTGTCGCACTTGACATCAATGTGCTTGAAGCGCAGCGGGTACTTAGTATCCTTGTCATGGTTGAAGAAGCTCTTCTTCCAATCATTTTCCTTATGGCAGGTTTCGCACTTCTGGCCAAAGTTGCCCTTGTGCGCCTTTTCATCATCCTTCTTGTGGCAGGACCAGCAATCGAGCGGTAATTTTTCGTACTTTTGCCCGGTGGTGTGGCACTTGTCGCACTTGGTATCGCGGTGCTTTTCCTTCAGCGGAAATTTGGTGTCCTTGTCATGATCGAAGCCCTTGGGAGTCTTCCAGTCCTTCGCACTGTGACAGTCCTCGCACTTCTCGCCCAGTGTTCCCTTGTGCGCCTTGTCGTCATCCTTCCTGTGGCAGGAGATACAACTGGTCTTGAGCTTTTCTCCCGCGACCTTGTGGCATGCAGAACATTTGGCATCATGGTGCTTGTCGCGCAGGATAAATTTGGTGTCCTTGTCGTGATTGAAGGTGATGTCATCCTTCCAACTCTTCTCGTTGTGGCAGGTTTCGCACTTGTGGCCCAGGGTACCCTTGTGCGCCTTGTCATCATCCTTCTTGTGGCACTCGAAACACTTAGTGGGCGTATCCTTGTACTTGTTCTCGATGTGACATTCCTTGCACTTGACATCGACGTGCTTGCCCTTGAGGTCAAAATGCGTCTTGGAGTGGTCGAAACTGGTGGACTTCCAGTCCTTTTCGGTGTGGCACTTGGCGCAATCCTTGCCCAGATTGCCTTTGTGCGCCTTGTCGTCATCCTTCTTATGGCAGTCGAAACAGGATGAAGGGACATCGCGCCACTTGATCTTGGGCTTGTGACAATCCTCGCACTTGACCTTGTCCTCGCTGTGCTTGCCCTTGAGCGGAAAGTCCGTTTCCTGATGCTTGAAGGTTTTTTCGTTAAGCAGAACGACCTTGGCTGTTCGGCCCTTGTGCTCGGCGTGACACTCCCGGCAATCCCTGACTTCGTGCTGGCGGCCGTGATAGCCCTTTTTAGCCGTCACATCCTTGCCGACTTCCTTGTGGCAGTCCATGCAAAGCTGGTTCTGCGCGTCCTTGTCGAAGCGTTTGTGACAGTTCGCACATTCATCTTCATACTTGGCATGCCCCTGGATGACCTGGCCAGGCATGATGGCCTTTTCCAGGCTTTCGGCCCGGGAAACCGTTGAACAGACCAGAAGAATGACAAGAATGAGTAATCGCATCAGTACATGTGGACCGCAAACACATGCCAGATGGCGGTTGCCGCCAGCATGTAGACCAAGGGAATGTGAATGACATGCCAGAGTAGAAAAATGCGCTCAAACACGGCAAACTGAGCCAGGCGCTCAACCCCATAGAGATAGTCCAGCACCAGTTGCCTGCGGAGCCGCGACTCACGGGAATATTTCGGCATGTAGATCACACACTGAATATTAGCCCATTGGCGGCGAATAGGCAGAATAAAGAATCGAAAAAAACGGCTGAACAGTCCAAGGTCAGTCCGGGTTGCATATTGATGATACCCGTGAAGCACCATCAAAACATTGGGGTAACCCTTCAACTTTGATTCTGCTTCGTTTTCACTGCCAAAAAGCTCAACCGTAAAATCCTCCAGAGAGAGCTTGCTACCATACAGGCCCCGGTGAATCTTGCTGTAGGCAAATCGTCCGATCACTCCGCTACCCGCAACGATACACATGGAATAGAAAGCAACCGTGGCATTGATCGACTTGAGATGGAAAGTGGAATGGAACAGCACCAGCAACGGACCGAAAATCCCGAACATCATGTGCAGACTGAACCAGTATTTGATGGCACCCCAGCGCTGGGCAAACTTGAGATGCTTTCGAATCGGGTAGATCAACAGGGACAGCATCATGAGCGAACCGATCAGCCCCATGTTGTAACCGATCTCATCACCGGGCTTGTAATAGCTGGTATGCGCCACCTCCCACCCGAGAGCGATCAACGCGCCCGCCATCAGAAAACCCGCAATCCAAATCAACATCGAATATTTATCTCTTTCCATAAGGCTCCCTGTAAAGCAAACCCTATGCCGTTAAGGAAATGTTTACTCTCAAACCGGCAATAGTTTATGCTTTATCAACTGCCTCCACAATCACCCTGAACTTTGCGATGACTTTTCTGCTTCTTTTCGGCGTGCCCATGCTGTTTGTGCTGTTTCTCTATCTTCACAGACAGAAGCATGTGAGCCGCCGCAATCGCGAACGACTCCAGACTGCCATAGAATCTGGATTGACCGAGCCCCCATCGTTGCATCCTGTGATTGTCCCGACCACCTGTATAGGATGCGGGGCCTGTGTGCCGGTATGCCCGGAGCATGCGCTTGGTCTGATTAACGGCAAGGCTGCGCTGGTCGATCCCACCCATTGCATCGGACACGGCGCCTGTGCTCCGGCCTGTCCGGTCAAGGGCATCAATCTGGTATTCGGCACTGAAAAGCGTGGCATGGACATTCCTCAGGTAACTCCGGAATTCGAAACCAATGTCCCTGGAATCTTTATTGCCGGCGAACTCGGGGGCATGGGACTGATCAGAAAAACCACCTTGCAGGGCATTCAGGCCATCGAAGTCATGGCCAAACGGAAACGCAGCAATGCCACCTATGACGTGGTCATCATTGGCGCCGGACCGGCCGGTATCGCCGCCACACTCGCGGCCAAGGAGAAAAAACTGAAATATCTGACGGTGGAGCAGGAAGATGCTCTGGGCGGCACCGTCTACCATTACCCGCGCAACAAGCTGACCATGACCGCTCCGGTCAAACTGCCTATCGTCGGCACCATCAAGATGTTTGAAATCCGCAAGGAGGAACTGCTCGGAATCTGGAATCGCGTCACCAAGGAAGCCGACATCAAGATCAATTTCCATGAACGGATGGAAAAAGTCACTCCCAGCGAAAAAGGCTTTATCGTTCAGACATCCAAGGCAGCTTACGAAACCGCCTTCGTGCTGCTTGCCATCGGACGCCGCGGCACCCCAAGAAAGCTGGATGTGCCGGGAGAAAACCAGCCCAAAGTTGTATATCGACTCATTGATGCCGAGCAGTATCGTGACATGCATGTCGTGGTGGTCGGCGGGGGAGACAGCGCGCTGGAAGCGGCAGTATCCATTTCCGAGGAACCCGGCACGACCGTGACCTTGTCCTACCGGAGCGAGGCATTTGGCCGCGTGAAAGAAAAGAATCGTCTCAACCTTGCCGCTGCGGAGGCCAACGGCAAGTTGACCGTACTGCTGAAATCCGGTGTCAAGGAAATTCAGGAACGCACCATATCGATTGAGCGTGCGGACAAGGAAATTGTGACCATTCCCAACGATGCCGTTATCGTCTGCGCCGGAGGCATCCTGCCAACGCCGTTCCTCAAGGAGGTTGGCATCATGGTCGAGACTCACCATGGCAACAAGCCCGTCGGATGATCATGTACAGCAGGCTTGAAATACCTTTTCTGCTTACTATTACAGGGAAATAGCCAATGGAACTGGAAGCACTTTTCGAGCAAGCACATGCCCTGCCATCGGCGCCCGGCGTTGTCCAGGAATTGATCAGCAGTTTTGGGGACGACGATGTTTCATCCAAGGACATCGCCACAAAAATTTCTGCAGACCAGGCGTTGAGCGCGAAACTGCTGCGCCTTGCCAACTCGGCCTACTATCATGTCTCCCGCACAATCGGCACCGTCGACCATGCAGTAACCATGCTGGGATTCGTCACCGTAAGAACGCTGGTGATCAGCACTGGCCTGACGGGCAGTTTTCAATCCATCAAGGGATTTGACCTGGCCTATTTCTGGCGTTACAGCCTGCATACGGCCGTTGTGGCCAAATGGCTGGCAAGAAAATCGGGCCAAAATCAGGACATGGCTTTCATGCTGGGATTGATGCATGCGATTGGGCAACTGGTCATGCATACCGGGATGCCTGATACCTGCCTGAAAATTGATCAGGTAGTCGATCCCTGGAGCGATCAACGCCTGGAAGTCGAACAGGCAACCCTCGGTTATCACTTTGCAACGGTCAGCAGTGCACTGGCCAACCGCTGGAAATTCCCCGCAGAGTTCTCGTCAACGATAGAAGCCTATCCGCACCCGCTGGCTGCCGAGCCGTTCAACCCGATGGCCGCAATCATCCATCTTGCTGCCTGGTTTGCCCGCGCGCAGAAAAACGCGCTTTCCGTCGAACAGATGCGGGACGAATTTCCAAACGAAGTCGGTGCACGCCTCGGTATGTCTTTTGAATCCATCAATTCTGAAATGCCCAGCCTCGATGAGTTGAGCGAGGGACTGGATATCCTGATCGCCAGCTAGGCTGCATGCGCCATCTGTGCTGGCTGGCGGCGTTCGTAATTGGCGAACGCATAGGATAATCCGTCGGCCTCGGCATGCTTTTCGCGGGAAACTTCACGCCACATATCCCAATCCAATTCCGGGAACCAGGCGTCTCCGATGAATTCGGCATCGATTTCGGTCAGATACATTTTGTCCGCCAAGGGAAGGGCCTCACGATAAATTTCGGCACCCCCGATAATAAACACCTGCTCGTCGTCATGGCATAGGCTGATGGCCTCGGGCAAGGAACTGGCGATTTTGGCGTCTTCGACCCTGTATCCCGCCTGACGGCTGACGATCACCGTTATCCGTCCCGGCAGCAACCGTCCCAGCGATTCGTAGGTCTTGCGTCCCATGATGATGTGATGCCCCATGGTCAGCGCACGAAATCGCTTGAGGTCTTCCGATAAACGCCAGGGTAAAGTATTGTTGACACCGATGACCCGGTGTTTTGCTATGGCAGCAATGATGGAGATGCAGGAAGTCATGGCAGTCATCTGAAACAAAAATTGCAGTTATTATTACAAGTTAAACTCGACAGGTCACTTGCAATTGCGCTTTGCTTATCCAAAATCTTTTCTCACCCTGCTACTGATCGGCTTTTCGCTGATTGCACTGCCCTTTCTGTTCGCCTTTGCCAATGCCACGCTTTACCTCGACAAGATCACACAACAGAGCCGCATCGCCGTCACTCAGGCCGTACAGGCAACCAGGGATAGCCGGACACTGGTGGAACAACTGACGCTGATGGAGCGTGTTACACGACAATACATGGTCATCGGAGATACGGCCCTGCTCGACAATTATATTGCCGCGCATCACCGGTTTGGGGACACGGCACGCGAACTCGGAAAACTGCCGCTCGACAAGGCCCAGCACAAGATGCTGCAGGATGTTTCCACCAGAATAGACGCAATCAGTGCTGAACTGGCATTGGGCAACCCCAGCACACCCAAGCATTTGCTACCGGAATTCACCCAGCTCTTCGAGATGACCAACGCAATCCTGACTGCAAGCAATCTCATGATAGACAAGGAGACTGCCAGCCTGCAGCTGGCCGCGGAGAAAGCGCAGCGCACGCTGATGTGGCAGGCACTTTCGCTGCTACCATTTACGCTGGTCGTCACCCTGGCACTGACCTTTCTGATCGGGCGTCCCTTGCGCCAGATTGAGCAGGCGATCCATGATCTCGGGAATTCAAAGCTGAACGAGAAAATCGACATCACCGGCCCGGAGGATCTGCGCAAGCTTGGTGATCGCCTGGACTGGCTGAGATCCCAACTGGCCTCGCTGGAGGCTCAGAAGAGCCGGTTTCTCAGGGAGGTTTCCCACGAGCTCAAAACCCCGCTAACCGCCATCCGGGAAAGCGCGGAGCTGCTTAATGAGGGCATTGCCGGACAGCTGAATCCCAAACAGCATGAAATCACCAATATTCTGCACAGCAACAGCCTGCGCCTGCAGCATATGATCGAGGATCTGCTTAACTATAATGCAGCGCGATTTCAATCCGCTTCCATCCTGGAACCCGTTGAGCTGCACAATGTGCTGCGCAATGTGCTGGCCGATCACGCGCTCACCATTTCATCGAGACAGATACACCTGATTTCCAGCATCGGTAACGTCACCCTGCCCGGCGATCAGGCCAAACTCACCACACTGTGCGACAATCTGATTTCGAACGCCATCAAGTTTTCCCCGCAGACCGGCACGGTCCGCATCAGACTCCAGGCCAATGTTGATCATGCCGTGCTCGATGTGTTCGATAACGGACCTGGAATCAGTGCAGAAGATCGACCGCATATTTTCGAGCCGTTTTATCAGGGCAGCGCTCCCCAGGGAAGCTACGTCAAGGGCAGCGGCCTGGGGCTCTCGATTGCGCACGACTGCGTCACGGCGCATGGAGGCAGAATCGAAATTCTCGACAAACCTTCCTGGAAAGGTGCTTTTTTCCGGGTTACCCTGCCATTACAGCCAAAAGGTACGAATGAAAATGAAGTCGACAACAGTTAGCTGGTTCGTTTTTTGCTTGGTTGTGACAGGGTGTGCACAACAAGCGACAAAAACAACAACGGAAAGAATAACAGCAGAAAAAATATCAACAGAAAAAACCCGGCCGCGCGAAGAATCGGTAATGCTCTTTGGCAAACCGGCTCTTGCGGACAGTTTGTTGTCGTATGTCCAGGCATTTAATTTACTCGCGGCGAACTTGCAGAAGAAGGAGTACACGAACATCAATACGCAACAACGTACGGAATACAGTCGCATGCAACTGGTGATGATAACCGGGTTGCCAGGGAGTCGTTTCCGCGATGTTGGCCGTGCGCAGTCACTGATTGATGAGCATCTGAAATCTCCAGACAGTCATGATGAGGGCTTGCGCAGTCTGGCACTCATCATGAAAAGCCAACTGGCCGAACAGCAACGACTGGAGGAAGCGCTCCCCTCGCTGACGCAAAAGCTCGCGGATGAACAGAAGAAAACGGAAAGTCTGCAACGCAAGCTCGACGAACTGCTTGCCGTCGAAAAGGCCATGACAGAAAGGCGACGGAGCCAACCAAAATGAACTCAGTAAAACCACAAATTCTGGTCGTGGACGACGACAGGGATCTGCTAAAACTGCTGACCATGCGGCTTGAGGCTGCAGGCTACAGCGTGGCTGCCGCCGACAGCGGAGAAATGGCACTGGCTCTGGTTGCCTCGTTCAAACCCATGCTGGTGATTTCCGATCTGCGCATGGGTGGCATGGACGGACTGAAGCTTTTCGATGCCCTGCATCAGGCTGACCCGTCACTTCCTGTCATCATCCTGACGGCGCACGGCTCGATTCCGGACGCCATTGAAGCGACACGACGTGGCGTGTTCGGATTTCTCACCAAGCCGTTTGAAAGCAAGGAACTGCTACGGCAAGTGGAATCGGCCATCAGCCTGACCTCGGGACAGTCGGTCAGCAGTTTTTCCAGCGGCAGGGACGATTCGTGGCGCGAGGCTTTTGTCACCCGCAGCCCGACACTCAACTCCTTGCTTGATCAGGCACGACTTGTTGCCATGAGCGACGCCAGCGTGTTCATACACGGCGAAAGCGGAACCGGGAAGGAACTGCTTGCAAAAGCGATTCACCAGGCCAGCCGGCGCAAAACCAAGCCCTTTGTCGCCATCAATTGCGGTGCCATCCCGGAGGCACTGCTGGAATCTGAACTGTTCGGCCACGTCCGCGGTTCATTTACCGGTGCAACTCGGGACCACAAGGGGCTGTTTCAGTCGGCGAACGGTGGAACGATATTTCTGGACGAAATCGGCGACATGCCGCTGGCCCTGCAGGTCAAACTGCTGAGGGCGCTGCAGGATCGCGCAATACGTGCCGTTGGCGCAACCCAAAGTACCGAAATCGACGTGCGTATCATTTCGGCGACACACCGCGACCTGACTGCGGAAATGAAATCAGGCAACTTCCGCGAAGATCTGTATTACAGACTCAATGTGGTCGGTTTTGATATTCCATCCCTTGCTCAGCGGCGCGAGGATATTCCACTGCTAGCCGGACACTTTCTGGTGCTACTCACAGAGAAATACCAGAAAAACATCAACGGATTTGCGCCTGAGGCCATGGAAATGCTGGTCACCGCTTCCTGGCCTGGCAATGTGCGCCAGTTGCAGAACATCGTCGAACAGACGGCCGTGCTTTGTACGACGCCCATCATCCCAGCCAGCCTGGTACAGAAGGCATTGCGCGACGATGTTGGCAGCATCGTGCCGCTGGAAGATGCCAGGCGCGACTTTGAACGCGACTATCTTGTACGTCTGCTCAAACTGACCGACGGCAATGTGACTCAGGCTTCGCGCCTGGCAAAACGTAATCGCACGGAGTTCTACAAACTGCTCCAGCGCCATCAACTCACCCCGTCTCAATTCAAGGAGCAACCGGCCTGATGGGTTTCCATTCTCGGCCCGGCGCGTTAGAATGCCGCCCGAGTTGATGATTTTCTATTATGACTGGAGCCGAAACATGCAAAACAAACTGATAATGGCCGTACTTCTTGCGGTCAGCGCCCTGAGCCTGAGCGCCCAGGCAGACGTTGAGACAGCCAAGGTATTCGCCAGAAAATACGCCGTGGTGGCAAAAAACATCGATCCGAACTTCAAGGGGTTCATCCCTGAACTCGGTCGCAATTTTTTCAAGCGCGAGTTCACGGTCAAAGGCAAGCAGGTTTCATGCTCCTCCTGCCATACTGACAACCCGGCCAATACTGGCAAGCATATTGTCACTGGCAAGCCGATCAGGCCACTATCTCCGGTAGTCGAGAAGGGCCGCTTCAGCGATGCCGACAAGATTGAAGAGAAATTCGTCGAGCACTGCAACGACATACTCGGCCGCGACTGTACTGCGGTAGAAAAAGGCAATTACATTGCTTACCTGTTGACGGTGAAGTTTGATGCCACTGGCAAGGACACTCCTGCCAAGTAAACCGGTGTTTCTGACAGAAAAAAGCCCCTGGTAAAAACCAGGGGCTTTTTTGTTGGCGACTAGCGGTGACGTCCACCGGAGCGATGGACCACCGCCCGGTTGCCATGGGCCGGTTTTCCTGCCGTCGACGGCCCCGATCCCGATTGCGGTCTGGCCTGGTTGCCCCCCCGGGGCTGACTTCTTCCATGGCCCTGCCGCTGGCCACGGTTCTGACCATTCTGGATCGGCTCCGGTCTGGCATTGAGATCCGGCTCAAAGCCCGGCAGAGTTTCTCTGGACAATTCCCGTCGAGTCACGCGTTCGATATCCTTCAGCAGTTTGTGCTCGTCTACACACACCAGAGAAATCGCCTCGCCCTCACTCCCAGCCCGTCCGGTACGACCGATACGATGCACATAATCTTCCGGAACGTTCGGCAACTCGTAATTCACCACATGAGGTAACTCGCTGATATCGATACCGCGTGCGGCAATGTCGGTCGCCACCAACACCTGAAGCGTGCCGTCCTTAAACTCCTTGAGAGCTTTGGTACGCGCACCCTGGCTCTTGTTGCCATGAATCGCCAGCGCCGGAATTCCATTTTTGTCCAACTGTTCCGCAAGCCGGTTGGCCCCATGTTTGGTACGGGTAAACACCAGTACCTGATGCCAGTCATGCTCCCTGATCAGATGCGCGAGCAGATCACGTTTCCTTTCACGGTCAACCAAATAGATTTTTTGCGTAATCAGATCTGCTGTCGCATTGCGTCGCGCCACCTCAATCAGGGCCGGATGATCAAGAAGCCCATCAGCCAGTGCCTTGATCTCGTCCGAAAATGTTGCAGAGAACAGCAGGTTCTGGCGCTTTTTCGGCAGCAAAGCCAGTATTTTTTTGATATCGCGAATAAAGCCCATATCCAGCATGCGATCGGCTTCGTCCAGCACCAGTATTTCGACTTTAGACAAATCGACCGTTCGCTGCCCTACATGATCCAGCAGACGGCCGGGCGTCGCCACCAGAATATCGATCCGACCCCGCAATTTGGTTATCTGCGGATTGATGCTGACGCCACCGAACATGACCATGCTGGTGAGCTTGAGATACTTGCCATACTCTCGCACGCTTTCTTCGACCTGAGCAGCCAGTTCTCGCGTAGGCGTGAGAATCAGCGCACGTATCGGTGACCGTCCTGCGCTGGGACCATTGGCAGAAAGATCGGACAACCGATGCAGGATAGGCAGGGTAAACCCGGCTGTCTTACCGGTGCCGGTCTGTGCACCGGCAAGCAAATCGCCACCTGACAGCACGGCAGGAATCGCCTGATGCTGAATGGGCGTGGGTTCGGTATAACCACGCTCGGTAACGGCGCGGACGATATCTTCGGACAAACCGAGAGATGCAAAAGACATAAATTTCCAATGAAAAACACCGGCCTGTCGCTTATTCAAGCGCCAGTCACAGGCAAACAGGTGAAGGTAAACCAGAGTTGGCAACGGCACGCAGACTGAAACGATTGCCGCAGGGGACGCATTCTAACCCACAAATCCAGGAATCCATCAACTATCTCAAGATGCGTTAAAATGCAGCACTTTTATTTCATGCGGCTTAAGGCCGCCAGCAACATGAATACCCCGCACAAACCAGCGACGGACGACCTCCGTATTCGCGAAATCAAGGAACTGCTGCCACCCTCGCGCGTGCTGTCCGATCTTACGGCAAGCGAAGCGGCGTCAGCCAACATCGTCGCCACCCGCCGCGATATCCATCGCATTCTGCATGGCGGCGATGACCGCCTGCTCGTCATTATCGGTCCATGCTCAATCCACGATCACGATGCCGCCATTGAATATGCCGGCAGGCTATTGGTTGAACACAAGCGACTGGCCTCCGAACTGCTGATCGTGATGCGGGTCTATTTCGAGAAACCCCGCACCACCGTTGGCTGGAAAGGGCTAATCAACGATCCGCACCTGGATGGCAGTTTTAAAATCAACGAAGGCCTGCGTCTCGCACGGAAAATTTTGCTGGAAGTCAATGAACTCGGCATGCCTGCCGGGACCGAATTTCTTGATGTGATCACCCCGCAATACACGGCGGACGTTGTGTCCTGGGGCGCAATTGGAGCCCGCACCACAGAAAGCCAGGTGCATCGGGAACTGGCTTCTGGATTATCCTGCCCGGTCGGGTTCAAAAACGGCACGGACGGCAATATCCGTATCGCGGTTGAAGCGATCAAGGCGGCTGCCAGCCCGCATCATTTCCTGTCGGTTACCAAGGCCGGACACTCGGCTATCGTCTCCACATCAGGCAACGAGGATTGCCACGTCATCCTGCGTGGCGGCAAGCACCCGAACTACGACGCAGCCAGCGTGGATGCCGCTTGCAGCGAACTCGGCGCCGGTGGACTGGCGCCCCGCGTCATGATCGACTGCTCGCATGCCAACAGCCGCAAGAACTACAAACTTCAAATGGAAGTCGCACGTGACGTGGCCGGTCAACTGGCCGCCGGCGATCAGCGCATTTTCGGCTTGATGGTGGAATCCCATCTGGTCGAGGGGCGCCAGGATCTGGAAACCAGTTGTACGCTCGAGTATGGAAAATCCGTCACCGATGCCTGCCTGGGCTGGGAAGACACAGTCAAATTGCTGGATATACTGGCAGAAGGTGTCCGGGCCCGCCGTAAAGCTGGTGATGCCGAGGACTGACTGGCGCAACCCCGTTGTAATAAAACAAAACCGGCCTAGTGCCGGTTTTGTTTTATTACAACTGCTGCTCTAAACATCCGAGCGCATGGCGCGCTTGCGGTCCTGTTCGGTCAGATAACGCTTGCGGATGCGGATAGTCTTGGGCGTCAGTTCCACCAGTTCGTCATCAGCGATGAATTCCACCGCGGATTCCAGTGTGATCTGGATTGGCGGGACCAGTCGCACCGCCTCATCGGTGCCGGATGCTCGCACGTTGGTCAACTGCTTGCCCTTGATGGGGTTGACGATCAGATCGTTGTCGCGACTGTGAATGCCGATGATCATTCCCTCATAGAGACGGTCACCGGGATTGACAAACATGCGGCCGCGATCCTGCAGTTTCCACAACGCATAAGCCACGGCATCGCCATGCTCGGCGGAGATCAGCACGCCATTGCGGCGCTCGGCCAGTTCGCCCGGCTTGACCGGCGCATATTCGTCGAACACATGGCTCATCAGGCCGGTGCCACGCGTCATGGTCAGAAACTCGGACTGGAAGCCGATCAGGCCGCGCGCCGGAATACGGTATTCCAGACGTGTACGTCCATTACCATCGGAAGCCATGTCGGATAGATCGCCCTTGCGGCGCCCCAGTTCCTCCATCACCGCACCCTGATGCGCTTCTTCAACGTCGACGGTCAGCGCCTCGTACGGTTCGCACTTGACTCCATCGATTTCGCGCAGCACAACCCTGGGACGCGAGACAGCCAGCTCGTAACCTTCGCGGCGCATGTTTTCAAGCAGGATGGTAAGATGCAACTCGCCGCGACCTGAGACCATGAACACGTCGGTGTCCTCCGTATCCTCCACCCGCAACGCAACGTTGGTCAGCAACTCCTTGTTCAGACGCTCGCGTATCTGGCGCGTGGTCACAAACTTACCCTCCTGACCGGCAAAGGGCGAATTGTTGACCTGAAAATTCATGGTCAGCGTCGGTTCGTCCACCGACAGCATCGGCAATGCTTCCGGATGATCAACATCGCATACGGTCTCGCCGATCCCGATTTCCTCGATACCGGTGACCAGCACAATCTCGCCTGCACCGGCCTCCGCCAGCGGCACACGCTCCAGCCCCTGAAATCCCATCACCTGATTAATACGTGCCTTGCCTACCTGCTTTTCGCCATTCATGATGACGACATTCATGGCCGGCTTGATCAATCCGCGTGCGACCCGGCCAATAGCGATTCGGCCGACAAAAGTGGAATAATCCAGATTGCTGATCTGCAACTGCAGCCCGCCTTCATCATCGGCAACCGGTGCAGGTACATGCTTGAGCACCGTTTCGAACAGGGGACGCATATTGTCTGAAGTCGCTGCCATATCAAGCTTGGCGTAACCATTGAGGGCCGAGGCATACACCACCGGGAAATCCAGCTGATCTTCGGTCGCCCCAAGTTTATCGAACAGTTCGAACGTCTGGTTGATGACCCAGTCAACGCGGGCGCCTGGTCGATCCACCTTGTTAATAACGACAATCGGACGCAAGCCCAGTGCCAATGCCTTTTTGGTAACAAAACGGGTCTGAGGCATCGGGCCTTCGACCGCGTCCACCAGTAGCAGAACGCCATCAACCATGGCCAGCACCCGCTCGACTTCACCGCCGAAATCGGCATGCCCCGGGGTATCCACAATATTGATGTGAACGCCCTCGTAATCAACTGCGGTATTCTTGGAGAGAATGGTGATGCCACGCTCTTTTTCCAGATCGTTACTGTCCATCACCCGTTCCTGCACTTGCTGGTGGGCAGCAAAGGTGCCAGCCTGCTGCAACAGCTTGTCGACCATGGTAGTCTTGCCGTGGTCAACGTGGGCAATAATGGCGATGTTACGGAGCGCGCGCGACATGTATTTGATTCTCTTATGCAAAAAAGGCGCGCATTCTAACATACAATGCTGTAAAAACAGTTTCGTTACAAATTTTCAGACAGCTAATGAGCAAAACCGAATTTAAAAAGATTTCTCTCCAGGAACTTGCTATCGGCGTACCTACTTTATGGGACATCTACGATGCCAACGAGAAGCTTCTGGCTCGCAAGGGATTTGTCCCGCAAAGTGAAAGGCAGCTGGAAGCACTGATCAACCGGGGCCTGTTCGCCAACGCTGAGGATTACCGGAAGAGCCGTTCCAGCGAAGTCGCGGAAGACTCGAACAAGAAGCCGCAGCATCATGTACTCAACATGCTGGAGCAGGCACGCAACATTATTCATAGCGTCACCATCGGCGTCATCGCCCAGACCCCGTTGCCGGACACCCCCCTCGAAATCATGAAAGCAGTCCGGTTTCTGGACGAGGCCTACACGATCAACCCGGACATTGCATGCGCCGCCATGCTGTTCAAGCAAACCTCGGAGGGATATGCCAACCGCCACCTGATTGACGCGGCCACTCTCAGTCTGGCCGTGGCAAAAACCATGAACAAATCCGCAGAGGAAACAGCCCTCATTACCGCCGCGGCATTGACCATGAATGTCAGCATACTTCAGCTTCAGGAGGATCTTCAGAACCGCGAAACGGCCGCAACCGAAGATGAACTGGAACAAATCCGCAGACACCCGGCGGCTTCAGTCCAGTTACTGAAAGAGGCGGGCGTCACGGATACGAACTGGCTGGGTTTTGTACATGACCACCATGAAAACATGGACGGATCCGGTTATCCGGCCGGTAAATCAGGCGATACCCTGTCAGACGGCGCAAAAATCATCGCACTAGCCGATCGATACACAGAAATGATCGCTCCCAGGAAAAATAGCCAGGCGATGCATCCAACACGCGCCTTGCGAAGCATGCTGATTGATGGAGGAAAAATCAGTGATGCCATGATTTCCGCTTACTTCATCAAGGAACTGGGCATCTATCCGCCGGGGGCTTCCGTGAAGCTCATCAACGGTGAAACTGGCATTGTCATGCGCAAAGGATTTTCTGCGATGGCACCTGCCGTGCTGGTAATCAAAAACCAATACGGGGTCTTTCTGCCCTTCCCGCAGAAACGCGACACCGCCATCGACCGCTTTGCCATCAAGGAACCGGTCCATCTCGAGGCAAACGACATTCCTTTCACCATGCAGCATCTGTGGGGAAGCGAAGCAACCTGAAATCCACCTTGTCAACAAATTGATTGACAAAGGCTTTTTACACCCTATAATGCGCGCTTCGTTGCAGTTCGCTGAACTGACGATTCATCTGTCCCTGACCTCCCCGCCAGTCTCAACACTTTCTGGCACTTCGTTTTACCGGTTAGCGACGATGCCTGTGCGCCGGTATTACTGCCATTCTCCGATCACTTTTCGGACACTGCCTGCTTGCGCGTTTTATTTTTCCTTTTGCTAAGGAATTGTTTTGTCATTTGAAAATTTAGGTTTAAATCCGTCCATCCTCAAGGCATTGACCGAGGCTGGCTATACACAACCGACTCCGATCCAGCAACAGGCGATCCCCGCCGCGTTGGAAGGCCGCGACCTGATGGCATCCGCCCAGACCGGCACCGGCAAGACGGCCGCGTTCATTCTGCCTTCGCTGCATCGCATCGCCACGCCCTCCGAAAGTCGCAGCCGCGGCCCCCGCATCCTGGTTCTGACTCCAACCCGGGAACTGGCGGCTCAGGTCAACGACGCTGCCCGCAAGTACGGCAAGTTCATGCGCGCCCGCACGGTCAGTATTGTCGGCGGCATGCCCTACCCGGTACAAAATAAGCTGCTGAGCCAGCCGGTGGACATTCTGGTGGCAACGCCAGGTCGTCTGATCGATCACATGGAACGTGGCCGCATCGATTTCTCCCGCCTGGAAGTACTGGTGCTGGACGAAGCCGATCGCATGCTGGACATGGGCTTCATTGACGATGTTGAGCATATTGCCGCCGCCACACCAGCCACCCGCCAGACCCTGCTGTTTTCCGCCACGCTGGACGGCAGCATTGCAGGCCTCGCACAAAAACTCCTGAAGACTCCGCAGCGCATCGAGGTTTCCACAGCCCAGACCCGTCACGCACAAATCGAGCAGAAATTACACTTTGTCGACAATCTGTCACACAAACACAAGCTGCTGCAACACATTCTGACCGACGTGGAACTGCGTCAGGCAATTGTATTTACCGCTACCAAACGCGACGCGGACACGCTGGCTGAAGACTTGCACGCCCAGGGCCACAAGGTTGCTGCGCTTCATGGCGACATGAATCAGGGCGCACGGAATCGCACGATTACCAAACTGCGCCATGGCGATCTGCGCGTGCTGGTCGCCACCGACGTGGCCGCCCGCGGCATCGACGTCAACGGTATTACCCACGTCATCAACTTCGACCTGCCAAAGGTGGCGGAGGACTACGTGCACCGGATCGGCCGTACCGGTCGCGCTGGCAACACCGGGATTGCCGTATCTTTTGCCTCCATGGCCGACCGTCGCCACCTGTACAGCATCGAGCGTCTGACCGGCCAGCGCCTGGAAGCCGAAGTCATCCCCGGCCTGGAACCGCAGATGCGCGCCCCTAAACCGGGTGCCCCCCACAAAAAACCGTTCGGCGGCAAACCGCGCAGTAATGGCAACAGTGGTGCACGTAACGGCAACTATTTTGGCAACCGCAATGCGGGTAATGGCAACGGTAATTCCAAGGGGCACTTTCACGATCCCAAGTCGGCTCACCGTGCCCAGCGCACCCGTCATTCCTGATCGACCATGGACGATTCGGCTGTTGTGAACTTTTCCTCCCTGAACCTCGACCCGCTGATTCTCAAGGCAGTCGAGGACACGGGTTACACCACCCCCACGCCCATCCAGCAGAAGGCGATTCCGCTGGTGATGGAAGGCCGTGACCTGATGGCCATGGCACAGACCGGCACCGGCAAGACAGCCGCTTTTACGCTGCCGCTGCTACAGCGTCTTTTGCCACATGCCAACACCAGTGCCTCACCGGCCAAGCACCCGATTCGGGCGCTGATCCTGGCACCGACGCGGGAGCTGGCAATCCAGGTGGAGGAAAGCGTCGAAACCTACAGCAAACATGTTGCCCTGCGCTCCACTGTTGTATTTGGCGGCGTGGACATCAAGACGCAAAAGCCCGATCTGATGAAGGGGGTCGAAATTCTAGTGGCGACCCCGGGCCGCCTGCTGGACCACATCGAGAGCCGAAATCTGCAACTGAATCAGGTGCAGGTACTGATTCTGGACGAGGCAGACCGCATGCTGGACATGGGATTCATGCCTGATCTCAAGCGTATTCTCGCCCTCCTGCCCCGGCAACGTCAGACACTGCTGTTTTCGGCCACGTTCTCGGACGACATCAAACGACTTGCACAGGATTTTCTGAACAATCCCTCCACCGTAGAAGCAGAACGACGCAACACGGCTGCCGAAACCGTCAAGCAATCGGTTTTGCTTGTCGATCAGGACAAGAAATTCCACGTGCTGGCCGACCTCATCCGTTCCCGCGGCTTGAGTCAGGTACTGGTGTTCACCCGCAAGAAACTGACCGCTGCGCGACTGGCACGGATGCTGGAAAAAGACGGCATCAATGCCGACGCCATCCATGGCGACAAGAGCCAGCAGGAACGCATGAAAGCGCTAGACGCCTTCAAGGAAGGCAAGATCACCGCATTGGTGGCCACAGACGTGGCCGCACGGGGGCTGGATATCGATCAACTGCCGCTGGTTGTGAACTACGAACTGCCGCCCAACGCCGAGGATTATGTCCACCGCATCGGCCGTACCGGTCGAGCCGGTGCCAGCGGCGAAGCCATTTCGCTAGTGGACAGTGAAGAAGAAAAACTGTTGCAGGACGTGGAAAAATTGCTGAAACGCACATTTCCGCGTGATCGTGCCGTCACTTCGAGCCCCACACGCCGGACACCCGCCCCGGCACAGAGCCATAAACCGGCACTCCGGGATGAGTGGTTCCACAAACCCTACGAGCCCGCCGCGGATGCGACCCCGGCCAAGGAAACCCCGCCTTTCCGCCAGAGTCGCCCCAAGCGCCAGATTGCCGCATTGCTGGGCGGCCTGCCGGGCAAGCAGTAAACTTTATCAGGCGGCCTGTATCGCAGGTCTTAACTCTCGCCAGTGCCGCCTATGGTCAGGCCGTCGATCCTGACGGTTGGCTGCCCGACCCCGACCGGGACACTCTGTCCTTCCTTGCCGCAGGTGCCCACCCCGCTGTCAAGTGCCATATCATTACCAATCATGGAGACACGGGTCAGGACATCCGGACCATTGCCGATGAGCGTCGCACCCTTGACCGGATAGGTCAGCTTTCCATCTTCGATCATCCAGGCCTCGGCCGCCGAGAACACGAATTTTCCACTGGTGATATCCACCTGCCCACCGCCAAAATTGACCGCATAAAGACCTTTTTTGACTGAGCGGATGATTTCGTCCGGATCGCGATCGCCATTCATCATGCAGGTATTGGTCATGCGCGGCATGGGTATGTGGGCATAGGATTCACGTCTGGCATTGCCGGTGAGTGCGGCCCCCATGAGACGAGCGTTGAGTGTGTCCTGCAGGTAGCCTTTGAGTATGCCGTTTTCAATCAGCATGGTTGATTGCGTAGGGGTGCCTTCATCATCAACGTTCAGCGAACCGCGGCGCGAGGCCATGCTACCGTTATCGACCACAGTCACACCGGCGGACGCGACGCGTTGACCCACACGCCCGGAAAAAGCCGAACTGCCCTTGCGGTTGAAATCGCCCTCCAGACCGTGTCCGATCGCTTCATGCAGCAAAATGCCCGGCCAGCCCGGGCCGAGAACCACCGTCATGTTGCCGGCCGGTGCCGGACGGGCATCCAGGTTGGTCACGGCCTGGTGAACGGCCTTTCTGGCGTAATCCTGCAGCACATCATCGGTGAAATAGGCATAATCGAAACGCCCGCCGCCGCCACTGCCGCCCTGCTCGCGTCTCCCGTCCTGTTCAGCAATGACTTGCAGGGATACACGCACCAGTGGCCGGATGTCGGCTGCCATCATGCCATCGTGCCTGGCCACCAGCACAACCTCGTACTCCCCGGCCAGCGAAGCCATAACCTGCGTAATACGCGGATCGAGGTTACGTGCATATTTCTCCAGCCTTTCCAGCAACATCACCTTCCGGTCATCGCTCAAGGAGGCAATCGGATCATGAGGCAGATAAAGCTGCGTGCTGCCCGACCTCGCGGTCACCGTCCCTGCCCGGCCATCCCCGCCCAGCTGGGCGATGGCACGGGTTGCCTCTGCCGCCTGCTGCAGAGCGGGCAGGTTGATGTCGTCGGAATAGGCAAATGCGGTTTTCTCGCCCGACACAGCGCGCACCCCCACCCCCTGATCAATGTTGAAACTGCCAGATTTGACCTGCCCTTCCTCCAGACCCCAGCTTTCTGCACGACTGTATTGAAAGTAGAGATCGGCATAATCCACCTTGTGCGTCATGATGCTGCCCAGTACAGACTGCAGTGCTGGATAATCCAGACCATAAGGGGTGAGCAGTGCACCGGTCGCCGTTGTGAACAACGTACCCGGTTCAGGGCTGGAGGCGGCAGGCATGTTTTCAGTTTTCATGGGTCAATAGGCTCTTCGTTCAAATAAATTACACCGCTACACCTTGTGCATCGAACAATCCTTCAAAGAGGATCGAACTCAGATAGCGCTCACCGGAATCCGGCAGGATGACAACGATGGTCTTTCCGGCATTTTCTGGCTTTCTGGCCTGCCGAACAGCAGCGGCCACCGCAGCGCCACAGGAAATACCGGATAGTATGCCCTCCTCCCGTGCCAGGCGGCGGGAAAAATCGACGGCTTCCTGGTTGCCGACCTGTTCGACTTCATCGATCAGGGACAGTTCGAGAATATCCGGAACAAATCCTGCACCGATTCCCTGGATTTTGTGTGGCCCCGGCATAAGTTCCTGCCCTGCACGCTTCTGTGTAAGGACGGGACTGTCAGCAGGCTCCACCGCAACGATGGTGACGGCCTTGCCGCAAGTATTCTTGAGGTATCTCGCAACGCCGGTAATGGTACCGCCTGTGCCTACCCCCGCGACGAAAATATCGACACCGCCGTCTGTGTCGTCCCAGATCTCCGGGCCAGTGGTCTTTTCGTGGATGGCCGGGTTGGCCGGATTCTTGAACTGCTGCAACAGCAGGTATTTTTCCGGATCGGAGGCGGCAATTTCTTCGGCTTTCTCAATTGCGCCCCGCATCCCCTTTGCGCCCTCGGTCAGCACCAGTCTGGCGCCATAGGCCACCAGCAGCTTGCGCCGCTCGACGCTCATGGTTTCGGGCATGGTAAGGGTGAGCGGGATGCCGCGGGCCGCCGCAACAAATGCCAGTGCGATACCGGTGTTGCCACTGGTAGGTTCGACCAGTTCCCGACCGGGAGTCAACAGCCCGCGTTTTTCGGCATCCCAGATCATGGCGGCACCGATACGGCACTTGACCGAGTAAGCGGGATTGCGGCCTTCGATCTTGGCCAGTATGGTCGCCGGGGCGCCGTCTGCGATGCGATTCAGCCTGACCAGAGGGGTACGGCCGATCGAGAGGGAATTGTCAGTGTAGATCGCCATGATGCTCCTTTCAGTATTCAAAATACCCGCGCCGGGGTCAGCCCTGGCCAGGAAGCCAGCTGGGCCAGAAAATCAGCGTATCCGGCTTTCCCGATGACCCTGACCGGGCATGACAACTGTCCGCCAAACTGCATGAAAGACCTGTCGAGTATCCCTTGTGTCATCAGCTGCGATATTGGCATGGTTTCGTCAATGACATCCGGATGCTTGACCAGTACCAGCCCCTGCGCAGAGATTTTCCTGGCCAGCCATGCCGCCAGGCTGTCCGAGGTCACGTCCCAACTTGCGGGAACAGACTCATCCGCCAGGACCATCCGGCTGGGCAGCCAGACAATGGCGCGATGTTGCCAGGAGCGTTCGGCGATTTCCAGTTCTGTTCGCGCAATAACCAGCGTGGAGCGCAAACTTTGCAACAACAGTCCATACTGATCCATTGCCAGCAGCGCCAGGCGGTGCGCAGTGGCCTCATCAAAACCGCTGGCTTTCTGTGCCTCTCGCACGGCGTCGGCAAACACGCCGCCACCGGGTACGATAATGACACGACCGTCGCTCTGTGTCGCCAGCATATCCAGCCAGGCCTGCAACTCGGGCGCCCCTAGCAGGCTACCTCCCAGCTTAACGACCAGCATCGAAATGTCTCATCAGGGCCAGCATATTGGCGGCCTTGTCCAAGGTCTCACGATACTCCTTGTCCATTTCGGAATCCGCCACGATACCGCCCCCTGCCCAGAAACGGATCGTATTGTTCGAAAACACCGCCGTGCGGATGGCAATGCTGGTATCCATGTTACCGTCAAAACCGATATACCCGATCGCACCGCAGTACACACCGCGCCGATTGGGTTCGAGTTCCTCGATGATCTGCATCGCCCGCAACTTGGGTGCTCCGGTGATGGAACCACCAGGAAAACAACCTCGCAGAAGATGCAGCGCATCGTGCCCCTGCGCCAGCCTGCCGGTGATGGTGCTGACCAGATGATGCACATTGGCAAAGCTTTCCAGCGCAAACATTTTCCTGGCCTGCACGCTTCCCGGCACACAGTTCTTGCCGATATCGTTGCGCAGAAGATCGACAATCATGAGATTTTCGGCCCGATCCTTAATGCTGGACATCAGTTCGTCCGCATTGTTCCTGTCCTTTCCAGGATCCGCATCCCTGGGACGTGTCCCTTTGATAGGTTTGGTCTCCACGTGCCGGTCGCGCACTTCGAGAAAACGCTCGGGTGATGCCGACAGAATCTGCGCATCACCAAAATTGAGCCAGGCGGCAAACGGTGCCGGACTGCCATTGCGCAAGACACGGTAGGCAGTCCAGGCATCCCCTGTAGCCGGTGCCGAAAAGCGTTGCGCCAGATTGACCTGATAGCAATCTCCGGCCTGGATATAGCGCTGAATACTGTCGAAACCAGCCGCATAACGGGTTTGCGTCATATTGGAAGTGACAGGCCCCTCGACATGGAATTCGCCCCCGCCGTCGATTTCATCATCGGACGCAGTGAACAGTGCCACCCACTGTGCCCACTTTGCACGGGTTTGCGGTGCACGGCCGTGACTCGCCAGCCAGCACTTTTTTTCCAGGTGATCAACCACCAGCGCCCAGTCATAAATTCCGACGCGCATTTCTGGCAGATTCTCGGCATCCTGCGCCATGGCCGGCAGCCTTTCCAGGCGTCGTGCCAGATCGTAGCCGAAATATCCCACCGCACCCCCCATGAATGGGATCCCTGGCATGGATGACTGATGCCGGCCCAGATAGTCCCGCACCAGGCCAAACGGATCGGCACGCGAAATCTCGCTGGTCGGACCGATGACTTCGGTCAGTTCGCCGCGCGTGGTAAGGGTAATGACGGGATCAGCCACCATAATGTCGAATCGGCCATAGACCGACCCCGGCCGGCCGCTGTCCATCCACATGGCCCAGGGTTGATGCGCAATGCGGGCAAACAGCGCCGTGACATCCTCGCGATATTCCAGTTCGACCAGTAACGGCGTCATGCGTCCATTCCCAGTCGAGCGACAGCATAGGCCGGTGCACACACGGACGACCATTCGCGCATGCTGATGTCCCCTTCGACCAGATCGGCAAAATCGACATAAGCCCGCTGCATCTGCGCTGCAAGTTCACGCACCACAAAGCGACCTGCCCCGGCCCCAACAAGTGGTGCTTCAGAAGGCGCACGGGAAAGCACTCGCTCGACCGCCTCACGAATATTCTGCAATTGCGCCTGGGCAAAAAATCTGGCCAGTACGACCCAGGCCTCCATCTCCGCATCTTCCAGATCGCGCCCCACCATGCGGGCAATGCGACGAGCAGATTCTGCCCGCGATTTACCCGCGCCATCGGCGGTTTCGGCCATATCGTGGGCAGCATCCAGTTGTCCTGTCAGGCGATAGACATCCGCCATGGTGGAAAAATGCTCGGCCGCCAGCCGCTGCCATTGGCCGGCAAACGGGACCCGGGACAGGACCGCCATCAGCGGGGTGCGGATGACACCACTATAGACCAGTTCGTCCGACACCAGCCGCCCGGCGTCCGTCAGCGCTTGCGGTGATGCTCGTCCGGCCTGCAAGGGCACAATGTCGGTCGTGGTGCTACCCATATCGACCAGCACGCCATTCATGACAGCCTCGGCCGCAAACCGTGCACTTGCCAGCCAGTTGGCCGAAGCGATCTCAGCAGTGTGCAGGGTTACGGATTCTGGCGCGACAAAACCACGTTGCCCGGCAAAGACACGCAGGTTGCAATCCGGCAGGCTTGACTGCATGGCTTGTACGATGCGGAGAACCCCCGTTTTGCGATTGGGAAAAAGATCGGCCATTTCACCCGTCATGGTCATCGCGTGATGGTCAGTAGGACCCAGCGACTCGACGGCCTTTCCCACGGCCCGTTCGAGATATTCCTCGCCGCGCCACAACGGGCATGCCAGTTGAACCACCCCCGCCACAAGACCATCTGATCGCAACCGCACCGCCTTGAGGTGTGCGCCGCCAATGTCCCAGCCGGTCACGTCAGCCATCGACGCGCACCTCGACGACATTGCGCTGAATTTTGGCGGATTCGATCATGCGGTCATTATAAAGCAGGTCCATCACCAGTCCGGCCGGATTGATATCGATGGCACGATGCAGGCCGACATAGGAAGTCGTCAGCCTTGGATTGATTTCAAGCACGGTCACGCCATCACCATCTACCATGACATCCACGCCCACATAACCGGCAAGGCCCGGCAAAGCTAGCGCCACCTGTTGCGCCAGTCGCTCGAATTCATCCCAATATGCAACCATGCCATTCACCAGGCTACCGCGATAGCAAAACCGGCCATCAAGCACCTCGATCAGCTGACGGTTGCAGCTCAGCAACCGGGAACGCCCGCCATAACAGATCATGGACAGGCTGGCCGCTGCTCCGTTCAGCCATGGCTGGACAACATGGGTCGCCCTTTTGCCCAGGACCCAGCCATGCAACGCCTCCACATCACTAAACACCCAAGTATCCTCGCATCCAACCCCATCATCGGGCTTGGCGACGAACTGCCCCTCGTGACTGATGAAATCGTCCACCCGCCAGGTGGGTACGACCGGGACTCCAGCCTGAGCCAGATGCTGTGCAGTCAACCACTTGCTGGAGGCAATTCTGACTGCTTCCGGCGTACAGCCCAGCAGCTTGCCAGAGGACACCATGAAACTGATGCGTTCCAGCGCACCATCTGTTTCCGGCGCAATCGGCCAGACAGCATCGCACTGTTCAATGCAACGGCCCCAAACCGGCCATATATCTTCTTCTGCCGGGATTGCCACCACGCCGTCCGGCACCGGCGGCAAACGCGGATCGCGCGTGGTCAGCACTTCAATGCCGGGCAGCGCCAGTAGATCAGCCAGCAGCGCCGCCAGCATGGCCTCGCCTTCTCGTACTAGCGAGGCTGGCAACGGCGCATTGTATAATCCACCGCCGGTGATGAATTCACAGACAAATACCTTGAGTTTTGAAGTCATACCCGTAATTGATCTGATGGGGGGGCTGGTGGTGCGCGCGCAACGTGGCGACCGCGACCACTATCAGCCGATACAGTCCTCATTGTGCACCGGTTCCGATCCACTGCAAGTGGCAAGTGCGCTGCTTGAAATTCATCCGTTCCGCACACTCTACATCGCCGATCTCGACGCCATCCGGCAAAGAGGTCACCACCTGCAAACGGTAGCCAGGTTGCGCTCTGCATGGCCACAGCTTGAAATCTGGCTGGATGCGGGTTTCACCCGGGTGGATGACTGCAAACCCTGGCAGGCACTGGGTGTAACCTGCGTTGTCGGCAGTGAAAGCCAGCCCGATACCGCCGGGACCACTCGTCTCCTCGCTCACCTGGGCCAGGACGCCGTTTTGTCGCTTGACAGCCTTGGCGGACAATTCCGAGGGCCGCCTCCATTGCTGAATAACCCCGCGTTATGGCCGGAACGTATCGTCATCATGAACCTGGCGCGAGTCGGAAGCTATGACGGTCCGGATTTCGAATTTTTACGCAACCTGCCTGCCGGAAAAAAAATATTCGCGGCCGGGGGTGTGCGGCATGCCGATGATCTGCGAACCCTGGCCAGCATGGGAATCCAGGGCGCACTGATCGCCAGCGCCCTGCACGACGGCCACATCACGGCCAGCGACCTGGAACCATCAAACTGATTTCAGCGTGCGCTCGAACATCTGCAGCGAAAGCTGATAGCCCGTCATGGCCAGTTGCGAATCATATCGAGCATCGCCGTCACGCATGAAAGCATGTCCGCCGTTAAATTCGTGCCAGCTGCAATTCAGGCCAAGCTCGCTGAATTTGCTGTAAAGCCGGGCCCGGCCGGCGTCAGGGATATGATGGTCCTGCTTGCCCCAGATCATCAGCAGTTCACCTTTAATCTCATGGGCACGCTCCATGCTGTGCTGCCCTGGCTGATTGGGAATGTTCTGGATATGCAGGTCGGTCGCATAAAAACAGGCGGTGGACTTGACCTCGGGCTGCAGCGCCGCCCGGAAGGCCAGATGACCGCCAATACAGAAACCCATCGCTCCGACAGCCCCGGTACTCCAGGCCTGCTGCAGAAGGAATTCGATCAGTACACGATTGTCGCTGTCGTAGTTTTCAATCGGCTTGGTCGCCTTGTCGGCATTGCCCTTTTCTCGCCCCGCATTGTCATAACCCAGGACGGTCCCGATCGGATTCAGTTCGTGGAAAACTTCCGGCACCAGAACTGCATAGCCAAAGCCAGCCAGCAATTGCGCGGCCCGCTCGATGGGGCCGGTCTGCTGAAAAATCTCCGAATAGAACAGAATGGCGGGAAAACGGCCTTCGGCGACCGGGCGATGAATATAGGTGCGCATCACTCCGGTCGGGGTGTCGAGGTCGACAAAGTGGCTTTGGGTGATCATTGAAACTCCTGAAAATTCGACGAACAAGTCGATAATTTTATCGTGAGCGGGGATGTTTTCGCCAATGTTTATCCGGCACCGATAAATCGCTGGACGATGAAACCCAAAATATGGTTGACTTCCTATGTTTCCCGTTGTTTCCTGCAATCCTGATTGGTGGGCACATTCACACTCGATGAAAAACCGACCTCATAACGATGAAAGTCTGGCTGCACTTCGCAACGAAGTCACGAATCATCTATACGCTCACAACTTCGGCACGCTGGTGACAGGCGGCATTCTGGCCGGGATCATCGCTTATATATTGTGGGGAACGCAATCTGCCGCCGTAATGCTGGGCTGGCTTGGAGTAACCGAACTGATTTATCTGGGCCGCATGATGCTGGTGCGGTCTTTCAAGCGTGCTTCCACAGATCATACCGGCAACTGGCTTAACCGTTTTCGTGCAGGCACAATACTTTCCGGGATGGCGTGGGGCGGAGCTTCCCTTCTGCTGTTCCCCTCGAATGACCCCGTCAATCAGTCAGTCTTATTTTTCGCGGTCATCGGGATAGGCGCCGGTGGTGCCATATCCTATGCCATCGATGCTGTTAGCCTGATCGGCTATCAGGCTGCATTGCTGATCCCGCTGGTCATTCGCCTGTTCGTCGAAAACACCCCTCAGGCAATGGCGATCGCTCTGATGGTGATCCTGTTTCTCGGCTACATCATCATGGCTTTCCGCAACAGCCAAAGGGACATGCGTGAATTTATCCGTTTGCGTCTCGAAGCGGTCAACAACGCGAACAAAATCCACGAGCAGAATAGCTTCCTTAATGCCATCTTCCAGAATGAGCCTGAATGCGTCATGGTCGTTTCTCCTGATGGAATGCTGATGCAGATGAACCAGGCCGGACTGGCGATGCTTGAAGTGGAAAGCCTGGAGGAAGCCCGGAAATCAGGGTTCGGGAAATTCGTAACCCCTGAGTACCGTCAGGCGTTTGCTGCGCTCCATACGAGGGTATGTGCCGGGGATAACGGCCAGCTTGAATTTCAGATCAGGGGGAAAAAAGGGACTTTGCGCTGGCTCGATACCCAGGCCACACCCATCAGGGATTCAAGCAACAGGATTACTGCCTTGTTAGGTGTGACCCGTGACGTGACCAATCGCAAGCACATGGAGGAACTGGAAAAATACCGTGCTCCGGTTCTGGAGTTGCTGGCAAGCGGAGCACCACTGAATGACATACTGGAGTCGATTGTACGCGGCATGGAGCGAATCGATTCAACCATGCTTTGCAGCATTCTCCTGCTGGACCCGGAAGGGCAGCACCTGCTCCACGGTACGGCGCCAAGCCTGCCCGATTTTTATAATGACGCGATCCACGGCGTCAGAATCGGACCAGGCGTAGGCTCATGCGGCACTGCCGCATATTCAGGACAACGCGTTGTGGTCGAGGATATCCAGACGCATCCCTACTGGGCGCCATACAAGGAACTGGCGAATAAAGCCGGCCTGGGTTCCTGCTGGTCAGAACCGATCATGAGTTCCAGCGGAAAAGTGCTTGGCACATTTGCCATTTATCACCGACAGGCTTGCACACCCGAAGAAAAAGACATCGCATTGATTGCTCAGGCCTCCAGGCTTGCGACCATTGCCATTGAACGCAGCCAAGCCGCAGAAGCCTTGCAAATGCAGCGGGAAAGCTTTCGCCAGATGCTGGAAACCAGCCCGATTGGTGTTCGGATCAAGCGGGAGTCGGATCAGCGCTTGACCTTCCTCAATCAGAGTTACGCCGATCTGTTCCACACCACGAAAGAAGATGTGTTAGGGAGTGATCCCATCCGTTTTTATCGTAATCCTGATGATTACCTCGAGATTTCGAAACAGCTTTCCGCCGGTAAAATCATTCTCAACCGCCAGATTGAACTGGTCACTGTGGATGGTGAGCCTTTGTGGGTGATGGCGTCTTATTTTCCCTTCGCCTACGAAGGACAACCCGCTGTACTGGCCTGGTTTTATGATGTCACCGTATTGCATCGCGCCAGAGAGTCGGCCGAGAGTCTTGCCCGGTCAAAATCCGACTTCCTGGCCAACATGTCCCACGAAATCCGGACCCCGATGAATGCCATCATCGGGCTATCACATCTGGCCCTCAACAAGGATATATCGGCAGAGGTGCGGGACTATCTGGAGAAGATTAATACCTCGTCCGAGAGCCTGCTCGGCATCCTCAATGACATCCTGGACTTTTCCAAGATGGAAGCGGGAAAACTGGCTATCGAATACAAACCATTCAGCCTCAATATTGTTCTCGACAATTTGTACAACCTGTTCTCTTTTCGAGCAATAGAAAAGCATCTCAACCTCGGCATTGAAGTTGCCAAAGACACTCCCACCGATCTGGTGGGGGACAGCCTGCGCATCCAGCAGGTACTCTCCAACGTGCTGGGCAACGCCATCAAATTCACCGAGCACGGTCATGTTTTCCTCCATGTCAAACGGGATCACTCGGAAACGTCCCGGGCCAGGCTTATCTTCAGCATCGAAGACAGCGGGATCGGCATGACTTCCGAAGAGCAGAAAAAGCTGTTCACCCCCTTCAGCCAGGCCGACAGTTCCACTACACGCCGCTTTGGCGGCACTGGCCTCGGGCTCGCCATCAGTCGCAACCTGCTCCAGTTGATGGGGAGCGATTTCCATGTGGTCAGCATACCCGGCAAGGGGACGACATTCAGCTTCGACCTGTTGCTGGATATCGCATCACCCAATCAGCGCGTAGAACCGATCCGCCGCTCAGGCGAACGCAAAGTCGGCACGCACTTCGGTGAACTGCGCGAGCGCGGCGAAGTACTGCGAGGCTGCCGAATTCTGGTGGCTGAAGACAACCACATCAATCAACAGGTGGTGAAAGAGTTCCTGCAACTGTCAGGCATCACCGTCGATATCGCCAATAACGGCATCGAAGCCCTGCAGCTACTGGAGCAGCATACCTACGACGCGGTCCTGATGGACGCTCACATGCCGGAGATGGGTGGAGTAGAAGCCACCAGGCACATCCGCAGCAAGCCCGAATTATCAGCCTTGCCCGTCATCGCGCTGACCGCCGGCGTCACCCAGGATGAGCGAGACAACTGCAAGGCCAGCGGAATGAACGATTTCATCGCCAAACCCATCATCCCGGAAGAACTGATCGGCGTACTGATCTATTGGGTGATACGGAAAAAACACCTGGTCGATGTTCCGCTACCCATCCCGCCGACAACTCATCAGCCAAACCGGCAACTGGATGACCTGACAGGATTTGATTTCACCAATCTGAAGAAGATGACGGGAGGCGACGAGGCATTGATCCTGCAACTGCTACGCACCTTGCATGAGGATTCTGAAAACACGCTATCCGAGGTCGAAAACAAAATCAGTCTGAATGATCTCGATGCAGCCAGAAAACTGGTGCATGCCATCAAGGGAGCGGCGGGCAATCTTGGCGCCACCGCACTGCACGCTGCAGCCGCAACCCTGGAAGCCTCATTAAAACAGGGCGTGCTGGACGAGGAAGCCTATTCCGGTTTTCAAAAGACCTTGCTTGAAAGCAGAGCGGTTCTGGCGCAACTACTGCAAAACGCCTGATTCGCCTGGGCAAGATCAGGGATGAGTCATCCGCTACCTGATCTTGCCTGCAAACATCTCCCGTACATGCGCCACCTTTGCTGCCACTACCAACTGGCAATAGGGCTGGCGGGCATTGTTGGCAAAATAATCCTGATGATATTCCTCTGCGGGGTAGAACCTTGAGGCAGCCGTCACTTCAGTCACGATAGGGTCACGCCAGACATGCGCGGCATCCAGTTCGGCAATCACGGCCCGGGCCGACGCCAGCTGCTCCGCCGAGTGGTAAAAAATCCCCGAACGGTATTGCGTACCGATGTCGTTGCCCTGCCTGTTTAATGTCGTCGGATTATGGCTGGAGAAGAACACAGCCAGCAATTCGTCATACGAGATCAGCGACGGATCGAAGCTGATCTGTACGGCCTCAGCATGACCGGTGTTTCCACCACAAACCTGCTGGTATGTGGGGTCGGCCAGGGTTCCTCCAATAAAACCCGAAACAGCCGTTTCCACACCACGCAACTGGCGGAAAACAGCTTCCAGGCACCAAAAGCAACCTCCCGCCAACGTGGCAATTTCACGATACTCTCTGGTCATCATCATCAACTCCCGACGGATTGAATTACAATATTCGTCAGCCGATTCACCGAAAGGTTCATCATGCATCTCACATCCACCTTGCGCGCCATTCCGGCCATTTTCATGTTCATACCGTCTGCAACTTCCCCCCGGGCCAGCGCATGACCGGAATTTCACACCGCAGCGTATTTTTTATATCTGATGGTACAGGCATTACTGCCGAAACACTGGGGTTGAGTCTGCTTGCGCATTTTCCTATGGTCGAGTTTCGTCAGGTGCGGTTACCTTTCATTGACACCGTCGAGAAAGCCCACGCCTGCCTGCCAGCCATCGAGTCAGCCGCCAGAATGGAAGGTGCGCCACCGATTCTACTGTCGACCCTGGTGAACGATGAGGTACGTCAGGTTTTTGAAAATGTGCAGGGTCTAAAACTGGATCTGTTCAAGACTTTCATTGTACCGCTTGGACAGGAACTGGGACTGCAGCCGACCAGTGGTGTCGGACAGGCCCGCAAGGTCGATGAAAGCGCCAGTTACCGTCACCGTATCGAAGCAGTCAACTTCGCTCTGGAGCACGATGACGGGGCGAGCGAGCGACATCTCGACGAAGCCGATGTTATTCTGATCGGGGTATCACGCAGCGGCAAAACCCCCACCACCCTCTATCTCGCCATGCAGTTCGGCATCAAAGCCGCCAATTACCCCTTGATTCCGGAAGATTTCGAGCGAGGACATCTGCCCACCGTACTGGAAAACCATCGTTCAAAATTGTTCGGGCTCACCATACGGCCGGACAGATTGCATGAAATCCGCAGCGAGCGCCGTCCCGACAGCCGCTATGCGTCATTGGAAAATTGCCGCGCAGAGGTCACGCATGCCGAAACCATGATGCAGCGGGAAGGCATACGCTGGCTCGATTCCACCAGCAAATCCGTAGAAGAGATTGCCACCAAGGTGGTGCAGGCCTGCACACTGGAAAGACGAAAAGGTTAGACATCAAGCTACCGAGTTTCATTGTCGCCCCCCCCCGTTTCGGGTAAAATTTCATCCCGTCCGTAACACTCCGAACTGTTTTTCATGACCAAATACGTATTCGTTACCGGCGGGGTGGTATCTTCCCTGGGCAAAGGCATCGCAGCAGCAAGTCTGGGTGCCATCCTGGAATCCCGCGGCATCAAAGTCACCATGCTCAAGCTGGATCCATACATCAACGTGGATCCCGGCACCATGAGTCCCTTTCAGCACGGCGAAGTTTTCGTCACGGACGATGGCGCCGAAACCGATCTTGATCTGGGCCATTACGAGCGTTTTATCAGCGCACGCATGGGCAAGCGCAACAACTTCACCACCGGCCAGGTTTATGAAAACGTCATCCGCAAGGAACGACGCGGCGAATATCTGGGCAAGACGGTACAGGTCATCCCGCACATCACCGACGAGATCAAGCACAACATCAAGCGTGGTGCGGAAGGTGCCGACGTGGCTATCATTGAAGTCGGCGGCACCGTCGGCGATATCGAATCATTGCCGTTTCTCGAAGCCATCCGCCAGATGGGGATTGAGGAAGGACGTGGAAATGCCTGCTACGTTCATCTGACTTTGCTGCCCTGGATCCCCACGGCTGGCGAGCTGAAGACCAAGCCGACCCAGCATTCGGTCAAGGAACTCCGCGAAATAGGTATCCAGCCCGACATCCTGCTTTGCCGCGCCGACCGCTCCATTCCCGACGACGAACGCAAGAAGATCGCGCTCTTTACCAATGTAGCGCCAGAAGCTGTGATTTCAGCTGTCGATGCTGATTCCATCTACAAGATTCCGGGATTGCTGCACGACCAGATGCTGGACGAAATCGTTTGCCACAAACTGGGCATTCTGGCCAAGGCAGCAGATCTGTCGGTCTGGAAAAAACTGACCGATGCGCTGGAACATCCGCAGCATCTTGTCGACATCGCATTCGTCGGCAAATATGTTGATTTGACCGAATCCTACAAGTCGCTGACCGAGGCATTGATCCACGCCGGCATGCATACCCGGTCCAAGGTCAAGATCCATTACATGGATTCCGAGGACATCGAAAAGAACGGTACCGGCATGCTGGCCAATATGGACGCCATTCTGGTGCCGGGGGGATTTGGCAAGCGGGGCACGGAGGGCAAGATTGCGGCCATCCGTTATGCCCGCGAAAACAAGGTCCCGTATCTGGGCATCTGCCTTGGCATGCAGTTAGCCGTAATCGAGTTTGCCCGTGACGTGGCCGGGCTGGAAAATGCCAACAGCACGGAATTCGATCCTGATTCCCCGCACACCGTGGTCGGCCTGATCACCGAATGGAAGGACGCATCGGGCAATATTGAAACGCGCGATGAAAACTCCGATCTCGGCGGCACCATGCGGCTTGGCGCGCAGAAATGCCCCATTGTGCCGGGCACGCTGGCTTCCCGGATATATGGCACCGATGTCAACGAGCGTCATCGCCACCGTTACGAGGTCAACAATCATTACGTCGACCGGCTGCAAGCTGCAGGTCTGGTGGTATCGGCCCGGACACCGAGCGAAAACCTGTGCGAAATGGTCGAGCTACCGCAGGACGTGCATCCGTGGTTCGTGGCCTGCCAGTTTCACCCGGAATTCACCTCCAATCCCCGAGCCGGTCACCCGCTGTTCAAGGCGTATCTGGAAGCAGCGATCGCTCGCAAGCAGAAGTGATTTACAGTACAGGTGTACCGCCTGTATCGATAGAAGCCAATGCTGGCAATTCGCCAGTATCAGATAAGGTAGTTTTGAAATGAAATTGTGCAATTTTGATGTCGGCCTCGATCAACCGCTGTTCCTGATCGCCGGTCCTTGCGTGATCGAATCCGAACAGATGGCACTGGACACTGCCAGTCAGCTGAATGAAATCTGCACAACGCTCGGCATTCACTTTATCTACAAATCGTCCTACGACAAGGCCAACCGCAGTTCCGGCAAGACCTTCCGCGGACTGGGCATGCAGGAGGGACTGCGCATTCTGTCCGAAGTCAAAAAACAGATCGGCGTACCGGTGCTGACCGACGTGCATACCGAACAGGAAGTGCCGGAAGTGGCTGCCGTGGTGGATGTATTGCAAACTCCGGCATTTTTGTGCCGCCAGACGGACTTCATTGAGGCCTGCGCGCGCTCTGGCAAGCCGGTTAACATCAAGAAGGGCCAGTTCATGGCGCCGTGGGACATGAAGAATGTCGTCGACAAGGCCAGAAACGCAAATGGCGGCAAGGACAACATCATGGTATGCGAGCGTGGCGCCTCGTTCGGTTACAACACACTGGTTTCGGACATGCGCGGCCTGGCTGTCATGCGCGATACCGGTTGCCCGGTAGTATTCGACGCCACTCACTCCGTTCAGCAACCGGGCGGTCAGGGTGACAAAAGCGGCGGACAGCGCGAGCATGTGCCTGTGTTGGCCCGTGCCGCAGTCGCAAGCGGCGTGGCCGGGGTATTCATGGAAACTCACCCGAACCCGGCCATGGCGTTGTCAGACGGCCCCAATGCCTGGCCACTGGACAAGATGAAAGCATTGCTGGAAACCCTGGTCGAAATCGACCGCGTCGTCAAGAAACACGGCTTTATTGAACAATCGTTATAACTTGCAGTGCAAGCCTGTACTGCAGATTGAACCGTTTTAAAAAGGAAGAAACATGAGCGCCATTGTTGAAGTCATCGCCCGCGAGATTCTGGATTCTCGCGGCAATCCGACCGTCGAAGCCGACGTCCTGCTGGAATCCGGCATCATTGGCCGCGCCGCTGTCCCTTCCGGCGCCTCCACCGGCAGCAAGGAAGCCGTCGAACTGCGCGACGGTGATTCCGGTCGCTATCTGGGCAAGGGCGTGTTGCGGGCGGTCGAGAACGTCAATACCGAAATTGCCGAAGCGCTGGCCGGACTTGATGTGGAAGAACAAGCCTTCATCGATCAGACGCTGATCGAAATTGATGGCACCGAGAACAAGTCCCGCCTGGGCGCCAATGCCATCCTGGCTGTATCCATGGCTTGTGCACGCGCAGCGGCTGACGAATCCGGCCTGCCGTTGTACCGCTATCTGGGCGGATCTGCCCGCATGCATCTGCCGGTGCCGATGATGAATATCATCAACGGTGGCGCACACGCTGAAAACAGCATCGATATGCAGGAATTCATGATCATTCCCGCCGGCGTGGCAAATTTTCGCGAGGCGATCCGTTGCGGCGCCGAAGTTTTCCATGCGCTCAAGAAAATTCTGCACAAGAAGGGCTTTGCCACCACGGTAGGTGACGAAGGTGGCTTCGCACCCGATCTGCCCAACAACGAAGCGGCATTGCAATACATCATGGAAGCCATTTCGGCCGCCGGCTACGAGCCGGGCCGCGAAGTGCTGATCGGGGTCGATTGCGCCAGCTCCGAGTTCTACAAGGACGGCAAATATCATATCGAGGCCGAAGGTCTGGCACTGAATTCGGAGCAGTTCGCCGACTATCTGTCGACCTGGGTAGACAAATACCCGCTGATCAGCATCGAGGACGGCATGAGCGAATTTGACTGGGATGGCTGGAGTCTTCTCACCCAGCGTCTGGGTGACTCGATCCAATTGGTGGGTGACGACCTGTTCGTCACGAACGCAAAGATTCTGAAAGAAGGGATCCAGCGCGGTGTCGCCAATTCCATCCTCATCAAGGTCAACCAGATTGGCACTCTGACCGAGACTTTCGATGCCATCGAAACCGCCAAACGAGCCGGTTACACAGCCATCATCTCGCACCGCTCCGGTGAAACTGAAGACACGACCATTGCCGACATTGCCGTTGCCAGCAACGTCATGCAGATCAAGACCGGATCGCTGTCACGCTCCGAGCGAATTGCCAAATACAACCAGTTGCTGCGCATCGAGGAAGAACTGGGCAATGCCAGCAGTTACCCGGGGCGAAGTGCCTATTATCAGTTGATCGGCTGAACCCTGGGCGTCAATAAGTCAAGGCATGCGCATCCTCACCCTGGTCCTGGCCGCCCTGATTGCCGCGCTGCAATACCCGTTGTGGCTCGGCAAGGGGAGCTGGTTGCGGGTATGGGACCTCAGCCGGCAGATTGAGAAGCAGCAGGAAGCCAATGACAAGCTCAAGGCCCGCAACGACTCACTCGATGCCGAAGTACGCGACCTGAAACAGGGCTATGCCGCGATTGAAGAACGTGCCCGCAGCGAGCTGGGCATGATCAAACAGGACGAGGTGTTCTATCAGGTAATGGATGGGGGTGGCATGGCGCCAACTGCAACGCCGGTGGAAAAGAAAACCCAGGAATCAAACACACTTGCCGGACCAGCAAAAGTTCAAAAACCGTAAGGCAGTTCAAGCAACTGCAGTCGCGGACCATCCCGACTGGCCAGCCTGATCTCACCGACCGCCACACTCTCCAGCCTGACTTCTGTCAGCAGATCGAATCCACCGCCGGGTGCAGGCGCGGCATTGACCACCATGCCCACCGGTTCAGCGCTGTCTTCCCCGTAAACGGGATTACCGGGCACGGGCAATTCGTTTGTCTGTGCGTGTACGAGGTGCATCCGGCGTTTCACTGTCCCGAGATAATGCGTGCGCGCAACGATCTCCTGCCCGGTGTAGCAGCCTTTCTTGAAATTAATACCCTCCAGCAGATCGAGATTAACCATCTGCGGCACAAACTGCTCCTGCGTGCCCGGGCCGATTTGTGCCACACCAGCACGAATATCCAGCCAATCCCATATCCTGGCATCCGCCGGACTACAGATTTTCAACAGCGCCGCCTGCAGATTGACCGCAGCCTCGGGGGGAAGGATCACCTCGAAACGGGGGATGGCTCCATGCATGCGGATCAGCCTGGCACCATTGCCTTGTATCGTATCCATGGGCCGTTGCGGCAGCGCGCCAAAAAAATGTCCGAGCATCTCCTCGCTTGCTCTGCCTGCCACGCCCAGGCGTTCCCATTGGGCAGCCACATCGACCACCCTGACCCTGGATCGCAGCACGTACATGGTCAACCGCTTTTGCACACTGGCAGCGATGTCCCCATGCAACTGCGCGCAAATGCCATCCGCGTTTTTCCATAACAGCAGTGTGGCGAGCAAACGGCCCTTGGCCGTACAATAACCCGCCAATTGGCTACGCGTTTCCACGACCTCCCGGATATCGTTGGTAAGCTGCCCCTGCAGAAAGGTTTGGGTATCCTCGCCGCTGAATTCGATGAGGCCAAGGTGACCCAGATCGCAAACAATGGCGCCCGTTTCGAGCGCTGAAAAAACGGATGTATTCATGAGCACGATTATACCGCCCGAAATTCGTTTGCAGCGTTCAAAACGGTTGCTGGCCATCATGGTGACCGCCCATCTTGGCGCACTGCTCATTGTGCTGATGACGCCCTTGCTTCAGCCGGTCAGGATCACAATCGTCGCCGTCATTCTGGCAAGCCTGGCCCATATCTGCTGGCACCATTTTCTGCGTAACAGCCGCCATGCAGTGCTGTCCTTGAAAATCACCCGGGATGGCCTCCAGGTTGAAACGCGCAGCGGGGGCTGGCTCAGAGCGGAAATCCTGGGAAGCAGTTTTGTTACGCCCTGGTTGACGGTTCTCAACCTCCGGTTTCCGCATTGCAGACTGCCGGTGAATGTCGTCCTGTTACCGGACATGCTGGGGCCCGACGATTTTCGCCGCGTGCGCGTCTGGCTCAAATGGGGCAATGCACTCACACATGGCAAGGATATCGATGCGGTGCTATGATGCGGGCTGCAATTAAAAACCTCCTGCCTCGTGTCCTCCCCCATTGACCTTCATAGCCACTCCACTGTCTCCGACGGCCTGCTGTCGCCGACCGATCTTGTCAGACACGCCGCGGAAAAAGGGGTCAAGGTGCTGGCGTTGACCGATCATGATGACGTAGACGGCCTGCGCATGGCGGCGGACACGGCGAAAACACACGGGATCTGCTTCGTCAACGGGGTTGAAATCTCGGTAACCTGGCGCAGTCGCACCATCCATATTGTCGGGCTCAAGATCAACCCCGAGTTTCCGGCACTGGCCAAGGGACTCAAACGCATCCGCGATAGCCGCCATGTGCGCGCTCAGGGCATGGCAGACAGTCTGTCCCGCGTCGGCATTTCCGGCAGCTTGGAAGGGGCTTATGCCCACGCCAGCAAGGGCGGCATCATCAGTCGCTCGCATTTCGCCCGGTACCTGGTCGAGCAAGGTCTGGCCAGAAATGTTGGCGCGGTGTTCAAACGCTTTCTGGTCAAGGGAAAGCCCGGATATTTCGAGCACGAATGGGCCAGCCTGGAAGATGCCCTGGACTGGATTACCGGAAGCGGGGGCATTGCCGTACTGGCGCATCCCGGCCGCTACGATCTCGGAAAAACCAATATGCTCACGCTGTTGCACGAGTTTCGCGAACTCGGCGGTAAAGCAGTCGAAGTGGTCACCGCCAGCCATACGCCGGAAATGGTGCCACACTTTGCCCGGCTCGCGCACCAGTTCGAACTGCTGTCTTCGGCCGGCTCGGATTATCACGGTCCAGGCCAGTCGTTTATCGAAATGGGCCGCCTGCCCGACCTGCCTGCGATCTGTACGCCGGTATGGCATGATTGGCATGAGATGGTCCATTAACCGCGCATCCTGGCGGCATCGATATCATGTCTCAATACTTTGTCATTCATCCGGAAACCCCGCAGCCTCGACTGATCAAACAGGCGGCAGACATCCTGCGTAATGGCGGCGTGGTGGCCTACCCGACAGACTCCTGCTATGCACTGGGCTGCCATCTCGGCGACAAGGCGGCGCAGGAAAGGATACGGGCCATTCGCAATGTGGACGAAAGCCATCATTTCACCCTGGTGTGCCGCAACCTGGCCGAGATCGCGACATATGCCAAGGTGGACAACAGTCAATTTCGCCTGCTCAAGGCCAACACACCCGGCAGTTATACGTTTATCCTTGAGGCTACGCGCGAAGTACCGCGCAGACTGCAACATCCCAAACGCAGCACCATCGGACTGCGGGTGCCGGATCATGCGGTCACGCTGGCCCTGCTGGAAGAGCTGAACGAGCCGCTACTGAGCATGACGCTCTTTCTGCCGCACTGGGAATCCCCTCGCGAAGCATGGGAAATCCGCGACGAACTGGAGCACCAGCTTGACCTTGTGATCGATGCCGGAGCGTGTGCACACGAGATGACGACCGTGATTGATCTGACTGGCAGCGCGCCACAGCTGGTGCGACGTGGACTGGGCGATCTCGCCCCGTTTGGACTGGAATGACAGACAACCGGCAAGTTGGACATCGCTTCTGGCAAACGGGTGTTTGCTGCTCGCGTCTCGTTACTTGCCGCTCACAGGAAAGATCATGGAACTGACCCTGATAGGAAAAATTGCGATTTATGCCCTGCCGGTGATCTTCGCCATCACCGTGCATGAAGCCGCCCATGGCTACGCAGCACGCCATTTCGGTGATATGACTGCGCATGCGGCCGGACGCATCAGCCTCAATCCCATGCGCCACATCGACCCGGTTGGAACCATTCTGGTACCTCTCCTGACCATGCTGGCCGGAGGCATCCTGTTCGGCTGGGCCAAACCGGTCCCGGTCAATTTCGGACGCCTGCGCCACCCCAAGCGCGACATGCTGTGGGTAGCCGCCGCCGGGCCGGGTTCCAATCTGGCAATGGCACTGCTGTGGGCCCTGGCTTACAAGTTTTCCGGCAGCCTGGGTGAATCTTTCTCACTGCCACTGTCGCTGATGGCACAAGGCGGCATCACCATCAACGTAGTGCTCATGGTGCTCAACCTGCTGCCCCTGCCGCCGCTCGACGGAGGTCGAATCGCGGTCAGCCTGCTACCGCATCCGCTGGCATGGAAATTCGCCCGTATCGAACCCTATGGCTTCATCATACTGCTGGTGCTCATGTTCACCGGCTTTCTCGGTAGAATCATGGGACCGCCGATTGACGGAGTCATCAATCTCATTTCCTGGCTTATTTCGTAGAGGTTATTCATGGCTGTTGAACGCGTTTTATCCGGCATGCGCCCCACTGGCAACCTGCACCTGGGCCACTATCACGGGGTATTGAAAAACTGGCTCAAGCTGCAGCACGAACACGAATGCTACTTCTTCGTCGCCGACTGGCATGCCCTGACCACCCACTACGACACACCCCAGATCATTGAGGAGAGCGTGTGGGAAATGGTCATCGACTGGCTTGCCGCAGGTGTTGACCCTGCCAGCGCGACCATTTTCATCCAGTCTCGCGTACCGGAGCATGCCGAACTGCATACCCTGCTTTCCATGATCACTCCTCTGGGCTGGCTTGAACGCGTCCCCACCTACAAGGATCAGCAAGAAAAACTGGAACAGAAGGATCTCTCCACCTACGGTTTCCTGGGTTACCCGTTGCTGCAAAGCGCGGACATTCTCATGTACAAGGCAACCCAGGTTCCGGTGGGGGAAGATCAGGTACCGCACATTGAATTCACGCGCGAAATCGCACGTCGCTTCAATCATATCTACGGGCGCGAGCCTGGTTATGAGGACAAGGCAGCAGCCGCGATCAAAAAACTGGGCAACCGCAAGAGCGCGCTCTACGAGGAACTGCGGACCCGTTATCAGGAAACCGGTGATGACGAGGCTCTGCAATCGGCCCAAGCCATGATTGACGAACATCAGGGCCTGTCTCTGGGGGACAAGGAACGATTGCTTGGGTTTCTCGAAGGTGGCGGCAAGATGATTCTGGTCGAGCCTGATGCCAAACTCACGCCGGCTTCCAAAATGCCCGGACTGGATGGCCAGAAAATGTCCAAGTCCTACAACAACACCATTTCATTGCGCGAAGAGCCGGATGTGGTGGCCAAGAAAATCAAGACCATGCCAACCGATCCTGCTCGCGTACGCCGTACCGACCCTGGCGACCCGGCCCGCTGCCCGGTCTGGCAACTGCACGAAATTTATTCGGATGACCAGAAACGAGAGTGGGTTCAGAATGGCTGCAGGAGTGCCGCCATCGGTTGCATCGAATGCAAGCAGCCTGTGATCGAAGCCGTGCTGGCGGAACTCAAACCTATCCAGGAGCGGGCAGCCCAGTATGCCGAGGATCCGACGCTGGTTAAGAACATCGTGGCCGACGGCTGCGAGAAAGCGCGCAAGATGGCACGCGAGACCATGCGCGAGGTACGCGAGGCGATGGGACTTTCCTACTCGTGATTGGGCTCTGAAGCCATCTTGAGAACTTACCGGGAGGGGTGAATGCAAAACGAGCGAGACGAAGCGACCGGAACAGCAGAGGGAGTACGGCGAGGAAGCGAGTCCCGCACAACGCAGCAACTGCCACCCGCCGCCATTTTCAAGATGGCCTCTCACGCCAGTGCGCGCATTCACGGCGAACTGATGGCTGATCTGCCGCACGACCTGTATATCCCGCCAGATGCCCTTGAAGTCTATCTCGAAACTTTTGAAGGCCCGCTCGATCTTCTGCTTTACCTCATCCGCAAGCAAAATCTGGACATTCTTGACATCCCGATGGCCACGCTCACACAGCAATACATGGATTATGTCGAACAGATGCGCGCCGTCAATCTGGAACTGGCCTCGGATTATCTTCTGATGTCAGCCATGCTGATTGAAATCAAGTCCCGCATGCTGCTGCCCCGCCCCTCCGAGATTGAGCAGGAAGATGATCCACGCGCCGAACTGGTCAGGAGGCTGCTGGAATACGAAGCCATGAAAAAGGCCGCTATCGAACTTGATGCATTACCCCGGGTCGGTCGAGAACTGATTGTGGCCCAGGCCTATTACGATCATATTCCGCAGGAAAACCTTCCCGGCGTCAGCATGGATGACCTGATGACCGCGTGGCAAGGATTGCTGCAACGGGCCAGAAATTACACTCATCACCGGATTACGCGCGAGCAGCTTTCAGTCCGCGAACATATGACGCTGATTCTGCGCCGCATCAACCTCGAAGGCATGATCGAATTCTCCGCGTTGTTCGAGATCGCGGAAGGTGTGCAGAAAATGGTGACCTACTTTCTCGCGCTGCTTGAACTGGCGCGTGAAGGCCTGGTCAGGATTACACAATCGGCCCAATTTGCGCCGATTCACATTCAGGCGGCGGAACTGATGTAATGACCGAACCGCAGACCATTCAGGAAATGAAAAACGTGCTGGAGGCCGCCCTGCTGACCAGTCCGGATCCGCTGTCCCTGGACGATCTGCTCAGGCTGTTCGAGAACCGCATGGAGCGAGCCACGCTGCGCATGCTCCTGGACGAACTCAAGACCGACTGGTCTGACCGCACGATGGAACTGGTACAGGTCGCCAGCGGCTGGCGCTTTCAGGCAAAGCCAGATTACGCACCGTTTCTGGCCAGACTGCAACCGGAACGCATCCAGCGTTATTCTCGTGCCGTAATGGAGACATTGGCGATCATCGCCTACAAGCAGCCCGTGACGCGTGGCGACATTGAAGAAATTCGTGGCGTGGCGGTCAACCAGAACATCATGCGCACACTGCTGGAACGGGGCTGGATAGATGTTGTAGGCCAGCGGGAGGTCCCGGGACGTCCTTCAATGTACGCCACCACAAAAACCTTTCTGGATGATCTTAATCTGAGATCATTGCAGGAATTGCCGCCATTGCAGGAATGGGGACAACAAGAGATACAGTTATAGGGCATGCTGACACAATGATCAAACGTACAAGAGCCACTGCTACTCCGTTCCGCCCGTCGACCAGGAAGCCGGAACCGCATGTGATTGCAGGAGCAAAAAAAGAAGCCGCCGCGCCGCAACGCTTGCAGAAAGTTCTGGCACTTTCCGGGTTTGGCTCGCGAAGGGATATGGAGGAACTGATCGCTTCCGGCCGGGTCACGGTCAACGGCGAAGCAGCCAGAATCGGCATGACGGTTTCCGGCAACGACATCGTGCGTATCGACCGGCGTGCCGTCAAGTTGCAGACCGAGCCACAACTTCCGCGGGTACTGATCTATCACAAGCTGGAAGGCGAGATCGTCAGTCAGGATGATCCTGAAAAGCGTGCCACGGTATTTGAAAAGCTTCCGCGCATTCGTGGAGCCAAGTGGGTTTCGATCGGACGCCTGGATATCAATACCTCTGGTCTGATGATTTTTACCACTTCGGGCGAACTGGCCAACCACTTCATGCACCCGCGTTATGAAGTCGAGCGCGAGTATGCAGTCCGCGTGATGGGTGAACTGACTGAAGAACAGATGACGCTAATGACCAACGGCATTGAACTGGAAGATGGCATCGCGGCCTTCGACGTATTGCAGGACAGAGGGGGGGAAGGTTCCAACCACTGGTACCAGGTGATCCTGCGCGAAGGGCGGAACCGTGAAGTGCGACGCCTGTTTGAAGCCGTTGGCCTGATGGTCAGCCGTCTGATGCGCGTGCGTTTTGGTCCGGTCAGCCTGCCTCCCCGTTTGAAACGGGGCCAGATGCTGGCGCTGGAAGACAAGGAAATCCGCGAACTGCTCACCTGGGCGGAATTACCCGTGCCGCGAACACAGCAACGCCAGAAAACGGCCCGTGAGAAAGAACAGGAAGGCAAGGTTTTTACCCCCAAAGGCAAAACACCGCTGGAAAAAACTGCCGAAGCGCCCAAACCGAAGCCGGTCAAAAAACCGGGCTGGGCAAAAGCCAGTTTCAACCCGGCAACCCGGCAGCGTCGAAGCGACCGCAACCGGGGTCGCGGCTGAACCCGGTATCTGCCATCAATTCAGGCAGGCGAACGAGATGACTGGCGGAAGGTTCATCAACGCAAGCGATATCTGGATAAGATCATGCGTGACGCATGCGAGCAATTGAAAAACGTGTCATTTTGCATCCAGTAGCCATATTCAGGATTGGAGAAATCTGCCATGGACCAAGCAACCCCTGAAGTCACCAACTTCCGCCAGATCGTTCTATGGCCGGTGCAACTGATTCCCCAGGGCGAGGACCAGCAGATTCAGAACCATTGGGAGTTTCTGAATGCCGCGGCTGGCGCCACGCCGTGGAAGGCGATTACCGACGAATTCATTTCGGCAGAACATTTCAGCGAGCGCCGTTACCGCGAGTTCGTCACTTTTCTTCCTTATGCACAACGCTTTCTCTATGGCGAAGGCATCCGTGGCCATGGCGACCCCAGTATCGGACGCTCTCCGGTAAGGGTGTTCTACCGCAGCGATGTTTCAAGAGTACGCATCACCTTTGGCAACGATCCGGTGCCGACCACCTTCAAGGTCGACCAGGTTGTGCTGTACTTTTTTTACGACATCGACGTCGCCATCCTGGTAGTGGAAATCGTCGGCGAAAAACTCACTCTTGCGCGCGCCATGGACACTCTGTTCCGTTTCGGGCGGGCCTACCCCAGCCACTGGGAATCCAACGGGCGTGGCGGCCATTGCGCCAAGACCGTCGAATGGCTGAACAAGGCAGGTGATGTGCTTTCCGTATCCGATTACGAGCACAAGGAAGACTATCTCGAATTTGTGCGCGAGCATCGGGTTCCCCGCATTGCCAGCCACTGGGAATATCTCATGCAACCGCTGGTGCAGCATTACTCCGACCAGGAAGGGGCCATCCGCTATCGTGAGATTGAATACCAACGCATGCCGCTCATGAGTTTTCTCGCTTTCGACAACATTTCAAAACTGACGCGGGCAGACCAGATCAGGCTGGGGCTGGTCACTCGTCCAGGAGATTCGAAGGAATTGCCGTTCTCGGCCAACTTTCTCAAGGACTTTGAAAAGCTGCACTGCTACGATCGGCACTGGGACGAATGCGAAGAGCAGAATCCGGGCAATATCCGATTCATTTGTAACGGCCAGAATTTCACCGTGATCGGATCAGCCAGTGAATCGATGTTTACCGATCGCGACACCGGCATGATCAGCCAGTTTCGTCACCAGTATTTCCTGTTGTTCCTGATCGCACACTTTCAGAAAGCCGCATTGCTGATGCTGTCCGACCGGCTGGTGCAAGCCATCAGTCGACTGGATATTGACGATTCCGAGTCAGTGCGTCAGTTCCGCGACAGTGTGCGGCAGACACAGGAAATTTTTCTTCGTTTTACCCAGCGCTACTGGTTCCATGCAGTTTCCGAGCAGGCACAGTCCAAGGATCTGTTTACCAAAATACTTCGTCACCTGGAAAGCGAGGACTTGTTCGAAAAGACCCGGCGCCGGATTCTGGACATGACGGAATATCTCGACAGCGACCAGTTGAAGCAACAGTCCGACACCGTCATCCGCCTGACCGTGGTGACTGCTTTCGGCCTGATCGGAACCATCGCCACCGGCGTGCTGGGGATGAATCTGTTTGATCTCGCCGCCAATCACCCGGTACTCAAGCTGTTTTACTTCATGCTGGTGTTCGTGCCGGTTGCCATGCTGGTGTTCTATGCCATCGTCAAGTCCAAGCGGCTATCGGCTTTCCTGGATGCGCTATCCGACGAAAACATGAACTGGCGTGAAAAATGGAAAACGTTGAAAGACGTGTGGGTGATGAAAAACCGGCTTTAGCCCTGCCCGATATCAATGACCGCCTCGACCTGGTTGCCGGAGCCAAGATAGGTCAGACCTGCAAAAGCGACGCCTCTGGCCATGGCAATGCCTCGTCCGTGACTGTCCGCAAGCCGATCCATGCTCATTTCCAGATAGGGCTCCCAGTCAAATCCCTGACCCTGATCGATAATGTTGAAAATGATCCTGTGACCGTCCCGGCGGAAACGAATGCTGGCGACCTTGTCGGAGAATTCCGGCAAAGTCAGACGAAGGGCAACCTCCTCATGCAGCCGATCCGCTGCGATCAATTCCGATTTTTCCTCGTAAGTGATCCCGAGGTTGCCATGTTCAACCGCATTCAGCATCAGTTCAGTCAAGCCCATGTGCGCTGCCTCGCGTGACGGGCACAGGCAGGAAAGCAGCAGGACAATGCGCCGGACCTCTTCGGTAGTACGAAAGGTAAAAAATGCATCTTCCAGTTGATTGAGCGCCATGAACTTGTCATTGATATCCTGCTTCTCGATGGCAAACTCGTTATAGTCGCGCAACGCCGTGGATACGATCGCACGCAGCACATCCGGATTGAACGGTTTTGGCAGATAGTAGAATGCCCCTTCATGCAACCCCTCGGCAATTTCCTCCGGTGAAGAAGCTGCACTCTGGATAATCACAGGTAACACCTTCAGCACCGGGTCCCGCTTGATGTTGCGCAGCACCTCTATGCCGTTGATACCTGGCATCATGCGGTCGAGCAACACGGCCTGAAACCGGTGTGGCTCCGCCTGCAGCATGCTCCACGACTGTTCACCGCTTGAAGCCATAACCAGTTCGTAGTCCAATCCGTCCAGATACTCCGAAATGATTTCCAGATTGAACGGCTCGTCATCCACGATCAGAATAACCGGGTTCTGGTTGCTCATATCCCTGCTCCAATCGAGTTCAAATTCGTCACAAATCGTACCAGTGGCAGCGTAAAAATCATTGACGCACCCCGTTCCGGATTATTTTCTGCCCGAATGCTTCCGCCATGCATCTGAATGATTTCCTGACAGATGGACAACCCCAGTCCCGTTCCGCCTGCACCAGTCGCCGTTTTGCTGCTCTGTACAAACTTCTCGAATATGGCATTCAATTCACCGGCCGGGACTCCCACGCCTTCATCCACGACACGAACCGTCACCCCGGGCATCACATCATCACCGGCACGGCGCCCCGGGATTTCGGTCAACTCGGCCATCACACTGACATTCCCCATGGCAGGAGAGAATTTGATCGCATTGGACAGCAGATTGACCAGTACCTGACCGATACGGTTACGGTCGCACATCACCTTAATATCTGCCGGAACCGCTTCGTATTCCAGCACAATTGCTTTGTTCTCTGCGACCGCGGCCATCTCCTCACAGATCCCCTTCACCAGTTCGCGCAATCCACAAGGACGGATATCCAGCTGCATTTTTCCGGCCTCCAGTTTGGAAAGATCCAGCAAGTCACTCAGTAAACGCATCAAACGATTCGCGCTTTCCGAAATTCTGCCGAAAAACTGATGCAGTTTCTTCATGTTCTGATCGGATTCATCCAGCGACCGGCTGAGTCCGAGATCGGCAAATGACAGGATGGAGTGCATGGGCGTACGCAACTCATGTGAGATATTCGCCAGAAACAATGACTTGGCCTGACTGGATTGTTCGGCCTCCGTTTTTGCCTTGACTGCCTCGGCCGTACGCTCGGCAACCATTGCCTCAAGATGCTGCTGATGTTCGATCAGTTCGGCTTGCATTTTTTTTTCGACAGAAATATCGGAAAGGGTCGACACATATTGCAATGCATTGCCCTGCTGATCCTTGACGGCGGTAATCGTGAGCCATCCCGGATACACGGTTCCATCCTTTCTCCGATTCCAGATTTCCCCTTCCCATTGACCGGTCGCGTCTATTCTTTTCCACATTTTCAGGTAGAAGTCGGCATCATGAAGACCCGATTTCAGAATCTTGGGAGTCCGGCCCATGGCCTCCTCTGCCTCGTACCCGGTGATTCTGGTAAACGCATGGTTTACTCGAATAATCGATCCATTGGCATCGGTTACCATCATCCCCTCATGCGATTGAAAAACAGTCGCAGCGATGCGCAACTCACTCTCCGCCAGGTTACGCAACCGGGCGTCTTCCGCCGAAATGCGCATCTGGATCACATGCAGCAACAGATAGGACATCAGCTTGCCGCTATGCGCCATCATGGTGAATTTTTCATGTGGTGAGGTTGAATACAACATGCACACATCGGAAAGGAAAAGCATCACTCCCATCCATGCGACCCCCTCATACAGGGGGTGTTTGTCACGGATACGCCAGCACATGACGATGACCCATGCCCAAAGGAAGAGTAGCGGCACCTGGGTTGGGCGTTGAATACCTAAAATTCCGGTATCCACGTATCTTGGCAGGAACAATCCAAGAGCTATCAGAGACACCGTCACCGCAACCATGCCCGCCGCAAACAGGTAGGGACTGAGCGGATTTTTCCTTTGCTTCAGCAGAAAAAAGCCAGCGATGGCGATCGGGAGCACGTAGGTTGAAGGTGGCCAGGTGGCTGGTCGCAGAATGCTGGAATAACTCTGGATCCATGCCATGCTGCCGACCCATTCGATTCCGACGAGGGCATGCAGCAACTCGGTAAAGGCCGCAAATCCGAATCCAATGACCAGGTACTGGCGTTCCCGGCTATCGATGCTGTACTGCTCAGCCAGCAAAAAAATAGCCAGCAGGATCGACAATGAAAAAACAATGGTGTCAATCACCAGATGCAGATGCTCGAATTTCGAGTCTCCCTGCAATGACAGCCCTAGAATGACGAGAGAATAGGCAAACAGAAAACCCAGAAAAATGGAAATAAATTTTGGACGGGCAGGATGTTTGTCAATCATTCGAAAATCCCCAATACCTGCCCTTCGGTAGCAGATTTTCACAAAAATTGATCATCATGCACATCATCTAAGGATTGGGTGCAAGGTCTGATTCGGCGATCCTTTTGCGCAAGGCGCCGGAAAACGCATGCCGTGCACGCAACCGATGATCGGTGAATATCAGTTCCAGCGTTTCACCCAGCAGCAGCACCATCCCCATGACCGGAAGCACCAGCATCAGTCCGGAAATTCCCGCAATCGCACTGCCCACCAGCAGCATGAGCAGGGAAAGCAGCGGATGCAGGCGCAGGCTCTTGCCGACAATGGCGGGAATGAATACCAGATCATCAAGCAGACGCACCAGCAGAAAGAGTCCCATCACGCCATAAGCCAGCGCGACCTGTCCGGGAAAGTCAGTTCCGGTGACCAGAATCGCAGCCAGACAGCCGAGCAACGGGCCAATGTAGGGAATCTGTCCGAGCACAGCAGCCACTCCCCCCAGCATCAAGGGTGAAGACAGCCCGATCAACCAGAACCCGACTGACAATAGCAGGCCATCGATCCATGCAAGTTTCACCAACCCCAGAAAATAGGCTCGTGCGGTACGGTCTATCGCGTGAGTCAGGTATAGGGTTTTTTCAAAATAGGCATTGGGTACGGCCTCACCGAGAAACTTGCGGAAATGGGCGCCTTCTTTCAGCAGGAAATAGGTAATCACCGGGATCAGCAACAGTGAAGGCAGCCAGGCAGCCAGCGCAAGCAGTGCCGTACCGAGATATTCCTCGGCAAAATGATCCTGCACCGCCATAAACTTGGCCCGGATGGATTCAGCCAGATGGGCATTGCTGGCAAAGCTGAATTTCCGTTCCAGCCCGTTCAGCAATCCGTCGATCAGGGTATAACCTCCCGACAGATAACGCATGAAAGTGGCATGCCAGCCATCGGCATTGGCCAGCGCCCATGGATAAAGCAACAGCAGCCAAAGCCCCATCAACAGCAGAAAAGCACCAGACAGGGCGGCAGCGGCAAAGTCATTGCTGAATCCGGCCAGCACCAGACGACGTGCCAAAGGCGCCAGCAGGTAATACAGCACCAGTGCCAGCAAAAACGGCACCACCAGCCACAGGATTTTCTGAAAGACAAACAGCAATCCGCACGTGAAGGCGATGATGCCACACCATGTGATCGGTCCTGGTCCCTGTCGATGATCCGGGGTCATCATTACACGACAAAACGGTTAACCGTCTCGCGCAAGCGCCTGCCGATATGGCGTGACAATTGAAGCGTAATTTTGGAAGCGATGCGGGCATGGGTATGCAGCAATCCGATAAAATCTTCGCGAAAGAACACGGCCATCACGCAATCGCCGGCGGCCCGTACCTGAGCCATCCGGGGCGCATCATCCAGCAGCGCGAGTTCGCCAAAAAACTGTCCCGCAGAAAGTTCGGCAATCGCACCATCCACCGGCCTGCCCTGACGGCAGATCAGCACCTTGCCCTTGAGAATGAAATAGATTGCCTGGCCTTCTTCACCCTCATCAAAGACGATTTCGTCCTTGACGAAGTCGCGCTCATGCAACAGGTTGTCAACAATTCGCAGCTCGCCCGCTGTGAGCTCCGAGAACAGAGGGATCTCGCGCAGTCGCGCAAGTTTGGGCGATTCCAGTTTTTCCCGCAGGAAACTCATAGGCTTGGATGATGTTATTCTTGTTGCATTCATGCCATGTTAATCTGAACTATTGAATCAGACAACGGAATACCCCATGCATGCAGATTTCTGGCACGCGCGCTGGCAACAGAACCAGATCGGGTTTCATCTGGATATCGCTCACCCGCTGTTAATCCAACACTGGAAAACCATGGGGGCGAAGGCAGGAGAGCCGGTTTTTGTGCCTCTCTGTGGCAAGAGTCTGGACCTGTGGTGGCTGCGCCAGCAGGGGCAGAAGGTCATCGGCGTGGAGTTGAGCCCGCTCGCTGTCCGCCTGTTTTATGAAGAAGCCGGAGTGACTCCGGCACGGATTTCCGGTGATGTGATGGAATGCTGGCAAGCCAGCGACATCAGGCTTTACTGTGGAGATTTTTTTGTGATGCGGCCACAGGACGTCACCGGCTGCCGGCTGGTGTATGACCGCGCATCGCTGATTGCCCTGCCACCGGCCATGCGCCGGGAGTACGTTCTGCATCTGTGCCGTCTCTTTCCGCAAGGGGTGCGCATTCTGCTGGTGACGCTGGACTACCTGCAAACCGAGATGGATGGCCCGCCGTTCGCCGTGACGGATGCCGAAGTGCACTCCCTGTATGGCCAGGCACAGCGGCTGGAAAGTCGGGATGTACTCGCGGAAAATGATCGCTTCCGCCAGCGAGGGGTTAGCCGGCTTAACGAAAACATTTATCTTATCGAGTTGAAACCATGCAGCAACTGATCACCACGTTCAACGTCAACACGCACGGCCGCCGGATTTACGACATGACCGGGGAAGTCAAATCCTGGGCGCATAAAGCCGGATTGACCACCGGCCTGCTCACACTTTATATCCAGCACACTTCGGCCAGTCTGCTGATCAACGAAAATTATGATCCCGAAGTCAAAACCGACCTTGAACGTTTTTTCGCGCGACTGATCCCGGATGGCGACCCCCTGTTTGAACACATCAGCGAAGGCGCGGATGACATGCCGGCGCACGTGCGGACAGCGCTGACACAGGTCAGCCTCTCCATCCCGCTGGTCAACGGAAAACTGGCGCTCGGCCAGTGGCAGGGGATCTTCCTGTATGAACACCGGCATGACCCCTATACCCGCCACATCGTTGCGCACTTGATGGGAGCCTGAACAATGCCGGTCAGCTCGTTTGAAATTTCCCGCCTGCCACGCGTGGTGTTCGGTTCCGGCGTCATTGCACGCGTGCCGGAACTGGCACGGCAGTATGGCACCCGGGTGTTGCTGGTAACCGGTGCCCGTTCATTCATTGAATCCGTCCAGCATCAAGATCTGACAAAAGCGTTGCAACAGGCCGGCATGCACTGGGATACCTTTATCGTGGCAGGTGAGCCTTCGCCGCAACTGGTGGATACTGCCGCAGCACAATTCCGCGACTGCGAGATCGATGTCGTGCTCGGCATTGGCGGTGGCAGCGTGCTGGATGCTGCCAAGGCGATTGCAGGCTTGCTGCGCATTACCAATTCCGTGATGGATTTTCTCGAAGGCGTGGGGCCGGAACTGGCCTACCCCGGCCCCTCAGTGCCGTTCATCGCCGTGCCGACCACGGCAGGAACCGGTTCCGAAGCGACCAAGAATGCCGTATTGTCGATATCGGGAAAGGAAGGGTTCAAGAAGTCCTTCCGCCACGAAATGCTGGTGCCGCAATATGCCGTACTCGACCCGGATCTGCTTGTCACCTGCCCGCCGGAACAGATCGCGGCCAACGGCATGGACGCCCTGACCCAGCTACTGGAATCCTACGTCTCGACCCGATCCAACGCGTTTACCGATGCGCTCGCCATGTCCGGCATCCGCATGGTACGCGATGGCCTGTTCGATTGGTATGACGGCTCTCCTCGCGCCGCCGAAGCACGCGGAGAACTGCTTTACGCCGCATGGTTGTCAGGCATCACGCTGGCCCAGGTCGGGCTGGGGTCGGTTCATGGATTGGCAGCACCCCTGGGCGCATTCTTTCCCATCCCGCACGGCGTTGTCTGCGGCACGCTGGTGGCCGCCTGCACCGAGATGAATCTGCAAGCGCTTCAGCAACGCGCGCCTGCATCGCCTGCCCTTTGGAAATATGCCCACACAGGCCGGGTGCTGGCGCAGGACATGACGCTTGACGATGAGGCCGGAGGCGAAGCGTTGCTGGTCATCCTGAACCAGTGGACAGAACAACTCGCCCTGCCCCGCCTTTCAAACTACGGCATGACGGCAAGCGACATCCCGCACGTGGTCGCCCATTGCCGTGGCAGCAGTATGAAAACCAACCCCATTGAACTGAGCGACAAGGAAGTCGCACAGATTCTCGCTCAACGACTCTGAAGGAGAACCACATGGAAAAAATTACGCTTCACATCACCGGCATGGCCTGTGGCGGCTGTGCTGCCAATATCTCGAGTGCGCTGCGTGCGCTGGATGGCGTACAGACGGCCGAAGTGTCCCACACCACAGGCGTGGCAGAGATCAGTTTCGACCCGGCCCGGTTGGGCCCGGATCAAATGAAATCGGCCGTCAAAGCCGCCGGCTACGACGTCAATTAACTTGTTGCAAATACACAACATTGCCTAACAATTAAGCAGGCTGTCATCTCGCTGTAACATTTGCCCGCCACAATCCGCTCCCAAGTAAGAGCCTTAAACGGCTTTAATCTTTTTGTGATTAACTTAGGGAGCAATTCAATGAAACAATTCAAACTTCGCGCCATCACCACCGCCGTGGCCGGTGTCGCACTGTTTGGTCTGGCTGCCGGTGCCAAGGCAGACTCAGCGGATGACCTGCTGAAAAAACTGCGAGACAAGGGCATTCTGACCGAACAGGAATACGACGAGTTCAACGCCACCCGCGACACTGAGAAGGTCAAAAAGCAATCGGAAATCAAGGCTTCGTTCAAAGACGGCATCGTCTGGGAAAGCGGCGACAAGCAGCACAGTATGAAGGTAGGCGGTCGCGTACAACTCGATTATCGTAATTTTGATTATAACGAACGTAACAAAGGCAATGCTGCACCAAGTTCATCGTTGGTAGGGGTTGCTAACGGCACCTCTGTTGGGTCTGACAACTTTGCCATTCGTCGTGCACGAATCAGCGTTTCAGGCAAGTTTTACGACAGCTACGAATATGAGATCAGCACCAACCTTCAAAGCGTAGCTAACAGCGTCACTGATGATCAAGCGTTCCTGAACATCCACTGGTGGGATGAGGCGCAATTCAAGTTCGGACAGTTTAAGATGCCAATGAATCTGGAAAAAATGACCAGTTCCAATAACATTGACTTCATGGAACGCTCCTTTGTTAACCAGATGGCGCCTAGTGAAGAAATCGGTGCCATGATTCACGGCATTCCTGCCAAGGGTTGGACCTACGCACTGGCAGTGTCCAACGGCGCAGGTCAGAACAATACCGATACTGACAACCGTGTAGACAACAAGGACGTTATTGCGCGCGTTACAGCCAACGCTGCCGAGTGGATGGATAACAAGAACATGATTCTGCATGGCGGTGTTGCCTACTCCAAGGGAGACATTCCAGCAGGGGCTGTCGGCGCTGGCGGAACAGTCCAGACACAATCGGGCGTTCGTTTCCATACGTTGCCAGTGCTGGCTTCCAACAAATCCGACGGCACTGGTGTAGACCACACGATTGATCGTGAAAGACTCGGTTTAGAAGCCATTGCAGCCTATGGTCCTTTCAAGCTTCAAGGTGAATGGTTTAAGACCAACTATGACTTCAACAGGACTGCTACGCTTGGCTCCAGCGTTGATCAAAAGGCATGGTATTTGGAAGCACTCTGGCTGATTACAGGCGAGAAATATGCCGACTTCTACAAAAATGGCGCAATGGGCGCACTGAAGCCCAAGAATGAATTCGTGCATCCATCTGCTGCCGCTTCAACTGGAGCATGGGGTCTGTGGGAAGCTGGTGTGCGCTACAGCAAGTATGACGCTAGCGATTTCAAGTCCACATCGGAAGGACTCGGAACGACTGTAGCTAATGTGGTCACAGCTGGGGCCGGTTATACAGAGGCAGATGAATGGACTGTTGGTATCAAGTTCCTGCCAAATGCAAACAATCGCTACATGCTGAACTATGTCAGAACGAATTTCGACAATCCATATTCGTCGACTGTTAGGGGCGTATCTGTCAACAACAAGCTTGAAGACAGCGAACACGCCATCATGTTGCGTACGCAGATCATGTTCTAACAATAAAGTCTCCTCGCAGCATTATTCAAGCCCGCCTCGTGCGGGCTTTTTTATGTCTCCAAAACTTCATCCATCCTTCATCCGAACGTCATCTCGCAGCGATAAATTGCCACTGTGTTCAGAAGACAAAGGAGATAATGATGTTGCAACAGATTGCTGCCGTTGAAAAACACCGCGAAACCCGCAAGCTGCACTACAGCCTTGCCCGTTCGCCCTCTGAAGTGGCTGAGGCGCAGCGGCTGCGCTACAAGGTGTTTGCCGAGGAGATGGGTGCTCGCTTGCCGGGACATGACGGACTCGATCGCGATGGCTTCGATGCTTTTTGCGAACACCTGCTGGTTCGTGACTACCAATCCGGGAAAGTGGTGGGTACTTACCGAATTCTCGATCCGCACATGGCCAACGAGGCCGGTGGTTACTACTCTGCAGGAGAATTCGATCTGACCCGCCTGCTGCATCTGGCCCCTTCCATGGTTGAAATCGGCCGCTCGTGCGTGCATCCGGATTATCGCAATGGTGCCACCATCAGTCTGCTATGGGCCGGATTGGCCAGTTTCATGCAGCAGAATGGTTACGAATACATGATCGGTTGTGCCAGTATCGGCATGGCAGATGGCGGACACAATGCGGCCGCTATCTACAATCAGATCAAAGGGCAATTCACGGCACCCGGCGAGTACCGCGCTTTCCCCCGTTGCCCGCTACCAGTCGATGCACTGAATCGTGACATGACGGTCACCTGCCCGCCTCTCATCAAAGGCTATCTGCGCGCCGGCGCCTGGATTTGCGGCGATCCGCACTGGGACCCGGATTTCAACACTGCTGATCTGCTGATGATGATGCCGATGTCAAGAATGAGCAAACGCTATGCCCATCACTTTCTGAAATAGTCCTGCATTCACGCATTCAAGACTCCTCGTTTGCCCGCATTTACTGCGGGCATTTTTTTCACTTGAAGGCAGGAATAGAATACTTGCATTCCTTGAATCGGAGACTGCCATGAACGACAAACAACTCGTCGCACAACACGCCGCCCGCGAGGTTCAGCATGGCATGCTGGTCGGTCTTGGCACCGGTTCGACCGCCAATTATTTCATCGAGGAACTGGCCCGCCGACAGGCCGAAGAAGGCCTGCGATGCACCGTCGTTGCCAGTTCGGTGGTCAGCACCATCAAGGCGCAGGAACTGGGATTGTCGCTAATTGCGATGGAGCACCTGTCTCGTATTGATGTATATGTGGATGGGGCCGATGAGGTCACACCCGACCTCACCCTGCTCAAGGGGCGCGGGGCCGATCTGGTTCGGGAAAAACTGCTGGCCCGTGCCGCCGACCGATTTGTCGTGCTGGTCGATCAAAGCAAGCTGGTGGGCCGGATTGGGGAGAAGTATGCCATCCCGGTCGAAGTCATCCCCTTTGCCTGGCAACTGGCCAAACGCAATCTGGAATCCATCGGCGGGCGCGGCGATTTGCGCCGCAATGCCAGCGGGGACGGACTGGCCGTCACTTCACATGGGAGTCTGGTGCTGGATATGACGTTCGATTCCGGCATGATTGCGGAATCGCTCGATCAGGCCATCAACGCCACACCGGGCGTGGTGGAGCATGGTATTTTTCGCGGGCTCGCCAGCACCGTGCTGATCGCCGGAAATGGCGAATTAGAAATTCGGCAACGATAGCAGCAGCGCAACAGATTAACCCGCAGTGATTCTTTAGCCCGCTTCCTAGAGTTGCGCGAGGATAGCCTCAACGTTGGAAACCTCGAACTTGCCGGAAGCCTCCACACCGAGATATTTCACCACACCGTCATCAACGATCATGCCGAAACGGAAGCAGCGCACGCCCATGCCGCCACCGGTCAGGTCGCGATCCAGACCCAGTTTCCTGGCATACTCGGCGCTACCGTCTGCCATCATGCGGATCTTGCCGGCAGCCTTCTGCTCACGGCCCCACGCGGCCATGACAAAGGCATCATTGACTGCCATACACCAGACCTCGTCCACCCCCTTGGCTCTGAGCGCGTCGATCTGCTCGACATATCCCGGCAGATGTCTGGCCGAACAGAGCGGCGTAAAGGCACCGGGCACACCGAAAATAACAATCTTCCTGCCCTTTACCATGGGCAGCACGTCAAGCTTCTGCGGGTTCATCGGGCAACCGTTGGCAGGGTCGAATTCGACACATTCGGTCAAGGTGCCTTCGGGCAGGGATTCTCCAACCTGGATGGTCATGATGCTTCCTTTCTTTTTCCTGATAAAATTAGTCAACTATTGCACAGTATAATCTGCGACAACAAAAAGGCAAACCACACTATGGAAAAATCCACAAAATTGCGCTGGGGCATCCTCGGCGCCGCCCGCGTCAACGAACGTCTGCTTCCGGCGATTGTCGAAGCACCTAATTCCGAATTGGTGGCCATTGCCAGCCGCCGTCCCGGCGCGGCGGCAGAGACCCTGCAGAAATATGGGCCGCAGGTGCAAGGCATCAGGATCTGCGAGCGGCTGGAGGACTTGCTGGAAGACCCCACCGTCGATGCCGTCTATCTGCCCATGGCCAACGAAGAACATGTCGCATGGGCGCTCAAGGCCATCGGCATGGGCAAGCACGTGCTGATCGAAAAACCGATGGCGCTGACCGTGGCCGATATCGAGGCAATCGAAGCCGCGGCGAACGAACGTCGGGTCAAGGTGATGGAAGGCTTCATGTACCGCTTCCACCCGCAACACGCCCGCGTACAGGAGATCATCCGCTCCGGCCTGATCGGCGAAATCCGCTCGGTACGTGCCAGCTACTCTTTCATGATGCGCCCGGCCCGGATGTACCGTCTGGCACGCGAGATCGACCAGGGCGGCGGCGCCATGTGGGACATCGGCCCCTACGCCATCCATTCCCTGCGACTGGCATTTGGATGCGAACCCGTCGCCGTCACCGCCATGGCCAAGTTCGTCGAAACCGGTGCGGATATCAGCGCCAGCGGGGTGCTGGATTTTAGCGATGGCCGGTACGGCCAGTTCGATATCAGTTTCGAACGCGCCCGGCGTTCCGAATACGAAATCACCGGCACGCTCGGTGGAGTCAAGTGCCACGCTGCATGGCAATTACCGGGGGATATACCCGTGGTGTCGTGGTGGACCGAAAGCGGACAGCAACAGGAAGAAAAACTGCCGGTGGCCAATCATTTCAATCTTGAAATCGAACATTTCAGCGACTGTGTGCTGAACGACAAGGTCCCCATGCTATCGATGGCCGATGCCAGGGCCAATTGCCGTGCGATTGTGGCCACCTTGCAGTCGGCCATCACCGGGGAAAGCATCCGGATAAGTTAAGTGCCTATTCGGCAGGCTCTGAGGCTATTCCCGCATCCGGCTGTGTTTCAGTTGCTCATAGCGACTGCGTATTTCGCTGAAACTCTTGTGCTGCACACTTCTCAGATGCGGCGTAACAAACGCCTGCAAGCGGGTTTGCAGCCGGATGGTGTTGTATTCCTGTCCGATCAGTGTCACCCCGTCGGTAATCAGTTTGAGAATCAGGAGTTCCTCCTGGGTCTTGGCATGGATGTTCTCGGCAATCGGAATGCACAGAAAATAAGCCATCAGAATGCCATATAACGTCGAGGTCAGCGCCACCGGAATGGTATGAAGAATCACGTCGGAATCCTTGATCCCGCCCAGCATCCCCACCAGACCCACGACCCCGCCGGCCACGCCGAATGCCGGAGCAAGCAGTGCCATGTGACGGAACACACGCTCGTGCTGGTTGCGTCGTTGCTGGAAGAAGTTGATTTCCGTATGCAGCGAATCACGCAGTTCATCCAGGCTGAACCCATCCACCAGCATGGAAAGCGCCCGCTCCAGAAACAATACGCTGGTCTGCTCGCCATCCTTTTCCAGCGCCAGCAACCCGTCCAGCCGGGACTTGATCGACAAATCCAGCAGCGAATCGACGATCTCTTCGCCGGTCGGGATGGCGGTCTGATAACTGTTGACCGCCACCTTGACTGCCGCACGGATGGCATTTTTCGGATAACTGATAAAGGTTGCCCCTATGGTGCCTGCCACGACCACCAGCAGCCCCTCGGCATTGAGCATCAGGTAACGGCCATCGCTGATCAGAAAAGTGCTGAACAGCAGCAGCGTGCAGATGACGATCCCCCATAGCGAATGGGTATGGTTTTTCATGGCTTGTACTCTTCACGGGTGATGACGATTTCTACCCGCCTGTTCTTCGCCTTGTTGGAGAGCGTGGTATTGGGTAGCGTCGGCTGGTAGGAGGCATGACCGATCACGGTAAACCGGCCGGGATCAAGTTTACCCTCGTCGATCAGATAGCGTGCCACCTTGGCTGCGCGCGCCGAAGACAATTCCCAGTTGGTCGGAAAAACCGGGCTGCTGATCGGAAAGTCGTCGGTATGCCCGGAGATTTCGATCTTGTAGTTGTTGGCGGCAATGATCCCGGAAAGTTGCTGCAGAAACGAGATCGCCTCCGGCTTCAGATCTGCCATCCCGAGATCAAAAAACAGGTTGCCGTGCACGCTGACCTTGATCGCATCATTATCCGTAAGTACCACGTCGATATTGCCCAGATTGGCTTCCTTCACCAGCTTTTCGCTCAACCTGAAAATTTCTTCGGAACTGATCGGCGCCTTGTCCGATTCCCTGACCGTGGCTTTGGCCAGTTCTGGCGGCAACAAAGCAGAGACCGGGGCATTCTTTTTGTGGAGGACCGATGCATCCCTTTCCGGCAACTTGGCAGCGTACATCACGGCAAACATCACCATCATCACCATCATCAGGTCGGACCACGGCACCGACCAGTGGGAAGGCAGGTCGATATTGCTTAGTTCTGCACCGCTCCAGCGGTTATGGGCGCTCCCGGGAAAGTCCGGATTACGGAGACCTTTCCCTCTGGTCTGGTCGCTTCCCAGCCCTCCAGCACCCCCGGTGGCCAGTCCGAATTCCGGCATGGCAATTTGTTGAGGCTCTAACAGCATGATGATCCGGCTCCTTGTTTGAAAAACCCGTCTTTTCACAAACCAGAAAAGACGATTCTTAAGACTTGGAGAGAGGCAGAAGCAAATACCGAGCCGCCTGCGGATACGCTATCAACTATTTGAATATATATGCTTTTATCCTGGCTGCATTAAAAATAATGCGATGAATGCCGGCCAGATCAGGAAAGATTGCCGGACGCCCCGGCAACAAGTTGCCGCAGCCTATGGGTCAAGAGCATGCTGCCGGCATTCTCCCCCAGGATTCAAATCAGGTCGCCAAGTAAGGAGGCTGGTTGAACAGACTACAATCCGCCGTGCTCAAGTGCATTCTGCAAGCCGGCCACCTGTTGCTGCTGCTCGGGGTTGAGCGGCAATGCTGATGCCTGGTCCAAAGAAGATCTGGCCGCCGTGGGTTGACCGCTGAGCAGATCATAGTAGGCATCGGCAATCCACACATCGGCATTACGGCTGAAATGTTTTTTGAGATAAGCGAGCGTGGTTTCGACTTCTTCACGTTTCTCTTCATAGCGGTGCGTATCCAGCAAATATTGCAATCGGCGGATGAGAAGCAATCCTTGTGGGCCGGCGCTACGGCTGATCTCGTATACCTTGTCGTACTCTTCCGGAGACAACGGCGGATTGCCGGCGACCCGGTTCCATTGCAGCAGTGTTTCGTTGAGTTGAATACGGGTAAACCAGTCGAACGGGTTGAGTCGATTTGCAGTCAATGCATGATCAAAAGCGATTGCGGGATCCATACCATAGAAAACCACGGCAAGCCGGTACTCACGTTGGGCTGAATCCATCCGCCAGGCCGCATACCCAGTAAATCCTGCAAGCAGCAATATTGCGGTGGCTAGTACACCTGACATAGCCTTACTTACTTCAATCCGTCTGTGTGCTACTGGCAATCCATGCAGCACCAAACCAGCAGAAATGATCGAAAGCAAAGCAGTAGCAGCATTCTGAAGGGGAAACTCGATCATCGAGTTAGTCATCACAACAACTAATCCAGCCAATCCAACCAGTAATTCTGGAGACATATCAAACTGCCGTTTCAGAAGTCGAAGAGTCTCGAATGCCAGCCATAAACCAATCGCAATACCAATCAGGCCAAAATCGTTAAGAAATTGCAGGTAGTCATTGTGTGCAGCACCTGCAAACAAAGTTCTGGCAGCGTTGGCTGCTCCTTGCGTCGCCAAATCAAAGTCCGGAAAGATAGCAAGATGTTTATCCTGAAAATCGGGGAACAAATAGGCAAAACTGCCAGCCCCGTTACCCAGCAACGGGTGCTGCCACCACATGTGCAGCGTGTCGTACCAGAATGCCAGCCTGGGCGTTAGTGAGCCACCATAACCATTCTGCCCACCCCACATCATCCAGACAGTCGTGGCCAGACCGAGCGGAACGGCAACAGCCAGCAACAGGGCGATTCTGCGTGATCGTTGCCTTAGCCAGATAAGTCCGAACAGACCGGCAACCACCGGCAATACCAGAAATTCGATCTTGCTGTTGTTCTGCCAGAACAGGTAAAACAGGATCCAGCCCGATAATGCAATGCCCAACCCCCGCTGCCAAACGGATTGCCAGCGCAGGGCCGTGGCTCCGATGACAAAAGGCAACGACAGCAGCAGAAACTCGGTAACGAAGTTCTCGTTAAAAAAACCGCTCCACTTGCCAGGCAGTGCATAGTGCAACACCATCACGGTTGCCGCCGCAGCCGAAACCGCCAGCAACAAGTGTTGCCGATCAGTTTGCGCCGGTGCGTTTTTGATGTACGTAAAAATGACCCAAAGTGGCAGCCAACACAGCAAAAACAGCGCGCCGTGCAGCGGATCGGGTGACCAGGTCAGCGACAGCGCTGCATAGGCGGTGAACACCCCCAGCCCGACATCGATGCGGTCGATCAGGATTTCCCGGTTACGAAAAAGGCGGATACCACGCATCAGCAGAATTGCGGCCGCCAAGGCCAGAACCAGCACCCAGCGCATGTCGAGCCCCCGCCCCCAGGAAATCAGGGATGCAAAAACCATTGCGGCAAAAAGAACAGCGGACATCTATTCGCACTCCAGAAATCTGTTGATGGTACCAAATTAACGTATTAATCAATGAAAAAAGGGCGGCTTGCGCCGCCCTCGTAACTTAAATAATCAGGATGCTCTTCAGGAACCCAGGTTAAAGTCAGCAGCAGTCAATGCTAAAGCCGCTGCCACATCGACATGGGCAAACTTGGTAATGGTTCCGCCACCAGCGAGGCCATTGCTGTCGTAATACAGGTCACCGGTAGCAGTGTCGACAGAAATGCATGCTCCACCAGCCGAACCACCGGTACCGAAATCAATACCTGCAAGTTGGCCACCAACATTGCCGGTGAGGCCGGTAAAAATCGCCTTAGACAACACGATATCATCTTCAAACGAAGTGAAATCCAGAATATTGTCGACGTTGGTCGTGGCGTTGAGCGCGGTATCGAACACAAAAGTATCGTCACCGGCATTCCCGATCAGACGGTCATTCCCCGCCCCACCGTAGATCGTATCGTTACCGGCATTGCCGAACAGAATGTCGTTGCCGGCCTCGCCATAGATGGTGTCGTTAGCCTGGCCGCCGATCACGACGTTGTTACCGCCATTGCCGTTGATGACCAGATCATTCTGAGCCAGATTGGCATTTACCCGGGTGCTTGCGTTGTTGGCATTACCGGCCGCATCCAGATTGAGGCTCACGATCTCGATCCCGCTGTCGTTGGCATTCAGCACGAACATGTCGTTCTTGAGAGTGCTGGTGAACAGCACCTCGTCCGTCCCCAGGCCTCCAGTGATGGTTTCAGCGAGTCCGTGATCGCTTCCCTTGCCGATTATCAGGGTATCGTTGCCATCGCCGGCATCGATGTTATCCGCGAGTTTGGTCCCGGTAATGGTATTGTTGCCATCGTTACTCGTGATGTTCAGCGCAGTAGTCACGGCCGATGCATCCACCGACAAGTCGACATCGGATTGCGCATCAGGGTCGCCATCGTTGTTGGAGAACAGGACAACATTCTCAATCCCCACCATGCTCTTGTTCAGCACCAGATTGCCTGGGCCGGCATCCTGGAACAGCAATGTATCGTTGCCAAGACCACCGTTGATCGTGTCATCGACAGGTGTAAAGACAGGCGCTGCTACCGTACCGGATTGTGTGACGCTGACATTGTATTCATTCGCATAGGTCACAACGAAGGTATCGTCACCCGCACCGCCGCTCAGAGAATCCTTGCCATAACTGCCATTGATGAGATCGTTGCCAGCACCCCCGCTGATGGTGTTGTCACCCCAGTTGCCCATGATCAGGATGCCATTATCAATTCGTTCCTGGTCAGTTACTGCAGTGATTGCCGCAGCATTGATGCTGTTATTGACGATGCCGCTATTGTCAAATGTATCAGCCACCGCATCATAGGTGCCCAAGATAACAGCTTCGATTCCGGCACCAGCCTTTAACGTCAGGGTACTGGCCACGGTTGCGCCACCAAACACCACCGTATCGATGCCTGACCCACCCACTGCAGTGACGCCGGCACCGGACGAGATCAACAGCAGATCGTTACCGGCCCCACCGTTAATATTGTCAGCACCACCGCCACCGGTAATGGTATCGTTGAAGGCGGTCCCGGTAATGGTGTTGCCCCCTGCATTACCCGTAATTGTCAGTTTATTACTGAGGTCGGAAGCATTGACGCCATTGACCAGTGCTTTGGAGCCCAGATCGACGGACTCGATCCCGATCGTATTACCGTCGTTCAGAAGCACCGTCCCTGCACCCCGAATGCTGACCGTGTCGTTCGTGCCTTCGCTGTCAAAGATGACATCCTCGGCGGTGAAATCTGCCTGCGCAGAAATGACATAAGTGTCATCACCTGCTCCGCCGGCTGCCACATCCCCTCCAGCACCGCCGTCGATGACGTCGTCACCGTCCCCACCGACAATGAAGTCATTGCCGGCACCGCCGTTGATTGTGGTTGCTACAGTCAGGCTTCCAGTAATCTCATCGTCGCCGGCGCCACCATTTAAAGTATCGTTGCCGCCATTGCCATCAATCACATCATTCTGCGTGGAACCGGTGATCAGGTTGTTACCCGCGTTGCCAGTGATGGTTAGTCCATGCGTGACAGCCGCAGCATTCACATTTAGGGCAGTAGTGCCGGTTGTGACGGCTGTAGCACCAGAGCCGGTGCCGATGGTGATGTTTTCGATATTGGTGGTGTTGGTATTGGTCAGCGTCAGAGTTTGGCCAGCCGTAGTGCTGGTGAAACGGATTTCGTCGGTGCCCCCTGCGCCATCCATGACGGTTGTTGATGCTACCAATGCCGGACTGTCAATACGGATGACATCATCCCCAGCCGTAGATACAAGAACATTTGTACCTGCAGTCGGCTTAACGGTCTGGGCTAAAGTGGTCTTAGTGAGAATTGCCATGTTGTATCGCTCCTTATGTTTCCAGATTCATCGATTAGCGGAACCGCCCGCCCACACTGTTATTTCTTGCGGCCCGGCGCGCTGCCAGACCCACAAACTGCAAAAATGCTCGTGAAAAACATAACACGAACATCCTAAAAATTCAAAAACCGAACAACCAAAAAGGGTGGGCTGACGCCCACCCTTTACTTGCATCTCCTACAACCCAACTATTACTGAGTCAGAACACCAGTAGTTCCAGCCGCGGAATTCGGGCAGGCTGGCTGAGCCCAAGCATCCCAGTAGGTTTCCGTGGGTTGCCCTGACTTAAGGATCAATTCATCCCCGTCCGTAGCACCAGTCAATTTTGATACCGCATTGCCCGCTGCATCAAAGTTGACCGTAGTGATACCAGTGCCTGGACCAGCAAGGCCACCAGTTTGCTGTGCGCTTGGAGTCATCCCTAGTTCAGTGCGGACATTCCAAGCAAAAATGTGGTCAGCACATGATGTGTCGCCAGACACACCAATCGCACCAACTTTCTTGCCGGCCTTGTAAACAGCCAAACCACCACCGAACACGTTCACACCGCCGATTCTGGAACCAACAAGCGGGTCGTTTGCCTTACCATAGTTAGCCGGGTTGCCTTGATAGGCGCGGGAAGCATCAACCGGATTGCTGTGTTGCAGACCATACAGGCTACCGTTCTTGACCGCATCCCACAGATTGGCGGTGGAGATCGCATAGGCATCCAGGCTGAAAGCATTAGCGGTATTTGCTTTCTGTGCAGAGATCACGCGGCTGCCCAGCCACTCACTGTTACCAGCATTTGCGCCGGGCACACCATTTGTATATACAGCGCATACCTTGCCAGTTTCATCCACGGCAGTAACCCAGAAGTTTAAGGGGTAACCAGCATCATTACCTGTAGCTGCTGCTGCCAGAGCAGCAGTTTTGATAGCTGTATAGTTCAACTGACTGCAATCTGCAAAAGAAGACTGAGCCGCAACCGCCAGAGCACCCGCAACGGCAACTTTCATCAGAGTATTGATTTTCATTTAATTCTCCCAAACAAGGTTGAAGATATTTACAAAACAGGCGCCGGACAGCACGCCGGGAAACAACATTACAGCATCACCTAGCCACGTGAGCGTGTCGAATCCTAACTCACCAAAACTCACAGATGACTCACAACAAAACAATAAATGAAATATTTATTCAAACCCTGCCAGGGTTCCGTCGGGCGGTTTGCAGCCCCCCCCCCGGGAAGGCTACCCCATAAACGAATATTCCCATTCTATTTCAATGCCTTGCCTGTCAGCACAGTATAGCGCGTCAAAATTTCCGGCGTATCCGGGATGCGCTCCAGCGCCCGGTTATAGAGCGATTCTGCGTCCTTGCTGCGACCGTTGGCGACTAGCACCGAAGCAATTTCGATCATGATTTCGCTGAAAACCTTGCGCAGTTGCTCGCGCTTGCGTCCGTACTGGTTCAGGCTGTTGTCATGACCGAGAAAATCCCCGTGGTACATCTCCAGCGCTTCATTGGCCACCCTGATCAGTTGTTCCGGCTCGGATGTCGCCCCGCTCTGGTGACGATGCAGGCTGACCAGCCGGTTAAGTGCCCAAACGTCGATCCAGACGATGTGATGGTTGATCGAAGCCAGTCCAGCCTGCACATACACGGCACGATCCATGCCCAGCATTTTGCGCAGGCGATATAAAGTGGTGTCGAAGGCCTTGTCGCCATAATCGGCATCGAGCTCCGGCCACAGCGTCGCAATCAGTCGCTGCTTGGGAATATCGCGTCCACCCAGGGCAATCATGAGCTTGAGCAGTTCAAGCGGCTTGCCCTGCCCCTTGGCCGAGGTGGGAACCGGCACGTCTTCCTGCAGCACGGCAAAGCGCCCCAGGGTAAGAATCCGGACCGGCCAGGGCCAGTCGGGAATATCGATCGGAGGAGACTCGGGCATGACACCGGCCTGACGGATGATACGGCGCACGAAATCCACTTCGATCTTGTGCCGGAGTGCGAGCATGCACAGCTTGCCGAGAAAATCCCTGGCCAGCCACGGGCTGGAGAGATAGTTTTCCTTGCGGGCCATGGCAAAGGCGCGCTCGAGATGGACGAGCCCGGTTTCGCGACTGCCGTTCTCGATTTCGTACCAGGCCTGGGTGATGGTGATGAAGTGGTCTAACAGCCGGCTGCCGGAATGGCCTAATTGTTGCTGCGCCTGCTTCAGGTGCTTGTGGGCCTCGCGCGGGTAGCCGAGCGTGAGCATCGGATAAACCAGCGAAGCGTGAAGAAACGCCGAACCCCAGTTGATATGACTGTCGCGCGTAATCTTGAGCGATTCTTCAAAATGCGAACGCGCCTCCCCGAACCGGTTTTGGGTCAGGTTGTTCCAGCCCGCAATAAAATGGTATTGCACCACTTCGAACGGGGTGATCTGGTCGAGATTCTTCTCCACTTCATCGAGTATTTGCTGTGTCCGGATGAAATCGCTGTTTTCGGTGGCCGCATAGCCCCCGCAAATCAGGATACGGCTGCGCAGCACTACCGTGGCCTGCGGCGGCAGCAGTGCCAGTGCCATTTCGACGTGATTGAGAGCTCGGGAATATTCCCCCCCGTGGAGGCCGCACATGGCCTGCAGATTGTGCCAGATCACCCGGTCACGCAATGGGGCGTTGGCGGCGGGGGATAGAATGCCCTTGATCAGCATGCGTGCCTCGGGGGTGGAGCCACTCCAGGAATAGTAGCGGACCAGTGGCAGCGCAGCGGCAATCTTCCGGCCCGGATCCGTCTGATGGTGAATGACGGCTTCGAGCAGGCCGGCACATAGAGGCACCAGCGGATGATCGGGCTGGCGCAAGAACACGGGCACCAAACCATATTGCGCCACATGCTGACGGGCACTACCCGACAAGGCCATTTCAAATGAAAACAGCATCTCGAGACGCTCTATCCAGACGTCCATTGTGGTGTAGTCACGGGCGTGCTGACTGAAGGCATCCACCGCACCGGCCCAGGCCAGGGCCAGCCCTTCGACATCCCGGGCCTGACTGAATTGTTCCCATGCCCGGCAGAAATACTCATAGCCTTGCGCGGGCGTAGCCGCCGCATTCAGACAGCAACCCTGCGCAAAATTAAGCCAAGGGGAAACCAAAATCACCGACGCCGGAACGCGCTTAAGCCAATCGGCCAGCAGCACCATGTTGTTTTCAGCAGAAAACCGGGTCAGCCGACCGGCTACATGGGCGGAAAGCCTGTCCCAGTTATGCGATTCCGCCAGCAGGGTGACCATGATGGTTTCGTCTTCCAGCGTGGACAGAAGGGGCTGCGCCTGCTGACACAGCCTGGCGATCCTTTCCGGTGAAAGCAGGCTCGCAGCGCGGGATACGAGAAAATCCCGGAACAGCGGCAGAAGACGGTATCTGCCATCATTGCCCGAAACCTGCTCGACAATCAGGGTACGTTGCGCGAGCAGGGACAACTGCCGGCCGGCCTGCGGGTTGCCTGTCAGCTTGATGGCCTCATCGGAGCCGAGAGCCGGCAGCATCACCGTTTCCAGCAACAATGCCCGGTCTTCGTCCGGCATCGGCCCGAAAATTTCGGTCTGCAGATAATCCTGCAGCAGATGCTGGCCATCCAGCTGGCCGCTGCATAGAAGTTTTGCGTACTGGGTCAAACCCGTGATCCAGCCCCCGGCTTTTTCAATGGCGGCTTCGCGGCACTCGGGGGACATTCCGGGAAAAAGGACATCCAGCACGGCGGTCGATTGTGAAGCGGACAGGCGGAAAGCGGATTGATCCAGCAGAGTGATGTCTCCATGTGCCACGGCATGCGCCAGAGCCGGCGGCGGGTTGTCGCGGCTGATCAGCCACAATTGGCATGATGATGGGCATTCCTGTACAGCCGCACCAAGAATCTGCCAGAACGAGGCATCGGGCCTGACCATGTTGCAGTCGTCCACGACGATAGCAAACGCTGAAGCCAGCCCGGAAAACGCCTGTCTGAAATAGCGTTGTGCGAACGCAGATAGATCATCCGGATCGTCTGACGTCCACGCCGGAAGGCTGTCGGCAGCCAGTACACCGGATTCGGCCAGCGCCAGGGCAAAGTAATGAAAGAAGCTGGCAGGTTCATGGTCGGTGGCATCGGCCCGATACCAGACATGCGGGATATCACTCGTCTTCAGGTGCGTTGCAACCGCCGTGGTCTTGCCAGAACCCGCCTGGCCGCACAGCCATGCACTGGTGCCGGCCGCGATGACCGCGCGCAACCTGTCATGATTCAGAGCAACGCAGGGCGCTTTGAATTGCGGAGATGAAATTTTTCCAAAACCTGACACGTCAATCGCTCTTCAAAAATTGTTACATTTGTTATGGCGCATCTTCATCTGCATCAAGCCAGCCCAGCCTCCGGATGGCCGCATTTCTGTCACAGTTCTGCGCCTGATTTGACTATACCAAATCAAATCCTTCATCACAGGTTAGTAACAGTTACATGGCTGCAGACCACCCGAAACAAGAAAGGCAAATCAGGACAAGAACATGCGCTTTATTAGAACGCATACTAACAGATTAGCCACTTATTACATATGGATTAGCGTTCAGATCTTTGGTTCTTTTTGCGCATTGGTAATCCGCTGGAGTATGCTATCGATACGAAGACGCCGGCAACCCCGGAATCCTGACTTAATTCAGCAATCACTATCAGGAGTTTAGATATGAATGTCAGACAACAAATCATCGCCACATTGCTTGCATTGGCCAGTTCGGCCGCCTGGGCCGGGTATGCCTGCCCGCCTGAAAGCAGCACTTCGGGCGGATGGACGCCTCTGGAATGCGTGCAGGCCAAGAAGCCGGTTTGTGCAGATTGCGGCACGGTGGAATCGGTCAACATGGTTGAAACCGAGGATGCTTCCGGTCTGGGCGCCGTAGCCGGCGCCGTGGCCGGCGGGGTGCTCGGCAATCAGGTAGGCAAAGGGAAAGGCAAAACCCTGGCAACGGTCATCGGTGCAGTCGGCGGCGGCGTTGCCGGACATTACGGCGAAAAGTATCTGCGCAAGAAAACGCGCTGGGATGTCGTGGTTCTGATGGAGGAAGGCACACACCGTACGGTCAGCTATGATGAGGCCCCGGACCTGAAGGCCGGCGACAAGGTCAAGGTCAACGGCAACAGCCTGACCAGACAATAATCTGGGCAATAAAATAATGGCGAGGGTAACCTCGCCATGAAATATCGAAAGGCGCCCTCAGGGCGCCTTTTTATTGATGTACTGCAATTATGGCTGCTCTGATCTTTCTCTTCTGATTCGGAAATAGACGAAAATCGCGATCAGCAGACCCAGCAGACCGACCCCTGCACTAGCCACCAGGGCCAGATTATTCTTCACAAAATCCATCAGGCCGGATGGCTGGGACGGTGGCGGAACGTCTTTCTGTGCCAGCATTTTGTTCTTGATCTCCAGCAGTTGCTTCATCTTCTGGACCTGCTTTTCGAGCATTTCCCGCTTTTCCGTCTGCTCCTTGATCATCTTGTCCTTGGCAATGGCATCTTCCTGCAGCGCCGTCAGCTGCTTGGCAAGTTCGGCCTTGCTGACCTTGCCATCAAAGCCGCCGCCTTCCGTGCCCACCTTGACGACATCACGCGGATCCTGCGGCTTGGCTGCAGGTTTCTGGGCGGATGTGGCCACCTTACCCTTAATATCCTGCTCCTGAGGTTGCTGGGCAGAAGGGTTTTCGACCCGAACCTGGGCCGCCAGACCAAGCCTGTAAGCCTCCCAGTCAGCCGTCTGGATCTGGACTTCCTTGCGCGCCTCTTCCGGACTCGTGACCAGATACTGGGCCATGGTAGGAACATGCAGCTTGTGCCCCGCCTTGAGCCGGTTGATGTTGTTGCCAATAAAGGCATTCTTGTTCTCGACAAAAATTCCGACCAGTATCTGCTCCAGGGTCACCCCGTCAGCCCGGTATCTGGCCGCGATGCTGCGCAGCGTATCGCCTTTCCTGACCAGATAGTCTGGACCATTTCTGACTGTCTTTTCGTGGGCAGATGGTTTTGCCGGCTTGACTTTGGCCGTCACAATTTTTGGCTCCGCCGTTTTGACCGGTTCCGGTTTCACGGGCGCCGGCAGCTTCACAGCTTCCGGCTTTAATGGTTCCGGTTTCACTGGCGCAGGTTTAGGTGCTTCAGGCTTCGGCAGCTCGGCCCTGGGCATCTCAGGTTTCGCTTCGGCCTGCTTCGGAGGAGCAACCGGTTGCGGCTTAACAGGTTCCGGAATAATTGATGCGCCGGCATTTCCGGGAACTTCGGTAATCGTGACTTTGGACTTCTCGATAACGGCCGCAGGCACCAGCTCGGCTGGAGGCGGGGGTGGGGGCGTCGGAGCTGGCGCAGGCGCTGCAACCGGCTCCGGCAATGGTTTCTGAACGGGAACCTCGACCGGCGGGGGCAAATTCACCACCTGCGGTTTTTCAGCCAGCACAGGCAGATTAGGCACCGTGGAGTATTCGCGCATCGATTGCCCGGTCGCCCACTCAAGCTGCACCAGCAGATCCAGGAAAGGCGCCCCGTGCGGTTGCGGAGAACTCAGTCGCACCACAGGGGTACCATCCGCGCGTTTGGCCAGATCGACTTTCATCGAGGCCATGGCCGGGACGAAAGTGATCCCCTGTTCGGCATACACTTCCGCCGGAGCGATATGCGCCGACAGCGAGGCCATTTCTTCCGGGCTGGCCGTGTAGCGTATTTCGGCGCTAAAAGGCTCGCCCAGCTTTGACGTCACTGTCAGTCCGCCGAGTTTCGCGGCGTATGCCGAAGCTGGCGCAAGGGCCAGCGAACATGCGAGTATCAGTGATCTGATCTGAAATCTATTCACAAAGCCATCCTAATCATCATGCCATGACCTGCCGATACTACCCGGCATTCGGGAGACAGGTCGAACAGCGGGTTTGAAGTCGAATTAGACCATAAACGATTCGTTTTGGGGCTATCTGTCATGCAAAGCGCCCTAGCCTTTGCATGCACGAAACAGCACCCAAAGGAGGCTAGCCTGCCTGCAGACTGCGCTGCCGCCTTGCCTCGTAAAGACAGATCCCGCTGGCCACCGAAACATTGAGGCTTTCGACCGCACCGAACATGGGGATGCGCACCAGTGCGTCACAGGTTTCGGCGGTCAGGCGGCGCAGACCGGTGCCTTCAGCCCCGAGTACCAGTGCGATCGGACCTTCCAGCCGGGTCGAAAACAGATCGCCTTCCGCTTCGGCGACGGCACCGACCAGCCAGACTCCGGCTTCTTTCAGTTCGCGCAAAGTCCGTGCAAGATTGGTGACAGCGATAAACGGTACACTTTCCGCCGCCCCGCAGGCCACCTTGCGCACCGTTGCATTCAGCCCGGCAGCCCGATCCTTCGGTGCGATCACGGCGTGCACCCCCATGGCATCGGCCACGCGCAGACAGGCCCCGAGGTTGTGCGGGTCCTCCACGCCATCCAGCACCAGCAGAAACGGCGGCTCATCCAGAGATTCCAGAACGTCGTGAATGTCGAGATACGGAATCGGGGTGTCCTCCACACGCGCCAGCACACCTTGATGCCGGCCGTTGCCGGCCATGCCGTCCAAACGAGCACGCTCCAGTTGCATGACACGCAGATTCTTTTCCTTGGCCAGCGCCAGCAAATCCTTCATCCGGGCGTCGCTGCGCTCCTTGTCCACGCAGATTTCCTGCACTCCCTGCGGGTTCTGCCGGATGCGGCTCAATACGGCGTGAAAGCCGAAAATAATGCGCGCTTCGCTCATTTCCTCTTTTTACCTTTCTTGTTGTTCTTGCTTTGTGCCGCCGCCGTCTCGACCAGTTCGTCCAGCACGAAGTCGATCTTGCTGCTTTCCATGTCCACCCTCGCCACCTTGACACGTAGCCGGTCGCCAAGGCGATATGCCTTGCCTGATCGTTCTCCGGACATGACGTGACGAACATTGTCGAAATGGAAATAGTCGTTGCCCAGTTCGGTGACGTGCAGCAAACCTTCGACATAGATGCCATCCAGTGCCACAAAAAGACCGAATCCGGTCACACCGCTGACGGTGCCTTCGAAACTTTCTCCGATCTTGTCCTGCATGTAATAGCACTTGAGCCAGCTCACCACATCCCGCGTCGCATCATCGGCACGACGTTCGGTCATCGAACAGTGCATCCCTAGCGCAGCCCAGTCGCCAACCTTGTATTTTTTACCCTCCAGCACGGACTTGATGGCCCGATGGACCAGCAGATCCGGGTAGCGACGAATCGGGGACGTGAAATGAGTGTAGGACTCGTAGGCCAGCCCGAAGTGACCGACATTGTCCGGGCTGTAGACCGCCTGCTGCATGGAGCGCAACAGGACCGTTTGCAGCAGTAACTCATCCGGCCGGCCCTTGATCCGATCCAGCAACTTGCAGTAATCCTTGGCATGTGGCGCATCTCCGCCGCCCAGGGCGAAGCCGAATTCACTCATGAACTGGCGCAGCTTTTCCAGTTTTTCCAGTGTCGGGCCTTCATGAATGCGGTACAGCACCGGTTGTTTGTGTTCAAGCAAAAAATCGGATGCACAGACGTTGGCCGCCAACATGCATTCCTCAATCAGCCGATGGGCCTCGTTACGGATAACGGGGTCGATGCGCTCGATCTTGCCCTGATCATTGAACACCATGAGGGTTTCCATGCTTTCAAACTCGATCGCCCCACGTTTCTCGCGCGCATTCACCAGCACCTGATAAAGCGTGTAAAGGTGGTTGATGTGAGGCACCAGCCAAGCGTATTCACGCGCCACCTCCCCCTCGGGGTTGACGATCATGTCATAGACCTTGGTGTAGGTCATGCGCGCCTTGGAGCGCATCACGGAAGGATAGAACTTGTAGCGCTTGATCTCGCCCTTGCCGTCGATCTGCATGTCACACACCATGCACAGACGCTCGACATCGGGATTGAGCGAGCACAAACCATTGGACAGGGCTTCGGGCAACATGGGAATGACGCGACGTGGAAAATACACCGAATTGCCCCGCTCATAGGCATCCTTGTCCAGCGCATCGCCGGGCTGTACATAAAAGCTCACATCGGCGATAGCCACCACCAGCCTCCAGCCCTTGCCCTGCGGCTCGCAGAACACGGCATCATCGAAATCCCGCGCGGTTTCGCCATCAATCGTCACAAGCGGAAGATCGCGCAGATCGATGCGGCCCTTCCAATCCGATTTCTGTACCTCGGGCTTGAATTTTTCTGCCAGCTTGGTCGCCTCCGGAGAAAACTCGTAGGGCAACTGATGTTTTCTCAAGGCAATCTCGATCTCCATGCCCGGATCGGCATAGTTACCGAGAATTTCCACCACCTTGCCGATGGGTTGCGCGTAAACCGAAGGCTGCTCGATAAGTTCGACCATGACCACCTGACCGGCACCGGCCTTCATGTCCTGCCCGGGCGCAATGAGGATATCCTGATTGATGCGCCGGTCTTCCGCCGCGACCAGCACGACTCCGCGCTCGCGAATCAGCCGGCCGACCAGCCGTTTGTTGACTCGTTCCAGCACCTCGACTATCTTGCCTTCGGGCCGTCCGCGACGATCCAGTCCGGCACGCCGCGCCATGACACGGTCACCGTGCAACACCTGCGACATTTCCTTGGGCGACAGGAACAAGTCCTCTCCTCCCGCATCTGGAATCAGAAAACCGAAGCCATCAGCGTGGCCCTGCACCCTCCCCGCCACCAGATCGAGCTTCTGCGCGATGCAAAGTGCCCCCTTGCGGTTACGGATGATCTGTCCGTCACGCTCCATTGCCCCGAGGCGACGGCTGAATATCTCGTGCTCCTGTTTTTTGATCTGAAGAAGTTTGTAGAGATGCTCGACACTGACGGGCGCACCTTCCGCCTCCATGATCTCCAGTACATATTCGCGACTGGGCAGAGGATTGGCGTAATTAGCCGCTTCTCGCCTTGCGTGAGGGTCACTTCCGCGGCGTGTTTTTTTCGTTGACAAAATCGGTCTTTCCTATAAAATTCGCGTCTCTTTCGAGCCCAGATGGCGGAATTGGTAGACGCGCTAGTTTCAGGTACTAGTATCGAGAGATGTGGAGGTTCGAGTCCTCTTCTGGGCACCAAGTCATTAATTATTAATGACAATAAAGCAATTATCCCCTTGGCTGTCACCCCTGCGTGACATTAACAGCTCAGGGGATTTTTTGTTTTAGCCCACAAGTTCGTTTATCAAAACACGGAAGCAAATACTACTTTCGCGCCGAAATGCCTGTCCCCAACCTAACAAGCTGAAAATTATTGACAGCCTTTGCACCTGGACAGGCTTGAGGTTTTAAGACTGTCCGTCTGCACGCAGTCAAGCACATGAGCAGACTGACGAACCGTGGTTCATCCCTTTTATGCAATCAACTTCCAGAACAGGCTGTGATTCTACCATCCATCCCAAGGTTCTCTTATGAAACCACTGTGAAATCTGTGTCAGTCTAACGGCACCTACCATGCCGGGCTTACTGTGCCGAAATGCCCCGCGAACCAAAAAACTCCTGCATCAGGAAATCCTCCAGACCGCTGTTGTCCTGCAAGCGTGCGGACAGAACTACCACACGTCCCAGTCGGTAGGAGTCCCAGTTAAAATCACCGTCATAGTAGCGGCGAATAATCTCGATCATTTTGCGAATGACCGCTCTTCCGATATCGCCGTTTTGTCCTGCTTCAACCTGATAAACCTCCCGGTGGGAATAACTGAATTCATTTTTCCATCCACGGAATGCAAACGTTGCAGTCCGGTTATCCATGCTCAGTATCTGAAATATGCCGTTGGTCCCGGAAGGCGGCGGGTTACGTCTGAGGCTGGCATTACTGGCCGCCTCCTCCGACCGTTCACGCTCTCTTGCGATGGCTTCTTCATTGACACTCGCGGCATCTTCCCCGCTCATGCGACGCTTTTCCCTGACGGCATTCAGATACGAAGCCATATCAGGAAATCTGCCCGGATCAAGCGGTGCAGGTGCGGAAGTTGCAGGTTTGGGCGGCACTGGCGCAGAAGGGATGATGGGCTCTGTGCCCGTCGTGATGGGAATCTTGGGCTCTTCCGGAGTCCGTTCCACCGGAACCGGTGGTTTTCTTCTAGGAAGGGGTCGTACCGGAGGGGGCGGTGAAACCGGTTCTGTCATGGCAACTGGTGGGGCCACGGGGTGAGACTGATGTGTGTTCAAATGCACGGTAATGGGTTGTGGCGGTTGCGCTTTCGGACGGTCGGGATTAAGCAAATCAAGCAGTCCCAACAAGAAGAGTGCCAGCACATGCACCAGCAATGACAGAAAAAGCGCGACCGCGGCATTGCGGTCAATGCGTACTTCAATATAGGGGCAGCCTTGGAAGGAATTCAGGAACAAGATTTTGCGAACATTCCCCGGTAACGGGGGTTGGAAAAATACGCCCCGGTACAAACACACCGGAAGCACTTCTTAGCCCTCATCGCCGGTTCAAAGAGCAGATCTTCAGTCATTGGCCGGTCAGTGGTAACACTCGTTCTGCATGCGCGTATATTCTGCCTGGGTATCCAGCGCATTCTGCTCGGCATAGACCTCGCCAAGAAACCTGTCCCTGACATGCTGGACAAAAACCTGTCCGAGGATTTCCATGTATTGTTTTGCCGCAAAAATCGTGGGGAAGTAATAGATCTTCCCATTGAACTTCTCATCGATGGACTGTTTGATCTGGTCGACATGGTGATTGACGTAATCCTTGTAGATCGCCACATGATGCATTTCGTGTGAAAAGATTGCGTTGTAGATGCAACTTCCCCGCGGGATTTCCCTGTCCATGTAAACATTCATCGTACTGTACCCGACAGTCAGTTTCAGCGCGGGCCTTGCACATACCCCCTTGCCGTCGGGGAGCAGAGCAAAATTGGGTTCGAGTTCAGATACAAAAAGCGGCTCAGCAGAGGTCAGGCCACCTATCGATCGGTCGATACCGTTATACAGGCCCGCCATGACCGCCATATCCTCCGTCGTGCTTTTCGACTCGTCGATTTCGATTCCGGCAATCGATACCTTGACTTCATTCGGTAAAGACGGAGCGATTCTTGAGCACGCAACTTCGAAGGAGGTTTCGTCAGCAGAAGTCGCCCCACAAAAGAACATAAGAAAAATCAATAAAAACATCTGCCTAGTATTCATTGAAATTCTATCGCTCATCGTCGCCATTTGCCCTGTTGTATCTATACTATGCTTTAATATGCATGAATCAGTCTGAAAAGTGGGATTCAAATGCAATTTTTCAAAGCTGACAAAAACAAGTACCTCGATGAATTTGATGAAGAGCAGCGCTTGTATGATGCTGCCGCCAAAGAATTCGACGACGGTGAATCGCACCCGGAACTACGTGCCAAGGTTCTCGCAGAAGCATATGGCAGCATGGAATTCGCTAGAACGAATTTTATTGAACTCCGCTTGCAGATGCTATTGAAAGAAAAAGAATCCGGCACGACAACAGAAACTGCAAATACGGAAATTCTTCCGCCCGAATTACCTCAAACCGAAGTCGCCCGAGAAGAAAAAACAGAAAAACTCGCACCGATTTCCATCTCGGCAGAAACCCCTCCGGCAAGTCCTGCAATCCAGCCGCTTAACAGAAAGAAAATTGGCGGCTATTTGTCCTTGATCAATGGTCTGATATTTATTGTGATCGGACTCCTTTACCTGTCGGTTGGAGGTATTGGCCGAGGATTAACCGTGCTGACTCTGGGTGTCGTAGTCTTTCTCGTCGGAGCGGTACTGATAAAACCGTTCGGCAGGAAACACTAAACCAGCCTATGCCAGGGAAAATCCTGTCCGGGATTCAATAACCCGCCACATATAGCCAATCGAAATTTCAAACACCCGGCAGCGTCCATAAAAGCGCGATTCCCGAATGAAATCATGCTGCTTGAGCATGATACAATCCTCCCCCTTTATGACTTCGCCACGCCTCTACAACAAACTCGCCATTATTGGTGTCGGCCTCATCGGAGGTTCGGCGGCGCTTGCCATGCGCCAGGCCGGACAAGCCGGCCAGATCGTCGGCGTTGGTCGTGATCATGCTGCATTGGAGCAAGCTGTCCATCTGGGTGTCATTGACAGAGCAAGCACACTGGAAGACGCTGTCCACGATGCCGATCTCATCCTGCTGGCCACCCCGGTCGGGCAGTTTCCCGAACTGATGCGTCGAATGGACGGCCTCGTTCCCCCGCATGCCGTCATTACAGACGCAGGCAGCACCAAAGGGGATGTCGTGGCTGCGGCACGACTGAATTTGCCGACCCGGTTGCCACGCTTCGTCCCCGCCCATCCTATTGCAGGCGCCGAGAAAAGCGGCGTAGGTGCCGCCCGTGCCGAACTTTTCATTGGCAAGAACGTCGTGCTGACTCCCTTGGCTGAAACCGATGAGGATGCCATTCGCAAGACGACCACATTCTGGCATGCGTGCGGCGCCAACCTCGCTGAAATGTCGGTCGAGGAGCATGACCGGATTTTTGCCGCCGTGAGTCATCTGCCCCATTTGCTTGCTTTCGCACTGGTCGATGACATCGCGAAACGTCACAATGCAGAAAAAATACTGGGTTTTGCTGCGGGAGGCTTTCGTGATTTTTCCCGCATTGCCAGCAGTTCACCCGAAATGTGGCGTGACATCAGCCTAGCCAACCGGGACGCACTTTTGACTGAAATTGATGCCTATCAGACCGAACTGTCACTGATCAGAAAGATGCTGAATGAAGGTGATGGCAGTGCACTGGAAGCTTTATTCCAGAATGCACAGACCGCCCGCAACGCCTGGATCAAGAACACACCAGAAAAGAAAAATTAACCGATGGAAACCCTTAAACTCTCACCCGCTTCTTCAGCCGCCGGGGTCGTCAAACTGCCAGGTTCCAAGAGCATTTCCAACAGGACATTGCTGCTTTCGGCACTTGCCGAGGGGACAACCCGCATCAGAGATCTGCTGGCGTCTGATGATACCGCCCGGATGCTGGAGGCACTGCAGGCACTGGGAGTGAAATTGGAACAGACCGGAGCGGACGACTGGCAGGTGTGTGGCGTCAATGGCCCTTTCCCTGCCAAACAGGCGGATCTGTTTCTCGGCAATGCCGGCACGGCATTTCGACCGCTGACGGCTGCGCTGGCCCTGTCTGGCGGGGATTACCGGCTTTCCGGCGTAGCCCGAATGCACGAGCGGCCGATTGGCGATCTGGTCGATGCATTGCGCCAGACAGGGGCCAACATCAGCTATCTGGGGAATGAAGGTTTCCCACCTTTGCATATCCGACCGGGTACAGTTGGTGGCGACCGGATCAGCGTCAGGGGCAACGTTTCCAGTCAGTTTCTCACCGCATTACTGATGGCGTTGCCATTGACTGGCCGGCAGACCACCATCGAAGTGGTCGGCGAACTCATTTCCAAACCTTATATCGAAATCACGCTCAATCTGATGGCACGTTTTGGCATTGAGGCAGAACGCCACGGCTGGCTGGCATTCACCATTCCGGCCAAGGCACGCTATGTCAGTCCCGGGGAAATCTTTGTCGAGGGTGATGCCTCATCTGCTTCGTATTTCCTCGCTGCCGGCGCCATCGGCAAAGGGCCAGTACGGGTTGAAGGGGTCGGCAAACAAAGCATTCAGGGCGATGTGCGCTTCGCCGAGGCACTGGAACTGATGGGTGCCACCATCACCCGCAGCGACAACTGGATCGAAGCCCGCGCAAACGGAAAACTCAAGGGCATCAACCTCGACTGCAACCATATTCCGGATGCGGCAATGACACTCGCCATCGCCGCCCTGTTTGCCGAAGGCACCACCACGCTGACCAATATCGCCAGCTGGCGCGTCAAGGAAACCGACCGCATCGCAGCCATGGCAACCGAGTTGCGTAAAGTCGGTGCCACGGTGGAAGAAGGTGCAGACTACATTCGCGTCACTCCGCCGGCCAGCCTCACCCCCAACGCCATCATCAATACCTACGATGATCACCGCATGGCCATGTGCTTTTCCCTGGTCGCACTCGGGGGTGTACCGGTGACCATCAACGATCCCGGGTGCGTAGCCAAGACCTTCCCGGATTATTTTGAACGCTTTGGCAAAGTCGTCAAATGATGAGCGTCCCGGTGATCGCCATCGACGGCCCCTCGGCCTCGGGCAAGGGTACCGTTGCCCAGCTGGTCGCGAAGGAACTTGGTTTCCACTATCTGGATTCCGGCGCGCTCTACCGGATTGTGGCACTGGCAGCAAGACGGGCCGGAAAGGAATGGCAGGATGAGAACGCGCTGGCCAGCCTGGCAGCCAGACTGGATATTCGTTTTGAGGATGGTGCAATCCTGCTCAATGGCAAGGATATCAGCGACGACGTACGCTCGGAGGAAATGAGCCGGGGTGCTTCCGAAGTCGCGGTGCACCCCCTCGTAAGGCGCGCCCTGTTTGACGTCCAACGTTCTTTCTGCAAATCACCAGGGCTGGTGGCAGATGGACGGGACATGGGTTCGGTGGTGTTTCCGGAGGCGAAAACCAAGGTATTTCTGACCGCCAGCGCTCAAGTTCGTGCGGATCGACGTTATAAGCAGTTGATCAGCAAAGGAAACCATGCTAACCTTGCACTTATTCTGACTGACATTGAAGCGCGCGACGCGCGCGACATGCAGCGAAGCGCCGCACCGTTGCGGCAATGTGACGATGCCTTTCTGCTCGACACCACTGATCTTACCATCGCTCAGGCGGTGAGTTCAGTACTCGAGCAGTACCGGACAAGTCACTGGAAGTGAGGCCCGCAGGTTCCAAAAACTTGCGGTTTTTTAATTTTCCCCGTCACTTGACGGGTTATATGTTAGGTATTTTTTAATGTCCACAGCATCCCCCATGGAAAGTTTTGCCGCCCTGTTTGAAGAGAGCCTCGAGCGTCAGGAAATGCGCTCTGGCGAAGTGATCACTGCGGAAGTGATCTCGGTCGATGATGACTTCGTTGTCGTCAACGCCGGCCTCAAGTCGGAAAGCGTCATCCCCACTGAAGAATTCAAGAACGATCGCGGCGAGTTGGAAGTCAAGGCCGGCGATTTCGTCAAGGTAGCCATCGAGTCCCTCGAAGACGGTTACGGCTCCACCAAGCTTTCCCGCGAAAAGGCCAAGCGCCTTGCCGCCTGGCTGGATCTGGAAGAGGCCATGAACGAAGGTCGTATCATCAAGGGCGTCATCAATGGTCGCGTCAAGGGTGGTTTGACCGTGCTGGTCAATGGTATTCGGGCCTTCCTGCCCGGTTCGCTGGTGGATATCCGTCCGGTCAAGGACACCACTCCGTTTGAAAACAAGGAATGGGATTTCAAGGTCATCAAGCTCGACCGCAAGCGCAACAACGTGGTGATGTCCCGTCGCGCAGTGCTGGAAGAAACCATGGGCGCCGATCGCGAGGCGATGATGGGCGCTCTGACCGAAGGTTCCGTGATCAAGGGGATCGTCAAGAACATTACCGACTACGGTGCTTTCGTTGATCTCGGCGGCATTGACGGCCTGTTGCATATCACTGATTTGGCATGGCGTCGCGTCAAGCACCCCTCCGAGGTGCTGGCTGTCGGCGATGAAGTCGAAGCCAAGATTCTCAAGTTTGATGCAGAAAAGAATCGCGTGTCCCTGGGCATGAAGCAACTGGGTGACGATCCCTGGGTTGCGCTGTCACGCCGCTATCCGACCAATACACGCCTGTTCGGCAAGGTGACCAACCTGACCGACTATGGTGCTTTTGTCGAAATTGAACCCGGTATCGAAGGTCTGGTCCACGTGTCCGAAATGGACTGGACCAACAAGAACGTACATCCGGCCAAGATCGTCCAGTTGGGCGACGAGGTCGAAGTCATGATTCTGGAAGTGGACGAAGATCGCCGCCGCCTGTCTCTGGGCATGAAACAGTGCAAGCCCAACCCCTGGGACGATTTTGCCGCCACCATGAAGAAGAACGACAAGGTCCACGGCCAGATCAAGTCCATTACCGACTTCGGTATCTTTATCGGCCTGCAAGGCGGTATCGATGGTCTGGTTCATCTGTCCGACCTGTCCTGGAGTCAGCCTGGTGAGGAAGCCATTCGCGGCTTCAAGAAGGGTGATGAAGTTGAAGCCATCATCCTCAGCATCGATGTCGACAAGGAACGCATCTCTCTGGGCATCAAGCAGCTTTCCGGTGAACCGGCAGGTGCTGCGAGCGCAGGTTTCGAGAAGGGTGCGCTGGTCAAGGGCACCGTCAAGAGCCTGGATGCCAAAGGCGCCGTGATCGATCTCGGTGGCGATCAGGAAGGCTATCTGCGTTCTTCCGAAGTGGCCCGCGAGAAGGTAGACGATATCAACAACTACCTCAAGGTAGGTGAAGAAATCGAAGCCAAAGTCATCAGCCTCGACCGCAAGAACCGCACTGTCAATCTCTCCATCAAAGCCAAGGATGCGGCTGATGAAGCAGATGCCGTACAGAAGTATGGCAATGACAGTGGCAATGCAGGCACCACCAACCTTGGCGCGCTGTTAAAAGCCAAGATGGATGGCAAGAACAACGAATAATCAACGGGGCCGACATGACCAAATCGGAACTCATCGCCAAATTGGCGGCGCGCTTTCCACAGCTCGTTGTCAAGGATGCTGAACTGTCAGTCAAGGAGATTCTTGATGCCATGGCAGACAAACTCGCGTCCGGTGAACGTATCGAGATACGCGGATTCGGTAGCTTCAGTCTGAACTACCGTCCCCCGCGTCTCGGCCGTAACCCGAAAACCGGAACCAAGGTGCAGGTACCTGAAAAGTACGTCCCGCACTTCAAGGCCGGTAAAGAGTTGCGCGAGCGCGTGGATTTTGCTGAATAACCGTAGTTTTTTGAAGCTGTACTGATAAAACGGCGCATCCACCCGGATGCGCCGTTTTTCATCCCGACCGACCCATTGAAACCCGGTAAGATTGGTGTAAGTTACTCGGCGCATCATCGGGTTACCGGGAAGCCCGGCAACTTATTTTGAAAGGACCATCATGAAAAAATTACTTACTGTATTTGCTGCTGCGCTTATGTTTGCACTGCCTGCTTTTGCTGCAGTCGACCTCAACAACGCTACACAAGCCGAACTGGAAACGGTCAAGGGTGTCGGCCCGGCCAAGGCCAAGGCCATTATCGAATATCGCAAGAAAAACGGTAATTTCAAGTCCGTTGACGATCTGGACAAGGTCCCCGGTTTTGGTAAAAAAACAGTGGATAGCGTCAGAAAGGAAATCGTTGTCGGCAATGCAAAAGCTGCCGCTGCAGGCAAGACAGCCGATACCAAGACAGTGAAGGAAGACACAAAGGCAAAAGCAAAACCGGCAGAAGTCAAGGTCGAGAAAAAAGCAGCGAAGAAATAAGCTTGTGTTATCCGGTCAAAAGGCCCGACTCGGGCCTTTTGTCATATCAGAACCTACTCCCTTATGCTGAGCTATCGACACGCCTTTCACGCCGGCAACCATGCCGATGTGCTGAAACATTTTGTCCTGCTTCAGCTATTGCAGCATCTCAATCAGAAAGAAAAACCTTACTGGTATGTCGACACGCATGCCGGCGCCGGAGTTTATACGCTTGATCAGGGTTATGCCGCAAAAAATGCGGAATATGAAACCGGGATTTCGAGGCTCTGGTCACAAGACCATCCGCCGGCGCCTGTACAGAAATACATTTCAATGGTCCGGAAGTTGAACCCGGAGGGAAAGCTTAGCCTTTATCCAGGATCACCCTGGCTTGCGGGCCAGATGATCCGGTCAGACGATCGCATGCGGCTTTTTGAACTTCATCCTGCGGACAGCAAACTGCTGATCGAGAATTTTTCCGCTTTTGGTCGACGTGTAAAAGTGGAGCAGGCCGACGGTTTTTCCGGATTAAAAGCACTGCTTCCGCCACCACCCAGGAGAGGGCTGGTTCTGATTGATCCCTCCTATGAAGAAAAACAGGATTATCAGCGCGTCCCGGCAGTACTCGAGGATGCATTGCGGCGATTCGAAACAGGCATGTATGCCGTCTGGTATCCATTGCTGCAACGACCTGAATTGCGACAATTTACAGACAGGTTAAAACAACTGCAGCCCAATAACTGGTGTCATGTCAGCATGACCGTCAGTTCGCCTTCGATCGACGGCTTCGGCATGCATGGTAGCGGCATGTTTGTAGTCAATCCTCCATGGACATTGCACGACACCCTCAGCGAGGGCATGCCATGGCTGAGTCATGCCCTGGCTCATGATAGCGGTGCAGGCTTCAAACTGGAGTACCAGGCGCCATAAGAAACGGCCTCCGAAGAGGCCGCATTGTTCGAGTGCAAACCAAGATCAGGGGCGATCAAGACTTCCGAGCGACTTGGGATATGTGACAATGCCCCAGGGGGTATCCTTGTTGCTGATCCGCTTGATCACTTCAAGCTTGTTGGCATCAATCACAACCACTTCATTGGATTTTCCGCAAGCCAGCAGAATCTGCTGGTCATCCGGTGTAAAGCTGAAGTGCCAGCAGCGATCTCCGGTCTGGATATCCTTGATCTTGCTGTAAGTTTTGGCATCAAACACCTGTAAGGCCTTTTCCTTGTTGGCAGCAACAAATATCCGTTCACCTTTTCGATCAAAAGAAACGCCATAAGGAGTCTTGCCGGTGGCAACTTCCTTGATGACTTCATATTTGTCATTGAGTACCAGCATTTTGTTGGCATATTCCAGCGTGGTGACCACGGTCTTGCCATCCGGTGAAATCTTGATGCCGCGTGGCCGCTCCCCATACTGACCTACGGAAATGCTCTTGAGCAGCTTGCCGGACTTCATGTCGTGGACGGTAATGGAGTTGTCGGACTCATTGGTCACGATCATCTGCTTGCCATCCTTGGAAAATTCGACGCCTTCAGTTTCAGGCTTGCCAATGATTTCGCTGACGACTTTCCCCTGGTTCAGGTCAACGATCGCAATCCGCCCGGGAATCTTTTCCTCCTTGTCGTCATCCTGTTTGTCTGCATCGGTACCCGGTTTTGGAGGAGGACCAGACTTGGCGCTCGGCTCATAGGTGACATATGCACGGTCACCCATCACACGAACAAACTCAGGATTCTTTCCAATAGACACCAATCTGGGGGCTGTTGCGCCTGAAATGTCGACCACGGAAATATTGCTGTCATCCTTGTTGGCTGTCACCAGCCATTTGCCATCGGCCGTTACACCGATGCCGCGCGGTCCTTTCGCTCCGATCTCTACCCCCCCCTTGCTTTCCATCGTCGCCAGATCGATGACTGTCACACCTCCGTCCTGATTGGAAACATAGGCAAGGCCTTTGTCTGCTGCGAGAACGGTCATGCTGCTCGCCCAACCGAACGCGGCTAGCAAGGCAACTGAAATACGTTTGAAACGCGGGGTGCTCATATGTTGAATCTCCTGGATTGATAATATTTCGGATTTGCGAATGTACAGATTAAAAGATGAATCTTAATCCAGACTTAACAGTGCATGAGAAAGCAGAAAACGCGAAAGATTCCCCATCATCAACCCACAGCGCGAAACATTCAACCCCCCGGCCAATTTTGCATGTTGCCGAATTGAGACACATATTGTTGTTATTAATCAATGTATTGAAATAATTTCAATGCCGGGATGTACCGCATAAGAGACAATCGCAAAAGCATACAATACGTCTAACTCATTGTTTTATATTGTTTTACAAATCTGGCAAGATAATTGCATTACCCCACCTCAGATTTCAATGAACTTCCAGGCTACAGGGCTCACGCTTAGTGTGCTGGAACCTAAACTCAGGGGGCACCATGATCCACGAAAAACCAGTCATCCTTTCATTCAAGTATTTTCTTGAATCACTATTTAGCTTTGCCGTGTTTACAGCAATCACAATAGCCGTCGGGAGCGTTGCATATCAGATATTGAACCCTGATGGAATTTTGATTAACTGGGTGATGTATATCTGGAATTTCAACCCCTCGGCACTGCTTCTGATGATAGGCGCGACCATACTGGTCAAAAACTGGCTGAATGGCACGCAGGGTCAGCCTTTTGCCGATCTTCTGTTTTATGGGGCAGTGCTTGTAGGAACCTACTATGGCGTTGACCTTTTTATTGCAACATAAAAACAACCCAAAAGCCGGATGAAATTCCTGCTGCATCAACTTGATCCAACAACAGGCTTTCTGGATCGCAACGGCTGTTTGAATGTTGCGGAGGAAATGATCGGGCGCAGCCGCGGGGCAAGACAGCCTCTGGCGGCGATATGGCTGGACCTTGATCGTTTTAAGCAAATCAATGAGTCGTTCGGCTATCTGGGCGGAGATCACGTCATTTCCCTGATTGCGGACAGACTTCGCGAAAAATTTGGCAACCGGGTAGAAATCGGTCGCGTCGGAGCAGACGAATTCGTCTGCCTGGCACCTCAAACTGATCTCGCCCAATCCGAACAGATGGCTAGAGAACTGATGCGTGTCATCGAGCCAGATCTGGAACTCGGTGGCATCCATTTCCGGCCGACAGCCAGTATCGGTATTGCAATGCTCGAAGCGGCCGAGGATGCCTTCAGCCTGCTGGAGCGGGCCGACCGGGCTAAAATCGTCGCTAAGAAGCAAGGTGGGAACCGTTACGTCGTGGCGGGTACCGAATCCATTCCAGGCCGACTGGGAACCATGCTGGTGCGGGAAGAACTCGAGGTGGAGCACCGTCTGCACACCGCACTGGAAAACGGAGGTCTGCAACTGCACTATCAACCGATCATCGGGCTCGATGGCAGGGTTCAGGCCATCGAAGCGCTCATGCGCTGCAATGCCAACGGAGAAAATATCTCCCCGGCAAAATTCATCCCGGTAGCGGAAAAGACGGGCCTTATCGTCAGGCTTGGCGAATGGAGTCTGCTTCAGGGCGCACGTCACGCACGCCACATGAGCGACGCAGGCCACCCGACTGTCACCGCCATCAATGTTTCACGCTCCCAGCTGGTGGACCCGAAATTTTCACAGGCGCTGAGCGCCGCACTTCTGTGTGCCAATGTCCCCCCTGAACTAATCGAGCTAGAATTGACAGAGTCATTGTTCATGGATATCTCGGACACGGTTCAGAACAATCTGCGTGCCGCAATGGAACTTGGCGTCTGTCTCGCCATCGATGATTTTGGCACCGGGTATTCCTGCCTGGCGAACCTGAAGGATATTCCGGCCACCAAACTCAAGCTTGACCGGGCTTTTGTCGTTGTATTACCTCAAGACCGTCGGGCGATGTCTGTTGTAAAGGCCATGGCTCAACTTGGCAAGGAACTCGGGATGACCATCGTTGCGGAAGGTGCGGAAACAACTGAGCAGGTAGAAGCGCTGATTGAGGCTGGCGTGGATTGCATTCAGGGCTATATCTATGCGAAACCGATGGATGATCGATCATTACTTTCATGGATCAAGAGAAGAGAAGTGGCATGAACACGGCTACGGATCCCACCCAAATACCGGAACTGCTGGAAAAAAAACTGACGGATAATGGCATTCCTCCCCGACCGGCCATCCTTGACCGCATCAATGCAGAATTAAGAAAGGAGGAACCCGATTTAAGACATCTCGCCCTGACCATAGGCTCTGATGTCGGACTGGCTGCCGGATTGATTTCGCTGGCAAATTCACCTTATTTCGGCTCCCGAGGTCGCGCTCGCTCGGTTAATCAGGCCATGATGATGCTGGGGTTGCATATTACAAGTCGGGCCATTGCCGGCTTGGTGTTTCGGCAACTTTTCCCGGCAACCCCGTTTCTGTTGCGTTTTTGGGGTGCATCGACCGGCATAGCACGCGTGTCAGGGTGGCTGGCAAAGAATCTGGACAGTACCAGCATCCCGGCCGAAGATGCCTACACCTTTGGATTATTCCGGGATTGCGGCATCGCCGTACTGATCAACCGCTTTCGCGAGTATCAGACCATTCTGGAAACAGCCAATACAGAGGCCGAATCTTCGTTCACCGCCATCGAGGAATCCGCCTACCCCACCAACCATGCCATCGTAGGCTGTCTGCTGGCGCAGGAATGGTGGCTACCGGAAGAGATTGCTCTCGCCATCCGGCACCATCACGAATATCCCCCTGATGGCGCCCTGAACCAGTCATCGCTTAATCTGATCGCCGTCGCACAACTGGCCGAGCACCTGTACCAGCATCACACCGGCCTGAGCAAGACCCGGGAGTGGGAAAAGGCAAGCACATTCTGTCTGAAACAGCTTAATCTGCAAGAGGACAGTCTGGCACAACTCCATGAAGCCAGTGTATCCATCGCCACCCAGGAGGAATAGCGTAATCACAATCGTCCTGCTAGACTTGCCTTATGCAGATACACACTGGTGAAACCTGGGGTAAGCGCCAGCCTGGTGGCAACGTCACCGTTTACCTCGTGCTCAAAATCGACCGCAAAGACCGGTTGACACTTCAAAATCTCAAAACGCCTTCCAGCGTGTTCGAAACTGATGCTTCGCGGCTCGAACAAAACGGTTATTTTCGCATCAGCGAAACCCCTTACGTCGATCTGACTGCGGGAAGGCGCCGCAAAACCCAGAAAATCCGGCTTACGCGCTGCCCAAGAACTGTGGATCTTTTCGAAGGTCGCGCTGATGGCGAGTTCCCGGTCATTCCCTCCTGAGCGTGGAAAAACCCCTTAGCGTTGGCAAATATGCCATTCTGGACGAGCTGGGCCGCGGTGCCACCAGTGTCGTTTATCGGAGCATAGATCCCTTTAGCAGCCGGGAAGTAGCGATCAAGGTATTCAATCCGGCCGGATTTTCCAGCGAGGAACAACGCCGCAAGTTCGAGAGACTGTTTGTCACCGAGGCGGCCATGGTAGGCAAGCTCAATCATCCGCACGTGGTCAACATCCTCGATGCCTCGGTCGAGGGGGAACATCATTACATCGTCATGGAACTGGTGCACGGCCAATCCCTTGACGAATACGACAAACCCGATTGCCTGCTGCCAATCCCGCAAGTGATGCAGATTATTTTCAAATGCTGCACGGCGCTCGATTTTGCCAGCCGGCAAGGAATCATCCACCGTGATATCAAGCCGGCCAACATCATGCTGCTCGATGGCGGTGAGATCAAAATCACCGACTTTGGCGCCGCATTGCAGGTCGATATGGAAAAAACCCAGTTGGCGGGAGTCGGTTCGCCTGCGTATATGTCCCCCGAACAGGTGCGTGAAGAACAACTCACCTTGCAGACAGATATCTATTCGCTAGGAGTGGTGCTTTACCGTCTGCTGACCGGTCGCCTGCCCTATGAGGCGGAAAGCACTTACGCGCTGATTCACAAGATCATGCACGAAACACCGATTGATGTACGCGTGATACGGCCTGAAATCGATGCAAACCTGGCACGTATCGTCCATAAGGCAATGGAAAAAAGTCTGCTGGCTCGTTATGCCAACTGGGCCGATTTTGCCGCTGACCTGGCTGCCTGCGTCAGTCCGGCCATGGTGTCGGAGAAAACCGTTGCCGATTCTGAGAAATTTAACACGCTCAAGGCCCTGTCATTCTTTGAAGCGTTCACCGAGGCAGAACTCTGGGAAGTATTGCAAGTAAGCGAGTGGCGCAAATTACCGGCGGGTATCCCACTGGTCAAGGAAGGCGATATCGGCAATTCATTTTTCATTCTTGCAGATGGAGAAGTACACGTGACCAAGATGCAAAAAGTCCTGAGCATGTTAGAAACCGGCGATTGCTTTGGAGAAATGGCCTACATCGAACAGAAAAAATCCGTGCGTAGCGCCACCATCACCTCTTCCACCAAGGTGATGCTGATCAAAATCAAGGCCGATTTACTGATGCAGGCTTCAGATAACCTGCAGCTTAAATTCAACCGGACCTTTCTGAAAACTCTCGTCAAACGGCTGGCGCTGACCAATGCCGAACTGGCATCTTTGTCATAGGTGAAAAAATATGAAAATCGGGATTCTGATATTGACTTGCATGGTCTGCTTCAATGCTTCAGCAGCAGAAACTGACAAACCCAAAGAACAATTGCCGCAAAAGCAGGAACAGGTAAAGAAAGACGCCCCCAAAAAAACCGCAACAAAAAAACAGCCAGGCACTATGGAAAAGGCGGGAGGGACACTCAAGTCAGGCTGGAACAAATTCACCCACGACATCAAACAGGGTGCCAAAAAGCCTGCATGCACCGATGCACAACGCAGCATGAATCAGTGCAAGTAAGTCATTTCCCCTTAGAAGTTTCTTAGAATCTGTCTTAAGAATTCGCGAGTAGGAATGGCTGCAGGTCGCACGGTGCGCACAAACCGAAAAATACCTGCGTGAGAATTTCAAACAGCGTGTAACGCCACACACACCCTGTGCTTCCATTTCCAAGACAACGTCTTAGAACAGTTCGATGTCAGTACCCTTGTCCTTCATTTCATTCATGAAATGACTCAGTGCTTCCTGAACGGACACACCGCGCATGACCGATTCGAACATCGCCTTTTCTTCCGGAGTGGAGTATTTGGAACGTATCGCCTCCTGCAATTCGACCCATTCCGCCGGATTGTAAATGCGGCGCTGATTACCCACCAGGTCAGTTAAATCGGACAGACTATGGCAGACATGCGCCAGACGCTGGGAAAGACGGTCGTAGAACTGAAAGGCAATAATGGATTGCTGGGCCATGCTGGTGACATGCTCGGCCACGCTCTGAAGGTTGGTCTTGGTAGCACCGACCTCTCCCCCGTCAGGCAAGGTTCGCAGTGCATCACTGATGGAATGCAGATAGCCGGCCATCGCCGTAAAGGTTTCAGTGAGCACAGCCACCGAGGAGTTGCTGTCTGTCATGGCCGACTCGATCTGTGTGGCTGCCAGTTCCAGCATCAGCATGGTTTCACGCACTTGGCTCCAGTCAAGATCAGGTGCATGAGCTCGTGTACCGCCCTCGGATTTTTTTTCTGTCATGTGATAGCCGATCGTTCCCTGTACAAAGATTAATACTATACCCGCTGATTCCGGTTCATTACAATCACGACCCGACCTGTCTAGCGGCAGGTCATCTTGTCCAGTAGTGCCCGGTACATGGCAATGCTTTTGAGTTCACCATGCGATTCCGGATGCCCTTCAAGATAAGCCACCACTGCAGCCAACACCTGTCGCCTGGAGCGTTTTTCTATGTCGTCACATATGGGTGGACTGTTAGGCACTTCACGCTTGAACCGGTAGCCGGAAATATAGCCATCGAGATACCCCATGCACAACCCGAATGCCAGATCATTGCGTTTGGCAGGATCCGCTGCCTGCTTGCACAAGGCATACAGATCCTTCCCGGTTTCGAAAGCATCTGCCGCTACCGCAGCTGCAGGCAGCAGCATCAGCATCAACACGATTTTTTTCATCATCACACTCCATGACTCATGGACTGACATGCACCACCACGCCCAATTTCCGGATTTTATCGCCCAGTGCTTGCAGGTCAATTTCAGACATGGCAGACAATCTTTGTGCTCCGGGCTGCATGGATTGTCGGGCCAAACCATAAAGATGAACGCCAGTCACTGACGCACGGAGCCGGTCAATCAACCTGACATAAGCGATGACTTCGGCATCGGATGGCGGCCTGCCATCCATCATGAACCAGCAGGTCTGTATCCAGGTCGGACAACGGGCGGCACAAGCGGTCAAACGGCGTATCACGCCCTCGGGGTTCGTCGCAATGCCATTCACAAGGCTCATGCCACTGACGGTTGCCCGATCGATCTTGAACCAGACTTCGCCGTTCATGGTCGCCAGTTTGCTGACAGCGTCCAGAACTTCCGTACGATGCATGAGACTGCCATTGGTGATCAGCCTGACCTTGAGTTTTTCCGTCAGGCCAAATGCTTCACACACTTTGGCCACAATCCGGATAACAGCGGAGAATTCTTTCGCGCTGGTCGGCTCGCCATTGCCCGAGAACGCGATGTCCTGCAACCTCTGCGCATCCTCCGGTGCATTTCGTGCAAGCCAGTCTCCATGCAAGATTTCTTCCAGAAACGAGCGCAATTCCGCCTCAAGCAGTCCAAGATCAATAGCGGGTGCATCCCCACGCACCAGGTTCGGCACCTGGCAATAAATGCAGGCCCAGTTGCAGGCATTGTTCGGGTTGAGATTGATGCCGACCGAAACGCCGCCGGCACGGCGCGAGATTACTGGATAGATGTAGGTAAAGCCTGCGCTGTCACGACGATGATCATGGATAGTCAGGGTGTTCATGGGTGGATTTTACGCCGGAAACGTTACTTTTACCCTGAGTCCACCTCCATGTTCGTTATCCGATAATTCCAGCGCCGCACCATGCAGTTCAGCTATGCGTCTCACGATGGAAAGTCCCAACCCGCTTCCCTCTACACCGCTACCGGGGATACGATAAAAACGTCCCATGACATACTCGCGTTCTTCACGTGGAATCCCCGGACCACTGTCACAGATTTCCAGCATGACGCCATTTGCCTCGCGCAGTCGCACCGTAACGTTCCCACCGACCGGCGTGTAGCGGACAGCGTTATCGAGCAGATTGCGCAACAACACGCTCAATTGAGCCGTGTTGCCTCGCATTTCTCCGACCGGGCCTTCTTCAAGCACCAGTTCAATCTGTTTTGCCTGTGCCGCAGGCGCCTGGTCTGCCAGCGTATTGACGACCAAGCTGCGCAATTCCATTGCGAGATGCTCTCCGGACGCTGCCTCGTGATCCACCCGTGCCAGTGTCAGCAGTTGTTCCAGCAGATGAGTGGCGCGATCGACGCCGCGCAGGACATTTTCGAGCGCATTTTGCCGATCCTGTGCATCTGTTGCCCGCAATGCCACCTGTGCCTGCGTTTTGAGTGCAGCAAGCGGGGTTCGCAGTTCGTGCGCGGCATCGGCAGTAAACCGACGTTCGCCTTCGAAAGCGTGCTGCAGTCTGACAAAAAGATCATTCAAGGCTTGCGCAAGCGGTGCGACTTCATCCGGAACGCCTTCCATGGCAACGGGTTCAAGGTGATCAGCCGTGCGTTGTTTGACTTCCTGACGGATACGTGTGAGCGGATTCAGGCCGGCCCCGACACCCAACCAGATGACTAAAGCAAGGACCGGCAGTATGTACAGCGTCGGCAGAAGCATTTTGAGTGCGATATGGCGCGCCAGTTTTTCACGGCCGGATATGGGTTCTCCGACCTGTATCATGAACTCGTGGCGCGCATCCCATCGTGTCAGCACCCGCCATGGCTCACCGTTAAACAGCGTTTCGATGTAGCCCGCCTCGCGCCCGCCAAGTGAAGTCACCGGTGCCTTTGCGGAGCGCATCAGCAAGCCCTCTTCATCCCATATCTGGAAGGCCAGCCTCTGTTCGTATTCGTGGGAAACAGGTATCTCGTCGTCCCCACGCTCGTCACGCTCGTGCAGTTCATGTCGGGCGGTTCCCAGCAGTACCTGAGCCGATTGAGCCAACTGCGCATCGAACAAGGCATCGATTTCATGCCGCGCCTCGGCATGAGTGAACCACGCCGCCGCCACCCAGGCCAGGCCGAGGGCAACGGAAAGCAGCAGAACCAGACGAAGTCTGAGTGAATTCATGCCTTGTCTATCACATAACCGACACCGCGCAAGGTGCGGATCAAATCGGTACCGAGTTTCTTGCGCAAATGGTGAATGTGCACCTCCACCGAGTTGCTTTCCACTTCCTCGCCCCAGCCATACAGGCGCTGCTCCAGTTGCTCTCGTGACTGCACGCGCCCCGAATGCAGCAGCAATTCATGCAGCAATGTGAATTCGCGTGCCGAAACTTCAATTAGTTTGCCTTCCTTGTATACCTGGTGCGCTGCCGGATCCAGGGTAATCGTGCCATGCTGAAGCACTGGCGTCGACTGACCCCCGCTTCGCCGCAGCAGTGCACGCAGGCGGGCGATCAACTCATCCAGATCAAACGGCTTGGTGAGATAATCATCAGCACCGGTATCCAGTCCTGACACACGATCGGCCACGGTATCCCGTGCAGTGAGGATCAGCACTGGCAAATGGATACCGCGCCCACGAAGCCATTTGAGCAGATCCATCCCGGAAACTTTCGGCAATCCCAGATCGAGTACCAGCAGTGCATACTCCTCGGTCTCCAGCGCCAGTCTGGCAGCATGGCCATCACGTGCCCAGTCCACGGCAAAGCCGGCCTGCTTCAGACCGGCTTTGATGCCATCCCCCAGCAACGCATCATCTTCAACAAGCAGTAGCCTCATGAGCGAATGTTAACGCGGAATCTTGACTTGTGATTCGGAAAAATTGCCCTGCTCCGCCCCTTTGTGGCAGGCAATGCAATTGGCAGCACTGCCGATCGATTTGCGCTTGAAAACAGCGGGTGAAATCTCGTCATGCTTGCTGACAAAATAATCGGTCTCGCTGATGCGCAAAGGCGTAGCACTGGTCGCAATCGACTGGTCGATACGTCGTGAACGACGGTTGCTCTGTCTGTCCGAACTATTGGCTGCCAGAAACTGGGCAATTTCATCCCGTACCGGCGCATCCAGACTGGCGTTTTCGCCGAAATGCTGATCCAGACCTGCCATCATTTTCTTCCATGAACGTTCTGGCAACAGAGCCGGATGATACAGCAAGTGACAACCGGAGCATTCTGCCTTCCACTTGTTGTTGCTGACTGCGGGCATGTTGCGGCTTCCGCCCTCTTCGCCACCACCACCACTGGCCAGCAAAGCCCCGGCTGACGAAACACTGCCAATCAATACCAAAAACTGCATCCATTTTTTCATGATTGATACTCCTATTTCACGTTAACCAGATACTGAATGAAATCGCCTTTTTCCTGTGCCGTGCAGGTTCTTTCCAGAACATCCTTGCAGTTGCGGCCAAACCATTTCTCGACCTTGGCCGAATCGGTGAACCGCTGCGGGTTGGCAACTGTTGCCATCGGTTCGATCACCTTGTTGGCACGGGTTTTCCCCTGATTGCGAGGATCGGCCGTGTGGCAGGTCGAACAACTCACCTGCTTGCCGTCACTATGTGTACGTTCCGTTTTGAAAAAATTTGCACCACGATCTGCCGAGAATCCGGCAAACGATGCATTCTCGGTTTTGGCCTGAAGCTCGTACTGCTTGAGCAACTCCTGCGGGGTTGCCGCAATCACATTGAACGCCGCCAGCAGGCCGGTCAGTAAAAAAGTCTTACGCATGATCCTTACCTTTCATAATTTGATATTGATAGCCGCTCACCATGGCTTGTGCCAACGGAGTTCCGTCTTTCCACTCGTGCCAGATCAGCGCAGCTAAATGCACAAGGACAAAGCCGATCAGGAAGTTGTAGATGATTTCGTGCGGCTCTTCGAAAGCCTCCTTGAGCCACGCCATATCGCCGAACCAGATGTTGAACGGGCCCATGCTGTGCTCTACTGCGGCCAGACCGAGCCCGGTAACTGCCATTGCGATCAGCAACAGGTAAACCAGCAGGTAAACGCCGCTTGCCAGCGCGTTATGTCCCAGACGGGGAACCGCTTGCAAATTGCGCGAGACAACGGCCTGCCACCATGCAGCGGGATGCCACATGTCGGAAAATCGAGCGTGAGCCGGCCCGACCACACCCCAGGCCAACCGTGCAGCCAACCCCAGAATCAGGCCATAACCGAGATAGATATGAAACTGCCACAGCGTCTTTTCTCCGACCCCTTTTTCAAATAGCTCGGACAGCCACACGGTGGTCATGAGAAACAGAATGGCAAGACCATTCCAGGCATGTATCAGGCGCAGAACCGGGTCGTAAACCTGCTCTCTGCGATAGGTGAGCGTTTCCATCATTCGCCTCTTTGGTTAAGGTACGGTGCGAATGGTGCAGGAAAATTCTTAAAGCAGACTTAACCGGAATTATTCAGGGTAACGGGGGGGAATTGGCGGAACATCGAGTCATTGCTGTTTCAGGTTGCCCACCTGTCCGGCCAGACTGATGCTGGATTGTATCCGGCGTGACGGCGTCGAAAGCTCTGCATTGATTTGTCCCGAGACATTGCTGTTGGGCAGGACATCGACATTGCCCTTTGCACGGAATTTGGCACTCTCGAGCACAAGCTGCCTATACTGAGACAGCCCACCTTTGGCCTGAACGATGCCGGAAAGTTTGTCGAAATTCGTGCCCCCCCCGGTCTGTGACTGGTTGCTCCCTGCCAGCACCCCGCGGACCAGATCAATACCGCCGATTTTTCCATCCCGCACGTTGAAAGTTGCCGCAAGCTCGGGTGTCTCGGTGAGTCTGGATACTTCATTCGATTTGCAGACAAAATTTCCTGCAAGGTCAATCGCACCATTAATGGCATGATCGTCCGGCAGTCCCTGTAGCATCAACTGCGTACTGGCTCCTGACAGTTTGAAATCTCCCGAAACACTCCACTGTGCAGACCAGTCAACGCTTGCCCTGGCAGTTAACCGACCGCCATAAGCCTTACCCTCGATCTTGGTGAAACTGATTTTGCTTTGTCTGGCTTCACCCTTTGCTTCGATTCCATCGAACAAAATTTTAGGATTCGCCGGTAACGACCAGTTATTAGCCGTCAGATCAACAGCAAAGCTGCCAGCCCGAGGTGAAAGCCTGATAGCAAGTTTATGGTCGTCACTTTTCAGATCCAGACCAGAAAGGACATGTGAATCCGTCAGGGTCAATTTCCCGCTGAAAGGCCCTAGTTCCAGTTCGCGCATCCTTAGCATCAATTTAGCCACATTGGTCTGTTCGATCTTCAATCGCGCCGCTTTCCCTGAATTTCCGATCCATTGCAAAACCTGGTCAAAGCTTTCCTGCCCGACTTTCAGCCCTTCGATCCTGAGTGACTTGATCGTCGTCACGTCTTTAAATAGCGTCGAAACCGCCGGAACTACATCCACAGACTCAACCTGCATATCACCGATGATCACATTCCCCATTACCAGATGCGGCTCAGGCCATAGAGAAGCACGCACCTCCTTGACTGCTACGGGGGCGCCCAAGGTATCCGAAGCCAAGCGCTCGACGGGCTTGACCAGCAGGCTGAGGTTAACAAAGTGCAATGCCGCCACCAGCAAAATCAAAGCAAACGGAATAAAAACGAGCATGCCCAAACTGACCTTCAACACCTGTCTGCGAATTGAAGGGACCACCATCGTTAACCTTGCCTGAGCCCTCTCTTCGGCCTTGAGACGGGCTTTGACTTCCGCTTCCTCCCGGGCAATCCTCCGGGCTTCTTCCTTTGCCTGCTTTTCAGCCTCTTTTCTGGCCTTTGCCTCGGCGTCAAGGGCCGCTTTCTCTTCTTTTGCCAGACGATCAGCCTCGAGTCTGGCAGCCTCCTCGGCCGCCGCCCGTGTTTTCGCTTCTTCCTGTGCCTTACGCTCCGCTTCCTGACGGACCGCTTCTTCTGCTCTGGCTCGCGCTTCCGCTTCCGCCTTTAACCGGGCTTCTTCCTCGCGTGCCTGGCGCTCCGCTTCTTCACGTGCTTGACGTTCGGCCTCTTCACGCGCTTGACGTTCGGCCTCTTCACGTGCTTTGCGTTCAGCTTCTTCCTGTGCCTTGCGCTCCGCTTCCTGACGGGCCGCTTCTTCTGCTCTGGCTCGCGCTTCCGCTTCCGCCTTTAACCGGGCTTCTTCCTCGCGTGCCTGACGCTCGGCCTCTTCACGTGCTTTGCGTTCAGCTTCTTCCTGCGCCTTGCGCTCTGCTTCCTGACGGGCCGCTTCTTCTGCTCTGGCTCGCGCTTCCGCTTCCGCCTTTAACCGGACCTCTTCCTCGCGTGCCTGACGCTCCGCCTCTTCACGCGCCTTGCGTTCGGCCTCTAGTCGGGCCTTTTCTGTTGCGCGTATCGCCACTTCTTTGTTTTTTTGAGTTTCGGCTTCGGTATTGGTTTCAGCCTTAAAGTGACTGAAATCAAGACTCTCAGAATCGATTTCTTCAACTTCAATGCCGTGTGCTGCTTGAGTTTCTTCAACCTTTTTCTGATGGTGTACCGGATTTCGATTCCAGCTATCCTGGGAACGAGTTGGCACGAGTCTGATATACCCTTCCGCCTCCAGTTTGGTCAGTGCTTGCACCAGTTCCTGTTCTGCAATATCAGATTGATTCAGTATGGTTTCAACTTTGGATGAACCGTCAACCAGCAGGAGCACCTTCATCAAACGCGAAGACAAGCCGCCGATCCATGAACTGCGTGCACGCAATCCCTTGGGAGTTTTGCTGTAAATGACGGACAAGTCCATAAGATCACCTATTTCGGCGGAGGTTGTCTCTTGTCACTGATCGCCGGTACGCGATATGTATATCAGCCCGGCGGCCGGGTGTTCTGGAACGAAGGTCTGCGCATAACTTGTTCATAAAGCCTTGCCAGATTGGGGTATTGGGTCTGCCAATTCAGTTCCGGCATGCGCAAGTTGAGATATCCAAGCATCGTGCCAAGAGCAATGTCGGCCAGAGTGAACGCCCCGCCCAGACACCATTTGTTCTCGCCAAGGTCTTCCGACAGCACCTTAAGCCCGCGTTCGACCTTGAGCATCTGCCGCTCAACGACGCTGGAATCTTGTTTCTCAGGCGCACGGCGACCTTCCATGACAATGGCGACAGTAGCATCGCACACCCCGTCCGCAAGTGCCTCCCAGCGCTTGGTCTCAATACGCTTTGCCTGGGGGATCAGATGTGCAACGGGATTCTTGCCATCCAGATATTCGCAAATTACAGGGGAGTCATAAAGGCCGCTGCCATCATCAAGCTCAAGTGCAGGCACCTTACCCAGCGGATTGATTGCCGGCAATGGCGAATTCGGGTCTGAAAGTCCAGCCAGCATGACAATTTCACAATCAATGCGTTTTTCGGCAAGGACAATACGGACCTTGCGAGCATAGGGACTTCCGGCAGTGGTATAAAGCTTCATGAAAACAGGCCATATCAATAGTGATGGGGATCATTATAATGCACGAATGATTCCGAATCCTGATGTGATTCTCAGACAAGTTACCGATGCTCTGGCCGAAGATATCGGCAGTGGCGACGTGACGGCATTGCTGGTTCCCGGGGCCGTCAGTGCCATCGCACACATCATCAGTCGCGATAATGCCGTGCTGTGTGGAAGCGCCTGGTTTGAAGCCTGTTTTTTACAGCTTGACCCATCCTCAAAAGTTGTCTGGCTGGCAAGGGACGGAGAACTTATTCGCTCAGGTCAATTGCTCTGTACCGTACAAGGCAATGCACGCGCCCTGCTTACGGCAGAACGCTCGGCACTTAATTTCCTGCAAACCCTCTCTGCCACGGCTACCCTCACTCGACGCTATGTGGATGCGATTGCCGGTACGCCTGCCTTGGTGATGGACACTCGCAAGACTCTGCCCGGACTGAGACTGGCGCAAAAATACGCTGTCACCATGGGCGGAGGAAATAATCAGCGTATCGGGTTGTTTGACGGCATCCTGATCAAGGAAAACCACATTGCCGCCGCTGGCGGGATCCGGCAGGCACTGCTGGCCGCCATGGCTTTAAAAGCCGGAGTGCCAATCCAGATAGAAGTGGAAAGCCTGGATGATCTGGCCGTCGCACTGGACGCCGGTGCCGGATTGATTCTGCTGGACAATTTTGATCTCATTCAGCTCAGGGAAGCCATCCGCATGAACGCGGGCCGGGCGACCCTGGAGGCTTCAGGGGGCATCAACCTGGACACGATAAGGTCAGTGGCGGAGACTGGCGTCAATCGTATTTCGGTTGGCAGCCTGACCAAGGACGTCAGTGCCATCGACCTTACCATGCGATTTGAAACGTGAGAATTGAACCATGACAAAAGAAGGTACCGGCAAAAATCACGAACATAAAATTACGCTGGGCGAGATTCTGCGCTTCCTGGTTCAGGATGGCATGGTCCCCAAGGCGGAAGCCGAGCGTCTGTATCAGGACCACAAGAATTCGCATTCCAGCGTGCATCCTTTGGTGATCCTGGGCGAACAGAAATGGAAAAGCCTGAGATCCCCGAACAAGCCGCTAACGGTCGAATCGCTCACGGAGTGGCTCGCCGGGAAGGTAAGGTTGCCGTATTTCCACATTGACCCGCTACAGCTTAACTTCGGTGCGGTTGCCGGGATTGTTTCCAAGGCCTACGCCGACCGTTTGAAAATCATTCCGGTCAAGGTAAGCGGCAGCGAGGTGACCATCGCCACCGCAGAACCATTCCAGACCGACTGGGTGGGAGAACTGGAGCGCATGGTCAACATCCGGATTGTGCCGGTTCTGGCCAACCCGGTTGAAATCAACCGCTACCTGCCAGAAGTCTACAGCCTTGCCAATTCGGTACATCTGGCCAGTGAAGCCAAGGCCGGACAGGTCGTTGGTGTTCAGAATTTCGAACAACTGGTCGAACTGGGCAAGAACAAGAATCTCGACGCCAACGAGCAGCACATCGTCAATATCGTAGACTGGTTGTTCAAGTATGCATTCGAACAAGGCGCATCGGACATCCATCTTGAGCCGCGCCGTGACATCGGACTGGTCCGTTTCCGTATCGATGGCGTGCTGCACCAAGTCTACCAGTTGCCTTCTTCCATCATGAATGCCATTACCAGCCGGATCAAACTGCTGGGCCGCATGGATATGGTTGAAAAGCGCCGCCCTCAGGATGGTCGCGTCAAAACCCTGACAACCGAAGGTGAGGAAATCGAACTGCGCCTCTCCACCATGCCGACCGCTTTTGGCGAAAAGCTGGTGATGCGGATTTTCAACCCCGACATCCTGGTCAAGGACTTTGCCGAGCTGGGGTTTTCTCAGGAACACAGCACGATATGGGATGGCTGGGTCAGGCAGCCCAATGGCATTATTCTTGTCACAGGACCCACCGGCTCCGGCAAGACCACCACGCTGTACTCGACACTCAAACAGCTTGCCACTCCGGAAGTCAACGTCTGCACAGTGGAAGAGCCGATCGAAATGATCGAGCCGGCATTCAACCAGATGCAGGTACAGAACAACATCAACCTGACATTTGCCGACGGTATTCGCACGCTGTTGAGGCAGGACCCCGACATCATCATGGTCGGTGAAATCCGCGACATGGAAACCGCGGAAATGACGATACAGGCTTCTTTGACCGGGCATCTGGTATTGTCCACCTTGCACACCAACGATGCACCGGCGGCAATCAGCCGCCTGCTCGACCTCGGTGTACCTCCCTATCTGCTCAATGCCACCTTGCTTGGAGTCATGGCACAACGCCTGGTCAGAACGCTCTGTCCTCACTGCAAATCAAAAATTCAGATCGATGACAACACGTGGCAGGATCTGATTGCCCCATGGAAAACCGGAAAACCGGAATCCATCTACACCGCCGTCGGATGCCTGGAATGTCGCATGACAGGCTACAAAGGCCGTACCGGACTTTATGAAATGCTGCCGATGACCCCATCATTGAAAAAACTTGTAACGCATGATGCCGATCTGGGGAAATTTAAGGCCCAGGCTTTCAAGGAAGGCATGAAACCGCTACGGTTAAGCGGCGCAGAGAAAATAGCAGCCGGACTGACAACCATTGAAGAAGTGATCAAGGTAGCACCGCCGGCTCAGGATTAGGGCAGGCTCAGATGAGCAGTCCACTTGTACAAAGTTCTGTTGACCGTTCCCACCCCACTAAAGGATAATGCCGTCCTAGCTTCATAACCCTGAAAATATAGTTGCGGGCAACCTAAAATCCATCGTGCTGGATAATTATTTCCCCATTTTGCTGTTCATCATTGTCGGCCTTGCCGTTGGCGTTGCTCCGATTGCAATCGGCAAACTGGTTGCCCCGCATCGCCCAGACAGCGAAAAGAATTCCCCTTATGAGTGCGGCTTCGAAGCCTTCGAAGACGCCCGCATGAAGTTTGACGTCCGCTATTATCTCGTCGCCATACTGTTCATTTTGTTCGACCTTGAAATTGCCTTTCTCTTTCCGTGGGCCGTTGTACTTAAGGAAATAGGCATGTTCGGCTTTATTGCCATGGTGGTATTCCTCGGCATACTGGTGGTCGGCTTCATCTATGAGTGGATGAAAGGCGCACTGGAGTGGGAATGATGAACAAGGGGTTGGCATGAGCATTGAAGGCCTGATGGACAAAGGTTTTGTCACCACCAGCCTGGATACGGTGATCAACTACACCCGCACCGGCTCGATGTGGCCAATGACCTTCGGGCTGGCCTGCTGTGCCGTTGAGATGATGCACGCCGGTGCCTCACGATACGACCTTGACCGCTTCGGCATTGTGTTCCGCCCGAGCCCACGTCAATCGGATGTCATGATCGTTGCCGGAACCCTCATCAATAAAATGGCACCGGCCTTGCGCAAGGTGTATGACCAGATGGCGGAGCCCCGCTGGGTGATTTCCATGGGTTCCTGCGCCAACGGGGGGGGCTACTATCACTACTCCTACTCCGTGGTGCGCGGTTGCGACCGGATCGTTCCGGTGGACGTCTATGTGCCTGGCTGCCCCCCGACAGCCGAAGCGCTGCTGTACGGCATCATCCAGTTGCAGAATAAAATCAAACGGACGAATACCATCGCCAGATGAGCACCCGCCTCGAAAAACTGACCGCATTTCTCAAAAGCGCTCTCGGCGACAAACTTGCACAACTGGTTGAGCATGTCGGCGAACTCACTGTGATCGTCAGAAGCTCCGATCTGGTTTCGGTTTGCCAGACCCTGCGGGACGGCGAATACCTCAAATTCGAGCAACTGATCGATCTGTGCGGTGTCGATTACAGCAACTACAGGGAAGGATTGTGGGAAGGAAGGCGTTATGCCGTCGTATGCCATTTGCTTTCGGTCAGCCTCAATCAGCGGGTCAGGGTAAAGGCATTTGTGGAAAACGACGAATTTCCGGTCATCGATTCGCTGGTCAATATCTGGCCTGTTGCAAACTGGTTCGAGCGCGAGGCATTCGACCTGTTCGGCATCATGTTTGACGGACATCCGGATTTGCGCCGCATCCTGACCGACTATGGCTTTGTCGGCCATCCTTTCAGAAAGGATTTTCCGGTGATCGGTAACGTTGAAATGCGTTATGACCCAGATCAGCAGCGCGTCGTCTATCAACCGGTCTCCATCGAGTTGCGCAATAACGTGCCCAGAATCATCAGGGATGAAGGTTTCCATGGCTGAAATCAGAAACTACACCATGAATTTTAGTTCCGGCCGCCTGACTGGCTTAACTTGCAGCGGCAAGTTAGCCTTCTCTGAAATTCATTTCACAGGTGCCTTCGGCGGCACCCTGCAAGGCTGACGTATCGTGGCAGAGATCAGAAACTACACCATGAATTTTGGCCCGCAACACCCCGCTGCACACGGGGTATTGCGACTGGTGCTGGAACTGGACGGTGAAGTCATCGAGCGTGCCGACCCTCACATCGGTCTTCTGCATCGCGCGACGGAAAAACTGGCTGAAAACCGTACGTTCCTTCAGGCGCTGCCCTACATGGACCGTCTCGATTATGTCTCGATGATGGCCAACGAACACGCCTACGTCATGGCGATCGAAAAGCTGATGGGAATCGAGGTGCCGGAGCGTGCGCAATATATACGCGTCATGTTCGACGAAATCACCCGGATTCTCAATCACCTGCTGTGGCTGGGCGCGCACGCGCTGGACGTGGGTGCGATGACGGTTTTCCTTTATGCCTTCCGCGAGCGTGAAGACCTGTTCGATGTATACGAAGCTGTCTCCGGTGCACGCATGCATGCTGCCTACTACCGCCCGGGCGGTGTCTATCGCGATCTGCCGGATCGCATGCCGCAATACGAGAAATCCAGGATTCATGGTGCCAAGGATATCAGCCGCATGAATGAAAACCGTCAGGGCTCGGTGCTGGATTTCATCGAAGATTTCACCAATCGTTTCCCGACCTATATCGACGAATACGAAACGCTGCTGACCGACAATCGCATCTGGAAGCAACGTACCGTCGGCATTGGCGTCGTTTCTCCCGAACGCGCACTGGCACTGGGGCTGACTGGCCCCATGCTGCGTGGATCCGGCATCGCCTGGGATTTGCGCAAGAAACAGCCTTACGAAGTTTATGACCGCATGGACTTCGATATTCCTATTGGCACCAATGGCGACTGCTATGACCGTTACCTGATACGAGTCGAGGAATTCCGCCAGTCCAACCGCATCATCAAGCAATGTGTCGACTGGCTACGCAAGAATCCGGGACCGGTCATCAGCGACAATAATAAGGTTGCTCCGCCAGCCCGGGAATCCATGAAGCATGACATGGAGGCACTGATCCACCATTTCAAGCTGTTTACCGAAGGATTTCATGTACCAGAGGGCGAGGCCTACGTTGGCATCGAGCATCCCAAGGGTGAATTCGGCATCTATTTGGTCTCCGATGGTGCCAACAAACCCTATCGGCTCAAGATTCGCGCACCGGGATACGCTCACCTGTCGGCACTGGACGAAATGACGCGCGGCCACATGATTGCCGACCTGGTTGCCATCATCGGTACGCAAGATATTGTTTTCGGAGAGATAGACCGCTGATGCTGTCCGCTGAATCCCTCGCAAAAATTGACCTGGAACTGGCCAAATATCCCCCGGACCATCGTCAGTCGGCGGTGATGTCCGCACTGCGCATTGCCCAGGCGGAAAAAGGCTGGCTGCCGGAGGAACTGATCTCGTTTGTCGCTGAGTATCTGGGAATACCGGCCATACGTGCATTGGAAGTGGCGACCTTTTACAACATGTACGAGCTCAAACCCGTCGGCAAGTACAAAATCACGGTATGCACCAACATTTCCTGCATGCTGCGGGATTCCGCAGGCATCGTCGAGCACCTGGAACATAAGCTGGACATCCATTGTGGCGAAACGACGGCTGATGGGAAGTTCACCCTCAAGGAAGGCGAATGCATGGGTTGCTGTGGCGGCGCCCCGTTGCTGCACATCAACAACACGCAGATGCACGAGTACCTCACACCCTCCAAGGTGGACGAAATTCTGGAGAGCCTCAAATGAACGAGGTTTGCTTCAGGACACTGCACCTGCCCAATCCAGCCGCGCTGGATACCTACCGCAGCATCGGTGGTTACGAAACGCTCAGGAGGATCGTAACCGAAAAAATATCCGCCACCGAAATCATTAATCAGGTCAAGATATCCGGCCTGCGCGGCCGTGGCGGAGCCGGTTTTCCTACCGGCCTCAAATGGAGCTTCATGCCCCGCTACTTCGATGGCAACAAGTATCTGGTCTGCAATACCGACGAGGGTGAGCCCGGCACGTTTAAGGATCGGGACATCATTCGCTATAACCCGCACCAGCTGATTGAAGGCATGGCCATTGCCGCCTACACCATGGGTGTGCGGGTAGGTTACAACTATATCCACGGCGAAATCTGGGCTGAATACGAATCATTTGAACGCGCACTGGAAGAAGCACGTGCCGCAGGCTATCTCGGTGAAAACCTTTTTGGCACCCGCTTTTCCTTTGATCTGCACGCGCATCACGGTTACGGCGCCTACATTTGCGGCGAAGAAACCGCACTGATTGAGTCAATCGAAGGCAAAAAAGGCCAGCCGCGCTTCAAGCCCCCGTTTCCGGCCAGCTATGGCGTTTTCGGAAAGCCAACCAACGTCAACAACACAGAGTCCTATGCCTCCATTCCGTACATTCTGCAGCACGGTGGACAGGCATTTCAGGACTTGGGCGTGCCCAATTCCGGAGGCACCAAGATTTTTTCGGTTTCAGGCCACGTGGAAAAACCCGGCAACTACGAAATCGGAATGGGGACGCCTTTCCCAGATCTGCTGGAAATGGCCGGTGGAATCTGGAAGGGACGGAAACTGAAAGCCGTAATTCCTGGAGGATCGTCGACAGCCGTGGTTCCGGCAGACCTCATGATGCAGTGCAAGATGGACTATGACTCCATCGCCAAAGTCGGAGGGTCCAGCCTTGGCGCTGGCTCAGTCATTGTCATGGACGATTCCACCGACATGGTGAAAGCCCTGCTGCGACTGTCATACTTTTATTTCGAAGAGTCCTGCGGTCAATGCACGCCATGCCGCGAGGGAACCGGCTGGATGTGGCGAGTGGTGCGCCGTATAGCCGAAGGCAAGGGCCGCATGGAAGATCTGGACCTGCTTACCGACTTGGGCAGCAACATCTCCGGCCGCACCATCTGCGCACTGGGCGATGCCGCAGCTACCCCGGTGATCAGTTTTATCAAGCATTTCCGGCCGGAGTTTGAATATTACATTCAACACGGCAGAAGTATGGTGGGGCAATAAGTTATGCTACAAGTCGAAATTGACGGCATTGAAGTAGAAGTCGAGCACGGCAGCACCATCATCGAGGCCGCTGAGAAGATTGGCGTGCCTATCCCGCGCTTCTGCTACCACAAGAAACTGTCGGTGGCCGCCAATTGCCGCATGTGTCTGGTACAGGTGGAAAAGTTCGCCAAGCCGCTGCCGGCCTGTGCCACGCCGGTTTCCGATGGCATGAAAATCTTCACCCGTTCCAAATCGGCGATTGAAGCGCAGAAAAGTGTCATGGAATTTCTCCTGATCAACCATCCGCTCGACTGCCCGATTTGTGACCAGGGCGGCGAATGCGAATTGCAGGATATCGCTGTTGGCTACGGGAGTTGCGGCTCGCGCTACGCCGAGGAAAAGCGCGTCGTCGTCAACAAGAACATCGGGCCGCTGATTTCTACTGACATGACGCGCTGCATCCAGTGTACCCGTTGCGTTCGATTCCTGAAGGAAGTTGGCGGCATGATGGAACTGGGCATGGTCAATCGCAGCGAGCATGCCGAAATCACCACCTATGTCGGCAAGAGCGTGGATTCCGAACTTTCCGGCAACATTATCGACCTGTGTCCGGTCGGGGCGCTCACATCCAAGCCGTTCCGCTATTCCGCCCGCAGCTGGGAACTGGTGCGTCGACCCACCATCGCCCCGCATGACGGTCTGGGTTCGCATATCGAGGCTCACGTCAAGAATAATCGTGTCATGCGCATGGTGCCGCGCGAGAAGGAAAGCATCAACGAATGCTGGCTGTCGGACCGTGACCGTTTCTCCTACGAAGGCGTTAACAGTCCGGACCGTCTGACCAGCCCAATGATACGCCGCGGTAACCAGTGGGTGAAAACCGACTGGCAAAGCGCTCTGGAATTTGCGGCCAGCCGTATCAGAGAAACCGTGGCCACAGATGGTGGCGACGCGATCGGCATGCTGATTTCGCCCCACAGCACGATGGAGGAAGGTCATCTGCTGAAGAAAATCGCACGCGGCATCGAGTGCGGCAACATTGACCACCGCCTGCGCCGAAGCGATTTCCGCCTGGATGGCAACTTCCAGGGTACCCCGTGGATGGGTTGCAATATTACGGACATCAAGCAGATGGATCGCATTCTGCTGATCGGCAGCATCCCGCGCAACGAACATCCCCTGCTGGCACACCAGTTACGTCGTGCCGTCAAGCATAATGAAGCCGAACTTTCGCTGATCAATCCACTGGGACAGGACATTCTGGTACCGGTGGCCAACAAGGTCATCATCAGTCCGGACGGCATGGTCGAACTGCTGTTGCAAGTGCTTAAAGCTGTCGCCGGGCTTGAACGCCGCTTGCTTTGCCTGTGCCTGCCGCCGGCTTTGACCAAAGTCATGGAAACCGTACAGGTTGGAGAAACCGCCAAGGCCATTGCCGAAAGTCTGGCCGGCCATGGCAAAAGCTACGACCTCATCAGCCCCCATGTCGGTGTATTCCTCGGCAATCTGGCCCAGCATCACCCCCGCTACGCCGAGCTTTATACCTTGGCTGAGGCCATTGCTTCGCTCAATGGCGCAACTTTCGGCGTACTTTCGGAAACCAACAACCGCGTCGGTCTCAATCTCGCCCGTGCTATCCCTCGCCGGGGTGCGCTGAACTCACGCACCATGCTGCAGCAGCCGCGCAAGACCTATGTGCTGGTCAACGTCGAACCGGAACTCGACTGCCATAATGGGCTGTTGGCGTCCAAGGCCATGGCAGCGGCCGATTGCGTCATTGCCCTCACCCCTTACATGTCGGAAGCGCTGCGTGACGCAGACGTGCTACTGCCGATTGCACCATTCACGGAAACCTCGGGTACCTTTACCAGCATGGAGGGCCGCGTGCAGAGCTTCGCCGCAGTGACCCAGCCGCTGGGTGAAAGCCGGCCCGCCTGGAAAGTCCTGCGAGTGCTGGGCAACCTGCTGGGACTCGAGGGCTTTGATTTCAACAGCAGCGAAGAAGTAAAGACCGAAATTTTCGGCGGCGAGAAACCTTCGACCGTGATCTGGAACCGCCTCAACAACAATCTGAGCAAGCTGTTTGATATCAACATCCAGCCGCCTTCCATGGCACTGCAGCGTATCGGTGACATCCCGCTTTACCAGACCGACGGTACGGTACGCCGCGCGCCGTCGCTGCAAACCGTCGGCAAGGATTGCATCGGCTACGTGGCAATGAACACCTTTGAGATCGACCGTGCCGGACTGAAGCCAGGAGACAGCGTACGCGTCATCCAGAACGACGAGTGTGCCATCCTGACCCTGCGCCTTGACGACCGACTGGCCAGCGGCGTTGCTCGCGTGCCGCTGTGCGATGCCACTGCCCGACTGGGTGATCTGTTCGGTGAAATCCGGGTGGAGGCTGCATGATGGAAGCCCAGGTCCTGCAATTCTTCCAGTGGCTGTGGGGATCCTGGTGGGAACCCGTCTGGAGCGTTTTCGCCCCGGTCTGGCCCCTGGTCTGGAACATGGCCAAAATCGTCGCCATCGTTGCCCCGCTGATGGGTGCGGTCGCCTACCTGACGCTGGCCGAGCGCAAGGTTATCGGTTACATGCAGATCCGGATCGGGCCTAATCGCGTCGGCTACTATGGCTTGCTGCAACCGATTGCCGACGGCCTCAAGCTGATGTTCAAGGAAATCATCATGCCGACGGTGGCCAGCAAAAAACTGTTCCTGCTCGGCCCCATTCTCGCGATTGCGCCTGCGCTGGCGGCATGGGCAGTGGTTCCGTTCTCTTCAAAACTGGTTCTGGCCAACACGGACGCCAGTCTGCTTTACATCATGGCGGTTACGTCCATGGGCGTTTACGGCATTATCGTGGCAGGTTGGGCTTCCAACTCCAAATACGCATTTCTCGGTTCCATGCGCAGTGCCGCCCAGATTGTATCCTATGAAATCGCCATGGGGTTTGCCCTGGTCGGCGTACTGATGGCAGCCAATACACTGAATTTGGTCAAGATCGTTGAAGCCCAGTCCGGCGGTTTCTGGCAGTGGTATTTCCTGCCGCTGTTCCCGTTGTTTTTGGTTTACCTGATTGCCGGCGTGGCAGAGACCAACCGTGCACCGTTCGATGTGGCCGAAGGCGAATCCGAAATTGTCGGCTTCCATGTGGAATATTCCGGCATGGCCTTCGCCGTATTCTTTCTGGCCGAATATGCCAATATGATTCTGGTTTCGGCACTAACGTCCATCATGTTCCTCGGTGGCTGGCTGTCACCCTTGCCCTTCCTGCCGGATTCAGCACTCTGGATGTTTGCCAAGATGGGTTTCGTGCTGTTCCTGTTTCTGTGGTTTCGTGCCACGTTCCCGCGCTACCGCTACGACCAGATCATGAGACTGGGCTGGAAGGTCTTCATCCCGATCACGCTGATATGGATTATCGTGATCGGCGGATTCATGCAAACCCCGCTGGGTTATCTGTTCCATTGAGGCGAGGGAAGACGACATGATCAACAGAATCAAGGAATTGCTCTCCAGCCTGATGTTGCTGGAACTGCTCAAGGGAATGGCACTGACCGGCCGTTATTTTTTCGCACACAAAATCACCGTGCAATACCCGGACGAGCGCACCCCGATGTCCGGCCGTTTTCGCGGTCTGCATGCCCTGCGACGCTACCCCAATGGCGAAGAGCGCTGCATCGCCTGCAAACTTTGTGAGGCAGTGTGCCCGGCCATGGCAATTACCATCGAATCTGAGCAGCGCGAAGACGGGACACGGCGCACGACACAATATGACATCGATCTCACCAAATGCATTTTCTGCGGCTTCTGCGAAGAATCCTGCCCGGTCGATTCCATTGTGGAAACGCGCGTATTCGATTATCACGGCGAGAAACGCGGTGATCTGATCTACACCAAACCCATGCTGCTGGCGATCGGGGACAAGCACGAAGACCAGATTGCGGCAGACCGCACAGCGGACGCAAAATACAGATAATGCTGAACTTCCACGACATCGTTTTCTACTTTCTGTCCACGATCCTGCTGATCGCCGGGCTTCGAGTCATCACTGCCCGCAATCCGGTACATGCCGCGCTCTATCTCGTGCTGTCATTTTTTACCGCCGCCGGGATCTGGGTGTTGCTGGAAGCCGAGTTTCTGGCCATCACCCTGGTACTGGTCTACGTCGGCGCAGTCATGGTGCTATTCCTTTTTGTGGTGATGATGCTGGACATCAACCTGGACAAACTGCGCGAAGGATTCTGGGATTACGCCCCGCTGGCCGGCTTTGTCGGCGTGCTGATGGCCGTTGAGATGACCATGGTTCTAGGCATCCGTCACTTCGGTCCCGAGCGGGTGGTTGCGCCAGCCCCACACGCCGCCGACTACAGCAACACCGCCGAACTGGGGCGATTGCTTTATACCGAATACGTTTATCCCTTCGAGCTTGCTTCCGTCGTGCTGCTGGTCGCCATTGTTGCTGCCATCGCCCTCACTTTGCGCCGTCGAAAGGACAGAAAATACATGGATCCTGCCGAACAAGTTCGCGTCAAGCGCAATGACCGGCTGAAAATCATCAGCATGCCGGCAGAGAAGACACCGCCAGCCCAGGCACAAGGAGATCAGGCATGAGCGTCGGCCTTTCGCATTACCTGATCCTTGGAGCATTGCTGTTCGCCATCAGCGTGGTCGGCATATTTCTCAACCGCAAGAACGTCATTATCCTGCTCATGGCGATCGAACTGATGCTGCTCGCGGTGAATATCAATTTCATTGCCTTTTCGCACTACCTAAACGACACCGCAGGTCAGATCTTCGTATTCTTCATCCTGACAGTGGCGGCAGCGGAATCAGCCATCGGCCTGGCGATACTGGTCGTTCTGTTCCGCAATTTGCGCTCGATCAACGTGGACGACATGCAAAGCCTCAAGGGCTGATAGCACATGAACGAAATGCTGAAAATTTACTTGGCCATCCCGCTGTTACCTCTCGTCGCAGCAATCGTTGTCGGCCTGTTTGGCCGTACACTCCCACGTTCGGCGGCACACGTACTCACAGTGTCGGGAGTGGCCGGTTCATTTCTGCTGTCATTGATCGTTTTTAACGACGTGCTGGCCGGGCATACATACAATGGCACGGTTTACACCTGGCTTACCAGTGGATACTCCAGTTTCGAAGTCGGATTTCTGATTGACTCGCTGTCGGCCATGATGATGCTGGTGGTGACTTTTGTTTCGCTCATGGTACACATCTATACCATTGGCTACATGCACGAAGATCCCGGCTACGCACGCTTCTTCAGCTATATCTCGTTGTTCACCTTCTCCATGCTGATGCTGGTGATGAGCAACAATTTCATGCAACTGTTTTTTGGCTGGGAAGCCGTGGGACTGGTTTCCTACCTGCTGATTGGATTCTGGTACACCCGCCCAACAGCCATTTACGCCAATCTCAAGGCATTCCTGGTCAACCGTGTAGGCGACTTTGGTTTTCTGCTCGGTATTGGACTGGTGCTCTTCTCGATGGGAAGTCTTGATTACGCGGCGGTCTTCTCGATTGCACCCAAATTTGCAGACGCTACGATCAGTCTGATCCCGGGCTACGAATGGTCGCTGTTGACCGTCATCTGCCTGTTACTGTTTGTCGGTGCCATGGGTAAATCCGCACAGGTACCGCTGCATGTCTGGCTTCCTGACTCGATGGAAGGCCCGACCCCGATTTCTGCGCTGATCCATGCGGCGACCATGGTCACAGCCGGGATTTTCATGGTGGCACGCATGTCACCGTTGTTCGAGCTTTCCACCACAGCACTGTCCACCGTCATGGTGATCGGCGCAGTCACCGCTTTATTTATGGGGTTCCTCGGAATCATCCAGAACGACATCAAGCGCGTGGTGGCTTATTCCACCCTGTCACAGCTTGGTTACATGACTGTAGCGCTCGGCCTGTCCGCGTATTCCGTGGCTATTTTCCATCTGATGACGCACGCCTTCTTCAAGGCATTGCTATTCCTCGGCGCAGGTTCTGTCATCATGGGCATGCACCATGATCAGGATATCCGCAACATGGGCGGCTTGCGTAAATACATGCCGATTACCTGGCTGACTTCGCTTATTGGCTCCCTGGCCCTGATCGGGACACCATTTTTCTCCGGCTTTTATTCCAAGGACTCCATTATCGAGGCAGCACAACTGTCGCAGATTCCAGGCAGTAGTTTTGCCTATTTTGCAGTGCTGGCCGGGGTGTTTGTCACCGCTTTCTACTCATTCCGCATGTACTTCCTCGTGTTCCACGGCAAGGAACGCTGGCGCGAAGCCCATCATGACCATGGGCATGATGATCACGGCGACCATCACCACGGTCTGGGTCCCCATGATGATCCTCATGAATCCCCCTGGGTCGTCACCTTGCCATTGATCGCGCTCGCCATCCCGTCAGTGGTGATCGGTTATCTGGCCGTCGGCCCCATGCTTTACGGCAACTTCTTCAAGGATGTGATTTTTGTCGACACGGCTTCACACCCGGTCATGCGGGAAATGGCGCATCACTTCCACGAAGTGTTTCATAGCGCGTCAGGCATGGCCTTGCATGCTCTGGTAACACTGCCGTTTTTACTGGCGATCTCGGGGGTTGCTTTGTCCTGGTACTTTTACATGAAACGCCCGGACATCCCTGAGGCGATCAAGCAGCGTTTTGGCATGATCTACCGCTGCATGGAAAATAAATATGGTTTCGATAGCTTTAACGAGAGAATTTTTGCTGGAGGCTCACGCCTCATTGGCAACAAACTGTGGCAGATCGGTGATGTACAGATCATTGACGGTACGCTGGTCAACGGTACCGCGCATCTGATCGGCCGCATTTCCGGCGTCATCCGCCAACTGCAATCCGGACTGATTTATCACTATGCATTCGCCATGATCATCGGCGTATTTGTGTTGCTGACCTGGTTCATGAAGGTATAAATGGAATATCCGATTCTCAGCGTTTCCATCTGGTTGCCGATATTGGCGGGCGCCCTCGTGCTCGCCACCGGCAATGACAAAAATGCTCCGCTGGCACGCATATTGGCGCTGGCTGGCAGTATCGCCAGTTTCGTCGTCACGCTGCCGTTGTGGACACGCTTCGACCGCACTGATGGGGGTTTCCAGTTTCAGGAAGGCTACAACTGGATTCCCAGCTTCAACATTCATTATCATCTGGGGGTGGACGGCATCGCCGTCCCGCTGATTTTGCTCACCAGTTTCACTACAGTTATCGTCATTCTTGCCGGCTGGGAAGTCATCCAGAAACGCGTCGCACAGTATATGGCGGCCTTCCTGATCATGTCCGGCCTCATGATCGGCGTGTTTTCGGCACTCGACGGCATCCTGTTCTATGTATTCTGGGAAGCCATGCTGATCCCGATGTTCATTGTCATCGGTGTCTGGGGCGGGCAGAACCGCGTCTATGCGACGATCAAGTTCTTTCTCTACACCCTGCTCGGCTCGCTGCTGATGCTGGTGGCATTCATCTATCTCTATCACCAGACCAACAGTTTTGAACTGGTCGACTACTACCAGTTGCCGCTGCCGCTGGCGGCACAGTTGCTGATCTTCTTCGCGTTCTTCATGGCGTTCGCGGTCAAGATCCCGATGTGGCCGGTACATACCTGGCTGCCCGATGCTCACGTCGAAGCACCTACCGGCGGCTCTGTGGTGCTGGCTGCGATTATGTTGAAACTGGGGGCTTACGGCTTTTTGCGATTTGCCATGCCGATTGCACCTGATGCGGCCAGCTACCTGTCTGGTTTCATGATCACCCTGTCACTGATCGCGGTGGTCTACATCGCTCTGGTAGCGCTGGTTCAGCAGGACATGAAGAAACTGATTGCTTATTCGTCAATTTCTCACATGGGGTTCGTCACACTTGGCCTGTTCATCTTCAACCCGCTTGGCATGGAAGGCGGTATCGTGCAGATGATCTCGCACGGCTTTGTTTCCGGCGCACTATTCCTTTGCGTGGGGGTTTTATATGACCGCATGCACTCGCGCCGGATTGCCGACTACGGCGGGGTAGTCAACACGATGCCTGCATTTACCGCGCTGGCAGTACTTTTTGCGATGGCGAATGCCGGATTACCCGGCACCTCCGGCTTTGTCGGAGAATTTCTGGTCATTCTGGGTGCGCTTCAGGCCAACTTCTGGTTCGCATTCCTTGCGGCAACCACGCTGATCTTCGGGGCGGCCTATACACTGTGGATGGTCAAGCGCGTGTATTTCGGTGACATCGCCAACAATCACGTAGCCGAATTGCAAGACATCAACAAACGCGAACTCCTCATACTGGGCGTTCTTGCCGTCGCCACACTTGCACTCGGCATCTGGCCTCAACCACTGACCGACATGACCCATGCCTCGGTCAACCAACTGCTTGCGCATCTGGCGCAAAGCAAGATTCCGGCGGGGATTTAATACAACATGAATCCTATTGTTCAAGACCTCTACGCCACGCTGCCTGAAGTCATCGTGCTGACCATGGCAATGGTCATTCTGCTCACAGATCTGTTTCTGAGCGAGCGCAACCGCTATGTGACCTACTTCCTGACCCAGGTGACGCTGATGAGCGCCGCGTTCGTGACCGTTGCCACCCATACATCAGCCGTGGGCTACGCTTTCAGCGGGATGTTTGTGGACGACCCAATGTCCGATGTGCTCAAACTGATGACCTACCTTGCGACGGCCGTAGTGCTGGTCTATTCACGCAGCTACATTACCGAGCGCGGCATGTTCCGTGGCGAGTTCTTCGTTCTGACGCTGTTTGCCATGCTGGGCATGATGGTCATGATTTCCGGTCAGACCCTGCTCACGCTTTACATGGGACTGGAACTGTTGTCGCTGTGCCTGTATTCCCTTGTCGCGCTGGACCGGGATAACGCCCGTGCCACCGAGGCAGCGATGAAATATTTTGTGCTGGGTGCGCTGGCTTCCGGCATGTTGCTTTATGGCATGTCCATGCTTTATGGCATGACCGGCACGCTGGATATTTCCCAGATCGGCAATGCGCTGGTCAGCGGCGCACCTGACAAGGCTGTTCTCATTCTCGGACTGGTTTTTGTCGTTGCCGGACTGGCATTCAAACTCGGTGCCGTGCCATTCCAGATGTGGGTGCCGGACGTCTACCACGGTTCGCCCACGGCGATGACATTGCTGATCGGTTCCGCCCCAAAGTTTGCCGGATTTGCGCTGGTCATGCGCCTGCTGGTTCAAGCCCTTCAGGGCATGGTGGCCGACTGGCAGGGCATGCTGATCATCATGGCCGTGCTGTCAATCATTATTGGCAATATTACCGCCATCGCCCAGACTAATCTCAAGCGCATGCTGGCTTACTCCAGCATCTCGCACATCGGTTTTCTGCTGTTTGGCATCATGAGCGGCACCCTCAACGGTTTCATTGCGTCGATGTTCTATATTTCCGTCTATGTCCTGATGACGCTGGGCAGTTTCGGCATGATCATGCTTTTGTCGCGCAAAGGTTTTGAGTCTGAGAATCTGGATGATCTCAAGGGGCTGAGCCAGCGTAGCCCGTGGTATGCCTTTGTCATGATGCTGCTGATTTTTTCCATGGCCGGGGTACCTCCCACCATCGGTTTCTACGCCAAGTTCGCCGTGTTGCAGGCCGCATTGCAGGCCGGCATGGTCAAACTGGTCATCTTTGCTGTACTCATGGCGGCGATTGGCGCTTTCTACTACCTGCGCGTGGTCAAACTCATGTATTTCGACGAACCGCAGGATGCCACGCCGGTTCTCGCCCAGCCTGATGTGGCACTGGTGCTCAGCCTCAACGGCCTGGCCGTACTCGCCTTGGGTCTGATGCCGCAGCGCCTGATGGAACTGTGCGCCTACGCCATTCTTCACAGCATCCAGTGATTTTCAGCGGCAACTGTACCTGAATTGGTTTTTCGGACGCTGATGGACACCGACCTGACCGAAACCGAACTTTCCACCGAATCCGTATTTCGCGGCAATCTGCTGCACGTCAAGCGCGACAAGGTACGCCTGCCCAATGGCCATGAGACCGGGCGCGAATACATCGTACACCCTGGAGCCGTGCTGGTGGTGCCGGTGCGGGATGACGGGCAACTGGTATTCGAGCGCCAGTTCCGCTATCCGTTACGTCGGCTTTTTATCGAGTTCCCCGCGGGCAAGATTGACCCCGATGAAGCGCCCCTCGTCACCGGTCAGCGCGAATTGCTCGAAGAAACCGGGTATACGGCGAAAGAATGGCACTACCTGGCAGCATTACACCCCTGCATCGGCTACTCCGATGAAATCATCCACATCTACCTGGCAACAGGCTTGCAGGAAGGCTTGCACAAGCGTGACCAGGATGAGTCTCTGGAAATTTTTACCCTGTCAATGCAAGAAGCCATGCAAGCCATGCAGCGCGGCGAAATCACCGACGGGAAAACCATGATCGCCCTGTTCTGGACGGAAAAACATCTTAAAGGTAGCTGGGACTAGCAGTTAGTCAACTGTTTCTGGCAGGCGAATGGTGTACTGTCCGGATTTTTCGTCGCGAACCACCGTCAGAAGCCCGCTTTTTTGTGCCCCGTCCACCAGTTCCTTGAACGAACTGAATCCATAAAAGGACTCTGTAAAACCCGGTTTGCGACGCTGCATCGTCGTTTTAACCAGCGACCCCCATATTTTCTCGTCAGAACCGCGCTCTGCGATCAGAGCCTCGACTGTTTCCACAATGAAATCAAGCGCCTCCTGCCTTTTATCATCTTCTTTTTTGATGCTTGCAGACTTTTTGTTGCCGGTTACAGATTTTTGAGGAACTGATTTAACGCCGCGTTTCTTTTTGGCTTCCTGCTCGCGCACCAGATCATCGTAGAAGATGAACTCGTCGCAATTGGCGCTGAGCAAATCTGAAGTGGAATCCTTGACACCAATCCCAATGACATACTTGTTGTTCTCGCGAAGCTTGGAAACCAGCGGCGAGAAATCTGAGTCGCCGCTAATAATGACAAAAGCATCCACGTGAGATTTGGTATAACAAAGATCAAGCGCATCCACCACCATGCGGATATCGGCAGAATTCTTTCCCGACTGCCGCACATGCGGGATTTCGATCAATTCAAAAGCCGCCTCGTGCATGGTCGCCTTGAATTCCTTGTAACGCTCCCAGTCACAATAGGCTTTCTTGACCACGATACTGCCCTTAAGCAGCAACCGCTCCAGAACTTTCTTAATGTCAAACTGGGCATACCTGGCATCACGTACGCCCAGCGCGATATTCTCGAAATCGCAGAACAATGCCATATTACTGATTTCTGTCTGGCCGGCCATGGGTCAATTCCTCAATTGAATTTGTCATTCTGTTCTCATTCTTGATGACATTCGCCATTTGCGCAAATCCAAATAAATTTGCTTATCCTGACAATATGGCGCATAGTGCTGGCCAGCGATCTTCAAGTAGTAGTGTTGTCTGATGCAGTACCCTCTGTATTCCGGGTTTTCTTCCTCACCACCCCCGCCGTCTTGACTATCGCCCGAACGGGCATTTAGTCCCTTTTTATGATTAATTTTTACAAGGATTCAAGACATGGCAACAGGTATTGTGAAGTGGTTCAACGACGCAAAGGGTTTCGGCTTTATCACCCCCGATGATGGCAGCGCTGATCTTTTCGCCCATTTTTCGGCGATTCAATCGGAAGGCTTCAAGTCACTTCGGGAGAATCAGCGAGTGACTTTTGATGCCACGACTGGCGCAAAAGGCCCGCAGGCCTCCAACATCCGCGTAGCCGATTAAATCGGTCACGCCTCACGGGACGACTTCATCAAGGTAGTCCCGCCGGAAAAGCCCGGAATACTCCGGGCTTTTTTATTCACTTTTCCCAGACCGGAGGTCATCCTTGGCCAAAGAAGAGCTTATTGAAATGCAGGGTGTCGTGGCAGAGGTGCTGCCTGACTCGCGGTTCCGCGTGACTCTGGAGAACGGCCATCAACTGGTCGCTTACACTGCCGGTAAGATGCGAAAGAACCATATCCGCATCCTTGCAGGCGACAAGATCACCCTGGAGCTTTCACCTTACGATATCAGCAAGGGGCGCATCACCTTCCGTCACATCGAAAGCCGCGGCAGCTCACCCGCTGCTCCACGGCGACGCGCCTACTAGGGAAGATAACCCTAGGCAACTGGCCATCATGCAAGAATCGCCGCCACATCACGGTCGGCCATAACAGGATGATGGCTAATTCCAGAACTGTCACATCGCCAAGTTCCACATCGTGCCCCGCCGTCTCCAACGTTACGCCAACCCCCAGACTCAACCATTTTCAGTCCGCTACTGATGTGATCCCGGAATGATTGCCGATAATTCGTTTGCGCGTGGTTGTTTCACTGATGAATAGGGCTATTTGGTATACCAGTCAATACTGACAATGTGGTTCACATTAACCATCTTCTTCCCCTTTTTGTCAGGATTGTTGGACAGGCTGACACTGATGAACAAATCGGATACTGATTCGGTATCGCCTCTGATACGGAACGAGTCGCCATTGCTGAGATGCAGCGTTGCTTCGTCACCGGCAATGGCCTGATTGAGCGCCTGGGTCAGGGTGAGCATTCGGTACTCCTTACGAGGTCGCTACCAAAGAAGGTAGTGTTTAATCATACCCTGTTGGCATCGATCAATCGGATTGATTCTCAGGAATTGGACAGACAATTGACTCATAATTCCTTAAGATATGCAGTAGTATTGTTTACATAGATTGGCGTAAGTTGCTAGTCGGATTCTCTCGAACGGGGAACACATGCTGAACCGCATTCCTATCCATATCACCTTGTCGGCATCCGACCGAAGGATTATCGACGATGAGCATGCGCGGTTGGACAGGTTTCTGCGTGATCTTTGCGAGACGTGCCCGGAATTCACCTCATTAGAAGATTGCCACAATTGCGGCCACGAGAAGACTGCCTCATGCCAGGGACGTTTGCCCTCCTTTTTCTACGATTTTCATGACCTTGTGGCCGAACATTTCGAAAACGAAGAAAAAATCATGGCCGGCAAACTGCAGTCGGAGGAAGAACGCGATTATCTTCGGCGACATCAGGAAGAACATGCGCGACTGATGCGAGAAGTCAGGAGTCTGATCAAAGAATCAACCGAATTGAGCCAGCGCGGAAATGTGGCCGCCGCCATCAGGCGATTTCATCATCTGATCAAGGACAGATTCAGCGAACATGCCGACTCCTACGACAAGATCCTGCTTGGAGCAGGGCATGACTAGGACTTGGCCATGTTCCGGACAGCTTCGATCAAAGCCTCAAAATCGCTTTCCACCGTGAAGGGATTCATCACGGTGGCCCGCAACCATACCCGGGCATGCACATTGACCTGTGTCAGATGAAACCCGCCGTTCTCGACCAGTCTTGTCCTGATCCCGGATTGATCGAACTCACCGTATCGGAAACAGACAATATTGGTCTGTGGTGACATCATTACTTCAAAGTCCGGCGTACTCTGTAACTTCTCTGCCAACATGCGAGCCCCGGCAAACACTTTGTCGACCAGTTGCCCCAGGCCTTTTACTCCGTATAGTGAAAAAGCTGCCCACAGCTTAAGCCCCATCATCTTCTTGGTGCATTCCAGTGTACGGTAGCCCAGGTTGCAAGCCTCAGCCTCGCCGGATTCCCCCTGAAACAGATAGGAAGCTTGTTGCGCAAAGGCTGCATAACTGTTCAGCGGGTTTTTGAACAGAACGGCTGATACGGCAGCGGGCATGTAGAGCAACTTGTGCCCATCCCAGACTACCGAGTCGGCAAGCTCAATGCCATTCATGGCACTTCGGTGAATATCTGAAAGCAATGCCGATGCACCATGAGCGCCATCGACATGCATCCATAACTGATGGTGTCGGCAGAACTCCCCGATCTCGCGCAAGGGGTCGATACTGCCTGTCGGAGTACATCCTGCGTTGGCCACCACGGCCATGACACGGGCATGTGCAGCAACGCTTCGACGGTAGGCCTCGGCCAGCGCCTGAAGATGCATGGCACCATTTTTATCAGCCGCAACGCTGATCACGGAGTCAACACCAAGACCCATGATACCGGCAGCACGGCTAACAGAATAATGCGCATGTTCACTGGCAAGGATATGCAACGACGGCCCCGCGGCCACCCCCTGCTTCCACACGTTCCAGTCCGAAACCCGCTGTCTTGCAGCCAGCAAGGCGGTGAGATTGGCCTGGGCACCACCGGAAGTCAACACACCTTCGGCCTCGTGCCAGCCGACCAATTCAGTCAGCCACCGGATAACCTGCCGCTCTATCATCGTCGCGGCCGGGCCTGCCTCGTACACCGTCATAGCCTGATTGGTAAAGGCAGCAACAAGATCGCACAAGGCCCCCATCGGCAACGGCGTGGCGACCTGATGGCCCAGATTGCGGGGATGATGAATGGCCAGTCCTGCCGGAAGGATCTGGTTGCGCAGTTTTTCAAGGAATTGAACTTCATCGAATACCGCGTTAAGTGGTAAAGCCTGCTGCCAGTTCATATCTTCAATTGCGGGCGGCTTCCAGTCGATCACCTTACCCAGCCCTGCCTGACTGGTAGCAAGGTAGTCTGCCAGCACATCAACCAGCGCATGACCGTTGGTACGGAAGTGCTCCGGGTCGAACATGTCTTCCGGCAGAATCAAAGCAGAGCCTCACTGCGGGTCTTGAACCAGCCCGTAATGCTCAATCGCTCGCGACTGGCTGGCAACACTTCGTGCCAGAAACGCTCAGCCAGAAACAGCACCAGAGTCCCTCCCTGAGGTAAAACATCAAAATACTGGTCACCGTCGGTATACAGGCGCAACTGCCCCCCCGACTCGGCTTGCCAGTACTCATTAAGATACAGAATGGCTGTCAAGGTGCGCAGACTGTCATTCTGGAAACGGTCAAGATGCCTGCTGTAGAAACTGCCGGGCGGATAAAGGGCCAAATGTCCCTCAAAGTCAAACAACCCCAGTTGCAGTCCTGAATTTGCAGCAAGTCGCAAACTTTCCAGGCGTTCGAGGTATTCACGCTGCGCATGACTAATGTCCGGTTCGGTCAGCCAAAAAATGAAGTCCCCCCGAATCGAACTGTTGACCGTCCGTTCAGCGCCCTTGCCAATCCCCGCCGGAGCAAAGACGTTCTTGCGACGCAGTTGCCGCGTTTCATTGGCCAGCACATGCACCTGTTCCGGGGAAATGAAGTCGGGGACGATACACCACCCCTTGCTGGCAAGCTCGTCTATTACGGTATCTGGAAAGTTATCGATATCTGGCATATACGGTTTCCATTATATCGCGTTGCACAGCGCCGCCCTTTTATGTAGAATGCGCAGCTCTTTAGGACCGTAGCTCAGCTGGTTAGAGCACCACCTTGACATGGTGGGGGTCGTTGGTTCGAGTCCAATCGGTCCTACCAGTTGCAAAAAAGCCGCCTTCGGGCGGCTTTTCATTTGGCGCTTCAACCGGCTGAGCTACGGTCCTAAAGAGCTGCGCATTCTACATAGAAGCGTATCGCAACCCCGCAAGCCATTTCCATCTTGCGGCACATTTTCGGCACAGTCTGGAGAGGTGACCGCAATCGGCCACAATCGGAAATTCATGGTTAAGAATTCAAAGCCGGGATTGCCATCATCATAATGTCATGCGCATTCTTTGCTTGGGCTCCTTGTCAGCTTTTTCTACGAACCTTGAATCCCGTAATCATTGCCGCAACAAGGTTGGTACGTTCGATGTGACTCATGATCAATGCGGCTGAAACATGCATGGCAACTAGGCCGATGAGGATATTGGCAAGCAGTTCATGGAGGTCCTGAAGCCATTCCTCGCCCCAATATGCGTCCATACCTTGCATGAACCCAGTAACACCCAGAGCCATGACTAGAGATAGCAATGCAAAAATCATCATGGCACCCAAGGGGTTATGACCATTATGCTGATCGACCTTGCCTGAAAGAAGGCTGCGTACATGGTGGCTTATTATTGACGGTGTCGGGAAGAAATCCGAAAACCGGGCATATTGGGTACCGATGAAGCCCCATATGATCCGGGCAACGACAAATGCAGCGGCCAGATAGCCCAGAACTTGATGCACAATCTCGCCGTCATCAAATAAAAAATAGTCCAGCAGGACACAACTGACGAGACACCAGTGAAAAAGGCGGACGAAGCGGTCCCATACATAAATTGTTTCTTGACTTGTCTGCGTCATCATCGCTCCCTCAAAAAGTTAGAGGGATTGGAGCCACCAGACCCCAACCCCTCCTGAATGATAACTGATGATAAAAATTACTTGGCTTTGACGACTTCAGCTGTTTGCGGATTGAAATAAATTTCAACACGCTTGCCATCCTTGTCATGGCCATAGATTTCGTAGCAGCCGTTAGCAATTTTGAATGTCTTGATTTTGTAGCCTTGACCTTCAATTTTTGACTTGAAGTCAGCTTCCTTCATCCACTTATCCTTCGGGACATCGCATGTTGGCGCAGCAAAAGCGCTGGAGGCTATCATGGTAGCAACAACGGTAGCGAATAGATTTTTCATAAATATCTCCTTGGTTGAATAGCAGGACGTCATGATTCATGACGTTGGTGGCATTAAAACATTGTTTGCTTAAACAAGACTTAACGCACGGAACAGCATTCCATCATTGCGTCAGGGTAAGTGCCACTGGGCCAACACGAGTCGCATCATCCGTCTGATACTCGATGATAACCGTGCTGTTATTGAGATCGTGAGTAAACGCAAACTTAGTCAGTCCATGCCCATCCTCAAAGAAATGAGCACGACCAAAATCGGACTTATCCCCATGCGGTACAGAGAGAATGTGGTTGGTCGCCAAGGCTTTCATGACATCATTTGGGAAAACAGCATTTGTGGACACGCGACATGCGTTGTTGCCCCATTCGATCAGATACTGGCGACCTCCAGAGATCATGAAATATCCTACGTCACTATTACTTGCGAGCGTATCCAACTCAGGGACATGCCGGTCCTTGATCACAGAAACAGGCTTATCAAGAATTAGCATGTTCTTGGTATTCTTGAGACAGTAGGTTTCAAATGCCGCGACCAGGCTATCCCCACTGGCTAAAGCCGAAACTGGTGTCACGGTAATAATTAATGCTGTAATCAATGACTTTTTCATAATGACCTCCATTTAAGTTGTAGGACAGCCTTGAAAAGCAACTGTCGATAATGGATAACCAACTTGCATCGTGAAGAATACGCACGTTGTCTTATGAGTAACTTAACGAGACAGATGACTACGCTTTCGGCAGAAGGCAACATATGGCGTGTGTTCTAGTGAGGAAACAAAGTGATGGCCGGGTCAGAGGGGGACTCGATGTCCCACATTGCGGCGGCGGATTTTAGTTTAGATATGTTGCTGAACTGAGTTCATTTTTTGTACCACGAGTGGGGGTCGTTGGTTCGAGTCCAATCGGTCCTACCAGATGCACAAAAAGCCGCCTTCGGGCGGCTTTTCATTGTTGACGCTTCAACCGGCTGAGCTACGGTCCTAAAGAGCTGCGCATTCTTCATAGAAGCGTATCGCAACCCCGCAGCTAATCCTTGGGCCATTTTTATCGTGTGGCACATTTTTGGCACATGTAGCCCTTCTGACCGATTTTATATCTTGCTATTATGTTAGGTGATCAGACTCGCGATAGGATAGACATGCTTGCCCCTTTTTTGCCGCCAGATGAAGAAGAGCGTATCAAAACCCTCCGCGATCTTTTGATTCTAGATACCGAACCAGAAAGGCGTTTTGATGTTCTGACGCAATACGCTGGTGAGTATTTCAACGTACAGATTGCCTTGGTCAGCCTAGTTGATGCGGAGCGTCAGTGGTTCAAGTCCAAATACGGTCTAAGTGCATGTGAAACCCCAAGAGACATCAGTTTCTGCGGACATGCCATCCTTAGTGCTGAACCCCTTGTCGTTTGCAACGCTCTGGAAGATGATCGGTTTGCAGACAATCCCTTGGTCTTAGGTCCTCCGCATATCCGTTTTTACGCAGGCGCTCCATTGGAAATGCCCAACGGTCAGCGTGTTGGCACTTTCTGCATCATTGACCCCAAGCCCCGCCAGCTGAGCGAATGGGACATTGGGCATTTGAAAGACTTGGCACAAGTTGCAGTCAAGGAACTCCAGGGGATAGATGCCACAAGAGAGTTTCTTGACTCGGCAAAACCCACAAACGGCAGCAATTCTGATTCACAACCCTGAGTGAACTGAGTTCATTTTTTGTACCACGAGTGGGGGGGCGTTGGTTCGAATCCAATCGGTCCTACCATATGCACAAAAAGCCGCCTTCGGGCGGCTTTTCATTTGGCGCTTCAACCGGCTGAGCTACGGTCCTAAAGAGCTGCACATTCTACATAGAAGCGTATCGCAACCCCGCAAGCCATTTCCATCTTGCGGCATATTTTCGGCACAGTCTGGAGAGGTGACCGCAATCGGCCACAAGCAATATAAAAATCAAAGCTGTTGATCCTCGTTTGATTGCAATCACAGACAAAATTGGCGCAGAATGTGCCGAGGTAGTCCTTAAAGTCATCACAATAGAGTCAAATGAATCTCCGGCAACGGCTTGCTTTGCTAGCCATAATTTCCCTGCTAAGTATGACCTTTGCCACATGGCTGTGGCTCGGGAAAGTTCAGCACGAAACCGAAGTTTACAAATTTCAGAGTCAGCAGAGTCATCAAATACATGTATGCGCAACCTTGCTGCACTATTTGCAACGTGAGCGAGGGTATAGCACGAGCAGTTTGGTGAACAATCAATATGATGAAACTCTGCTAGCACATTACAGAAAAGATACGGATGACGCCTTGAATGAACTTCTCGTTCAACCGTTTACCACTTCAAATCGGCTCAATAAAGGTAGCCTGACAAGCCTTACGCAGATGATTTCAGATGCGCGCTTGCGATCTAGTGGTCACCGACCGGGCTGGCAAGATGTCCGTGATAGCTATACTGAAATAGTTAACGAGCTATTTAGTGTCATTCAAGTTGAGTTGGTCAGGCAGGCTGACCTCGGTTTCACAAGCAATCGAATCAGGTTAAGCGCCTTGGTTAGGCTTACGCATGCCCGTGAATCAATGGGGCTGCTCCGGGCCACAGTCAATGCCGTGAAGCAAGGCGGTGCTGAAATTCCACATAATGACCTAGCATTTATCACTACCCAATACGCACTCTACCAAGACCACTTGCGAAGTCTTGATGAAGTTTTGGAAAACGACATGACTGTTCAGTTGCAGCACCTACAAGCGGGCGCAGAGCATCAATGGGTCATCGCGTTATTAGAGGAACTGGTGCAAACCGGAAAACTGCCCAACGAGCTTGATATAGGGGATAAATGGTGGCGAAATACTTCATCTATCATCGATATGGAAAAAGGAATTGAGGACAAAGCCTACGATGATATGGAACACCAGATTTCTGAGAAAATTTCCCGCCAAGTGCAGTACATGTACGCAATGGAGTGGGGAGCAGGAATTCTCATAATAGGATTAGGCACCCTGGTCTGGCTAACCATTCGTCGGATGTTGCGCGACTTGATAGTGCTCTCTAACGGACTACATGCAGTGGTTAAAGATGAAAACTATACCGTACGATTACCTGGTGATCTGCGAAATGATGAGTTTGGTCAGGTCTTTAATTTATTCAATCAGTTGCTGGGGTTTACCGATTCTCTGCTTCGGGAGAAGGAGAAACTTGCAACTCAAGACCCGCTGACCGGCATCATGAATCGTCGTAGTCTGCGCAACTTTGCACAACGTGAAATATCACGGGCCAGTCGTCATTCTCAGCCCCTGTCCCTTATTTTTCTTGATATCGATCATTTCAAGCGAGTGAATGACACTTATGGTCATAACGTTGGTGACGATGTACTCCAGACTTTTGCCAAGGTCATCAAGGAGCATTCTCGAGAAACAGACATCTTGGCTCGCTGGGGCGGTGAAGAATTCATCGTGCTTGCGCCGAATTCTGATGTCGATGGAACCCGAACTTTGGCTGAGCACTTACGCGAAGCAATAGCGACCACGCATTTTCATGTAGTAGAAAAGGCTACCTGTTCCTTGGGAGTCGCGCAGTGGCGCAAGGGGGAGACTTTTGAATCCCTATGTACTCGAGCTGATGTCGCATTGTACAAAGCCAAAGAAGGGGGCCGCAATCAAGTCTGTATCGATGGCCAGGCCCTCGTCAACTAACAGGAATAGTGCTATGACTCAGAATATTAAACCCCTGCAGTGGTCTGATGCCCTTACTACTGGAGTCGATATTATCGACAAACAACATAAGATGCTCATCAATATTCTAAACGATGCCAATCTCTGCTTTCGGGGTAACAGTAATTCGGATACGCAGAAAAAGATCATCGACGATCTGGTGAGCTATACGGTGTACCACTTTGATACCGAAGAAGAACTCATAGAAAAGTTCGCTTTGTACGATGATTCGCCTGATGACGAGATCGCCCACATACGGGAACACCGAAGTTTTGCAGGGAGGGTCAAGGAATATCAAGCCGCGGTCTATGCCGGAAAACCTATCAATTACGAAACAGTATTTAGCTATCTCAACAGTTGGTTGGTCAACCATGTGATGGGAACTGACCAAAAGCTAGGGAAGTTTCTACTGTCGAAGCATTATTCATCTAAACGTTAACACTGGGACATTTAAGATCAAGCAATGATTCCGATCTAAAACAAAAATCAGATACAACTCCTTTAAGGTGAATGTCAAAAATACTTTTGCTCTCAGAACTTCAGCTTTGGGTCGGAAGCGGTCATGTAAACTGAACTGAGTTCATTTTTTGTACCACGAGTGGGGGTCGTTGGTTCGAGTCCAATCGGTCCTACCAGATGCACAAAAAGCCACCTTCGGGTGGCTTTTTCATTGTTGGGGCTTCAACCAGTTGAGCTACGGTTATTCCAGTCTATTCATTCTACCGACTGCTTTTCGGCGCAGACGTTCATCATGCAAGGTAGGGTTTTCCCTTAATCTAAAAGTAGGATTTCCCCCAATAGCAAGCATTCGGTTATCTGCAACAAAATGACTCAACCTTAACGCTTTGATGAAAGGATGAGCCATGCAGCTGAGATTGAATCAAATTTCAGCTAGCAATTTCGCCTCTCTGATCATCCCTACCACGAGGTCATATCCTCATCACTTGTGATGAGTCTTGAAGCGATTTCAGACAATAGATGGCTATGGTGGATGAACATAAAACACAGATCAATTGGACATTGATCACCTTTGTAGGGTTTCTGGTGCTTGTCTTCACCATAGCAAGCTACTATTTCAGTTCACGTTTTGAAGTCAAGAAGAATCGAGCTATCGCAACGGCAGAACAAGCATGCCAAGCAAGAGTGATTGCAAATAAAGCCGAATTAATTGGGCTTTGTGACAGGGGCAAATCCACTGATGAAAAAAATCAGTGTGTTGAACGGAAGGAAAACGAACTGACTTATCTGGACAATGTATGCCCAAGAGAAATCAAGGCACTAAGCACCAGTTATTGTACTGCCAAGAATCAGGTACGTCCGTTTTTTTATGCTGCCCTAATCACGATTTTGGTATGGATGCTCGGTTATGGTGGACGAAGGATGTATCTCAAACATGCAAATAAACAGAACTTCAGCTTTGGGTCGGAAGCGGTTATGTAAACCAACACTACCCCTCTTCCTTTCCGCCATTCTCGGCCTCCGATAGGCTGGACGCATTCGACTCTAACAGGTGGAGCAGAGGTCTTCGGCAAACTGGAGGGGGTGATTGCAACCAGTCAATAGCTGCCAAACACCCACGCTACAGTGGCCGTCATTTGAACGACAAGCTCCCTCTTAAACCTGCCCTTACACCTTGCAGGCTAACCGGGGCTGTCCGGATTAAAGAACATAGCCGGCATGCCTAAATTATTCAAATTGTCATGCTCGTAGGTAAAGGGATATGAGAGTATGATTTTAACTGTTAAGGTTTTTGATTTGCCCCTACATCAATATTTATCATGCCCTCAAACTCGATAGATATCTTTCCTTGGGACGACAATTTCAATACCGGCCTGCCTAAGGTTGATGAGCAGCACAGGAAACTGGTGCAAATGCTCAACTTTCTGGCAAGCAATATTGCCTTCGGTGCAAGCGCCGACTCGTTGAATCAAATTTTTGACGAGATGGCTGACTACGCCGTCTATCACTTTGAGACAGAAGAAGCAATCTGGCGTGAATACCTAGCCGACGATCCTGCTGAAGTCGAGCACCAGGCCATTCATCAATCCTTTGTACAAGAAGTCTCACACCTGAAGGCATCCCTGGGGTCTCGCTCATTATCCGAAGTGGCGGAAGAAGCCCTCGGGTTTCTGGCAAGCTGGCTGGCCTCCCATATCCTGGAAAGCGACCGCTATCTGGCCTATGTGCTGCTCGCGAGAAAAGAAGGGCTGCCAGTTGAGGAGGCAAAACGTCAGGCCCAGGAGCAGATGGTCGGCACGACGCGTGCATTACTCAATGTCATCCTATCGAGTTTTTCAAAATTTTCCGCCTCCAATACCCTGCAACTCATGCGCGAACTGGCAGCGCATCGGCAATCAAAAGAAGAACTCCACCTTGCTTACCAGGAACTCCAGGAAAAGGAAGCCAAATACCAAGACCTGTTCGAGCATGCTTCGGACGGCATCTTTCTGCTGGATGAGACCGGGTTTGTCGACTGCAATGTGCAGGGCGCGGCCCAGTTCGGATTGTCACGGGAGCAGTTGATCGGACATTTTCCTTGGGAATTCAGCCCAGAAAGACAGCCCGATGGGAGGCTGTCATCCGATGTGGCAAAAGAGGCTATCCAGAAAACAATGGCGGGTAAGATGCATCGCCTCGAATGGCAAAATACGCCGGAAGGTGGACGCGCCGCCAATGTGGAGATTACGCTGAGCCGCCTTGATATTGGTGACAAGGCCTATATACAGGCGATTACTCGTGACATCACCGAGCATAAGCGGGCGATGACTGAACTCAAGATAAGGGAAGAGAAATACCGGGCTCTGGTCGAGACAACGGATACGGGATACATAATCCTAAATGGGGAAGGCAAGATTGTTGATGCAAACAAGGAATATGTTCGCCTGAGTGGTCACCGCGAACTTAGTGACATCCTTGGCCGTTCCGTCATTGAGTGGACGGCACCTTACGAAATGCGGAAGAACGCCGAAGCCGTAGCCCAATGTGTAAGAGATCGAGGCATCCGGAATCTGGAGATTGACTACCAATGGCCAGATGGCCAGATCGTACCGATTGAGATCAATGCCACCGTTCAAGGCGAAGGAGACTCACTGCAAATCATATCGCTATGTCGTGATATCTCCGATCGCAGGAAGATGGTGATGTCCCTACGAGAGAGCGAGGAACGCTTTCACAATTTATACGAGAATGCCTCGGACGGTATTTTCCTAATGAACGAGGCCGGCTTTGTCGACTGCAATGCACAAGCAGCCGCCATGTTCAGGGCCTCAAAAAACACCATCATCGGTTGCAGTCCTGTGGAACTCAGTCCTGAAAAGCAGCCTGATGGTCGGCTTTCCACAGAGTCTGCTCAGGAAAAAATCCGGGCTGCCCTAGCCGGGGAAACGCAACGCTTCGAGTGGCAATCCAAGAGAAGTGACGGTAGTTTGTTCGATGTGGATCTTACGTTGAACCGGATTGAGATAAGCGGCAAAACTTTTTTGCTTGTCATTGCTCGTGACGTTACCGAGCGCAAGAAAACTGAAGTGGCCCTGCGCGTTAGCGAGGAACGGTTCGACCTAGCCATGCGTGCCGCCAATGATGGCCTGTGGGACTGGAACTTACAGACCAATACTGTGTATTTCTCGCCGCGTTGGAAATCGATGACGGGCTATACCGACAGCGAACTGGAAAACACCTTTGCCGTGTGGGAGCAGCTGGTGGATGAAGAGGGCCGGGCGAAGACCATGGCGCTGATCGACAAGTGCATTACCGGCCAAGCCAAGGGGTTTAGTGTCGAGTTTCGTATGCGCCATAAAGATGGTCGCTGGATCGATGTCCTGTCGCGAGCGATGCTGATTTACGATGAAGATGGCATGCCCATGCGCATGGTTGGCACCCATGTGGATATCTCAGAGCGCAAGAAAACCGAAGCCAAACTTGCCAACTACCGAGCAGATCTGGAGCGTTTGGTTGAGGAGCGAACACAAGAGTTGGCTGCAGCCAAATTTGCCGCTGAATCTGCCAACATTGCCAAGAGTGCCTTTCTGGCCAACATGTCGCACGAAATCCGCACCCCGATGAACGCTGTGATTGGCTATGCTGAACTGCTGAAGGCCAAAAGTGACAATCTCACAGACGCACAACAGGACAAGCTAACCAAGATCACTGACGCCTCCGAGCATCTGCTCTCCGTCATCAATGACATTCTAGAAATTTCCAAGATCGAAGCCGGCAAGCTGCAACTGGAACGCGTGGAATTTGATTGCGGCGATGTACTCGAAAAGGTCACCGCCATGATCAGGGAACGCCTCGGCGCGAAAGGACTTACCTTTAACATTGATTGCCTTCATGTCCCCTACAAGTTCATCGGCGACCCCATCCGACTCTCCCAGATGCTGCTCAACTACCTGAGCAATGCCGTCAAGTTTACCGAACACGGCGACATTACCCTACGTACCAAACTGCTTGAAGAAACCGATCACGACATGCTGGTACGCTTTGAGGTAGAAGACAGCGGAAAAGGCATTTCCGCTGAGGATCAATCACGGCTCTTTACTGCATTTGAACAGGCCGACAACAGCACTACCCGCAAACATGGGGGCACCGGTCTGGGATTGGCCATCACCAAACATCTGGCAGAACTGATGGGGGGCACAGTCGGGGTCGAGTCCACTCTAGGAGCAGGCAGCACCTTCTGGTTTACAGCACGTCTGGGCAAAGGAGAAACACCATCTGACCAGGCAGAATCCTGTGCGATAGAAACACCTTCACTGGAAACCCAACTCAAGCTGGATCATGCTGGCAAACGTGTACTGATCGCTGAGGACAACGAAATCAACCGGGATCTGGTCGGTGAAATGCTGTCGGAAACCGGGCTGGAGCTGGATTTTGCCGAGGATGGCAAGGTGGCCCTGAATAAAGCCCAGGCCAACACCTACGACCTGATCCTGATGGACATGCAGATGCCGGAGATGAGCGGTGTCGATGCGGCAAAGGCGATCCGGCAACTCCCTGCCTATGCCACCACCCCCATCATCGCCATGACCGGAAATGCCTTTGCCGAAGACCGTAAAGCCTGCCTTGAGGCTGGCATGAATGACCACCTTGCCAAACCCATGAAACCGGAAGATCTATATCAGACACTGCTCGAGTGGCTGGGTGGCAAGGGTTAGAGTTGTGTCTGTTCTGAGTTGACTAGTCCGGAAACGGATGTTCCTAGAGGGCGGCTCAGGATAGGAAGTGGTCGTCGGTAATCAGCCATACCAGTCGTTGATCGACGGGTCAGCACAAATTGATTATCTGTGAATGGGCTGCTATTGTCCGCTACATATATTCGATGTTCGTCGTGCCCTACCTAAGCTGGTAAAGTTTTCGGTTGCAGCGTAATGTTAGGGACGTGCCCAGGCACATGTTGTTCATATACCAATGTCAGTTAGCTGAGGTTGCACATGATCGAAAATGTCGAAGTGTTCCCATGGAACCATAATCTTGAAACGGGCATCCCCATTATCGATGAGCAGCACAAGCGGCTTGTTCAGCTTCTCAACATATTAGTGAGCCACCTGGCTTATCATGCCGCGACCCCTGAGATAAACAGTGTTTTTGATCAACTTACGGACTACGCCGCATATCACTTTCAGACAGAAGAAGAGATTTGGAACAAGAGTTTTGAAGGAGACACCTGGGAAAAGTGGCACAAAAATAGTCACGATAGCTTTGTAGATGAGGTCGTTAGGCTCAAGGGCGAAGAAGGCGTAAAACAGATCGATGAAGTGATTGAGCATATTGTGACTTTCCTTACCCATTGGCTTGCCGAGCATATTCTCGAATCAGACAGGCGCATGGCCAAGGTTGTACTTGCACTTCCATCCGGTATCTCCCTGACAAAAGCCAAGGAACAGGCAAATGAGGAAATGGCTGGTTCAACCAGGCTTCTCATTGACACGGTTATGGCTATGTACGACGCGGTAGCCAGTAAGACAGTACAACTCACGAGGGAAATTCAAAAAAGAAAACAGATTGAGTCTGAATTGAGAAAGGCTCAGGCCATGGCAGAATCTGCCAACATCGCCAAGAGTATGTTTCTCGCCAACATTTCGCATGAGATTCGGAATCCCATGAGTGCGATTATTGGGTATACAGAACTCCTGCGGAATAAGAGCGACAACCTTACAGATGCGCAGAGGGATAAATTGGCGAGGATTTCCGATTCCTCCGAGCATCTGCTTTCCCTTATTAACGATATTCTGGATTTCTCCAAAATTGAGGCCGGAAAGCTGGAACTGGAGCATGTGGATTTTGATTGCCAGAATGTGCTTGAAAAGGTGCTCCATATAGTCGAACGCCTGAATGTCAAAGGGCTGAATCTTTCCACCGAATGCAACCTCACATGCAGAAAACTGGTTGGCGACCCTACCCGTTTGAGTCAGATGTTGCTCAACTATCTGAGCAATGCCATTAAATTCACCGAGAAGGGAACTGTCGCTTTGCGGACAAGGGTCATTGAGGAATCCAGTCATGACCTGCTGGTGCGTGTCGAAGTAGAAGACAGCGGAAAAGGCATTGCTCCAGAACAGCAATCACGGCTATTCACTGCTTTCGAGCAAGCCGATAACAGCATCACCCGCAAACACGGCGGCACCGGTCTGGGATTGGCCATCACCAAACATCTGGCAGAACTGATGGGAGGCGAAGTCGGGGTCGAATCTGTTCCGGACAAAGGCAGCACCTTCTGGTTCACCGCACGTCTGGGAAAAGTGCAGGTGCAACCCGCCACATCGACATCAGGCAGTACTGAGACCCCTTCCTCGGAAGCACTGCTCAAGCGGGATCATGCTGGCAAACGCGTACTGATTGCCGACGACAATGAAATCAACCGTGATCTGGTCAGTGAAATGCTGTCGGAAACCGGACTGGTGCTGGATTTTGCCGAGGATGGCAAGGTGGCCCTGAACAAAGCCCAGGCCAATACCTACAACCTGATCCTGATGGACATGCAGATGCCGGAGATGAGTGGTGTTGATGCGGCAAAGGCGATCCGGCAACTCCCTGCCTATGCCACTACCCCCATCATCGCCATGACCGGCAATGCCTTTGCCGAAGACCGTAAAGCCTGCATCGAAGCTGGCATGAATGACCACCTTGCCAAACCCATGAAACCGGAAGACCTATATCAGGCACTGCTCAAGTGGCTGGGAGGCTAGGGTTAGGGTTGCTTCAGTTCAGAGCCATCTTCTGGCACGGTACTTCCTCAGCGCACCTTGGAATATTCTTGGCTTTGATTAGGAAAATCGTTTCTTAATAACCGTGGGCGGCGTGCATCTTCAGTAAGTTAAGCTCCGCTTAATCTAGTTGTTTTACCTTACCGCTAATGCTCGATTGAATGACCTGTTCCAAGCCAAATGTGCTGGAGGTCTTTCGTTCAGCAGCCCTAATTCATCAACACCGAAGGATTATTAAATGAATAAGCTTGTCATGGGATTTCTCGCCGCAATCGTTGCTTTTCCTGCCACTGTATTTGCAGAAAAAGCGGTTACATTGACTGTAGAAGAGACAATCGAAATTAATGCGCCAACAAAAGCGGTGTGGTTCAAGCTACATAACTTTGGTGACATGGGCGCTTGGCATCCAGCCGTCAAAAAGACAGAGATTGTCGATGGGAATCTGAATAAGCCAGGGGCTGTACGGCTTCTAACATTGCAAGATGGCGGCACGATCAAAGAAAAACTCTTGAGCTACAACTTCAAGGGGAAGACGTTTGAATACTCAATCATTGAAGGTGTACTTCCTGTCAGTGAGTATGTTTCGACGCTGACAGTTAATGAGTCCAAGGATGGAAAGTCCATAGTGGTTTGGAAAGGCAATTTCAAACGCAAGGACACTTCGGACACACCCGCCACAGGGCAAGGCGATGAGGATGCCATCAAAACAATTTCTGGTGTGTATAAAGGCGGTCTGGAAAACCTGAAGAAAGTAAGCGAAGCTAGATAGCGCTACGCATTTAGTTGCAATTTTCTGGCGTTAGATGTTCTGAACTTTAAGTTTCAACATTTCAGATAAGGAGGCTACAAATGAATGAGAACACAATAAAGGTATGGGATCCCCTGGTCAGAATCTTCCATTGGTCATTGGTCGTGTTTTTTGCTACGGCTTTTCTTACAGGAGAAGACGAAAGCAATTTGCACGTTTACGCCGGGTATGCAGTCATCGGTCTGGTTCTTTTTCGTATCCTGTGGGGTTTTGTCGGAAGTGAACACGCGAAATTCAAGGATTTTGTCTTTGGCCCAGTCAAAGTCATGAATTACCTAAAAGGATTGATCAGTGGCAATCCGGAACGCCATATCGGGCATAACCCTGCCGGCGGCTACATGGTTGTGTTGATGCTCGCCACGCTGCTGGTTGTTACTTTCACTGGCCTAAAAGTCTACGCGGCAGAAGGGCATGGACCTCTTGCTGCCAACGTTCAGGTGATTCCTTCAGCTTATGCCGAAAATGAAGCTGATGAAGAAAATGAAGCTGACGGAATGAAAGAAAACAGTGAAGAGGAGTTCTGGGAAGAGATTCATGAAGCAGCCTCCTACTTCATGCTGGTTTTGATTGCCTTGCACATTGCCGGCGTAGTGGTCTCCAGCAGGCTACATAAAGAAAATCTTGTCAAAGCGATGATTACTGGCGACAAGGAACAGAGTTAATCACTTAAGATTATTTCATCCCAACCCAGCCCGTGGATCCCTGCGATCTGCGGGCTTTTCATTTCTTCCATGCCTCGAAAACAGTCGACATCCTTAGCTGATCGCGACTAAGCCGGGCATGCCTAACGGTTCAGCACTACATTACCCATCAACCTTGCATTAAAGTATGATGAATTCTCCCTTAGAAAATAGAACTAAAATGAACGCAGTTCACAGGCACGACTCAAATGAACCTCATGGGTGAGGTTAAAAAGACCTCAGGCATGGTAATTAAGGTTCTAGATCGAAAGTGAGAACAAAATGATCGAATGGAATGACATTTATGCGATTGGAAACGAACGCATAGATTTTGAGCACAAGATATTCATTGGCTTAATTTCAGAATTTCAATTAGCAAAAGCCAACTCTTCACCTAAGGAAAAACTTGTTAGAGTCCTGAATGAAATTCTCAAATATGCTGAATTTCACTTTCTGAGCGAGGAAAATCTGATGTTGGAGTCTGGTTTTCCAGAAATAGACCGGCATCGCTTGTCACATATGCAGTTGCTGGCCAAATTCAGTGTGGCAATTTATGAGATGGAATTGGGGGTATGCCAACCTGATGACGTCGATAAATTCCTAATCAATTGGTTTGTTCACCATACAAAACAAGAAGACAAAAAGATTGTGGACTATTTATCAAAACTCAAACTCCAGGCGTGACGCTTGGGTTGATGGACTTTATTCTGACCTGAACGTCCAAGAATACATGCTGTACGCCCCGCACGGTTGCCATTTATAACAATCAATAAAACCACCTTCCGGGGACAATTTTTCGTTAATAATTGCCCGATAGTTCAACTTTTCCTTAGGAGAGTTCCTGATGTATAAAATGTTTTCTGCCTTTGCCCTGATTTTTTTAAGCACCTCTGTTTTCGCCCTGAGCCTGACAGACATCAGCAGCCAAGATGCCAGCGGGGGGCTCAAGGACGCGCTGATTCAGGCCTCTGGCGCCGCAGTAGGCAAGCTTGGAGTGACGGACGGATTTCTCAAGAATCCAAAAGTCAAGATTCCACTGCCCAGCACATTGAAGAAAGCCGAGAAAGCCATGCGCATGTTTGGCATGGGAAAGCAGGCTGATGAACTGGTGACGCGCATGAACCGCGCTGCCGAAGCTGCCGTACCGGAGGCAAAAGCGCTGTTGATCGACTCCGTCAAGCAGATGTCGGTGCAGGATGCCAAAAATATTCTGACAGGGGGCGACGATGCTGCCACTCAGTATTTCAAGAAAACGACCTCTGCCCCTCTGGCTCAGAAATTTCTCCCAATCGTGCAGAAAGCGACCGCTAACGTTCAACTGGCACAGCAGTATGACAAATTTGCCGAAACTGGCGCCAAATACGGTCTGATAAGTAAAGACCAGGCCAACCTTGAGCAGTACGTCACCCAGAAAGCACTGGATGGACTGTATCTGATGATGGCGGAAGAAGAAAAAGCCATCCGCAAAGATCCGCTGGGTGCCAGCACCAGCCTGATCAAGAAGGTATTTGGCGCTCTGGGCAAATAAGCAGACACGGTTTTCGGGTAAAATTGGGGTTTTACCCGGTCAATACAGCATCATGCTTTGCATTCGTGGCAGTGCCGCCCTTTCCCCTTTCCGGCTCGACAAAATCCTGGCCGCGCTGCAAACCGGCGCGCCACGTATTTCACACCTTTATGCAGAATTCTGGCATTTCGTCTGGGTAGAGAACGCACTGACGGACAACCAGCAGGACACGCTGAAAAAAATCCTGACCTACGGGCCGAAGATGGCCGAAGAAGCACCGAATGGCGAACTCTTCCTGGTCATCCCCCGACCCGGCACCATTTCACCATGGTCTTCACGCGCGACCGACATTGCACGTCATTGCGGCATGGAAAACATACAACGGCTGGAGCGGGGTATCGCTTTTTACGCGACAACCAGCGATGGCAGCCCGTTGGATGAGGACGAAAAACGCACACTCAAACCCTTGATACATGATCGGATGACGGAAGCAGTATTCGGTCACCTGGAAGATGCCGAGCGTCTTTACCATACCGAACAGCCGGCGCCATTACTGACGGTGGACATCCTCGGAGGTGGAAAGGAAGCACTGCTTACCGCCAATCATGCCATGGGGCTGGCATTGTCACCCGACGAGGTGGATTATCTGGTGGAGAATTTCACACGGATCGGTCGCAACCCGACCGATGTGGAGCTGATGATGTTCGCACAGGCCAACTCTGAACACTGCCGTCACAAAATATTCAACGCGGACTGGGTCATTGACGGCGTAAAGCAGGACAAATCACTGTTCGGCATGATCCGCAACACGCACCAGCTCAATCCGGGAAAAACCGTGGTGGCTTACTCGGACAACGCGTCCATTGTGCAGGGTGAAAAAACACTGCGCTTTTACCCGAAAAACGGCCAGTACGGCTATGAGGAAGACGAAATGCATTTCCTCATGAAGGTCGAGACGCACAACCATCCGACGGCGATATCCCCGTTCGCAGGTGCTGCGACCGGAGCTGGCGGGGAGATTCGGGATGAGGGTGCAACCGGTTCTGCATCAAAACCCAAGGCAGGATTGACCGGTTTCTCGGTTTCCAACCTGAATATTCCTGGCTTTACCCAGCCGTGGGAAGGCCATTACGGCAAACCCGGGCGTATCGCCTCTGCCCTTCAGATCATGACCGATGGCCCTCTGGGCGGTGCCGCTTACAACAACGAGTTTGGACGCCCGAATATCGCCGGTTATTTCCGTACGCTGGAAATCGAGGCGGCAGAAGAAATGCGTGGATACCATAAGCCCATCATGCTGGCGGGCGGCATCGGCAACATTTCATCCAGACACGCGAAAAAGCATCCGATTCCGCCTGGCGCCCATCTGATCCAGCTCGGTGGACCTGCCATGCTGATCGGACTTGGCGGCGGCGCCGCCTCAAGCATGGACACCGGAGCCAATGCAGAAAACCTGGATTTCGATTCGGTACAACGCGGCAACCCGGAACTGGAACGTCGCGCACAGGAGGTGATCGACCGCTGCTGGCAACTTGGTGATGCCAATCCCATCCTTGCCATCCACGACGTCGGCGCCGGCGGACTTTCCAATGCTTTTCCCGAACTGGTGAATGATGCCGAGCGTGGCGCCGTCTTCAGGCTTCGTGACGTGGACAATGAGGCGCCGGGAATGTCACCCAAAGAGTTGTGGTGCAACGAGGCGCAGGAACGCTATGTGATGGCGATCGCTCCCCAGTCGCTGGAACTCTTCAACGCCATCTGCGAACGTGAGCGCTGCCCGTATGCAGTGGTTGGCCAGGCGACGGAAGAACGGCATCTGACAGTAGAGGACGCGCATTTCGGCAACAGGCCAGTGGACATGGATCTGTCTGTACTGCTGGGCAAACCGCCAAAAATGACCCGCAACGCTGTACACGTGACCCGCAACTTGAGGCCATTTAACGGCGGCGACATCGACCTTGAAGATGCGGCAAAACGCGTGCTGAGACTTCCGGGAGTGGCTGACAAAACCTTCCTTATCACCATCGGCGACCGCTCCGTGACTGGGCTGGTGGCGAGGGATCAAATGGTCGGTCCATGGCAAGTTCCCGTCGCGGATGTGGCCGTGACGCTGGCTGGTTATCAGACCTATCATGGTGAAGCATTCGCCATCGGAGAGAAGGCGCCGCTGGCGCTGATTGATGCACCGGCTTCTGGACGCATGGCCATCGGGGAAGCCATCACCAATCTTGCCGCGGCCAACATCGCGGAGATAGGCGAAATCAAGCTGTCTGCCAACTGGATGGCGCCAGCAGGCCATCCGGGCGAGGATGCGGCTCTTTACGACACGGTACGGGCGGTAGGAATGGAACTTTGCCCGCAGCTTGGCATCAGCATCCCCGTCGGCAAGGATTCGATGTCGATGAAAACCGTATGGGAAGATGGCCGCGAGAAAAAAGCCGTCACTGCACCGATTTCGCTGGTCGTCACTGCTTTTGCGCCAGTGCCCGACGCCCGCAAGACGCTGACACCGCAGTTGCGCACCGATCTTGGGGCGACACGCCTGATTCTGGTAGATCTCGGGGCGGGCAGAAATCGCTTGGGAGGTTCCTCGCTGGCTCAGGTCTATGGCCAGACCGGCAATGTCGTACCTGACGTGAACGATCCGGCCTTGATCAAGGCATTTTTCAGTACAGTGCAATTGCTCAATAGCGAAGGAAAAATCCTTGCCTACCATGACCGCTCTGACGGTGGTCTGTTTGTCACCCTCTGTGAAATGGCGTTCGCCGGGCATTGCGGCGTGGAGGTCTCGATCGACGCTATTGCCGGAAACGGTATCGCTGCCGCATTATTCAGTGAAGAGCTTGGGGCCATATTGCAGGTGAGAGCCGCCGATACCGCGGCCGTGCTTTCCGCCTTTTCCAGAGCAAACCTGCAAGATTGCGTGCACGATATCGGCGAACTCGCCGACGACGATCACGTTCGCTTCGATTGCGGAGGCCGCGAGGTCTATGGCGAGCGGCGCGCCGTGTTACAAAGGTTCTGGTCTGAAACCACCTGGAAGATGCAAAGCCTTCGAGACAACCCGATCTGTGCTCAGCAGGAACACGACCGAATTCTGGACACATCAGACCCCGGCCTGCATGTTCACCTCACTTTTGATCCGAATGAAAACATTGCCGCCCCTTTCATCGCTGCTGGCAGGCGTCCCCGCATGGCTGTACTGCGCGAACAGGGGGTCAATGGCCAGGTGGAAATGGCGGCCGCATTCGATCGTGCCGGCTTCGAAGCCGTAGACGTCCACATGAGCGATATCATTGCCGGCCGTATTGCGCTGAAGGAATTTTCGGGACTGGTCGCCTGTGGCGGCTTTTCCTACGGCGACGTACTGGGAGCGGGAGAAGGATGGGCCAAATCCATCCTCTTCAACTCCCGTGCACGCGATGAGTTTTCCGCCTTCTTCCAGCGTAGTGACACTTTTGCACTGGGCGTATGCAACGGCTGCCAGATGATGAGCAACCTGCATGAGATTATCCCCGGAACTTCGCACTGGCCGCATTTTGTACGAAACAGGTCGGAGCAGTTCGAGGCACGTTTTGCCATGGTGGAAGTCATGAACTCACCTTCGATCTTTCTGACCGGCATGGCTGGAAGCCGCATGCCGATTGCCGTGGCACACGGCGAAGGCTTTGCGGAATTTTCTGACGAAGCTACGGTCGAATCGGCGTTGCAGCACAATCTGGTCTGCATGCGTTTTGTAGACAACGAGGGGCAGCCAACTGAAGTTTATCCGTTCAACCCGAACGGCTCGCCCCGTGGCATCACCGGATTAGCAACCGCGGATGGTCGCTTCAGCATTATGATGCCGCACCCGGAACGGGTATTTAGAGCCGTACAGCATTCGTGGCATCCGGATGGATGGCTTGAAGATGGTCCGTGGATGCGGATGTTCCGCAACGCACGGAAATTTATTGCTTAACTTAAATAACTGTCAGGAGAAAACAATTGAAAATCAAGGCATGGATGTTAGTCGCTGCGCTGGTATTGCCAAGTGCAGCATGGGCATACACGGATGATGAACAGGTGGAATTTTCATCCGCCATCGTTGAAGGAAACGCCCCCATCGTCAAAAAATATCTGGATGATGGCACCTTCAAGCCTAACGAAGTGATTTTTGGCTGGTCCATCCTGCTTTCTGCTGCTGCCAAGAAACAGCTTGAAATTGTGAAGATTCTGGCCGAACGTGGTGCCGACCTCAATTACAAACACCCCATCACCAAAATGACGGCTGTCGCCCATGCCACTTACGACAACAACCTGCCCATGCTGGAGTTGCTGTTGCAGAAAGGTGCCGACCCCAACATCAAGATGAAGGGCGGTGTCTCCGTGCTTCGCATGGCCAATGACATGGGCTGGACCAAAGCTTCCGAACTGCTGGTGAAGCATGGTGCCAAAAACGACGGGTGTCTGGAAGAAAAGTGCTTCTAAAACCGTCCCCCCGCTGCTTTCGACCATCAGTCGCTGTCATGGCTGTGCTATTGATGGTCGCCTCGGCTGCGGCAGAAGACCATGTTCACGTTCGTGTGCTGGCTGCATCCTGTGCTGCCTGCCATGGCAGCAGCGGTAACAGCGTCGGCGGTACTCCTGTGATAGCCGGACTGGAGCCAGAACACTTCAAGTTGCAAATGAATGCGTTTCGTTCAGGAGCACGCGCCTCGACGGTCATGCACCATCATGCAAAAGGCCTGACGGAAACCGAGATTGATGCGCTTTCTGTTTATTTTGCCGGTCAGCCACGCGTGACCACTTCCACCCTCAAACCGCTCGGTAACCTGTGATGATGCAGCGTCGCGAATTTCTCAAGCTCATCGGCGCCACAACGGCCATTGGTGCAATACCCGGTTTTTCCCAGGCTGCTGTGCCCAAGGGCAGAATCATCATTATCGGTGGTGGTTACGCCGGTGCGACGGCTGCCAAATACCTGAGGCTGTGGGGCGGGGAGGAACTCGAGATCATCATGATCGAGAAAAGCACCACCTTTGTTTCATGCCCGCTCAGCAATCTGGTTATTGGCGGCAGCAAACAGATTGGAGATCTGACCTTCAACTTCTCGGGGCTGGATCGCTACGGCATCAAACGCCTGCATGAGGAGGTTGCCGGCATCGACGCGGCAAAAAAAAATATCCGGATGGAAAGCGGCGACGAAATTTCCTATGATCGTCTGATCGTTTCCCCCGGCATTGATTTTATGTGGGACCGGCTGCCAATGCTGGAAAAATCCTCGGCTCAGGAAACCATACCTCACGCCTGGAAAGCCGGTCCGCAGACAGTGAATCTGCGCCAACAACTCGAAGCCATGGCCGATGGCGGCGTATTTGTAATCAGCATTCCCAAGACACCTTATCGCTGCCCTCCGGGGCCTTACGAGCGCGTCAGTCAGGTTGCTTTTCATTTCAGGCAGTCCAAACCAAAATCGAAAATCATCGTGCTGGATGCCAATGCCGAGATCGTTTCCAAAAAGGGACTGTTTACCAAGGCATGGGCCGAACTTTATCCCGGCATGGTTGAATACCGGCCCAACAGTCAGGTCACGGAAGTGGATGTCAGCAACCGGGTCATCAAGACAGAATTCGAGACCGTCCGGGCCGATGTGCTCAACGTTATCCCTCCGCAACGCGCAGGCAGAATTGCACAACTGGCCGGCCTCGCCAACATCGACAAACGCTGGTGCGAGGTCGATTTTCTGACCTATGAATCAAAACTTCTCCCTAACGTCCATGTTATCGGTGACTCCGTTTCGGCAGCGCTGCCAAAATCAGCCCACATGGCAACGTCGCAAGCCAAGGTATGCGCTTCAGCCATCGTTTCCCTGCTTCAGGGTGAAACTCCGGATCCGGCCCCCGTTTTTGCCAACACCTGCTATAGCTTCGTGTCCGACAAACTGGCCATTCACGTGGCCAACGTCTACCGCTACGATCCTGCAAAAAAAGTGATGCTGCCGGCCGAAGGCGGTGGCGTCTCCGAAAAGCCCAGCGAACAGGAAGGCAATTACGCACAATACTGGGCCAGGAATATATGGAGCGACGTACTGAGTTGAAAATCCTGGGCTGGGCGCTGGCTTGCTGCATCGGCCTGGCGCAAGCCGACATGGCGGCCGTTGTGCCGCCACCAGCCGACCCGGCTGCCACGCTGCATCTCCCGGCCGGATTCCAGGTCAACGTTTTTGCGCGATTTCCGCCATCAGGTAGCGATTATTTCCGCGGGCCGCGCTTCATGGCTTTTGGTCCGGACAATCATCTTTATCTATCGTTGGGGCGCGACAACAAACTCGTGATGTTGCCGGACCGCAATCACGACGGGCAGGCCGACGAAACCATCACCATTTCCGACAGACTGAACGCACCACAAGGGCTGGTTTTCCTCGGTGACAGGTTGCTGGTTGCCAATCAGGACGGCGTCGTCAGCATCGAAAACGGGCGTATCCGGCCCTTCATCAACGGTCTGCCAGCGGGAGGGCATACGCTGAAGTCAATCAAGCTGGGGCCGGATGGATACCTTTACCTGAATGTCGGCTCCAGTTGCAATGTCTGCAAGGAAACCGATCCCATGCGGGCCACGATACTGCGCTATACCCAGTCAGGTACGCCGGCTGGCCGGCGTGGGGCCGTCTGGGCTGAAGGACTCAGAAATTCCCAGGGATTTGCCTGGCACCCTGAAACCCAGTCCATGTATGCCACCAACGATGGCGCTGATATGCGCTCAGCCGGGCCTGGCGGCAAAATGTCCGATGACGTGCCGCCGGAACATCTCAATCTGATCAAGGGTGGCTCCCATTATGGCTGGCCTTACTGCTGGGGGGATCATCGACCTGACCCGGATTTTCCGGATTCTTCCGGCATCTGCGCAAAAATGGAGCCTCCCGCACTGACACTTCCAGCCCACTCCACCCCGATCGGCATCACGTTTGTTCACAATACCGGATTCCCTCCGGACTATCAGGGCGATGCACTGGTCGCGCTGCATGGATCATGGAATCGTGAGCGTCCTTCAGGTTACAAAGTCGTCAGGATTAAATTCAGAAATGGGAAACCAGCGGATGTCAGCGACTTCATCACTGGCTGGCTGAGCGAAAATGGCGCATGGGGTCGCCCGGTGGACGTGGCTTTTGGGCCAGAGGGTGCACTATATGTCTCGGACGACCGGGCTGGTATCATTTATCGAATCGTTTATAAAGGAGCACTCAAATGAGAATCTTGATGCTGATGATCTGGTTGCTGTTCATGAAAAGCGCAACGGCGGCAGATCAACCGAGCCTGTTGTTATACATCAGCCCCCAGGAATACAAACATGAGGTCAGCATCGGCATGAAACCCTATTACAGTCGCTGGGTGGCTCGAGGTCCGGCGCTTGAGCAGGCTGCAAGAAAGACATTGTCTGCTCATTTTCGCAATGTGGACGTATGCGAAGGCAACAAGGCTGGGGACGTAATTGCGACGCTCAGCCCGCAACTCAGCTATAACCCTGCCCCCGGACGCTATTACGCCAAGGTCAAAGTGGCGTTCCACACCGGAGACGGACGCTTGCTTGGAACGTTGAAGGCGACCGGGCAACGCGACGCATCTATCGTATCGTCCTTTATCGAGGAAGATGTTCGCCTGGCCTACGAGGACGCGATGCAACATATCGCTGAACTGTATTCAGCCGACACCGCAATGCAGGAAAACCTGCGCCAGGCCCTGCAGGCCGATTTCACTCACATGCCATGCGAGATGGTCGGCATGATTCCCGGCAAGTAATCCACTTATGGAGCCATTATGAAACAGTGCATCAAACACGTTACCTCGGCCATCTTTCTGCTTGGAACCATCAGTATTACGTACGCCGATGTCAAAATCACTAAAAAACTAGAAGGGTTCGAAACCCCGGAGTCCGTGCTGGTCGCACCGGATGGCAGGATTTTTGTCTCCGAGATCGCCGGTTTCGACAAGGATGGAGATGGCAGGATCAGTGTCATCGAAAATGGAAAACGAAAGGAATTCTCCTCCGGCATGGATGATCCCAAGGGGTTGGCCTGGAGCAAAGGCATGCTCTATGTTGCCGACAAGACCAGGATTCTCAAGGTCGGCAAGGACGGCAAGTGGAAAGTGTTTGTCGCAGCCGAGGCTTTCCCGGAGAAACCTCAGTTTCTCAATGACCTGACCATCGACAAGTCAGGCAATCTCTATGTTTCCGACAGTGGCGACCTGAAAGGCAAAGGCGGAGCCGTTTATCGGGTGTCTGCGGATGGCAAGGTCAGCACCGTGGCCAGCGCGAGTGAGGACAAGCGCATTCTCGCCCCCAACGGTCTGCTGCCGGATGGTAACGAGAATATGCTGATGGTGGATTTCGTCTCGGGAAATCTGTACCGGATCACGCTCAAAACCGGCCGCATGGCACAAATTGCTGAAGGATTTGGCGGCGGTGACGGCATTGCCCGAGACAGCAAGGGCACGTTATGGATCAGCGACTGGAAAAATGGCCGGCTGTTCACACTCAGGAAGAACGGTGATCTCAAACTGGTCAAGGATGGCTTCAAGTCTGCGGCGGACATCACGGTAGCCGCGGATGGCCAGACGGTCATTGTTCCGGACATGAAAGCCGGTGAAGTGGTTTGGGTGAAATAAGTCCGATCGCTTAAAAGTACACCTCAACCACGCCATCCCCTTTGGCGATCCCTTTGATGGTCTGGCCTGAACGCGTCTTGACAGAGACGACCTGGCCGATCGCCGCATTGCCCATGGCCTGCCCGTCGGAGCTGACTTTGAAACCCGCGCCCTGCGCCACCAGGATCACCTGCTGACCCTGTTTGACTGCCAGCTGGGAGCGCAGCTGCTCCGGGCGCAAAAGGCTGTCGGCCCGGATGCTGGTAGCTGCAGTTTTGCCAATCACCTGTTCAGGATTGGTAAACAAACCGCCTGGGAAAGCCGTCAGATCGCGCAATTGCAGCCGGACATCCTCCGCTTCGAGAATCTGTCCGCTGCTAAGTGGCCGCGCAGCCACCAGCGCCTGACCCGTCACCTTGACCGTGACAGGCACATAAATCGACCATGCAGGATTTTGGCAACGCACGCCCACACTGGCCCGCCCCCAAAGCCGGTTCCCGCTGGGCAGCCAGGCTTCCAGCCGATCGCATTTTGCCAGATGCAGGCGTGAATCAGGCCGCGATACCGTCACGTTTACTTCACCCGCCACGTCCGCGGTTTTTTCCCGGACAAACTGTTCTGCAGTCATCACCACCACGTCCAGCGATTGCCATTCAGCGGCCACAGTCAGACCGCTTGCCAGAGGCAATATAATGAATGCGGCCTGGATAATAAGCTTGCGCACGGGGATGGCTTGAATGACAATCTGAGGTCATCGAATTCTAACCTGAATCAGTCTCTATGGAACAGAATCAGTCGCCAATCGACATTGCCCGCCAGGCGCTAAAAACCCTCGCACAACGCAAAACTGCCCCAACCCCGGACAATTTTCGCAAGGTGTACGACGAAATTTCCGGCACCAAAAGTGTCGATATCGTCCAGATCTTGGCCCGCCTGTTACAAGAGGCAGGGAAACTGCGGCCAAAATTTGCGAGACTGGCCAGCGAATTGCCTCAGGCCGCCGCAAAATCAGACTGGAAGGCCGTAGAGAACACGCTGCGCCAGCTTTTGCCCGCAGGCAGCGGCGAGACTTCCTGGAGCGAAGTTGTACGGGAACTGGTACGTGAAATGGAAGTCAGCCGCCCCGGAATCACCCTGAGCAAGAAAAAGGATGGCATTGAGCGGGTTCTGGCCAACTTTGGCGCCGATTCGGATGTGCTCGCAGACAAACTTTCCAGCCTGGTCACCTCATGGAAGAGCGGCGGAGTCGCCACTGAATTATTGTCCAGTGAGTCACCGTCACCAGCCGCCCCACCCACGGAGGCCACAAAAGAAAATATCTCCCAGACTTCAGCACTGCCTGTACAGGCATCGGTCACGGCATCGCTCTGGCGCGACCTGCTGATTCGAACGCTGGAATTCGGCCTGGTATCCCAGTTGAAATATGTTCCCGAACTGTCCCGCCAGGTGGAAAACCTGCTCGTGCAGGCTCGCGAAGCCAAGACCGAGAGTGACGTTTCCAGGCTGGCAGAATCATTCAAGGCTTTCTGGTTCAAACTGGAAATGAACAGCGATGCACAGTTCCGGCTGCACGAGGAATTGCTTCAGCTGCTCCGGTTACTCGTGGACAACATGAGCGAACTGGTTGTCGACGACAGCTGGCTGCAAGGGCAGACAGCCATGATACGCGACATCATCTCCAAGCCGCTGAATATCGAGATACTGTATGACGCCGAAAGCAGCCTCAAGGAACTCATTTTCAAACAGGGCAAGCTCAAGCACGGGCTGATCGAAGCCAAGGATACGCTCAAGCAGATGGCGACCAGCTTCATCGAGCGATTATCGGAGATGACCGAAAGCACCGGCGAATTCCATAAAAAAATTGAAACCTACCAGTCACGCATTTCCTCGACCGAAGACATTGTTGAACTGAACATCATTCTCGACGGATTGATGAAAGATACGCGCACCATGCAGCTTGACGCATTGAGAGCGCACGAACATTTCAAGCAATCGCAGGAAAAAGTCCGGGAAGCAGAAAACCGGATTCAGCAGCTGACCGAGGAACTGCAACAGATGAGTGACGCCGCCCATCAGGATTACCTGACCGGCACCCTCAACCGGCGCGGCATGGATGAAGCCTTCGATCGCGAGTTCAGCCGGGCCGAGCGTACAGGCAGCCCGATCTGTGTCGCCTTGCTGGATATCGACCACTTCAAGAAGCTCAACGACACCCTCGGCCATGACACAGGCGACGATGCGCTGGTGCACCTGGCCAGAACCGTCAAGACGGCTTTGCGCCCGACCGATGTGCTGGCACGTTATGGAGGCGAAGAGTTCGTCATCATCCTGCCGGAGACCGACCAGGCTGAAGCCATCGCCGTGATGACCCGCGTGCAGCGCGAACTGACCAAGAATTTCTTTCTGCACAACAACGAGCGTGTGCTGATCACATTCAGCGCCGGCATCGCAAAACGCAAAGACCAGGAACAACCGGATGACGTCATCAAGCGCGCGGACCTGGCGCTCTACAACGCCAAGCATGCGGGGCGGAACCGGGTGCTTGCCGCGGAATAGCGCATCTTGTTGGCGCTGTCCGGTCTGGCGGATTGATGCATCACGCGGCATTAGGCTTGAACTGTAACTATTTACCACTGAAACGGGAGAATTGGCATGGCAAATACTTTTGAAACGGAATCAAACGACACCAAGGCCACAGCAAACACGGGGTCATTGGGGACCGCAATCGGTGGTCAACTTCTTTCGAGCAGTGATGTCGATTATTTCAAATTCACTGTCACCTCTTCCACCATACTGAATCTCGGCTTTGCTTCTCCAGGTAATTTTTCAGTTAACTATTTCAATATTTCCATTTATGACAGCTTGTCTGCCACGACCCCGCTATATACAAATCTGACTGGATCGAGCTTCGATACGCTCATGTGGAGTGCCACCCCTGGCACATACTACATCGCAGTCACGGCAGCAGATTTTTATAACTCAGGACAATACAACCTGACTGTTAAGTCAGGTACCTTTAACGGGGCAATCGCTGAAAAAGAAGGAAACAACAGTACATTGACCGCCAATTCCGTCTCTCTGGGGCGCGATATCGTGGGCCAGTTAAGCAGCCAGACCGACAAGGACTTTTACTCGCTCGTCATCTCGCAAGCTGGGCAGTACACCTTAACTTTTGATTCCCCAGTTAATGTGGGGTTTAACCTCTACAACATTAGTGTTTCTGACGCAAGCAGTCTGATTTCATCGCAACTGACCGGGGCGGATATTGCCGCATACAACTTCACCGCAGCTGCTGCCGGCACGTATTATATTTCCGTCGAAGCGGCTGATTTTCTGGACACGCACGCATACCATCTCACCGTCAACAAGTCCGGCATTTCATCCACCATACTCAATGGAGGCGAGATTGACGATTATCTCCTCGGCACAACAGGAGATGATTCCATTTTTGGCAAAGCAGGCAAAGATGTCTTGCTGGGTAAGGACGGGAATGACCTGCTGGATGGCGGGACGGGCATAGATACGATGATGGGGGGCGCGGGAGATGACAGCTATTACGTGGACTCCGCCCTGGATATGGTCATCGAGAATGCTGCCAGCGGCCTCGATACTATCGTGGCCTCAGTCAATATCACCAGCCTTGTCGCCAATGTGGAAAACCTGCAATTAAATGGGACAGCAGTTTCCGGCACTGGCAATACATTGAATAATAAAATCACCGGCAACAACCTCAACAATACCCTCAACGGTCTTGCGGGAGCCGACACACTTGATGGCGGCGGTGGTGCTGACATCATGAATGGGGGTGCCGGTGACGATACGTATTTTGTTGATAACAAGCTGGACAAAACTGTCGAGGCGGCTGGCGGTGGAAACGATACTGTGAATACCAAGGTTGATTTGGCCAGCGTTGCTGCCAACATTGAAAATATCAATCTAGAAAATGGTGTGGTTTATGTGAATGGAAACGCTATCGCCAATACCATCACAGGCAATGATGGCCATAATAATCTCAACGGCCTGGGCGGAAACGACACACTTGATGGCGGAGCTGGCCCGGATGCGTTGAATGGGGGCGCGGGTAATGATCAACTGACCGGAGGAACCGAGGCAGATGCCTTTGTTTTCAATACTGCCCTCTCCGTAACCACCAATGTCGACACCATCAGTGACTTTGAAGTTGGAACGGATCAGATGCTTCTGTCACATATTGTTTTCACCAAATTTAGTATAGGTGACCTGGATCCGTCATATTTTATTCAAGGAGCATCCCCTGTCGCAGCCGGCACCCATGCGGCGATTCTGTTTGATACGAATACTGGTAATCTTTACTACGATAGCGACGGTACAGGCAAAGCAGCATCGATAGAATTTGCTCATGTAGCTGGAACCCCGTCTCTGACTTCCGCGGATTTCGTGATCATATAAGCGCGTAAGTAAACTAAAGAATTCATTCGGGTTCATTCTTGCCTCGCTCCATCTGCAGCTTGCGCTCCGGCAATCGCAGCAGTGGCTTTAGTTCACAGTCACGCAGCTCATTTTCGTCGCCAAACCGCGTTGCCGCTTCACCGTTACGAATTTCGTCGACGATCGCGGCGATGCTGGACTGCCAGTGCTGCAAGAGTGCAGGCCAATCGGGAAACCGGGACTCATCAAACAGCTTGCGCGCATTAGCCAGCGATGTAACGTCCGGCAGCAAATCCTCGCTGGCCGTAATGCCGATGAATTTCTGCTCATCGATGCGCACCTTGGCAAAGCACACGGCGGCAACCTCGCTACCCGACAGAGCCATCGCCGCATAAACCGGGAGTTGCGGCTCTGTGATACGGTCATCAGACCAGCTTTTCTGGCTGACCAGGCTGCCGGTTTTGTAATCCAACACCACCAGACTGCCGTTGGGCAGACGATCAACACGGTCGATGGCGAGATCGACCGTAATGCCTCCAAGATCAACTTGTTCCCGTTGCTCGCACAGCGCAACCGTGAATGGTAGCCGCCGCTTTTCCAATGACAGCCAGACAGCCAGCAGTCGCTGCAAACGCTGCTGTTCGAGCGCCATGAACCGCGGCGGCAAAGGCTCTTCCTGTTTGCTGTTGTATGCCCGGATGCCCTGCTCTACCGCGATCCGGATTGCATCCTCCAGGCCGGCAGCATCCAAGGCATGCAGTTGATCGGAATCCCGACCTTGCCAGAAGTGTTGCAGCGCCGCATGCAACAGCGTGCCGCGCCCCATGGCATCCAGTCCTTCCACGGGTTCCTCCAGAACACGCGCACCCAGACGATAGCGGTAATAAGCCCAGGCCGGACATATCGCCTGCGCTTTCAGCAGTCCCGTGCCGCCACCGACTTTCTCACCCGGCATTACCGGGGGGGCCTGATGATCCAACAGCCATTCCCTGGGTGCCGGCTGTGCCAGCGATTTTGCCAGGGTCGAGGCCAGAACCGGTATCTCCGCCATTTCCGCGATTCCGTCAAGCAAAGGGCTGGGTCGCAAGTCACGCTCACCGTCCTTTTGGGCATACGAAAACACCACACTGGGAGCGCTATGCAGCAAGCGTTGATGAACATTGCGTGCAAACTCGGCCTGAATCCGGCTGTCAGCATTGGGCGCTCCGGCATCGCGCTGACTCCAGGCCGGCAAGAGCGGGTTGGGCCGCGCCGGAGGCGGCCACAAGTGATCATTCATCCCCATCACCCACATGGCCGTCAGCGGCTCTGCTACCGATTCCAGCATCCCCATGATCAGTATGCGCGGCTCGCCTTCCATTTGAGGCTGGTATACCTGTTCACGACAGGATTGTTCGATGTGGTGCAAAGCCTCTGTCGCCGGGATCGGCCCCAGCAAGGTATCCAGCCGGCTCTGCTGATCCAGCAAACGGGTGAATGCATCCCGGGCCTGAAATTCGTGGCTGGACAGGCTGCGTTCTCCGGGCCATTGCACAGCCTGCAGGAGGGCCAGCCAGTCCGTCATCCATACAGACGGCAGCTGCCGCCCGGGCCAGGCCCGGGCCATCTGAAGCATGGCCTCGACATGACCTGCCAGCGCTTCCAGCGACAGCCCCCGCGACTGATGTTTCTTAATGAAATTCAATAATCGTTCCAGCGATAACGTTGCCGGTAACGAGGCCCGCATCAGTGCATCGAATTGTGACCGTGTGTCAGCTTCACGCAAATCGGCTGACCAGAAGGGCGACAGCAACAGCGACGAAACCTCCTCCTGGGTCACGCGCCGACAGGAAACTGCCAGGCGCATCAGCTTCAACGCCACACTCACCAGCGCTTGCTCCGCCAGCGCGGGACCAAGGGAAAAATCGTAACAGCGAGGCGATTCTGCAGCGGCGGGATGGATCGTCCCGGGATGCAACAGATCATCCACCAGATTCGCAAGTTTTTCACGCAATGCCGCCAGTTCCGGAACGACCAGACCCAGGCGCGCATCTGGATCGGCAGACAAATGCCGCCGACACCATTCCGCTGCCGCACGACACTCGGCATCCTGATCCGTCAGGCCAGTTCTGGATGCCTCACCCGGCTGGGACAGGGTGTTGCTCCATGGGCGAATGGCCGTTCCCCGGCTCGATAAGGCATGGAACAGGCGCTGTTCCTGCGGGCTGAGGCGATCGAAACCGCAAAGGAAGATTTCGCCTGGCAACTGTCCGGCTCCTCGAGCCAGATGTTCAATCTGCCAATCGAAAAAACGTGCCTGCTCCAGCCAGCCATTCTGTTGACAGATTTTCCTGAAGCTTTCGCGCCAACCCATGAATTGCCGCGTTTCCACGGTCATGTCACCGCTTGGCGCTACCACGTCCCAGGCGAGCAATAGGCGATTCGCATCCATAGCGGCATTAGCCATGCCCGACACATCAAAGAGTGACGCCATGACCTCATCAGCCATCGAACTTTCGATTACCCGCTCCCACAGGATACGTTCCTGCAAACCATCAAGCACCATGCGCGGGGCCAGACTGTAATCAATCCCGCCCGCCAACAATGCAGATTCAGTCAGATCTTCGAGCCATTGCGCGAGTGTCATGGCCTGCAGGGAAAACCATGCTTTCTCTCCGTTGGCAATCTGCTCCTTGCCGTGGGCCTGTTTCAGGCTCTGGGACAGACGACTGGTGGAGCAGAGAATAATCGGGGATGCGTTTGTATTCATCTGTCCATTTTAGAACTTATCTGGAAAGTTTCGACAACACCATTTCAGTGGGGGATGTTTTTGCCAATTGAATCGTATAAGCCATGAAATGCCTGAGCAACCGGCTTGGTATCGAACGTGCCACCTCCGGTCAACGTGACCGAACACATCCTGTGGTACCACCAGTTCAATACAACCACCGGAAGCCTTTATTACAACGCCGATGGAGCAGGCCCGGGCGCTCCGGTGCTGATCGTTACCCTGGACGGATATCCCAATCTGTTACCCAGCGATATCGAACTGGTTTGAGAGGAGTAAGACGGAAGAAGCATATGCGTTAGAATCCGGGCATGGCAGACCAGAAAAACTATATCACGCCCGAAGGTTACGCCCGGCTGAAGGAAGAATTCGAACAACTGTATCGGGGCGAGCGGCCCAAGGTCGTCGCCGATGTGGCGTGGGCGGCTTCCAATGGCGACCGCAGCGAGAATGCTGACTATATCTACGGCAAGCGGCGGTTACGGCAGATCGATTCGCGCTTGAAATTTCTCATGAAACGCATGGATCTTGCCGAGGTTGTCGACCCTGCCCGCCAGCAAGGGTTGGACAAAGTTTATTTCGGTGCCTGGGTGACGCTCTATTCACTGTCGAATGATCAGGCGTTCACCTACCGTATCGTCGGTCAGGATGAACTTGATCCCGGCAAGGGCTATATCAGCTGGATTTCACCCATGGCAAAAGCGTTGCTGGGCAAGGCTGAGGGAACGGTCGTCAGGGTCAATACGCCGGGCGGTGAAGGCGAGTTCGAAATCGGCGCCATATCCTACCAGGCACCGGGCTAGCCCAACGATCTAGCCGCTGATAGTGACGGACGTCCCCGTCGGCGCTGTGTCGAAAAGTGAAATGATGTCTTCATTGCGCATGCGTATGCAGCCATGCGACCTGGGGACCCCCATCGGCTCCGTATCTGGCGTACCGTGAATATAGATGTAGCGCTGCATGGTATCGCAATCTCCCAGCCGATTGATGCCGCGCTCGCAACCGGACAGCCAGAGAATGCGGGTCAGTATCCAGTCTCTTTCCGGGAATTGTAGAGCCAGCTCCGGAGTCCAGATTTCCCCGGTCGGACGGCGACCGGAAAATACCGCGCCCACTGGTTGACCGGCTCCGATCTTCGCCCGGATGACATGCCGTCCGCGCGGCGTGCAGCCGCTGTTTCTGGCCTCGCCTGCCCCATTGAATGCGGTCGAGACGGAAAAGTGCGCACGCACCAGACCCTGGTCGTCACAAAGGGTCAGAGTCTGATTCGGGATGGAAATTTCAATGTTCATTGCCTGTTGATTGTAGCCAATTTATCCCAGTTACCGTCAGCTGCTGGGGTGTAATTCATGATACCGCTTCTCATAGCAGCAAATTGCCCTTCGTACCAGAGCGGCACATAGGGAAGCTGTGCATGAACAAGTGCGGTAACCGCAGGCCAATCCTGTCGTTCGATCAGGGCATCCACCCCGGCATCCTGCAGTCGGCCGCGGTTGGCTCCTGCGGGTGGAACAGACTGGCTGTGAAACGCCAGCCGATATATTTCCGGCGTTTTGATGCCGACCCAGGTCAGTCCGTAAAGTTGAAATTGCCCACGTTTGACTTCTTCAAAAAAGGTTCCCCAGTCCAGACTGCGGATATCGAGTTCGATGCCGGCAGGCTTCATCTGTGCCTGCATGATAGTGGCCAGACGCAGGCGCTGGGCATCGGTGGAAGTCTTGTAAACCAGTTTCAGCGGCAATTTCACGCCGGCCTGCTTCAACAACTGGCGCGATTCGTCCGGGTGGTAGGCGTAAGCCGCGAGCGTCTCATTGCTGGCCCAGTGCTCCGGCGGAAGAATGGCCGTCGCGGGCCGGGTACCGCCTGCCAGAACGTGACGGATGATCGCTTCACGATCAATAGCCACGGTCACCGCCCGACGCACCAGCGGATTTCTCAAAACCGGGTCTTGCAGATTGAATCCAAGATATGAATAGTTGGTACCCGGCACTTCAAAAACGCGGATGCCCTGTTGCTGCCTGAGATAACCGACCAGTTCAGGTGGCAGATCCCCCTGCAGCAGATCGGCTTCTCCACGCAACAGCTTCAGCACACGTACCGTCGGGTCCCTGACTTCTTCCAGCACGATGCGCTGACGATCTTCAATGCGAGTCAGTTCTAACACGCGGTTCCAGCGAGAAAACCTAAGCGGCCCGCTGCCGACAGGCACATGCGAAAAGTCATGCCCGGTGGCAATCAGTCTGGCAGGCATCACTCCGATTATGAGCCGGGCCGGGAACTCTGCGTCCGGTTGTTTCAAGGCAAAATCGACCACATCCGCGCTGATCGCCGTAACCGAGGCAATATTGGAAAACTCCGCCGTATGGGGAGAATCCCGGAGTTGCAACAACGACTGATAGGTGGCTGCGACATCCCGGGCAGTCAAGTCGGTGCCATCATGAAAGCGACGCCCGGACGAATTCAGGGTGAAACGGTAATGCGTTGAATCCATCGGCGACCACTGTGCCAGCGCAGGTACTGGCCGCGAATGCGCATCAAAATCGACCAGTGGGCGGTAGATCAGCCGGTTGACACGTTCTGATGCCGCATCGGTTGCATATCGCGGATCAAGATTCAGAGGTGCCTGGGCAATCGCAAATCGTATTTCCGGGCGATCTGGCTGTTTTGCACAGCCATGCAGGGCAAGGCAACCCAATAGAAAGCCTGCCCAGAGCCATTTCATTTTCCAAACAGTTTGATCAGCAGTGCTCCTATTAGAGCCACTGCGAGAAGTTTCAGCAAAGCTCTGGCGATATCGGTCTTCCTTCGCAATGCCTTCCGGCGGTCACTGCCTCTTTCCTGCAATGACCCTCCTTCAAAAACGTCCCGCCGATTGCGCTCTTCAGACATATACCCCCCTATTTTTCGAACACGGCCATAGACTCCACATGAGCCGTATGTGGAAACATGTTAACAACACCTGCCGCTTTAAGCTGGTATCCTTTGACCAGCGTCAGCACACCGGCATCACGTGCCAGCGTGGATGGATTGCAGGAAACGTAAACGATGCGTGACGGTCCCCCCGTCTCTGGCATGGACTTGATCAGATCGACCGCTCCGTCACGGGGTGGATCGATCAGCCACTTGTCAAAATGACCGAGTGCGGCAAGGCTCTCTGCATCCACCTTGAACAGATCGGACTCACGGAACTCGGTCGATTGGGCAAGGCCGTTATAATCCGCGCCTTGCAACGCCCGGCGCACCAGCGCTGCCGAACCTTCCAGACCGACCACACGGGCGCCGCTACGTGCAATAGGCAGCGTGAAATTGCCCAGGCCGCAGAAAAAATCAGCAATACGCTCACCCGGCCTGGGATCGAGGAGTGCCATCGCACGGCGAACCAGCACCCGGTTGATGTGCGGATTGACCTGGGTGAACTCGGTTGGCATGAATGGATACACCAGGTCAAATTCCGGCAGCGAATACGACAGTGGCGGACCGTCCAGCGGATGAAAAGGCGTGGCCGTCTCCGGCCCCTTGGGTTGCAGCCAGATCTGCACGGCGTGACGGTCGGCAAAAGCACGCAATAACGGCTCGTCCCTGGGTTCGATCGGTTGCAGAATCCGCAGCACCAGTACCGTCACCCGGTCTCCGATGGCCACCTCGATCTGCGGCATGCTATCGCGGATGGATAGCTGGATCAGCAGTTCCTGCAGGGGGACGATCAGGGCAGACATGTGCGGCGGCAGTATCTCGCACTGCTGCATGAGCGCAACAAAACTGGAATTTTTTTCGTTGAAGCCCACCAGCACCCGGCCCTTGGGCGGTACGTAGCGCGCTCTCAGGCGAGCCTTGTGGCGATATCCCCAGGCAGGGCCATAGATCGGTGGCAGCAAGGATTCTGGCCTGAGCTTGGCGATATGCCAGAGGTTGTCTTCCAGTACACGCTGTTTGGCCGCGACCTGGGCAGTAAAGTCGAAATGTTGCATGGCGCAACCGCCACACACCCCGAAATGCGGGCAGCGCGGCGTCACACGGGAAGGAGACTCCCGGAGGATGCCATCGATACGTGCCATTTCGTAAGTAGGTTTTTTGCGATAGCTCGAATAGCCAACCTTTTCACCGGGCAAGGCGCCGTCGATGAAAATGGCTTTACCTTCCACATGGGCAACTCCGCGCCCTTCATGGTCGAGTGATTCGACATTTGCAATTGTGTAGGACATGAGAAATCAATATCAAATTGCGCTGGCGGCCTCGCCTGCACCATCATCACGACAGGCGAGGCCGCCTGGGCTGCAACTTACTTCCAGTGCGCCAAGAACTCCTGCCAGTGGGGGCCGGAATAGCCTGACAGCGTTTCACGCACCAGGGCGATTTCACGCTGGTAAGCCTCGGCCGACAACGTACCGCGCATCAGTTGAAACCGCAGAAAAACCAGATGCGTATTGGCAACATCCGTCTCGCAGTAATTGCGAATGGCCTCGATCTCGCCAGCCAGCCAGGCATCCCATACCCGGGAACCGTCCATGCCCAGCTTGCCGGGGAATCCGCACAACCGGGCAATGTCGTCCAGCGGCGAGTTTGCACGCGGCTGATACATCGCCAGCAAGTCCATCAGGTCGAGATGGCGCATGTGATAGCGACTGATGTAGTTGTTCCATTTGAAATCCTTGTCATCCTCGCCCATATCCCAGTAACGCGGAGCCTGGATGCCATGGATCATGGCCCGGTAATGCAATACGGGCAGGTCGAAACCGCCGCCGTTCCATGACACGATCTGGGGCGTATATTTCTCGATGCCGTCAAAGAAGCGCTGGATGATCTGCGCCTCGCCTTCATCGGCATTGCCCAGCGTCCACACCCTGAAGCCCTCGTTGCTGCGCAAGGCACACGAGATGGCACACACGCGATGCTGGTGCAAGGGAAGAAAATCGCTGCCGTTCTGCTGGCGGCGCTGATGGAAGGCAAATTGCGCGACATCGGCTGCGGACGTGTCAGCCGGCAGCTCATGCAGCACTCTAAGCCCGTCGGTGTCGGGGATGGTCTCGATATCAAAAACAAGGGTAGGCGTCATATGGAGCTGGATTTTAACCCGGATTCGATCCTGCATCGGCCCTCTTCAGGCAGCATTGCACCTGCGTGAGAATCGGTGCCGGGATGGGCACCTCACCAGCCAGTGCCTGCTTGATCCAGCGGGCCGTGACAGCAGCATCCATGCTTTCCGGCAGCACCGGTACGGTCGCAATCGAGCCTTCTTCGGCCTCGACCAGTGTGCTTTGTTCACCATCGGAAAAATATTCCAGTTTCGGGCAGCGCTTGGGATTAGCATACACTTCGCCTTCGGTGCCGCGCATCAGAATCGCGCGTACTTTGGCCGCGGTGAAAAGAGAAGCCATGCGCACAAGATAATCCGGATGCGATACGCTTACCAGCTTGAGAGAGCGACCAGCAAAGGGATCGATCAGTTTGGCCAGCGTATGCGTGCTGTTGCGCACCCCAAGCCGCCAGCGCAACTCCAACAATGCATTCAGTCCCGGAGCCAACACCTCGGTTGGCACATAAGCGACGGCACCGCGATCGATTTGCTGCTGCGCTTTCTCCAGGCTATCGCATACCGGCTCGTTGAGCTCTGCAAACACCTGGGCGGAAGTCACACGTTTGGGATCGATCCGGGGGCCATGTACCAGTACCGGCAGCCCCTCGCGCACCAGCAGCAGCGCCAGCAGCGGTGTCAGGTTGGCCTGGCGCCTGGCACCGTTGTAGGTCGGGATGACAACCGGCATATGTTTTCCCGCCGGCGCCCGCAACGGAGCCACACGCTGCAGCATGGCCTGATGAAACCCCAGCATTTCTGCCTCGGATTCACCCTTGATACGAAAGGCCAGCAGCAGGGCTCCAAGTTCCAGCTCCGGCACTTTGCCGTCCAGCATGTCGCCGTACAATGCGCAAGCTGTTTCCAGGTCAAGATCCGTTGCGCCGTCCTTGCCACGCCCTACTTCCTTGATGATGTCGTTATATTTCACCCGTGACCCTTGTCTTCGAATAAGTCAGCCAACCCGGTGTCTGCACGCAACAGGCTGTAATGCGTGATCAATCCCCAGGCAATGGCATGGGCCTGGCTGTCATGGGTCAAATGCCAGTGGAATCCTTCTCTGGGAAACGCTTCATGCGTCGCATTGGCAAGAATATTGCGAAAACTGATTCCCAGAGTCAGCCCTTTGACGCTGCCATCGATAAGTGCCAGCACCATCTGGGTAAATACTTCGTCAGATATCCTGATCTCGGCACGCCACTGTTTGACATGATCATTCTTGCTGGCTACCCGGCCGTAGGAAAGCGCGATATTCGGCAGAACTTCATCCGCCGGATGACATTGCAGTTTCGCCCGTTCTTCCCATTCCTCGCTTTGCTTCTGCAAGGGTGCCCGATAAAGTTTCAGACGGCGGTTACGCTCGCCTTCGGTCCAGCCATTGATCAGGAGTGTCACTTCGGTTGCACAGGAAGACTCATCACCGATCATGCGGATGGTATCGCTCCCCTCAAGCCTGGCGACTCCGCGCACCACATATTTCATGACGTCCGGATCATTCTCACTCCCCGGTTTTTTGTCATACTCCTGAAAAACCCTGAGCCGGCTGGCTTCCAGCCAGAAAATGCGCTGGGGAATGGCATATCTGATTTCATTCTGCTCATGAAAGTGGCTGGATGTGCCATCCTGGTCATCCAGCAGATGGGTCTTGTGAGTCTCATGCGACATGGTATACCCTCAAGTTTTGGTTACGATCCCGGTCCGGTAGCCGTTCGATATCTGCAAACCGAAACAGCCCGCCGGCCACCAGTGTAAATGAACAGCGCGTTTCAATCACCCAATGCAACGGTTCTTTCAGTCAGCGAACTGAATTTTTCGATCCGCACCCTGCTGGAAACAAGCGTACCACTGCTTTGGGTTGCGGGCGAAATATCCAACCTGACACGTGCCGCCTCGGGTCACTGGTATTTTTCCCTCAAGGACAAGAGCGCGCAAGTTCGTTGCGTGATGTTCCGCAATCGAAGCACCTACCTGGACTGGCAACCCAGGGAAGGTGATCAGGTCGAGGCCCGGGTACTGGTTTCGCTTTACGAAGCTCGCGGCGAGTTCCAGTTGACCGTCGAAAACTTGCGCCGGGCAGGATTGGGTTTGCTGTTCGAGGCTTTTGAACGTCTCAAGGCCAGACTGCAGGCGGAGGGGCTGTTCGATCCCGCCAGAAAACGTGCCTTACCGGCACATCCCCGACAGATCGGCATCGTCACATCGCCCGATGCCGCCGCATTGCGGGACGTCCTGACCACGCTCGGGCGCCGCATGCCCTCGATCCCGATTGTGCTCTACCCTGCACCGGTGCAGGGAAAAGGCTCGGCAGAACTGATTGCGGCCGCAATCCGGCGCGCGCAGGAAAGAAACGAGTGTGATGTGCTGATTGTTTGCCGGGGCGGTGGCAGCATGGAGGATCTATGGAGTTTCAACGAAGAAGTCGTCGCACGCGCCATAGCCGGCTGTCCCATGCCGATAGTCAGCGGGGTCGGTCACGAAACAGACTTTACCATCGCCGATTTCGTTGCTGACATTCGCGCACCGACACCAACGGCTGCAGCAGAACTGGTCAGCCCGGACCAGAAAATCCGGTTGCAGCAGCTCGCTCAATCCGGGCTGAGACTTCAGCGCCAGATGAACTACATGCTGTCAGACCGAGCGCAAAAGCTGGATCACCTGGCCCGGCGGCTGATTCATCCCGGCGAAAGAATACGCCAGCGCCATGAACAGCTAACCCACCTTCAGGCCCGTTTGTACGGCGCGATCGTCCATCAGTTGAGTCAGGCCCGGAATGGCCTTTCCCCCTTGCCCATGCGATTGCAGCGAGCAACCGGACAGATGCTTGCGCTTCGGCAGACCCGGCTGCAGTCCATGGCACAGCACCTCGAACATTTGAACCCGAAAAATGTGCTGGAACGCGGCTACAGCCTGGTCGAAACCGCCGACGGGAAAATTGTACGCTCGGACAGACAGGTCAAGCCGGGCGACAGATTGACTCTGACATTTGCGGAAGGTGCCACGGACGCTGTAGTCTCACCGCATCAGGAACGATTGCTGTAGGCGACAAGCGCCTGATTAACAGGCGCTTATTTCGATTCCATCACCCACACCCCGGTCCAGTCGTCGGGAGGCGGGTTGGCCCTGAGATGTCCGGCGCGCTCGATATACAGATGGCTGGGTTTGTCGTCGGGGTTGATAGCGACACACTCGCGGAAAATCTTGATCGCCGCATCCCACTTTCGGCCCCGGTAGGCGGCCAGTCCATCCTTGAACAGGCCGAGTACTTCACCTATGCCAGGAAAGCTTTCCGGCGAGTGGTAGGCAAGGATTTCGTATACCGCAACCGGCTCGGTCTTGCCCTTGACCACTACACGGTCGATTTCTCTTTTCCGGTATGTGCCTTGCAGCCTGTTGACCGTAAATTCGCTCACCAGAATTCTGGCACCGTACTGCTTGCAGGCGGATTCCAGCCGCGACGCCAGATTGACGCCGTCACCGATAATGGTGAAATCCATGCGTTTACGCGACCCGATATTGCCTGACACCACGGTATCCGTATTGAGGCCGATGCCGATGTTGACAGGTAGCCGGCCCTCGGTCTGGCGCTGGCGGTTCCAGGCTTCCAGCGTCTTGACCATGGCGATTGCCGCCCGCACGGCACGATCGGCATCGTCTTCGTGCGAAACAGGTATTCCAAAAGCCGCCATGATGGCATCGCCGATAAACTTGTCCAGCATCCCCTCTTCTTTCTGGATGCAGTCCACCATCAGGGTGAAATACTCGTTGAGCAAGGACACGGTACCCTGTGCCCCGAGCTGTTCGGTCAGCGTGGTGAAACCACGGATATCCGAAAACATGATCGTAGCCTCGACGTTCTGGCCGCCCAGCATTTCCGCACCGGTAGCCACCAGTCGGTCGGCAATGCCCGGGTCCATGTAGCGCGCCATGGTCGATTTGAGACGTTTCTCGGAACTGATATCCTCCAGCACCATCATCGAGCCGATGCGCTTCTGGTCGGCATTCCATAGCGGTTGCACCGTCAGGTTGACCGACAGCGTTTCTTCCCCGATCAGCAGCGGCGCGTCCATGGAAGTCTGCTGCTCGCCGCTTTCGGCCATCCGCTTCAGCTTCTCCACCACCCATGCATTGGTCCCGCCAAAGAACTCGGCCACCGGCTTGTGCATGATCTCCTGCGTCGCCGCCCGAAGAATGCGCAGACCGGCGGCGTTGCAAGTGGCGACCTTCTCGTTCTCGTCCAGCGTGATGAGGCCGTTGGACATGGACTCCAGCATGGCCTCGTTGTAGTTTTTCATCGCCTGCACATCGGCAAACAGCTTGGCATTTTCCAGGGCAATCGACACCTGCGCGGTAAACGCTTTCAGTCGCGCCTCGTCCTCCGCGGTAAACGGCCCACCGCGCTTGTTCAGCACCTGGGTGACGCCGATGATATGGCCATCCTTGTTGATCACCGGCACACACAGGATGGAACGCGTAAAGAAACCGCTTTTTTTGTCAAATGCCGGGTTGAAACGCAAATCGGCGTAGGCATAGGGAATATTGATGGTCTTGCCGGAAGTGAATACGGCGCCGGCGATACCGACATGGTTGGGCAGTCGGATACGCATGGCTTCCATGCCCTGCCCGACTTCCATCCACAACTCGTGGGTCTTTTCGTCGTTGAGAAAAAGCGTCGAGCGTTCGGCATTCAGCATGCGCGTCGCTTCGCCCATCACCTTCTGCAGCAGGGAGCCGAGCTTGATGTCGGAAGTCATCTCCGACACGATGTTGATGAACTCCAGCTCCTGTTGCCTGACGCGCTCCATGCGTTCGATAAACTGCGCACTCTGCAATGCCAGCACGCCCTGCGCCGCCATCGCCTCGAACAGGTGCAGATCGGTACGGTTGAATTTTCCCCGGCGCTTGTTGAGCGTCTGCGCCACGCCGATGACCTCGCCCTTGGCGGTGCGGATCGGCACACAGAGAATCGAATGGGTCACAAATCCGGTCTGCTCGTCCACCGAGCGGTTGAAACGCGGGTCGGCATAAGCATCGTGAATGATCATGCCTTCACCGTTGGTAAATACATGGCCGGCAATGCCGCTGGTGTTCAGAATGCGAATTTCGCGCTGAAAGTTGCCCTGGGCAACGCGCGAATACAACTCGCCGGTTTCGGGATCGTTGAGAAAAAGCGAACCGCGCTCGGCCTTGAGCACGCTGGTCGTCATGTCCACCAGCGTATTGAGCACGGCATCGAGCGAATCCATGGACGAAATGCGGCGGGTGATATCCAGCAGCAACTCGACTTCGCGCAGACGGCGACGCTGATCGGAAGCGGTGATTACAACCCTGGGTTTAGCTTTAGTTGCCATAGCCACAATTTACCACGGCAGAAACAAAAAGGAGAACAGCCTGAACTACCAGCCTTCCATCACCAGTTCAGTCGGAAACTCCAGTCCGACCGTATGCCAGACCTGCTCCACGCGACGGACTGCCTGCTCGCCTTTGGCCCACCACTCGGGATGCGCATGCCGCCGGTCGAACACATGAAAACGTTCGGGCTGCTCCCGGCTTTTCCATCTCGTGTAATAAGCCTGGGCCAGATTCGTCATACGCGCTTCGCCATAAACCACCGTCTGCCAGTTCTGGTGATCACCTCCCAGCCCACTCAGGGCGAGTTGGTAGCAGTATTGTTCCCAGTAGCGCAGGTAGACTTCGAAATAGTCCCTTGTCGGCATCAGGTCCGCATTGTCACCGGTAAACACACAGTCACGACGCGCCCACTCCTCGATATTGCCACGTACTGCGAATTTTCCGTCCGCAGGCAGCCCGCCCGATTTCTCATAGGTGGATATACAGGCCGCAACCGGATGCCGCAAAGTCACCAGATATTCGGTCTTGGGTCCCAGCATCTGGTGAAAGAAGGCCCCATGATAAGCCGCCTTGGTCGCTTTCTTCGGCACAACCACCCGGTTGTTGAACATGCGCGAATTGGCAAAGTACAGTTCAATCATGGCAAAGTATTCGGCCATGTTCTGCATCATGGTCGTGTATCCGTTGCTGCCTTCCAGCAGTTCGAAAGGCGAGGCATCGGGGAATCCGTCATGCGCGATCACGCTGGGTACTGTTTCCGCCTCCATGCTTAGGGCACGGAATATCTGCTTGGTGAGATAGGACCCGCCATGACGCGGGCACCCCACCACACAGACGAACTGGTAGCGCTCGCGGAAAAACTCCACCGTTTTGATTTCCCCGGTCAGGATGGCGGTCAGAAATTCGTAGCTGCGATAAATCGCCTGCTGCCCCACCGGATCGGACAGTACCTGCAACGCAATGGCCTCGCTCTGGTCCTTGAGTTTGCCGTCCGGGGTATTCATTTCCTCACTCAACTGATTGTGCCACGAGGTTTCGTGCTGATCGTCGTTGAGGTAGCGGTGGAGAAAATCGATAAAAGTGGGCGATACCGGAAACTGCCTGTCGGTAAGCTTGATTTCGACACCCATGGATGAGCGCTTTCTTGTTAGAAACTGTTCACACTAATGAGGCCGGTATCGGCAATGAAGCAGGAATATCAGCGCGTAATCCTGCATTCCCGATGACCATCGGGATCGAGTACCGTGTCGCCCTCGATCAGATCATCCATTTGCGGCGGCAGCTTGAAATCGACACCGGGATCCATATCCAGCACTACCGGAGGACCGGTATCGTCACTGAAGCAGGTTTGCCCGGCATTGCATTCAATTTCCCCGAACCGGTTCTTCAGGCTGATGGTGCCCTCGAACACCTTGGTGTAGGTACCATCCTTCATGCCGGTCGGGCAATCGCCCTTGCAGGTCAGCACCGCGTAGTAGGTGCCACGAATACCAATGGTGGCGGTGGCTGTGTTCATGCGGTAGGCATCGCGGTTGCCGCGCTTGCTTACCAGGCCGGTGATCGTCCGCAACCCGCCTTTCAGCATGCTGGTAAAGAAAGAGTCCTTGGCCGGCGCATCTTCCTGATAGATGTAACTGTCAATCCTGAAGATCGAGTTGGGGCGCAGAGTCACCTCGCCGCCATCGGTAAACTTGAGACGCGCGTAACTGTCTTTTTCCGTGCTCAGGGTATCACCGCTTTCCACTTCGGAAAGCTGCGAAATAATGCGCGAACTGCCATCGATCTTCTTCACAGACAGAGTGCCGACCAGATGCGTGACGACCGCGGCCGGCGCCGCCCAGGCCAGATTGGCCAGGAACAGCACCATTACCAGCAGCAGTCGGCTAGCTACACTCGGGTTTGTCATTGCCATCCTCGTGATCCCCGAAACGGATTCCCTCGATCGGTCCGCCAAACGGAGGCGCCGAACCATTCACTTCGCCGACGGTAAAGTTGATTGCGCTGATGACTGCCGGCGGTAATGTAGCTGTTCCTACGGAAAAATTAAATGCCTGTCCCAGCGCGCTGTTGTTCACCACGTTCAACTTCCCACCCCCGGTATAGGTAACTGTCACCACCCCACCGTTCTGGGAGAACACCCCCGTGCCGGTCACCGGATAAGTTGCAAAAGTGGTGCTTCCGCCTCCACCCGTCAGGGTCAGTCCGGATCTTCCACCTATTGTCATATTGATCACACCGGTACTGGCCAGACCGGCGGACGCTTGCGCCGTGCCGGGACCACTGACCGGCCCGCCCGTCAACGCAACATTCCCTGCGACATTAAGCACCATATCGCCAGTGGCAGAAAGTTCGGCATTAGCGCTGGTTGTGGCGACTCCAGTCGCACCGCCACCGTTTAGAGAACTGCTACCGGTAAATCGCCCAAAATCACCACCCAAAACACTCAACGAACCAGTGGTACTGACATTCACCGTCGCACCACTCATGAGTGCGTTTCCGGATACAGATGCCTTGCCTTTGGAGACGGCATAGGCTGAACCTCCACTGCCCCCGGCCACCACGATGGAACCTTCACTTATAGTCTGTACTCTGAGGCTGCCGGCTGCCGACAATTCGCCATTGACCCTGACACTTGCCTTTCCGCCGCTGCTTGCACGCGCTCCAGAATAGCTCGCATCCAAAAAAATATCTCCACCGCGGACTGCCACGCTACCGAGCGTGGTGATGCTGACCGAACCCCCATGAATTCTGGCATTGGCATCTGCGGCAGCCGAACCGCTGCTACAACTTGATTTGGCCCGAGCGGCGCCACCCCACACAGTCAAATTATTCGCCTGGAGGGTCATCGAACCCGATGCGAGCAAATTGGCATTAGACTTGGCTGTCGCGTTACCATTTGCATAAATACCTTCGTTTGCACTCGAATAACCGCCACTCACATCAACCGACCCACCATTCAGCAGACTGATCGAGGAACCGCTCACAAGTGCATTCGCATTCGTTATAGCCGTATTTTGACTACCAGAGCTACCTGCACTGCCTGCTATTGCACGTGCTGTACCGCCCCGCACAGTCAAACTTCCACCATTAATAGTGATCGAACCAACGGCTGATAATTCGGCGTTAGCTGAGGCAAGATGAGTGCTGCCACTGCCAAATGAGGCTGAAGCAAAGGCATCACCACCCTGCACCGTTACTCCATTACTCGTAGTGATATTGATATTGCCACCCGCATGCATTGTCGCATCAGCAGATCGCGACCCACCTCCATCAGCTGAAGATGAAGCACTACCACCAAGTACATTGAGTGTTGCGGCGTTGACTTTAATGTTGCCACCAATTTTGACAATTACACTTTGATCCTGGCTTGCCGGCTTGACTGTCACATCGCCACTAGCATTCAACTCCAGACCAGATGTAGCCCCGGTCGCGGTAATGTCCGCGTTGATATCGATATTACGGACCGCCGTGAGCGTAAGCTTTGTATTTGCGGCCCAACTGACATTGTCAAAGACAAAAATATCGCCATTGACGCCGGTGGACCCATTATCAGACAGGATCGTTACGTTGCCACCGCTGAGTGCTGCGCTCAACGTCGCACCTGATATGTCACCTGAAAAGGAGATCGTAAAATCGTTTGGGTCGATCAGCCACGTACCGTTCTTGCCATGGGCTGCCAGCGTGGTCACCTGGGCCGAATCGGCAACCTTGACATGCGCAGCCGAGGTTTCGATGAAGCCGCCGTTGCCGCTCACCGGGGCCGAGGCATCCAGCATGCCGGCGACATCGACCTGCCCATTCTGCATGTCGGCCAGCGCCTTGATCTGGCCACCGCCGCGCGCGGAGGTCACGCTGCCTTGCGCCAGTGCCACGTTCTGACTGGCCTTGAAGATGATGTTGCCGTTCTGGCCGCGGACTGCGGTGTCGGCGTTGACCACCCCCTGCTGACTGACGAGCGCGCCGTAGAGGCCAATTTTTCCACTTTGCGCCATCAGGGTGCCGAGGTTGACGGCCTGCGTCGCCGGGGCGCTGACAACGACCTGCACATCGGGGTTGCCAGCATCCATCAGGTTGACGCTGTGTCCGGCCGCCAGCAGGATTTCACCTTGCGGGCTGGTAATGATGCCGCTGTTGGTGATATCGGGCGCAATCAGGTAAATGTTGCCACCCCTCCCGGTCCTGATATTGCCCTCGTTGACAATGCTGCCGGCGCCTGCACCATCAGTAAAGTTAAGTTTCCCGGCCAGAAAATCACCGTTCGACAGTTTGAGTGTGGAAGCCACCAGACCGGCCACATCGACTTTTGAACCCTTGCCAAAGACGATGCCGTTCGGGTTGATCAGGAATACCCGTCCATTCGACAGCAACTTGCCGAGGATCAGCGACGGATCCTGGCCAACCACCCGGTTGAGCACCGCGCTCTGCGGACTCTGCTGGACGAAGCGGGTGATTTCATTCTGTCCGATGCCGAAGCGCTGCCAGTTGATGATGGCGTTGGGTGTGTTGGTGATGGTGAGCGTGTTGCCCTGTGTGGCAAAGCTGACATTACCGTTAATGACAGTGGCACCGCTCGGGTTGGCATAAGCAGGCATGACCGTAAAACACGAAGCCACCGCCGTGTAAACCAGTCTGCGCTTGAAGGTGATCGTCTGATTCATGTTCATCGCACCCCCGTCAATACGTCAGCATCATGCTGACATGCCCGCGATAATCGCCGGCATCCTGCTTGCCACCGGCATCGAGCACCCGGGCCAGATCGGCCTGCATGCTGAAACGTTCACCCACGCCCACCCGCACCCCGGCGCCAAGACTGGCAAGGGAAGCATTATTGGTTTCACCCGGCAATGTCTTGTTGCGATGCAGGTTGCCGTAATCGTAAAACACCAGGGCTCGCGCACTGACCAGATCGCCAATCCTTTTTCCGAAATCGGGACTATACACCTCGCCGCTGATGCGGTAACCGCGATCATCGGCCAGTTCACGCTCGTGAAAACCGCGCACAGAGGAAGCCCCACCCAGGCCGAACTGCTCACCCGCGACCAGGGCCTGATGTGAGTACTGGCCGCTGAAATTAGCGTGCAGACGCCAGTCACGATCCAGCGTTTGTATCCAGTCAATACCGGCACGAGTCACCATGTAATCGGCATCGGCCCCGGCACGGCTGGCGTTAAAATCGGCATCGCTGGCATGCTCACCGCCCTTGATATTGGCTGCTTCAGTGACGTAGAAGGAAACCTCCTGGGTCAGGTTTTTCCAGTTGCCGGCATACGTCAGACTGAGTGGTTTGACCTTGATATCTGGCACCAGGGAGGCACCGCCCAGATCGACATTATTTCGGTAGATACGTTGCTCAAAACCGAATATCAGCTTGTGATCGTAATTGTCGTGCCGGGCCAGATTGAAGTTGTAGCGCGCGCCGGCAACACTGCCGCTACCACTGACCGTGAACAGATTGGATACGGTGCCGGAGTCAACGTCGGAGTAGCCCAGATAGACATCGAACGAATCGCCCAGTGAATAGACCGGTACATGGTAACCCGCACCAAACACGCGCACTTCGCTGACATGGCCGGGCGAAGTGGTGTACTGAAGGGTCAGGTTATGATCGCGGTCCCACATGTTGGATTGCTGGAAAAATACCCCAAGTCGCAGTTCGCCGGTCTTCTGGCTGCCGGTATTGTCGAGAATCACGCCTGCTTTCCAGGGTTTCTCGTCCACCACCTTGACCCTGGCATCGACCTCACCCAGTACCAGCCCGCTCTTGAGATAGACCTGAGCCTTCTTGGAGGGATTTTCGTTGATGACCTTGAGTACGGACTCAATGCGATCCGCTCGGGGGCTTACTCCTGCAGCCAGAGGCAAAGGATTCAGAATATTGGCCACGTCATGGTGCTCGTTGCCCTCGACCTCAACCTTGCGAATCTTGCCTTCAATGACGTGGAACAGAACAGTGCCGTTCACCATTTCCTGTTCCGGCAGGCGCACCTGCACGGCACCGTACCCTGCCTTGTAATAAGCCTGCTGCAACGCCTCCAATGCCAACTGGACATCGGCAAAGCTGCGTTGCCTGCCGGTGTACGGGGTCAGCAGCAGATCAAGACTGGCCGGGTCTATCAGCGTATTGCCATCAATCTGGAAGCGGGCGATGTCAAACTGGGCAGGTTGTGGCAATGCTTCAACACCCCCGGCCTGTACCGGCCTGAAAGCGAACAGCGAGGCAGCCAGAATCAGGCCGCAACAGATGGAAGAATAATTTTTGTTCATTCTCGCGGACAAGTCAGTATCCAGAATGATGCGCCAGGTTGTCATCTGCAATCCAGATCACAACGTCTTTTGAATCAAGCACAAACATGATGAAAACGTACCAATCCCCTGTTTTAACTACATTAAATATTGTCACTAATCGGTTGATCAGGCAATAACTTTAAAGCATCTCCAATCCTTTGAAGGCCGGAGGACTGCAAGATGTTGTAAAAATGCCATGGAGCATTACGCGATCTGCCGCCGATCCAGCTGATCACGCAATGCTGTCACCATGGCCCGCAACTGCTGATTTTCCAGTTCTGCAGCCGTCTGCTGGTCACGCACCGCTTGTTCCTGCCGGACATGAGCAAATTCCAGTGCTTCGCGCAGACTGGCTGCCGCTGTCCGGAGTTGCTGAATTTCGTCCTGACCGGCGGCATGGGCTTGCTGCACTTCCTGTTCGCGCCGGATCAGCGCATGCTCAAGCTCCTCACGCAGACTCCCGATGGTGGACCTGAGTTGAGCGATTTCCTGCCCCGCCAGCGTCTCTGCCGCGCGAACGGCCTGCTCGCGTTCCAGTTGCGCCAGTTCAAGTTCGCTTCGCAACACCGAGACGGTACGCTGCAAGTCGCGCATTTCCGCCTTGAGCAAGGCAAGCTCCTGTTCATCGGCAAGCTGTTCCGGCCTGGTCTTCATAGGATGATTCTAGCCCAAACACATGGCTATTGTGTCGCCTGACGGATCATTGGAGAATGGGGGAAGCGATTGAATCGGCACCGACATGAACCCTCTATTCACAACCGCCCGGATCCGGGCCATTGAGCAGTCACACAGCACTGAAGGCCTGATGGAAAAAGCCGGCCTGGCCGCTGCCACGCTGGCGAAGGAATTGGCCATCGACGGGCTGCCGATCCTGATTCTGGCCGGCCCCGGCAACAATGGCGGCGATGCGCTGGTGGCCGCACGCCTGCTCAAACTGGATTGGTTTGACATCGACGTCGTGTTTACCGGCGCTGCAGAGAAACTGCCACAAGACGCTCACGCTGCGCATGCCGCCTGGCTTGACGCCGGTGGGGAAACCCGGAGCGATATTCCGGCCGGCCGTAAATACGGGCTGATCATCGACGGCCTGTTCGGCATCGGTCTGAAGCGTGATCTTGATCCACGCCACGCCACACTGGTCGACACCGTCAACAGGATGGACGTTTCCGTTCTGGCGCTGGATATCCCCAGCGGACTATGCGCCGACAGCGGACGCGTGCTGGGCAACGCCATCATCGCCGACCATACCCTGACTTTTCTGGGGCTCAAGCCTGGACTGTGTACGCTGGATGGTCCCGATCATGCGGGCATGGTGCACAGTACCGATCTGGGGGTTCCGGTTCTATCCGACCCGGATCAACCGGATCAGGGCTGGCTGGTCAACACTGCGCCCGCACTGCCATTGCCGCGCCTGCGAAATTCGCACAAAGGCAGTTTCGGCAGCCTTGGTATCCTCGGCGGGACAGACGCAATGGTTGGCGCCGCCCTGCTGGCCGGGCGTGCCGCTCTGCTGACCGGTGCCGGCCGCGTGTATTGCGGCCTGCTGGCTGATAACGCGCCGTCAGTCGATGCCGGCCAACCGGAATTGATGTTGCGCACCATCGATTCACTGCTCAACCTTGATCACCTCACCGCGTTTGTAGTCGGCCCTGGCATGGGTCGTGACGAGCGGGCCGCCTCGACACTGCGCAGGGCGATCCTCCAGCCGCTCCCGATGGTGCTAGATGCAGATGCGCTGCATCTCATGGCACAGTACGAGGAAATACGTCAGCTGTGGTGCAGCCGAACACAGCCCCATATCATCACGCCGCATCCGGGAGAAGCCGCTGCCATGCTGGGATGCAGTATCGCCGACATCCAGTCGGACCGGGTTGCCAGTGCGCTCGGGCTGGCGATTACTTTCAACACCATTGCCGTGCTCAAGGGCTGCGGCAGCGTCATTGCCACACCGGACGGACGCTGGTTTATCAACGCCAGCGGCAACGCGGGCCTGAGCAGTGCCGGCATGGGTGACGTGCTTGCCGGCATTATCGGCGCCCTGCTTGCACAGGGCATGGACGCCCTGGATGCCACGCTGCTTGGCGTGTATCTGCACGGTGCGGCAGCCGACGCCCTGGTCGCCGACGGCATCGGCCCGGTCGGTTTGACCGCTTCTGAAGTCGCCCTCGAATCGCGCAACCTGCTCAACCAATGGATCAACGCCTGATGCAACATCAACTCGAACAGATCATTACCAGCACCAGCCGGATCATTCTCGGCAAGGAACATCAGATTCGCCTTGCGCTGGCCTGTGTTCTTGCACGCGGCCATCTGCTGATCGAGGATCTGCCCGGTATGGGCAAGACCACACTCGCTCACACGCTGGCACAGGTGCTGGGACTGGATTTCAAGCGCGTGCAGTTCACCAGCGATCTGCTGCCCGCCGACATCCTCGGCGTTTCGGTGTATGACCGCAACGCCGCCGCGTTCAAATTTCATCCCGGCCCGGTATTCACCAACGTATTGCTGGCCGACGAAGTCAACCGTGCCACGCCAAAAACACAAAGCGCACTGCTGGAAGCGATGGAGGAACGCCAGATGACGCAGGAAGGTGAGACACGCAAACTTCCCGAACCGTTTTTCGTTATTGCCACACAGAATCCGGCCACCCATATCGGGACTTTTCCGCTGCCGGAATCGCAGCTTGACCGTTTTCTCATGCGCATCGAACTCGGATACCCCGATGCCCGCTCCGAGCGTAGCCTGCTTGCCGTGGGCAGCGGACGCGACTCCGTCGGAAAAATCCCTCCCTGTACCAATGCTGCCGGGCTCATTCGCATGCAGCATGCGGTCACTCAGGTACGTGTCGCCGATGCGCTGCTGGATTATCTGCAGCATATCCTCGATTACACCCGTACTGCACCGCAGTTTGAAGCCGGTCTGTCACCGCGGGCCGGACTGGCGCTCAAGCAATGTGCCCAGGCATGGGCGCTGATGGATGGACGCGACTTTGCCATCCCTGAAGATGTGCAGGCTGTACTGCCGGGTGTCGCGGGTCACCGCTTGCGCGGTGCACAAGGCAATGCGGCTGACCTCAGGAACCTGCTGACCGCAATCGCGGTCCCGTAAAGGGTCATTGGATATGGAACGCTGGATGAGTTACGCCTTTACCGCAATGGTGTTTGCGGGAGTGACCACGGTTGTCGCAAAACAGGGGCTGGACGGCATTTCCGGAGAACTTGGCGTGGTGGTAAGGTCGATCTACGTGGCTGTGTTTGTCGGCTGCTTTGCCCTGCTCTTTCTCGCCCCCAGCGAGTGGAAAACGCTGCAGCGCAGCAATCTGGTCTGGCTCGCGATTTCCAGCGCAACGACAGCGATTTCCTGGATCTACTTTTACAAGGCACTCAAGATCGGCGATGTCGCTACCGTCACGCTGATCGACAAGGGCAGTACCGTCGTCGCCATCGTGCTCGCCTGGGTACTGCTGAAGGAAGTCATCACCATGCGTATCGTTCTGGGGGCGACGCTGATCATCGCCGGGCTGCTGGTAATTTCACGCAAGTGAGCCTTTTCCCCGACTGGCGAAAGCTGCTTCGTACCGCGCGCCAGCACCGCGACCTGGCGATACTGGACCGACGCCACGTTTACATCCTGCCCACGCGCTCGGGGCTGCTGTTCGGTGTATTGTTCGGCAGCATGCTGCTGGGGTCTATCAACTATTCGCTGAGCCTGGGCTTCATGCTTGCCTTCTGGCTGGCCGGCCTCGGCGTGGTGGCCATGCTCCATACCTGGCGCAACCTGGCTCATCTGGTGGCCAGTCCGGGCAAGATTCTGCCCGTCTTTGCCGGCGAGAATGCCCGGTTTGTCTTTCTGGTGCGAGATACCCGACACCGTGCCAGACTGGCCATCGGATTGCAGCGTGGCACGGAGAACCCGGTTACGCACGATATTGCCGCCGATGGCACCAGCATTTTTACCCTGAGTCTTCCGACGCAGAAACGGGGCTGGTTCAGACCGGGGCGTGTGTCCCTGTTTACCCGGTTTCCACTCGGACTGTTTCATGCCTGGGGCTATGTGGAACTGGATTCTGCCGGCCTGGTTTACCCGCGACCCGCACCGCCCGGTCAACCGCTACCGCCGACCGGCACCGATTCACAGCAGCAAGGCCGGCATGCTCGCGGTGGTGACGAGGACTTTTCCGGGCTGCGCAACTACCGCACGGGCGACTCCATGCGGCGTGTGGACTGGAAGGCCTCTGCGCGCGAACAGGGACTGTACACCAAGGAATTCGATGGACAGGGCCAGCAGGTGCTTTGGCTTGACTGGGACACGACCCCTGGCCGAGATGTTGAAACGCGCATTTCCAGGCTGACACGCTGGATACTGGATGCACACGAAGCCGGGCTGACCTATGGCATGAAACTGCCGTCGACAAGCATCGCACCGGCCGGTGGTGAATCTCATCTGCATGCTTGTCTTCAGGCACTGGCACTGCTATGAACACGCCCGATCTCGCTCACCACGTACGATGGCTGCTGCTATCCCTCGGACTGGTCCTGCTGCTGCATGCCGCACAACTGGTACCCTGGGTGCCGTTACTGGCGTTAGCACTCGGTTTGTGGCGCTTTGCGCTGCTCATCCGCCAACGGCCGCTACCCGGCATGCTCGTGCTGCTGCCGATCACCGTAGCCGCCGCCCTGGGCATTCTCTTCACCTATGGCGGGCTGTTCGGTCGTGACGCAGGCGTGGCTCTGCTCACCTTGATGACGGCGCTCAAGACCATGGAAACCCGTTCCCGGCGCGATCTGACGCTGCTGATTTTTCTGGGCTATTTTCTGTCAATCTGTGCTTTTCTGTTTTCCCAGACCATCCCGGTGGCATTATTCGTAACCTTGCCTGTCGTTGCGCTCACGGCAACGCTGGTCGGTCTCAGTCACCCCAACGGCGAACTGCCTGCAGCTGCGAAAATCCGTCATTCTGCTGTCATGCTGGCGCAGGCACTCCCCGTGATGCTGGTCCTGTTCGTCCTGTTTCCACGCATACCTGGACCGTTGTGGGGCATCCCTCAGGATATGGCACGCGGACAGACCGGGCTGTCCGACGACATGTCTCCCGGCAGCATCAGTGAGCTATCGCAATCCGGCGCAGCCGCTTTCCGCGTCACCTTCCGTGGCACGCTACCGCCGGCAAACAGCCTCTACTGGCGGGGGCCGGTACTCTGGCACTACGACGGCCGCACCTGGCGCGCGGGCAGTGCGGTTCAACCCATGACTCAGACCAGCTATGAAGCGCTGTCCACTCCCGTCAGCTATACCGTGACGCTGGAACCGCACAACAAACCATGGCTGTTCGTTCTGGATCGTCCGGCCGGCCTGCCCGACATCGGGTTACTCACGACTGACTATCAGTTTCTTTCACGCCAGCCGATCCGCCAGCGATTGCGCTATGAGGCCTCGTCCAGCCTGAGTTATCGGGACAGCAACCCTCTCGACGAGGATGAATATGCGCGTGCCCTGCAATTACCTGCCTTTGGCAACCAGCGTACCCGCGCCCTGGCCGCACAGTGGCGCGAAGAAACTCAAGACCACGAACAATTGATCCGGCGCGCTCTGGACATGTACAACGCCAGCTTCACTTACACACTGCGCCCGCCGGTGCTGGGTGCCAGTGCTGTCGACGGTTTTCTCTTTGACACGAAAAAAGGCTTTTGCGAACACTATGCCGGCAGTTTTGTCTTTCTGATGCGTGCCGCGGGCGTGCCGGCAAGAGTCGTCACCGGTTATCAGGGAGGTGAACACAATCCCGTGAGCGACTACCTCATCGTGCGCCAGTCTGATGCTCATGCCTGGGCCGAAGTCTGGCTCGAGGGCCGGGGCTGGGTGCGCATCGACCCGACTGCCGCCGTGGCTCCGGAAAGGGTGGAGCAAGGCATTGCCGCAGCGCTGCCCGATTTTGAACCGTTGCCGATGCTGGTGAGACCGGAACTTACCTGGCTCAAACGGCTTGATCTGGGATGGGATGCAGTCAATAACGGCTGGAACCAGTGGATACTGGGCTACAACCAGCAGCGCCAGATGGAGTTTCTCGCCCGACTCGCCGGCAGCCGGATCAACTGGGGTGACATGACCCTGTGGCTGACCGGACTGCTGACCATGGTCGTCGGGGTCATTGCAGCCTTCATGCTCCGCGAATCCTTGCCAGAGAATGACCCGGCACTGGCCGCCTGGATAAGATTCCGGAAAAAACTCGCACGGGCAGGCGTGACCATCTATCCCTACGAAGGCCCGCGTCATTTTACCCGGCGTGCGTCACGCCTTCTGTTCCGCAGTCGTACCGAGATCGAACGCATCGGCACACTCTACCTTGCCTTGCGATATGGGGGGCAATCCAGCGTGGCAGAATTGCAGCGCCTTGTGAGAGAATTCCGGGCGAAATGAGTGACGATGACTATATGAGCCTGGCACTTGAACTGGCGCGCGAAGCGGAAAAAATCGGCGAAGTGCCGGTCGGGGCGCTGGTGGTAAAAGACGGCAGCATTGTCGGCCAAGGCTACAACGCGCCGATTTCCGCCAGCGATCCGACGGCCCATGCCGAAATCCGGGCCATGCGCGATGCCGCACGACGGCTGGGAAACTACCGGCTGATCGGCTGCACGCTGTATGTCACGCTGGAGCCCTGTGCCATGTGCAGCGGTGCCATCCAGCATGCCCGCATCGCCAGACTGGTCTACGGTGCTGCCGACCCCAAGACCGGATGTTGTGGCAGCGTGATCAATCTCATGAATGAGTCCAGACTCAACCATCACTGTGAAGTCACCGGCGGCGTACAGGCAGAAAGATGCGGGGCACTGCTCTCGGATTTTTTCGCGGCCCGCCGTCGCCGTTAACGATTCCTTGTGCTTAGGGCTGCGAATCAGGTGATATCACCGGCTGCCAGCCGCCGCCCAGCGCCTTGAACAATCCAACCACCGCCGTACGCTGCGAATTTTCCGCTTCGATCTTTGCCAGCTGCGCCTGCAACAACTGCCGGTCCGCATCCAGCACTTCCAGCCGGCTGGATACGCCGCCGCGATAGCGCAGATTCGCCAGCCGCTGTGCCTCGAGCAGGAAGGTGACGCGCGCCGACTCGGCCTCCAGCATGTCGCGTGCGGCGGTCTGGGCATTAAGCGCGTTGCGCACATCGGCAAAAGCACTTGCGACAGCTTTGCGGTAGCCGGCGATGGCCTGTTCCCGCCGAGCTTCTGCGGCCTTGACCGAGAATTGCAGACGATGGGCATTGAAGATCGGCTGACTCAACCCCAGCGCGAACTGAAAAATGCCGGCCGGGCCGGAGAAGAGCTTACCTAGGGTCGCACTTTCGCTGCCAAGATAGGCAGTAAGGGAAATACTGGGAAAGAACTCCGCGCGCGCCACGCCGATTCTGGCATCCTCGGCCAACAGTTTCTGCTCTGCCTCGCGGATGTCAGGACGACGCAGCAACATTTCCGAGGGCAATCCGTCCGGCACCCACAGGGCTTGCATCCCTGTACCCTGACCACGCTCAACTGCGTCTTCCAGCACTTCGCGCGGTGAACGACCGAGCAATATGGCGAGCGCCACCTGGATATCCTCCTGTGCTTTGAGCGCACCCGCCAGTTGCGACCTGACCGCAGCCTCTTCAGCCTCGGCCTGGCGTACTTCGTAGCCGGATGTCACCCCCTCCTTGAATCGCAATTTGAGCAGGGCCAGACTGTCGCTCCGGCTTTGCAACTGGGCACGGATTACCGCCAACTTGGCATCGGCTGCCAACAGATCAAAGTATTGTCGGGAAACTTCTGCGGTGAGCGTCAGCCTCACCGTATCCTGTGCGGCCCGAGCGGCGAGAAGTTGCGCACGCGCGGCATCGTCTGCACGGCGATATTTCCCCCAGACATCCAACTCGTAGCTCGCATCCAGCGTGATGCGCGCATTATTCTGATTGCGCGGCATTCCGCCGAACAAAGGCATGGCAGTCACTTCGGAAAGCCCCTTGCGACTGCCACTGCCATTGGCGGTGATGACCGGATAGTGGTCGGCCTCGGTCACCCCCAGCACGGCCTCAGCCTCCAGAATGCGTGCCGCGGCAGCCGCAACATCATGGTTGTGATCAAGCGTTTCGCTGACCATCGTGTCCAGGACCGGGTCATGAAACAGCGTCCACCAATGTTCACCCGCACTACTTGTCTTGCTGGCCCCGGAAACTTCCGTCCAGGCTTCAGGCAATTCCGGAGAGGGTTGTTCAAACCCGGTCTGTAAAAAGCTGCAGGCGGGCAACAGCAACGCAAACAGCAGTGCGGAACAGGTTTTATTCTGCATCGGGATCCTCTTTCCGTTTATCGTTGCGTGCAATCAGTTTGTAGAACAGTGGCACGAAGAAGATGGCCAGGAATGTCGCTGCCAGCATGCCCCCCATGACGCCGGTACCAACCGACTGACGTGCGCCGGCACCGGCGCCGGAAGAAAAGGCCAGCGGCATCACCCCGAGTATGAACGCGAGCGAGGTCATCAGAATGGGTCGAAATCTCAGACGTGCGGCTTCCACGACCGCATCGTATGCCGTCATGCCGTCCTCGTGCTGCTTCATGATGGCAAACTCGACTATCAGGATGGCATTTTTAGCGGCCAGCCCCAGCAGGGTAACCAGACCGATCTGGAAATAAACATCGTTGGTCAGCGGCGGGATTGGCACGCCCGGCATGAGGAATGCGAATGCCAGATTGCGCACCCACACCATGGCCAGCGCACCGAACAGACCGAACGGCAAGGCAAGCAGCACGGCAAAAGGCAATGTCCAGCGCTCGTAGAGAGCCGAGAGGATGAAAAACACCATGATGGCTGCCATGCCCAGTGCCAGACTGGACGCGCCGCTGGAACGCTTCTCCTGATAGGAGGCACCGCTCCATTCATAGCTGAAGTCCGGCGGCAGCACTTCCTTCATGATGGCTTCGACACGGGCCAGTGCCTCGCCAGAACTCACACCCGGCACACCGGAGCCAAGCAGCTTGACCGCAGGCAGATTGTTGAATCGGTCCAGCGTTTCCGGCCCGGTGCTGTACTTGACCGTGGCGAAGGCCGAGATCGGCACCATCTGGTTGTTGGCACCGCGGACATGCAACGCAGAGATGTCTTCCGGTTTTCTGCGGTATTCCGCATCAGCCGACAGCAGCACCTGCCAGGTGCGCCCGAATTTGTTGAAATCGTTGACGTACAGTGTGCCCAGAGTAGCGGAAAGCGTGTTGAAAGCCTCTTCCAGATTCACGCCAAGTGAGGCAGCCCGCGAACGGTCCACATCCACATACAGCTGCGGGGTCTGGGCGCGCCACAGGGTCTGGGCGAAAGCGAAGTTCCTGTCCTGCGATGCCCGGGCAATAAAGGCTTGTGCCACCTCGTTGAGTTTTTTTGCGCCGCCTTCGCCGCGATTCTGGATGTAAACCTCAAAGCCGCCGGAATTGCCAAGGCCGAAAATGGCTGGCGGATTGAAGGCCAGCACCAGACCGTTTTTGATGCCGGCAGTCTTGCCGAAGAACTCGCCGACCAGCGCCGTCGTCGGCATTTTGCGCTCGTCCCAGTGCTTCTGCGAGGCAAATATGGTTGCAGCACTGTTCTTGAACGAGCCACCGAGAAAATCAAACCCGGTGAACGCCACCGAATATTCGTTGGCATCATTGGTTTTGATCGCCTGCGTCACCTGTTGCACCACTCGGTCTGTGCGTTCAAGGCTGGCACCGTCCGGCAAAAATACGGCCGAGATGTAATAACCCTGGTCCTCGTCGGGCACCAGCGATGTCGGCGTTATTCGCCACAGTTGCGCCGTGGCCGCCACCATGCCAATAAACAAAAGGATGCCCACCACCGAACGCTTCAGCATCCAGGCCACGCCACCGGTGTAGCGCCGGGTCACCCAGCCGAAAAAGCGGTTGAACGTACGGAAAAATGCATTGACCTGCTTGTGCTCCGGTCGCAGTATGACGGCGCACAGGGCCGGCGTCAGTGTCAGGGCCACCACGCCGGAAATCATGACCGAAATCGAAATGGTAATGGCAAACTGGCGGTACAACTCCCCGGCCAGCCCGCCGATAAAGGCGATCGGCACGAATACCGAGATCAGTACCAGCATGATGGCGATCACCGGACTGGTCACCTCGCGCATGGCCTCAATGGCCGCGGCGCGGGGCGTCATATTATGTTCGTGCATCAGCCGTTCGGCATTTTCCAGCACCACGATGGCATCGTCTACCACAATCCCGATGGACAGCACCATGCCGAACAGCGTCAGCGTGTTGATGGAATAGCCCAGCAGATAGAGTCCGGCAAATGTGCCGATCAGCGACACCGGAACGGCCAGCGTCGGGATGAGGGTGGCGCGGAGGTTCTGCAGAAACAGCAACACCACCAGGAATACCAGCGCCATGGCCTCGAACAGCGTTTTGACCACCTCTCGGATCGACACTTTGACAAAGCGCGTGGTGTCGTACACTGCGGCCTGTTCCAGTCCCTTGGGGAAATGCTGAGCCAGTTCAGCCAGGGTCTTGTTGACCTCTTCCGCAACGCCCAGAGCATTGGCGCCTGGCTGCAGGAATATGCCCACCAGGGTAGACGGCTTGCCGTTGACACGTCCGATGAAATCATAATCCCTGGAACCCAGCTCCACTCTGGCGATGTCTTTGAGGCGAACTTCGGCAGCATCCGGCCGGGCACGGATGATGATCTCCTCGAAACCCTTGGGATCTGACAGTCTTCCCTGCGTAGTAATGGTGTAGACCAGTTCCTGGCCACCCCCGTTAGGATTCTGGCCGATCTTCCCGGGAGCAAACTGCGCATTCTGGCTATTAATGGCTGTCACCACTTCATTCACCGACACCCCAAGTTGAGTCATGCGATCCGGCTTGAGCCAGATACGCATGGCGTAATCCTTGGCACCGAAAATCTGCACGTTGGTGGTGCCGGGGATCCGCTTGATACGGTCCAGCACGTTCAGGGTGACGTAGTTGCTGGTATACAGGTCGTCGAATGTTCCATCCGGGGAATAAAAAGCCACCACCTGCAGAAAGGACGACGATCCCTTTTCCACCGTCACGCCCTGACGCCGGACTTCCAGTGGCAATCGCGCTTCGATCTGCTTGACCCGATTATTGACGTTGAGCGCGGCCTGATCGGCATCGGCCCCGATATCGAACGTCACCTGAATCTCCAGTACGCCGCTGGATGCCGAAGTGGAGCTCATGTACATCATGTGCTCGACACCGTTGATTTGCGACTCCAGCGGCGCGGCCACGGTCTGTTCCAGCACCTCGGCCGAAGCGCCGGGATAAACGGCACGGACCAGAACCACGGGCGGAGCAATTTCCGGATATTGCGCAATCGGCAGACTGCGCATGGCAGCCAGCCCGGCCAGGACAATAAAAATGGACAGCACCGCCGCAAAAATCGGACGATTGATAAAGAATCCGGAAAAATTCATATCTTCGCCCGCTTATTTGCCGGCGACCGGGGTGGCAGGCAGTTTGCTCAGACTCACAGGTGCTCCCGGTCGCAGTTTCATCAGGTTATCCACGATGACCTTGTCACCGGCCTTGAGCCCGCTACGCACCACCCAGCATTTTTCATTGCCCGACAGGGTCCAGTCACCCACTTCGATCGGTCGCGCCTGGGAAACCAGCTTGCCGTCCTTATCAGCCTCCGCCACCATGACCATCTTGCTGTTCGGTCCCTCCAGCACTGCACGCTGCGGCACGCTCATGGCATTGGGGCGTGTTGCCCCTTCCAGCATGACTCGAACAAAAAGGCCGCTCTTGATCTCACCCTTGGGGTTGGCCAGTTGTGCACGCATTTCCTGGGTGCCGGTCTGGTTGCTGATGGTGGATGAGATGAAATTGACTTTGCCGCCATGCCCAAGCTCACTGCCGTCCCGCAGCAGCAGACGCACGTTAAACCCCTCCCGGGGCATGACCAATGATCCGGCAGCCAGGTCCTGATCCATACGCTGGCGCTCGCCTTCCGCTACGTTGAAAGTGACATAGAGCGGATCAAGCTGAATCAGGGTCGTCAGCAGGCTGTCACCGGCAGCGCTGACCAGCGAACCTTCCTGACGTAAAGCCCGGCCCGCCATTCCGGAAATCGGCGCGGTAATGGTGGCATATTCCACATTAAGCTGGGCTTCTCGCAGTTGCGCCCTGGCCTGCTCAAGGCGGGCACGTGCAGCCAACGTCTCTGCAGAAGAAATCTGTGCCGCAGAACTCGCATCGTCCGCCTCCTTGCGGCTGATTGCATGCGCCTCGGCCAATCCGGACATGCGTTCGCGCTCGCGCTGTGCCTGGGCCGCCGAAGCCTCAGCGCGAGCAATATCGGCTTCTGCAGTTGTCACCGCCGCCCTGGCCGAAGCCACCGTCAGCGACAGCGGTCTGGCATCCAGCTGAAACAATGGCTGGCCAGCCCTGACCAACGTGCCCTCTTCATACAAGCGTTTTTCCACATGCCCCGTCACTCTTGCTCGCACCTCAACTTCTCGTGAGCCGACTGTCTGGCCGATATATTCATATACAACAGGCACACTGACGGGCTGCATTTCGTGGACAGTGACTTCCGGCGGAGGCATTTGCATCATGGCATTGCCCGCACCCTCCGGCGGCGTCTTGGAGCAGGCGGCAAGCATGGCCATGAGCAGCAAGGCAACAATGCCGGGAATGGTTCTGAATTGCGTAACGGTGGTCATACGGTGTCCCTGACAGTTTGCAGTTCGAGCTCGAGATCAATGCGTCGTACTGCCGGAATCACCTTCCGGCAACGTGCAATGATACATGAGCACGATGTTTGACCGGGTGATGAATCAAGGTTCCTTGGGAGCTTGTGGTAGTATCCCGCCCCATCATGCAATTTGCGATCACACATACCGACCAAGCCTCTCGTCGCGGGGAACTGCGGCTGGCCCATGGCACGGTGCAGACACCGGCGTTCATGCCAGTGGGCACCTACGGCACGGTCAAGGCCATGAGCCCGGCCGAAATCCGGGAAATCGGCGCACATATCGTCCTCGGCAACACCTTCCACCTGTGGTTGCGACCGGGGCTGGAAGTCATCGCCGCACATGGCGGGCTGCATCGTTTCATGGGTTGGGATGGTCCAATCCTGACCGATTCAGGGGGCTTCCAGGTATGGAGCCTGGGCGAACTGCGCAAGATCACCGAGGAAGGCGTCAAGTTCCGATCGCCGATCAACGGCGATGCTTGCTTTTTGACGCCTGAGGAATCGATGCGGATACAGAAAGTGCTCAATTCCGACATCGTCATGATTTTCGACGAATGCACGCCCTACCCTGCCACTCATGACGAGGCACGCCAATCAATGGAACTTTCGTTGCGCTGGGCAGAACGTTCCAAACTTGCACACGAAGGCAACCCGAATGCCTTGTTCGGCATCATTCAGGGGGGCATGCATGAAGATTTGCGTGATACATCGCTGAACGGACTGACCCGGATCGGCTTTGATGGCTACGCGATCGGCGGACTTTCGGTAGGCGAACCCAAGGAGGACATGCTACGCATACTTGCCCATACCGTACCGCAGATGCCGGCAGACAAGCCACGCTACCTGATGGGCGTCGGAACGCCGGAAGATCTGATCGATGCGGTCAGTTACGGTGTGGACATGTTCGACTGCGTGATGCCCACGCGTAATGCTCGAAACGGCTGGCTATTCACACGCTGGGGCAACATCAAGATCAAGAATGCTCACCACAGGGATGACACCGGGCCGCTGGATCCGGATTGCACGTGCTATACCTGTCGAAACTTCAGTCGCGCCTATCTGCATCATCTGCATCGCGTTGGCGAAATTTTGGGTGCCCGACTCAACACCATCCATAATCTGCATTACTACCAGGAACTGATGAGCGGCATGCGCCATGCCATCGAAAACGGTACATTCGCTACCTTTGTATCGGAGTTCAGACGAAAACGGGCCGCTCTGTGCTAGAATTTCGCGATTTTTTAGCAAGTTAGAAGGAAATTCATGTTCATCAGCAACGCCTACGCCGCCGATGCGGCCGCCTCCCCGGGTTTGACCAGCTTTCTGCCTCTCATCGTCATCTTTGTACTGTTCTGGTTCATGCTCATCCGTCCGCAGATGAAGCAGGCCAAGGAGCACGGCAAAATGTTGGCCGCCCTGCAAAAGAATGATGAAGTGGCCACTTCAGGTGGTCTGGTCGGCAAAGTGACCAAGGTCGGCGAAAGTTTCGTCAGTCTTGAAATCGCACCGGAAACCGTCGTCAACGTGCAGAAACACACCATTCAGACCCTGTTGCCAAAAGGCACCATCAAGGGCCTGTAATCGAGGCATACGCCATGAACCGCTACCCACTCTGGAAATACATTTTCATTGCCGCAGCCCTGCTGATCGGAGCGCTGTATTCGCTACCGAATCTGTTTGGCGAATCTCCCGCAGTGCAGATTTCGGCCGCCAAGGGCGCCAATCCTATCGACACGGCGCTGATGAATCAGGTTGAATCTGTACTCAAGCAGGAAAATCTGCCCTATCAGGCTGTACTGCTCGACAAGACCAGTATCAAGGTCCGTTTTTTTGATCCTGATACCCAGATCAAGGCCAAGGATCTTATCGCCGGCAAACTGGGTAATGGTTACGTGGTGGCACTCAATCTGCTGTCGCGCTCTCCGTCCTGGTTGCAGGGCATGGGCGCACTGCCCATGTACCTGGGCCTGGATTTGCGTGGCGGCGTGCATTTTCTGATGCAGGTCGACATGAAGGCCGCACTGGACAAAGCGATCGAGCGTTATACCGGCGACCTGCGCACCCAGTTGCGCGAGAAACGCATTGCCTACGCCGGAATCGCCCGCGAAGGACAGACCGTACAAATCAAATTCAAGGATGCCGCCGAACTGGCAAAAGCAGAAACGGAAATCAAGAAGAACTTTCCGGACCTGATGCTCAAGGATTCGGACGGCACTGATGGCGTCAAACTGCTCACGGCCAGTCTGGACCTGCCGACGCAGAAGCGCATTCAGGAGTTCGCCCTCAAGCAGAACATTACCACCCTGCATAATCGCGTCAATGAACTTGGCGTAGCCGAACCCATCATCCAGCAACAGGGCGCGGATCGCGTCGTGGTGCAACTGCCTGGCGTTCAGGATACCGCCAAGGCCAAGGAAATTCTGGGGCGCACCGCCACGCTCGAAATCCGCATGGTGGACGAAGACCATCCCGTGCCTACCAGCAAGAACGAGCCGGTTCCCTTTGGTGCAGAACTTTTCACCGAACGCAATGGCGTTCCGGTACTGGTCAAAAAGCAAGTCGTGCTGACGGGCGAATACATCACCGACGCCAGCCCGGGGCTGGATCAGCAAACCGGCGAGTCGGTGGTGCAGGTCAATCTTGACGGGCGTGGTGCACGGATTTTCAAGCAGGTAACCCGCGAAAATGTCGGCAAGCGCATGGCCATTCTGCTGGTCGAAAAAGGCCTGACCGAAGTCATTACCGCTCCGGTGATCCGTGAGGAAATCGGTGGCGGGAGGGTACAGATTTCCGGCATGAAAAACGTTCAGGAAGCCACTGACGTCTCTCTGCTTCTACGCGCCGGGGCACTGGCCGCACCGATGGACATCATCGAGGAACGTACCGTCGGCCCCAGCATGGGCGAGGAAAACATCAAGCGCGGCGTGCATTCCACCCTATGGGGGTTTGCGGCCATTGCCGTCATGATGATCGCTTATTATCTGGTGGTCGGTTCGATCTCCGTGCTGGCGCTGGGTGTCAACCTGCTGTTGCTGGTTGCCGTACTGTCGCTGCTTCAGGCCACGCTGACCCTGCCCGGCCTGGCCGCGATAGCGCTGACGCTGGGGATGGCCATTGACTCTAACGTGCTGATCAACGAACGCATTCGGGAAGAGCTACGGAACGGCAACAGCCCGCAAGCCGCCATTCAGGCCGGTTACGAACGTGCCTTCGACACCATTCTCGATTCGAATGTGACCACCCTGATCGTCGGCATCATGCTGTTTACTTTCGGCTCCGGCCCGGTACGCGGATTCGCCATCGTGCACGTGCTGGGTATTCTGACTTCGATGTTCAGCGCGGTGGTCGTTTCCCGTGCCATCATCAACCTGACTTACGGCCATCGCCGCAAGTTGACTCGCGTGGCTATCGGTTAAAAGGCTCAAAACATGGAACTCTTCCGCATCAAGCATGACATCCCATTCATGAGCTATGGTCGATTGACGACGTCGATTTCGCTCATCACCTTTTTGCTGGCCGTATTTTTTCTGGCCACCAAAGGCTTGAACATGGGGGTGGATTTCACCGGGGGCACGGTCATGGAAGTGGCTTACCCGCAAACCGCGGACATTACCAGAATCCGTACCGCTATTGACAGCATCGGCTTGAGCGAAGCCTCAGTGCAGAATTTTGGAACCAGCCGCGACGTGCTGATCCGTCTGCCAGTCAAGAAAGGCCTCACAAGCGCCCAACTGTCAGAAAAAGTCTTGTCGGCACTGAAGACAGAAAACTCCACGGTGCAGATGCGACGGATCGAATTCGTCGGACCGCAAGTCGGTCAGGAACTGTACGAGAATGGCGCCATGGCCCTGTTGCTGGTATCACTCGGCATCATGGGCTATCTGGCCGTCCGTTTCGAATGGCGATTTGCGGTATCCGCCATCATCGCCAACATGCACGACGTGGTCATCATTCTGGGATTTTTCTCGTTCTTCCAGTGGGAATTCAACCTGACCGTACTCGCGGCCATACTGGCGGTTCTGGGTTACTCGGTCAATGAGTCCGTTGTGGTTTTTGACCGGGTACGTGAAAACTTCCGCAAGATGCGCAAGGCCGATGTTCCTGAAATCATCAATAACGCCATTACCCGGACCATGTCGCGTACCATCATTACTCATGCCATGACCCAAACCATGGTGTGCTCGATGCTGTTCTTCGGCGGTGAAGTTCTGCACAACTTCTCGCTGGCGCTGACCATCGGCATCCTGTTCGGTATCTACTCATCCGTTCTTGTCGCCAGCCCGATTGTGATGTGGCTCGGAGTATCGAGAGAGAACCTGATCAAGGTCGAAATCAAACAGACCGCCGACGAGACACCTTGACAAGTTTCCGCGTTCGCGCGGAAACTTGTTACTCATTACTCGCCGACTGAATCACTTTGGACGACATTCCCTTATCGGCATTGTTTGCCGCCCTGCTCGGGCTACTGGCTTCCACCGCATTTTTTTCCGCGGCCGAAACCGGCCTGATGGCAATCAACCGATATCGCATGCGACATCTGGCCAGGGAAGGACACCGTGGGGCAAAACTGGCCGCTCTGCTACTTTCCAAGACCGACAAACTGCTTGGTGTCATTCTTCTGGGCAGCACATTCTCGATTTCGGCTACCACCACCCTGTCTACCATCATTGCCGTTCGCATGTTCGACCAAAGCGAACTGGTGCTCACCATCTCCACAGTCGCCATCGCCTTCTGTATCCTGGTGTTCTGCGAAATGACACCCAAGGTCGTCGCTGCAGCATATCCGGAACGTATCGCATATGCGTCCAGCTATGTACTGATCGTGCTGCTCAAACTCACCCAGCCCATCACATGGTTCGTCAACCTCTTCGTACAAGCGTTTCTCGGGCTTCTGAGGCTCAAGCCGGACTTCAGTGAAACACATCATGCCATTACGATGGAGGAACTGCGCAGTATCGTACAGGAGGCCGGTCACTTCATTCCGCAAAAGCATCAGAGCATTCTGTTGAACCTGTTTGAACTCGAGAAAATCACGGTAGACGACGTCATGACCGCACATACCCAGATCGAGACCATCGACTTCGACGCCCTTCCCGATATGATTTCCGCGCAAATTTCAACCAGCCATCACACAAGACTTCCTGTGCGTGTGGGCCAGAACGAGGAGGTTATTGGTGTCCTGCATATCCGCAAGGTTTTGCATCAGGCACAGAGCGGTGCACTGACTGCGGAATCGCTGCGGGAAGTCATGAGCGAGCCCTATTTCATCCCGTCCGGCACACCGTTGTATGCCCAGCTACAGCAATTCCAGGAAAAACAGCAACGAATGGCTCTGGTGGTGGATGAATACGGAGAACTGAAAGGACTGGTGACGCTGGAAGACATCCTGGAAGAGATTGTCGGCGAGTTCACTACACAGTCACCCTCCCGCTCCAGCACATTCCATCGTCAGCATGACGGTAGCTGGCTGATTGACGGATCAACCACGCTACGAGAGCTTAATCGCAAGCTTGGACTGAATTTTCCGCTGGATGGTCCGAAAACACTCAATGGGCTTGTCCTAGAACATTTTGAAGACATTCCCGATCCCGGCACCAGTTTCAGAATCTCCGAACATACGCTTGAGATCATGCACGCACAGGACAAAGTCGTCAAAAGCGTCCGCATTGTGCCCTGAGCATCCGGTTCATCGGCCGCAAGGGCTTGAAAAAATCCTCAATGGCGTCACAATAAAAAACAACATGGCGACAAAATTGATCGAACATAGCGAGGTGGCCCCTTCTGGTACTGGACTTAAGCCGCCTCCCCTGTATAAAGTACTGCTGATCAATGACGATTTCACTCCTATGGATTTCGTCGTGAGTGTGTTGCAACAATTTTTTTCAAAAAATCGCGAACAAGCAACACAGATCATGCTCAAAGTGCATAATGAAGGTGCAGGTCTCTGCGGCATTTATCCGCTAGATGTGGCTGAAACCAAGGTGCAACAAGTCATCAGCCACGCGCGGGAACATCAGCATCCGCTGCAATGCGTGATGGAGGAACAATAAAGTGATAGCTCAAGAGCTCGAGGTGTCGTTGCATATGGCGTTCATGGAAGCTCGCCAGCAGCGTCACGAGTTGATTACAGTAGAGCATCTGTTGCTGGCGATGCTGGACAACCCAACTGCCGCTCAGGTGTTGCGTGCCTGCGGAATCGAGATAGAAGGCTTGCGGCGTGAACTCACTGACTACATTTCGGAACACACGCCCGTTGTTTCAGGCACCAGTGAGGTAGACACGCAGCCCACACTGGGTTTCCAACGCGTCATACAGCGCGCGATCCTGCATGTGCAGTCTTCCGGAAAAAAGGAAGTCAACGGCGCCAATGTTCTGGTTGCGATCTACGGCGAAAAAGATTCACATGCCGTATTTTTCCTGCATAGTCGTGGGGTTACGCGGCTGGATGTGGTCAATTTCATCACGCACGGAATTGCCAAAACCACTGAAAGCACCTCCAGCGGGAAGCGCATGCAGGGTGAGCAGGAAACCGATCAGGAACAGACCAGCGGTAATCCACTCGAAAACTTTACGATCAACCTGAACATGCAGGTCGCAGAGGGGAAAATCGACCCCCTGATCGGCCGTTCAATGGAACTCGAACGCGTCATTCAAACCTTGTGTCGCCGGCGCAAGAATAACCCCTTGCTGGTCGGTGAGGCCGGTGTCGGTAAAACGGCTATTGCGGAAGGACTGGCCCGCCGCATTGTTGAGGGTAGCGTGCCTGACATTCTGGCGGAATGCGTCATTTACTCTCTTGACATGGGGGCGTTGCTGGCAGGCACAAAGTATCGCGGTGATTTTGAACAGCGCCTGAAAGCGGTTCTCAAGAAACTGGGCGGCAATGTCAATGCGATACTGTTCATTGACGAAATTCATACGCTGATTGGGGCCGGTGCCGCTTCGGGTGGTACTCTCGATGCTTCCAACCTGCTCAAACCAGCGCTTTCCAATGGTCAACTCAAGTGTATTGGAGCCACGACCTATCAGGAATACCGCGGCATCTTCGAAAAAGACCACGCACTTTCGCGCCGCTTCCAGAAACTGGACGTTGCCGAGCCCTCAATTGCCGAAACCATCGATATTCTGAAGGGGCTTAAATCCAGATTTGAAGCACACCACAGCGTAAAATACACCGCGTCGGCACTGTCAATCGCCGCAGAACTTTCCGCCAAATACATCAATGACCGGCATTTGCCGGACAAAGCGATTGACGTCATCGATGAAGCGGGTGCCGCACAACGCATACTTCCAAAATCACGCCAGAAAAAAGTGATCGGAAACAAGGAGATCGAGGAGATCATAGCCAAGATCGCACGCATTCCGCCCAAGAACATTTCTAGCGACGACCGTAACGCTCTGAGAACACTGGACCGCGACCTGAAAGCAGTCGTATTCGGCCAGGATCAGTCCATCGACGTACTGGCTGCCGCCATCAAAATGGCACGTAGCGGTCTCGGCAACACGCAAAAACCGATCGGTGCATTCCTCTTCAGCGGCCCGACCGGTGTCGGAAAGACAGAAGTCGCACGTCAACTGGCCTATACACTTGGCATCGAGTTAATTCGCTTCGACATGTCCGAATACATGGAACGGCATGCGGTTTCACGCCTCATAGGAGCCCCTCCCGGCTATGTCGGCTTTGAACAGGGAGGCTTGCTCACCGAAGCTATTACCAAGCATCCATATTCGGTTCTGTTGCTGGATGAAATCGAGAAGGCGCATCCCGATATTTTCAACATTCTGCTGCAGGTCATGGATCATGGCACGCTCACCGACAACAATGGGCGCAAGGCAGACTTTCGTAATGTCACCATCATCATGACCACCAACGCCGGCGCTGAGGCGCTATCTAAAGGCAGCATGGGCTTCACCTCGGCAAAGCAGGCTGGCGACGAGATGGGCGAAATAAAACGCCTGTTCACCCCGGAGTTCCGCAACCGGCTGGATGCAACCATCTCATTCAAGCCGCTCGATCACGCCATTATCGTGCGCGTGGTGGATAAATTCCTCATGCAACTTGAAGACCAACTGCATGAGAAGAAAGTGGAGGCCAGTTTTACCCCCGCACTGAAAGAATACCTGGCCAGCAATGGCTTTGACCCGCTCATGGGGGCACGCCCCATGGCTCGTCTGATTCAGGACACCATCAGGAAAGCACTGGCTGACGAACTGCTGTTCGGACGACTGACTGAAGGTGGTCACGTCACCGTTGATCTTGATGCAGAGGACAAGGTTGTGCTGCGTTTCGAGCAAACTGCAGAAGCAACCATGTCCAGTACGGAATCAGACTAGGGCGATAACCACGCTCATTTCCAAGTAAAAAGCCCCGATATCATGAGATATAGGGGCTTTTTTAATAAGAGTCTGGCGGTGACCTACTTTCGCATGCGAGTAGCATACTATCATTGGCGCGGGTTCGTTTCACGGTCCTGTTC